>JAESFP010000060.1_pt1 | contig 217368 bp, 209 predicted proteins | sample 9266181 | NCBI WGS metagenome assembly JAESFP01 (sample SAMN14502547, study PRJNA617102) | algae metagenome | isolation source: Pegethrix bostrychoides GSE-TBD4-15B and co-occurring heterotrophs from... | place: USA: Grand Staircase-escalante National Monument, Utah | collected 2006-08-15
GCGTCGCCTGTCCACGATCCTGCCCGTGTCGATGTCCCATTGGCCAGCCCCCAATGAAAAATGCCCCTCAGGCAACGCCTGAAGGGCATATCTCGCGGACTCAACGCAGACTATTTACACAGACTGCGAAGGCCCCTTTTGCATGCACGCGCGCGGAATGCGCGAGGTGGCGCCCGACAGATGTCAGGCCGCGGCCGCCAGCGCCGGCTCGCTCGTGTAGGCACGCACCAGGCGCAGCAGCTCTTCTTCCGAATACGGCTTGCCCAGGTAGTGGTTCACGCCCAGCGTGCGCGCGTAGTCGCGGTGCTTCTCGGCGATGCGCGAGGTGATCATGATGATCGGCAGCTCGGCCAGGGCCGCGTCGGCGCGGATGTTGCGGGCCAGGTCGAAGCCGTCCATGCGCGGCATCTCGATGTCCGACAGCACCACCGCCGGGCGCTCCTGCTGCAGCCGCTCGAGCGCCTGCAGGCCGTCGGCCGCGAGCGACACGCGATAGCCTTCGCGCTGCAGCAGACGCTGCGTGACGCGGCGCACGGTGATGGAGTCGTCCACCACCAGCACCAGCGGCACTTGCGGTGCCACGGGGGCCAGCACTGGCAACGGCTCCTGCGGCGCGCCGTGCTCGGCCGATGCGGCATTCGCCGGTGCAGCGGCCAGCGCGGCGGCCTGGCGCTCGCGCGCCTGTTCGCCGTGCACCGCGGCCAGCGCCACCGGGTTGTAGATCAGCGCCACCGCGCCCGAGGCCAGCACCGAGATGCCGGCCAGTCCGGGCAGCCGCGCCAGCTGCGGGCCGAGGTTCTTCACCACGACTTCCTGGTTGCCCAGCACTTCGTCCACGTGCAGCGCCACGCGCTGTGCCGCGCTTCGCACGACGACCAGCGTGTTGTTCTTGGGCGCCGCGTGTTCGCTGCGGGTCGAGGCCTGCAGCAGCGCGCCGGCCCAGTAGAACGGCACCTGTTCGCTGCCGAACGGATGGCTGTTGTGCAGGTAGGCGGCTTCCAGGTCGGAGCCGCTCACGCGCTGCACCAGCTCCACCAGGTTCGACGGCACGCCGATCGACACCTCGCCCGCGCGCAGCATCACCACGTGCGTCACGGCGGTGGTCAGCGGCAGCACCAGCTTGAAGGTCGTGCCCTGGCCCGGCGTGCTGTGCGTTTCGATGCGGCCGCCGAGCGCCGCGATCTGCGCGCGCACCACGTCCATGCCGATGCCCCGGCCCGCCAGCTCGGACACCTGTCCGGCGGTCGAGAAACCGGGCTTGAAGATCAGCTCGGTGGCTTCTTCGGCCGACAGCTCCTGGTCGTGGCCGAGCAGGCCCAGAACGCGGGCGCGCTCGGCGATGCGCTTCTGGTCGAGGCCGGCGCCGTCGTCGCGGAAGCTCACCGACACGTCGTTGCCTTCATGGTGCAGGTCGATGACGATCAGGCCGCTGGCGTCCTTGCCGGCCTTCTCGCGCGCCGCGGCGTCTTCGATGCCGTGGGCCACGCAGTTGCGCAGCAAGTGCTCGAAGGCGGGCGTCATGCGGTCCAGCACGCCACGGTCCATTTCGATGGAGCCGCCGACGATGTCCAGGCGCACCTGCTTGCCGGTGTCCTTCGAGGCCTGGCGCACCACGCGGTAGAGGCGATCGGAAATGCCTTCGAACTCCACCATGCGCGTGCGCAGCAGGCCGCGCTGCAGTTCGCGCGTCTGGCGCGCCTGCACGCTGAGGTCGTCTTCCGTGGCCTGCACCGTCTTCTGCAGGGTGCGCTGCACGGTGGCCACGTCGTTCACCGACTCGGCCATCATGCGGGTCAGTTCCTGCACGCGGGTGAAGCGGTCGAACTCCAGCGGGTCGAAGCTCTGCTGCGAGTCCTTGGCTTGCGCCAGGCGCGACTGCATCTGGCTTTCGGCCTGCACTTCGATGTCGCGCAACTGCTGGCGCAGGCGGTCCAGGTTGCCCGTGAGGTCGGACAGCGAGCCGCGCAGCTGGCCCAGCTCGGCCTCCAGGCGCGAACGCGTGATGATGACCTCGCCGGTCTGCGCGACCAGGCGGTCGAGCAGCTGGGTGCGAATGCGCACGGCCTGGCCCGATGCGGCGCGCAGCGGTGCGAGCAGCGCGGGCGCCGGGCGCGGTTGCAGCGTCGTGGGCGCTGCGTGCGCGGCATCTTCGGCCGTGTCGTCTTCGGTGCTGAAAACAGGCGCGGCGGTTTCATCGTTCGCCGGCAGGCCGGCGTCGGGCGAGACATGCACCAGCTGGGCCGCCGGTGCCGAGGCGCTGGCCGAAGCCACGAGCTGGGCCAGTTCGACCTGCGTGGCGTCGTCGGCCGCGCGCAGCGCGTCGAAGGTGGCCTGCAGCGCGTCGAGGCGCCCGAGCAGCTTTTCGATGTCGGCGCGTTCGGCGCCCTGCGAACCCAGGAGTTCGATCTCGGACTCCATGCGGTGCGCGCGTTCGCCCAGGCGCATGGCGCCGGCCAGGCGCGCGCTGCCCTTGAGCGTGTGCAGCGTGCGCAGCACCGAGGCGCGCGGCGCGCTGTCGTCGGGGTGGTGCGCCCACTGGCGCAGCGATTCGCCCAGCTGGGGCAGCAGGTCGGCGGCCTCTTCCTCGAAGATCGGGAACAGGTCGACGTCGACCGCATCGGCCAGGTCGATGGCGTCTTCGGAATCGTCCAGCGCCACGTCGGCGATGGTGTCGCTCGACACCACCTGGTGCAGCGGCCGGGCTTCGGCGCGCATGGCGATCTCGGTGGGCATCGGCGAATTGGCGATGTCGCGCAGCGCCTGCAGCGTGCCTTCGGCCGGGTCGCGCAGGAAGCCGACCGCGAACTGGTGCAGCAGGCGGCGCAGCTCGTCGGCCGCGGCCACCAGCACCATGCCCTGCTCACGCGTGCCGCTGCCCTGCATCTGCAGGTGCTGCAGCGCCGATTCGAGCAGGCGGGCCATGCCCGAAAGGCTGTGGAAACCGACGGTGGCCGAACTGCCGGCCAGCGAGTGGGCCAACGCCACGGTCGAGTCGGGCAGGCGCTCGTGCGATTCGAGCGCCCACTCGCCCACGTCGGTGGCCAACTGGCGCGACCATTCGTCGGCTTCGTTGAGGTAGACGTTGTAGAGCTGGATGCCGATGCGCAGCGGACCGATCACCTTGACCTGGTCTTCGGCGCTGGAGGCAACGGCGATTTCCTGGACGGCTTCCGGGGCCGGCGCGGGCGCTTCCGAAACCTCGGGGGCCGCATGCTCCGCATGGGCCACGGCGGGTTCGGGCACGTCGTCGGCGACGAGGATCTGCGGCTCGACGGGCGCGGCGGGCGCTTCGACGATGGGCGCGACCACTTCGGCGATCACCGGTTCGGGCACGGGCTCGGGTTCTGGTTCCGGCGCGATTGCCAGCTCGGGTGCGGGCTCCGGCTCGGGCTCCGCGACCGCCAGTTGCGGTTCGGGCTCGGGCTCGGCAACCGGCGCTTCTTGTTCATGCACCGGCGGTGCCACAGCTTCGATGATCTCGGGCTCGCCCGGCTGCACATGCAGCGGCTCGGGCTCGGGCTCCCAGGCGAGGTCGGGCAGGCTGGTCGCGGTCGGCAGCGCGGCTTCGATGCCGGGCGACGGTTCGGGTTCGGTTCCGGTTTCGGGCACGACGAACTCGAGCGGGTCGGGTTCGGCGGCAGCCACGGGTTCCGCGCGCGCCGGCATCTTCACCGGCGCCAGGAAGTCGTACTCGTCGCCGCTGGGCAGGCTCAGCAGCGGGGCCGGCTCGGTGGTCTGCTTGGCGTCGAAGTCGATGAAGTCGGTCGACGCGAAATCGTCGTCGGCCTCGGGGGCGCCGGACGGCGCCGGGGCATGCCAGTCCAGCGGCTCGAGCGCGGCGGGCGGCACGGGGCCCGACGCGAGCGTCAGGTCGGGCAGGTCCGGCAGTTCGGGCATCGGCAACGGCGCCACCACGGGCGCCGGCGCCGGTGCGGTTGCCGGCGGTTCGGCGGCGATGTGGCGCGCCGCGACCGCCAGGGCCTCGGCATCGGCCACGCGCACCGGCGGGGGCACGGGCTCGCCGGCCAGCAGCGCGTTGGCCACGCGGCTGAACGAGGCGGCTTTCCATCCGTGCGGCTGGCCCGCGGCAATGGCTTCGACCCACTCGCTGAATTCGTGCAGCGTTCTTTCGGTGCCGGCCAGCAGTTCGGGCGTGGCGGCGCGCTGGTCGGCCAGCCAGGTGTTGAGCACCTGCTCGAGCGACCAGGCGGCGTCGCCGAAGTCGGTGAGGCCGACCATGCGCGAGCTGCCCTTGAGCGTGTGGAAGGCGCGGCGCAGGATCGTGAGTTCTTCGGTGTCGTCCGGGTAGCTGCCGAGTTCGGCGATGGCGGCCAGGCCGTTCTGCACCACCTCGCGGGCCTCGTCCAGGAAGATGTTCTGCAGGTCGTCTTCTTCGAGCTCGGTGACTTCGGTGTCGGGCAGTGCCGACGGACCCGAGATCTTGTTCGTCCAGCTGTCGGCCTTGTTGCTGAATTCCTCGATCGGCGAGACCTTGGCCTTGCGGTTGGGCGTGGCGAGCGCGGCGAGCTTCGAGGCGATCTGCGCGTCGACTTCCTCGATGCTCAGCACGGCTTCGGCCGCCGGGGCCGGGCCGGCGGCGGAGCCGTCTTCGGGCACGCTGTCGGTGGCCTGGCGGCCCATCAGCGGCTTGAGCTCGCCGGCTTCGGCGTCGAACACGAACAGGCGCTTGGCCAGCGCGGGCTGGTAGCCCAGCATGTCGATCAGGAAGCCGAGCGCGCCCAGGTTGTTGCCCAGCGCGTCGAAGCCGGCCATTTCCTCGGCCGGCGAGGTGCTGACGAGCATGGCCTCGACGTCGTCGCGCATGCGCTGCACGGTGAGCGCGGCCTGGTCCAGGCCGAGCACGGAGAACACGCCGCGCATCTGCATCAGCTGCGTGGGCACGGTACGCAGCAGGCCCTTTTCGGCCGGCCGGCGGAAGTACTGGTCGAGCGACTTCTCGAGTTCGCTCAGGTGGCTGCGCAGCTCGTCGACCACGGTGCCCATGGTCTGGCGGTCGCTCACGCGGCGGTAGAGGTCTTCCATCCACGGCTCGAGCGGCTCGGAATGGCCGCCGCCCTGCACGCGTTCGATGCGGCCGGCCAGCTGCAGCGTGCGGGCCGTGAGTTGCGGGTCGCTCGGGTCGAGGTCTTCGAGCGCGGCTTCCAGGTAGAGCACCGAGGTGGCGACTTCCATCGCCAGTTCGGTGTCGGGCGGCTGGCCGGAGCGCAGCGAGGCCTCGACCGCGTGGGTCAGCGCCTGCACCATCGGCAGGCTCGGCGGATGCAGCTTCTGCAGCGACTCGCCGAGCTGCGCGAAGGTGTCGGCCACCTGGCGCGTGCGGGTGACGTCGCCGCCCGAGAGCGCCGACCACATTTCCTTGGCGGTCTCGATGCGCTTGCGGGCCTGCGAGAGCACCAGCGGATCGAAGCGGCCGAACTGCTCGACCGTGTAGTCGACGCGCGGCTCGTTGGCGATGCCCCAGGCGCTGCGCACGGTGCGCAGCGTGGACGCCTCGTCGCGCGCGGTGGGCACGGCCTGCGCGCAGAAGAACAGCAGGTCTTGCCCGAGGCGGTCGGACACCAGGCTGTCGCCGCGCGCCAGCGTGGCGTATTGCAGCAGCACGCGCGAGGCGGCGCGTTTGACGTACGAATCGGCCGGAACCAGGCCCAGCGCCAGTGCCTCGAAGAAGCCGGCGGCCAGCGTCCAGAAACTGGAAACGCGGGGCAGCAGCGCGCCGCGTCCGAGCCCCAGGCACAGCGCATGCAGCCGGCGCGCGGCCTGCGTGTCGCCGGTCTTGACCAGCTGCAGCACCTCGCGGTCCAGGCGCGAGCGCACGGACGGGTCGTAGGCCACGGCGGCCTGCGTCAGCGCGGGCTTGATCTCGACCCAGCGCCACGTGGCGCCCCACAGGTCGGCGGGATGCACGCGCTCGTTGCCGACCAGCTCCAGCACATCGCGGTATTGGGGGAACAACGCCACCGACGACACGGGCTTGCCGGCCAGCAGGGCGTTGAGGAAGTCGGTGACGGCGAAGCCGGCACGCTCGATTTTCTGCACGGCGGCGTCGGTGCAGCGCTGCGGTTCGGCAATGAAGCCCTGCACCGCGAACTCGATGGCGCCGAGCACCAGCGCGGGCGACGAATGCCCCACCATCTGCAGTGCGCCGACGGCCTGGTGCAGTTGCTGGCGGGCCATTTGCAGCGGGCCGCTCTCGGGCTCCGAGGCCGCGCCCACGTCGCGCACGAAGCGCCGCAACGACTTGCCGACACCGTCGAGGGATTTCTGGATTTCTCCCAGCACCCAGGCCAACGGCCCGAGGTCTTCGGTGGCCGGCACAGTGCCGGCGAGGGGGGCCGTGGCAGGGGTTTGAATCGACACGTTGGGTGCTCGCCGTTCTTATCTATCTTGTGGGTCAGGCAATCTTGAAACGGGCGACAGAGCGGCGCAGTTCTTCGGCCATCTGCGACAGTTCGCGCACCTGCTGGGCCGTGGTGCGCGTGCCTTCGCCGGTCTGTTCCGTCACGGCAAAAATGTGCTGGATGTTCGCGGCCACCACGTTGGCCGAATCGGCTTCGCGGGAGGCCGATTGCGAAATCTGCTCGATGAGGTCTGCAAGGCGGCGCGACACGCGGTCGATCTCGGACAGCGCGGTACCCGCGTTGTCGGACAGCTTGGCCCCTTCGACCACACCCTGCGTGGAACGCTCCATGGCGCCCACCGCGTCTTGGGTGTCGGTCTGAATCGCCTTCACCAGCGCAGAAATCTGGCGCGTGGCGTCCGCGGAGCGTTCGGCCAGTCGCTGAACTTCTTCCGCCACCACCGAGAAGCCCCGGCCGGCTTCACCGGCGGACGCGGCCTGGATGGCGGCATTCAGCGCCAGCACGTTGGTCTGCTCGGTAATGTCCGAGATCAGCTCGGTGATTTCGCCAATTTCTTGCGACGACTCGCCCAGGCGCTTGATCCGCTTGGAGGTTTCCTGGATCTGGTCGCGGATGGAGTTCATACCGCCGATGGCGTTCTGCACGGCCTGCAGGCCCGACGATGCGGCTTGCAGCGACTGGCGCGCCACCGTGGCGGACTCCTGCGCTTGCGAGGACACGCCGTTGATTCGCTCGGCCATGGTCAGCACCGACTGGCCGGTTTCGCGAATTTCGCGCAGCTGTTCGGTCGAGGCGGCCAGCAGCTCGGTCGAGGTGCTTTCCACCTGCGACGTCGTCTGTGCCACGCGGGTGGCCGTGTTCTGCACGTTGCCCACCAGCAAACGCAGTTCTTCCACCGTGTAGTTCACCGAGTCGGCGATGGCGCCGGTGATGTCCTCGGTCACGGTCGCTTCCTGCGTCAGGTCGCCTTCGGCCACTGTCTGCAGTTCGTTCATCAGCCGAAGAATGGCGGCCTGGTTGGCGTTGTTCACGCGGCCGGCTTCTTCGGAAGCCTGCTCGGCGGCCAGACGCTCGCGTTCGGCGACGACGGCGCGTTCGCGGCCTTCGCGCACCTGCACGAAACCGATGGCGCCGGCCAGTGCCAGGGCGGCCAGCGACAGCACGAACAGCAGCACGATGGTGCCGGCGCCCAGGCCGGTGCGGGCCGAGAGCTTGTCCTGCAGGTCGCCCAGCGACTTACGCAGCGGCTCGCTGTCGGTCAGGATGGATGCCTGCGCTTCGCGCGCCGCCACCAGGCCCTGCAGGTTGCCCAGAATGGCCGAAGCCTGCGTGCGCATCTGCTCGTAGGTCTTCAGGATGGCCTCGAGCTGTTGGCGCGTCTGCGGGTCTTTGGAGCCGGGGAAGCGCTGCTGGGCGTTGCCGTCGAGCAGGCCGCGCGTGGTTTCCTGGAAGGTGTTCAAGTCCTTGCCGAGCAGGAACACGGCGTCGGGGTTCACACCCTCGACCGTGAAGAACTCGTTGGTCGACTTGCCGATGCGCTGCGTCAGCATCACGAGCTGGCCGGCGGCCGAGATCTCGGGCAGCGTGGCGTTCTGCTGCATCTTCAGCGACGCGACGGTTTCCGTCATTTCGAGCAGCGTGGACGACTGCTGGTTGATGTCGCGCAAGGCGGCGCCCACCTGCGTCAGGATCTGGCGCTGGGCCAGCACGGCCTTGGCGCTGGTGTCGGCGCGGGTGACCAGGGGATTGATCTTGTTCATCTCCTCGTCGTACTGGTTGCCGACACGCTCCAGGCGCAGCGCGTCGTCGCCGTTGGTCAGGCCCGCCACGCGGCGCGAGAGGTCGTCGGCGCTGTCCTTCACTTCGACGAACGCCGAGGCGCTGCCCACGAGGGCCTGCGAGATCGATTTGGCAAGACGCTGCGACTGCATCAGCGACTGGCCGGTGGCCGCCACCTGCTGCGCCAGGCGTTCCGCGCGAAGAATGGCGGAGCCGGCCACCAGCAGCAGCAACAGCACCACGACCGCCAGCAGGATCGCCAGCACGCGCTGCTGCCGGGCGGGGTTGGCGCCCGCGCGGCCACCAGTGCTGTCGGGCGCGGCTTCGAGCGCGGCGGCGCCGGGCTCGTTGGCGGCGTCACCGCCGCCGGGCAGTTGCTCGATGTCGCCGAAGCTGGTGTCGGCGCTGCCCTTCTTGGCGAGCCTCACGGTTTTTTCGTCCGGGACCTGGACCGTATCGACATCGTCGATCGATATCGAACCGGAGCCGTCGACGCGGGCCTTGTCGTTCCCGTTGGTGGGGATTAATTTCTTGAACTTGTCGGCGATCGAGCTCACGGTCGGTCCTTCAGGTGGTTGCCGGTACGGGGTGCCGGGGCACTACGCACCAATACTCAAAAACTGGGGTTGCTGCGAAAGCGCCTGCAGGTTGACTTCCTGCCAGCGCTCCCCTGCCGCGTCGGTGTACAGATGCCCGTGCCAGGCAGGTGCTTCTGCGCCCGGAGGCTCGGAGGCCGTGAAGGCTTCCGCGCCCCGCAACCCCGCCAGTCGATCGACCAGCAATGCGCAGTTGACTTCGAGCAGCTCGTTGAAGGCAACGAGCCGCGACTGGATGCGCGCCGCCTCGGAGGCGGCTTGCGGTGCGCCCGCGCCGCCGGCGGCGAAGGCCGACAGCTGCACCACGCCGTAAAGGCCACCCCGCAGGTTGGCCACGCCGAGGAACCACGGCGCCGTGTAGGGCACGGGCTGCGGCGGCGTCCAGGGAAAGATTTCGCCGGCATGCCCCAGCGGAAAGAGGAACTTGCCCTCGCCCGCCTCGACCGCCAGCCACGTCGCGGCCACGCCGGTGGTGCGAGCGGCCTGCAGGCGGCTCGCCAGCCGGGACTGGAAGGCTCTCAGAGCATCGCGATTCGCCATGGACTCGGCAGGCTTTCGCTCAGTTCAGCGCGCTGATCTTGGACATCAGGTCGGCCGCGTTGACCGGCTTGACGATGTAGTCGCGGGCGCCCTGGCGCATGCCCCAGACGCGGTCGGTTTCCTGGTTCTTGCTGGTGCACAGGATGATCGGGATGGCCGCGTACTTCGGGTCGCGTGCAATGGCGCGCGTGAGCTGGAAGCCGTTCTGGCCGGGCATCACGACGTCCATCAGGATCAGGTCGGGGTGCTCTTCTTCCAGGCGGCGCATGGCGTCGTCCGCGTTCTCGGCGGTCTTGACGGCAAAGCCGTTCTTCTGGAGGAGGTCGGTGAGGAAGACGAGCTCCGTCTTGGAGTCGTCGACGACGAGGATTTTTCGAATGGGCATTACTGCACTTCCTGTTGAACGATGCCAAACTGCTGCACGGCCTGCAGCAGCTGGTCTTTGGTGAAAGGCTTGGTCAGGTAGTCCTGGGAGCCGACCATGCGGCCGCGCGCCTTGTCGAATACACCGTCTTTCGAAGACAGCATGACGACGGGTACATTGGAGAAATGAGCGTTGCGCTTGATGATGGCGCAGGTCTGGTAGCCGTCGAGCCGCGGCATCAGGATGTCGCAGAAAATCAGATGCGGCTTGTGGTCGTTAACCTTGGAGAGCGCATCGAACCCGTCTTCCGCCAGAAGAACCTCGTGCCCGCCCTGCTTCAGAAAAATCTCGGCACTGCGCCGGATGGTGTTGCTGTCGTCGATGACAAGCACCTTGTAACCTGATCCATTCGGGCCCATTGCAAACGCTCCTGCTCATGAGACTTGGAAGCCCGCCGCGCCGAACACCGACGCAGACCGCGTAGCTCTATCTATGCCATGCTTTCAGATTTCCACCATTTCGAAGTCTTCCTTGCGCGCACCGCACTCAGGACAGGTCCAGTTCATCGGCACATCGGCCCAGGCCGTGCCTGCCGCGATGCCGTCCTCTGGTACACCAACCGCTTCGTCATAGATCCACCCACAAATCAGGCACATCCAAGTTTTCGTATTCATCGGAGCTTAAAGTCCTTGTTCATTAAATGCAACGAGTGTATCTATGCGTATCTCACTGGCGGACCGTAAACGTCGCGCCTATGCCACCATCCAGGGGATCCAGCCCGGCGTATGACCATCTACTTACTTCCAGCAGATAACGCCCGCAAACCGGGCGATCTTAACGACCCCTCGCAGGCCGGGGACGAGGTGGCCGAGCGCGACCTGAATCCGCCCTGCGTGCTGGTCTTCAACGCCAGCGACCCCAGCGGCGCGGGCGGCCTGGGCGCGGACGCGTTGGCCATGGCCTCGGTGGGGGCGCACGTGCTGCCCGTCGTCACTGGCGCCTACGCCCGGGACACGGCCGAGATTTTCGACCACTTCGCCTTCGACGAAGAGGCCATCGCCGAGCAGGCGCGCTCGATCCTCGAGGACGTCGAGGTGCAGCTGATCAAGGTCGGTTTCGTCGGCACGCCCGACGCCCTGAGCACCATCGCCGAGACCGCCGCCGACTACCCCGAGGTGCCCGTGGTGGCCTACATGCCCAACCTGTCGTGGTGGGACGAAAACCTCATCGAGCCCTATCTGGACGCCTTCCGAGAACTGGTTTTGCCCCAGACCACGGTGTTGGTAGGAAACCACAGCACGCTGTGGCGCTGGCTGCTGCCGGACTGGAACGGAGAGCGGCCACCCACTGCGCGCGACATCGCCAAGGCCGCCGGCGAGTTCGGCGTGCCCTACACGCTGGTGACCGGCCTGGTACTGCCCGACCAGTTCATCGACAACGTGCTGGCCTCGCCGCAGTCGGTGCTCGCCAGCGAGAAGTACGAGCGGCTCGAGGCCGTCTTCGCCGGCGCCGGCGACACCCTGTCGGCCGCGCTGGCCGCCCTGCTGGCCAGCGGCACCGACCTGGTGGCCGCCACCTCCGAAGCGCTGGCCTACATGGACCGCTGCCTCGACGCGGGCTTTCGCCCCGGCATGGGCCACGTGCTGCCCGACCGCCTGTTCTGGGCCGAACCCGAAGACGACGAAGACGATGAAGATCCCGACGCCCCGCAGGACTTCGCCCTGCCTCCCCACGACACCCGCCATTGACCGACCGACCGATTGACCGACCCGACCCGATGACCGACCGCAACGACACCCTCTTCGAACGCGCCCGCGCCGTGATCCCCGGCGGCGTCAACTCGCCCGTGCGCGCCTTCAAGGCCGTGGGCGGCACGCCGCGCTTCATCCAGCGCGCGCAAGGCGCCTACTTCTGGGACGCCAACGACAAGCGCTACATCGATTACATCGGCTCCTGGGGTCCGATGATCCTGGGCCACGGCCACCCCGCCGTGGTCGAGGCGGTGCAGAAGGCCGTGCTCGAAGGCTTCTCGTATGGCGCGCCGACCGAGCGCGAGATCGAGCTGGCCGAGGCCATCCTCGCGCTGGTGCCGTCGATGGAAATGGTGCGCCTCGTGAGTTCGGGCACAGAAGCCGCCATGAGCGCGCTGCGCCTGGCGCGCGGCGCCACCGGCCGCAAGAGCATCATCAAGTTCGAGGGCTGCTACCACGGCCATGCCGACGCGCTGCTGGTCAAGGCCGGCTCGGGTCTGGCCACCTTCGGCAACCCCACCTCCGCCGGCGTGCCGCCCGAGGTGGTGCAGCACACCATCGTGCTCGAATACAACAACCTGCAGCAGATCGAAGAGGCCTTCGCGTTGCACGGCAACGACATCGCCTGCCTGATGATCGAGGCCATTGCCGGCAACATGAACTTCGTGCGCGCCACACCCGAGTTCGCCAGGCGCTGCCGCGAGCTGTGCACGCAGCACGGCGCGCTCTTGGTGTTCGACGAAGTGATGACAGGCTTTCGCGTGGGCCTGCACGGCGCGCAGGGCGTGCTGGGCATCAAGCCCGACCTCACGGTGCTGGGCAAGGTCATCGGCGGCGGCATGCCGCTGGCGGCCTTCGGCGGCCCGCGCGCCATCATGGAACAGCTCGCGCCGCTGGGCCCGGTCTACCAGGCCGGCACGCTGTCGGGCAACCCGGTGGCCACGGCCTGCGGCTTGGCCACGCTGAAGGAAATCGCCAAGCCCGGCTTCTACGAGGCGCTCGGCAAGAAAACGCGCTCGCTGGTCGACGGCCTGAAGGCCGCGGCCGCCGCCGAGGGCCAGCCCTTCAATGCCGACAGCGAAGGCGGCATGTTCGGCTTCTTCCTCATGAAGGACCTGCCGCAGAACTACGCGACCGTGATGACCACCGACAACGCGCAGTTCAACGCGCTGTTCCACGGCCTGCTCGACCGCGGCGTCTACATCGCGCCGGCGCTGTACGAAGCGGGCTTCGTGAGCGCGGCCCACACCGACGACGACATTGCCGCCACCGTCGAGGCCGCGCGGGACATCTTCAGGAAGCGCTGACGGGCCGCCTGGGCCGGCCACGCAACACCACGGCGCGGTGTCACGAATTTCGAGACACCGCCGTGTATATTGCCCCGGCACTCGACGAAGCCGACGAACTTCGCGGGCGCGGCACCAGGGAATCAAGAAGAAGCGGCCGCCACCGAAGCGGACCGCCAGACAGATATCGAGGACGCTCCAGCCCATGACCCCCTTGCGCACGCTGCCGGTGTTGGCGGCCCTTCTGGCCGTTGCTGTTCCGGGCCTCTCGCTGGCACAGTCCTTCGAGCCGAAGAACATCTGGGTCAACCCCGGCTTCTACTCGGCGCACTTCGACAGCGGCAAGGGCCTGGAAAACGTCAACCAGGGCCTGGGCTTCGAGTACCCGCTGAGCGACACCTACCGCATCACGGCGGGCACCTTCCACAACAGCGACCGCAAGCAGTCGAACTACCTCGGGCTGTATGTACTGCCCTTCGAGTTCTACGGCGTGAAGTTCGGCGCGGTGGTCGGCGGCTTCGACGGCTACCCCAACTACCGCAACGGCAACTGGTTCCCGGCCATCATTCCGACGGCCGCCATCGAAGGCAAGAACTGGGGCCTGAACATCGCCTACGTGCCGACCATCAAGAACCGGCTGTACGGCGCCCTCACCTTCCAGGTGAAGTACCGGTTCGGCAACCACGAGTAGACAGTCAGCGCCAGAAACACCGCGGAACCGGCTTTGCCGGGCCGCAGGTGTTGTCCCCTCGAGGGGGAAGGAGAAGCGACACGCAGTGCGCGAAGCCTGGGGGTGGGCTCAATGCCGGAAGTGGCGAACGCCTGACAGGACCATGACCACGCCGCGCTCGTCGGCGGCGTCGATCACTTCCTGGTCGCGCATCGAGCCGCCCGGCTGGATGACGCAGCTCGCGCCCGCGTCCACCACCACATCCAGGCCGTCACGGAACGGGAAGAAGGCGTCACTGGCCACGGCCGTGTCCTTCAGCGACAGGCCGGCGTGCTCGGCCTTGATGCTGGCGATGCGCGCCGAGTCGAGGCGGCTCATCTGGCCCGCGCCCACGCCCATCGTCATGCCGTTGGCGCAGAACACGATCGCGTTGCTCTTCACGTACTTCGCGACCTTCCATGCGAACAGCAGGTCTTGCAGTTGCTGCGGCGTGGGCTGCTTCTTGCTGACCACCTTGAGGTCGTTGATCGACAGCTCGTGGTTGTCGGCCGTCTGGATCAGCAGGCCCGAGCCGACGCGCTTGACGTCCATGGCGTTGCGGCCGTTGTCCCAGTCGGTCGTGCCGCCCTTGGGCAGCGCGATTTCGAGCACGCGCACGTTGAGCTTGGCCTTGGTGGCCTGGAACACTTCGAGCGCCTCGGGCGTGTAGCCCGGCGCCATCAGCACTTCGACGAACTGCTTGGCGATCTCTTGCGCGGTGGCGCCGTCGACCGGGCGGTTGAAGGCGATGATGCCGCCGAAGGCCGAGGTCGGGTCGGTCTTGAAGGCCTTCGAATAAGCCTCGGCCGCGTCCTTGCCGACGGCCACGCCGCAGGGGTTGGCGTGCTTCACGATCACGCAGGCCGGCACGTCGAAGCTCTTCACGCATTCCCACGCAGCATCGGCGTCGGCGATGTTGTTGTAGCTCAGCTCCTTGCCTTGCAGCTGCCTGGCCGACACGAGCGAGCCGGGCGCCGGGTACAGGTCGCGGTAGAACGCGGCCTGCTGGTGCGGGTTCTCGCCGTAGCGCAGGTCCTGCACCTTCACGAAACGGCCGTTGCTTTGCGCCGGGAACAGAGAGCGCGTGGGCGCCGGTTGGCCGATGCTGGCGTCGAAGTCGATGGCCGAGAGGTAGTCGCTGATCGCGCCGTCGTAGTCGGCGATGCGGTTGAACGCGGCCACCGAGAACGCGAACTTGGTCTTGTCGCTGAGCTTGCCGCCGGCCTTCAGTTCGGCCAGCGCCACCGCGTACTGCGACGCGTCAGTCAGCACGCCCACGTCCTTCCAGTTCTTGGCCGCGCTGCGCACCATGGCCGGACCGCCGATGTCGATGTTCTCGATGGCGTCTTCCAGCGTGCAGCCGGGCTTGGCCACGGTCGCTTCGAACGGGTAGAGGTTCACGATCAGCAGGTCGATGGTGTCGATGCCGTGTTCCTTGATGGCCGCCACGTGCGCGGGCACGTCGCGGCGCGCCAGCAGGCCGCCATGGATTTTCGGGTGCAGCGTCTTCACGCGGCCGTCGAGCATTTCAGGAAAGCCGGTGTGGTCGGCGACCTCGGTCACGGGCAGGCCGGCGTCGGCCAGCAGCTTGGCGGTGCCGCCGGTGGACAGCAGCTTGATGCCCAGCGCATGCAGCGCCTGGGCGAATTCGAGAATGCCGGTCTTGTCGGATACGGAAATGAGTGCAGTCTGAGCCATGGATATGCCGTGGAGTTATTTCAAAAGTTTGTGCTCGACCAGCTTCTTGCGAAGGGTGTTGCGATTCAGGCCCAACCATTGCGCGGCCTTCGACTGGTTGCCCTCGGCGCGCGTCATGACGACATCGAGCAAGGGTTTTTCGACCACGCGCACGAGCATCTCGTACATGCCGTCGGGTTCGGTGCCGCGCAGATCGCGAAAGTAGCTGTCCAGACTGGTGCGCACGCAGTCCTCGATGTGTTTCTTGCTCATTGCTTCTTCTTTTCCTCTCAATCGACGGCGCAAGCCGCCTCCTCTTCACCCGACGGATCCCCGTCCGCCAGGTGCTGTACGGGCATGCGGTCCATGTGGTCCGCGAGCCCGTCGAAATAGTCGCCGACCGCGCGCAGTTGCTCGCCGCAGTCCTCGATGGTGTTCATCCGGCCGCGGAATTCTTCGCCGCCGGGCAAGGTGCGCACGTACCAGCCGATGTGCTTGCGCGCCGTGCGCACACCGCTGTAGTCGCCGTACAGCGCATAGTGCTCCACGAGGTGGTCCAGCAGCAAGCGGCGCACCTCCGCCACCAGCGGCGGCGCGCGGTGCGTGCCGGTTTCCAGGAAGTGCGCGATCTCGCGAAAGATCCACGGCCGGCCCTGCGCGGCGCGGCCGATCATCACGGCGTCGGCGCCGGTGACGGCGAGCACGTCGCGCGCCTTCTCGGGCGAGCGGATGTCACCGTTGGCCACCACCGGCACGCGCACCGCGGCCTTCACGGCGGCGATGGTGTCGTACTCGGCGTGGCCCTTGTAGCCCTGCTCGCGCGTGCGGCCGTGCACCGTGAGCATCTGCACGCCGGCCGATTCGAAGTCGCGCGCCAGCTTCACCGCGTTGCGGTGGTCGTGGCTCCAGCCGGTGCGCATCTTCAGCGTGACCGGCACGTTGAAGGGCTGCGCGGCATCGACCACGGCCTGCACGATTTCGAGCGCCAGCGGCTCGTCGCGCATCAGCGCCGAACCGGCCCACTTGTTGCAGACCTTCTTGGCCGGGCAACCCATGTTGATGTCGATGATCTGCGCGCCGCGCTCGATGTTGTAGACCGTGGCCTCGGCCATCATGTCGGCGTCGGTGCCGGCGATCTGCACCGCGATGGGGCCCGGCTCGCCGTCGTGGTTGGCGCGGCGCGAGGTCTTGAGCGTGCCCCACAGCTCCTTGCGCGACGTGACCATCTCGCTGACCGCGTAGCCCGCGCCCAGTTCGCGGCACAGCATGCGGAAGGGCCGGTCCGTCACGCCGGCCATGGGCGCGACGAACAGGCGGTTTTCCAGCGTGTGGGTGCCGATCTGCAGGGTCATTTGGAAGGGAGCGGTGCGCGTTCGGCTGCTGAAAAATGAGGCACGATTGTAGCCACGTGGCATTTCAGCGACTGAAACGATTTGCGCCCGGGTACCCGTGTAAACACCGGTGCGCTCCGGGGCCTTCTCCCACGCGAACGCGACGCGGGCGCTGCCTATACTGCCCGTCCCTATGCAAGCCTGGCTCGATTCCCTCATGGCGCTGCTGGCGCTGCCGCAGTACGGTCTGTCGACCTTGTTCGTCGCGGCCTTCGTCTCGGCGACCCTTGTGCCGGTGGGCTCCGAGCCCTTTCTGTTCGGCCTGCTCAAGCTCAACCCCGACATGTTCTGGCCGGCCATCGCGGTGGCGACGGTGGGCAACACGCTGGGCGGCGCGGTCGACTGGTGGATGGGCTACGGCGCGCACAAGGTGGCCGACAAATACTCGCACTCGAAACACCATGTGCGAGTTCTGGGCTGGCTCGAGAAGCTCGGCCCGAAGGCCTGCCTGCTGAGCTGGTTGCCGCTGGTGGGCGACCCGCTGTGCGCCGTGGCCGGCTGGCTCAAGCTGCCGTTCTGGCCGTGCGTGGCCTACATGGCGATCGGCAAATTCCTGCGCTACATCACCATGACGGTGGCGCTGCTGCAGGTGTTCTGACCGATCAGCTCAGCAGGCCGTAAGGGCCGCCGCGCTCCAGGGCGCGCTTGTAGGCCGGGCGCGAATGGATGCGCTCCAGGTAGGCCATGAGCTTCGGGCGCTTCGCGTCGAGCCCGCCGCGCGCCTGCGCGGCTTCCACCGGAAAGCTCATCTGGATGTCCGCGCCCGTGAACGCGTCGCCCGCGAACCACTCGCTCTTGCCGAGTTCGGATTCCATGAAGTTCAGGTGGCTCACGATGTTCGGATGGATGAACGCCGACTTCGTCTTGCTCGCGATGGCCTTGGCGATCGGCTTGGCGAAGAACGGCATCTTCGTCGTCTCGATGCGGTCGAACACCAGCTTGAGCAGCAACGGCGACATCGCCGAGCCTTCGGCGAAGTGCAGCCAGTAGCGATAGCGCACCGCATCCGGTGTGCCCGGTGCGGGCGCGAGACGGCCGTTGCCGAAGCGCTCGATCAGCGTCTCCACGATCGCCCCCGACTCCGCGAGCGTGAGCCCGTCATCCGTCGTTACCACCGGTGACTTGCCCAGCGGATGAACGGCCCGCAGCGAAGCGGGCGCCAACATGGTTTGCGGATCGCGCTGGTAGTGAACGATCTCGTAAGGCAGCTCGAGCTCTTCGAGCAGCCAGAGCACGCGCTGCGAGCGCGAGTTGTTGAGGTGGTGGACGGTGAGCATGGGGGGCGGGCCTTTGGAGGAATCGGGGCGGCGCGCAGTCTACCCAACCGGCGCCTACTTCACGCCGGCCTTGCGCAATTCCTCGGCCGTGATGCGCACCGGTTTCTGGTCGCGCTGGATCACGATGGCCGTGTCCGTGCGCACCGCCGCCTCGCGCGCCGCACGCGCGGCGCGGCGCATGGCAACCACGGAGGCCGCCAGATCCTTGTCCTTTGCCTGCGCCAATTGATCACTGGTCATGGTGCTTCACCCCATTCGATGAGAGCCGGCTCTTCGCCGGCGTTGTCATACAGCGCCCAGGCATCTACCGCTGTGCGGTAACGGTCCTTGAAATTCAGCCGGCCCGCCTCGAAGCGGCGGCGAATCACGTCTTCGGGAATGTGGTGCCCACCTTGCCTGACCCGCTCCGCGACGCGGGCAATCGCCAATTCTGCCGTCGGCAGCGCCAGGAAGAAAAGCTTCACGTGGTAGCCCGATGCACGCCACGCGCGGACATGGCGCAGATAGCCGAGCCCGGACAGCGTCGTCTCGAAGCCGAAGCTCTCCCGGCGGCCGACACAGGCGGCAATTTCTTCCAGCATCAATCTGCCGGCCTTGATCGCCTCGGCCTCCGGCGCAAAAGGCGACAGGCCAGCGGCGATCAGATCGGCATTGATGAAGCGCGGGCACTGCGCTTCTTGAGGAAGAAAAGCGCGGGCAAAGGTGGTCTTTCCCGCGCCGTTCGGCCCCGCAATGATGACGATCTTGGGATGACTCATCGGCGGGGCGCTTGCGCGGGGCTCAGGAACTGAACAGGAAGTTCATCACGTCGCCATCCTTGACGACGTATTCCTTGCCTTCCGAGCGCATCTTCCCCGCGTCCTTCGCGCCCTGCTCGCCCTTGTAGGCGATGTAGTCCTCGAACGCGATGGTCTGGGCGCGGATGTAGCCCTTCTCGAAGTCGCCGTGGATCACGCCGGCCGCTTGCGGGCCGGTGTCGCCGATGTGGATGGTCCAGGCGCGCACTTCCTTCACGCCGGCGGTGAAGTACGTCTGCAGGCCCAGCAACTTGAAGGCCGCGCGGATCAGGCGGTTCAGGCCCGGCTCTTCCTGGCCGATCTCGGCGAGGAACATCTTCTTGTCTTCGTCGTCCATCTCGGCCAGGTCGGCTTCGATCTTGGCGCAGATGGCGACCACGGGCGCGCCCTGCTTGGCGGCGTATTCGCGCAGGCGGTCGAGGTAGGGGTTGTTCTCGAAGCCGTCTTCGGCCACGTTGCCCACGAACATCGCGGGCTTGGCGGTGATGAGCGTGAAGCTCTTCACCAGCGGCTGCTCTTCCTTCGTGAACTCGAGCGCGCGCACCGGCGTGTTCTCGTTCAGCGCGGCCTGGCAGCGCTCGAGCAGGCCGACCAGCTTCTGCGCGTCCTTGTCGCCGGAGCGGGCGACCTTGGTGTGGCGGTGCAGCGCCTTCTCGACCGTGGCCAGGTCGGCCAGGCAGAGCTCGGTCTGGATCACTTCGATGTCGGAGATCGGGTCGACCTTGCCGGCCACGTGGATCACGTTCTCGTCGTCGAAGCAGCGCACCACGTTGACGGTGGCGTCGGTCTCGCGGATGTGCGCCAGGAACTTGTTGCCCAGGCCTTCACCGGTGCTGGCACCGGCCACCAGGCCGGCGATGTCGACGAACTCGACGATGGCGGGCACGATGCGCTCGGGCTTGACGATCTCGCTCAGTTGCGCGAGCCGCGGATCGGGCACTTCCACCACGCCCACATTGGGCTCGATGGTGCAGAAGGGATAGTTTTCCGCCGCGATGCCGGCCTTGGTCAACGCATTGAAAAGGGTGGATTTACCGACGTTGGGCAGGCCGACGATGCCGCATTGCAAACTCATTGGGGGTCCTCTTGGGTAACCGCCGATTTTAGGCGACCATGGCCGCGCGCCCTTCCGGCAGGTCTTCGGGCCCGCATCGGCCGGCCCTGAAACTCAGGGTTAGTCCCGACTGGCAAACGTTTGCGCAAACGTTTGCCTCAGCTAATATCGGACACCCGGCACAGACCGGCGTACCGCTCTGATCAACCACCTCAGGAGACATTCACCATGAAGTTCACCCGCCGTACCCTGCAAAGCGCTGCCGCCCTGACGCTGCTGGGCGTCATCGCCGCCACGCCCGCCTTCGCCCAGGACAAGCCGAAGGTCGCGCTGGTCATGAAGTCGCTGGCCAACGAGTTCTTCCGCACCATGGAAGACGGTGCCAAGGCGCACCAGAAGGCCAACGCCTCGCAGTACACGCTGGTTGCCAACGGCATCAAGGACGAGACCGACACGTCCGCACAGATCAAGATGGTCGAGCAGATGATGGCGCAGAAGATCAATGCGCTGGTCATCGCGCCGGCCGATTCGAAGGCGCTGGTGCCGGTCATCAAGGCCGCCATCGACAAGGGCATCCTGGTGGTCAACATCGACAACCAGCTCGACGCCGCCGCGCTCAAGGAAAAGGGCATCCAGGTGCCCTTCGTCGGCCCCGACAACCGCGCCGGCGCCAAGCTGGTGGGCGACGCGCTGGCCAAGGACCTGAAGTCGGGAGACAAGGTCGGCATCATCGAAGGCGTGTCGACCACCTTCAATGCGCAGCAGCGCACCCTGGGCTACCAGGACGCCATGAAGGCCGCCGGCATCACGGTGGTGGGCGTGCAGTCCGGCCAGTGGGAAATCGACAAGGGCAACACCGTGGCCGCCGGCATGCTGCGCGAGCACCCCGACCTGAAGGCCCTGCTGGCCGGCAACGACAGCATGGCACTGGGCGCCGTGGCCGCCGTCAAGGCCGCGGGCAAGACCGGCAAGGTGCTGGTGGTGGGCTACGACAACATCGGCGCCATCAAGCCGATGCTGGCCGACGGCCGCGTGCTGGCCACGGCCGACCAGTTCGCCGCCAAGCAGGCGGTGTTCGGCATCGAGACCGCGCTGAAGGCCATCGCCGACAAGAAGAAGCAGGCGGACATGCCCGCCGAAGTGAAGACCGACGTGGTGCTGGTCACCAAGTCGTCAAAATAAATGTTGCTCGCCCCCAGGCTTCGCGCACTTCGTGTCGCTTCGCTTTCACCCGCCCGGGGGCAGCACCCACGGCCCGGCAAAGCCGGTTCCGTGGTGTTTCTGGAATGAGGTTGCCGATCGATGGCTGATAACAATCGCAGTGCCCCCGTGCTCTCGCTGAGCGGCATGGGCAAGGACTATGCGGCGCCGGTGCTGGACGACGTCTCGCTGGTGCTCAACGCCGGCGAGGTGCTGGCCCTCACGGGCGAGAACGGCGCCGGCAAGAGCACGCTGTCGAAAATGGTCTGCGGCCTGGTGCAGCCCACACGCGGCCAGATGCTGCTGGGCGGCCAGCCCTTTGCGCCCGGTTCGCGCCGCGACGCCGAGCGGCTGGGCGTGCGCATGGTCATGCAGGAGCTGGGCCTCGTCACCACGCTTTCGGTGGCCGAGAACCTGCTGCTCGACCGCCTGCCCAACAAGACCGGCTGGATCCGCAAGGCCAGGCTGCACGAGCTGGCCGCGCGCCAGCTCGCGAAGATCGGCATGCAGAACATCGACCCGGCCACGCCCGTGGCGCGGCTGGGCATCGGCCAGCAGCAGATGGTCGAGATCGCGCGCAACCTGCAGGACGACACGCGCGTGCTGGTGCTCGACGAGCCCACCGCGATGCTCACGCCGCGCGAAACCTCGCACCTGTTCGAGCAGATCGACCTGCTGAAGGCGCGCGGCGTGGCCATCGTCTACGTGTCGCACCGCCTTGAAGAATTGCAGCGCATCGCCGACCGCGTGGCCGTGCTGCGCGACGGCCGGCTGGTCGACGTGCGCCCCATGGCCGGCGTGCGCGAATCCGAACTCGTGCAGCGCATGGTCGGCCGTGAAGTGCACGAGCACGAAGGCCGCGCCCGCCGCGTCGCCGGCCCCGTGCTGCTGAGCGCGCGCGGCATCGGCCGGGCGCAGGTCGTGCGCGACGTCGACATCGACCTGCGCGCGGGCGAAGTCATGGGCCTGGCTGGCCTGGTCGGCTCGGGCCGGACCGAGCTGGTGCGGCTGTTGTTCGCCGCCGACCGCGCGGACCGCGGCGAGATCACCCTCCATGAAAACGGCCAGCCCACGGTGCATGCGCGCAAGGGCTGGCGTTCGCCGATGCAGGCCATTCGCGCCGGCATCGGCCTCGTGACCGAAGACCGCAAGTCGCAGGGCCTGCTGCTGACGCAATCGATCCGCGTCAACGCCACGCTGAGCGACCTCGGCGCCATTTCTCACGCCGGCTGGCTGCAGCGCGCCAAGGAGCGCGGCATTGCGCAGAAGCTGGTGGAGCTGCTGCGCATCCGCTCGCGCAGCATCGAACAACCGGTGTCCACGCTGAGCGGCGGCAACCAGCAGAAAGTGGTGTTCGCGCGCTGGCTGCACCGTGAATGCAAGGTGCTGCTGCTCGACGAGCCCACGCGCGGCGTGGACGTGGGCGCGCGCGCCGACCTGTACGCCGAGCTCGACCGCATGACCGATGCCGGCAAGGCGCTCCTGATGGTGTCGAGCGACCTGCGCGAACTGATGGCCATGTGCGACCGCATCGGCGTGATGAGCGCCGGCCGGCTGGTCGCGGTGTTCGAGCGCGGCGAATGGACCGAGCAATCGCTGCTTGCCGCCGCCTTCAGCGACGCCACCGGACGCGCCGCCACCACAGTTCCCTCCACGGCCCCCGCGGCCGTGGCATCCATCGCCGCCCCCGATTCGACCCCGGTCACCGCCGACACACCATGAACGCTGCCGCCACTCCGACCCCCACCGCTTCGCCGTCCGCGCTCAAGGGCCAGCTCGGCACCTACCTGGGCCTCACGGTCGTGCTCGTGGGCATGATCGCGCTGTTCGGTTCGCTCAGCGAATACTTCCTGACGCGCGAGACCTTCATCTCGATCGCCAACGAAATCCCCGCGCTGGCCGTGATGGCCGTGGGCATGACCTTCGTGCTGATCATCGCGGGCATCGACCTGTCGGTCGGCTCGGTGCTGGCGCTCAGCGCGGCCGTCACCGCGGCTGCCATCCTCGAATGGAAGCTGTCGGTACCGCTGGCCGCGATGCTGGGGCTGGCCACGGGGCTGGTCTGCGGCACGGTCACCGGCGCGGTGTCGGTGGCCTGGCGGCTGCCGAGCTTCATCGTCTCGCTGGGCATGCTCGAGGCGGTGCGCGGCGGTGCGTACCTCGTCACCGATTCGCGCACGCAGTACGTGGGCGACGCCATCTCGGGCCTTGCGGCGCCGTGGATCGGCGGCATCTCGGCGGCCTTCGTGCTGGCGGTGGTGCTGGTGGTCATCGGGCAGATGGTGCTCACGCGAACGGTGTTCGGCCGCCACGTGGTGGGCATCGGCACCAACGAGGAAGCCATGCGCCTGGCGGGCGTGGACCCGCGCCCCATCCGCATCATCGTGTTCGCCGTCACGGGCCTGCTGGCGGGCCTTGCGGGGCTGATGCAGTCGGCGCGGCTCGAAGCGGCCGACCCGAATGCCGGCGTCGGCATCGAGCTGCAGGTGATCGCGGCCGTGGTCATCGGCGGCACCAGCCTCATGGGCGGTCGCGGCTCGGTCATCAACACCTTCTTCGGCGTGCTGATCATCGCGGTGCTCGAGGCGGGCCTGGCGCAGGTGGGCGCGAGCGAGCCGAGCAAACGCATCATCACCGGCGCGGTGATCGTGGTGGCGGTCATCATCGACACCCTGCGCCAGCGCCGGGCCGACCGCCGCCTGGCCTGACGACCGCATACCGCCTCACCAGGAACACAAGAAATGGCCACCATCAAGGACGTCGCGCTGAAAGCGGGAGTCTCCGTCACCACCGTGTCGCACGTGGTCAACGACACGCGCCACGTGAGCGCCAAGGTGCGCGAGCGCGTGGAGCTGGCCATTCGCGAGCTGGGCTACGTGCCCAACGCAATGGCGCGCAGCCTGAAGAGCAACACCACGTCGACGCTGGGCATGCTGATTCCCAACAGCTCGAACCCGTACTTCGCCGAGATCGTGCGCGTCGTGGAAGACCGCTGCTTCGGCGCCGGCTACACGCTGGTGCTGTGCAACACCGACGACGAGCCGCACCGCCAGACCGTGTACCTGCAGGTGCTGGCCGAGCGCCGCATCGACGGGCTGATCGTGGTGCTGACCGGCACCGGCGACGACGACGCGCTGGTCAAGCAGCTGCACGGCCTGCGCGTGCCCACGGTGCTGGTCGACCGCGAGATTGCCGACCCGACCTGCGACCTGGTGGAAACCGCGCACATGCAGGGCGGCCTGCTCGCGGTGCGCCACCTGCTGTCGCTGGGCCACAAGCGCATTGCCTGCATCGGCGGGCAGCCCGGCGTGATGCCGAGCGAGCAACGCATCGAGGGCTGGCGCATGGCGCTGGCCGAAGCCGGCGCCACGCCCGACATTGCCAACGGCAGCGCGCTGCTGTGGCGCGGCGGCTTCACGAGCCAGGGCGGCTACGAGGCCATGCACGCCATTCTGCGCACCGAGCAGAAGCCGTCGGCCGTGTTCGTCTGCAACGACCTGATGGCAATCGGCGCGCTGCGCGCCGCGCATGAAAGCGGCGTGCGCGTGCCCGACGACCTGTCGATCGTCGGCTTCGACGACATCGAACTCTCGGCCTACACGAGCCCCCCGCTCACCACCGTGGCGCAGCCCAAGGAGCGCATCGGCGCGATGGCGGTCGACATGCTGCTCGAGCAGGTGGGCGGCAAGCGGCGCGAGGCGCGCAAGGTCGTGCTGCAGCCCGAGCTGCGGGTGCGCGCCTCGACCGCGCGCCACGCCAGCTTCCGCGAGGCCACCGTGCCCGCTTTGCCTACATCGCCCATCGCCAACGAAACACCGTCAACGGAAACCCGAAAGTCCCGCACCCCGTGAGCATCCAGCCCTCTTCTTCCAGCAGCAGCAACGCGCCGGCGCCACGCATCGTGGTGCTCGGCAGCCTCAACATGGACCTGGTGCTGCGCGTGCCGCACGCCCCCGCCGCGGGTGAAACCCTGCTGGGCCACTCCATCGCCAACATCCCTGGCGGCAAAGGCGCGAACCAGGCCGTGAGCTGCGCGCGCGAAGGCGGCCAGGTTCAAATGATCGGCTGCGTCGGCAACGACGCCCACGGCACCGCGCTGCGCGATGCACTCGGGCGCGACGGCATCGACACGGCCGCGCTGCGCACCGTGGCCGGCGAGCCGACCGGCACCGCGCTGATCCTCGTCGAGGACAGCGGCCAGAACCGCATCGTGATGATTCCCGGCGCCAACGCCAAGGTCGAGATCGACGAGGCCGCGCTGAAGCAGCAGCTGCAGGGCGCCGCCTTCCTCGTCACGCAATTCGAGACGCCGATGGACCAGGTCGCGCGCGCCATTGCCGTGGCGCACGGCGCGGGCTGCAAGGTGCTGCTGAACCCGTCGCCGGTGCAGGCCATCGCCGAGCCGCTGTGGCCTCGGATCGACACGCTGGTCGTCAACGAGATCGAGGCGCAGACGCTGTGCGGCCAGTCCGCCGACAGCCCGCAAGAAGCCGCCGCGGCCGGCCAGGCGCTGCGTGCCAAGGGCATTGCGCGCGTGGTCGTCACGCTCGGCTCGCGCGGCGCGGTGGCGGTCGATGCCGACGGCGCGCGCCACCACCCCGCGCCGAAGGTGCAGGCGGTCGACACCACGGCCGCCGGCGACACCTTCCTGGGCGCGCTCGCGGTCGCGCTGGGCGAAGGCCAGTCCTTCGACGAAGCGGTGCGCCTGGGCATCCGCGCCGCGGCGCTGTGCATCCAGCAAGCCGGCGCCCAACCCTCCATTCCGCAGCGCGACGCCGTGCTGCGCAGCCCCCTGCCACCCGACTGGATCACGCTGTGAAACGCACCCCTTTGCTGCACGCCGAACTGTCCCACCTGATCGCCACGCTGGGCCACGGCGACATGCTCGTGCTCGGCGACGCCGGCCTGCCGATTCCCGACGGCCCACGCCGCATCGACCTGGCCGTGGCGCGCGGCGTGCCGCAGCTCACCGACGTGCTGCAGGCCGTGCTGTCCGAAATGCAGGTCGAGGGCATCGTGGTGGCCGACGAGGCCGTCGGCGACGCAAAGAAGCTGCCGGGCTGGTACCCGCAGTCGCTGGGCATCGCGCCGCAGACGGTGTCGCACGAAGAATTCAAGCGCCGCAGCGCCAAGGCCCGCGCCATCGTGCGCACGGGCGAATGCACGCCCTACGCCAACATCATCCTGATCGCCGGCGTGGCGTTCTGACGCGCCGGCCGGGCGCCGGCAGTCACTCGAACTTGTAGTTCGCCCCCACGGGCTGGCCGACCTTGAGGATGTGTTCCACGCCCTGGATCACGATGCAGTTCATGCCGAAGGTGATGCCGCCATCCACGCGCGCATCGGCGCGGTAGGTGCGCAGCGTGTCGCCGACCTCGGGGCTGCTGAGCGCGGTGGTCGGATCGATGTCCGGAATCGGGCAGCGCGTGCAGGGCTTGACGGGGCGCAACTCGGCCCCGCCTTCGCCGGTCGTGATGTGCAGCCCGTCCACGCGGTCTTCGTCGTGCGACTCCATGCCGGCCAGCACGACATTCGGGCGAAAGCGCTCGATGCCGACGGCGTCGTGGCCTCCCGCCGCCAGCCGCTCGTTCAACTCTGCCAGCGAACCCTCGCTGGCCACCAGCACGGGATAGCCGTCGGCGAACTGGTTCTCGGACTCGATGCCGTCGGTCCACTTCAGGCTCGACAGGCGCTTCTGCTCGGGGTCGAAGCGCACCAGCCGCAAGGTCTGCGGCTTGCCGGGCTCCGACAGAAAGTCGCTGAACCACTGGGCGGCGATGTCGCCCATGTCGTAGGCGGCCACTTCGTCCTTCCACACGCGCACCCGCACCGGCTTCTCGACGCGGTCGAAGGCCAGGTGCAGCGCCAGCATGCCGGGGGCGCGCAGCACGACTTCCATGTGCTTCATCTGCGGCTTGATCAGCGCCATGCGCGGCAGCTGCCGCTGGGTGACGAACTCGCCCTGCGCGTCGACCACCATCCAGGCGCGGTCGAACTCCAGCCCGGTCTCGGTCAGCAGCATTTCGGGGAGCTCGACGCCGGCACAAGACTTGACCGGGTAGATGAACAGGCGCGCGATGGTGGCTTCGATGTCGAATGCGGGCTGGGACACGGTGGGGTTTCCTTGGGAATCGGCGGCAATGGCGGCGGCAATTGTCCCGTATCGCGGCGCCCGGAAGACCTTCGTGCCCCGGGGGGCAAGGCGCCGGGCGCGGGTGGGCGGGCAACTCCTACAATTGTTTCATGGCCCTCCCCCCAGAAGTTTGCATTCGCGGCGCCGGCATCGTCGGCCGCACGCTGGCCCTGCTGCTCGCGCGCGAGCGTGTGCGCGTCGCGCTGGTGGCGCCGCCGGCCACGCAGGGCAAGGAAGACATCCGCGCCTACGCGCTGAACACCGCCTCGCGCACGCTGCTCGAATCGCTGCGCGCCTGGCCTGACGCCGCCCACGCCACGCCGGTGCGGGAAATGCTCGTGCACGGCGACGAAGGCGGCCGGGTGCAGTTCAGCGCCGCGCGCCAGAAGGTCGATGCGCTGGCCTGGATCGTCGACGTGCCCGCGCTCGAACAGCAGCTCGCCGACGCGGTGCGCTTCCAGCCCCTGATCGAAGTCGTGGCCGAGCCCGTGGCCGCCCCGCTCACCGTGGTGTGCGAAGGCAAGGCCAGCACCACGCGCGAAGCGCTCGGCGTGAGCTACGAAGTCACGCGCTACCCGCAGCACGCGGTGGCCGCGCGGCTCGATGCCGAGCAGTCGCACGACGGCATCGCGCGCCAGTGGTTCAACGACAAGGGCGAAGTGCTCGCGCTGCTGCCGCTGGGCGGCACGCACGGCAAGACGGTCGCGCTGGTGTGGTCTGTCGACCAGCTGCGCGCGCCCGCCCTGCTCGCGCAGGGCGACGAAGAATTCAACGCCGCCATCACCGAGGCCAGCCACGGTGCGCTCGGCGCCCTCAAGCTCACGAGCGAACGCGGCGCCTGGCCGCTGGCCCGCGCCATCGCCGACCGCTGGACCGGCGCCATGCCCGGCCAGCCGACGCGCTTCTGGGCGCTGGCGGGCGATGCCGCCCACACGGTGCACCCGCTCGCCGGCCAGGGCCTGAACCTGGGCCTGGCCGATGCGGCCGCGCTGGCCGAGGTGATCAAGAACCGCGACTACTGGCGCAGCGTGGGCGACGCACGCCTGCTGCGCCGCTACGAGCGCGCCCGCCGCGCCGACGTGCTGCAGATGAGCCTGGCGACCGACGGGCTGCAGCAACTTTTCTCGCACAACCTGGGTCCACTCCCTGCCCTGCGCAATTGGGGCATGCGCGGTTTCGACCGCACGCGCCTCGTCAAGCACTGGATCACGGCGCAGGCCATGGGACTGAAGGCCTGAAGGCCTGCAACCCGCCCCTCATTTCTCGCATTCCCGAATCGAACCAACGGATCTCCCGATGACACTCGCACGCAACCTCCTACTCGCCGCCTGCACGCTGGGCGCGGTCGTGGCCGCCACAGCCGGCGAAGCCGAGATCCGCAAGAACCTGCAGTCGCGCATTCCGCAATTCCCCGCCATCGACGAAGTCTCGAAGTCGCCGATCGCGGGCGTCTACGAAGTGCGCGTGAACGGCTCGCAGATCTTCTATACCGACGAACAGGGCAACTACCTGATCCAGGGCAACCTGATCGACGTGAAGTCACGCAAGAACCTGACCGAGGAGCGCGTCGAGAAGCTCAGCGCCGTCGCCTTCGACCAGCTGCCGCTGAAGGACTCGATCAAGATCGTGCGCGGCAACGGCAAGCGCAAGCTCGCGGTGTTCGAAGACCCGAACTGCGGCTACTGCAAGCGCTTCGAAAAAGACATGAAGACGGTCGACAACGTGACCGTGTACCTGTTCCTGTACCCGGTGCTGGGCCCCGATTCGAACGTCAAGTCGCGTGACATCTGGTGCAGCAAGGACAAGGGCAAGGCCTGGGGCGACTGGATGGAATCGAGCGCCAAGCCGGCCGCCGCACCCGCCAGCTGCGACGTGACCGCGCTGCAGCGCAACGTCGAGTTCGGCCGCAAGTACAACATCACCGGCACGCCCACGCTGATCTTCAGCGACGGCACGCGCACGCCCGGCGCCATTCCCGCAGAGCAGGTCGAGAAGCAACTCGCCGCTTCGTCCAGCTGATGGCGGCGACGAAGGCTGTTTCGCGGCGCGCCACCGTGGCCGCGCCTGCCGCGGGCGTGCGTTACCGCGTCGAGTGCGCGGACCTGCACGCCCACCTGTTCAGCGTGACGCTGACCATCGACGCACCCGCCGCGCAGCAGCACGTGTCGCTGCCGGTGTGGATTCCGGGCAGCTACCTCGTTCGTGAATTCGCCAAGAACCTGCAGGGCCTGCGCGCCACGCAGGGCCGCCGCAAGCCGGTGCTGACGCAACTCGACAAGTGCAGCTGGCAGGTCGAATGCACGCCCGGCCAGCCGCTGGTGCTGCACTACCAGGTCTGCGCGTACGACAACTCGGTGCGCACCGCCTGGCTCGACGCCGAACGCGGCTTCTTCAACGGCACCAGCGTGTGCCTGCGGGTAGAAGGCCAGACCGACGCGCCGCACGCCATGGACATCGTCGCGCCCGCGCTGGCCGACGACGCCGCGCGCTGGTCGTGCGCCACCGCGCTCGTGCCGCTGAAGGCCGACAGGCACGGCTTCGGCAGCTACCAGGCCGCCAACTACGACGAACTGGCCGACAGCCCCGTCGAAATGGGTGCGTTCTGGAGCGCCGAGTTCGACGCCTGCGGCGTGCCGCACCGCTTCGTGGTCGCGGGCGCCGCCGCCTCGTTCGACGGCGACAGGCTCATTGCCGACACCAAGGCCATCTGCGAAGCCGAAATGCGTTTCTGGCACGGCGACAAGGTCGGCAAGCGCGGTGGGCCGAAGCTGCCGATCGACCGCTACGTGTTCATGCTCAACGCGGTGGACGACGGCTACGGCGGCCTCGAGCACCGGCACTCCACGGCGCTGATCTGCAACCGCCGCGACCTGCCGCAGCGCGGAGAAAAGAAAAAGCAGCCCGAGGGCTACACCACGCTCATGGGCCTCATCAGCCACGAGTACTTCCACACCTGGAACGTCAAGCGCATGCGGCCCGCCGAGTTCGCGCGCTACGACTACAGCCAGGAGAACTACACGCAGCTGCTGTGGTTCTTCGAGGGCTTCACCAGCTACTACGACGACCTGCTGCTGCGCCGCGCCGGCCGCATCGACGACGCGGCCTACCTGCGCCTGCTGAACAAGACCCTCAACCAGGTCATGCAGACGCCGGGCCGGCTGGTGCAGCCGGTGGCCGACGCCAGCTTCGACGCCTGGGTCAAGTACTACCGCCAGGACGAGCAGACGCCCAACAGCACGGTGAGCTACTACACCAAGGGCGCGCTGGTGGCGCTGTGCTTCGACCTCACGCTGCGCCACGAAGGCAAGGGCACGCTCGACGACGTGATGCGCCACCTGTGGACGCACAGCGGCGGCGGCCCGATCAGCGAAGCCGACATTGCCGCCGCGCTCGAAGCCGTGAGCGGCCGCTCGTATGCGGCGGAGCTCGCGCGCTGGGTGCACTCGACCGAGGAGCTGCCGCTCGCGCAACTGCTGCGCGCGCACGGCGTGGCCACGCTCGAAGACCCGTCGCAACAGGCGCAGGCACTGGGCCTGCGCGTGGCCGAAACCGGCGGCAGCGTGCAGGTGAAAGTGGTGCTGCGCGGCGGCGCGGCCGAGAAGGCCGGCTTCTCGGCGAACGACGAGTGGATCGGCATCGAGCTGCCGGCCGTCGGCAAGAAGGGCCAGCAGCGGCCGGCGCAGGCGTGGCGCATCGCCAAGCTCGACGACCTGGCGCTGTACCTGGGCGATGCGACGAAGTGCACGGCCATCGTGGCGCGCGACCGCAAGCTGATCAGGCTGCCGCTCGTGCTGCCGACCGGTGCGACGACGTGGCGCCTGTTCGCGCACGACGCCGCCAAGGTGACGGGCTGGCTGGCCAGCTAGGGCCGGCTAGACACTTTCAGTCGCGGTGGGGTGCCGCACGAACAGCATCGGCTGCGGCTCCCCCACCAGCACGCAGGGCTTGCCCGTCCTGCGGCAATGGTCCTGCACCCGCCAGTAGGCGCCGTGGCTCACGCAGCCGGTCTGGCAGATCACCAGGTCGGCCGCGCGCAGGCTGGCTTCGAGCGCGGGGTCGTCCGCATCGTCGCCGCCGTCGTGGTGCAGATAGCGGCCGCCGGCGATCTCGACCAGTTGGCGCGCCAGCGACGGCGCTTCTTCTTCGTGGCCGACGCACAGCACGGCCTTCTCGCGCAGATCGGCGGGCACCTCGGGCTGCGCCGGCTTCAGGTGGCGCCGGCTTGCAGGCGACAGCAGCGCATTCAGCCGCTTGGGCAACGCCCCGCCCACGGCCGCGCGCGCCGCCAGTTCTTCGCGCACGATGGCGATGGCCGAATCGCGCGCCACCAGGGCACCGCGCAAGCGGACGATCTGCGCCTCGAGCCTTTCGACGAGCGCGGCCTGCTCGGCCAGCAGGCGCGAGCAGCGCTCCTGCACGCGGGCATAGGCCCTCAGCAACACGGCATGTTCTTGCATCGGCAACTCCATGCCGGGCATTCTAGATGAGAGCAATTCTCAATTGAAAGCCCCGCCGCGTTCAGTGCGACACCGACTTCGAGAACACGTTCACCACCACCACGCCCGCGATGATCAGCCCGAGCCCCGCGATGGCCGGCCCGTCGAGCTTCTGCCCGAACCACAGCCAGCTCACCAGCGAGATCAGCACGATGCCCACGCCCGACCAGATCGCATAGGCAATGCCCGTGGGAATGGTGCGCAGCGTGAGCGACAGGAAGAAGAACGCCACCACGTAGCCCGCCACCGCGGCCAGCGTAGGCCACAGGCGGGTGAAGCCGTCCGAGCCCTTGAGGAAACTGGTGGCGATGACTTCGGCCACGATGGCGACGAACAGGTAGGCGTAGTTGGAACTCATGGCGGGCACTCTATGGGAACTTGCACGGCCCTGTCACCCGCCCCGGCCATGCTGGGTATAGTGAAGCGCGTTTTTTCCCCTTCCCCCGGAGACACCATGAGCTACGAAAACATCGAAGTGCGGACCGAAGCAGGCAAGGTCGGCATCATTACCCTCAACCGCCCGAAGGCCCTCAATGCGCTGAACGACGCGCTGATGACCGAACTGGGCCAGGCCCTGAAGGCCTTCGACGCGGACGATGCCATCGGCTGCATCATCCTCACGGGCAGCGAGCGCGCCTTCGCGGCCGGCGCCGACATCGCGGCCATGGCCAAGTACAGCTTCATCGACACGTACAAGGGCGACTACATCACGCGCAACTGGGAAACCATCCGCTCGATCCGCAAGCCGGTGATCGGCGCCGTGGCCGGCTTCGCGCTGGGCGGCGGCTGCGAGCTGGCGATGATGTGCGACTTCATCATCGCCGCCGACAATGCCAAGTTCGGCCAGCCCGAAATCAAGATCGGCGTGATCCCCGGCGCCGGCGGCACGCAGCGCCTGCCGCGCGCGGTGGGCAAGAGCAAGGCCATGGACATGGTGCTCACGGCCCGCATGATGGACGCGGCCGAAGCCGAGCGCGCCGGCCTCGTGAGCCGCGTGGTGCCGTTCGAGAAGCTGGCCGACGAGGCACTGGGCGCGGCGCTGATCATCTGCGGCTACTCGCAGATCTCGGTGATGGCGGCCAAGGAATCGGTCAACCGCGCGTTCGAAGGCGGCCTGAGCGACGGCGTAATGTTCGAGCGCCGGCTGTTCCACGCGCTGTTCGCCACCGTCGACCAGAAGGAAGGCATGGACGCCTTCCTGAACAAGCGCGCACCGGATTTCAAGAACGCCTGAAGGCGTTGCGCGCTGGCCGCCCCGGTCAGCGCGTGAGCAGCGAGCGCAGCGCGTCGAGCGTTTGCGCCGGCGGCGTGCCGACCAGCGCGGCGCCGCCGGGCTGCGGCGTCCAGCGGACCTGGGTGCCGGCAATTTCCAGCACCGCGACGAGCGTGCCGCCGCGATAGAGCGCGAGGCGCGCGTCGACCAGCGCGGCGAGCGGCTCGTCGGCGCTGGTGGCCGAACGGGCCACGGTGCCCACGAGCGCCGGCAAGCCTTCGATGTCGCCACGCGCATGGCGCACTTCGCCGCCCGAACCCGTGAAACTGAAGGACGTCCACCGGTCCAGCGCCGAGAAGGACGCGGGGCCCTGCGAGCGTGCGGGCTTGGCGGCGACGGCGGCACGCGGCGCAGGCGAGCGCAGGGCGCCGGAGACGTCGGCGTTCGCATTGCCGGCCTGATCGGCAAAGGCCGACTGCCTGCTCTTCGACTCTTGATACGGCGGCGCGGCGGCGATTTGCGGCTGTGCCACTGCGGCTGGCGCGGGTGCGGTGATCGCGGCCGGCGGCGACGGTGCGTACGCCGGTGCGTACGCCGGTGCGGGTGCCGGTGCGGGTGCCGGCGCGGGTGCGGGCGCTGCGGCGGGGGCCGAGGCCAACGGCGGGGATTCGTCGGCGTAGGCACGGCGGCGTTCGCTTTCCACCCGTTCTTCGCGCGGCGATGCCGGCGCGGCCTGCTCGGCCACGATGGCAGGTGGCGGCGGGGCGGCGACAGCTGGCGCGGGAACGATCGGCGCCGGTGATGCCGCCTGTGGGGCGGGCTGTGGCGGCGGCGCTGCACGCCGGACGGCGTCCGCGCTGGCCGCGCCCGCGGCCTCCTTGGCGGACGACGAATCGCGCGGGGCCTTCACCTGCTGCTGCTTCTTTTGATCCTCGACTTGCGCTCTTCGTGCAGCGGTGGCCGCCGCTGGTGGCGCCGGCTCCGGTGCTGCTGGTGCTGCTGCTGCCGATGCGGCGGCAGGCAGCTCGGCTCGCGGTGCGGCATCCGCCGAGGGCGGAGCCGGCTCGGCCGCAGGTGCGGGAGCAAGTGGAGGAGCCACGGGCGCCTGCGCCGGCGCGGCAGCCCCGCCAACGCGCGCCTCGCCATCGAGCTGCGCGTCCGGCACCGGCTCGCGGTGCCACAGCACGGTCACGAACGTCGCCACGAGCACGGTCGCGAAGGCCGCGTTCCATGGCATGCGCGAGCGCGGCTCGCCGCCGCCGCCGAACACGCGGCGCCACCAAGGCGCGGCACTCGCGCTGTTGGCGGCGGGGCGCGTCGCGGCCGGCACGGCGGCCAGGTTGTGCGCCATCTTCAGGATCGCGTCGCGCGTGCGCGCGTCGGGCGTGGCGTCGCTGTCGGGCGCGTGGTCGAGCGCCCGGCGCAGCGCCGGGTCGCGCAGGTCTTCGCCGTCGTCGCGGTCGAAACCGGTGGTGTTTCCGGTCGTCGTCATGCGCGTGGCTCCAGCACCGACAGGTAGCGCTCCATGCACCCGCGCAGCTTCTGCAGCCCGTAGCGCAGACGGCTGCGCACGGTCTCGAAGCCGATCTCCAGGCTCGCGGCCAGCGCCTCGACGGTCAGGCCGTCTTCGTGATGCAGCAAGAACGCGGCGCGCTGGTCGGCCGGCAGTTCGTCGAGGCAGGCCAGCAAGCGGCGGCCCGCGGCACGCCAGAACGCCAGTTCTTCGGCCGACGGGTGCGCGGCTGCGTCCACCGCGCCGCGCACGCCACGGTCGAGCGTGGGAATGGGGTCGGTGTCGTCATCAAGGTGCGCGTCGAGCGTCACCTCGCGCCCGCTCACGCGCAGACGGTCCATCGCGAGGTTGTGCGCGATGGTGAAGGCCCAGGTGCGCCAGGTCGCGCCCTGCGGCGAAAAGCTGTCGCGCGCCGAGATGATCCGTACCCAGGTGTCCTGGAACACCTCGTCGGCCTGCGCCACGAGCCGCGCGCCCAGCAGCCGCTTGACGAAGCGGAACAGCCCGCCCTCGTGGCGCGCGTAGAGCACGTCGAACGCGGCGGCGTCGCCTTGCGCGTAGGCCAGCATCAACTGGTCGTCGGGCATGGCCTGTCGCTCGGGGGCGTTCTTGGCGGAAGGGGCGCGGGGAAGCGCGGACATCGGAGGATTTTCACCCGAGCTTGTACGGACGGCGGGGCGGATCGGGGTTCGGGTGGGCAAAAAAAGTGGCGCGGACCTAACCCCGTTGCGGCGGCCCCGCCGTATCAGCCTGCATCCAACCATCCGGAGTCCCGCCATGACCCAGCCTTTTGCGCCCCGGCTTCGCCGCCCGATCATCGTGCTGCTGTGCGCCCAACTGCTCCTGACCGCCTGCGGCGCCACCGAGGCCCCGGCCCTGCCCGGCGTGACGCGTCACCCTTCGACGCCGCCCGACAGCCGCACCATGCAGACCGAGCCGAACTTCGAGGCGCCGTCCGCCACGCATTGCGCCCGGCCGGTGCAGACGCACGAGACCCCGGGCACGCCGCGCCCCCTGACGCTCATGCGGCGCGAACGCGCGGTCGGCGCCGCCAGCGCCGACGAATATGCGCTGCGCAAGAGCGCCCCGCCGTCCACGGCCGCCGCCATCGCCGAGGCGCCCGCGGCGATGGCCGTGCCCGTACCGCCGGCATCGCCATCACCATCGCCAACGCCAGCAGCGACAGCACCCCGCATCGCTGGCGCCATCCAGCCGCCGGCCCAGGCCCCGCGCCCCGCCAACGAGCCCGTCACCGCCGGCATGGTCGACGACAACGCCGACTTCGGTGAATACCTGGCCTTCCGCGCCCGCACGCAGGTCGTGCACCGCGAGCGCGACATCAGCGCGCGCTACCTGCTGCAGGTGCGCGACGCGCGCGGCACCGTCGTGCCCGACGCCGAGGTGGCCGTGCAAGCCCCGAACGGCGCCGCCATGTGGGCGCGCACCGACGCGGGCGGGCGCGCGTGGCTGCATCCGAACGCGTTCGATGCCCGGGGCCGCAGTCAGGTGTACGAGGTCACGGTGCGCAAGAACGGCCGACAGAGCACCGCCTTTCTGCAGCGCGGCCAGAAGAACGCCGTTGACGTGGTGCTCGGCGGCAAGCCCGACGCCGCCCCTGCACGCGCGCAACTCGACCTGGTTTTTCTGATCGACGCCACCGGCTCCATGGACGACGAAATCGCCAAGCTCAAGAGCACGCTGCGCACCATCGCCGACCAGGTCGCGAAATTGCCGAGCCGCCCCGACACCTGCTTCGGCCTGGTGGCGTACCGCGACCGCACCGACGACTTCATCGTGCGCCGCCACGACTTCACCAACGACCTGAACGCCTTCCAGGGCGTGCTCGACGCGCTGCGCGCGGCCGGCGGCGGCGACTACCCCGAGGCAATGAACGAGGCGCTGAACGAGACCGTCCACCAGCTGAGCTGGCGCGGCAACGGCACCACCCGCCTCGTGGTGCTGCTGGCCGACGCGCCGCCCCACCTGGACTACGGCGGCCCGCAGTACGACGACGACATGGTCGCCGCGCTGGGCAAGGGCATCAAGGTGTTCAGCGTGGGCGCGTCGGGGCTCGACAGGCAGGGCGAATACATCCAGCGGCAGATCGCGCAGTACACCGGCGGGCGCTTCGTTTTCCTGACCTACAAGGAGGCCAGCGACCCGGCCAGCGGCCCCGGAACGCAGACCGTGCACGACGTCGGCAACTACTCGGTGCAGACGCTGGACAAGCTGATCGTGCGGCTCGTGTCGGAAGAGTTGGGCAAGTTGCCGGCGGGCAGTTGAACTCGGCCAAAAAGCTGGGCTATAATCTTGGGCTCGATGCCAATAAGCATTGACGGCTCTTTAGCTCAGTCGGTTAGAGCGATGGAATCATAATCCACAGGTCCGCGGTTCGAATCCGTGAAGAGCCACCAACAAAACGAAAAAGCCTTGTAAGTCAGCGACTTACAAGGCTTTTTTCTTGGCCGAGACATAGGCGTCGGGCACGTATTTCTCCATCAGCGTCTGCGGCCGCGCGGGCGGCTTGAAGCCGAATTTCGCGTAGAGCCCGTGGGCGTCGGAGGTCGCGAGCATGAAGCGACGCAGCCCCTGAAGCTGCGGATGGGCCATCACCGCCTCGACCAGCGCCTTGCTGTAGCCCTTGCCCCGGTGTTCCTCGAGCACGAACACGTCCACCAGGTAGGCAAAGGTCGCCAGGTCGGACACGACCCGCGCGTACGCCACCTGCGAGTCCCCGAGAAAGCCACCGAAATTCAGCGAGTTGCGGATCGACGTGCGCACCGTCTCGATCGGGATCTCCCGCGCCCATGCCGACTCGTTGGACAGGAAGCGGTGGATGAGCGGTACGTCCAGGCCTTCGGCGTTGGTGGAAATTCGAAGCTGTTCCATGGCGAAGAGGATAATCCGCGCCGATGCCCGCCGCCTCCCAAGCCGCCGCCCACACCGCACCCCATAGGCCCGCCGCCCGCGCGGCCCTGCGGCGTCCGGGCGTGGGCCTGATCCGCTGGGTGCTGCTGTGGTTCGCGCTGTCGCTCGGCGTGGCCGTTGCTTCACCGGTCGTGCATCCGCAGGCCGTGGAGCTGGTCTGCTCCAGCGCCGGTTTGGTCAAGGCCATCGTGCACACCGACGACGGCGCGCAAGAACTGGGCATGGGCCACATGGACTGCCCGCTGTGCGTGCTGGCCGGCGCACCGCCCACGACGCCCGTCGTCGAGCTGCCCGTGTTCACGGCGCCGGCCCACGCGGTCTGGCCGACGCTGTCCGCGCACATCGCCGTGGCCACCGCCGGCGCGCCCCTGCCGGCGCGCGGGCCGCCTTCGCTCTCCTGACGCTTCCTCTTCCGTTCGCCCGCATGTGATGCCGCCTCGCCGAGGCGAGCCGCATTGCATCGCGCGTTCTTGCAACGTGTCAGTCGGCGCCCATGCCCGGGCGCCAGAGAGCCTTTTTCCTCATGACCCATTCCACGCTTTCACGCCGCCGTCGCCGGTTGTTGTTGCTACTGTCGGGCGGCCCCGCCCTGGCTTCGCTGGCCCTCGCGGGCTGCGACGGCAAGGTGATTCCCGCCAGCTTCAACGGCGTCGACATCACCGGCGCCAACTACGCGCAGGACTTTCGCCTGACCGACCCCGACGGCCACGAGCGCACGCTCGCCGACTACAAGGGCAAGGCCGTGATGATCTTCTTCGGCTTCACCCAGTGCCCCGACGTGTGCCCCACCGCGCTCGTGCGCGCCGCCGAAATCAAGCGCATGCTCGGCGCCGACGGCGAGCGCCTGCAGGTGATCTTCGTCACCGTCGACCCCGAGCGCGACACGCCCGTGGTCCTGAAGGCCTACACCCAGGCCTTCGACCCGAGCTTCATCGGCCTGTACGGCGACCTGCAAAAGACCAGCGAGACCGCGAAAGACTTCAAGGTCTTCTACAAGAAAGTGCCCACCGGCTCGTCGTACACCATGGACCACTCGGCCTTCAGCTACGTGTTCGACCCCAAGGGAAAGATCCGCCTCGTGCTGCGCCACGAGCAGAGCGCGCAGGAATGCGCGCAAGACATCCGCCAGGTCCTCGGTTCGGCATCGGCCTGACCCTTCATCGCTTCACACCCCGGAGACGCTTCTCATGAAATACATCGCACACACCCTCGCCATCGCCGCTGCATTGCTCGCGGCTTCCGCCCATGCGCAAGTGACCGTCAAGGACGCATGGATCCGCGCCACCGTGCCGCAGCAGAAGGCCACCGGCGCGTTCATGCGGATCGACGCCGCGAAAGACACGAAGCTGGTCTCGGCCAGCTCGCCCGTCACGCCCGTGGTCGAAGTCCACGAGATGGCCATGCAGGACAACGTGATGCGCATGCGCCAGGTGCCCGCTGTCGACGTGCCGGCGGGCAAGACCGTCGAGCTCAAGCCCGGCGGCTATCACGTGATGCTGCTCGACCTGAAGCAGCAAGTGAAGGAAGGCGACACCGTGCCGCTCGCGCTGGTGTTCGAGGGCAAGGACGGCAAGCGCGAAACGGTGGAAGTGAAGGCGCAGGTGCGGGCGCTCAACGCGTCGGTGCAGCCGGCCGTGGCGGGGCATGGGGACCACAAGCACTGAGCCGCGTGCGCCGGCGGCGGCGCATCACCAGCAGTCGGCGGGGGCCTGCGAACCACTGACGGTTTGCGTGCCCAACTGATCGATGGTGTACGTGCCGCACAGCGTGTCGTTGGCCTGGGCGTTCACGGGCGTGGCGGTCGCGGTGAAGCCCGTGGCCGACGACGCCGTGACGTTGAGCTGGTAGAACGCCGTGCCACTGGTCAGCACATTGAGTGGAAAGGTTCCGCCGTAACCCAGATTGGCCGGAGTGCTGGTGTAGGCGTTGTTCATGGTGAAGTAGCGCTCTTCGCGCGTCACCAGGTCCAGCAGCGCGGTCTTGGCGTCGGTGCGGCGCGACTTCTGAACCTGCTTGGTGTAGGCCGGATAGGCAATGGCGGCGAGGATCGCCACGATGGCCACCACGATCATCACCTCGATCAGCGTGAAGCCCGCGCCGAAGCGCCGGCCTGCTGTGTTGTTGGGGCCTTGGATTTTTTTCATGATGATCAGCGCAGCTTGGCCCAGGTCAGTCGCTTGCCCTTGCCGTTGGCGGCAGGGTTGATCTTGGTCACGACGCCCGTGCCGCCCACGGTCTGCTGCACCAGGTAGGGCCATTTGTTGGCCGTGACGATCGACGGCGTGCCGGTCGCGCTCAGGCCGATGCCGCTCACGATGCCGCCGTTGTAGACCACGAAGTTGCCGTTCTGGTCACCGAAGAACGACGCGTTGGCCGCGCCGCCGCTGTCCAGCGACACCGCCATGGTGTAGCCCGCCGCCGGCTGCGTGTCGCAGGTCAGCACTTGCGACACGGCGGGAATGGTGGTGTTGACCAGGAACATGCCGTAGGCCGTGGTCGGGCTGTAGATGACCTGTTCGTTGCCGGTGCTGGGCAGCGGCAGCGTCCAGCCGAACTGCGTGTTGGAGCCCGCGCCTCCCTTGCAGGCGCTCGACCCCTTCCAGCAGACCTTGTTGGTGCTCAGCGTGCGATAGCCGGAAACGGAGCCGCTGCCGGGCGCCGTCGCGGTGATGCTCTGGGCCAGCAGCGTGGTGGTGTCGACCGTCTGCGGCGAAGCGAGCGACGCGTACTGCGCCGACGCGCCGCCCTTGGCGTTCCATGCGGCCATGTTCCAGTCCCACACGCCGTACAGGGCCTGGGTGGCGGATGCATAGGTGGCGGCATTGACCTGTGTCTGCGGAAACTGCTGCCCCGTGCCGAAGCTCACGACCACGCCCGGTTGCCCCGAAGCGCCGATGCCCAGCACCGACGACACCGTCACCCGCGTCGTGATCGGCTGCCCGGTTGCGGTCTTGAAAATCGGCGCCGACGAGGCCGCCCACTTGGCGGGGTCGGAGTCGGTCAGGTCGAAGCGCCACACGTTGCCCAGCACGTCGCCGGCATAGACGTAGTCGGTCACGTGGTCGCCGTCGAGGTCGGCGGAGGTCACGTAGGCAATGCCGTTGCGGGCCGTGACCGTGGTGCCGCTCATGGTGGGCCCGGCCTTGGTGTCGATGAAGCGGAAGCTGATGGCGCCCGAGGCCGGGTCCACCAGCATCACGAACAGCCCCGCCGTGCCCGTGCTGCTGTTCAGGCCGTTGCCGAACAGCGCGGCCCACTGGCCGTTGTGCAGGCGCCGGATGATCGGCGTGCCGTAGGTGCTGCCGAGGTTGTTGCCGCAGTTTGCGTTGCCGACGCAGGTGATCGCGCCGGTGCCGGTGCCCGAGGTCCACTCGCCGCGCACCAGCGAGGCTGCGTTGGCTTCGGAGAACTGCGTCGGGTCGGTCACGTCCAGTGCATAGATCACGCCGTTGGCCACTGTGGTCTTGTCGCCGATCGGTCCACCGGCGTTGCCGCCGGCGCCCACGCCGCTCACCAGCCACGTGTGCCACGCGCCGTTGTAATACAGGTCGCCAGTGCCCGGCGTGGCGTCGGTGTAGAGGCTGTGCGAGTACTGCGTCGAACTGAAGTCCAACCCCGGCGTGGTGGAGTGCATCACGCTCAAGATCGCCGCGGGGATGTACGCGAGCACCTCGTTGCCGTCGTTCGTCGTCTTCACGAAATTGCCGCTTGCGTCGTAGGTGCCGCTGCGAAAACCGTGCAGGAAGCCATCGTTGGCGCCGATGTAGACCACGTTCTGGCGACCGCCCTGCGCCGTGGCCGCGGTAGTGCCGGCAAAGGCTGCGTAGGTGCCCGCCGCCTCGGGCGCGGTGCTCGCCGGATAAAGCCCGTCGAGCCATGGCCCCGTGTAGGGCAGCGACGGCCCTCCGACCCACGTCGGGCTGGAGTCGACGATGTCACCGAGCACGCCGGTGCGCGTGCGCAAGGTGCCGCCGGTGCTGGCCAGCTCGTTGCTCCTGTCTCCCCGGAGGTATCGCAGCCGGATGTCGGTCGCGCTCGAATCGCCCGCGCTGAGCGCGGTCTGCTGCGCCGTGGTGAGCTTGCTCCACAGGAAGGGAATGCCCGCGGTCCCGTTCCAGCTCAGCATGTTGCGGCCGCCCGATGCCTGCGCCGTGTTGGTGCCGGTCGTGGCCTGGCAGGTGCCGCCGGTCAGCACGCAGCTGGCGTCCCAGTTGGCGATCGGGTTGATCGACACGATGCCCGTGGACGGGTCGCTCACCAGGTCCTGCGCGGTCAGCTCGCCCCACGAGTTGGTCTGGTGGTAGTAGGCCAGATACACCTGCGTGCCGGCCTCCACGCGCGCCGACTGCTGCACGTTGGTGCCGGCCGAGCTGCTCGACTGGTTGACGGGTGCGGCCTTGAAGCAGGTGATCTCGTGCACGTTGCTTGAACCACCAGTGCCGGCCGAGAAGCCGAAGCGGAAATTGGCGGGCAGCGGTCCGTTGGTGGCGGTGATCGACTGCTTGTTGATGACGTTCTGCGCCGCGCCGCCGTTGACGCTGTAGGAGAGGCTCAGCAAGCCGTCCTGCGTGACCTGCAGGCCGTAGGTTATGGGCGTTGCGGTGCCACGCAGAGGCATGTTGACGCCCTGCTGATTGGAAATGGAAAGACCCGCGGGCAAGTTGCTGTAGGCGGTCCCGTTGAGAAGCAAGGGGTAGTCGAGCAGCGATGTCGAGGTCGCATTTCCCGATGGCCCTGTCGTGGTGGTGGTGCAGTTCTTTTTCTTGTCGCAGGTCGTCGTGGTCGTGACGCTGTAGTCCATCACCACGCCGCTCTTGCAAGTAGCCTTTACCGCCGCAGTCTGCTGGGCCCCCGTGAGCACGCTGGGGTAGTGAACCGGGTCAAGCGCATTCAGCGACGCCCAGGTAATGTTGCCCGCGCCCCGCACGCTGATGCGGCCGGCCTTGAAGCCCGGCCCCGTGGCGGTGTTGTCGCCGGGGTTCGAGAAGTTGCCGTACTCGTCGATGCCGACGCCGAGGTAGCCGCCCACCACGCCTTCGTACTGGCTGTTCGTGTTGGAGCAGCTGTACCCCAGGCTGCCGCCGAGGCCGCCGACCGAAGGAGACTTCGATCCGTCCGCCAGGAAGAAGCTGATGCCGTCCGCGCCCGTGCCGTTGTCGCCGTCGCCGCCGTAGGTCACGGTGGTGAACGTCACCTGCAAACCCTGGTTGCTCGGGAAGGTGAAGTTCGACACCACGGCCCCCGTCTGGTTGTCGCCGTTGGAGCCGCCCTTGGTCGTGTCGCCGTTGGTCAGGCGCAGCGCGCCGAAGCCCGCCACATCGGGCAGGCGGCCGGTGGTGCCGCCCACCAGCAGCGACTTCTTGCCCGTGTAGTACGTCAGGTTGCCGATGCACGCCGGAATGTGCCCCGTGTCGTTCCCCGCCGTGAGGCAAGCGCCGTTGAGCGCCTGCCAGTCATAGGACGACGACGCCCCCGTGAGCGTGTCGCTGATGATCAGCTGCGCATGCGCCGCCCAGGGCGCACCGGCCAGCATGCAAAGCAGCAGGCCCTGGAATTTCCGCAAACGATTCATGCCCGTGTTCCCTCGCTCAAGGTTGGTCCAGCGGCTTGTTGCCGCCCGACACCTGGTAGGTGCTCTGCACCACGGCCGCTGCCGTCGTGCTGCCGCCGTACCCGAAAGCCGAGACCTGGTAGAGCAGCGACTTGCCGTCGGGCGACAGCCCGAGGTAGCCGATGCTCAAGCCGGGCTTGGCGTTGTAGTTGATGTCTCCGCTGGCCGCGATGCCGCCGCCGGTGGCCACCGTCATGTTGGGCGGCAGGTAGTCGGCGCGCGCCGACCAGGGCAGGGTCGTGGGGGCGGTCAGCATGTTCGAGCACACCTGCATCTGCGACAGCGTGTTGGCATTCAGCACGCCCGAGCAATTCGCGCCGGTGCTGCCATTGCCCTGGCCCAGCCACCACTCGCCGTACTGCAAGGCGCTTTGCGCGGCCTCCAGCGCACGCTCCTTCTCGCGCGTGTTGCCGGCGATGCGCTCCTGCAGGTTGAAGCTGCGGAACATGCTCACCGACAGCACCGTCAGCACGATCAGGAACAGCATCGCCACGATCAGGACGAAGCCCTGTTCTGTCGAGCGCGAACCCGAACGTGCGGCGGAAAGCGGCGTGTGCGCATGCGTGCTCATGACTTGTTCATCAGGTTGACGGTCTGCGTCCACGCGACGCTGGCCGGTTGACCCGTCTGGGCGGAAAAAGGATTGGCCAGGGTCACGGTGATCTGCGCGGTGCGCACCTGCGGCCACCATGCATTCGAAGTCACCGTGGCCGCGTCCAGGTACTGCAGCGCGGTGCCGTCACCCTTGGTGTCCGTGGCGTAGAGCACCTTGAGCGAGGTCACGCCGCCGACCAGCGGCGTGGTCGTCGTGCCGCCGTCGGTGGAGCACAGCAACTCGTTGGCGGCGCTGACCGTGAAGGTGTTCATGACCAGCTTGTTGGCCTTCGAACTGGCCGGGTTCACGTTGCCCAGGCAATCCATGAGGCCGTCACCGCTTGCCGTCATGTAGCGCGAGGTGATGGTGTCGCTCGCACCCGAAGCGCCGGTCAGCCCCACCAACCCCTGGCCCGCCGCGAGGCTGCCGTAGCCGGCCCCCGTCGCGGCCGGCAGGTCGGTGACCGCCGTATTCACCAACGGGTCGGGAAAGTAGCCCGCCGCCTGCACCGTGGTCGTGAGCACGGTGAGCACCAGCCGTTCGTTGTCCTGCAGCAGCGCGAGCTGGTCCTGCGAGGTGAAGGCCTGCTTCATATTCAGGAACAGCGCCCCCAGGCCAGCCAGCAAGAACAGGCCGATGAGGATCGCCACCATCAGCTCGACCAGGCCGAGCCCGGCCTGGCCGCGCGGGCCTCGGGGGAAAGAGGACATGCGGCGGTTCATGGTTCGACGTAGAGGCTGTACTGCAGCGCGGACGAGCCCTGGGTTGCGCCGAGCGCAACGGCCGTGCTGCGGTTGACGGCAACGTACTTCTCGGCCCAGCTCAGGTTGATGACGCAACTGATCGGCGTGCCGATGGCTGTGGTGCACTGGATGGCGGCCGCATACGTGGGAAAGCGCGCGTTCATGTTCGCGGCCCAGGTCTGCAGGTCGTAGGCCGCCAATTGCGCGGCCGTGCAGCCTGCGGTTGCCGCAGGACCGCACGCGACCGTGGCGCTCAGGATGCCCGAGCCATCGGTCACGGTGGTTCCCGTGACCGACACGCTGCCCGGCGCCGCGCCAACGCCCCAGAAGCCGTGGTTCCCGTGCATGGCCTCCGCCAGGCTGGAGGCCTGCAACGCGATCAGCGCACGCGCACGCGCGTTCTGGGTGTTCGACAGCGCGGCCGCCTGCATCTTCGACAGGCCGATGAGCCCGAGCGACACGATCAGCAGCGCAACGAGCACCTCCAGCAGCGAGAAGCCCCCGGCGCGGCGCGAGACGAAAGTGCGCTTCTTCATGCGCAGGCCCCCTTGCCACCCTGGAGCACGGTCTGATGCCCCACCCTGTTGACGGACACGCAGCGCGTGGCCGCCGCATTCACCGGCGCCGTACGCAGCGCCAGCAGGATCGATGCGCCGGGGCTTGCAACCGGAAGGTTCGCGAACCCGTCGCGGCTGTAGGTGACCGCCACGATCGACGGCGCCGCTGCAAAGGTGTCGCCCCCCTTCCACGCGGGGCGCACGCGCAGCACCGTGTCGCCAGTGGTCACGGTGCCGGAACCGTCCACATCCGAGAACACGATCCATCCGCTTTGCCAGGTGTTTGCTCCCAGGCAGTTCTTGCCGTCCGACGACGGGCACACGCTCACCGGAATGCCCTGCTTGATCGCCTCCGAGCGCGCAAACTGCAAGTCGCCCGCGAACGAGTTGACCTCCGCGCTCACGCGGTTGCTCTGGATCAGGCTGACGAACGATGGCGTGGCAATCGCGACCATGATCGCAACGATCGCGACCACGACCATCAGCTCGATGAGCGTGAAACCGGTCTGCTGGCGAGGCGGCACATTCATGGTCAGTTCGCTTGCGTGGGGCGAGCCCCGCACACGCCGGAGTGGCATGTCACGGAGCACCGCTGTTGGTAACAAGTGTTTCCAATTCGTACTGACCAGTTACTGACCGGTGTGCAGGTTTTGCCGATGAACGGCCGTACCGCGCGGTTGAACGGTAAATACCCTGTTCAGGTGATGGTGTGGCGTCCCTCAGTTCACAAGAATCAACCTTCGATAACAACTTCTCACGAATCACGCGGTTCGTTCAAGAAGTGGCGGGCGCTCCTTCCAGAGCGGCACCGACGGCAATGTGGAGGCGCAGACAGGGGTTCTTCGGTATGCCGCTTACTTATCTGCTTCAGCTGGAGCACGCCCGCTTGCCGCTGCACGTGACCGGCGCGCCGGACGTGCGCCGCGTGTCGATCCTCAAGGCGACAGGCCTTGTCGAGGCCACGATCGAACCGGCCCTGGCCACGGGCGGAAGCTACCGGCAGGCGCAAGCCGCGCTGGTGACTTGCATCACCGACGACGGGCACGCCGAAATCGCAAGGATGCGAGGCAGGAGCGTGCCAAACGATGAAAGGCTTTTGAAAGCCATCAGGAAGAGCCTTGCGCCGCTGGCCTACCTGCGCAAGATAGAGAACGCATCGTTTCCCCTGCGCGTGGAAGTGCGGGACGAACTCCATTGCGTCGAAGCCCTGAAGCAGGCCGGCTTCATCGACGCCGCCATCCGCCCGCCGTCGGCGCCCCAAGCAGACGGCGACCACCCCGAACCGCTGGAGCTCGCGACGATCCGCCGCATCACCCCGCTGGGCCGCGCGGAGCTTGCACGCGGCAGATAGCGCGCGTCGCCTCGCCCCGGTCAGGGCGCGGGGTTGAACTTGTATCCCATCTTCGTGACCAGCGCGCTCGGCGCATCCGTGCTGGCGAACATCGTCAGGAATCGCCGCGCGCGCGTGATGCCCACGTAGAACAGGTTGCGCTCTTCGGTGTCCGGCGCGGAAGGCGCGGGGAACTCGCCCTGGGCCAGGTAGGGCAGCACCACGTGATCGAACTCCAGCCCCTTCACGTTCGCGATGCTGGCGATCAGGAGGTTGGCGGTCTTCTTCTGGTTGCGTTGCTTCTTCTCGGCGTCGTTGAGGCTCTGGAAGTAGTCGCTCGCCGTTTCGAACCGCGTCGCCGCGCGCTGCAGCCCCTCGAGGTTTCCGAGCGCATCCATCCGCCGTTGCTTCGACACATAGACCTCGTTGACGATCGACTGCACCTTCAGCGCGTCGAGGAGCCCGGCCAGCAGGTCGGGGCCCTTTTTCTCCTGGGCCAGCTTGACCGCGCGCTCGAGCCTGAGCTTCATCGAAGGCGCCGCGGTCCGCAGGATCTGGTTGTTGAAGAAGTGGACCAGGAAGTTCGGGTTGTCCTTCACGCTGCGAATCGCATCGGCGAGCAGTGCCTCCTGGGTTTCGTGCTCCCGGCCCTTGACGTCGATCTTGCTGCCGCTGAAGAAGAACAGCGCCTGCATCACTTTCTCGCGCGTGTGCTCGTCGGAAACGCTGCCGAGGTCATCGGTTGCCACGGCAAGCACGCCGCGAATGAACAGCACCTCGGGGCGCATCAAATAGCTGTCCAGCCCGCTCATCGTGTAAGACAAGCCCGAGGCCAGCAGCGCGTTCTCGATGTGCACCGACTGGTAGGCGTGCCGCAGCAAGATCGCGAACTCGTTCATCTTCGCGCGCGGCTGCGCCTGCCATTTCAGCGCTTCTTCGACGACCATGCGCGCGCAGTCTTCGTGCGCGCCGTAGCCCGCGAGCGACAGCCTGGTTTCGTGCCCGGCCATGGAGCTGTACGGTTTCCCGGCCACGCGGCCGGCCTTGGTCGCGAGCGATTTTCCGAAGCGGTAGCTGTGGGTCAGCGGGTAGCGCTTCACCTTGCGCCGCGTCACGCGCTCCATCGCATCGCCCATGAAAAGCGCGTCGGCGCCGGTGGTTTCGTGGATCACCTGGTCGCGGTCGCCCACGCCGCAGAACAGGCTCGCGGTGGAGTTCAACAGCTTCTGCAGCACACGGAACATGGCCTGGTTCAGGTCGTGCATCTCGTCGACCATCAGCACCTTGGCGCTGAAGGGCCACGCACGCAGGCCGTCGATGGGCTCGTCTTCGTAGAGCAGGCGCGCAAGATCGTAGGTCGCGTCCAGCGGCCCCCTGAACAGCGGCCGGTCGGCGTTCTCGCGCCGGCGGATGCGTTCGTACGCGAGAAAGATCTTGAGCTTGGTGTACTCCACGCCGATGGAGGCCGCGTAGTCCGGCGTGACCGCCTGATCGTCGCGCTCCAGGAAGTCGCGCATGGTGCCCTTGAGCAAGGCATTGAGGTCGAGGAACTCCTCGACCATGCCGTTGTCGCCCAGCGAGGGCATGACGAGCTCGGCGCGCCACCGGTCGCCCTCGCCTTCCTCCACGCGCTGAATCGCCTGCCAGACGATGGGCTTCAGTTCTTCGGCCTGCAGGAGCGACGGCACGCTGGCACCCAGCATTTCATCGAGCACCTCTTCGCAGAACGACTCGAAGGTCTGGATGCGAAAGCGCTCCACCACGCCCTGCGGCACACCCAGCTTGCGCAGGGCGGCCCTCAGCGCGTCGCAGGCCGTGCGGGTGTAGGTGAGCACAAGAAAGAAATCGGGGCTGGTGCCGCGCGACCATGACTCGGCCATGCGCAAGGCCAGCGTGGTGGTCTTGGCGGCGCCCGCGTTGGCTTCGACGATGATGGTCCGGTCGGCCGCGACCTGAATGGCTTTTTGCTCCGCCGTCGGCGAAAGCGCCTGCGGCACGAACTGGGCATTGGTGTCCATTGATTTGACTGATTGGAAACTCGGACACGCCGAAATGAAATGGGAGGGCGCCGCCTGATGCCTTCGCGTGAAGGCGACGCGCTACGCGCCCGGGTCTTCGCCCTGCTGTTCGGTGCGCGCGTGCAGCATGCCCAGCGAGGCCACGACGAATCGCTGGAGCGACGCACGGTGTGCCGCGTCGAGCAGCGGCCCGCACGCAGGCTCGGACCTTAACTCATCGGCGCGCTCTTCATCCCACGCGAGCAACTGCATCAGCGTGTGCGCGCCGTCGATCACGTCGCGCGTGTCGTTGAGGAACGCGGCGCGCTGGCGCGCGTGGGGGTCGAGCCCCTCCAGCGGATGCCAGGCGAAGGGCTTGAATTGCGCGCCCGCTTGCGCGGCGCGGGGTGATGCGGATGAATCGGCCATGTCGGCCTCCCTTCGGTTCAGCTTTGCTACAACCGCGCACCACGCTGCTAAACGAAGGCGGCGGCTCGAACGGGTTAGCAGACCGGGAACCGCTAGGCGAAACCGGCAGGGCGCGAGCCCTCCCATCCGAGCCGCCTAAAAAAGAAGCCGGAATAGAAAAGCCGCAACACCATTGCGGTCTGCGGCTTTCACCGCGGTTACTTCAGGCTGCTAAACCCGGCCCCGCTCGTCACGAGGCGGACTGAATGTAGCGGCGCACCTCCCCCGCGTCAACCTGCCGGCGACACGCGCAGGTGCAGCGGGCTCGCGGGCCGCAGCGTCACGTTGAGCATGGGTTGTGGCGCGGCTTGCCCCTCGGGCACCGAGAGCACATGGCGCTGGAGCAGCATCGCCGCCACCACCGTCATCTCGGTCATGGCCAGGTGCTGGCCCAGGCACACGCGCGGACCGGCGCCCAGCGGCATGTAGGCGCCGCGCGGCACCTCGGGCGCACCGGGTGCAAAGCGTTCGGGGCGAAACACCAGCGGGTCCGCGAACCAACGCGGATCACGCTGCATGAGCTGCACCGGCACCATGAACATCGTGCGCGCCGGAAACTGCCACGCGCCCAGCGTCACCGGGCGCGTCGCGCGCCGGCTGAACAGAACAGGCGCGGCGGGGTACAGGCGCATCGTCTCCTGCAACGTGCGCGTGAGCGCGGGCAACGCAGCGAGGTCTTGCGCCGTCGGCGCGCGGCCCTGCAGCCGCTCTTTCACTTCATCGGCGGCCACGCGCTGCGCTTCGGGGTTGGACGCAAGGCACCATGCCCACCACGTGAGCGTGGCCGCGACGGTCTCGTGCCCCGCGAGGAACGCGGTCATGCACTCGTCGTGCACGGCCTGCAGCGGCCAAGCCGCAGGGTCGTCGTGGTGCAGCTGCAGCAGGCGCGTGAGCAGGTCGTCGGGGCGCTCTTGCGGCGCCATGGCCGAGCGCGCGCGCAGGTGATCGTCGATGAGCGTGCGCAGCAGGGCCTTCGCTTCGCGCTTGGCGCGCTTCCACGGCATCGCGTCGGGCCAGCTCGCGGGCCAGTAGAACTCGCTGTCCGCCGCCATGCCGACGGTGTGCACGGCCTGCGCGACCGATGCCGCGTCGTCGCCGATGGGGCGCGAGAACAGCATGCGCACGATCACGTCCATGGCCAGCGTGGTGAGCACGCTTTCTATCGGCCAATGCGCGTTGTCGCCGCGCGGCCACGCACGCATCGCCAGCTCGGCGGTCTCGGCAATGGTGGGCACGAAGCTCTGCGTCGACTTGGGCGAGAACGCAGGCTGCAGCGCATGCCGCTTGTCGCGCCACGCCGCGCCCTCGGACACCAGCACGCTGTGGCCATGCACCTGCGAGAACACCCGCATGCCGCGCTCCCAGCGGATGAGCGCATCGTGGTTTGCCACGAGCAGCTCGCGCACCAGCGCCGGGTCGGTCACGACGACCTGGTGCTCGGGCCAGATGCGCAGATGCACCAGGTCGCCATGGCACTGCTGCCAGTCGCTCAACGTGCCCATCAGGTCGCGCGACATCCGGTTGAGCAAGCCCCAGCCGGTGACGCCCGAGGGCGGGCCGGGCGGCCAATGACCGAGGGGATGGAGTGCCGGCGCATTCGCGGGCGCTGCCGCGTGCATCGGGCAAGCAGAAGAAGGGGAAACGCTGTTCATGCCCCGCATGGTTCTCGATTTCACGCGCGCCGTCTTGAACCGAAACGACACCGGCGCAGCCACTGCCTAAACTCGAACCTCCGATGCCCGTCGCTCCCCTACTCTCCCCAACCTCCTACCCCGACCCGCTGGCACGCGCGCCACGTGTCGGCGCGCAAGACACCGGCCGCATCCTGCCGACACCACCGGTGCTGCAAGGGGCCGTGGTGGCCGTGGTCTCGCGCGACACGCGGGGCCTGGCGATGAGCGATGCGCAACGGCTCGCGCACTTTCCGGCCTCGCCGCTCATGAGCCTGTCGTGGTTCCAGCACACCGAGGCCAGCATGATCGAGCGTGGCGACGCGCAGCCGCATGCGCGTTGGCAGCCCTCGGGCGCGGACTCGTCGATCGTGATTTCAGGCAGCCAGTCGCGCCCCTCGGTCTGCTGGGCACACGCGACCGGACGCACCGGAATGATCTGCTTCACCGCCGACATCGCGCGCGCGCTGTTCGGCGTGGACCCGGCCGCCGTTCACGACCGCTTCGTGCCCGCGCACGAGGTCATGGACGCCACGTGGACCCCATTGCTCGACGCGTTGATCGCAGCGCCCGACGACGCAGCGACGCTGGCCGCATTGCGCGAGCACATCGCGCCGCGATGGCAGGCCCTGCATGGCCGCTCGGCCACCGCGCCGTCACTGCGGCAACTGGGCCGCCACTGGGTCGAGCGCCTGGCATGGCAGGCGCACGAATGGCGCCGCACGCACAGCCCGCGCCAGGTGGAGCGCCGCGTCAAGGCCTTCAGCGGGCGCTCGCTGCGCGACTGGCAATCGCTGGTGCGCACCGAGGGCCTGTTCTTCGCGGCACGCGAGCGCTACGAGGCCGGGCAGCCCTTCGACTGGGCGACGCTGGCGCTGGACCACGGCTTTGCCGACCAGTCGCACCTCGTGCGCGCCACGCGGCACATCGCGGGGTTTTCTCCGGGCGAATTTGCCGAGCGCTTCGTGCGGGACGAGTCGTTCTGGATGTACCGGCTCTGGATCTAGCGGGCCAATTTCCGGCTGCGCGGCCTACCACGCTTTTCCTCATTCCTCACGCCGCGATAAACGTCTTTTCGGGCCTCGTCGAGGGGCTGCCTATTCAACAGGCAACGTGGTGGGAACCCACGCCAGGCCTCACTGTGCGGGCCCGTCTCCCCGCACAACCCACAGAGTTGTCCACAGAAAAATCGGACAAGTCATCAAACTGACTTTGCCGCGACATATCCCTTGAACATTTCGCGCAGCCTGGTCTTCAGCAGCTTGCCGGTGGCTGTATGCGGCAGGCTGTCGACGAAAGCCACGTCGTCCGGCAGCCACCATTTGACGACGCGCGTCGAAAGGAATGTGAGCAGTTCCTCTCCTGTGACCTCCGCGCCCGCGCGCTTCACCACGATGAGCAGCGGCCGCTCCTGCCACTTCGGATGCGCGACGCCGATCACCGCCGCCTCGGCCACGGCCGGGTGCGCGCTCGCGGCGTTCTCCAGTTCGATGGAAGAAATCCATTCGCCGCCCGACTTGATCACGTCCTTCGCGCGGTCGACCAGTTGCACGTAGCCGTCTTCGTCGATGTTGGCGACGTCGCCCGTCGGAAAGAAGCCTTCCGTATCCAATACCGGCCCGCCCTCGCCCTTGAAGTAGCCGCTGGCAATCCACGGGCCGCGCACATGCAGGTGGCCGAAGGCCTTGCCGTCGTGCGGCAGGCGCTGGCCGTCCTCGCCCACGATCTTCAGTTCCACGCCCCACACGCCGCGGCCCTGGCGCATCTTCACGCGCAGCTGCTCGTCTTTCGGCATGGCGTGGTGCTTGGGCAGCAGGTTGCCGATCACGCCGATGGGGCTGGTCTCGGTCATGCCCCAGCCCTGCACGAAGTCGGCGCCGAAGTCGCGCTCGAAGCGCTCGATCATGCTGCGCGGCGTGGCCGCGCCGCCCACGCCGATGCGCTTCAGGCCGATGGCGCGGGTGTCGATTTCGGGGTGCGCGTCGAAGTACTGGAACAGCATCAGCCAGATGGTGGGCACGGCCTGCGAGAAGCCCACCTTCTCGTCGCGCATCAGCTCGTACAGGCTCTGGCCGTCCATGTGCGGGCCGGGCATGACCAGCTTCATGCCGGTCATGGCCGCCGCATACGGCATGCCCCAGGCATTGGCGTGGAACATGGGCACCGCGAGCAGCAGCGTCATCTGCGAGTTGACGCCGAAGGTGTCGGGCGCGCATTCCATCAGCGAGTGCAGCACCGTGGAGCGGTGCGAATACAGCACGCCCTTCGGGTTGCCGGTGGTGCCCGAGGTGTAGCAAAGCGACGAGGCGGTGCGCTCGTCGAACTCGGGCCATGTGTAGCTCTCGCTCTGCGCGCCGATCAGCTCGTCATAGCACAGCAGGTTGGGCACGTCGACGTTCGGCATGTGCGCGCGGTCGGTCATGGCGACGAAGGCGCGCACCGACTTCAGGCCCGGCGCGAGCTTCTCGACCAGCGGCGCGAAGGTGGTGTCGAAGAACAGCACCTTGTCTTCGGCGTGGTTGACGATGTAGTCGATCTGCTCGGGAAAGAGCCGCGGGTTCACCGTGTGCAGCACCGCGCCCGAACCCGACACGCCGAAGTACAGCGCCAGGTGGCGGTAGGTGTTCCACGCCAGCGTGCCGACGCGGTCGCCGGGCGCGATGCCCAGCGTCTTCAACGCATTGGCCACCTGCTTCGAACGGCGCTGTATTTCCGCGTAGTTGGTGCGATGCACCGGCCCCTCCACGGTGCGCCCCACGACCTCTGCGTGCGGGTGGAAGGTGGCCGCATGATCGATCAGTGAAGAGATCAGCAGCGGGCGGTCTTGCATCAATCCGAACATGGTCTTGTCTCCTGTACGCTGGGGCGATGCTAGGCAGCCGCCGCGCCGCGCCGCATCGTCGGAACGGACGATTGAGGGCCCTCGAGGGTTGCCCCTAGCATCCCCCTTCAAGAGGACTTTTGCATGAACGTTCAGGACGCCGTCGCCAGCCGCCGCTCGGTGCGCGACTTTCTCGACACGCCGGTGCCCGGCGACGTCATCCGCCGCGTGCTCGCGCAGGCACTGCGCGCGCCTTCGGGCGGCAACCTTCAGCCGTGGCACCTGCACGTGGTGGGCGGCGACAGGCTCGCGCAACTCAAGGCCATCATGCGCGACCGCGTGCAGGAAGAACCGGGCGGCGAAGGCAGCGAGTACGACATCTACCCGCGCGAGCTGGTCGCTCCGTACCGCGACCGCCGCTTCGCCGTGGGCGAGGCGATGTATGCGCGCCTGGGCATTCCGCGCGAGGACAAGGCCGCGCGGCGCGAATGGTTTGCGCGCAACTACCAGTTCTTCGGCGCGCCGCTGGCGCTGTTCTGCACCGTCGACCGCCGCATGGGGCCGCCGCAGTGGTCCGACCTGGGCATGTTCCTGCAGAACGTGATGCTGCTGCTGCGCGCCGAAGGGCTCGACAGCTGCCCGCAGGAGTGTTGGGCGATCTACCCGCAGACCATCGGCCGCTTCATCGACCTGCCGCCGGAGCGCATGCTGTTCACGGGCATGTCGATCGGGTATGCGAACCGCAGCCGGCCGCTCGATGCGCTGGTGACGGAGCGCGCGCCGCTGGACGAGGTGGCGCAGTTCGTCGGCATCTGAAAGGCGGGCAGGGAACGAAACCTGCTTGAGGGTCGACCGCTTGCGTGATCGCTCGTGCCCATGCGGTGCAGAATGCGACCGATGCCGCAAGACCGAACGCTCCTCTACGCCGGAAGCGAGTTCACGGTGGAGCATGTGCGTGCGCATCATCACGCGCGCGCGCCCGGCTGGAGCGCGCCCTACACCCTCGAATCGCGGCGCATCATCTTCCCCACAGGCCGCGCGGTGCTCGACGTGCGTTCGGGCGACGGCACCTGGCTCGTCGACGCACTGACCGCCATGCACTTCGGCGACGCCATGGTCTACCAGTTGCGGCCAGCGACGCAAGCAGCGCGGCTCAGCATGGTGGTGAGCCGGCACAAGACGACCCGCACGGACACGGGGCCCGCGTTCTACCTGCTGTCGCCGCGTTCCCTGTACCGCGTCCACGCGGCGCAGCAACAACTGCGCGCCGGCAATGCGGGTACGGACGACGTGGCCTCGCTGGTCGATGAACTCGCGGGGTCGCGCCAGCAAGCGCCCTCGAATGGCGCCGCCGCGCGCGCGAAGCGCCTGCTCGCGGAAACCGCCGACCGCGAGGCACGGCTTTCGTTGCACGACGTGGCCGACGCGGTCTCGCGCTCGCCGTTCCACCTGGCGCGCAGCTTCCGCCAGCAGACCGGGCTGAGCCTGCATCAGTACCGCCAGCACCTTCGGCTCGCCGCCGCGATGGAGCGGCTGGCCGAGGGCGACCGCGACCTCGCGGGCATCGCGCACGACCTGGGCTACTGCAGCCAGAGCCACCTCGGCGCGATCTTCCGGCGTGAAGTGGGCGTGACCCTGGGCGAAGCGCGCCGCGCGCTGACCGCACGAATCTGATAGCCGTGCGCTGCCCGCCGTCGCGACACTCCTCGCGATGGACAGGAACCTTCGCATCGGTCTTCTCGCCGCGCTGGCCGCGGCTTTCATCGGCAGCGCCTGGCAACTCGTCTCGCGCCACGGCGTGACCACCACGCTCGGGCCGATGGAACTGGCGTTGCTGCGCTACGGCATTCCCGCTCTGCTGCTCGCACCCCTGTGGTTCGGCCAGCGCCTCGTCGTGCCGCCCGAGGCGCCGCGCATCGCGCTCGTGCTGCTCGTCGTCGGCGGCGGCCTGCCCTTCGGACTGCTGGTGCTGGCCGGCGCGCGATGGGCGCCGGCCAGTCACATGGGCCTGTTCATGGCGGGCAGCCTGCCGCTCTTCACCGCCATCGGCGCGTGGGTTCACAAGGGCCAGAAGGTCGAAGGCGTCCGGCTCGCGGGACTGGCGTGCATCGCCCTGGGCATGGCGCTGTTTGCAGCGGGCAGCTTTCGCAGCGGTTCGCTCGACTGGCGCGGCGACCTGCTCTTTCTTGCGGCGGCCATGCTGTGGGCCGTGCATTCGCTCGCGTTCTCGCACTGCGGCCTCACGCCGTGGCAGGGCGCGGCGTTCGTCAACGGCTGGTCGAGCCTGCTCCTGCTGCCCGTGCTGGCAATCGCGGGCGCGCCGAGGCTGTTGAGCGCGCCGTGGCCGAATGTCGCGCTGCAGGCTTTGGCTCAAGGCTTGGTTGCGGGCGTGCTCGGGCTCGTGATCTACATGCTGGCCGTTGCGCGACTGGGCGCGGCGCGCGCCTCGTTGTCCGCGGCGGCGGTGCCCGTTCTGACCACGCTGGGCGCAGCGGCATGGATGAACGAGCCGGTCACCGGCGCGGTGCTGCTGGCCCTGGCACTGGTGGTGCCCGGCATCGTGCTGGCGAGCGGCGCGGTCCGGTGGCGCGCCAGGGAAGCACGGACCCGGCCACGGGCGTAGCGTCTTCAGGCAAGGCGGGCAGAATGCGGCGAATCTTCAAAGGACGCCCGCGCTCATGAGAAAGCTGATCCTCCTTGCCGCTTCGCTCCTCTTGTTCACCGCAGCCTCTTGCTGGGCGCAGGAACGCAGCACCGTGCGCGTGCCCACGCCTTTCGTCGAAGGCGGCGCGCCCGTCACGCTGGAGATGGTGATCTACAAGCCCGAAGGCGCGGGCCCCTTTCCCACGGTGGTGTTCAACCACGGCTCCACGGGCATCGGCAACGACCCGAAGCTGTTCAAGGAAACCTACGCACCCGAACGCCTGGCTCAGTGGTTCACGCAGCGCGGCTGGCTCGTGGCGTTTCCGCAGCGGCGCGGGCGCGGCCAGTCCGACGGACTCTACGACGAAGGCTTCACGCCCAAGCGCGAGCACTACAGCTGCGACCCGGCGCTCTCGCTGGCCGGTTTCGACCACGCGCTCGCCGACATCGACGCCGCCGTCGCGTGGTTGCAGAAAGACCCCGACGTGGACACGAAGCGCATGGAAATCGCCGGCCACTCGCGCGGCGGCATTCTCGCCATCGCCTACGCGGGAACGCGGCCGGGCGTGTTCCAGGGCGCGATCAATTTCGTCGGCGGCTGGATGGGCGACAAGTGCCCCGACAACACGGCGGATGCCATCAACCCCGTGAGCTTCAAACGCGGCGCGGCGTTCCCGCTGCCCACGCTCTGGCTGTACGGCGAGAAAGACAGCTTCTACGCGCTCGCGCACAGCCGCAGGAATTTCGAGGCCTTCACCGCCGCGGGCGGCAAGGGCAGCTTCTCGTCCTATGCGCTGGCGCCCGGTGTGAACGGACACCAGTTGGTGGTGCAGCAGGCGCTGTGGGGGCCGACGGTCGAGGCTTATCTGGCGAAGTGAGTTCGCTCGAATGTCCAGAACCCTCTACTGCTGGCGCTGCAAGATCGACGTGCCCATGCTGACGGAAGACGAATGGCAGATCGTCCGTCCCATCGGCTACATCGAGCAGATCAAGCAATACCGTGAAGAGACCGGCTGCACGCTTGCAGAAGCACGGGAGCGCGGGCTGGGCTACCAGACACTGGCCGCTTACGAACGCGTCACCGGCTACAAGGAAACCGATCCGAATGCCATCCTGCATCACCGCCTGAGCATGTACGGTCCGCCGTGCCATGCCTGCGGCAAGCCGCTGCGCACCCCGATCGCGCGCTACTGCGCGGTCTGCAACGCCGCGCGGCCCGAAGAAAACCCCATGCCCATCGACAAGGACACATGATGCAGAAGCCACCCTACTGGTTTCCCGCCAAGCGCTACGGCTGGGGCTGGGGCGTGCCCACCTGCTGGCAGGGCTGGATGGTGATCGCCGTGTACGCCGTGCTGGTAGCCATGGCCGTGGCGTTCATTCGCCCCGCACGCGATCCGCTGCTGTTCGTCGCGGCGGTCTCGGGCCTGAGCATCGCGCTGGTCGCGGTGTGCTGGCTCAAGGGCGAGCCGCCGCGCTGGCGCTGGGGCGGCAAGCAATAGGCCGCTTGATCCGATGACCCTCGAAGCCCTCGCACGAAGTTCGCTGGCCGCGCTGCTGCTCGCATGCGCCGCTTCTTCCGCCTTCGCCAATGGCAGCCTCTTCTGCCAGGGAAGCCCGTATTCGGCGGAGGTCCAGTTCAGCCTGTCCTCCGGCCGACTGACCGACGTCATCGTGTCCCGCGACGGCAATGACGACGCCGACAACAACGAGGCAGCGCCCGCTTCCCGGCGAATCGCGCTGCAGCGCGGCTCCGCCGACTACCACCGCCAGCGCATGCTCGCCAGCGGCAAGGGCGTCAGGCTGCGCGTGTCGAAGGCCCGGGGCACGCTGGCCTACGCGGGCAAGCAGCACACGCTGCGTTGCGACTGGTCCAGCCTCGGCTGAAGAAAGTCTCGCGCTGCGCCGTCAGGCCGCTGCCATCACCTGGTCGCGCCCCATCGCCTTGGCGCGGTAGAGCGCCGCATCGGCCTTGGCCAGCACTTCGTCGACGCCCTTGCCGTCCTCGCGCGCGGCCACGCCGATGCTGACCGCGATGGAGCCCACCTTGGCCATCGGCGAATCGGCCGCGAAGGGCTCGTCGATGGCCTGCTTCAGGCGCGCGGCCACGGCCATGGCCTCGGCCTTGCCCACGCCGGGCAGCAGCACCACGAACTCCTCGCCGCCGTAGCGCCCGAGCAGCCCCGCGTCGCCCACCGCGCGCTGCATGCGGTGCACCGCCTCGCGCAGCACCCGGTCGCCCATCTGGTGGCCGAAGCGGTCGTTGATGCCCTTGAAGTGGTCCAGGTCCACCATCAGCAGCGCCATGTGCTGCTGGCCCGACGTCGACGTGAAAGCATCGCGGCACGCGTCCAGCAGCGCGCGGCGGTTGAGCGCGCCGGTCAGGGAGTCGCGCGTGGCCATGTATTCGAACTCGGTGTGCACCCGATCGGTGGCCATCAGGATGACGGCGATGGACAGCAGCAGCACGGAGATCGAATACATGCTGATGTAGAGCGCCTGGATCCAGGTCGCTTCCATCAGGTTGCTGCCGGCCATGCCCATCACCACCGACACGAAGCGCAGCGCCGCCACGACGGCCTGCGCCAGCAGCAGGCCGATCATCAGCCGCTGGCCGAACACGCGGGGCCGGTGGCGCAGATAGAGCAGCGCATGGGCAAAGAACAGCAGCGACACCGCGAGCGTGACGATCAGCAGGCGGGCCTCGAAGTCGGGCTTCACGCTGCTGAACCAGAACATCGACAGCCCGATCACGCCGTTCAGCAGCGTCCAGCCCCGGGTGTCGCTGTGCCCCTGCAGGAACTTCTGGCTGCCCGAGTAATAAAGGATGCAGGCCTGGAACAGCACGACGTTGGCCACGACGATCGTGAGGAAGTCCGGGAAGAAGCCGCGCGCCGCGAACAGCAGGGTGCTCACGAATGCCACCAGCGGTCCGCGGGCCCAGTCGCTCAGCCCCCGGATGCTGGGCGGGTAGCTGCGCCGCATGAAGAACATCACCAGCGCCATCATGACGCCCATGAGGCCGGCCAGCATGATGACGGAGCGGGGATCGAGGATGTACGGCAATGCGCCCATGGGGCGTGATTATTGATTAATGTTGACATTGCCGGCGCGCCCTTTCTCGCAGCATCTCGCAGCATCTCGCCGCGTCGCGCCGCAAGCCTCAGAGCCGCTCGACGATGGTCACGTTGGCCATGCCGCCGCCTTCGCACATGGTCTGCAGTCCGTAGCGCTTGCCGCGCTGGCCGAGCGCATGGACCAGGGTGGTCATGAGCTTGGTGCCCGACGCGCCGAGCGGATGCCCCAGCGCGATGGCGCCGCCGTTCACGTTGAGCCGGTCCGCGTCGGCGCCCAGCGTCTGCAGCCAGGCCAGCGGCACCGGCGCGAAGGCTTCGTTGACCTCGTACAGGTCGATGTCGCCGATCTTCATGCCGGCCTTGAGCAGCGCGCGCTGCGTGGCGGGAATGGGCGCTTCGAGCATGATGACCGGGTCGTGCCCCATCACGCTCATGTGGTGGATGCGCGCGAGCGGCTTCACGCCCAGCGTCTTCAGGCCGCGCTCGTTCACCACCATCAGCCCGCTCGCGCCGTCGCAGATCTGGCTGGCCGTGGCGGCCGTGCAGCGCCCGCCCTCGGCGATGAGCTTGACGGCGGCAATGCTCACCAGCGTGGCGTCGTAGCGGATGCCTTCGTCGGTGGTGTGCAGCTCGCCGGGCTCGGTGCCGTCGGCCAGGCGCACGGCCACGGGCACGATCTCGCGTTCGAAGAGGCCGGCCTGGGTGGCGGCGATGGCGTTGCGGTGGCTGCGCAGCGCGTAGGCGTCGAGCTCGGCTTTCTCGATGCCGTAGTTGCGCGCGATCATCTCGGCGCCGGTGAACTGGCTGAACTGCACGTCGGGGTAGCGCGCGGCCATTTGCGGGCTCACGTAGAAGCCCAGGCCGTTCTTCAGCGCCAGCGTGGTGGGCGTGCCCATGGGCACGCGGGTCATGCTCTCGACACCGGCGGCGATCACGATGTCCATGCTGCCCGACATCACGGCCTGCGCCGCGAAGTGCAGCGCCTGCTGCGACGAGCCGCACTGCCGGTCGACCGAGGTGGCCGGCACCGACTCGGGCAGCTTCGACGCCAGCACCGCGTTGCGCGCGATGTTGGACGACTGCTCGCCGGCCTGGCCGACGCAGCCCATGATGACGTCTTCGATCAGCGCGGGGTCGGCGTCGGCGCGCTCGACCAGCGCATCGAGCACCTGCGCGGCCAGGTCGGCGGGGTGCCAGCCGGCCAGGCGGCCGCTCCGGCGGCCGCCGGCGGTGCGCGCGGCGGCGACGATGAATGCTTCGGGCATGAGGGGTTCTCCGGTAAGGTCAGGGGGTTGGAGAATTGTTGGTGCCGTGCCGGTGTGGAGCGTCGTCGAAACGGACGATTTTGAAGACGCCTGCACGGGCCGCCGCCGTATGCTTGCACCGCTGCAGCCAGGGCTCGCGGCACGGGAGACACGAACGATGGGAATCCGTATCGCGCTGACAGCCGGCCTGTGCATGGCCGCCGCCACGGCCGCCATGGCCTTCGAGGCCGCGGGCATCGACATGCCCGCGCTGGTCCGCCATCCGCACAGGCCGGAAGCCGCGCAGGGCACGCAAGGCAACATGCGCGGCGTGACCTGCAAGGAGGTGCGCGCCAGGAAGCCGGCGGAACTGCCCTCGCCGTGGCGCGGCGCGGTCACCGCCATCTCGATGAGCTGCGAACCCTTCGCGGGCCTCGACAAGGAGCCCGACGTCAGCACCGACGCCGTGGCTCGCCTGCGGCCCGGCGCGGCCACGCTGTGGGGCGTGCCGGTGATCGAGCTGCGCCACAGCGAGTCGTGGGCGCACGGCGACAGCCAGTACGTGCTGGGCGCGGCGTATGCCGACGTCGCCGCGTCGCTGGGCGCCTACCTCCAGGCGCGCTGCCTGTCGCAGGCGCCGCGCGCGGCGCCGCGCGAGAGCATCTGCAACGTAGAGCCCGACGCGCGGCACGGCGGGCTCTATGTGCGCACCAGCGAGCTCGGCGGCGCCTGGCTGCACCCGGACCCGGCGGACCCGCGCCGCTCGATCCTCGCGCAAGCATGGTCGGAATGAGCCGGCGGCAAAAAAACGTTCAGCGCGGCGCCATGCGAATGGCGCCGTCCAGCCGCACGCTCTCGCCGTTGAAGTAGCCGTTGGTGATCATCAGCTCGGCCAGCGTCGCGTACTCCGCCGGGTTGCCCAGCCGCTTGGGAAACGGCACCGACGCGGCCAGCGCGGCCTTCACGTTGTCGGGCGCGCCCTGCAGCAGCGGCGTGTCGAAGATGCCCGGCAGGATGGTGTTCACGCGAATGCCCTCGCCCATCAGGTCGCGCGCGATGGGCAGCGTCATGCCGACGATGCCGGCCTTCGACGCGGTGTAGGCGGCCTGGCCCATCTGCCCGTCCTGCGCGGCCACCGAGGCGGTGTTGACGATGGCGCCGCGCTCGCCGTCCTGCAGCACATCGAGCGTGAGCATGCCGGCCGCCGACTTGGCGATGCAGCGGAAGGTGCCCACCAGGTTGATCTGGATGATGCGGTCGAAATTCGCGAGCGGAAAGTGCTTGATCTCGCCCGTGGCCTTGTCGCGGCTCGCGGTCTTCACCGCGTTGCCGGTGCCGGCGCAGTTGACCAGCACGCGCTCCTGCCCGTGGGCGGCACGGGCCTTGGCAAAGGCCGCGTCCACCTGCTCTTCGGACGTGACGTCGACCTTGCAGAACACGCCGCCCAGTTCGGCGGCCAGCGCCTGGCCCTGCGCTTCGTTGAGGTCGAACAGCGCGACCTTCACGCCGTGGCTGGCCAGGCGGCGCGCGGTGGCGGCGCCCAGGCCGGAAGCGCCGCCGGTCACGACGGCGGCAATGCGGGAATCGAGTTGCATGAGGTGCGGTCCTTGCAGGGTAATTGGCGGTTTTCGCGGGCCAGTTTAGGAAGCAGAATCAGCGGCGGCATCGTCGGAAACGACGGAAATCCGGACCGTTCGGGCCCGGCCACGCCGCTTCCCCCCGCTCGCCGATGTCGCCTTCCACGCCCCGCATCCTCGAAACCAAGCTCAGCCCCCCGGCCTTCACGGCCACGCAGGTGCCGCGCACCGCGATCCGCGAGGAAATCGCGGCGGCCACCGTCAAGCTGGTGCTGGTGCGCGCGCCCGCCGGCTTCGGCAAGACCACGGCCATGGCGCAGATCCGCGAGCGCGTCGAAGCACAAGGCATTGCCACCGCGTGGCTCACGCTCGACCGCGCCGACAACGACGTGTCGCGCTTCCTCAATTGCCTGGCCGAAGCCGTGCAGCGGCTGGGCGTGGACGAGCCCCGCGCCAACGGCCCCTTCGACGCCGTGGCCGCGCTGGCCGCGCACGACGCGCCGTTCACGCTGTTCCTGGACGACTTCGAGGTGGTGCAGGAGCCGGCGGTGCTGGGCCTGGTGCGCGAGATCGTCGAGCACCTGCCGCGCCGCGGGCAGCTCGTGATCGGCTCGCGCGGCCTGCCCGACCTGGGGCTGGGACGGCTGCGCGCGCGCGGGCAGCTCATCGAGATCGACACCGACCGGCTGCGCTTCAGCCTCGAAGAGACCAGCGCGTTCTTCGGGCTGCGCATGGCCCACGCGACGCATGCGGCGCAAGCCGTGCAGGCGCTGCCGGCCGACCTGCTCTCGCAGCTGCACCACAAGACCGAAGGCTGGGTGGCCGCGATCTGGCTCGCGTCGATGGCGCTGGAGCGCCACGGCACCGAGACCGGCTTTGTCGAGCGCTTCTCGGGCTCCGACCGCGCCGTGGCCGACTACCTGGCCGAGGACGTGCTCGCGCACCAGCCGCCGGACATTCGCGAGTTCCTGCTGCGCACCAGCATCCTGCGCCAGCTCGATGCCTCGGTGTGCCAGGCGCTGTGCCCGCGCGCCGATTGCGCGGCCATTCTCGAGCGGCTGGCCGCGTCGAACCTGTTCCTCACACCGGTGAGCGGCGAAGGCGGCGACGGCGGGGCGTGGCGCTATCACAGCCTGTTCGCCGACTTCCTGCGCGCGCAGCTCGCGCACGACATGCCCGGCGAAACCGAGCGCCTGCACCTGGCGGCCGCCGGCTGGTACGAGTCGCACGACCGGCCCGTGCCCGCCATCGACCACGCCATCGAGGGCGGCGACCATCCGTATGCGCTGGTGCTGCTCGACGGCTACGCGGCGCAGTTCCTGGAGCAGGGCCGCATGCGCATGCTCGCGCGCTGGTTCTCGGCCATTCCCGAACACCAGCTGCGCGAGCACCCGTTCCTGCAGCCGATCGCGCTGTGGGCGACCTGCTTCACGCACGGCCCGTGGGACGCGATGCGCATGCTCGAGCAATCGGGCTGCCTGGACAGCCCCATCGCCGAGGTGCGCGCCAGCGCCCACACGCTGGTGCCGCTGCTGCTGGCCATGCAGGACCGGCACGACGAAGCCTATGAAGCCGGCCGCCTGAGCCTGGCGCGCCTGCCCACCGGCCTGCCCTTTGCCGACAGCGTGCTGCTCAACGCCATGGCCCACATCCTGGCGGTGCGCGGCGACCCGCACGAGGCGCGCCGCATGCTCGAGGCCGCGCGCGAACGCGGCAGCAGCACCTTCAACCGCATGTACACCGAGTCGCTGGCGGGCCTGTTCGACCTGCACGAAGGCCGGCTGCGGCAGGCCACCGCGCGGCTGCGCATGGCGGTCGACTCGACGCATGCCGTGTCCTACAACCACAGCCACGGCAACGCCTGGGCCGGCGTGCTGTATGCCGGGGCTGTGTACGAGACCAACCAGCTGGTGCAGGCCGAGCACCTCCTGAACGTGTACCTGCCGCTGGCGCGCGACGTGGGCCTGCCGGACCACATGATCCTGAGCCACGTGATGCGCTCGCGGCTCGCGTTCCATGCGGGCGACATCGACGCCGCGTTCCAGGCGCTGACCGAGCTCGAATACCTCGGCCACCACCGGCAGCTGCCGCGCGTGGTGGCGGGCGCCAAGCTGGAGCGCTCGCGCGTGCTGCTGCTGCAGGGCAACGGCCCCGCGTCGCGCGACGAACTGGCGCGCGCCGACGACCCGGCCCTGTGGAACCGCGAGAAGCGCCAGCGCCTGCCGGCGCACGACCTCGACTACATGGCGCTGGCGAAAGCGCGCTGGGACATCGCGTTCGGCGACGCGCGCGCGGCGCTGGGCGTGCTCGACGCCGAACTGCACGCCGCGCTGGCCGCGGCGCACAACCGCCGCGCGCTCAAGCTGCGGGTGCTGCGCGCGCTGGCGCTGCAGGCCGCGGGCGACCCGGCGGCGGCCGTGAAAGAAATAGAGACCGTGCTGCAGGCCGCGAGCCAGGAAGGCTTCGTGCGGCTGATCCTCGACGAGGGCCCGGCCGTCGGCACGCTGATCCACCGCTACGCGCTCACCGCGCAGGACACCCCCGCCGCGCGCGCCGACCCGATCCTGGCGGACTACCTGCAGCGGCTGCTGCAACTGGTCGGCCCGATGCCGGCGGCCGAGCCGGAAACGCCCGCCGCCGGTGCAGACGCCATGAAGGAGCCGCTCACGCGCAAGGAAATCCGCGTGCTGCAGCTGCTGGCCGAGGGCTACTCGAACAGCGCGATGGCCGAAAAGCTGTTCGTGTCGGACAGCACGGTGCGCACGCACCTGCGCAACATCAACATGAAGCTGGACGCCCGGAGCCGGACGCAGGCCGTGGCGATTGCGCGGCGGCTCGGCGTGATCCGGTAGGCAGCAGCCACCGGGTATTACAAATACTACGGATTCCGGTGATACCGCCCCCCACGGGCGGTGCCTAGCATTCCCCTCAGAGATCAGAGCCTTCCAACTACCGCGATTGCGCCCGCCAGCGCGCCGTCGCGGCTGCGGAAGAGCCATGCCCAGCCGAATCAGACGGCTGCGCAGGGAGCCACCGAAACAGAGAACGCCACGAGCGGACGCCAGCATGCCCAAAGGAATCCCCAACCCGGCCCCCATGTACGGCATCGCTCCGCGCGCCTGGGGGTTCGAGGTGTCGATCGTGCGCAACGGCAACCGCTTCTACAAGCAGTTCGGCCGCGCCAGCTACGGCAGCGAGGAGCAGGCGCTGCTCCAGGCGCAGGCCTGGCGCGACGAGATCGTGCGCAGCTTTCCGCCGGTGGCGCGGCGCACGCGGGCCGAGAAGCTCCGGGTCAACAACACCACCGGCGTGTCGGGCGTTTTCTGCCAGGTGGCGTCCGGCGGCCGGGTGCGCGCCTGGGTGGCCAAGACCTACCTCGGCGAAAACGAGATCCTGCGCACCGACTTTCCGGTCGATGCCGCGGGCGGCGACGCGCAGGCGCTGGCCATCGAGGAACGGGGCCGGCAGCTGGAGCGCATGGCGGGCCTGGCCAGGCTGCACCCGGCCGAGGAATCGATCCGCAAGAGCAAGACCGCGCTCCCCGCCGAACTGCTGTCGCCCAAGCGCTCGAAGTCCGAAATCAAGCGCAGCACCAATTCCAGCGGCGTGAGCGGCGTCCACTTCAAGGCGCCGAATGTCGGCCATCCGGGCTACTGGCTGGCCATCACCTACACGGCGGGCAAGGGCAGCGTGAGCAAGGCCTTCTCGATCAAGGAACACGGGCCCGACGGCGCCAAGCTGCTGGCCATCGCGGAGCGCGAGCGCCAGCTCGAAGCCAAGCTGTCGGGCGGCACCCGCACCAGCGCCGGCACCGATGTCGCCACCGGCACCCACACCGGCACGACCATTCCCCCCATCCCCTTCCGCCAGGAAGTGCGGCAGGACCTGCGCCCGCACGGCGCGGCGGGCGCCGGCGCGACAGAGGCAAGGCAGGCGCTCCTGTGAGGCTTTCGTGTCCAGGCGCGGGCCGGGCATGCCGGTTCGGCCAGAATAGCGGGGAAACGCGTGCGCCGGCGAGCGCCACGCGGTTCGCAGAGCCCGCAATCAGCAGCCGCTGCGCCCGGAAAAGCAGCAACACGTCGAGCATGCCCAAAGGTATCCCCAATTCGGCCGCCATGTACGGCATTTGCGCCAGGCCCTGGGGGTTCGAAGTCTCTATCGTGCGCAACGGCGTGAGGCACTACAAGCAGTTCGGCAAGGCCAGCTACGGCGGCGCCGAGCAGGCGCTGCTGCAGGCACAGGACTGGCGCGACGAGATCGTGCGCAGCATGCCGCCCCCGACGCGGCGCGAGCGGGCCGAAAAACTCCGCGCCAACAACAGCACCGGCGTGCCGGGCGTGTTCCACCAGCTCTCGGCCGGCGGCCGGGTGCGGGCCTGGATGGCCAAGACCTACATCGGGCAGGGCGAGATCCTTCGCACCGACTTCATCGTCGACCACCTGGGCGACGCGGCGCATGCGCTGGCGATCCGCGAGCGCGCGCAGCAGCTGGAGCGCATGGCGGGCCTGGCGCGGCTGCATCCGGCCGAGGAAGCGATCCGCACCGGCCAGTCGGCCCCGTCGCCGGGGCCGCGATCGGCCAAGCGCTCGAAGTCGGAGATCACGCGGCGCAACAACACCAGCGGCGTGAGCGGCGTGCACTACAAGACGCCCGGCCCCAGCCACCCCGGCTACTGGCTGGCCATCACCTACACCACCGGCAAGGGCAGCACGAGCAAGGCCTTCTCGGTGAAGGAACACGGCCACGACATGGCCAAGCGCCTGGCGATCGCGGAGCGCGCAAGGCAGCTCGCCGACAAGCTGCGCCACCAGGACGGCGCAAAGCCGGGCCACTGATGACGCAAGACAGACACGGCTTCGCCCACGCGGCGAAGTCCGCCAGCCCCCGCTCGCCCGCCGCGGCCCGCATGGCACGCCACGGGACCGCGCGGCCATGACGCTCAAGTCGCTTCACCAGTTGCTGCGGGTGGCCTCCCACCTGCTGGACCAGGCCGCGGCCGAGGTCCGCTCGAACGACCTCGCGCCCGTGCGCGAGAACATCGAGCGCATCGGCCGCGCGCTGATCGAGGTGATCGAGGTGCAGCGCCTCATCTACGAGGAACAGCCCGAGCTGGCGCCGAAGTCGCTCGCGGCCTCGCCGAAGGAGGCCGACGCGGGCCGGCTCTTCACGCAGTTCACCATGGAGGCGCTGGCGCTGGAAGACGCGGGCCACAACGAGGCGGCGCGCGAAAAATACACGGCCTTCATCGGCATCTCGCCCTCGCACCCGCACCGCGAGATCGCGCGGGCCGAGATACGGCGGCTGTCGTAGCGCAGCGCCTCAGAGCGCCCGCGAGATCACCTCTTTCATGATCTCGTTGGTGCCGCCGTAGATGCGCTGCACGCGCCCGTCGGCGTACATGCGCGCCACCATGTATTCGCTCATGAAGCCGTAGCCGCCGAACAGCTGCAGGCACTCGTCGACCACGCGGCCCTGCGTTTCCGAGCCCCAGAGCTTGGCCATCGACGCGGTGGCGGTGTCGAGCTTGCCGGCCACCAGGTCTTCGACGCAGCGGTCGATGAAGGCGCGCCCCACCTTGATCTGCGTGGCGATCTCGGCCAGCTTGAACTTGGTGTTCTGGAACTCCGCGATCGGCTTGCCGAAGGCCTTGCGGTCGCGCACGTACGCGAGCGTGGCTTCGTAGGCGCCTTCCATGGTGGCGAGCGCGCTCAGGCCGATGATGGTGCGCTCGTAGGGCAGGTCGCTCATCAGCTGGAAGAAGCCCTGCCCTTCCACGCCGCCCAGCAGCGCCTCGGCCGGCACGCGCACGTCGTCGAAGAACAGCTCCGAGGTGTCCTGCGCCTTCATGCCGATCTTGTCGAGCACGCGGCCCACGCGAAAGCCCTGGCAGCCCTCGGTCTCGACGATGAGGATCGACGTGCCCTTGGCGCCCTGCGCCGGGTCGGTCTTGCACACCACCAGCACCACGCCCGCGAGGAAGCCGTTGGTGATGAAGGTCTTGGAACCGTTGATGAGGTAGCCGCCGTCCTTCTTCTCGGCGCGGGTGCGCACGCCCTGCAGGTCGGAGCCGGCGCCGGGCTCGGTCATGGCGATGGCACCGACCAGCTCGCCGCGCGCCATGCGCGGCAGGTAGTGGCGCTTCTGCTCGTCGGTGCCGTGGTTCAAAAAGTAGTGCGCCACGATGGCGTGCACCGACGTACTCATGCCGCTCAGGCCGCGCCGCGCGCACTCTTCGTAGAACACGGCCTCGTGGCGGAAGTCGCCGCCGCCGCCGCCGAATTCTTCGGGGATGTCGGCGCACAGCAGCCCGAGCGCGCCGGCCTTGCGCCAGATCTCGTGGCCGACGTGGCCGCGCTTGCGGGCCTCTTCGTCGTGCGGGCGCATTTCGGTCTCGATGAAGCGCACCACGTTGTCGCGGTACAGGTCGAGGTCTTCGTCGCTCCAGGAGCGTCGGAAATCGATGGGCATGCTTGTCTTCCTTGAATGTCTTTTTTCTGGAGTCAGCCGACGCGGCGGCTCCTGCCGGCCCAGAAGGGCTCGCGCAGCTGGAACTTCTGCAGCTTGCCGGCGGCCGAGAGCGGCAGCGCGTCGCGAAACTCCACGCTGCGCGGGCACTTGTAGCCGGCAATCTGCTCGCGGCAATGCGCGATGACGGCCTCGGCCTCCAGCGCCATGCCCTCGCGCCGCACGATCACCGCGTGCACGCGCTCGCCCCACTTGTCGTCGGGCACGCCGATGACGGCGGACATCGCCACCTGCGGCAGTTGCGCGATGGCGTTCTCGACCTCGGCCGAGTACACGTTCTCGCCGCCGCTCACGATCATGTCCTTCATGCGGTCGACCACGAAGACGAAACCCTGTTCGTCCATGTAGCCGCCGTCGCCGGTGTGCATCCAGCCGCCGCGCAGCGCGGCCTCGGTTTCCCTGGGCTTGTTCCAGTAGCCCTTCATGACCATGGGCCCGCGCGCGACGATCTCGCCGACCTGGCCGGCGGGCACCTCGCGGTCGTCGCCGTCGACGATGCGCACCTCGGCAATCGAGATCGGCGTGCCGGCCGAGCGCAGCAGGCGCTCGCGGTCGGGGCCCGGCAAATGGCAGTGCGAAGGCAGCGCGGTGACCACGGGCGACAGCTCGGTCATGCCGTAGACCTGCGCGAAGGCGGTGCCGGGAAACGCGCGCATGGCCTGGTCGAGCAGCGCCGCGTCGATGGGCGCCGCGCCGTAGGACAGCAGGCGCAGGTTCGACAGATCGAATTCCGCGAAGCGCGGATGCTCGATCACGCGCTTGATCATGGTCGGCACGAGGAACATCTCGGTGATGCGCGCCGACTGCAAGGTCTGCAGCACGGCCAGTTCGTCGAACACCGGCACCACGTGCACGGGCACCAGCCGCATCAGGCCCTGCAGCGCCACGCCGCAGCCGGCCACGTGGAACATGGGCGCCGCGACGATGGCGGCGGCGTCGTGCGTGTCGCGCGGCAAGGCGGCCACCGAGCCCAGCGCGTTGATGCACAGGCTGCCGTGCGTGAGCATCACGCCCTTGGGCTGGCCGGTGGTGCCGCCCGTGTACATGACGGCGGCCAGCTCGTCGCTGATGTGCGGCGCGTCGTCGATGGGCTCGGCGGCGGCGAGCAAGGCTTCGTAGCCGACCATGCCTTCGGGCACGGCGCCGTCGCCGCAATAGACCACGGTGCGCAGCGACTTCGAGAGCTTGCGCAGCTCGGCCGCCATGGGCGCGAAGACGTCGTCCACCAGCAGGATGCGGGTGTCGCAGTCGTCGAGCGAATACGCGACCTCCTTCGGGTTCCAGCGGATGTTGACGGGGTTGATGACGCCGCCGCCCCACCACGTGCCGAAGAAGTATTCGACGAAGCGGTGCGAGTTGAGGCTCATCATGCCGACCCGGTCGCCGGGCTGCATGCCGAGCTGCCGCAGCACCGCGCCCAGGCGCGAAACGCGGCCGGTGAACTCCGCGAAGTCGAGCCGCTTGCTGCCGCAGACCACGGCGGTGGCCTTGCCTTTTTCGCGCCGGCCCTTGTGCAGGGGTTGGGTGAGGAACATGGGGTCTCCGTTCTCCGGTTCTTGTCAGGAGGCGCACAGCGGCGCGATGGCTTCCGCCGGCACGCCCCAGCGGCGCAGCACGGTCGGGCCGTCGTCGTGCGCGGTGGCCGGCGGCACCACGGGCGCGGTGCGGCTGAAGCGCGGCGCGGGCGCGGGCTGCACCACGCCGCCCACGTCGGCAAAAGTGCCGCGCGCCACGTTGTGCGGATGCGCGGGGGCCTCGTCCCAGTCGAGCACGGGGGCGAAGCAAGCGTCGCTGCCCTCGAGCAGCACGCACCACTCGTCGCGCGTGCGGGTGCGGAACACGTCGGCCATGCGCAGCTTGAGCAGCGGCCAGCGGTCGGCGTCCATCTGCGCGTCGAAGGCCGGATCGTCGGCGATGCCGCAGCGCTCGCGCATGAGCGCATAGAACTGCGGCTCGATGGCGCCCACGGCCACGTACTTGCCGTCGGCGCAGGCGTAGGTGTCGTAGAAGTGCGCGCCGCCGTCGAGCATGTTCTCGCCGCGCTGGTTGCTCCACTGGCCGGCCGACTTGAAGCCGTACATCATGGCCGACAGCAGCGCCGCGCCGTCGGTCATGGCCGCATCGACCACCTGGCCCTGCCCCGAGCGCCTGGCCTCGTGCAGCGCGGCCAGGATGCCGAAGGCCAGCAGCATGGCGCCGCCGCCGAAGTCGCCCACGTAGTTCAGCGGCGGCACGGGCGGCTCGCCGGCACGGCCGATGGCATGCAGCGCGCCGCTGATGGCGATGTAGTTGATGTCGTGGCCGGCCGCGTGCGCGAGCGGGCCGTGCTGGCCCCAGCCGGTCATGCGGCCGTAGACCAGGCGCGGGTTGCGCGCATGGCACTGCGCCGGGCCCAGGCCCAGGCGCTCCATCACGCCGGGGCGAAAGCCTTCGATGAGCACGTCGGCCTTCTCGATGGCGTCGAGCACCGGTTGCGCCGCGCCTTCGGCGCGCAGGTCGACCTGCAGCGTGCTGCGGCCGCGCGCGAGGATGTCGTGCGGATTGGTGCGCGTGCCGGGCCGCGCGATGCGCAGCACCTCCGCGCCCATGTCGGCGAACAGCATCGCGCAGAACGGCCCGGGGCCGATGCCCGCCATCTCGATCACGCGTAGTCCCTGCAGTGGGCCTGCCATGGCTTGTCTCCTGTTGCGTGGCGCCATCTTGGCGCGGGGGCGGCGCCGCTGCATCGTCGAAAGCGACGAATGCGGCGTGTTCAGGTGACGGGAACGGCGGCGCGCAACCGCGCCACGCGGCGCAGGTGCCACGCGGGCGGGCCGAACTGGTGCTCGATGAGGGTGGCGCGGCGAAAGTAGTGGCCGATGGCCAGCTCTTCCGTCATGCCCATGCCGCCGTGCATCTGCACCGCGCCCTGCCCCACCGCGCGGCAGGCCTTGGCGACCGCGACCTTGGCGGACGACACGGCACGCGCGCGCTCGCTGGGCGTGGCGCCGTCGATGGCCTCGCCCACGCTCGCGGTGAGAGCGTCGGCCTGCTCCAGCGCCATGTGCATGTCGGCGAGCCGGTGCTGCAGCACCTGGAAGCTGGCGATGGGCACGCCGAACTGCTTGCGCTGGCGCACGTGGTCGAGCGTGTCGCGCATCAGGCGGCGCATGACGCCGATGGATTCCGCACAGACGGCGAGCGTGGCCTCGTCGAGCGCCTGCTCGATCTGCGGCAGCGCGCCGCCTTCGGCGCCGAGCAGTGCGCCGGCCGGCACGCGCACGTTGTCGAAGGCGATGTCGGCGGCGCGGCCGCCGTCGCGCGTCGGGTAGGCGCGCAGGCGCAGACCCGGCGTGTCGGTCGGAACGACGAGCAGCGAGAGCCCCGCGCCGCCGCGCGCGCTCACGACGAGGTGGCTGGCCCAGGGCGCGGCCTGCACCACGGCCTTGTGCCCGTCGAGCCGGAAGCCGTCGCCTTCGCGCACGAGCTGCGTCGTCACGTCGGACGGGTTATATCGGCTGCCGGGTTCGCTGTGCGCAAAGGCCAGCACGGCCTCCCCGCCCACGATGCGCGCGAGCAGGTCGTCGGCCAGCGCGCCGGGGTGGCGCGCCAGCAGGCCGGCGCCGATCACCATCGTCGAGAGGTACGGCTCGGCCGCCAGCGCATCGCCCAGCACCCGCATGACCGCGAGGTGCGCGGCCATGCCGCCGCCGAAGCCGCCCTGCGATTCGGGCAGCGCCACGGCCAGCAGGTCGAGTTCGCGCGAAAGGCCGCGCCAGAAAGGCGGCGCGGCGTGGTCGGCATGGGCCAGTGCGTGCAGGCGCTGCTCGAAGCCGTGCTGGCCCTCGAGGTAGCGCGCCAGGCTGTCGCACAGCATCGACAGGCTGCTGTCTTTTTCGGTGAAGCTGTTCATGGCGAATAGCCCTCAGCGGGCCAGTAGATGGCTCGCGACGATGTTGCGCTGCACCTCGTTGGAACCGGCGTAGATGGAAGCGGCGCGGTCGTTGAGGTAGGCGGACACCGAGAACACGGCCTCTTCGGGAATCGGCATGTCGCCTTGCAGGCCGTCGTCCAGCGGCAGGTTGGCGGCGGCGTGGTGGCCGGCGATTTCCACGCCCAGCTCGGTCAGGCGCTGGCGCAACTCGGAGCCCAGCACCTTGCCCATCGACGGGCGGATGCCCACCGGCTCGCCGCGCGCCTGCGCGCGCAGCGACTGCAGCTCGGTGGCTTCGACCGCGTCGATGGCGCAGTCCATTTCGGCCAGGCGCAGCGCCATGCCGTCGGCCTCGTCTTCGTGGCCCGGCGAGGCAAACGCCACCCCGGCCGCCGCGGTCAGCCGGCGCAGGCGCGCGCGCAGCATCGGCGCCCACGCGCCGCCGCGCTCGTGCTGCAGCAGGTACTTGGCAATGGTCCAGCCCTGGTTCTCTTCGCCGATGAGCCCGTCGGCCGGCACGCGCACGTCGTCGAAGAACACCTCGTTGAACTCGTGGTCGCCCGAGATGCTGACGATCGGGCGGACGGTGACGCCCTGCGCCGGCAGGTCGAAGCACAGGAAGCTGATGCCCTGCTGCGGCTTGCCGCCCGAGGCGGTGCGCACGAGGCAGAACATGCGGTTGGCGTACTGCGCGTGCGTGGTCCAGATCTTGGAGCCGTTGATGACGTAGTGCGCGCCGTCCCGCACCGCCTTGCACTGCAGCGACGCGAGGTCGGAGCCCGCCTGCGGCTCCGAGTAGCCCTGGCACCAGTAGTCCTCGCCCGAGGCGATGCCGGGCAGCCAGCGGCGCTTCTGCGCCTCGGTGCCGAAGGCGATGATCACCGGCGCCACCATGCCGGGCCCCATGGGCGCGCGCTGGGGCGCGTCGGCCGCGGCCAGCTCGCTCGAAAAAATGTAGTGCTGCATCGGCGTCCAGCCGGTGCCGCCGTGTTCGACCGGCCAGTGCGGCACGCTCCAGCCGCGCGTGGCGAGGATGCGGTGCCAGCGGTTGGCTTCGTCGTAGTCGCTGAAGATGCCGGCGCATCGGCGGCCCGCGCGGCGCAGGTCGAGCGTCAGTTCGCGCGCGAGGAAGTCGCGCACCTCGTCACGGAACGCGGTCTCCGCGGCGGTAAGGGTCCAGGCCATGGGTGTTGTCTCTCGGGAGTACAACGGCCAGTGTGAGGCCTGGCGCCCCGGACGGCATCGTCGGTTCGGACGAAGAACGCGGCCGGGCGGGCCCCGGCGCCCCCGTGTCGCGGCTCAGGCCGCGATGGCTTCGCGCGCCGGCGTCGACTTGGCCGGCACGGGCATGTGCTGCGCCCAGTCGATGATTTCCAGCTTGCCGTCGGCATGCTCGGCCAGCGCCGTCAGGCTCTCGACCCAGTCGCCGTCGTTGCAGTACAGGATGCCGTCGATGTCGCGCATCTCGGCATGGTGGATGTGGCCGCACACCACGCCCTGCGCGCCGCGGTTGCGGGCCTCGCGGGCCACGGCGGCCTCGAAGTCGCCCACATAGCTCACGGCGCGCTTGACCTTGCCCTTGAGGTACTTGGACAGCGACCAGTACGGCAGCCCCATGCGCGCGCGCAGCGAGTTGAGGTGGCGATTGAGCTTGAGCGTGAATTCGTAGAGCGAGTCGCCCACGTAGGCCAGCCACTTGGCGCACTGGATGACGCCGTCGAACAGGTCGCCGTGGATGATCCAGAGCTTGCGCCCGTCGGCCGTCTCGTGGATCCATTCCTCGGCCACGTCGATGCCGCCGAAGTTGTGATGCAGGTACTTGCGCGCGAACTCGTCGTGGTTGCCCGGGATGAAGATCACGCGCGTGCCCTTGCGCGCCTTGCGCAGCAGCTTCTGGATCACGTCGTTGTGCGCCTGCGGCCAGTACCAGTGGCGCTTGAGCTGCCAGCCGTCGATGATGTCGCCGACCAGGAACAGCGTCTCGCACTCGGTGTGCTTGAGAAAGTCGAGCAGCGCCCGCGCCTGGCAGCCGGGCGTGCCCAGGTGCAGGTCGGAGATCCACAGCGTGCGGAAGTGCAGGGGTGGACGTGCGCGATCTTCGTCCTCGGGGTCGAGGGCCCGGGTCGCGGTGTCGCGCCATGCGCGAATGAAAGCGTCGTCGCGTTGCATGGACGGGTAGGCTCCCACTGCCCCATGACCGCGCGATGGCACACCCGTGACATCCCGGTGACGCGTTGGCGCCGGGCAACGCCACAATCCCGCGATGCGCTCTGGCCAGATCATCGTTCTTGCAACCCCTGTCTTCTTTCTTCTTATCGCGATCGAATTCGTGGTGGGCCGCGTGCGCGCGCGCCGCGGCACGGGGCAGGACACCTACCGCCTGGCCGATGCGGTGAACAGCATCGGCCTGGGCATGCTCAGCCAGATCAGCGCGGTGCTCACGGGGCTGCTGCGCATCGGCATCTACACGGCCGTGTATTCGGCGGTGGCGCTCTTTTCGCAAGAGGCCGCGCGCGAGTTCTGGACCACCTGGTACGGCTGGCTGCTGGCGCTGGTGTTCTACGACCTGTGCTACTACTGGCTGCACCGCATGGGCCACGAGTCGGCGGTGCTGTGGGCGGCGCACGTGGTGCACCACCAGAGCCAGCACTACAACCTGTCGACCGCGCTGCGCCAGACCTCCAGCGGCGCGCTGTTCGGCTGGCTCTTCTACCTGCCGATGGCGCTGGCGGGCGTGCCGCCGCTGGTGTTCGTGGTGGTGGCGCTCATCGACCTGCTGTACCAGTTCTGGGTACACACCGAGCAGGTGGGCAAGCTGGGCTGGTTCGACCGCTGGTTCTGCTCGCCGTCGAACCACCGCGTGCACCACGCGGTGAACGACCACTACCTGGACCGCAACTACGGCGGCATCCTGATCGTGTGGGACCGCCTGTTCGGCACCTTCCGCGAGGAAGACGAGCGCTGCGTGTACGGCACGCGCGGCGAGCTGCGAAGCTGGGACCCGCTGTGGGCCAACGCCGAGGTGTACTGGGCGCTGGCCAAGGACTCGTGGCATGCGCGCAGTTGGGCCGACAAGCTGCGCGTGTGGCTCAAGCCGCCGGGCTGGCGGCCGGCGGACGTGGCGGCGCGCTTTCCCAAGCCGGCCTTCGACATCGCCAAGGTCACGCGCTACGAGCCCGAGGTGAGCCTGGGCGTGCAGTGGTTCGCGGGCGTGCAGTTCGTGCTGATGCTGGCGGGCGTGGCGTTCTTCCTGTGGTTCTCCGACGTGATCCCGCTGCCGCGCGCGGCCGTGTGGCTGGCCGCGCTGACGGCCAGCCTCTGGGCCATCGGCGGCGTGCTGCAGGGGCGGCTGACGGTGACCGAGGTGCTGCTGATCGAGGCGGCGGCGCTGGCCACGGCGAGCGCGGCGCTGGGCATCGACTGGCTGCATCTGGTCTTCAAGCCGCTGGCGCTGGCCATCGCCATCTTCTTCGCGGCGCGGCGCGCCATGGCGGCCGGCGGCGTGACGACCTTCGACGGGCTGCTGCTGGCGGGGCTGGTGGCCTCGCTCGGCGGCGACGTGATGCTGATGGGGCCGGCGAAGCTGTTCGTGCCCGGGCTGGTCTGCTTCCTGTTCGCGCACCTGGCGTACATCGCGCTGTTCCGCATCGGCGTCGGGCTGTTTCCGCGGCGCGGGGCGCTGGCGGCGACGCTGCTGATCGGCGCGGCGATGTACGCGTTCCTGTGGCAGGGCGGCCTGCCCGTGGCCTTGCGGGCGCCCGTCGCGGCCTATGTGGTGGTGATCGCCTGCATGGCGGCGCAGGCCATCGGGCGCGCCGCCGTGCTGCGCCATACGGACCCGGCCGCGCGATGGGTGGCGGTGGGCGCGTGCGTCTTCATGGTGAGCGATTCGCTGCTGGCGACGAACCGGTTCGTGATGCCGCTGCCGCTGGCGGCGCTGTGGGTGCTGGGGACGTACTACGCGGCGCAGATATTGATCGTGCGGCACGCGCGGCCCGCAATCCGCGTTTGACTTTGTCTGTCTCCCTCCCCTTCCGGGGGAGGGCCGGGGTGGGGGCAAGCGGCGTATCCATCGGGCGCTCTGCCCGCCCCCATCCCAACCTTCCCCCAGAGGGGGAAGGAGCAAGAACCTAATGCGCGCAGCGCTGGATTTCCACCGTCGAATGCCGGATCTCCTCGTGCATCGAAAAGCACGCGCGCACCTGGTCGGCCGTCAGCGTCGGCGAGTGCGTCACCACCGTGAGCGCGCAGGCATAGGCGCCGCGTCCCACGCGCCACACGTGCAGGTCGGCCACGCGGGTTTCCGAATCGGCCAGCATGGTCTCGACGCCTTCGCGGATTTCCTCGGTCACCGGGTGGTCCATTTCGCGGTCGAGCAGCACCTTGCCGGTTTCCTTCAGCAGGCCTTTGGCCCAGAGCGCCACCAGCACCGCGCCGACGATGCCCATGACCGGGTCGAGCCAGGCCCAGCCGTAGAACCAGCCGCCCAGCAGCGCCGCGATGGCCAGCACCGACGTGGCGGCGTCGGCGACGACGTGGATATAGGCGGAGCGCAGGTTCAGGTCCTGGCCATGGTCGCCGTGCGCATGGTCATCGTGCGCGTGGTGGTCATGGCCGTGGCCGTGGTCATGCCCGTGGCCATGGTCGTGCCCGTGATGGGCCCCGCCCAGCAGCCGCGCGCAGACCAGGTTGACCACCAGCCCCAGCACCGCCACCGAAATGGCTTCGGGGTAGTGAATGGCCGAAGGCGACCACAGCCGCTCCAGCGAGCCCATCACCATCAGCGCCGCGATGCCCAGCAGCACCAGCGCGCTGGCAAAGCCGGCCAACACCTCGATCTTCCAGGTGCCGAAGGCAAAGCGCGGGTCGCGCGCGTAGCGGCGCGCGGCCGCATAGGCGAAGGCGCTCAGGCCGATGGCCAGCGCGTGCGAGCTCATGTGCCAGCCGTCGGCCAGCAGCGCCATCGAGTTGAACCACCAGCCGGCGCCGATTTCCACCACCATCATCACGGCGGTGATCCACATCACCAGGCGCGTGCTGCGCTCGGCGCAGGCGTTGTCGGCACCGAAGTGGTGGTCGTGTTTCCAGGCGCTCAGGTCATGGGTGTGCATGGGCGTTGGCTCGTCAAACTCCGAAAAGATCCTGTCCGTCGGAACGGCTCGAGGGCGGTGTCACGCCAAGGTGGCGGTAGGCGGCCAGCGTGGCGATGCGCCCGCGCGGCGTGCGCTGCAGGTAGCCCTGCTGGATGAGGTAGGGCTCGATCACGTCCTCGATGGTGTCGCGCTCCTCGCCGATGCTGGCCGCGACGTTGTCCAGCCCCACCGGGCCGCCGTCGAAGCGGTGGATCACGGCCTCGAGCAGCTTGCGGTCCATCAGGTCGAAGCCCTGCGGGTCGACGTCGAGCATGGCCAGCGCGCGGTGCGCGATGTCCTCGGTGATGCGGCCGTCGCCCTTGACCTCGGCGTAGTCGCGCACGCGGCGCAGCAGGCGGTTGGCGATGCGGGGCGTGCCGCGCGAGCGGCGGGCGATCTCGAAGCCGCCGGCCGCGTCGGTCTCGACCTTGAGCAGGCCGGCGCTGCGCCGCACGATCAACGCCAGCTCTTCGGGCGTGTAGAACTCCAGCCGCGCGACGATGCCGAAGCGGTCGCGCAGCGGGTTGGTCAGCATGCCGGCGCGGGTGGTGGCGCCCACCAGCGTGAAGGGCTGCAGGTCGAGCTTGATGCTGCGCGCCGCGGGGCCCTCGCCGATCATGATGTCGATCTGGTAGTCCTCCAGCGCGGGGTACAAAATTTCTTCGACGACCGGGCTCAGCCGGTGGATCTCGTCGATGAAGAGCACGTCGTTGGGCTCCAGGTTGGTCAGCAGCGCCGCCAGGTCCTTGGGCTTTTCGAGCACCGGGCCCGAGGTCTGGCGCAGGTTCACGCCCAGCTCGGCCGCGATGATGTGCGACAGCGTGGTCTTGCCCAGGCCGGGCGGCCCGAACAGCAGCACGTGGTCGAGCGCTTCCTTGCGCTTGCGCGCCGCGCCGATGAAGATTTCGAGCTGCTCGCGCACCTTGGCCTGGCCGACGTATTCGTCGAGCAGCTTGGGGCGCAAGGCCCGCTCGATCGCCTCTTCGTTGGGCGAGGCGGGGGCGGCGGACACCACGCGTTGAGGGGCGGGCGCGAAGTCGTCTGTCTGGATAGTCATTTGAGGGTCTTCGGCTTGAGTTTAGTGCCTGCCACACTGGCAGAATGCTTCGGCCATATAACGAACGAGGGGAAGCCAGCACGTGTCGATCTACGAACTGAAGCCGCGTTTCCAGGCCCTGCTGCGGCCGCTGGTGGTCCGCCTGCATGCGATGGGTGTCACCGCCAACCAGGTCACGCTGGCGGCGTGTGTCGTATCGGTCGCACTCGGGCTCTGGCTCTTCTTCGCGGCGCCCTCTCTTGCCGCCTTTGCGCTCATCCCGCTGTGGATGTTCCTGCGCATGGCCTTCAACGCCATCGACGGCATGCTGGCGCGCGAGCACAACCAGCAGAGCAAGCTGGGCGCCTTCCTCAACGAACTGACCGACGTGGTCTCCGACGCCGCGCTCTACCTGCCCTTTGCGCTGGTGCTGCCGTTCAGCGGCTTCTGGGTCGGCACGGTGATCGTGCTGGCCGGGCTCAGCGAATTCGCGGGCGCGCTCGGGCCGACGGTGGGCGCCTCGCGCCGCTACGACGGCCCGCTGGGCAAGAGCGACCGGGCCTTCGTGTTCGGCGCGCTCGGCCTCTACGTGGCGCTGGGCTGGCCGCTGCCGGGCTGGACGGCCTGGCTGATGCCGCTGCTCGCGGTGCTGGTGGCCTGGACCACCGTCAACCGCATCCGCCGCGCGCTGGCCGAAGCCGCGGGCGGCAGCATCGCATCCAAATAAACAAACAGACAAGACTCACAGGGATTCAATGACCGACAACACCCCACGCGTTCCCGACGAACGCCATTTCCAGACGCACGACGGCGAGTCGCTGTTCTACCGCCACTGGCCCGCCACCAGCGGCGCGCGGCGCGGCGCCATCGTGCTGTTCCACCGCGGCCATGAACACGGCGCCCGCATGGCGCACCTGGTCGACGAACTGGACCTGCCCGACTTCGACTTCTTCGCCTGGGACGCGCGCGGCCACGGCCGCTCGCCGGGCCAGCGCGGCTACAGCCCGAGCTTCGGCACCTCGGTGCGCGACGTGCAGACCTTCGTGCAGCACATCGGCGCCGCGCACGGCGTGCCCGAGCAAGACATCCATGTGGTCGCGCAGAGCGTGGGCGCGGTGCTGATCGCGACCTGGGCGCACGACTACGCGCCCAAGGTGCGCGGCCTCACGCTCGCCTCGCCGGCCTTCAAGGTCAAGCTCTACGTGCCGTTCGCGCGCGCCGGGCTCGGGCTGATGCACAAGATGCGCGGGCTGTTCTTCGTCAACAGCTACGTGAAGGCGAAGTTCCTCACGCACGACCCCGAGCGCATCGCCAGCTACGAGAGCGACCCGCTGATTTCGCGGCCCATCGCGGTCAACATCCTGCTGGGCCTGTACGAAGCGGCCGACCGCGTGGTGGCCGACGCCAACGCGATCACGCTGCCGGTGCAGCTGCTGATTTCGGGCGCCGACTGGGTGGTGCACCACAAGCCGCAGCACCAGTTCTTCGAGCGGCTGGGCAGCGCCGTGAAAACCAAGACCGAACTGCCGGGCTTCTTCCACGACACGCTGGGCGAAAAAGACCGCGCGCCGGCCGTCGCGCAGATCCGCGAATTCATCCTGCAGCGCTTCGACGAGCCGGCCGTGCCGGTCGACCGCCGCGAGGCGCACCTGAGCGGCGACACGGCCGACGAGTCGCGCGCGCTGGCCGAGCCGCTGTCGCCCCTGTCGCCGCGCGGCGCCTACTGGGCCATGACGCGCGCCAGCCTGAAGCTGGGCGGCACCCTGTCCGAAGGCATCAAGCTGGGCCACGACACCGGCTTCGACTCGGGCAGCACGCTCGACTACGTGTACCGCAACCAGCCCAAGGGCAGCTCGGCGCTGGGCCGCTCGGTCGACAAGACCTATCTGGAATCGATCGGCTGGCGCGGCATTCGCCAGCGCAAGATCCACGTCGAGGAGCTGCTGCGCATCGCGATGGAGCGGCTGGCCGAAATGCACCGCGAAGTGCGCGTGATGGACATCGCCGCCGGCCACGGCCGCTACGTGCTCGACGCGGTGCTCGCGAGCCCGGTCAAGGCCAGCTCGGTCCTGCTGCGCGACTACAGCGACATCAACGTGCGCGACGGCCGCGCGCTCATCGCCGAGAAGGGCCTGGAAGAAGTCGCGCAGTTCGTGCAGGCCGACGCCTTCGACCGCATGAGCCTGGCGACCGTGACGCCGCGCCCCACGCTGGCCGTGGTGTCGGGCCTGTACGAGCTGTTCCCCGACAACGACATGGTGCGCCGCTCGCTCGCGGGCGTGGGCGACGCGGTGGAAGACCGGGGCTACCTGGTCTATACCGGCCAGCCGTGGCATCCGCAGCTCGAGATGATCGCGCGCGCCCTCACCAGCCACCGCCAGGGCGAAGCCTGGGTGATGCGCCGGCGCACGCAATACGAAATGGACCAGCTGGTGGAAGAAGCGGGCTTTCGCAAGATCGACCAGCGGGTCGACGAGTGGGGCATCTTCACGGTGTCGCTGGCGGTGCGCACCGAGCGATGAGCGCCTGGCTGGCACAACGGCCCTGGAAGCGCGCCGCCGCATGGCTGGTGTTTTTGGGGCCGTTGTTCTACGCGACCTACGGCTTCGCCAACTGGTGGGCGACCACGCGGGCGAACGTGCCGTCGATGGCCTTCGACTGGGAGCGGCACGTGCCGTTCTGGCCGTGGACGATCTTTCCGTACTGGACGATCAACGTCTTCTACGCACTGTCGCTGTTCCTGGCGCGCAGCAGGCACACGCTCGACCGGCATGCGCTGCGGCTGGTCACGGCCACGCTCGTGGCCTGCACCTGCTTCATCGCATGGCCGCTGCATTTCAGCTTCGGGCAGCCGCCGGTCGAGGGAGCGCCGGCCTTCCTGTTCAATGCGCTGCGCGGCTTCGACCAGCCGTTCAACCAGGCGCCGTCGCTGCACATCGCGCTGGCCGTGATCCTGTGGGACTGGTACCGGCAGTTCTTGCGCGCGGCGTGGGCGCGGCTGGTGCTGCATGTGTGGGCCTTTGCCATCTGCGCGTCGGTGCTGACGACGTGGCAGCACCACTTCATTGACATCCCGACCGGCGCGCTGCTCGGCATTTTCTGCGTGTGGCTGTGGCCGCTGGAGCGCGTGGTGTCGATGCCGCGCGCCTGGCGGCGCACGCGCGATGCGCAGCGCTGGAAGCTGGCGGGGTTCTATGCGGCGGGCGCGGCGCTGTTTCTCGCGGCCGCGCTGCTTGGCGGCGGCGTGGCGCTGTGGCTCGCGTGGCCGGCGGCGTCGCTGGCGCTGGTGGCGCTCAACTACATCGGCTTCGGCGCGCGCGGCTTCCAGATGAACGGCCGGGGCCGCATGGGCTGGGCGGCGCGCTGGCTGTTCGCGCCCTACCGGCTCGGCGCGGCCGTCAACGCCTGGCTCTGGACGCGCAAGCTGCCGGCCTCGGTCGAGGTGGTGCCCGGCCTGCGGCTGGGCCGCCGGCCGACGCATGCCGAATGGCTCGCGGCCGGCCAGCCCCGGCTCGTGAGCCTGTGCGCCGAGCTGCAATTGCCGGCCGGCGTAGCGCACGCGCGCTGCGTGCCGCTGCTCGACCTGACGGTGCCGCCCACGGTGCGGCTGCGGCGCGCGGCGGCGGTCATCGAAGGCCAGCGCGGAAGCGCCGGTGGTGCCACAGTGTGGGTCTGCTGCGCGCTCGGCTTCTCGCGCAGCGCGGCCGCGGCGATCGCCTGGCTGGGCCGCTATGGCGCGGCCGGCGGCGTGGCGCAGGCCGAAGCAGCCGTTCGCCGTGCCCGGCCGCAGATCGTGCTGCGCGGCGCATGGCTGGCAGCGCTGGAACCCCTGAAGCCGCTTTCGAAGCTGCCGGAGGTACCACGCCATGACTGACAACGAACGCGCCACCTGCACCGCACTGGCCGGCCTGCTGCGCGCCGCCGCACTGCTGGCCCTGTGGGGTTTCGCGCTGACCTGCATCGCCGCGCTGGTGCTCGCGCTGACGCTACGCTCGCTCTCGACCACCGCCACCATGGCGTTCGGCGCGGTGGTGATCCTGGGCGCGCTGGAGCGCTACTTCGCGTTCCGCCTGCGCTTCGACGCGGCGCTCTTCGACGGTCTCGCACGCGGCACCGTCGCCTCGCTCGATGCGCTCGACAAGGCGCTCTCTTCCCTCGGGCTGCGCGAAGCGCCGCAGCAGCAACAAGCCGCGCGCGCACTGGACGACCGCGTGCAGGGTACCCGCCAGCTCATGCAGCGCCACGCCATCGTGGTGGCCTGCCAGAGCGCCATGTTCCTCCTTGCCTTGATGACACAGGACATCTCTTGACCGACGCAGACAACAACAAGAACGAAGAGCCGCAGCCGCTGCAACAGCAGCAACCACCCGGGAGCACCGTGCTGCGGCGCGGCCTCGCCGTGGTGGCGGGCAAGCTCATCATCGGCGCGGCCGGGCTGCTGACCGGCGTGCGCGCCATCTGGTCGGGCACCAGCCCCAAGGCCGAGCAGACGCTGTACTTCGCCAACCACACGAGCCACGGCGACTTCGTGCTGCTGTGGGCCACGCTGCCGCCCGACCTGCGCGCGCTGACGCGGCCGGTGGCGGGGCAGGACTACTGGGAGGCCTCGAAGCTGCGCAACTTCATCGGCCGCGATGTGTTCAACGCCCTGATGATCCGGCGCGACGGCTCGGGCCAGGGCGGCAACCCGGTCGACCAGATGAAAGAGGCGCTGGAAGCCGGCGACTCGCTCATCATGTTCCCCGAGGGCACGCGCAACACCGGCGACGACATCCTGCTGCCGCTGAAGAGCGGGCTCTTTCACCTGGCACGCGCCTGCCCCAACGTGCGGCTGGTGCCGGTGTGGATCGAAAACCTCAAGCGCGTGCTGCCCAAGGGCGTGCTGGTGCCGATTCCGCTGGCGTGCACGGTGCGCTTCGGCACGCCCATTGCGCTGGCCGAGGGGGAAGACAAGGTGTCGTTCCTGGCGCGCGCGCGCACCGCGATGCTCGACATGCGGCCCGAGTACGACCGCGTCGAACAGGGCAACGGAGGGAGCGCATCGTGATCGATCTTTCTCCCTTCGCGTGGACCACGATCAAGCTGTTCGGCGGCGTCTTCGGCGTGCTGGTGCTGGCCTCGGCCATCGGCGCGCTGCTCAAGTGGCGCGTGGCGCACGGCCAGGCGCATTCGGTGATCGACAACCTCAACTCGCGCGTCAATGCGTGGTGGGTGATGGTGGCGGTCATCGGCATTGCCTTTGCGTTCGGCAAGGGCGGCGTGATCATTCTTTTCTACCTGATCTCTTTCTACGCGCTGCGCGAGTTCATCAGCCTGGCCTACACGCGGCGCGGCGACCATGCGGCGATTGCGCTGGCCTTTTTCGTCGCGCTGCCGGGCCAGTATTTCCTGATCTGGATCGACTGGTACGGGCTGTACTCCATCTACATCCCGGTCTATGCCTTCTTGCTGCTGCCCATTCTTGCGGCAGTGGGCGGCGACACGCAGCGTTTTCTGGAGCGCACCTCGAAGATCCAGTGGGGGCTGATGGTGTGCGTGTTCTGCATCAGCCACGTGCCCGCGCTGCTGACCTTGCAGATTCCCGGCTTCGAGGGCCGCAACCTGCTGCTGATCGCGTTCCTGGTGATCGTGGTGCAGGGCAGCGACGTGCTGCAGTACGTGTGGGGCAAGCTCTTCGGCAAGCGCAAGGTGGCGCCGGAGCTGTCGCCCTCCAAGACCTGGGAAGGCCTGATCGGCGGCGTGGCCAGCGCCACCGCGCTGGGCGCGGCGCTGTACTGGGCCACGCCGTTCAACCCGTGGCAGGCGGCGCTGATGGCGCTCATGATCTGCCTCATGGGCTTCTTCGGCGGGCTGGTGATGTCGGCCATCAAGCGCGACCGGGGCGTGAAGGACTGGGGTTCGATGATCGAAGGCCACGGCGGCATGCTCGACCGGCTGGACTCGGTGATCTTCGCGGCGCCCATCTACTTCCACGCGCTGCGCTACTGGTGGGTGCCCTGAAGCCATGGCCGCCGTGAGCAAGACGGAACGCGTCGTGCACGACACGCCGCTCGAATGCGCCGATGCCGCGGCGTGGGCGCACTGGCTCGCGCGCCACCACGCCACCGCCGCCGGCGTGTGGCTGCGCATGGCCAAGAAGGCCAGCGGCATCGCCTCGGTCGACTACGCCGGCGCGCTCGAAGAGGCGCTGTGCCACGGCTGGATCGACGGGCAGCGCAAGAGCGACGACGCGCAGTATTTCCAGCAGCGCTTCACCCCGCGCACTGCGCGCAGCATGTGGTCGCAGATCAACCGCGCCAAGGTGCTCAAGCTCATCGAGGAAGGCCGCATGCGGCCGGCCGGGCTGGCCGAGATCGAACGCGCGAAGGCCGACGGGCGCTGGGACGCGGCCTACGAAGCCGCGAGCGTGGCGACCGTGCCGCCCGACCTGCAGGCCGCACTGGACGCCAACAAGAAGGCCGCGAAGTTCTTCCTGACGCTGAATGCGCAGAACCGCTTTGCGGTGCTGTTCCGCATCCAGGGCGCGAAGAAGCCCGAGACCCGGGCGCGCCGCATCGAGAAGTTCGTGGAGATGCTGGCCAAGGGCGAGAAGCTCCACCCCTGAGCGCGGGCGTCGCTACGCGCCCTTGCTGGCCTCGAGCGCGTGCTCGCCGGGCTTGTACGAGCCCATGGCGGCGCCGGCGTTCCACAGTTTGAGCGCACCGGGCAGCATGGGCCGGCTGCCGAGCCTGGCAACGCCGCGCTTGCGGATCTCGCGGTTGAGACGGGACGAGAACGACGTGATCCTGGCGAAGTCCCAGGCTTCGGCGGCGCCCAGGTCGGTGATGGTGTGCGCCCACGCCTGTGCACGCGCCAGCGAGTTGTGGTTGGTGTGGGAGTTTTCCAGCCGCGCGCCACCTTCGGCCGCCGTCTCCAGGTACAGCTGCACCAGGCCCCAGCCGTCGGCCGTGTAGCGGAAGGTGGCGCCGTCGCAGGCCTGCGGGTCCAGCGCCACGCGGCGCGGCTCGAAAGGCGGCCCCGCGTCGTGCACACAGAGCTGGAGACGCACGCAACGCCATCGTCGTCCGTCGGAATAAGTGCGCTCGAACTGCGACAGCACCTGCGCCGCCGACCGGAACTGCCGCAGCGGCTCGCCCATGTCGGACGAGAGTTCGTAGACGTCGCAGGCCTGCTCGGCGAAGAGCCACTCCAGCAGGCCCTCGTGGTCTTCGGCCGTGGCGTAGAAGTCGCAATTGGGCATGCGCGCTCCTGTCGCCCTACTTCGCCAGCGACTTCAGCGCCAGCTTGATGCCCTCGCTCACCGTCGCGTCCTTGGGCAGCGCCTTGAGCGCGAGCGCGGCTTCCTTGTCGCTGTAGCCGAGGGCGACCAGCGCCTGCAGGATGTCGGCCTGCGCGTCGGAGGCGGCGTGCGCGGGCAGGCCGATGTCGGCGCCGAGCTTGCCCTTGAGCTCCAGCAGCAGCCGCTCGGCGGTCTTCTTGCCGATGCCCGGGATCTTCACCAGCCGGCCCAGTTCCTGCGTGGTGATCGCCTGCGACAGCTCGCCCACGCTCATGCCCGACAGCAGGCCCAGCGCGGTGCGCGGGCCCACGCCGGTGATCTTGATGAGCTGGCGAAAAGCCGCACGCTCCTCGGCGGTTCCGAAGCCGTAGAGAATCTGCGCGTCCTCGCGCACGACGAAGTGCGTGAGCAGCGACACACGCTCGCCGGTGCCGGGGAGGTTGTAGAACGTGCTCATCGGCACGTCGACCTCGTAGCCGACGCCGTTGCAGTCCACCACCACCTGCGGCGGATTGCGTTCGGCCAGCGTGCCAGTCAGTTTGCCTATCATGGGTGCCCTTTTTCCTTGAAATGTCCGGCGTGATTCTGCGACACACCTTTACCCCACTGAACAATTCGCGCCTCGGCCACCTGTGCGGACCTCTGGATGCACACCTGCGCCGCATCGAGGAAGCCCTGGGGGTGAAGATCGCGCACCGCCACGAGCAGTTCAAGGTCGACGGCCCCAAGGCCGCCGCGCAGCGCGCCATGGACGTGCTGCAGGCGCTGTACGAAATTGCCCAGCGCGTGATCGACCCGGCCGTGGTGCAGCTCACGCTGGCCGGCGACGGCTCCATGACCGAGGGCGACGACGACGCGGCCATGCTGGTCACCCGCCGCGCCGACCTGCGCGCGCGCACGCCCACGCAGGCCATCTACTTGGACAACATCGCCAAGCACGACATCACCTTCGGCATCGGCCCGGCCGGCACCGGCAAGACCTATCTCGCCGTGGCTTGCGCGGTCGATGCGCTGGAGCGCGCGGCGGTGCAGCGCATCGTGCTGACGCGCCCGGCGGTGGAAGCGGGCGAACGGCTGGGCTTTCTGCCCGGCGACCTGACGCAGAAGGTCGACCCGTACCTGCGCCCGCTGTACGACGCGCTGTACGACCTGATGGGCTACGAGAAGGTGCAGAAGGCCTTCGAGCGCAATGCGCTGGAGATTGCGCCGCTGGCCTTCATGCGCGGGCGCACGCTGAACAACGCGTTCGTGATCCTGGACGAGGCGCAGAACACCACGCCCGAGCAGATGAAGATGTTCCTCACGCGCATCGGCTTCGGCGCGCGCGCGGTGGTGACGGGCGACGTGAGCCAGATCGACCTGCCCAAGCAGCAGCTGAGCGGGCTGATCGACGCCGAGCGCGTGCTCAAGCGCGTGAGCGGCATCGCGATCACGCACTTCACGAGTTCCGACGTGGTGCGCCACCCGCTGGTGGCCAAGATCGTCGACGCCTACGACGGCCAGCGCAAGCGCGCGGGAGGCCACTGACATGGCGGCCTCCCGGCTTCCGGCACTCTCGCTGTCGCTGCAGTTCGGCCGCTTCAAGGGCGTGGAGCGGCACCGCGCCGCGCTGCCGCGCCACAGCGTGACGCGCTGGATCCGCCATGCGCTGGACATCGACGGCGAACTCACCGTGCGCATCGTCGACGCCGACGAGGGCCAGCGCCTGAACCGCGAATTCCGCGGCAAGGACTACGCCACCAACGTGCTGACCTTCGACTATGCGCAGAGCCCGCTGGTGATGGCCGACCTGGTGCTGTGCGCGCCGGTGGTGGCGCGAGAGGCCAAGGAAAACCGCAAGACGCTGGCCGACCACTACGCGCACCTGCTGGTGCACGGCACGCTGCACGCGCAGGGCTGGGACCACGAGACCAGCGAGGCCGACGCCGACGAGATGGAAGCCTACGAAATCGAGATCCTCGCGGGGCTGGGCATCCGCAGCCCGTACGGCAAGTAGCCGCGGCCGGCGGCTACGCCGTCATCTGCAGCGGGATCGTCACGGGCCCGTCGTTCAGCAGGTGCACCTGCATGTCGGCGCCGAACTCGCCGGTGGCCACCACCGGGTGCGTAGCGCGGGCCTGCGCCACGAAGTATTCGTAGAGCCTGCGCCCTTCGTCGGGCGGCGCGGCCTGGGTGAAGCTGGGGCGGTTGCCGCCGCTCGCGTCGGCCGCCAGCGTGAACTGGCTCACCACCAGCAGGCCGCCGCCGATGTCCTGCACGCTGCGGTTCATCTTGCCGGCCTCGTCGGCAAAGATGCGCAGCTTGAGGATCTTGGCGAGCATGCGGTCGGCCAGCGCGTCGACGTCGCCGCGCTCGGCGCACAGCAGCACCAGCAGGCCGGCGTCGATGGCGCCGACAGTGCGCCCGGCAATGTCGACGCGCGCATTCGCCACGCGTTGCAGAACAGCTTTCATAGGGGGTGGTGTTCGCCGGCCTGGGTGGCGCGGGCTTCCATGGTCAGGGGCAGGAGCTGGATGGTGACGCGCAGGCCGGGCACGGCGTCCATGAGGGCCTGCTCGAGCTGGTCGCGCAGGGCGGCGGCGTGCTGCAGGGTCCAGTCGCCGGGCACGTGCATGTGCAGGTCGGCAAAGCGGCGCTGGCCGGCGCTGCGGGTCACCATGTCGTCGAAGCGCAGCCGCGCGCCCTCGGGCGTGCGGGCTACGAAGGCGTCGAGGGTGGCGCGCACGGTGGCCAGGGTCTCGGGGTCGAGCGCCTCGTCCATGAGCCCCTGCGACGAGCGCCACACCAGCTTCACGCCCTCGCGCACGATGTTCAGCGCCACGCCGATGGCCAGCAGCGGGTCGAGCCACAGCCAGCCGGTGAGCTGCACGCCGACGATGCCGATCACCACGGCGGCCGAGGTCCAGACGTCGGTCATGAGGTGGCGGCCGTCGGCCTCCAGCGCAATGGAGCGGTGCGCGCGGGCCGCGCGGAACAGCACGACGGCCAGCGCGGCGTTGAAGCCCGAGCTCAGCACCGACAGCGCCAGGCCCCAGCCCACCTGCTCCAGCGGCTGGGGCGACAGCAGGCGCTGCACCGACACCCAGAGGATGGCGATGGCCGCGCCGACGATCAGGATGCCCTCGAAGCCCGACGAGAAGTATTCGGCCTTGTGATGGCCGTAGGGATGGTCGTCGTCGGCCGGCCGCTCGGCGATGGTCACCATGGCCAGCGCGAACATCGCGCTGGCGAGGTTGACGAAGGACTCCATGGCGTCCGAGATCAGGCCCATGGAGTTGGTGATGTAGCCGGCCGTTCCCTTGAGCACGATGGTGATCAGGGCAACCGCGACGGAGACGCGAAGCAGCGTTTTAGGGGTCAGCGTCATTCGGGGTCATGGGAAATTTGGACAGATGGCCACGCAAAAAGCGGTAAAAGGCCGCAAGATCCGACTGAATTATCGGCCCCGTGTCCATATGTAACGCCTTCGCCTTAATATTTGTGACTATTGCGAAACATTCCTTCGCAGAGAAGTCAGACGATGAAAAAACCCCTGATCGCCCTGTGCGGCCTCGCCATTGTGGGCTCGGTCGCGTGGGCCCAGACGCCCGCCGCCCCACCCGCCCCTGCCGCCGCCGCTTCGGCCCCGGCACCCGTGGCCGCACCCGCTGCTGCACCCACCGCCGCCCCCGCCGCCGTGGCCCCCGCCGCGCCGGCCGACCTGAAGGCGGGCTTCGTGAAGTCCGTGCGCGGCAACGTGCAGCTGCTCGCTGCGTCGGGCGCCACCCGCCCCGCCAGCCCCGGTGATGCGCTGGGCGCGGTCGACCGCATCGTCACCGGCCCCGACTCGTCGGCCGCCGTGGTGCTGCGCGACGACACGACGCTGGTGGTCGGCCCGTCGTCGCGGCTCGACCTGAAGGAATTCCATTTCGACGGCACCACGCACGAAGGCGGCATGCTGCTGTCGCTGCTGCGCGGCTCGATGCGCATGATCACGGGCCTGATCGGCAAGACCCATCCCGACGCGGTGCGCATCGAAACCCAGACGGCCACCATCGGCATCCGGGGCACCGACTTCATCGTGCAGGCGGACGGCCAGCCATGAAGCAAACCCGCCCCGCGCTTTCTTCTTCCTCTTTCTCTCTTCCCACCCTTTTCCTGGCCGCGCTGACGGCCCTGCTGCTGGCCGCCTGCTCGACGCCGGGCACGCGGGTGGTGCTGCTGCCGCAGGCCGACGGCAGGCCCTCGGCCGTGGTGGTGCGCGCCAAGGACGGCGAGGAAGTCCTGTCCAAGCCCTACCAGCGCGCCACGGCGGCGGTGGGCGCCAGCGGCGCCCCGGTCATCGACCAGGCCGACGCGGCCAAGGTGCAGGCGGAAAACAAGCCGCTGTTCGACATGCGCCCGCCGCTGCCCAAGCGCTACACGGTGTATTTCGAACTCGGCGGCACCACGCTGACGACGGCGTCGCAGCAGACCCTGTCCGAGGCGCTGGCCGAAGCGCTGGGGCGCAGCGGCGGCGACATCGTCGTCACCGGCCACACCGACACCAAGGGCACCATCGAGCAGAACGACCAGTTGTCGCGCCGGCGCGCCCAGGAAGTGGCGCAGCTGTTCGTGGAGCGCCAGTTCCCGGCAGCCCGCATCGAAGCCGTGGGCCGCGGCGAGCGCGAACTGGCGGTGCCGACCGCCGACGATGTGGACGAGCCGCGCAACCGGCGCGTCACCATCGAGGTCCGCTAGAAAACCCGCTCAGCTCAGGGTCACGCGCGCGAACTTGCGCTTGCCGACCTGCACCACGTAGCTGCCGGCGGGCAGCTTCAGGCCCTTGTCGCTGACCACGGCGGAGTCGATCCGCACGCCGCCGCCGTCGATCAGGCGGTTGCCCTCCGAGGTCGACGGTGCCAGGTTGGCCTGCTTGAGCACCTGGGCAATGCCCAGCGGCGCGCCGCTCAGCGCCACTTCGGGAATCTCGTCCGGCACGCCGCCCTTGCTGCGGTTGATGAAATCCTGCTCGGCCGTGTCGGCCGCCGCCGCGCTGTGGAAGCGCGTGGTGATTTCCTTGGCCAGCGCGACCTTGGCGTCCTTCGGATTGCGGCCGCCTTCGATCTCGGCCTTCAGCGCCGCGATCTGCTCCAGCGACTGGAAGCTCAGCAGCGTGTACCAGCGCCACATCAGGTCGTCGGAAATCGACAGCACCTTGGCGAACATGGTGTTGGCGTCTTCGCTGATGCCGATGTAGTTGTTCTTGCTCTTGGACATCTTCTCGACGCCGTCGAGCCCTTCCAGCAGGGGCATAGTGAGTATGCACTGCGGTTCCTGGCCGTACTCTTGCTGGAGATGGCGGCCGACGAGCAGGTTGAACTTCTGGTCGGTGCCACCCAGCTCGAGGTCGCTCTTGAGCGCCACCGAGTCGTAGCCCTGCATCAGCGGGTAAAGGAACTCGTGCACCGAGATCGACTGGCCGCTCTTGAAGCGCTTGTTGAAGTCGTCGCGCTCCATCATCCGGGCCACGGTGTACTTGGCGGCCAGCTGGATCATGCCGCGCGCGCCCAGGGGGTCGCTCCACTCGGAGTTGTAGCGGATCTCGGTCTTTTCGGGGTCCAGCACCAGGCTGGCCTGCTTGTAGTACGTCTGGGCGTTGGCCTCGATCTGCTCGCGGGTGAGCGGCGGGCGGGTGCTGTTGCGGCCCGAGGGGTCGCCGATGGTGGTGGTGAAGTCGCCGATCAGGAAGATCACCCGGTGCCCCAGGTCCTGGAGCTGGCGCATCTTGTTCAGCACCACGGTATGGCCGATGTGGATGTCCGGCGCGGTCGGGTCCAGGCCCAGCTTGATGCGCAGCGGCGTCCCGGTGGCTTCCGAGCGCTGGAGCTTGCGCACCCATTCGTCCTGCGGCAGCAGCTCGTCAGCGCCCCGGAGGGAGATTTCGAGCGCGCGTCCTACACTATTTGAGAGGGCTGTGGATGTAACAGATTCGGCGTTCATGGGCTTTTTTAGCTGACTTTTTGGAGGCCGAAGCTATACTCAGCCCGACTTTTCAAGCGCCGAATTCTAAGCGGCGCTTTTTTCCGCACCGTCTGCTGCCGCCCTGAACGTACTGGGCCTTGCAGCACGGATTTGCAGAACCTGAGCTGGAATTCAAGTTTGATCAACGGCATTCTTGCCGCCGAGGAGCTTCTCGCTTCCCGCGTGGCTTATACATTCCGGACCTACCCCAAGCAGATCACCGCGGTCATCGCGGCGGCCCTGCTGAGCGCCGGCACCCTCGCGGTGGCATCGCTCGGTCCCGACGCATCGGACCTTCCGGTCCACCAGATCCTCGAAGCGACGGCGGCGCCCGTCTCGTTCGCCGAACAGAGCCAGTCGCTCGAAAGCTTCAGCTTCACGCTGTTCCGCACCGACGTCACGCGCTCGAGCGACACGGCCGAGGCCCTGCTGAAGCGCCTGGGCATTTCCGACCCCGCGGCCACCGCCTTCGTGCGCGGCAACGTCGAGGCGCGCAACGCCCTGTTCGCACGTGCCGGCCGCACCGTGACGGCCGAAGCCACGCAGGAAAACCAGCTCCAGAAGCTCAGCGCCCGCTGGATTCCCGACAGCGACGGCGGCTTCAAGCGCTTCGTCATCGAACGCACGCCCACCGGCTTTGCCGGCGTGACCGAGCGCGATTCGCTCACGCCCGGCACGCGCCTGGCCAGCGGCACCATCCGCACCTCGCTGTTCGCGGCCACCGACGACTCGCGCATTCCCGACGCGGTAGCGAGCCAGCTGGCCGACATTTTCGCGGGCGACGTCGACGTGCGCAACCTGCGCAAGGGCGACCGCTTCGCCGTGGTCTACGAAACCCTCGAAGCCGACGGGCAGGCGCTGCGCAGCGGCCGCGTGCTGTCGGCCGAGTTCGAGAACAACGGCAAGGTGCACCAGGCCGTCTGGTTCCAGCCCCCGGGCGCGGGCCAGAAGGGCAGCTACTACCGCCCGAACGGCGACAGCCTGCGCAAGGCCTACCTGGCAACGCCGGTCGAGTTCTCGCGCGTGTCCAGCGGCTTCGCGATGCGCATGCACCCGATCCTGAACAGCTGGCGCCAGCACAACGGCATCGACTACGCGGCGCCCACGGGCACCTCGGTGCGCTCGGTCGGCGACGGCACGGTCGATTTCGCGGGCACGCAGAACGGCTACGGCAACATCGTCATCATCAACCACCGCAACAACCAGCAGACGGCGTATGCGCACCTGAGCCGCATCGACGTCAAGGCCGGCCAGAGCGTGAGCCAGGGCCAGACGGTCGGCGCGGTCGGCATGACCGGCTGGGCCACCGGCCCGCACCTGCACTTCGAATTCCGCGTGGGCGGGGTCTACCAGAACCCGGCGTCCATCGCGCAGGAAGGCGGCGCGCCGATCACCGCGGCCATGCGCCCGGCGTTCGAACGCATCGCCGTCGGTGCCCGCACCGAGCTGGCGGCGGCCTTCTCCGTCATCCAGGCCAGCGCGGACTGATCACGCGCGGCAGCGGCACCAGCGGCCCTTCTTTCTCGACCTGAGACCGGAATGGCCGCCGAACTTTTCATCGGCCTGATGTCGGGCACCTCGCTCGACGGGGTCGACGGCGTGCTCGCCGACTTTTCAGGCGGCCGCATCGCGGTGCGCGCTTACGCCACGGCCGGGTTTCCCGTGTCACTGCGCGCGGAGCTGCTGGCGCTCAACACCCCCGGCGACAACGAACTGCACCGCGCGGCGCTGGCCGGCAACGGGCTCGCCCGGGCGTATGCCGGCGTGGTCCACCAGCTGCTGGCGGACAGCGGCATCGGCGCCGGCGCAATCACCGCCATCGGCGCGCACGGGCAGACCGTGCGCCACCGGCCGCTCGAGTTCGACGAGGTCGGCTACACGCTGCAGATCAACAACCCCTCGCTGCTGGCCGAGCTGACCGGCATCGACGTGGTCGGCGACTTCCGCAGCCGCGACCTCGCGGCCGGCGGCCAGGGCGCGCCGCTGGTGCCAGCCTTTCACCGCGCGCTGTTCGCGCGCCCCGGCGAGACGGTCGCGGTGCTGAACATCGGCGGCATTTCGAACCTGAGCCTGCTGCCGGCCGCCGACGCGCCCGACGGCGCCATCGTGCGCGGCTTCGACTGCGGCCCCGGCAACGCACTGATGGACCACTGGTGCCAGACCTACCAGGGCCAGCCCTTCGACCGCGACGGCCAGTGGGCCGCCAGCGGGCAGGTGCTGCCCGATTTGCTGGCGCAGTTGCTGGCCGACCCGTATTTCGCGAAGGCACCGCCGAAGAGCACGGGGCGCGACCTGTTCAACCCGACCTGGCTGGCGGCGCAGCTCGGCACCTCGGCGATGGCGCCGGTCGACGTGCAGGCGACGCTGACCGAGCTGACCGCCAGCGCCTGCGCGGCGGACGTGAAGTGCTACGAAAAAGATAGCAAATTGCTGATCGTCTGCGGTGGCGGCGCGCTGAACGGCCACCTGCTCGACCGCCTGCGCGCGCTGCTGCCCGGCGTGCATGTGGCGGCATCGAACGACCACGGCCTGCCACCCCAGCAGGTCGAGGCAGCCGCCTTTGCGTGGCTGGCCCGCGCTACGGTGCGGCGCGAGCCCGGCAACCTCGCCAGCGTGACCGGCGCCCGTGGAGCGCGGGTGCTGGGCGCCATCTACCCCGCCTGAAAAGGGCCGCTCTTCAGCCCTGCCCGGACACTTCCGGCTGCGCGGGGTGCGCCGCGCGCACCTCGGCTGGCAAGTGCCAGAAGATCATGGCCGAGGCCACGGTGATCAACCCCATGGTCGCGAACGTGGCCTGGAAGGCGTCGAGCGTGTGGGCCGCGGTCTCGGTGCCGAAAATGCCGTTGTAGCCCGCCAGCACGGCGCCAGCGGCGGCCACGCCCATGCTCATGGCCAGCATCTGCACCATCGACAGCAGGCTGTTGCCGCTGCTGGCCATGCTGCCGTCCAGGTCCTTCAGCGTGATGGTGTTCATTGCCGTGAACTGCAGCGAATTGACGGCGCCGAAAGCCAGCAGCTGCAGCAAATGCAGCGCCATCGGCTGGCCCGGCGCCGTGAGGCCGAAGCTGGCCATGGTGCAGCCCACGAGGATGGTGTTGATCACCAGCACCCGGCGGTAGCCGTGGCGCGTGATCAGCGGCGTGGCGAAGCGCTTCATGGCCATGCCGGCCAGCGCGATCGGCAGCATCATCAGCCCGGCATGCACGGGCGAATAGCCCATCGACACCTGCAGCAGCAGCGGCACCAGGAACGGCATGCAGCTGCTGCCCAGGCGCGAGAACAGGTTGCCGATCAGCCCGATGCTGAGCGTCTGCACATGGAAGAGCGAGGGCGCGAACAGCGGCTCGGGCGTGCGCGAGGCGCGCAGCCAGTAGGCCGCGACGCTGGCGAAGCCGAAGATCAGCACGACCATCACCCCGCCCTGGCGCAGCCCCACGCCGTCGAGCGAGAGCGAAATCGCCACCATGCCGAAGGCCAGCAGCCCGTAGCCGACGCCGTCGAAGCGCTTTTGCACCACGCCGCGCAGGTCGGGCATGTACTTGAGCGTGGCGATGCAGCCGGCCAGCCCCACGGGCACGTTGATCAGGAAAATCCAGTGCCAGGAGGCGTACTGGACCAGCCACCCGCCCAGCGTAGGGCCCAGCAAGGGCCCTATGAGCCCCGGGATGGCCACGAAACTCATCGCCTGGAGGAACTCCCCACGCGGTACCGTGCGCAGCAGCGACAGCCGCCCCACGGGCAGCAGCAGCGCCCCGCCGAGCCCCTGCACCACGCGCGCGGCCACCAGTTGCCCTAGGCTGTGCGACAGCGCGCACAGCACCGAACCGAGCGCGAACAGCACGATGGCCGAGAAGAAGATGCGCCGCGTGCCGAAGCGGTCGGCAATCCAGCCCGAGGCCGGGATCAGCATCGCCATGGTGAGCGCGTAGGCCACCACCACCGACTGCATGCGCAGCGGGCTCTCGCCGAGGCTGGCCGCCATCGCCGGCAGCGCCGTGTTGATGATGGTCGCGTCGAGCGTCTGCATGAAGAAGCCGACGGCGACGAGCCACAACAGGCTTTTGCGGGCGGGACTGACGGCGGTTTCGGCCTCGGGAGTCATAAGCGGGGAAAAGAGGAGCGGGAACGAAAAAGCCGCCCGGAGGCGGCTTTTTGATGAGGCTGGGTCAGCAGCATCCGGGCATCAGGCCGAGAAGCTGGAGCCGCAACCGCAGGTGCTGGTGGCGTTGGGGTTCTTGATCACGAACTGGGCGCCTTGCAGGTCTTCCTTGTAGTCGATCTCGGCGCCGACCAGGTACTGGTAGCTCATGGCGTCGATGAGAAGCGACACACCGTTCTTGGTCATGGTGGTGTCGTCTTCGTTGGTGATCTCGTCGAAGGTGAAGCCGTACTGGAAGCCGGAGCAACCGCCACCCTGCACGAACACGCGCAGCTTCAGGTCGGGATTGCCTTCTTCGGCGATCAGGTCGGCCACCTTGGCGGCCGCGCTGTCGGTGAAGACGATCGGCTCGGGCATCTGGGTCTGGATGTTTTCGGCTACGGCGCTCATGGGGGAATAACTCCTTGGGGGCCGGACAAGCGGCCAATGGAACCAATGCTACTGCAATGCCGCATTTTCGGCAGGGGGACTGTGGCGTGTACCCCAACGCAAGTGGGGTTGGAGCGCCCAGCGCCAAGACGCTGCAAGCAAAAAGCCGCCCGAAGGCGGCTTTTTGTGTTCGCGGCGAACAGGATCAGCGCTTGCTGAACTGCTTGCGACGACGGGCGGAGTGCAGACCGACCTTCTTACGTTCGACTTCACGTGCGTCACGCGTCACGAAGCCGGCTTGGCTCAGGACGGGCTTCAGCGAAGCGTCGTAGTCGATCAGGGCACGGGTGATGCCGTGGCGCGTGGCGCCGGCTTGACCCGATTCGCCGCCACCGTTCACGTTGACCATCACGTCGAAAGCTTCGAGGTTGTTGGTCAGCGCCAGGGGTTGCTTGGCGATCATGATCGAGGTTTCGCGGCCGAAGAACGCTTGGATGTCCTTGCCGTTGACCGTGATCTTGCCGGTGCCTTTTTTCAGAAACACACGGGCGACGCTGGATTTGCGACGGCCGGTGCCATTGTTCCATTCACCAATCATTCTCAAGGCTCCTTACAGTTCCAGCACTTTGGGCTGTTGGGCGGTATGCGGGTGCTCAGCACCACCGTACACCTTGAGTTTCTTGATCATCGCGTAACCGAGCGGGCCCTTGGGCAGCATGCCCTTGACAGCCTTTTCCAGCGCGCGGCCGGGGTGCTTGTTCTGCATGTCGCGGAAGTTCGTCGCCGTGATACCGCCCGGGTAGCCCGAGTGACGGTAGTACACCTTGTCGATCGACTTGGCGCCGGTGACGCGCAGTTGCGCGGCGTTGATGATGACGATGAAGTCACCGGTATCGACGTGAGGCGTGTAAATGGCCTTGTGTTTGCCGCGCAAACGGAGAGCAACTTCGCTGGCTACTCGTCCGAGGACCTTGTCGGTCGCGTCAATCACAAACCACTCGTGCGTCACGTCAGCGGGCTTGGCGCTGAACGTTTTGGTCATGAGTTTTTCTCTTTGAAGAGGGTTTGGCGAGCCCTTTTCCACGGTCGGCGTTCCTCTGGTGGGAATCTCTTAGGTGGGTGACACCCGTGCCGCAGGGCGGATCGGGTTACTTCGCCGCGGGGCTACAAAACGCTGCGAAGCCCTCGATTATATGAAGAAACGGCCGATTGGCCAATTTCTGGCTTTCCAGGCCAGTTTCAGCGCTGGATGCGGACCAGTTCCAGGGTCTCGTTGCCGCCGGAGATGATGCCGCGCTGGTAGACCGCCTCGAAGCGCACGATGCGGCGCAACTCGGGGCTGAACCACGCGGCTCCAGTGAAACGGACGCTGCCGCTGGCCAGCGGCGCGCTCATGCTGGAGGGATAGATCCAGCCTTCGTACCCGATGCGCAAGGTCTTGAGTTCCACCCCGTCCACGCGCATCGAACGCTCTTCGCCCACTGCGGCGACAAGTTCATACCGCTGGTTTTCGCTGACGGCCATGAAGTCGGTCTGCCAGCGCATGCCCGGCAGCAGGTTGCCACGCGCCCAACCGCCGGGCGGCGAGGACGAGTCGAACAGGCCGCCGGCGGCCGATGTCACCGAAACCACCTGTCCGTCGGACTTTTCGACCTTGCCGCCGCCGTTGAAAACGATCTCGTCGCCGTTGACCCGATCCACCCGGTAGATCACGGTCGAGCGCTTGCCGGTCAGCTTGTCGGTGCGCACATATTCGAGGGCATCGCCGGCGCGCAGCGGTTCGGTCAGCGAAACGGCCGCGCCAGGCATCCGGCGCCCCGAAGCGCCGGGGTCGAGGGCCCGCGCTTCCAGCATCGCCTTGGCGCGTACCGGCAGTTCCGCCAGAAACTCGACCGGCATCGCGAAATTGAGGCTGCCGCCGTCGCGCGCCGCAAAGCTGGTGATGCCCAGCAGCCGCCCTTCGCTGTCGAACAAGCCGCCGCCGCTCGATCCGGGCGAAATGGCCGCGGTGGTCTGCAACAGCCGCGCTTCCGACTCCGAACCAAGGCTGCCGCGCAGACCCGACAGGATGCCCTCGCTGAGCGTGTTCTCCAGTCCGCGCGGATTGCCGATGGCGTACACCCGCTGTCCCACGCGCGCGCTGCCCGCCGGCGCCAGCGCCACCGGCGGCGCCGTGAAGTTGGCCACCTTGATCTGGCACAGGTCGCGCGCCGGGTCCGGAAACTCCAGCGTGGCCCCGAAAGTGACGTTGTCCTGCTTGACGACGAAGCTGCTCGCCTTGGCCAGCACATGGCAGTTGGTCACGAGCCGGCCGGGCGCGATCACCACGGCGCTGCCGGCGCGCAAAGGGCGCTCCTGGGCGTCGAAGGTGCGAACCGACCAGACGCTGCCCGACACCTTGGTGAACAGCACGTCCGGCTCCAGCGCCATCGCAGCGCTTGCGGCCATCGCCAGCCCCAACCCGAGGCACACCGGCACCGCGCGAAGCAGCGAAGTTTTCACACCGCGACCGCTCATGGCTTGCCCGGCAGCAAGCCGTTCAGGTCGTCCATCGAGACACGCGTTTCAGGCCTGGGCTGCGGCGCCGGAGGAGGAGAAGGAGGAGGCTGCACCGCAGCCTGGCTCGGCGGCGCAGCTTCGGGCGGCGGCACTGCCACCACCTTGACCGGTGGCGGCTCGGGCGCCGGCACCACCGGCGCCGGGCGCGGCGCCTCGGGGGGCTTCGCCGCCACGGCCTTCGGCGCGGCGGCGATCTCGGTCGCGCCGATCTTGATGCCCGCCGTCGGGCCGTCGCCAGACTGCGCGCTGCGGTCGACATTGCGCACTTCGCCGAAAATAAGCTGGATCCAGCTCGGATAGTTGTAGCCCGCCGCCGTGCTGGCGTCGACCACCGCGCCGATCATGCCGCCGAGCAGGATGTTCCCCGCCATGCCCACGTTGGCACGCGACACGGCCTGTCCGTTGGCCGGCGCCAGGCCGGGCTGGCTGCATTCGATGTTGAGGTTGGCGCCCGAGCGCCGGATCGGCACGGTGTCGCCGGAGCGCATGACCGAGTCATTGCGGTCGTTGGTGATCAGGCACTTGGCGCCGTTGATCACCTTGCCCTCCGCCGTCAGGGTCTCGATTTTCACGTTCTGCGTGGTGCCGTGCGTGACCGACGCGCAGCCCGTCAAAATAGACAAAACGCCCGCGCCCACGCACAGGCCCCAAAATCGCCATCCTGCTCCTCGCATCTGCGCCCTCTTTTTTGTAAATCGATGTTGCGGCGCGTAAGTCTAGCGTTCCATCTCTCACTCTTCAGGCACTATTTCTCATGTTCAGTTACCGCCACGCCTTCCATGCCGGCAACCACGCCGACGTGCTCAAGCACACGGTGCTGATTGCCACGCTCGACCATCTGCTCGAAAAAGATGCCGCCCTGACGGTCGTCGACACCCACGCCGGCGCCGGGCTGTACCGCCTCGACGGTGACTACGCCGGCACCAGCGGCGAAGCGGCGGAAGGCATCCTGCGCCTCCTGCCGGGCAAGAAAGAGCCCGCGACAGCACCGGCGGCCCCCCCCACGCCGGCCGCCGCCGCCAAGTCCATCGCCAAGCCCGCCGCGAAAAAGACGGCCCCGAAGGCCGAAGCCGAAGCCCCGCTGGCCGACGCCATCGCCCGCTACCTCGGCGTGATCGGCGACTTCAACCCCAAGGGCGGCGCGCGCGTCTACCCGGGCTCGCCGTTCATCATCCAGCACCTGCTGCGCGACCACGACAAGCTCAAGCTGTTCGAGCTGCACCCGACCGACTCGCGCACGCTGACCGCGAACATCGCGCAGCTCGAGGCCGGCCGCCAGATCGCCGTGCTGCTCGACGACGGCTTCAGCAGCGCCACCAAGTTCCTGCCGCCGCCCTCGCGCCGCGCGCTGGTGCTGATGGACCCGAGCTACGAAATGAAGACCGACTACGGCCGCGTGCTCGACTTCGCGGCCGAGGCGCTCAAGCGCTTTGCCACCGGCACCTACGCGGTCTGGTATCCGATCATTCCGCGCCCCGAGGCGCACGACCTGCCGCGCCGCCTCAAGACGATGGCGACCAAGGCCGGCAAGTCGTGGCTGCACGCCACGCTGACGGTCAAGTCGAGCAAGATCACGAAAGACGCCTCTTCGGGCGAAACCCAGCGTCCGGGCCTGCCGGCCAGCGGCATGTTCCTGATCAATCCGCCGTACACCCTGAAGCCGCTGCTTGCGGCGGCGCTGCCGCAACTGGTGGAGCGCCTGGGCCAGGACCGCAACGCGACGTTCTCGCTCGAGTCGGGCGGCTGACCCCTCGCGCAGGGTCGGGCGACTACCGGCGTTTGCGCGCCGGTACAACCGCCTTGCGACGCGCGGGAACCGGCGCCCTGGCGCGCTGCTGGGGCTCCGCCTGCGCCACGGGCGCCTGTGCGTCCCCCGGCTCGACCGGCAAGCCGCCGCAGCGCATGCCGTCGCGGTCGACCACCGTCAGCGCCACCTGCTTGATGCCCAGGCCCGTGAGGCCGATGCGATCGGCCGCCGCGCGGCTCAGGTCGATCACGCGCCCTTGCGCGTAGGGGCCGCGGTCGTTGATGCGCACCAGCACCTCGCTGCCGTTGACGAGGCTGCGCACGCACACGCGCGTGTTGAAAGGCAGGGTCTTGTGGGCCGCCGTCATGGCGGTCATGTCGAAGCGCTCGCCGCTGGCGGTCTTGCGCTGATGGAACTGGATGCCGTACCACGAGGCGCCGCCGCGCTCGAAGATCTCGCGCGGGCCGTCGTCGCCCGGCACGCCGTCGTCGGGTGCCAGTTCGCCCGTGCCCGACACGGCGAGGTCATAGCGCACCGACGGCACGCTCGAGCGCGCCGCGGCGCCCGGCGGCACCGCCAGCGCCTGCCGCAGGGGCTTCAGCTTGCCGCCGTCGGCATCGGTGGCCGGCGGCATGGCGCAGCCCACGAGGGCGCAGGTCGCGGCGACCAGGGCCACGCGGAGCCCCTGGCGCAGCGACCTCGCTGCTCTGGCCGCGCCCCCTCTCAATCGAGGCGCTCCAGCACAGCCAGCGTCGCCGCCGACTGGTTCATCGTGTAGAAGTGGATCGCCGGCGCGCCGCCCTCGGCCAGGCGCGCGCAAAGGTCGGTCACCACGTCCAGGCCGAAGGACTTGATCGATGCCGTGTCGTCGCCGAAGCCCTGCAGTCGCAGGCGGATCCAGCGCGGGATTTCGGCGCCGCAGGCATCCGAGAAGCGCATGAGCTGCGTCGAGCTGGTGATCGGCATGATGCCCGGCACGATGGGCGTGTCGATGCCCAGCTTGCGCACGTCGTCGACAAAGCGGAAGTACGCCTCGGGGCTGAAGAAGTACTGCGTGATCGCCGAATCGGCGCCCGCCTTCACCTTGGCCGCGAAGGCCTGCAGGTCGGCTTCGGGCGAGCGGGCCTGCGGATGGATCTCGGGGTAGCAGGCCACCTCGATGTGGAAGTCACGGCCGGTCTCTTCGCGGATGAACGCAACGAGGTCGCTCGCGTACAGGAATTCGCCGCCGATGCCGTAGCCGCTGGGCAGGTCGCCGCGCAGCGCCACGAGGCGCTTCACGCCCATGGCCTTCAGCTCGGCGAGCTGCTCGCGCACCGTGGCGCGCGTGGCGCCGATGCACGAGAAATGGCTGGCCGCGTCCACGCCCTCGGACAAAATCTCCTGCACCGCACCGAAGGTGCCCTGGTGCGTGGAGCCGCCCGCGCCATACGTGACGGAGCAGAACTGCGGCTTGCGCACATACAGCTGCTGGCGCACGGCGCGCAGCTTGACCGCGCCTTCGGGCGTCTTGGTCGGAAAGAATTCGAAACTCAGCGGAAGGCGCACCTGCGTCTCCTTAAGAACCGTTCGCGTGAACAGCGCGCACGGCGTGAATGAAAAACTCGCGGTTGCCGTCGCCGCCGGCGATCGGGCTGTCGAACCACTGCAGCACCTTCAGCTCGAGCGCCTCGCAGGCGTCGCGCAGGCGCTTCTCGACCACCGCATACATGGCCTCGTCGCGCACGATGCCGCCCTTGCCGACCTGGCCCGGCTGCAGTTCGAACTGCGGCTTGACCAGCATGAGCAGGCGGCCGTCGTCGGCCAAGAACTCGACCACCGCCGGCAGCACCAGCGTGAGCGAGATGAACGACAGGTCGCCCACGATCAGCTCGAAGCGCGACTCGCCCTCTTCGCCGAGGTCGTCGGCCGACAGCGCGCGCGCATTGACGCCTTCGATGGGTACCACGCGCTCGTCCTCGCGCAGCTTCGCGTGCAGTTGGCCGTGGCCGACGTCGACGCCCACCACTTTCACGGCGCCGCGCTGCAGCAGGCAATCGGTGAAGCCGCCGGTCGACTGGCCCACGTCGAGGCACAGCTTGCCGGCGGGGTCGATACCGCTTGCGGCCAGTGCGCCTTCGAGCTTGAGCCCGCCGCGCGACACATAGCGCGCCTCGGCCGCGTCGACCAGTTCGAGCTCGGCCGACTCGGGCACCTCGTCCTTGTTCTTCGCGACGTTGCGCCACGCGTCGCTCGTGCCCGCGTCGCGCCAGCGCATGCCGCCGGCAATGAGCCGCACGGCCTGCGAACGCGACGCGGCCAGGCCGCGCTCTACCAACAGTTGATCGGCGCGCATGCGCTGATCAATAACGGTACGTGTCCGGCTTGTAAGGGCCGTTCTTGCTCACGCCGATGTAGGCGGCTTGCGAGTCGGTCAGCTCGGTCAGCATGGCGCCGACCTTCTTCAGGTGCAGGCGCGCGACCTTTTCGTCCAGGTGCTTGGGCAGCACGTAGACCTTGCCGGCCTGGTAGGCGTCGGGCTTGGTGAACAGCTCGATCTGGGCGATGGTCTGGTTGGCGAACGACGACGACATCACGAAGCTCGGGTGGCCCGTGCCGCAGCCCAGGTTCACGAGGCGGCCCTTGGCCAGCAGGATGATCTTCTTGCCGTCCGGGAAGGTGATGTGGTCGACCTGCGGCTTGATTTCTTCCCACTCGTACTTCTCGATCGACGCGACGTCGATTTCGTTGTCGAAGTGGCCGATGTTGCAGACGATCGCCTGGTCCTTCATCTTGGCCATGGTGTCATGCGTGATGACGTCCTTGTTGCCGGTGGTCGTCACGAAGATGTCGGCCTTGTCGGCGGCGTATTCCATCGTCACGACCTTGTAGCCTTCCATGGCGGCCTGCAGGGCGTTGATGGGGTCGATTTCGGTGACCCACACCTGTGCCGACAGCGCGCGCAGGGCCTGGGCCGAGCCCTTGCCCACGTCGCCGTAGCCGGCCACGCAAGCCACCTTGCCGGCGATCATCACGTCGGTGGCGCGCTTGATGCCGTCCACCAGCGATTCACGGCAGCCGTACAGGTTGTCGAACTTGCTCTTGGTGACCGAGTCGTTCACGTTGATGGCGCGGAACAGCAGCGTGCCCTTGGCCGACATTTCGTTCAGGCGATGCACGCCGGTGGTCGTCTCTTCGGTCACGCCGATGATCTCGGCCGACTTGCGGGTGTACCAGGTGTCGTCCACGGCCAGCTTGGCCTTGATGGCGGCGAACAGGATGCGTTCTTCTTCGCTGGTCGGGTTGGCCAGCACGCCCAGGTCCTTCTCGGCGCGTTGGCCCAGGTGCATGAGCAGCGTGGCGTCGCCGCCGTCGTCCAGGATCATGTTCGGGCCTTCGCCCTTCGAACCCTTGGGGCCGAAGTCGAAGATGGCGTGGGTGTAGTCCCAGTAGTCCTTCAGCGACTCGCCCTTGATGGCGAACACCGGCGTGCCCTTTTCGGCGATGGCGGCGGCGGCGTGGTCCTGCGTCGAGAAGATGTTGCACGAGGCCCAGCGCACTTCGGCGCCCAGGGCTTGCAGCGTCTCGATCAGCACGGCCGTCTGGATGGTCATGTGCAGCGAGCCCGTGATGCGCGCGCCCTTGAGCGCCTGGCCCTTGGAGAACTCTTCACGAATGGCCATCAGGCCGGGCATTTCGGTTTCCGCGATGCGGATTTCCTTGCGGCCCCAGGCGGCAAGGGACAGGTCGGCAATCGCCTGGTCGGCGGTCGAAACGGGGGTGGGCTTGAGAACAGCGCTCATGAGAACTCCAACAAAACTGGTTTGAAAGATGCCACTGCGTACGGGGAAAAACTCACCGCGAGAACAGCGGGTGAGCGTGGTTGCGATGTGGTCCGAGCCTCACGCCTGATGGCGCTGCAACGCTCCTCGGAACGGGGCATTGTAGACGGGGCGGGAGGCCGAGCCAACACGGGGGCTTTGTGTCCGCTTCGGTCGGCTTCGGCTGACATTTGCCAGCCTCAGCATTGAAGACACCTCTTTTTACGATTGACACAGGTCCGGTTCAGCCGCCAGCCGGCGCGCTGCCGGGCCTCATCGAACAAAGAAGAGGGCTCAACATGAAGATGACGAGATATCTCGGTGCTTGTGGACTGGCCGCCTTGCTGGCGGCTTGCGGGGGTGGGGGCAGCGGCGGCGGCGCGGGTGGCGGACTGCCGCTGGCGGGGCTGAACGCCGGGCCGCAGGCACAGGCGGCGGCGCCTGATGCGGCGGCCGAACCGGCGTCCGCGCAGTTCGCCCGGAGCAAGGCCGCGTTGCCGGGCGCCGATCCGCGCAGCGGCACCTACCGCGTCTACGCGGCCAACGGCACGCAGCAGCAACTGGCGCTGGACTTCGACGCCGGCAGCTACACCATGACCGACAACCTCGGCGCGGCCGAGTCCGGCACCTTCGCCGAGGACATCACCGAATCGGGCACCTACGTCTTCGCCAGCAGCCGCATCACCACGGCCACCAACACGTCGCGCTTTCGCGTGACGACGGACACGGTCGTCGGTGCGTTCCCGTTCCAGACGGCGTATTCGAGCCCCGCGGCCTACGCGCCGCAGCCCTTCGTGGCGGCGCGCGACTTCGTCACCACGGCGGCGGCGCTGGACGGCACCTACAACCGCTTCAGTGTCACGCGCAGCCCCGGCAACGCGCAGGACTCGTTGATTCTGGCCATGCGCCTGTCGGGCAGCGGCACCGTGCTCGAGCTGTGCAACAGCGCCGTGATCTACCGGATCGACCTGTGCCCCACGGCCTCCAAGCTCACCTACGCGGTGACGCCGGGCACCGACAGCGCCTGGGTGGCCACCAACGTGGCCAACGGCGACGTCGCGAGCTTCCGCGTCGCGCGCATCGGCGGCCAGAACGTCTACCTGGCCGGCGGCGCCAACACCGCGCCGGCGATGCAGTTCATGCGCATCGGCCTGCCGGAATCGACGAACTGGCCCACCACCCGCGGCGTCGGTGGCGCAACCACGGGCAGCTGGGGCAGCAACCTGATCGACACCGCGAACTCGGTGCGCACGAGCACCGCCCCGGACAGCACCTACGGCAGCCTGACGATGCCGGTGAGCGGCACGTTCCCGCTGCAGCCCGACGGCATCCGGGGCGTCAACCTCAGCGGCAGCAGCAAGTACTTCGCGATGCAGGGCGGCGCGCTCTCGGTGCTGGTCGGTGCGCGCAATCCGAACACGCAGGGCTATCTGCAGCTCAACCTGATCGACACCGGCGCGGCGCCCGATGCGCGCAACGGCCGCTACAAGGTCTACGCGAGCAACGGCACGCGGCAGTCGCTGGGGCTGAACCTGGACACCAGGCGCTACGAGATGACCGACGAGACCGGCACGGTCGCCGCCGGCAGCTTCGCCGAGGACGCCTCGGAGCCCGGCAGCTTCGTCTTCGACAGCAGCCGCATCACGAGCCCGGTGAACACGGCGCGCTTCCGTCTCGCGACGGACACGGTGGTCGGGTCGTTCCCGTTCGCCCTCGCGCATGTCACGCCGGTGAGCTACGACGTACGGCCTTTCGTGGCGTCCCGCGCGCTGGTGAAGGCGCAAGCCAGCCTCGACGGCACCTACAACCGGCTGGGCATCAACCTGACGGCCACCACCGCCGACTCGACGATCGCGCAGTTCCAGGTTGCCAACGGCGGCACCGTGCTCTACCTGTGCAACGACAGCGGGGTCTACAGCATCGGCAACTGCCCGGCGGCCTCGGTGCGGACCTACACCGTCTCGGCCGGCGCGAGCGTCGACACCTGGCAGATCGTGAACGTGGCCAACCCGTCGGACATCGGCAGCTTCGCCATTGCGCGCATCGGCGGCGAGAACGTGTACCTGTCGGCCGGCATCGTGTCCTCGACGCCCACGATGTCGTTGTTCCGCATCGGCCTGCCGGAGCACGCGGCCTGGCCCACGGTCACCGCGCGCGGCGGCGCCACCAACGGCGGCTGGGGCAGCACGGCCATCGGCGCATCGACCTATGCGCAGACCCGGGTGCTGCCCGACGGCACGGCGGGCATGCTGAACGCGTCGCTGGCATCCATGGGCGCCGCTGGCCCGCTGAACATGCGCCTGGTGACGTTCCCCAACGCGACCATCCAGTTCACGAGCCAGAGCAGCAAGATGTTCGCGATGGTCGGCTCGCGCAACCCGGCCACCGCCGGCGCACTCGAGATCGGCCTGATCGACTGACGCGCTGACGCGCTGACGCACTGACCAGCGCCGTCCCGCAGGGGCCGCATGCCGCCACCGCGCGCCATGCGGCCCTTGCTCATTCACACCTAAGACAGCCGCCTGCACGTTCGGCCGGCGCGACGTACATTGGCCGCCCCCTCCTTGCGAAAGCCTCCATGCCGACTCTTCCGTCCCACGCTCCCCGGGCACTGCTTGCCGCCGCCGCCCTCTGCCTGAGCGCCGCCGCGCTGCCGACCGCCGCATCCGCCCAGCCGGCGCCCGACGCCGTGCGCATCCGCGGCACCATCGTGCGCGTCGATGCGCAGACGCTGGTGGTGCAGGACCGAGGCGGCGAAGTCGTCTCGCTCGCGCGGCCCGCCGACATGCCGGTGTCGGAGGTCTACCGCATCAAGCTGTCCGACATCAAGCGCGGCAGCTTCATCGGCACCGCCGCCCTGCCGCAGCCCGACGGCACGCAGAAGGCCATCGAAGTGGTGGTGTTCCCCGAGGCCGCGCGCGGCACCGGCGAAGGCCATCGCCCGTGGGACCTGCTGCCCGACAGCACCATGACCAACGCCACCGTCGCCGACCTGGTGGCGGCGCCGAAGTCGGTGCGCGGCGGCCAGCAGATGCGGCTGACCTACAAGGGCGGCGAGAAGACCGTGATCGTGCCGCCGGGCGCGCCGGTGGTCACCTTCCGCCCCGGCACCGACGCCCTGCTGGTGCCGGGCGCCAGGGTGATGATCAGCGCGCAGGAAAAGAACGGCACGCCCACGGCGCTGCGCGTGACCGCGGGCCGCGACGGCTTCGCGCCGCCGATGTAATCCATCGGTACGCGCGCGGGAGTCCGAGACAGATCCAAGGGAAATCCCGCAGGCCTTTTTTTCGCGGCGGCAACCTCCGGCGTGCCGGTGCGGCGTATCGTGGCGAGGGACTTTTGCCGTCCGGCCGGTCCTTGCCATCCACCCGTTCACCGTCACAGGAGATCCCGCACCATGGCCACTGCCAAGAAAGCCGCCGCCAAGAAGACCACCGCCAGCAGCAGCACTGCCGGCGCGCACAAGGCGGCGCCGACTGCCGCGGACATGCTCAATCCGCTGAAGGGCATGGCCGACCGGCTGCAGAACCTCAACCTGACCGGCGGCGCCGGCAAGCTGCTGGAAAGCGGCCGCAAGGACCTGGCGGCGCTGATGCAGGCCAACGAAAAGTCCTACCAGGGCCTGCAGACCGTGGTGCAGCGGCAGACCGAGATGATCAAGCACGCCATCACCGAATGGCAGACCGCCGCCAAGGAGATGCCGGGCAAGGACCCGAAGGAAAACCTCGCCAGGCTCGACGAGCTGGGCCGCCAGTCGTTCCAGCGCGCCATCGACGACATCAAGGAGCTGGCCAACCTCGCAGCCAAGTCGCAGGCCGACGCCTTCGACGTGGTGCGCCAGCGCATCCAGTCCAACGTGGACGAAGTCACGAAGCTGCTGCAGCGCAAGTAAGCCGGGCGCGCCCATGACCGCCGCCCCGCAACCTGTCGAGCGGCGCACGCTCGCCAACGGCGTCCAACTGGCCTGGGACAGCTTCGGCGACCCGGACGCGCCGCCGTTGCTGCTCATCATGGGCCTGGGCGCCCAGATGGTGGCGTGGGACGAGGCCTTCTGCGCCCGCCTTGCGCAGGCGGGCGGCCACCGCGTGATCCGCTTCGACAACCGCGACATCGGCCACTCCACGTACCTGACGCACCTGGGCGTGCCCGACATCCAGACGCTGATGGTGCAGGCCATGGCCGGCCAGCCGCTGCAGGCGCCCTACACGCTGCGCGACATGGCGGCCGACTGCATCGGCCTGCTCGACGCGATCGGCATCGAGCGGGCCCACATCGTCGGCGCGTCGATGGGCGGCGCCATCGGGCAGGAGCTGGCCGTGCACCATCCGCAGCGGATGCGCTCGTTCACAAGCATCATGTCGACCACCGGCAACCCGACGCTGCCGCCGCCCACGCCGGAAGCGATGGCGGTGCTGTTCTCGCCCACGCCGACCACCTTCGACGCCTACATGGCGCACCACGCGAAGGTGTGGCGCGTGCTGCGCGGCCCCGGGGCCTTTCCGCTCGACGAGGCGCGCGACGCCGAGCGCGCGCAACTGACCTTCCTGCGCGGGCTCAACCCGGCCGGCGTGGCGCGCCAGCTCGCGGCCGTCCTGGCGTCGGGCAACCGCAAGCCCGCGCTGCGCGACGTGCGCGTGCCGACGCTGGTGATCCACGGCGACGCCGACCCGCTGGTGCCGGTGGCCTGCGGCGTCGACGTGGCCGACGCGATTCCGGGCGCCTCGCTGCTGCGCATTCCGCGCATGGGCCATGCGCTGCCGATCACGATGTGGCCGCAGCTCATCGAGGCCATCGCCGCGCACACGGCCCGTCATCACGACCACTGACACGGACGACCGTCACCAGGGAGCACCCGAATGAACAAGTTCTCCCCGCTCGACCCCATGGCCATGTGGCGCGAGCTCACGGCCCAGTGGGAAAAGAGCACCAACGAATTCGCCAACGAGACCATGTCCTCGGACCCGTTCCGACAGGGCATGCACGGCGGCATGAACGCCTCGCTGGGCGCACAGAAGGCGCTGGGCGATCTGATGGCGCGCTACCTCACGATGCTGAACCTGCCGACGCGCGCCGACATCCAGGCGCTGGGCGAGCAGTTGCAGCGCATCGACGACCACCTGGCGCGCATTGCCCGCGCGACCGAAGGGGGAGGCACAGCGCAAGCCCCGGCCGCGCATGCACCGTCCAGGCCGCGCCGCACGCGGCAGCCGCCGGCACCGCAGCCCGCGCCCGCCGCTGCAGCGACCAAGACGGCAGCGACCAAGGCGGCGGCAGCGAAGCGCAAGCCGGCAAGGCGCGCCCCATGAACGCCACCGCCGACGCACTCGCGCTGCCCGACATCGGCGCCGAGATCGAGCGCGCGATCCAGCGCAACCTCAAGGGCCTGGAGTTCCTCACCTCGGCCGCGCCCGCCGTCGGCCAGACGCCGAAGGACGAGATCCACCGGCGCGGCACACTGAGCCTGTACCACTACCGCCCGCTGGTCGACGAGCTCTACCGCGTGCCGGTGCTCATGGTCATGGCCACCACCAACCGCGCCTACATCTTCGACCTCGCGCCGGGCCAGAGCATGGTCGAGTATTTGCTGCTGAAGGGCTACGACGTCTACGTGATGGACTGGAACGCGCCGCGCCCCGACGAGAAGCGCCTGCGCCTCGAGGACTACGTGCTCGACTTCATTCCCGACTCGGTGCGCCGCGTGCAGGAAGACTCGGGCGAGGAAGACGTCACCATCGCCGGCTACTGCATGGGCGGCGTGCTCTCCACCCTGTATGCGGCGCTGCACCCCGGCGGGCCGATGAAGAACCTCGCGCTCTTCACCACGCCCATCGACTTCAGCCGCATGAAGCTGTTCCATGCGTGGTCGGACCGCCGCTACTTCGACGTCGACCGGCTGATCGACACCGTGGGCAACGTGCCGCCCGAGATGCTGTTCGCCTCCTTCGACATGCTGCGCCCCGCCGGCCGCGGCGCGGGCGTGGTGCAGCTGTGGGACAACATGGACAACGACGAGTTCGTCAAGTCGTACCGCATGTTCGACCGCTGGGGCGCCGAGATGCTGCCGCTGGCCGGCGAGTACTTCCGCCAGACCGTCAAGGAGCTCATGTGGGACAACAAGCTCCACAAGGGCGAACTGGTGCTGGGCGGGCGCAAGGTGCAGCTGAAGAACATCCGGGTGCCCGTGCTGCACGCGCTCGCGCAGCATGACCACATCGTGCCGTACGAGGCGGGGCAGCCGCTCATCGCCGGCATCGGCTCGGCCGACAAGGAAGAGGTGGTGCTCAAGGGCGGCCACGTCAGCCTGGCGGCCGGCCCCAACGCGGTCCGCAGGCTGTGGCCCAAACTCGACGACTGGCTGGGAGTGCGATCGACATGACCATGACATCCCATTCTTCCTCGCGCGCCTACCCGCGCACCGTGGCCAACGCGCAGGGCGACATCGCGCTGCGCCTCATGACCGCCGCCGACGCCGAGGCCGTGCTCGACTTCGCGCGCGCCCTGCCCGCGCACGACCTGCTCTTCCTGCCGCGCGACATCACCCAGCCCCGCGTGATGGACGCGTGGGTGCGCGCCATCGAGCGCGGCGACATCGACAGCGTGCTCGCGGTGCGCGGCGGCATCGTGCTGGGCTGCGCGGCGGTGATCCGCGATCCGCATTCGTGGTCGGGCCACGTGGCCGAGCTGCGCGTGCTGGCCGCGCCCGCGCTGCGCGGCAGCGGCCTGGGCCAGCAGCTGGCGCGCGAGGCCTGCGCGCTGGCCATCGAGCGCGGGCACGACAAGCTGGTGGCCCAGATGACGGTCGACCAGCGCGGCGCCATCGCCGTGTTCCAGGCCCTGGGCTTCCGGCCCGAGGCGCTGCTGGGCAAGCACGTGCGCGACCAGAAGGGCCAGGCGCACGACCTCGTGGTGCTGAGCCACGACGTGGCGCAGTTCGAGGCCCAGATGCGGGCCTACGGCATGACCGAGGCGCTGGGCGCCTGACACCGCCGCCGGGGCTGCTTTGGGCCGGCCCGGCGGGCGGGAACTCCCGGCCTTCTAAAATCGCGGCATTCCCCTGCCCGATTGCCCATCTTGTCTTTTGTTGCCGAAACCCGCCGCCGTCGCACCTTCGCGATCATTTCCCACCCTGACGCCGGCAAGACCACGCTGACCGAAAAGCTGCTGCTTTTCTCGGGCGCGATCCAGATCGCCGGCTCGGTGAAGGCGCGCAAGGCCTCGCGCCACGCCACGTCCGACTGGATGGAAATCGAAAAGCAGCGCGGCATTTCGGTGGCCTCGTCGGTCATGCAGATGCTGTACCGCGACCACGTCATCAACCTGCTCGACACGCCCGGCCACAAGGACTTCTCGGAAGACACCTACCGCGTGCTCACCGCCGTCGACTCGGCGCTGATGGTGATCGACGCCGCCAACGGCGTGGAAGCGCAGACGCGCCGGCTGATCGAGGTCTGCCGCCAGCGCGACACGCCCATCATCACCTTCGTCAACAAGATGGACCGCGAAGTGCGCGAGCCGCTGGACATCCTGGACGAGGTGGAGCGCGAGCTCGGCATGCCCTGCGTGCCCATGACCTGGCCCGTGGGCCAGGGCAAGACTTTCCGCGGAATCATGAACCTGCGCACGCAGGCCATGACGGTGTTCGAGTCGGGCAGCGAGCGGCTGCCGCACGACTTCGAGACCATTCCGCTGAGCGAGCGCGACACGCTCACTAAGCGCTTCGGCGCCGACTTCGAGAGCGCCATGGAAAGCATGGAGCTGGCCACCGGCGCCTCGCCCACCTGGGACCGCGAGGCCTTCCTGGCCGGCAAGCAGACGCCCGTGTTCTTCGGCTCCGGCGTGAACAACTTCGGCGTGATGGAAGTGCTCGACGCGCTGGTCGACCTGGCGCCGCAGCCGCAGTCGCGCACCAGCACCACCATGGTCAACCGCCAGCCGGTGGTGAAGGAGATCCAGCCCGAGGACAAGGACTTCGCGGGCGTGGTCTTCAAGGTGCAGGCCAACATGGACGCCAACCACCGCGACCGCATCGCCTTCGTGCGCATGGCCTCGGGCAAGTACACGCCGGGCATGAAGCTCAAGGTGCAGCGCACGTCGAAAGAGCTGCGCCCCACCAGCGTCGTGACCTTCATGAGCCAGCGCCGCGAAGCGGTGGAAGAGGCCTACGCCGGCGACATCGTGGGCTTCACCACGCACGGCGGCGTGCAGCTGGGCGACACCATCACCGACGGCGCGAGCCTGCAGTTCACCGGGCTGCCCTTCTTCGCGCCCGAGCTGTTCATGACCGTGATCCTGAAGAACCCGCTGCGCACCAAGCAGCTGCAACAGGGCCTGGCCCAGCTCGGCGAAGAGGGCGCCATCCAGGTGTTCCGCCCCGAGGTCGGCGGCCCGATGCTGCTGGGCGCCGTCGGCCAGCTGCAGTTCGAAGTGGTGCAGCACCGCCTGAAGGCCGAGTACGACGCCGACGTGCGGCTCGAAGGCTGCCAGTACACGGGCGCGCGCTGGATCACGGCGGACACCCCAGCCGAACTGCGCGAATTCGTCAACGCGTACCCGGTGCGCATGGCCAAGGACGCGGCGGACACGCTGGCCTTCCTGTGCACCTCGCCCTACGACGTGCGGCTGGCGCAGGAGCGGTTTCCGAAGATCCACTTTCATCCGCTGCGGGAGCATGCGGGGTTGGCGCTGCAGAGCGCGGGCTAAGAAACAACCATGGAAACCTACATCCAGGTCGCGGGGCTCGGCGACGTCGTCGAAACGGTCGTCGAGCAGCGGGCCACGGTAACGATCACCGTCAAGGCATCGAAGACCGAAGTGGCGTTGAGCGAAGCGACGGGCCTGCGCAACGACGCGATCCGGATCCTGCAAGACGCGGGATTGAAGCCCGACGAAATCCGCGAAGGCGGACGCGACACCTGGCAGCCATGGTATTCAAGACGCGGCGTGGGGCAGGAGGCCGCGCACCGCGTGCTGCTCGCCTGCCGCGAGACACGGCGTCTCTATCGGGCGCTCGATGCGCTGGAGCCGCTGTTCACGAACTCGCGCTACACCCTGAACGTCGACATGCAGCAACCTCGCTTCGAAGCGCAGGAAGGCGCCGAAGCCGAGGCCCGCATGACCGCGATCCGGCATGCGCGCGACAAGGCGCTGCTTCTTGCGAAAGAAGCGGGTGTCACGCTGGGCGCGGTGGCGCAGGTCGAGGAATTGGGCTCGCAAGCGGACAACACGGGCGCCTATGGGGATTACACGTGGGCACTCGGCGGTGCCGCAGCCGCCATGGCCGCGCCCGCGAATGAATTCGAGGAACTGGCCGGCGCCACGCGGGTGCGCACGCTGCGCTACCGCATTCGCTTCCTGATCGGCTGAGGCTCAGCTCCCGGTCGAAGCGTAGTGCCGCAACCCGAAGCGCCACACGCCGAACGCCGCCGCCAGAAACACGAAGCCCGCGAGCGGCGACACCAGGCCCATCCACGCGGGCGCTCCCAGCGGATCGGGCTTGCCCAGAATGGCCAACACCGGGTAATACGCCACGCAGGCCAGCGGCACGACAAAAGTCAGCACGCGCCGGAACCACTGCGCATACACCGCCAGCGGATACTGCGCCGCCTGCACGCCGCCATAGGTCAGCACGTTGGCGATCTCCAGGCTCTCGACGGTCCAGAACGACAGCGTGCCCTGCAACACCAGGATGCCGAGGAACAGCGCCGCGCCGCCGGCCAGCGCGAACAGCGCGATGCCGATGGCGGCGGGGGTCCAGGCGATGTCCGCCTGCACCGTCGCGAACACCAGCACCAGGCTGCCTTGCAGCAAGCGTCCCGCGCGGCTGATGCGGAAGTCGTGCCCCATCAGTTGCAGCGCCACGGGGCGCGGGCGCAGCAGCAGCCGGTCGAAGGCGCCGGTGCGCAGGAACTCGGTGCCCAGCGTGTCGAAGCCGCGCCCCAGCGCGTCGGCCACGGCGAACATGCAGTTCACGAGCCCGTAGAACAGCGCCACTTCGCCGAGGTGCCAGCCCTGCACTTCGCCGAAGCGATGGAACAGCGCCCAGATGGCGATCACCTCGATGCCGGTGCCCAGGAACTGCGCTGTCGTCAGCATCAGCGCCGAAGCGGGGTAGCGCGCCTGGCCGCTCAGCGAGGCTGCGACGAGGCGGATGAGAAGGCGGAGCGAGCCCATGTCAGGTCTTGCTCAAAAAACAAGCGACCATCTCAACCGCCCTGCACTTCGAGTCGACGCATCGTGCGCTGCATGGCCATGCGGCCGAACACCACGAGCATCACGATCCAGAAACACTGCAGGCCCAGCCCCGCCATGGCCTGCCAGCCGCTCATCAGCCCGAAGTAGAGCCGGGCCGGAATGTCGACCACGCCCGCGAACGGCTGCAACAGCAGCGCCGTCTGCCAGGCGTCGGGCAACAGCACCAGCGGCAACAGGTTGCCCGAGAACACGATGACGACGGGCCCCGCCAGCGCGTTGATGCCGCGCTCGTTGAGCGCCGCGGTCGCCGCGATGTTGAGCAGCATGACCATCGACGTGGACAGCAACAGCGCCAGCACGGCCGACGCGACAAACGCCAGCGCGGCCTGCAAGCTCGCCGGCGGTTGCCAGGCCCAATCGCCCAAGCCGACCAGCGGCAGCGCGACGGCCGCGAAGGCCGCCATCAACGCCACGCGCGGCAGCACGCGCGCCGCGATCCAGCCCGCGCTGCGCGTGAACCACAGCGCATAGGCATCGACCGGCCGCAAGCGGTCGTAGGCCACCGCGCCGGTGCGCACGGCCTGCGCCACCTCGGGGTCGCCGAGCCACGGCACCAGCACCAGCAGGCCCTGCGAGAGCCAGCTGTAGGTGATGGCCTGCGCCAGCGACATCGGCGTGCCGGCCATCGAGGCGCCGCCGTAGAACGCAGCCAGCACCATCACCTTGATGCCGCCCCACCAGCACTGCGTGCCGAAACCCGCGAGCGCGGCGGTGCGGTACTGCAGCATCTGCAGAAAGCGCGACACGAAGGCGGCGATGTAGGGGCGCGTCAGTTCGCGCAAGGTCGTCGTCACGCTTCGGCCGCTCCGTGCATGGCGTAGAAGCGCGCAATGACGGCTTCGATGGCCAGGCCTTCGAGGCGGATGTCTTCCACCGCGTGCTCGGCCGCGATGCGCGCGATGAGCGCGGGCGCCGTGGTCACCGCGGGGTCGAAGTCGAGCATCAGCGTCTGGCCGTCGCGCGAATGCACGCGCGCGCCTTCCACCTGCGCGGGCAACTCGGCGCTTTGCGCGAAGTCGACCACCAGCCGGCGCTCGGCCATCACCTGCGCGCGCAGCGCCTCGACCGGGCTGTCGGCCAGCACGCGGCCGTGGCCGATGATGATCACGCGGCGCGCGAGCGCCTCGATGTCGTGCATGTCGTGCGTGGTCAGCAGCACGGTGGTGCCGCGCTCCTGGTTGGCGCGGCGCACGAAGTCGCGCACGGCCAGCTTCGAGGGCGCATCGAGGCCGATGGTCGGCTCGTCGAGAAACAGGATGTCGGGCTCGTGCAGCAGCGCCGCCGCAATCTCCGCGCGCATGCGCTGGCCCAGCGACAGCTGGCGCACGGGTTGGTCGAGCACGCGCTCCAGGTGCAGCAGCGCGACCAGCTCGTCGCGCGTGCGGCGGTAGCGCGCGGGGTCGACGCGGTAGATGTCGCGCAGCAGGTCGAAGCCGTCGCCCACGGGCAGGTCCCACCACAGCTGCGTGCGCTGGCCGAAGACCACGCCGATGCGGCCCACGTGGCGCTCGCGGTCGGCGAAGGGGTCGCGCCCGTCGATCTCCACGCGCCCGCCGTCGGCCCGCAGGATGCCCGAGAGGATCTTGATGGTGGTCGACTTGCCCGCGCCGTTGGGCCCGATGAAGCCCAGCAGCTCGCCGCGCTCGAGCGAGAACGACACGCCCGACAGCGCCTCCACCGTGCGATGGCGGCGGTGCACGAGGCCGCGCAGCGCGCCCATGAGGCCGGGGTCGCGCTCGGAGATGCGGTAAGTCTTGAGGAGGTTGTCGACGAGGATATGAGGCATGGAGAAGACCGCACCGGCCTCGATGGCGCGGCGGGGGCGGGATGCTACACGAAAGCGCCGGTACGATCGCAGTCCCTTCTCTTGTTGCCCGCCATGCCCGCGTCGTCTCCCCTGCCCGCCTCGCCCCATCACCTGCTGCCGCTGACCCGTTGGGAAGCCTCCGCGCGCGGCGCGCTGGTCGGCGTTTTCACCGACATCGACGACACGCTGACCAGCGACGGCGCCATCACGCCCGACGCGCTGCAAGCCCTCGGCGAGCTCAAGGCCGCGGGCCTGTCTGTCGTCGCGATCACGGGCCGGCCGGTGGGCTGGAGCCTGCCCTTCGTGAACCGCTGGCCGATCGACGCCATCGTGGCCGAGAACGGCGCGGTGGCGTTGCTGCCCACCGCCGACGGCCAGGTCGAGAAGCGCTACCAGCAGGACGCGGCCACGCGCAGCGCCAACTTCGCGCGCATGCAGGCCGTGCTGGCACGCATCGAGCGCGAGATTCCCGGCGCCGCGCGCGCCACCGACTCACCGGGCCGCGAGACCGACATCGCCATCGACCACAGCGAATTCGTACAACTGGGCGACGCCACCGTGGCGCAGGTGGTGGCGCTGATGCGCGCCGAGGGCATGCACGCCACCGTGAGCAGCATCCACATCAACGGCTGGTACGGCGACAACGACAAGCTCGAAGGCGCGCGCTGGATCGTGCGCGAACTGTGGGGCCGCGCGCTCGACGACGAGATGGACCGCTGGGCCTACGTGGGCGACTCCACCAACGACCAGCTGATGTTCCGCAGCTTCGCGCACAGCATCGGCGTGGCGAACGTCGCGCGCTTCGTGCCGCAGCTGGAGCACCTGCCGCGCTACGTGACCCAGGGCGAGCGCGGCACCGGCTTTGCCGAAGCGGCCGCCGCCGTGCTGGCGGCGCGGCGCGTCAGGGAACGGTGATCGCGACCGGCTTGGCGCGCGCCGTCACCGTGCCCGCGTCGGTGTTGCTGACGAGGTCGAGCCTGGCGCCGTAGCTGCCCTTGGGCGGCTTCAGCCACACCTCGGTCTGGCCGCCGTCGAAGTCGATGACCTCGGGCTTCTGGCCGGTGCGCTCCAGCGTCAGGCGGAAATGCCCCGTGTCGGGCAGCTTCGGCGCGGCGTCGGAAACGTTGTAGCCGCTGGCGTGAAACTGCACGCGGAACGGCGTCGGCACCGTGGCGCCGTCGGCCGGGCTCAGCACCTCGATGCGCGGCACGCCCAGCACGGCGGCCGGCGAGACGCCCTTGTTCTGCTTCACCACCGTGATGTTCAAGGGCTTGCTGTAGACGAAGTCGGGAATGTGCCCCTGGTCGGCCAGCAGCAGGCGCAGCGTGTGGCGCCCCGGCGGCAGGTCGACCACGCTTTCCATCTGGCCGAGGCCGAAGTGGCGGTAGTGCTCGGTGAAGGGCAGCGGCTGCTTGAAGTCCAGCGGCAGTTGCTGGTCGACCAGCAGGTGATGGTGGCCGGCATTGCCCGCCGCGTGGCCCGCGGGCACGAGGCCGCGCATCGAGAGGCCGAAGCGCGCGACAAAAGGCGTCTCGACCTGGGCGCCGTCTTCCAGGTTGGTGAGGTAGGCCAGCGCGGCCAGGTTGGGCGGCGGCACCACCCACGAATGGGACGCCAGCTCGGCCTTGGCGTCTTTCTTGTCGGCGGGATGCGGCGCCTGCGCCACGGCCCCGTTCGCCATGGCCAGCACCGCCGCCGCGACGAGAAGCCTTGCGGCGGAATGTGTTCTGCCCGAACGGAGCCTCATGCTTGCACCTTGTCACTCAATGATGCAAATTGTCGCATCGAGGGTGCGAGCGGAGCCGACTGTCACAAATCAGGCGCGGGCGTTCTTTCTCAACAACGCCCACTGGCTCCAGGTGCCGAAGGCGGCGATCAGCAGCAGCACCGCCGCATAGCCCTCGACCGTGTTCAGCAGCCCCAGCGACTTCACCAGGAAGCCCGCGAGCATCGCGGGCAGGCTGAAGGCAAGGTAGCTCACCACGAAGATCGCCGCGAACAGCTCGCCGCGCTCGTGCGGCTGCGCCAGCGGCGCCAGCGTCTGCACCAGCGCCGAGAACGCACCGCCGAAACCGATGCCCGCCACCGCGGTGCCGACGAAGAACAGCGCAAGCGACTGCGTGACCAGCGCCGCGAGCAGCAGCACCAGCCCGAGCGCGATGCTCGCCATGCCGATGATGGCCGGCCGGGGCGCGGCCCAGCGGCCGAGCAGGGTCGGTGCGATGGCGCCCACGCCCGACAACACCGCCACCGTGAGGCCGTTGACCACGCCGTTGTCGACGCCGAACACATGCAGCATCAGCGACGGCGCCAGCGACAGGAACAGGCCGCCGAGCGCCCACACCACGACGAACACCGGCAGCCCGCGTGCGAACTCGGCGCGAGCCTTCACCGGAATCGACACGCGCGGCACCAGCGAGGCCAGCGCGCCAGGGCGCGGCGTGACGGTTTCGGGCATCCACAGCACCACCGCCGCGCCGAGCGCGAACACCGCGGCCAGCACGCCGAACACCAGCAGCACCGGCTGCACCGCGAACTTCACCGCCATGCCCGTGAGCAGCGCGCCGACCGCCAGCCCCGCCAACGGCGACACGCTGGTGATGAGCGCGCCCAGCCGCTTGCGCGACGCCGGCGCGGCCTCGACCACCGCCGCGCTCAGCGCGCCGCTCGCGATGCCCGTGGCCACGCCCTGCACCACGCGCGCGACGATCAGCCCGCCGATGCCCTGCGCGAGCAGAAAGAGCCCCATCGCCACCGCCTGCAGCACCAGCGCCGCGATCACCACCGGCCGGCGGCCGATGTGGTCGGACAGCGAGCCCGCCACCAGCAGCGAGAGCAGCAGCGCGATCGCGTAGATCGCGAAGGCCACCGTGAGCATCGACGACGAGAAATGCCACGCGTGCTGGAACACCACGAACAGCGGCGTGGGCGCGCTGGCCGCGAAGAAGAAGGCGAACAGCACCGACGCCAGCAGCGCGAAGGCCGCGCCCGCGGGCAGCCGCCGGGGCTTGGCGCGGGTGGCGATGTCGGCGGCGGCAACCGCGAGATCGGGGCAGATGGACGGCATGTCGAATCCTTAATGCAACTTTTTTTGCTTTTGTGATTCTAGACTTGAGAAGCATCTAAAGCAAATGTCTTTGCGTTAAAGTCCCAACATGAACGACGTCACCCTTCCCAACAAGCGCCCCGGCGGCCGCAGCGCGCAGGTGCAGGCGCAGGTGCGCACGGCCCTCGAAGCGCTGGTGGCCGAGCAGGGGCGCGAACGCGTCACCGTGCCGGCCGTGGCCGAGCGCGCGGGCGTGAGCGCGTCGAGCATCTACCGCCGATGGGGTGATCTGGCCGGGCTGCTGGCCGAGACGGCCACGCACAAGCTCGATCCGAACCGGCCGCTGCCCGACACGGGCACGCTGCGCGAAGACTTGGAGGCCTGGGCGCGCGAACTCATCGTGCATCTGGCGCAGCCGTGCAATGTCTCGCTGCTGAAAGCCGCCGCCGCGCTGGCCAACGAAGGCGCGGACACGGACTGCCTGCGCAACCGCCGCAGGGAAGCACTGGCGCTGGTGGAGCAGGCACGCGCGCGCGGGGAGCGCGTGCCGCAGCCGCAACAGGTGATCGACCACCTGATCGCGCCGATCGTGTTCCGGCTGGTGTTCGGCGGCGATCCGGTGAAGCCGGCGCTGGCGGCGCGGCTGGTGGACGAGCTGTTCGCGATCAGTTCGTCTTGACTTCCTTCGCCAGCCCCAGCTTGTCGATCACGGCCTTCTCGCGCACCACCGTGTCCTGCGCGAACTTGGTGTACGTCGCCGAACTCATGTAGTTCGGCAGCATGTCGTAGCGACCGAGCGAGGCCACGTAGCTCGGCTCTTCCATCGCCTGCTTGAAGGCGTCGTGCAGCTTCTTCACCACCTCGGGCGGCGTGCCCTTGGGCGCGCCGATGCCGAAGGGCGAGTTCTGCACCACGTCGTAGCCCAGTTCCTTCAGCGTGGGCGCGTCGGGGAACTTGGCCAGGCGCTTGTCGCCCCAGGTGTTGAGCACGCGCAGCTTGCCGGCCTCGACCTGCGGCGCGAAGCCGGTGCTGTCGGCGGCGGCCATCAGCTGGCCGCTGACCACGGCCAGCATCAGGTCGGCGCTGCCCTTGTAGGGCACGTGCTGCAGCTCGATGCCGGCCTTCTGCGCGACGATCTCGGTCGTCAGGTGCGGGCTGGTCAGCGTGCCGGTCGAGCCGTAGGTCAGCTTGCCGGGGTTGGCCTTGGCGTAGGCGACGAAGTCGGCCCAGGTCTTGAACGGGCTGTTGGCCGGCACCACGATGCCGAAGGCGTAGCCCGTGACGTTCAGCACGTACGTGATGTCCTTCAGCGGGTCCCAGTTGATCTTGGTGGTGTAGCCCAGGCGGAACACGCCGAGCGGGATCTGCGCGACGGTGTAGCCGTCGGGCTGCGAGGTCTGCAGCGCCTGCGCGGGCAAGGTGCCGCCGGCGCCGGGCTTGTTGTCGATGATCACCGGCTGGCCGAGGATTTTGCTCGCGTTGTCGGCGAGCTGGCGCATGGTGATGTCGGTCGGGCCGCCCGCGGGGAACGCGATGACCAGCTTGATGGGCTTGGCCGGAAAGCCCTGCGCGAAGGCAGCCAGGGGAGACGCGAGGCCGCACGCGGCAAGCAGCGTGGCGGCACGGAAGAAAGTGGAACGGCGAAGCATGGCTGACTGGATCCTGACTTGGGGAAGCGCCGATTGGGCCCCGCCGGCCCGCCGAAGGCAATCGGGGAGGCCCTGATTTCCTGCCCGGACAGAGGGGATTCGGCCGTTCCGAGTCGCCTGCGCGTCAGCAGCGCCGGCTACGCCTGCGCGAAGCCTTCGAGCACGTTCACCGCGTTCACGCCCACCTCGGCCACCGCGTAGCCGCCCTCGAACACGAACACGGTCGGCAGGCCCGCGCGCGCCAGGTCTTCGCCCATGCGCAGGTAGTCGTCGCTTTTCAGCTTGAAGCCGGAGATCGGGTCACCCTCGAAGGTGTCGACGCCCAGCGAGACCACGAGCGCGCCCGCCTTCACCGCCGCGATGCGCGCCAGCGCCGTCTTCAGCGCCGCGCGCCACGCCGCGAAGTCGGTGCCGCGCGGCAGCGGCAGGTTGTGGTTGAAGCCCTCGCCCCTGCCCGCGCCGCGTTCGTCGGCATGGCCCAGGTAGTAGGGGTAGTCGGTCAGCGGGTCGCCGTGCAGGCTGGCGAAGTGCACGTCGTCGCGCTCGTAGAAGATGGCCTGCGTGCCGTTGCCGTGGTGGTAGTCGACGTCGAGCACGGCCACGCGTTCGATGCCGGCATCGCGCAGCGCCTGCGCGGCCACGGCGGCGTTGTTGATGAAGCAATAGCCGCCGAAGAAATCGGCGCCCGCATGGTGCCCCGGCGGCCGCGTGAGCGCAAAGGCCGCGCGCTCACCGCCGATGACGCGCTGCGCCGCCGTCCACGCACAGGCGGCGCCGTGCCGGGCCGCCGCCCAGCTGCCCGCCATCAGCGGCGTGCCCGCGTCGAAAGAGAACAGCCCCATGCGCGCCGGAAAGCTCCTGGGCAGCACGTCGGTGCGCATGCCGCGCGTGGGCCAGTACGACGGCAACGCGTCGCGCGACACGTTCGCCGGGTCCAGTGCCACCCACTCGTCCCACGCATGCGCGATGAAGTCGATGTAGCGCGGCGCATGCACCCTGGCCAGCAGCGCCTCGTCGAACGCATCGGGCGCCTGCAGCACGCCGAGCGCGCGGCGCTCCAGTTCATGCCTCACATGGTCGACGCGGGCGGGCACCTCGAAGCACGGCACGAGCTCGCCGCGGAACATCTCGACTTTGCCCTGGTGAAGAACGTGCTGGTCGTTGTAGATGGTGAGCATGAAGAAGACGGGGGTCGGCGGTGTTGAAGCCGCCGATCATGCCGCACGCCGCAGCACCGCCCGGCGCCTGCCCGAGGCCGTGAGGCCGAACAGGTCCTTCGGGTCGTCCAGCTCCGGCACCAGCGCGATCTGCTGGCCGATGCCGCGCTCGGTGGCGATGCGCTGGATGTAGCGCAGCGCCGTGTAGTCCTCCAGCGCGAAGCCGACCGAATCGAACAGCGTGACCTGCGCCGGGCTCTCGCGGCCGGGCACCTCGCCGAGCAGCACGCGCCACAGCTCGTTCACCGGAAAGTCGGCCTCCACCTGCTGGATCTCGCCCTCGACGCGCGTCTGCGGCTCGTACTCGACGAACACGCGCGCCTTGCGCAGCACGTCGGGGTGCAGCTCGGTCTTGCCGGGCGAGTCGCCGCCGACGGCGTTGATGTGCATGCCGGGCTCGATCATGTCGGGCGTGAGCACGGTCGCGCGCCCCTGGTAGGCGGTGACGGTGGTGACGATGTCGGCGCCGCGCACGGCGTCGGCCACCGAGCGCGCGCGCACGATGTCCAGCGGCGTGCAGGCCGACAGGTGGCGCACCAGCTTGTCGGTGGCGTGCGGGTCGATGTCGAACACACGCACTTCCTCGATGCCCAGCAGCGCATGGAAAGCCAGCGCCTGGAACTCGCTCTGCGAGCCGTTGCCGATCAGCGCGAGGCTGCGCGCGTCGGGCCGCGCCAGCGCCCTGGCGGCCATGGCCGACGTGGCGGCCGTGCGCAAGGCGGTGGTGAGCGTGAGTTCGGACAGCAGCACGGGGTAGCCCGTGTCGACCTCGGCCAGCACGCCGAAGGCCATGACCGTGGGCAGCCCGACCTGCGTGTTGTGCGGATGGCCGTTGACGTACTTGAATGCATAGGCGCCGTCGTCGGCCACCGGCATCAGCTCGATCACGCCCAGGTGCGAATGGCTGGCCACGCGCGCCTTCTTGTCGAACTCGCGCCACCGCAGGAAGTCGTCGCGCAAGGCGTCGGACAACGCCTCGAGGAATTGCGGAACGCCGGTCTCGTCCACCAGGCGGACCAGGCTGTGAACATCGATGAAGCGGGTCATGACATGGCTCCTTGCGTGGCCCCGCCGCGGCGCTTCACCCCTTCACATGGTCTCCACCATGGCTGATTCAGGGTGCGCCTGCGCCAAGGGTTGAAGACATTGTGCGCCCGCTTGCAGCGCATGGCGAGTCCCTTCGCGGAACACCGCGGAACCGGCTTTGCCGGGCCGCAGGTGTTGCCCCCGGCAGGGGGTTGGAGAAGCGACACGAAGTGCGCGAAGCCTGGGGGCGAGCTCTATCTCGCCAGCACCGGCGCCAGCGCCACCCCGGTGTGCGTACCCAGCCGCACCACCTCTTCGGGCGGCGCCGCCGCCACGATGCGCCCGCCGGCGTTGCCGCCTTCCGGCCCCAGGTCGATGATCCAGTCGGCCTCGGCGATCACGTCGAGGTCGTGCTCGATCACCACCACGCTGTGGCCGCCGTTCACCAGCCGGTGCAGCACGTGGATCAGCTTCTCGACGTCGGCCATGTGCAGGCCCACGGTCGGCTCGTCGAGCACGTACAGCGTGTGCGGCGCCTTCTGGCCGCGGCGGGTGATGTCGTCGCGCACCTTGCTCAGTTCGGTCACCAGCTTGATGCGTTGCGCCTCGCCGCCCGACAGCGTGGGCGACGGCTGCCCCAGCGTGAGGTAGCCCAGCCCCACGTCCTTCAGCAGCTGCAGCGGATGCGCGATGTTGGGCATGCTCGCGAAGAACTCGACGGCCTCGTCGACTTCCATCTTCAGCACGTCGCCGATGCTCTTGCCGCGCCAGCTCACGGCCAGCGTCTCGGGGTTGAAGCGCGCGCCGTGGCAGACCTCGCAGGGCACCTTCACGTCGGGCAGGAAGCTCATCTCGATGGTGCGCACGCCCGCGCCGTCGCAGCCCGGGCAGCGGCCTTCGCCGGTGTTGAAGCTGAAGCGCGCCGGGCCGTAGCCGCGCGCCTTGGCTTCGAGCGTGTCGGCGAACAGCTTGCGGATGGTGTCCCAGAAGCCGATGTAGGTGGCAGGGCAGCTGCGCGGCGTCTTGCCGATGGGGGTCTGGTCGACCTCGAGCACGCGGTCGACGCTCTCGTAGCCCTGCACGCTGGCGCAACCGGCCCATGCCGGGCGCTTGCCCGCGGCGTCGGCGTCGCGGCCGGCCTTGGTCATGCGCTGCACGACGATGGCCTGCACGTTGGCCAGCAGCACGTCGCGCGCCAGCGTGGACTTGCCCGAGCCGCTGACGCCGGTGACCACCACCAGGCGGTGCAGCGGCACGGTGGCCGTCACGTCGCGCAGGTTGTGCAGGTCGGCCTCGATCACGGTGAGCCATTCGCCGCTTTCGCCGGCCTTCGGATCGGGCGACGGCACCAGCCGGCGCGACTGCAGCGGATGCCGGATGGCATCGCGCAGGTAGCGGCCGGTCTGCGAATCGCCCGCCTTCTGGATGTCGGCCACCGAGCCCTCGGCCACGAGGCGGCCGCCGCGCTTGCCCGCGCTCGGACCGATGTCGATGATGTGGTCGGCGCGGCGGATGGTGTCTTCGTCGTGCTCCACCACCACCAGCGTGTTGCCCTTGTCGCCGAGCTTGTGCAGCGCGTCGAGCAGGATCTGGTTGTCGCGCGCATGCAGGCCGATGGTCGGCTCATCGAGCACATAGCACACGCCCTGCAGGTTGCTGCCGAGCTGCGCCGCCAGGCGGATGCGCTGCGCCTCGCCACCCGACAGCGTGGGCGCGCCACGGTCGAGCGTGAGGTAGCCCAGGCCCACTTCTTCGAGGAACTCGAGACGGCTCCTGATTTCGGGCACCAGGTCGCGCGCGATCTCTGCTTCGCGGCCGCTGAGCACCAGCCCTTCGAACCACTGGCGCACCTCGGTCACGCTCATGCGCGCCAGCTCGGTGATGCCGATGCCGCCCGAGCCCTCGGCCAGCGAGGCGCCGAAGCTCACGGCGCGGGCCGTGGCGTTCAGGCGCGTGCCCTGGCAGGTCGGGCAGACCACGTCGGCCAGGTCCTCGACCTCGGGCTCGGCGAAGGTCTGCTCGCGGCCCTTGTTGTCGTCGTCGCGCACGGAGTCGTCGAACACCTTGCGCTGGTCCTTGCTGAGCTTGACGCCCGTGCCCACGCAGTCGGGGCACCAGCCGTGCTTGCTGTTGTAGCTGAACAGGCGCGGGTCGAGCTCGGCGTAGCTGGTGCTGCACACCGGGCAGGCGCGCAGCGTGGAGAACACGTTGACGCGGCCGATGCCCACGGCGGACACGCCGGCCATCATGGCGGCGCGCAGGCCGTCCAGGTCGCTCAGCACATGCACCACGCCCTTGCCGTGCTCCAGCGCCTTGGTCAGCGCCTCGCGCAGCTCGGTCTCCTTCGAGGGCAGCACGTCCAGGCTGGCCACCGGCAGCTCGATGCTGTGTTCCTTGAAGCGGTCGATGCGCGGAAAGCCCGTGGTCGGCAGGAAGTCGCCGTCCACGCGCAGGTGCGTGAAGCCGCGCGGGCGCGCCCAGTCGGCCAGCTCGGTGTACACGCCCTTGCGGTTGCTCACCAGCGGCGCGAGCAGGCCGATGTGCTGGCCCTTGAAGTTGCGCATCAGCTGCGCGGCGATGCTGTCGGGCGTTTGCGGCTGCACGGCCGCGCCGTCGTGAATGCAGTGCTGGATGCCCAGCTTCACGTACAACAGGCGCAGGAAATGCCAGACCTCGGTGGTCGTGCCCACCGTGCTCTTGCGGCCGCCGCGCGACAGGCGCTGCTCGATGGCCACGGTCGGCGGAATGCCGTACACCGCGTCGACCTCGGGCCGGCCCGCCGGCTGCACGATGCTGCGCGCGTAGGCGTTGAGCGATTCGAGGTACCGGCGCTGGCCTTCGTTGAAAAGAATGTCGAACGCGAGCGTCGACTTGCCCGAGCCGCTCACGCCCGTCACCACGCTGAACTTGCCGCGCGGAATGTCCACGCTCAGGTTCTTCAGGTTGTGCTCGCGCGCGTTGACGATCTCGATGGCGTTGCCGCCCGGCGCCGTCTTGGCGTTGGCGATGTAGCGGCGCGCGGCGCGCTCGGCCACCTTGTAGGCGTCGGGACCGATGGCCAGCTCGTAGTCGGCCAGCGCGGCGCCGGTGAGCGAGGCGCGGTCTTCGCGCAGTTGCTCGGGCGTGCCCTGGGCCACCACCTGGCCGCCGCCCTCGCCGCCTTCGGGGCCCAGGTCGATGAGCCAGTCGCTGGCGCGGATCACGTCGAGGTTGTGCTCGATCACGATCAGCGAATGGCCGGCGTCGAGCAGCTTGCGCAGCGCGCGCATGAGCCGCGCGATGTCGTCGAAGTGCAGGCCGGTGGTCGGTTCGTCGAACAGGAACAACGTGCCCTTGCGCGCGATCGACTGCTTGCTCGACGTCGCGTTCTTCGCGGCCTCGGCCAGGAAGCCCGCGAGCTTCAAGCGCTGCGCCTCGCCGCCGCTCAAGGTGGGCACGGGCTGGCCGAGCTTGACGTAGTCCAGGCCCACGTCGGAAATGGGCTGCAGCACGCGCAGCACGTCGCGGTCGCTCTCGAACACGGTGGCGGCTTCGGCCACGGTGAGGTCGAGCACGTCGGCCACGTTGTAGCTCTTGCCCTTGCGCTCCACGCGCACCTCGAGAATCTCGGGGCGGTAGCGCTTGCCGTCGCAGTCGGGGCAGCGCAGGTACACGTCGGACAGGAACTGCATCTCGACGTGCTCGAAACCCGAGCCGCCGCAGGTCGGGCAGCGCCCGTCGCCGGAGTTGAAGCTGAACTTGCTCGCGGTGTAGCCGCGCTGGCGCGACAGCGCCGCCGTGGCGAAGATCTCGCGGATGGCGTCCCACGCGCCCACGTAGCTGGCGGGATTGGAACGCGCGGTCTTGCCGATGGGCGACTGGTCGACGAACACCACGTCGCCCAGGTGGTCGGCGCCGAGCATGCGGTCGTGCGCGCCCGGCGTTTCGGTGGCCTTGCCGAAGTGGCGCATGAGCGCGGGCGCCAGCACGTCCTGGATCAGGGTGGACTTGCCCGAGCCGCTGACGCCGGTGACGCACACCAGCCGCGCGAGCGGGAACTCGACCGTGATGTCCTTCAGGTTGTGCTCGCGCACGCCCTCGAGGATGAGCCGGTGCGTGTTCTCGCTCACGAGCCGCTTGAAGCCCATGCCGATCTTCTTGCGTCCGCCCAGGTACTGGCCGGTGAGCGTGTCGGCGTCGCGCAACTGGTCGGTGGTGCCGTCGAACACGATCTGCCCGCCGCGGATGCCGGGGCCGGGGCCCATGTCGATCACGCGGTCGGCCGCGAGCATCACGGCCGGATCGTGCTCGACCACCACCAGCGTGTTGCCCGCGTCGCGCAGGCGCAGCATGGCCTCGGTGATGCGGTTCATGTCGCGCGGGTGCAGGCCGATGCTGGGCTCGTCGAGCACGAAGAGCGTGTTGACGAGCGAGGTGCCCAGGGCCGTGGTGAGGTTGATGCGCTGCACCTCGCCGCCGCTGAGCGTGCGGCTCTGGCGGTCGAGCGTGAGGTAGCCGATGCCGACGTCGTGCAGGTAGCGCAGGCGGGTGGTGATTTCTTCGAAGAGGAGCTTGAGGGCTTGCGCTTCGCCTTGTTGCCTTGCCCCTTCCCCCTCCGGGGGAAGGTTGGGATGGGGGCTCTCGGCCTCCACCACGGCCACGGCTTTTGCGGAGGCCGCGTGCCCCCACCCCTGCCCTCCCCCGGAAGGGGAGGGAGTCATGCCGCCGCGCATGCTGTCGAAGAACCTGCGCAGTCGCTCGATCGGCAACAGCATCAGGTCATGCAGGCAAAGCCCCGGCAACGCTTCGAGTTGCGCCCGCGTCCACTTCGCCCCCGTCGGCATGAAGCGCTTCTCGGGCGGCAGCACCGCATCGGCGTCTTCCTTGCTGCCGATGCGCCAGATCAGGCTGTCGAGCTTCAGGCGCGCGCCGCTGCAGGTCGGGCACGGCGTGTAGCTGCGGTACTTCGACAAGAGCACGCGGATGTGCATCTTGTAGGCCTTGCTCTCCAGGTAGGCGAAGAAGCGGCGCACGCCATACCACTGCTTGTTCCAGTTGCCTTCCTTGTAGTTGGGCGTGCCCTCGATCACCCAGTGCTTCTGCTCGTCGGTGAGCTTGTTCCAGGGCGTGTCGCGCGGAATGCCGGCGGTCTCGGCGTGACGCATGAGGTCGTCCTGCGCTTCCTTCCACGCGGGCGTCTGGATGGTCTTGATGGCGCCCGCGCGCAGCGTGAGCTTGTCGTTCGGAATCACCAGGCCCAGGTCGACGCCGATCACGCGGCCGAAGCCGCGGCAGGTGTCGCAGGCGCCCACGGCCGAGTTGAACGAGAACATCGAAGGAATCGGGTCCGCGTAGCGGATGTCGCTCTCGGGGCAATGCAGGCCGGTGGAGAACTTCCACACGTCGGTGGGCGCGTTGTCTTCGGCGCCGGTGGCATGCACGGTGACGCGCCCGCTGCCGCGCTTGAGCGCGACCTCGATGGCCTCGACCACGCGCGAACGCTCGGCGCTCGAGGCGCGAAAGCGGTCGGCCACCACGTCGAGCACCTTGCGCGGGCCGGTGGGCGTGGCCACCTCGCGCTCGGCCTGCACGCGCGTGAAGCCGCTGGCCGACAGCCACTGCGTCACCTCGTCGGCCGTGGTGCTCGCGGGCAGCTCGACCGGGAAGGTGACGACCAGGCGCGGGTCGCCCGCCGCGACGGCGCGTTCCATGATCTGCGCGTAGATGCTGTCGGGCGAGTCGTGGCGCACGGGCAGCGCGGTCTCGCGGTCGAACAGGTTGGCGGCGCGCGCGAACAACAGCTTCAGGTGGTCGTTCAGCTCGGTCATGGTACCGACCGTGGAGCGCGAGGAGCGCACCGGGTTGGTCTGGTCGATGGCAATGGCGGGCGGCACGCCCTCCACCTTGTCGACCGCCGGCTTGTCCATGCGGTCCAGGAACTGGCGGGCGTAGGCGGAGAAGGTCTCCACGTAGCGCCGCTGGCCTTCCGCATAGAGGGTGTCGAACACGAGGCTCGACTTGCCCGAGCCGCTGGGCCCGGTAACCACGGTCATCTCGCCGGTGCGGATGTCGAGGTCGAGATTCTGAAGATTGTGCTGGCGCGCGCCGCGAATCCGGATGGAGCCCTGTGTCATGAATGCCTTGAGGGGTGGGGCAAACATTCTAGGGAGTGGCCCGTGACGGCTCCGTGCACTTCGTCACAAGGACGGTGTGTGCGCAGGGGTTTCTCCGGATGGAGTTAAAGACACTTTCAGAAACAAATACGACGTTTGTTTGCATCTATTTCTGCACTGTTTCCGGCACTGCCCCCGAAAGGTTTCCATGACGACGAAGACGCGCACGCTTTGCGCCGCCGCCCTGCTGGCCCTGACAGCCATGGGTGCATCGGCCCAGCTCCTGATCGGCCAGACCGCCGGCATGACCGGCTCGGTGGCCGCGAGCGTGAACGAGACCATCGGCGGCGCGCAACTGGTGATCGACGCGGTCAACGCGCAAGGCGGCATCCACGGCGAGAAGATCGAGGTGCTGCGCATGGACGACGGCTTCGACGTGAAGCGCGCCAGCGACAACGCCCGCGCGCTGATCGAGGACAAGAAGGTGCTCGCGCTCTTCATGAGCCGCGGCACGCCGCACTCGCAGGCCATCATTCCGTGGCTCGACAAGTACGACGTGGCGCTCATCGGCCCTTCGACCGGCGCGATGGTGCTGCACAAGCCGCTGCAAAAGCATGTGTTCAACGTGCGCGCCACCTACCAGCGCGAGGCCGAGAAGGCCGTGCAGCACCTGCTGACCATCGGCCTCACCCGCATCGCCGTGGTGTACGTGACCGACTCCTTCGGCCAGGACGCGCTCGAAGGCGCCATGACCGGCTTCACCAAGGGCAAGGCCAAGCCGACGGCGACCATTCCGGCCGACCGCGACAAGCCCGACTACCAGGCCATCGTGCCGGCCATCCTGCAAGCCAACGCGCAGGCCGTGGTGTGGATCGGCTCGGGCGTGGCGGTGGTCGACGGCATCAAGGCGCTGCGCGCGGCGGGCTCGGCCGCGCAGGTGGTCACGTTGTCGAACAACGCCTCGTCGGGCTTCATCAAGCAACTGGGCGAGGCCAGCCGCGGCGTGATCGTGACGCAGGTGTTCCCGAGCGAACGCGCGCTGGGCCAGCCGATGGTGAAGGAAGCCCTGACGCTGGCCCAGGCCAAGGGCCAGGCCGAACTGTCGCCGGCCGCGCTCGAGGGCTTTGCCTCGGCCAAGGTGCTGGTGGAAGCCCTGCGCCGCGCGGGGCCCAAGCCCACGCGCGCCAAGGTGACGGCCGCGCTCGAGACCATTCGCGGCTATGACCTCGGCGGCGGGCTCGAGGTGAGCTATTCGCCGCAGGACCACAGCGGCATCGACTTCGCGGACCTGTCGATCATCAGCGACGGGCGCTTCAAACGCTGAACGCCGGCTACTGGAGCCGCAAGGACAGCAAAGGGCCCGCCGGACACCCGGCGGGCCCTTTGCTTGGGGGCCGTAGATTCGCGGCAGGGGTGGCTCCCGTTTCCTTTCGGGGTCAACCACGATGCGCCGATCAATCATTGAGAATGGAACCGCTGTTTCACCACAGATGGAATTCTTTGATTTCTGTCTCACTCGGTTTTGGAATTCAGAGGCTAGATTGCGGCCTTGACGCCAGCGCCTTGATCATTGCGGCGGTGCGATGTTCAACCCGAAGACTGCGGTCGGCCATGACTGGCCTTTCCCAGCGGGCGCACGAATATGTAAATCAAGGGAAGCCAACAATGGAAATTGTTCTCACATCGTCTCGATCCATCACTCTTCGCGAGCTTCGGCTACGCGGCACTTACGAGGGACTCTTGGAGGGTCTTCCAACTAAGGAGAAAAATAGGCGGCTGCTGGAACTACTTTCCCAAAGTGAAGTTCATGCAACATACGCCGTTGTACCGTTCATAGTTCCTCCGCAGGAGACCAAGATCGAGCTTCCGCAGGGTGTGGAATATCCTTTTGGGTCACCATCAGCTCTGCCACCAGTTGTCTGCACGGCGCGATTCGAGTCGCTATCACCGACCCTCAATGGGACGGGCGATGCGTCTGGAATAGTGGTCGTGTGGTTCCAAGAACACTTTGCGGTGCCCCCGCCGGCCCATGTTTTGCAACGCCTACGTGAGATGGATTGGGACAACATAGCGGGAAACTTCGAGTACTGATCTGTCCTCGGTAGCCGGCCACAACCGGTCATCCGCATCTGCTTTCCGATGACGGCCTAGAAACAGGCGCGTATTCTCGCCCCCAATTTCTCTGCGGTTTTCATACAAATGTTGGAGTCTCTGGTGTCTGGAAGACACGCCTCGGCGCTCTTCAGGTCTTTGATGCAAGCCGATGGATCGCTCGACGCTAGGGCACTAGAAAGCCTCCTCGGGCTGGAGTACCCGAACATCAGTCCAAGTGCCTTCATCGCCATACGCCGATGGTTGAAACTGGGTAGTGTTGAGATTTTGGACGAGGACTTGAACGCCCTGATTTCGCACTATCTGAAAGAGGCCGGGTACATCGACTAGCTCGGCGTTCTAACCCTTCGATAGGAGCGGAACATCTGTTGCAGAAAGCTGCCACAACGGTTCAATCGCGCCAAGGGCAAAATCCTGCCAAGAGCAGTCCTTCGCTGCGTAAGCGTACGGTGATCCCGTCTTGAGCTTGGCCCCAGTGTCTATGACGATGGTGTCCACCAAGGATTTAGGTGGACACTTATGGAAGACTCCAAGCGCGTGAGCCGGCGACGCCATGCGGCCGAACTGAAGCGGCAGGTGCTGGCAGCATGTGCGCAGCCTGGCGCGTCTGTGGCGCAGGTGGCATTGGCCCATGGGCTCAACGCCAACCTCGTTCACAAGTGGCGCCGCATGGTCGACGCGGGAGGCATCGCCTCGAAGGCCAACGACCAGCAAGCCGAGTTCGTTTCGCTCACGCTGGCTCCTGGTCTTGCTGTCGCAAGCGACATCCACCTCGAGCTTCGCCGCGGGGCAATCGCTGTGAACGTGACCTGGCCAATGAGTGCTTCAGACCAGTGCGCCGCTTGGCTGCGCGAGATCCTCAGGTGATCCGGGTCGACGCACTGTGGCTTGCCGTCGAGCCGTTGGATATGCGCGCAGGCACCGAAGCGGCGCTGGCGCGTGTGGTTCGTGTCTTCGGTGCTGCGCGTCCGCACCACGCTTACCTATTCGCCAATCGACGCGCGAACCGGATGAAGGTTCTGGTGCACGACGGAATTGGTATCTGGCTGTCGGCACGACACCTGCACCAGGGCAAGTTCGTCTGGCCCAAGGACAGCGGAACTACCCTCAGCTTGACCCATCCCCAGTTCGATGCGCTGGTGCTCGGGCTTCCGTGGCAGCGTGTCGGCGAAGCTGGGGTGATCAGCGTGCTGTAGCGCAATTGCCGAATGTGCTGATGCGCGCGTGAGTACACCGGGGCACCATCACCGTCCGTGATCGACACGGCCGACCTTGACCATCTGGACGCGCAGCAACTGCGCGAGATGATCCTCTCGCTCAGAAGAGAAGCTGCGGCCGACAAGCTCGAGATCGCACGCCGTGACCACGAGATCGCGTTCAAGCAGGCCGCCATCGACAAGCTCACGCACGAGATGGCTGTGCTCAAGCGGCTGAAGTTTGCCGCCAAGTCTGAAGCCTTCAACGCTGAACAGAAGAGCCTGCTGGAAGATACGATCGACTCCGACCTCGCGGCGATGGAGCGCGAGCTGGCGCAGCTTCAGGCCGCGCCATCTGCGCGGCACGAGAAGCAGCAACCCAAGCGCCAGCCGCTGCCCGCGCACTTGCCGCGCCGGGAGATCCGCCACGAGCCTGAGAGCACCACCTGCAACTGCGGATGCACCCTGCAGCGCATCGGCGAGGACGTGGCCGAGAAGCTCGACTACCAGCCTGGCGTGTTCACGGTGGAGCGCCACGTGCGCGGCAAGTGGGTCTGCACGAAGTGCGAGACACTGGTGCAGGCCCCGGTCGCACCGCACATCATCGACAAGGGCATCCCGACGGCCAGGTTGCTCTCGCAGGTGCTGGTGGGTAAGTACCTGGACCACTTGCCGCTGTACAGGCAGGAAGCCATCTTCGGTCGCGCCGGCCTGGCCATCTCGCGCTCGACGCTGGCCAGCTGGGTCGGACAGTGCGGCGTGCAGCTACAGCCTCTGGTCGACGCGCTCAAGAGCGAGATGCTTGAAGACCGCGTGCTGCATGCCGACGAGACGCCAGTAGCGATGCTCAAACCCGGCAACGGCAAGACACACCGGGCCTACCTGTGGAGCTACTGCACGACGAGATACAGCGCGCTGCGCGCTGTGGTGTTCGACTTCGCCGACGGCCGCGGCGGCCAGCATGCTCGCGCCTTTCTCGGTCTGCCGAGCGAGGATGGTTGGCGCGGCACGCTCGTGTGCGACGACTTCAGTGGCTACAAGGCGTGCTTCGAGCTCGGCGTCACCGAGGCCGGCTGCCTGGCGCACGCGCGGCGCAAGTTCCACGAGCTGTGGGCCAATCACGGCAGCCAGGTCGGTGAGCAAGCGTTGAAGTTCTTCGGCGAGCTCTACGCCGTCGAACGCGAGGTCGCCGAGTTGATGCCGGAGGAGCGAAGCCGAATACGACAGGAGAGATCGCGCAAGGTGGCCGACGCCCTGCAACAGTGGCTTGCGGGACAACGGCAGAGAGTGCCCGATGGCTCGGCCACGGCCAGGGCGATCGACTACAGCCTCAAGCGCTGGAACGCGCTCACGCGGTACATCGACGACGGCGATCTACCGGTGGACAACAACTGGGTGGAAAACAAGATCAGGCCGATTGCCATCGGAAGATCCAACTGGTTGTTCGCAGGATCGCTACGGGCGGGTCAGCGCGCCGCGGCCATCATGAGCTTGATCCAATCAGCGAAGCTCAATGGACACGAGCCGCACGCGTACCTCAGCGATGTTCTCGATCGACTCCCCACGCAGTCCGCCAGTCGCGTCGCCGAACTGCTGCCGCATCGCTGGGCGTCGTCGGCAGCCTGATCTGTGACTGCCGTCAAGACAGGATCACCACGCTCTTGCCGACTTCGCAATGACTACATACTTGCGTATGCCAATCGATATTGACATTGAAACACCCGCCGATCGCAAACGTGCGCTGCGTGCAATCGCTCCTGAGGATGCGTCGAGCCATCACTCTTTGCTGCGCCGCATGTTCACAGCTGAGGTTGAGTTCCGCCGTCGACTCGCGCACGATGATCTTGGAGATGACGACTGGGATCCCGCCTGGGGCGAGGATGACAACTACTTCGAGAACGTGTACTGGTGCGCTTGGCTACTGTTCTTGGTTGGCGACCCCGCCGATGTCCCGGCCATGTGGCATGCAAAGTACAAGGTCGAGTTCGATTTGCAGTGCTGCTTCGACACTGAAAGCATGCTCGGCGGTGGCCCTACACGAACTGTTGCTTGGCTTCGCGAACAGGGAATGCATGAGATCGCTGACGGACTCGCCCATTGGGGCAAGGACGACTGCAGGGAGCAGCTCGCACGCTGGTCTGCCGATCGCCGTCGTTACTTCCTCGGCAACTGAGTGTCGGAATGCTGCCACGTTGCCGTGGCTAGCCATCTGCGCGCTTTGGTCCTGAGTCTGAGAGCGCCGTCAACATGAGTTGCCAGGACGCTTACTTCGCTGCTGCAGTGATTGAGTATCTAGTTTGGTGCCAACAATCGAATCATGAAACTGTCGATCGCGCTCTTGCAGGATTTTCCATACACGTCGGACGGGTTGTCACTACCGTTTCTTTATCAATTGAAATTTGAGGGGGCAGTTGTGCTGCATGGCCCTATCCATGTGACGGCATGTCTTCTCGTTAATGATGACGACGGCAATGTTTGCGCGGGGTACACCAGGAACATTTCCAGCTTTCATCCGAGTGCAGAGTTCGTCATCCCTCCAGGAAGAGAACTGGTTCTAGCTGCCGATGTACTGGAGCACCAGAATGGACCGAGTGAACTAATCAGTGGGACATATGAATTGTCGGCAAAGATTCAAATGCGGGCGCAGGTAGAAGGTAGTTCGACTCGCTTTTATGAGTTGAGATCTTCACGCCAGATCGTGCTGTCATAGGGGAAGGACGCATAGAGGTCGCAGAAGCAAGCCAGAGCTGGGCTGGATGTTTCGTGAGTGACCGTCTTGGAGCAATGCATACAGCCGCTTAGGGCCCGTTGCAGTCCTTCGCCTAGTCGGCCTTCTCGACGCAAAGCGGACAGCCGACTCGCGTTGTTTGCGGGGTCTACCTTAGACGACCGGCGAAGCAAACATGACCCGCAGAGGTATCCTGTACTCGTGAGCCGCATCAACGACCTCGGTCGGCACTTCTAGGTTTGCCCAGTTGCGCGGCGTCTGGAGGTTGATACCGAGTTCCAGCGCTGCATATTTCCCCGACATCGTTTCTCGGATCCAGTTCAGAGCATCACGGATGCCGCCGACTGTGCACTCGACGCGGTGATAGACCGTTCGCGGCTCTCTCACTCCAACGCCGCCGGTGAATTGAGGGAAACGCTCAGAGAATAAGCTAAAGACATCCTCGTGAATGCCGCGCACAACGAACGAATAGGAAACGGCATCGGGGTCAGATTTACTCATGTCTATAGACTAGCCTATCCGAAGCAGACCAAGTCATGCGACTCCTTCTGGCCGCCTGCTACCGCAGCCGTTCGAGCCTCGTCGCAAGCTGGCTGATTCCGGCAGCCCATCGGTTTGATTTGCCTTCGGACCATAGGTGAGCGAGTTCGGAAGATCTGGTGTCCGAAACCCGAGTGACGGCTTGTCGTGCACGGGGCGCCAAGGCGCGCACCTCGGGCGCGCGCGTCTTTGCGAGACATGGCGCTGCGTCTGCGCTGGCCGTGGCAGGCCCCTTTCCGTCCGCACTGGCAATAACTTCAGCGGCGGCAATGGCAACAGAACCCGCATCGGCCTCAAGATAGCCAGGACGCAATGCTGCATCGATCGCTTCGGCTATCGTGCCCGCTCCCGCAGATTTCGAGCATTCAATCAGCCAGTCTTGTGCGTCGTCGTTGTCAAAGGGGCCTTCACCCCATGCTCCTGCACTGGCCGAGAAACTCATAACTAGCGCGAATACCGCCACTCCCAGGTGCGTCAGGTTTTTCACTCGATTCCTCCGTGCGTTTCATTCGGCCGAGCAAGCCGTACCCTGTAGCCGCGCTCATCAGAATTCTGACCTCAGCGCGAGTGACCGGTTGTGGCCGAATTTTGCCCGACGGCGCGAAAGGCTCGTTGTGGCCAGAGACGCTCAAACCAGAAAGCCGCAGCCTACCGAGGGGGACGCCGATACAACACGTGCCGGTACCAGAATTTTGAACCCCAGGCGGTGACAGCAGCAAACAAGAAAATGGCAATACCCAAGATGAGAAAGAGGCCCCCGTCTTCCCCGCCGTCGCCCACGATGCCTACCTGAATACGGTAGACCCCAAAAACACATATTAGGAAAGACACGGCGAAGAGGAATTTGGTTCTCCACCCGATCATTCTTGTTTGCCGAAGTAGTTGAGCCTGTCGGTACGATTCTTCCGCGGCGGCCTCGACCTCCCGAATCTCACGCTGGCCTCTCAAGTCAACTATTCCCCGTTGAGCCAATTCCACTGTAATTGCTTCGCGCGCCTCGGGGACCAGGTCGCGAGTCGTGGCAATTTCTACGAGTTCATCATCGTGCAACTGCTGATAGTGCGAGCGAAATGGGGACATCGGTGCGGCCGGTGAAAAAGGTTCTGCTGATTCTCTACGCACTTGCCGTTAGTGCACACGCGCTCACGATATAGGTAAAGGATGGTGCTGGAGGGGGCCGACTCGAATTTCCGCTCCTGGCCGACAGAAGCCGGTCGCGCTGGCGTCGCGAAGGGGCCCCAAAGACGTTGGGCTGGTCATTCAGCGCCCCGGCGGAGCGACACTTGGGCGCCGATGCTCTCAAGGGAATGGCACATCCCACTCGCATGGCTGTCATCAGCAAGAAACACCTCAAAGATTTCCCGGGCGGCGATCTTCTTCACCACGTTCTTCGCTTCAGAGCGGGACATGGGAGTGCTCAGCTGTAGTGACCGCATGAACAGTCCTTCCACGTAGCCTCCCATGCCGGGAAACCATGCAGTGGATTCGTTCCAACCCATGACTAGCAACGTGCATGAGCTTGAAAATACCCGCTTGGAAGTGGCCATTTGAAAGTCTGGTTGTGGCCGAAACCGCTAGCAAAATTCGAGCAGCCAAGCTGCGTGAGATTTCTCGATCTCATCGCCGATCTCAAGCAATGTGCCGAGGGGCTTTCGGGCCTTGACCAGATCCATATCAAGTAGGGCGGCAGTGAAGCCATCGTTGTCATGACCTTGTTCAAAGCCCAGTTGGTAGGCGGCGAAAAGCTCCTTCAAAACTAGAGGCCCTGCTAGATGACACAACGGCCAAGCGGCAGCCTCGCGGATAAAGAAGTCTTCGTGCCGTAGCAAGGTCAGCAAACGAGGCAGGTCATCGACGCTTGATCGTGCATCCAACTGTTCAGCTGCATCCACGGCCATGTCGACATCTGACGCTCCGAGCCTGGAAACGATCTCAGTCCACTCTTGGTCGTTCATGATGAATTTTGACTGGTCTTTTGATGTGCACTTTGCGCGAGCCTTTCTGGATTCTTCCCGGATCGGTCGAGGTCCGCTTTCGGCTGCCTTTTCCGGCGGGTGAATGGCGGGTTCTGGCCGCATGCAGCGTTCACGGGTCACTTGCCCAACGACACCACCCGCTGAAAACCCCGCGCAAGCTCAAGAAAGTCGTCAGCCACCTTGATTGCTGCTTCGGACTCCATGCCGATCATCGGAAGCATGAAGACAGCGCCAACCGCGTCGAAGGCATAGATTTCACCACCGCCGTTCCCGGCGAAGGCCACGAAACCCTGCGCATACACGTCCACGTCCATCTGTGAATTGGCGGTGGCGATCTCATCTTCGCCCCAGAGGATCACGTAGTGTTCCTCACCCGACAGGACAGCGAAGCTCTCAAATAGACCGTTCGTGTCGACGAAAGCGCGGTAGACAGCGGGCAGTTGGATGGTCATTGGGAATTTCTGGTTATGGCCGCATTCTGACCGCTGCCAGCGTCATGCCGTCTGAACAAGCTCCAGCTCATCGGCAAGGAAGTCTCCCAACCAGACCGTGGTGCCGTTGCCGTCGCTGCTCTCAACGACGTATCGGTCAGGACAGCCGGGCGCGGTCAGGACGTCAAGCAAGGTTCCGACGTCTCCAACGGCAGCAGCCCGTTGGTTCACTAGCCAGCCGGCGTAGTCATCGGCTTACCCGACCAGTCTCACAACGCGCACGAGGGCGTAAGGCTGAAGCGTTCTTTCCATCACTTGGATGTATGCGACGACGCGAAAGGCCAGTTGTGGCCGACTCGCGTCATCACGCTAGCGACAGCCCTCGCTGCCTATCCATCAGACGGGTCACGCCGAGCAAGAAGAACGCAGGCAACCACAATCGAAGCCAGCCACAAAGGCGAGGTCGTGAAGTTCGATTGGTTTGCCGTTCGAATCAGCGCGGCAAAAATCGGTCCCAGGACGTTGCGACATGCCTCTTTCGAGCCACTACAAAGAAACGTCACAACGACCGCGGGAACTAGCTGTGCAAAAGGAATGAGGAAGGACGCAAACACCGCGCTCGCTACGGCAACCGGAAATCGCAGATACGCTGACTTGAAGCGCCGAACTTCAACGGAGGCTTGCGCCACAAGAAAAAGTGCGACCGCGCACATTGCAATCGCAATGATGAGTGCCACCAATCGGTCAGCGTAGTGAATATCTATGGCGCTGGACTTGTACACAGGCACAAAGTCAACCAATGACAAAACCGCGGTTCCTACCGCCGCAACAAGCGTCGCGGCGCGGAACCTACTCACCTTGCGCGAAGGCTCGGCAATGTTGATGTTGTTGGATGCTTCCATATTTTGTGTGCAAGGAAAGGCGCCAATCTGGGCAGGATGTCGGAATGCCCATTGTTCGACGCGAAGCCGTCAGTGTGCACGCGCTCACCACGGCTCCAGTTGTGAACAGGCGACGGAGTTCGCTTTCTGCGCAGATTTCGCGGCGACGGTGAGGGTCCGGTTCTGGCCAGGATGAGCCCTCTGCTGAGGGGCCTCAACGCACTGCGGCTAGGCCCAACTGCATTGCAATTCGTTCGACCTCCAGACACCCCATTCGAACCTGACGGCATAGGTTTTCCCTAGGGCAACCTTGAAGGTGGCATTTGGTAGTGCTAGCCCGATGGCATTTCCATGCCTATCAAGTCTGCCCTCCAGATTCAGCTGGTGGGCTTCCCCAGGCTGAAGCTGGACCCCGTCGCCAACAGCTCTTGGATGAACTATCGAAAACTCGATCGGTTCAAGTAAACCGACTCCGTCGCGAAACTTCAATCCACGTCTGGCGCCGCTTCTCCATATTGCTTCGACCGGGCACAGTTCACGCTCACGCCCGTCGTTGAAGAACTTGAGATGAAAAGCGACCCGGACATCCAGCGCAGAGTACGTTAGGTCTATATGCATCGGCGTTGGCAATTTGATGAGCCAGGGAGTGCCCGCTTACTGGAAGTTTAAGTTTCTGCAATGAACGACTGCTCTTGGCCGACAGTTGTCTCTACTTCGGATTGACCGATGTCGACTTTATTGAGCCGTCATCGCCAACGACGATAGAGATCTGGCCTCCCAATTGGGACTGCCGAGCACCAACATGCCATTCACCAGATTTGCGGCCGATAGAAAAAGCAGGGGCTCATCGCAGGCCCCCGCGCAGGGCGTGGCTCCTTGCCGCGCGAAAGGCCGCCACTGCATCCAAACCACCACTATCGTCAATCAGCTGGCCATCGCTCTGACGAAATCGGAACGTCACCTCAGAATCAAATGTCACATTCCATTCGCCGGCTTCAAGATCCCACCAAAAGGTCGGTAGTGTGTCGCCCCAGCGGGAGCGGCCCATCTCGATGGTTTTCGATAGTGCTTCTACTTCATCCATAGTGACTGTCCGCTCTTGATCCGTATTGTGCCGTCGCAACGAACGGCTGGTTCTGGCCGTTCTGTGTCCTTGGAGGGTCAGCGAGGTCCGAACATGACATCGGAACGCAGCGCGTATTTGATGCCCTGCACGACCTCAGCACCCTCGTGTATCAGGCCATGCTCAAAGACCAACGCTTGCCCCACATTGCCCATGACCTTTGCGCCTTCAAATCTAGTCGCGCCCCCTTCGTAGCCGGAGTTCAGGTAGACCATGAATGTCAGGAGGCTGATATCCCCGTTCGGCCGATGAAATGGTGCGTCTGAGTGCCATTTAAAGCGCTGGCCCGGGCTATAACGATACAGGCGAAAGCGTTCATTTAGACCGACCGCATTGCGCCCGCTTATTGCGCCGGGAATCATGCCTTGGGCACGCAGCCAGAGCGATTCTGAGAGTGTCGAATCATCAAAGACGTAGCGGTCGTTGTCTCGTGTCGTGGTGTCCACCTGCGTGCCGCGAGCCGTGATGATAGGAGCCGCCTCGAACCCATTTTCTTCACCTCGCCGAACAAGCGCCTCGCATTCGGCTAGGTCGAGCAACCGGTCGATTATGAAGATCCCTTTGGCTATATCGATTCGGTTCATGCGATACGTCGAGGTTGAAGAGCATGCTAATGCTGCCACAAAGGCGGACGACCGCTCCTGGCCGTCAGTTGGCATGCGCGTCGCGCCACAGGTTGTCGAACTCTGATGCACTGATCTCTACAAGCCCAGATTCGTCGGCAAGAGCTTCGGCATCTGAACTCGAAAATTCAGGCTGATCGGTGAACTCATGTTTTTCCGACTTGGAGCTGCTTGGCGAAGACCACCAAAGCTGCCCCCCGATGCTTTCTATGGCGCGGGTCGTCATTCCCGCGACTACTTCAAAGTAATACAGCCCTATGCCGTCGTAGCTTTCACTGAGGCATCTGTAGAACTTTGCTTGATCAGTCATGCTGGTATCGAAGGTCTGCTGCTGCTTGAACTCTGCCTCCGGCCACGAGTGACCGGTTGTGGCCGCATCTTGCCGCTCACCGTTCAGATTGATCCTCGAACCTTCTCAGCGTCTCTTGGTAGGCCTGGGGCAGGCCCCACTTCCGAGCACCATCGAGAATGAGGCTAAGGTACTCCACATTTGGGAAGTGCTCGGCCGCCGCCTTGTCGAGGACCTCATAGGTGATTGCATCAAGAGAGCCGCCATCCGAGGCAGCGACTTGTACTTGAACACGTACATAGGCTGGCGGACTCAAGTGCGCTCCCTCGTGGCGGTCAAGTTTGGCTAAGTCCTCATCGTTCACCTCAAACAGCGCGCCCCACACAGACTGCCCTGGCGCCGGGACGATGTCAGCGACGCCGCACTCGCGCTTGCTAGAGTACCTCGTGAATGCCAGCTTGTAGCCGGGCAGCTCGGCGGCGCAGATGAATTTGTGGGACAGGCAACGTGCACGGATTTGGTCCTGCGACATGTTGGACCCATAGGCGAAGTAGTTCGGCATTCGTTCACTTTCTGCGAATCGCTGCGACCCAGCTCATTCGAATTCTGCCGTGGGTGCGAGTGACGGGTCCTGGCCGAGTACGGCCGTCGGTTGCATTCTGACGTACCTGCCACCGGCCCATAACACGCGCAAAGCGACTCACGCAGCCATGTCCCAAACCACATCACGGTAGTCCACCTGTCGCCCGGAGGGCAGGGCAACCTCCGTCGAAGGCTCTCCATAAACGGCGCCCGCCGGCCCCCGCAACCGCCCAGATCTCGAACCGCGCTCCGAATTGACCACCGTCGCAGGACGGTCGATTTCAAAGGCATCGCGGCTCCGTTCCCGGTGAAGAAGCCTTCATCCCATTGGAATCGACAGCGGCATCTGGAAACCTTGGTTTGACAGGGTTTCCATGCGATCGCGAATGTCACTTTCAGCAACACATTACACACCTGTTGACAGGGGCGCCCGCCTCGTGGAAAGGCTTTGCTCGATGAAGAAGACGTTCACGTCCTGCGCCGCCGCGCTTGTCCTGGCCGTGATGGCGCAGGGTGCGCCGGCCCAGATCCTGATCGGCCAGTCGGCCGACCTTTCGGGGCCGGTGGCGGCCAGCGTGAAGGAAACCATCATGGGCTCGCAGCTCGTGATCGACGCCGTGAACGCGCAGGGCGGCATCAACGGCGAGCAGATCGAGGTGATCCGCCTGGACGACGGGCTCGACGCCAAGCGCTCGCTCGAGAACACGCGCATCCTCATCGAAGACAAGAAGGTGGTGGCGCTGCTGCTGAACCGCGGCACGCCCAACACGCTCGCGGTGATCCCGCTGCTCGACAAGTACGGTGTGGCGCTGGTCGGCCCGTCGACCGGCGCGATGGCGCTGCACAAGCCGCTGCAGAAGAACATCTTCAACGTGCGTTCCACCTACCAGCGCGAGGCCGAGAAGGCCATCCAGCACCTGCAGACCACGGGTATCCAGCGCATTGCCGTGGTGCAGGCCGACGACTCCTTCGGCAAAGACGCGATGGAGGGCGCGAACAAGGGCTTCGAGAAAGCCGCGCTGAAGCCGGTGGTGGTCGCGCTGGCCGACCGCAACAAACCCGACTACTCGGCCATCGTGCCGCAGCTCACCAAGTCGAACGCACAGGCCGTGCTGTGGATCGGCTCGGGCACGGCCGTGACCGACGGCATCAAGGCGCTGCGCGCCGCGGGCTCGGCGGCGCAGATCATCACGCTGTCGAACAACGCGGCCTCGGGCTTCATCAAGGAACTGGGCTCGGCCAGCGCGGGCGTGATCATCACGCAGGTGCTGCCCTACGAACGCGCGATGGGCCACCCGCTCATCAAGGAGGCGATGACGCTGGCCAAGGCCAAGGGCCAGAACGAGCTGTCGCCCGCGCTGCTCGAGGGCTTCGTGGCCACCAAGGTGATGGTCGAGGCGCTGCGCCGCACGGGGCCCAAGCCCACGCGCGCCAAGCTCATCGCCACGCTCAACAACTTCCAGTACGACATGGGCCCGGGCCTGGACATCGGCTATTCGCCGACCGACCACACGGGCATCGAATACGTCGACCTGTCGATCGTGAGCGACGGCCGCTTCAAGCGCTAGCCGGCCGCGTCCTTCCCTCTCTTCACTTGGGTGCCGCGGCGGGCGCGGCCTCGTGCGTGGTGGTGTCGCCGCCGTGCTTCTCGCCGGACATGTCGACCTTGTCACCGGCCTTGGAAATCACGAACAGGGCCAGGGCGGCAAAGGCGATGAAGCCGACGGCGATTTTCCACATGGGGGTTGTCTCCTGATGAGGTTGAAGCAAGGGGCTCAAGAAAAAGGCTTCATGCGGTTGGCATGAAGCCTCTTTGTTGAACGGAGGGCGCGGGTGGCGCCCTCCTTCTTCATCATTCAATGCACTCAGCTCAGTCGTTGGCGTAGATGTCCACGTCTTTTGTCTCGCGGATGAACAGCGTGCCGATGACCAGCGTGATGCCCGCGATGATGATCGGGTACCACAGGCCGTTGTACATGTTGCCGGTCGAGGCCACGATGGCGAAGGCGGTGGTCGGCAGCAGGCCGCCGAACCAGCCGTTGCCGATGTGGTACGGCAGGCTCATCGACGTGTAGCGGATGCGCGTGGGGAACATCTCGACCAGCATCGCGGCGATCGGGCCGTAGACCATGGTCACCAGCAGCACCAGCCAGAACAGCAGCAGCACCGTGAGCACCTTGTTCATCTTGGCGGGGTCGGCCTTCGAGGGGTAGCCCGCGATCTTCAGGTCTTCGGCCACGCCCTTCTTGAAGGCGGCGATTTCCTTGGCGGAGCTTTCGTCGAACTTGAGGTTCACGACGTTGCCGATGGGGGCTTCGACGGTCTTGTCGCCGATCTTCACGACGGCCTTCGAACCCGGCGCGCCGGCCACGTTCTCATAGCTCACCGAGTTCTGCACGAGGTAGCGCTTGGCGATGTCGCACGAGCTCTTGAAGTCGATCTCGCGGGCCACCGGGTTGCCCTGGAACGAGCAGGTCGCGGGGTCGGCCGTCACCGTGACGCCGGCCGTGGCTTGCGCGCGGGCCAGGTCGGGGTTGGCGGCTTCGGTCAGCATCTTGAAGACCGGGAAGTAGGTGACCACGGCCAGCAGGCAGCCGGCCATGATGATCGGCTTGCGGCCGATCTTGTCGGACAGCGTACCGAAGATCACGAAGAAGGGCGTGCCCAGCAGCAGCGCCGCGGCGATCATCAGGTTGGCCGTGGTCGCATCGACCTTCAGCTGTGCCGTCAGGAAGAACAGCGCATAGAACTGGCCCGAGTACCAGACCACCGCCTGGCCGGCCGTCAGGCCCACCAGCGCCAGGATCACGATCTTCAGGTTCTTCCACTCGCCGAACGATTCCGACAGCGGGGCCTTCGAGGTCTTGCCCTCGGCCTTCATCTTCTGGAACGCGGGCGATTCCGACAGCGTCAGGCGGATCCACACCGAGATGCCCAGCAGCAGGATCGACACCAGGAACGGAATGCGCCAGCCCCAGTCGTTGAACACCGCTTCGCCCAGGCCTTCACGCACGCCCAGGATGACCAGCAGGCTCAGGAACAGGCCGAGCGTGGCCGTGGTCTGGATCCACGAGGTGTAGGCGCCGCGCTTGCCGTGCGGCGAGTGCTCGGCCACGTAGGTGGCGGCACCGCCGTACTCGCCGCCGAGCGCCAGGCCCTGCAGCATGCGCAGCGCGATCAGGATCACCGGCGCCGCGACGCCGATGGTCGCGTAGCTGGGCAGCAGGCCGACGATGAAGGTCGACAGGCCCATGATCAGGATGGTCACCAGGAAGGTGTACTTGCGACCGATCATGTCGCCCAGGCGGCCGAACACGATGGCGCCGAACGGACGCACCAGGAAGCCGGCGGCGAACGCCAGCAGCGCGAAGATGAAGGCCGCGCCCGCATCCAGGCCGCTGAAGAACTGCTTGGCGATGATCGCGGCGAGCGAGCCGTACAGGTAAAAGTCGTACCACTCGAACACGGTGCCGAGCGAGGAGGCGAAGATGACTTTCTTCTCCTCCGCTGACATGGGCCGGGGGGCCGGATGCGGCACTCCCCGTGAATCTAGTGTGGCTGCCATTGGTCGTCTCCTGTGTGTATGCGTTCATGCGGTGCCCCGATTTCCGAGGACCGTGGCGCATTCTTGGAGCCGCGACTGACCCGAGCCTTTCGCGAAACTGAATCGACGCTTACGGATTAAGGTGAAACCCGTGGGATGCGTTTCAGCTTGTAAGAAATCGAGCCCTTGCTCGGGTTTCTCCTCAGCCCTGCTTGTTGCTGCGCAACAAGGACGGCCGCTGGTCGGCCGCGGCCCATTGCAGGCCGTCGAACCACGCGTCGCCCGACAGGTAGGCGCGCAGCATCGCGAGGCCGTCGAAGCCCCAGAACAGGCGGCCGTCGACCACGTAGGCCGGCGTGCCGAACACGCCCAACTGCAGCGCCTCGTCGGTGTTGCGCTTGAGCAGGGCCTTGCTCTCGTCGCTGCCGGCGTCGCGCTTGGGCTTCAGTTGCGCCGTGAGTTCGGCCAGGCGCGCGGCGTCGCCCGCTTCGCCGCCGCCGCGCCACACGTGGCGAAAGACGGTCTCGGCCACGAGGCGGCTGATGCTGCCGTCGTCGCTGGTCGACAGCGCCAGCCGCAGGTGCGCCAGCGGGTTGTAGGGATGCGAGGCCGGCATCGCGATCTCGATGCCGTGCGCGTGGCCCAGCCACAGCACGTGGCGGTAGGTCCAGCTGCGCTTGGACGGGATCTCGGCCGGGCCGAGCTGGCCGTGCTGCTTGAGCAGCGCGCCCAGCAGCACCGGCTTGTAGGCCACGCTGTAGCTCAGGCCTTCGAGCGCCTCGGGCAGGTGCTCGAAGGCAAGGTGCGCGTAGGGCGAGATGAAGTCGAGGTAGAAGTCGATGTGCTTCATGCGGCGTTGTCTCCGGGAACGCGCCAGATGCCGGCGCGTGCCCGCAACTCTATCGCGCGCCACACGTGGCGCCGCGTCTCGTCTTCCATCTTGCTCCAGCCCGCGATCTCGGGAATGGTGCGCAGGCAGCCTTCGCAGAAGCCGCTCAGGCGGTCCATGCGGCACACGGAGGAACACGGCGAGGGCACGTCTTGCGCCATGGCCTGCACGGCCACGGCACGGTCGGCCAGCGTCTCGGCTTCGCCGAAGTTCACACCACGTCCGCCACCGGCGCGCCGGTCAGCTTCTCGAGGTCTTGCGGGCGCAGCTGGAACACCGCGTGCGGGTGGCCCGCCGCCGCCCAGATGTCCTCGAAGCGGAACAGCTCGCGGTCGATCAGCACCACCGGCGGGGTCACGTGGCCCACGGGCGACACGCCGCCGATGGTGAAGCCGGTGCGCGCCTTCACGAAGTCGGCGTCGGCGCGGCCGGTCTTGCCGACCAGCGCATCGACCTTCTTCTCGTCGACGCGCTTGTCGCCCGAGGTGATGACCAGCACAGCCGCCTCGTCGCTCTTGCGGCGGAAGATGATGCTCTTGGCGATCTGCCCGACGGAAATGCCGAGCGCGTCGGCCGCCTGCTGCGCGGTGCGGCAGGCGTCGTCGAGCATGCGGGGCGAATGGGGATGGCCGGCGTCCTGCAGCACGCGGGACACGCGTTGCACGCCTTCGGGGAGGGAATGGAGTTCAGAACCGCACATGCGCTGGAATCTATCAGGCGCTGCGCTTGAACATGAACAGGAACGCGCCCATGGCCATCAGCACGCCGCCGAACACGCGGTTCTGCGCGCGCCGCGCGCGCACGCTGCGCAGCACGCCCTGCAGGCGCGCGGCCAGCCAGGCGTAGCCGTGCATCACGGTCACGTCGACCATCACCGTGGTCGCCAGCAGCACCAGCAGCTGCAGCCACAGCGGCCGCGTCGGCTGGATGAACTGCGGCAGCACGGCGGCCATGAAGACGATGCCCTTGGGATTGGTCACGTTGGTCAGGAAGCCGCGCAGCACGCGCTGCGGCGCCGTGAGGTCGGGCTCGCGCACCGACGCCTCCGCGTCGCCCTCCGCCGCCGCAGCCGCGGCCACCGGCGCGCGCCATTGGCGCCAGCCCAGCCACAGCAGGTAGCACGCGCCCACCACCTTGATCACCGTGAACGCGGTGGCCGAGGCGGTGAGCACCGCGCCCACGCCCAGGCCGGCCACCAGCAGGATCACGGCCAGCCCCAGCTGCAGGCCGACGATGGTCGCGGTGGTGCGCCGCACGCCGTAGCTGAGCCCATGGCTCATGCTGAGCACCGCGCCCGAACCGGGCGACACCGCGATGACGCAACTCGCCACCAGAAACGCGAGCCAGACTTGCAGATCCACGAAAACTCCTGTGTATGTGTGCGTGTGTGTTCGGGGCTCAGCCGGCCCGCTTGGTGCGGATGGCCTTCGACGCGAGCGAGTTCGGCTCGCGGCCCAGCGCCTGGCTGATGTACACGCCTGCGTCGATCAGCTTGTCCAGGTCGATGCCGGTCTCGATGCCCATGCCGTGCAGCATGTAGATCACGTCCTCGGTCGCCACGTTGCCCGTCGCGCCCTTGGCGTAGGGGCAGCCGCCCAGCCCGGCCGAGGACGACTGGAAGTTCCACACGCCCAGCTCGAGCGCGGCCAGCGTGTTGACCAGCGCCTGTCCGTAGGTGTCGTGGAAGTGGCCGGAAACGGCGGCTACATCGAAGTGCGCCAGCGTGGCCTCCATGGCCGCCTGCACCTTGCGCGGCGTGCCCACGCCGATGGTGTCGGCCACGTCCACGCGTTGCACGCCGATGCCCTTCATCAGTTGCGCGAGGTAGCCGACCTTGGCCGGCGCGATCTCGCCTTCGTAGGGGCAGCCCACCGTGCACGACATGGCGCCGCGAACGTCGATGCCCTTGTCGAGCGCCGCGGCCACCACGGGCGCGAAGCGCTCGATGCTCTCGGCGATGGAGCAGTTGATGTTCTTCTGGCTGAAGGCCTCGCTCGCGGCGCCGAACACCACGATCTCGTCGGGCCACTCCTCGCGCGGCGCGGCAATCGCGGCCTCGAAGCCCTTCATGTTGGGCGTGAGCACCGAGTAGCGCACGCCGGGCTTGCGCTTGATGCCGTGCATGACCTCGGCGTTGTCGGCCATCTGCGGCACCCACTTGGGCGACACGAAGCTGGTGACCTCGATCTCTTTCAGGCCCGCGTCCTGCAGGCGGTGCACGAGGCCGATCTTGACCTCGGCCGAGACGGGTTGCTTTTCGTTCTGCAGGCCGTCGCGCGGGCCGACGTCGATGAGCTTGACGCGGGTGGGGAGTTTCATGGGGCTGTCTCTCTTGTCGCGGGAGGGGTGAAAAAACCGCCTTCGATTGTCGGACACCTGGGAACACCCTGCGTGGTACACAAGTTCCGGAAGGTAGCAATGCGCGCCAGTGGCGTTGCAAATGGCGCCAACGACCGGTCGGCGCCCGGTCGGCATGCTCAGTACGACTTGGGCAGCCCCAGCGCCTTCTCGGCGATGAAATTCAGGATCATCTGCGGGCTCACCGGTGCGATGCGCGGGATGTAGCTCTCGCGCAGCAGGCGCTCGACGTGGTATTCCTTCGCGTAGCCCATGCCGCCCAGCGTGAGCACGGCGTTCTGGCAGGCGTCGTGCGCCGCCTCGGCCGCGAGGTACTTGGCGGCGTTGGCCTCGATGCCGCAGGGCTCGCCCGCGTCGTACAGCGTGGCGGCCTTGAGCATCATCAGGTCGGCCGCCTCCAGGTTGGCCCAGGCGCGCGCCAGCGGATGCGCCACGCCCTGGTTCTGCCCGATGGGCCGGCCGAACACCACGCGCTCCTGCGCGTACTGCGAGGCGATGCGCAGCGCCGCGCGGCCGATGCCGATGGCCTCCGCTGCAATCAGGATGCGCTCGGGGTTCAGCCCGTGCAGGATGTATTCGAAGCCCCGGCCCTCCTCGCCGATGCGGTCTTCTTCCGGCACTTCGAGCCCGTCGATGAAGAGCATGTTCGAGTCGACCGCCGCGCGGCCGAGCTTGTGGATCTCGCGCACCTCGACCTTGCCGCGGTCCAGCGGCGTGTAGAACAGCGTGAGCCCCTGCGTGGGCTTCTTCACCTGGTCCAGCGGCGTGGTGCGCGTGAGGATCAGCATGCGGTCGGCCACCTGCGCGGTCGAGATCCAGATCTTGCGGCCGTGCAGCAGATAGCTGCCGTTGGGCTGGCGCACCGCCTGCGTCTTCAGGCGCGTGGTGTCGAGCCCCGCGTCGGGCTCGGTCACGGCGAAGCAGGCTTTCTCGGTGCCGGCAATGAGCGGCGGCAGGAAGCGCTGGCGTTGCACCTCGCTGCCGAACACCACCACCGGGTTGAGCCCGAAGATGTTCATGTGCACCGCCGATGCGCCCGACATGCCCGCGCCCGACGCGCTGATGGCACGCATCATCAGCGCCGCCTCGGTGATGCCGAGCCCCGCGCCGCCCTGCGCCTCGGGCATGGCGATGCCGAGCCAGCCGCTGTCGGCCACGGCGCGGTGAAATTCGTGCGGGAAAACGGCGCGGTCGTCGTGGTCGCGCCAGTAGTCGGCGGGGAAGTCTTCGCACAGCCGTTCGATGGCCGCCACCAGCGAGCGCTGGTCTTCGTCGAGGGAGAAATTCATTCTGTATCTCTGTCTTTGTTCAAGGGGTCCGGTTGCAGCGTGACGCCGCGCTGAAGCATGCGTTCGATGGCCTCTTCGCCGTAGCCTGCTTCGCGCAGCAGCTCCACGCTCTGCTCGCCGATGCGCGGCGTGGGCCGGCGGATGGCGGTGGGCGTGGCGCTGTAGCGGCCGACCGGCGCCAGGGTGCGAATGCGGCCTTCGCTCGGGTGGTCGAACTCGGGATAGAAATCGACGGCACGCAGGTGCGGGTCGTCGAGCAGGCTCTCGGTACTGTGCAGGCGCGCCACCGGAATGTCGGCGGCGGCCAGCGCCGCGAACCATGCATCGCTGGTGCGCGTGGCCATCACCTCGGCCACGAAGGCGTACACGGCACCGATGTTCGCGGCGCGCGCGGTGTGCGTGCCGAACATCGGCGAGTCGCGCAGCGCGGGTCGGCCGATCACGTCGAAGAAGGCCTGCCAGTGCTTGTCGTTGTAGATCAGCACGCTGAGGTACCCGTCCGATGTCGCGTAGGGCTTGCGGTGCGGCGCGAGCAGGCGCGCGTAGCCCGTGGGCCCCAGCGGCGGCTCGAAGCTGTGGCCGCCGAGGTGGTCGCCCATGACGAACTGCGAAAGCGCCTCGAACATCGGCACCTCCACCGACTGGCCCTTGCCGGTGCGCTGCGCGTGCAGCACGGCGGCCAGCAGCGCGATGGCCGCCTGCAGCCCCACGGCGCGGTCGGCCAGCGTGACGGGGGCGTAGCGCGGGGCGTCGCCGCTTTGCTGCGCGAACAGCGAAGCGATGCCGGCCGCGCCCTGGATGAGGTCGTCGTACGCAGGCTTGCCAGCGTAGGGGCCCTGCTCGCCGTAGCCGAAGGCGCCAAGGTAGACGATCTTCGGGTTGACCGCCGCCACCGCCTCGTAGCCGAGCCCGAGCCGCGCCATGGCTTGCGGGCGCGTGTTGTAGATCAGCGCGTCGCAGCCGGCCGCGAGCTTCAGGCAGGCCTCGCGCCCTTCGGGCTGCTTGAGGTCGAGCACGATGGAGCGCTTGTTGCGGTTCAGGTGCATGGCCATCGCGCCCATGCCGGGGTGGCGCATCGGGCCGACGGCGCGCAGGTTGTCGCCGCCGGGCGGCTCGACCTTGACGATGTCGGCGCCGAGGTCACCCAGCGTTTGCGTGGCGTAGGGGCCCATCACCACGGCCGTGAGGTCGAGGATGCGGATGCCTTCGAGAGGTCCTGTGGAGTTCATGTCTTGGTCTTCGCTCCTTCCCCCTCCGGGGGAAGGTTGGGATGGGGGCAGGCAGAGCGCCCGATGGGGACGCCGCCGGCCCCCACCCCTGCCCTCCCCCGGAAGGGGAGGGAGAAATACATCGGATGCATCCGCATTGCTCCTTCCCCCTCTGGGGGAAGGCTGGGATGGGGGCGGGCAGAGCGCCCGATGGGTACCCCGCCAGCCCCCACCCCTGCCCTCCCCCGGAAGGGGAGGGAGAAATTCAACGTGTTCATTCGGGCTGGATGCCGGCCGCCTGGATCAGCTTCTTCCACTTCGCCAGCTCCGACACCGTGAACGCGCCCAGCTCTTCGGGCGTGCTGCCGAAGGCATCGAAACCCAGCTTCGCCACGCGCTCCCTGAAGGCCGCGCCGTTCGCCATCTCCGACAGCGCCTTGTTGAGCTTCAGCACGATGTCGCGCGGCGTGCCGGCCGGCGCGAACACGCCGTTCCACGAAGTGATGTCGAAGCCCTTCAGCTCCGGCGTGTCGGCCAGCGGCGGCAGCTCGGGGAAGAGCTTGGTGCGCTCCTGCGTGGTGACGGCAATCGCGCGCATCTTGCCGGCCTTCACCGTGGCCAGGCCCGCCGCCAGGTCGACCACCATCATCGACACCTGTCCGCCGATCAGGTCGGCGATGGCGGGCGGCGTGCTCTTGTAGGGCACGTGCAGCATCGGCACGCCGCTCATGCGCGACAGCGTGGCGCCGCAGACGATGCCGGTGCTGTTGCCGCTGGCGTAGGTCAGCTTGCCGGGGTGCGCGCGGCCCCAGGCCAGCAGCTCGGCCACGCTCTTCACCGGCAGGTCGTTGTTCACCACCAGCATGAACGGCAGGTTGCCCATGCGGCTGACGGGCGCGAAGTCTTTCACCGGGTCGTAGGGCAGCGACTTCATCAGGCTCGGGTTGGCCGAGTGCGTGGTGTTGGTGGTCATGAACAGCGTGTAGCCGTCGGGCGCCGCCTTGGCCACCGCCTCCGCGCCGATCACGCCGTTGGCGCCCGCCTTGTTGTCCACGATGACCGAGCCCTTGAGCGCCTCGCCGAGCATCTGCCCGGTGATGCGCGCCACCGCGTCGGTGCCGCTGCCGGCCGCGAAGGGCACGACGATGCGTATCGGCTGCTTGGGGTAGCCGTCCTGCGCGAAGGCCCACGGCACCGCGCCGGCAAGGCCCGCGGCCGCGCCGATGGAAATGAAACGGCGGCGGTTGGCCACCACGACCGATGGCTCGGTCGCGTTCTTCGTTGTCTGCATTGGGTTTGTCTCCGGGTTGTTGTCGCTTCAGGGCCGGATCACGCGCTCCGGCGATTCCTCGTACGGCGGGCTGTAGATCACCAGCACGCGCACCGGCTCGTCGCTCACCACCGTGAAGGTGTGCATCGCGTCGGCCGGAAAAAAGCAGCTGTCGCCAGGGTGCAGCTCCTGCCGCTGGCCGCCCACCTCGGCGACGGCGCGGCCTTCGAGCATGTAGCAGACCTGCTCGATGCCCGGGTGCGCATGCGGCAGCGCGCCCTTGCCCTTCTGGATGTGGCCGACCAGCACCTCGAGCTGCTTCGCGCCCACGGTCTCGGGGCCGATCAGCCGCTTGTTCAGCGTGCCGGTGTGGTTGGCGGGGTGGTAGCCGGCGATCTCGTCCTGGCGGACGAAGTAGCGGGGTTCGGTGGTCGTGGTCATCGGGGGCTTTCGGTCTTGGGTTCGATGGCGAGGCAGGCGGAGCGCAGCATCGCGGCGATGTCCTCGATGCGCGGCTCCATGCGGTAGCGCGGGCCCGCGACCGAAATGGCATAGGCCTCACCGCCGATGCGCAGCGGCCAGGCCAGGCCGATCAGGTCGGGAATGCTTTCGCCCAGGTTGCCGTACCAGCCGCGCGCGGCGCCGCGCTGCAACTCGGCCTCGATGGCGTCGGCGGTGGTGAGCGTGGCCTCGGTCAGGGGCGCGAGCGTCATGCCGTCCAGCAGCTTGCGGCGCGCCTCGGGGGCGAGCGTGGACAGCAGCGCGCGGCCCAGCGAGTTGGCATAGGCGGGGCGCGTTTCGCCCGATTCGGCGGAATAGCGGATGGCCTGCGGCGCGCTCAGCACCTCCAGGTAGACCACCTGGTCGGCGTCGCGGAACTTGCCGAACACCACGGTCTCGCGCGCGGCGTCGCGCAGCTCTTCCAGCGTGGCCTTCACCCGGTCGAGCACCGGGTCGTGGGCGGCGATGACCTGCGCCATCGCGAGCAGCCGGCCCGTCGGGTAGTAGCCCTGGCGGCGGCCGGTCTCGTACATGTAGCCCTGCTCCTCGAGCGTGCGGATCAGGCCCAGGCAGCTCGACACCGGCATGTCGAGCAGGCGCGCCATCTCGGACAGCGCGAGCGGTTGTTTCTCGCGAGCGAAGAGCTCGACGATCTCGATCACGCGAAACGCGGTTTTCACAGTCATGAAAAGATTTTCATACTTGTGAAAAACAAAAGCCTCAGGGTTTCCCCTGCCGGCACCGCATTTCAGCGGCGGGAAGCGTGTCGGTCAGTAACCGCGCACCGGGTCGACCACCCCGGCGATCGGCAGGCCCTGCTCCATCGCGCGGATCTTCCCGGCGATCTGGGCGATGGACTCCTCGCGCAGCGTGCGCGCCGAGCCGTGCGGGGTCACGGTGATCTTCGGGTGGCGCCAGAAGGCGTGGTCCGAAGGCAGCGGCTCGACCTGGAACACGTCGAGCGTGGCGCCCGCGAGCCGGCCGGCGTCGAGCAGCGGGATCAGGTCGTCTTCGACCAGGTGGCCGCCGCGCGCGATGCTGATCAGGTAGCCCCCAGGCCGCAGCTTGCCCAGCGTGTCGCGGTTCAGGATGCCGCGCGTGGCCTCGGTCAGCGGCAGCAGGTTGACCAGCACGCGCGTGGACGAGAGGAACTCGTCGAACTGCGCCTGGCCGCTGAACACCTTCACGCCGTCGATCTCCTTCGGCGAACGGCTCCAGCCCAGCACCGGGAACTCGAACTGCGCCACGGCCTTGGCCACGCGCTCGCCGAGCACGCCCAGGCCCATGATGCCGACCGTGAAGTCGCTGCGCAGCTTGGGCTTGCGGTAGCTCCACTTGCCCTCGCGCGCGTCGGCCTCGTAGGCGTCGAACTCGCGGAAGTGGCGAATCAGCGTGTGGCAGACGTACTCGGCCATCTGCACCGACATGCCCGCGTCGTCGAGCCGCACGATGCGCGTGTGCGCCGGCACCTTGAGCTTGAGCAACGCATCGACGCCCGCGCCGATGTTGAAGATGCCGCGCAGCTTTGGCTGCTCGTCGATCAGTTCCTGCGGCGGGGCCCAGACCACGGCATGGTCGGCCTGCGGCGCGCCGGGCTTCCAGGGTTCGATGACGGCATCGGGGAGTTCGGCCTTGAGGCCTTCGATCCAGGGGTCTGGGCGGTTGTCGGTGAGGTAGACGGTGATTCGCATGGGGACGAATCTTATTAGTGAAGGCGCTGACGCGGCGCGCACGGATGGCTATGCTCGAACGCCGGCCCCCGGGCCCACCCGAGCGCCCCATTCACTCACTTCGTCAGGAGACCCCATGATCAAATTCAGCGTGATGTACCCCCACACCCCCGGCGCGCGGTTCGACCACGACTACTACCGCGACCAGCACATGCCGATGCTGAAGGCCCGCATGGGCGACGCCTGCCTGTCGTACACCATCGACAAGGGCCTGGCCGGCGGCGCGCCCGACTCGCCGCCCACCTATGTCGCGATGTGCCACGTGTTCTGCGAATCGCTCGAAGCCTTCCAGAAGGCCTTCGGCCCGCACGCGAAGGAGATCAGGGGCGACGTGAAGAACTACACCGACATCGCGCCGGCGACGCAGATCAGTGAAGTGGTGGTGGGGTAGTTCATCCTGAACCGCCGGCGCGCGCCGGCGATTTCGACACGAGGTCACCCCCGGGCGCTCAGCGTTGCAAGAAGTGCCTCGGCAAGACGCCGAGGACCGCGCCGGTGCTCGTCCTCGCTTCTTGCACTCTCTTCGCACGCCTGCAGGTAAAGAAGCCCTATCGAGCCCGTTGTCGGCATGCCCAACTGCTCGCGCAGATGAATGCATGTCCTGGCATCCGAAAGAATCGCCTCGGCCTGAGGCAGCAAGCGGTGTGTCGGAAAACCGGAGGGATTGAACTGCGAGTTCGTGAACAAGAGAACGCCCTGCTCAACGGCTGCCGGCAACAGCGCCAGCAGGCGCTCGCGCAATGCGCGCTCCGTGAGCTCCAACTGAGCTTCCAGCTTCTGTGTGCGTAGCGCACTCATGGATCGTGATTCCGAGTGGACTGCAGCAGGCAATCAGCGCGCAGGCCGCGCCAGCTTCACCCACCGCTGAACCGAAGGCCGCTGCCACTGCCGCGCCGCATACGCGGCCGGTCGCGGCGGGACCTCGTCGCCGTTCAGCACCAGCCGATTCAGCATCAGCGCGATGTCGACATCGACGATCGACCATTCGCCGAACAGGTTTTCGGCATCCGCGGGCAGCAGCGCCTCGACCGCCTCGAACAGCGACTTCGCCGAAGCCTGCGCCGCCGCGGACAGCGGCGTGCTCGACGGTCCGTAGAACACCACCTCGGTCGAGCGCTCCTGGCGGATCGGCATCAGGTCGCTGCGGACCCAGGCCTGCAGCTGCCGCGCACGGGCCCTGGCGCGCGCGTCCTTCGGATACAGCGGCGTTCCCGCAAAGACCTCGTCGATGTACTCGGTGATCGCCGACGACTCCGACAGCGCGAAGTCGCCCTGCACCAGCGTCGGCACGCGCTGCGTGAGCGACAACCGAGAGAAGCCCGATGTCCGGTGTTCGAGCGCCGCGAGGTCGACCGGCGTCATCTCGAAGCCCAGCTGCTTTTCGTGCAGCGCGACGAACACCGACATGGCGTAGGGGCTCGCGAACTGGGCGTCCACGTAGAGACGGATCGGGTCTTGATGCTGCAGCATTGCCGTGGATGAATTCATCCCGCGATCTTGGCACGGCGCCGGCGCCACAGCAGCCGCACCAGCCAGCCGACCGGCAGCACCACCAGCAGCAGCCACGGCAGCACCGCAGCCAGGAAGGTGATGAGCGCGCCCACGCTCTCCGCCAGCACCGAGCCGGCATTGCGCAGCGCGCGCGCCATCGGGTTGTAGTTGTCGCGGCCCGTCACCAGCTCCCGCTTGGGCTTGAACTGGATCTCGATGTGCTGCTTGCTCGTTTCCTGCGCGAGCACCTTGCGCTGCGTGGCGATGGCGTCGAGCTCGGCCTGCGTGTCCGACAGCGTGCGCTGGATCGCCAGCAGGTCGGCCATGGTGCGCTTGGTGACGGTGTCGCGCAGCATCACGCGCAGGCTGTCGCGGAACTCGGTGCGGTTCCTGATGCGAGCCTCGACGTCGATGACTTCGGCGGTCTTGTCCTCGCTGGTGGTGGTGTGCGAGACCACGTTGGCCACGCCGGCCAGGCCGCCGAGCAGCTTGTCGACGTCGGCGGGCTCCACGCGCATCTCGAGCATGGCGTTGCCCGGCTGCTGCGGCGTTTCGCGCAGCAGCGACGAAGACAGCAGTTCGCACTTGAGCGTGCCGCACAGGTCGCGCACCTTGCCCCAGGCATCGCCCAGCTGTTCCGCCGGCACTTCGACACTGAGGTCCTGCCGAACGGCCAGGAAGCGCTGCAGCGCCGTGTCCTGCGGCGACGACTCCGACGCAGACGCCTCGGACGCCGGCGACTCATCGGCCGAGCGCGACCGCTGCGCCTTCTTCGCCATGCCGCCGCCGTAGCCGGCCGCGGCCTGCATCGGCGCGGGCGGCACCGGCTGGGCCATCGATTCGGCCTCGCCGTTCTTGCGGCCGCAGCCCGCCAGCGAGAGAGCGGCCGCCAGGGCCAGCAGGGCAATGCCCGACCGGTGGCGGGCAAGGAAGGAACACGAAGAAGAAGCCGCGGGCGCGCGAGAGGTCATGAAAATCCCTTTAGAAGAATGACTACCGCAGCTGATACGGGCGAGCGCCCGGAACGGGGTTAAACCGTGGCCGCGGCCATTCGCAACAATTCGTCGCCTTCGGCCACCTGCTCGCCAGGCGCGAACATCAGCTCTTCCACGGTGCCGTCGGCCGGCGCCGCGATGGTGTGCTCCATCTTCATGGCTTCCATCACGGCCAGCGGCTGGCCCCGGCTGACCTTGTCGCCGGCCTTCACGGCGAACGACACGACCTTGCCCGGCATCGGCGCCGTGAGCCGGCCGCCTTCGGCCTGCGTGTCGCCCGCATGGGCGAGGCGGTCGATGGCGGTGATCTTCGTCGCGCCCTTCGACGCGAAGATGTGGGCCGTGGCGCCGTCGAAGTGCACATCGAGCGTCTGGCGCGCGCCGGCGAACTCGACCTCGAACTCGCCGCTCGGGAACCGGCCGACCACCAGCGGGCCTGCGGCGCCGCCCGCTTCGAGCCACAGGCTGCCGTCGCGCTTGTAGGTCAGCAAGGCAATCTGCTCGGCGCCGCGGAACTCGAAGTCGAAGCGGCGCAGGTACTCGCCGTGCGAGCGCCAGCCGTCGCGGCGCTCGAACGGGTCGGGCGTGCCCGCGGGCCGTTCGGTGACCAGCGTGCGCGTGATCGCGGCGGCGGCCGCCAGCGGCAGGCCCAGCGCCTCGCGGTCGAACAGCACGGCGCGTTCGCGCTCGATCAGCGCGGTGTCCAGGTTGGCCTTGGAGAACGATCCGGTCGCCAGGATGCCGCGCAGGAACTGCACGTTGGTGGCCACGCCCACGATCTGCACCTGCGCCAGCGCGGCGTCGAGCCGGGCCAGCGCCTCTTCGCGCGTGCTGCCGTGCACGATGAGCTTGGCGATCATCGAGTCGTAGAACGGCGAAATCTCACCACCCTCGCGCACGCCGTCGTCGATGCGCACGCGGCTGCGCTGGAAGGCCGTGGCCTGCGGCTTGCGGTACACGCGCAGCGTGCCGGTGGCGGGCAGGAAGTTGTTGTCGGGGTTCTCGGCGCAAATGCGCGCCTCGATGGCGTGGCCGTGGATCTTCAGCTCGGCCTGCGTGGCCGGCAGCGTCTCGCCCGAGGCCACGCGCAGTTGCCACTCCACCAGGTCCTGCCCGGTGATGGCTTCGGTCACCGGGTGCTCCACCTGCAGCCGCGTGTTCATCTCCATGAAAAAGAAGTTCATCTCACCGCCTTCACGCTGCTCGACGATGAACTCGACCGTGCCCGCGCCCACGTAGTTCACGGCGCGCGCGGCGGCCACGGCGGCGTCGCCCATCTGCTTGCGCATGGCTTCGGTCATGCCGGGCGCGGGCGCTTCTTCGAGCACCTTCTGGTGGCGGCGCTGCACCGAGCAGTCGCGCTCGAACAGGTAGACGTAGTTGCCGTGCGTGTCGCCGAACACCTGGATCTCGATGTGGCGCGGGCGCTGCACGTACTTCTCGATCAGCACCGCGTCGTCGCCGAAGCTGTTGATGGCCTCGCGCTGGCACGAGGCGAGCGCGGCGGCGAAGTCTTCGGCCTTGTCGACCGCGCGCATGCCCTTGCCGCCGCCGCCCGCGCTGGCCTTGATGAGCACGGGGTAGCCGATGCGGTCAGCCTCGCGCTCCAGCAGCTGCGGGTTCTGGTCGTGGCCGTGGTAGCCGGGCACCAGCGGCACGCCGGCCTTTTCCATCAGCTGCTTCGACTCTGCCTTCAGGCCCATGGCCTTGATGGCCGAGGGCGGCGGGCCGATGAAGACCAGGCCCGCGTCGGCGCAGGCCTGCGCGAACTCTTCGTTCTCGCTGAGGAAGCCGTAGCCCGGGTGTACGGCTTCGGCGCCCGTGGCCTTGGCGGCTTCGAGGATGCGCTCCCAGCGCAGGTAGCTTTCCTTGGGCGCGCTGCCGCCGATGTGGACCGATTCGTCGCAAGCGCGCACATGGTTGGCGTGCGCGTCGGCATCGGAATACACGGCGACGGTGCGAATCGCCATGCGGCGGGCAGTGGCCGCAACGCGGCAGGCAATTTCACCGCGATTGGCGATCAGGATCTTCTTAAACATTCGGAGTGTCTCCCGGAGGATTCTTTTTCAGTTGAAACGCAGGCACCACGCCCGGATCGGGTCGGCCGCTGAAGATGCGAGCCACGCGGGCGAACAGCGCCTTGAGGAAACGCCAGCTCTTGCGGATGAGCCACACGCTCGCCACAAGCACCAGCACGAACAGCACGAGAAAGACGAAGGGGTGCGCCACCGCGAGCCACAGGCCCGTGGGCACCATCGCGTCCTCGACCAGCGAAGCGCCCACGTTCGAGAACGGCTCGGGCGAGGTGTTGATGGCCGCGCGCGTGGTGGCCTTGGCCGCATGCGCGGTGGCCGCGAAGCTGCCGCCCAGCAGCGCCGCGACGATGGCCATCACGCCATGGTCGGCGCCGAACACGCTGGCCGCGAGCGCGGCGCCCGCCGGAATGCGGATGGCCGTGTGCACCACGTCCCACAGCGAGTCGAGGCCCGGGATCTTGTCGGCGAAGAACTCGATGAACACCATGAAGCCGCTGGCCGCGATGACCACCGGGTGCGCCAGCAATTGCAACCCGCCCGGCAGCGGCACCCAGCCGAAGTAGCCGACGATGCCCGTCAGCAGCACGACCAGATACAGCCGCACGCCGCTGGCCCAGCCGATGGCGGCGGCCAGCGCGATCAGCTGGGGCATGTCGAGGCTGGCGTTCATGGCGGCGGCACTCCTTCTTGTTCTTCAGTCGAATTCGATGGTGCCGGCTTCCATGGAAGCCACGAGGTCGGCGAGCCACGCCTGGACGGACGCATGCTCGACGGGCCGGTCTTCGTCGGCCTTCCAGAAGGCGATCAGCTGGCCCGGCTGGCCGCCGGCTTCTGCATCGATGTCGACGCAGAGGTAGCTGCCGCCGCCGTTCGACAGGAACGGCACCCAACCGCGCCGCCAGGTGGCGGGGTCTTCGAAGTCGGTGCCGATCATGTCGTCGAGCATCTCCTTGGTGTCGGCGATGTCCTCGAGCGCGACGAACATGCGGTTGTCCTGCAGGCTGTCGAAGCTGCTGTTCGGCTGGCCGTTGCGCCAGCGGTAGAGCGCGCGAAAAGCCTCGGGCAGCTTCAGCGAGAACCTCGCCTCGAAGGCGTCGAGCGCGTCGTCGCTCACGCCGGGCTGCAGCAACGCGCCATAGTCCGCGCGCCGGGCGGCCAGCCACGCGTCCATGCGTTCGATGAGTGCGCCGTGCGACATGCCGCTCAGGCCTTGTTCGCGTCCAGCCACGACGGCTTGCGCTTCTGCAGGAAGGCCTGCACGCCTTCACGGCCTTCGTCGCTCGCGCGGATGTCGGCGATGCCCTCGACCGTCTGCGCAATCAGCGCGTCGTCGATTTCGCGGCCGGCCACGTCGGCGATCAGCTGCTTGCAGGCGCGCACGGCGGCCGGGCTCGCGCCCGTCAGCGCCTTCACGAGTTCGTCGACCTTGGCGTCCAGCGCGTCGGCGGTGACCACCTCGTGCACGAAGCCGATGCGGTGCGCCTCGGCGGCGGTGAAGCGCTCGGCCGTGAGGAAGTAGCGCTGCGAGGCGCGCGTGCCCATCGCACGCAGCACGTACGGGCTGATGGTCGCGGGCACCAGGCCGATCTTCACTTCGCTCAGGCAGTACCACGCGGTGTCCACGCTCACGGCCATGTCGCAGGCCGCGACCAGCCCCATGCCGCCCGCGTACACGTCGCCCTGCACGCGCGCGATGGTCGGCTTGGGGCACTCGGCGATCGTGCGCAGCATGGCGGCGAGCTTGCTCGCGTCGGCGATGTTCTCGTCGCGCGTGTAGTCGGCCATGCGGCGCATCCAGTTGAGGTTCGCGCCCGCGCAAAAGGCCGGGCCGTTGGCGCCGAGCACGATGGCCTTCACCTGCGGCGCGGCGCCGGCTTCGGTGAAGGCCTGTGTCAGCTCGGCGATGACGATGTCGTCGAAGGCGTTGCGGGCGTCGGGCTGGTCGAGCCAGATGCGGGCGATGGGGCCTTCAAAGCTCAGTTGCAGTTTGGTGTAGTCGCTCATGTCCGTCGTGTCTTGTCTGTCGTCATTGCGAGTGCTTGGGCAGATCCAGCTTCGCGAGAAACTGCTCGACCATGGGCACCCAGATCGCCGCGTTGTCCCGCCCCTCGAAGAAAGCGTGGCCGTCGCTGCCGTAGGGCGGCACGCCCTCGAAACGCACGTCGACGCCCCGGGCCTTGTAGGCCGCCAGCAGCCGGCTCGCCAGCGCGGGACCGAAGAAATGGTCGTTCTCCGAGTAGACCCACAGCATCGGCACCTTCGTGGTCGCGGCGTAGTGGCCGAAGGCATCGACCAGCTTCGCTTCGTTGCACACGTCGTCAGGCCCGCGCGAGCCGCGTCCGCCCGCAAAGTTAATGGTGCCGACCACGCCGGCCGGGTTCAGGCTCGACAGCGCCAGCACGCCGAAGCCGCCGGCCGATTTGCCCAGCAGCACCATGTGCTGCGCGTCGGCATAGGGCAGCGCTCGCGCGTAGTCGAGCGCAGCGTCGATATCCTTGGCGCTTTCAAGGCCGGCCTGCACGTAGTCGGGGTTGGCGCAGCTGAAATAGTTCTCGGCCCACGGCCCGTCGGACTTGCCGTAGCCGCGGCGCAGCGGGTTGATGACCAGGAAGCCGCGCTTCGCGAAGAACTCGGCCTGCCGCGCATAGCGGTCCTGCATCTTCGCGAAGTCGGAGGGCGAGCGGGGCGTGCCGTGGTTGATCAGCAGCACCGGGAACGGCCCGTCGCCCTCCGGCTTGTATTCGGTGGCCGCAAGCCTGACGCGCGACTCACCGAAGAAGCCCTTGACCGTCATCGGGATCTCGATGTCGCGGCGCGCCACGTTCTGCGCCTGCACGCCAAGCGCACAGCAGCACAGCAGTGCGGCGATGAACGTGAGCTTGCGCAACGTCATGACGGACTCCTTCGATGTGCCTTACATCCGGAAGATGCCGAACTTCGGCTCGGGCACCGGCGCGTTGCGCGCGGCAGCGAGCCCCAGCGCCAGCACGCGGCGCGTGTCGGCCGGGTCGATGATGCCGTCGTCCCACAGCCGCGCGGTGGCGTAGTAGGGGTGGCCCTGGTCTTCGTACTGCTGGCGGATCGGGGCCTTGAAGGCTTCTTCCTCTTCCTTGCTCCAGCTGCCGCCCTTGAGTTCGATGCCGTCGCGCTTCACAGTGGCCAGCACGCTCGCGGCCTGCTCGCCGCCCATGACGCTGATGCGCGCGTTGGGCCACATCCACAGGAAGCGCGGGCTGTACGCGCGGCCGCACATGCCGTAGTTGCCGGCGCCGAAGCTGCCGCCGATGATGATGGTGAACTTGGGCACGTTGGCGGTGGCCACGGCCGTCACCATCTTGGCGCCGTGGCGCGCGATGCCTTCGTTCTCGTACTTGCGGCCCACCATGAAGCCGGTGATGTTCTGCAAGAACACCAGCGGGATCTTGCGCTGGCAGCACAGCTCGATGAAGTGCGCGCCCTTCTGCGCCGACTCGCTGAACAAAATGCCGTTGTTGGCGACGATGCCCACGGGCATGCCCTCGATCTCGGCAAAGCCGCAGACCAGCGTGGCGCCGAAGCGCGCCTTGAACTCGTGGAACTCGCTGCCGTCGACGATGCGCGCAATGATCTCGCGCACGTCGAAGGGCTTGCGCGTGTCGGTCGGGATCACGCCGTACAGCTCTTCGCGCGGGAACTCGGGGGCGCGCACTGCCTTGTCGTCCGAAGATTCGGCACCTGCGCTCTTCGCATTGAGGTTGGCCACGGCCGAGCGCGCGAGCGCCAGCGCATGCAGGTCGTTCTGCGCGAGGTGGTCGACCACGCCCGACAGGCGCGTGTGCACGTCGCCGCCGCCCAGGTCTTCGGCCGTCACGACCTCGCCGGTGGCCGCCTTCACGAGCGGTGGGCCACCCAGGAAGATGGTGCCCTGGTTCTTCACGATGATCGACTCGTCGCTCATCGCCGGCACGTAGGCGCCGCCGGCCGTGCACGAGCCCATGACCACCGCGATCTGCGGAATGCCCTGGGCGCTCATGTTGGCCTGGTTGTAGAAGATGCGGCCGAAGTGGTCGCGGTCGGGAAACACCTCGTCCTGGTTCGGCAGGTTGGCGCCGCCCGAGTCGACCAGGTAGATGCACGGCAGGCGGTTCTGCTCGGCGATTTCCTGTGCGCGCAGATGCTTCTTGACGGTCATCGGGTAGTAGGTGCCGCCCTTCACCGTCGCGTCGTTGCAGACGATCATGCAGTCCACGCCGTTGACGCGGCCGATGCCCGCGATGATGCCCGCGCCCGGCGCCGACTCTGCCCCCTTGGCGTCGAGGTACATCGCGTGCGCGGCCAGCGGCGCGATCTCGAGAAAGGGCGTGCCCGGGTCGAGCAGCTCGGCCACGCGGTCGCGCGGCAGCAGCTTGCCGCGTGCCGTGTGCTTGGCGCGCGCGGCCTCGCCGCCGCCCTGCTCCACCTTGGCGAACTGCGTGCGCAGGTCGTCGACCAGCGCGCGCATGGCGGTGGCGTTGGCCTGGAAGTCGGCCGAACGCGCGTTCAATTTGGTTTCGAGTTTGCTCATGCTGTCTTTTCTTGGCTGAGGCCGAGTTGTTCGGTCATCGCGTCGCGGATCTTGAATTTCTGGATCTTGCCGGTGACCGTCATCGGGAATTCGGTGACGAACTGGATGTACTTCGGCACCTTGTAGTGCGCGATCTGGCCCTTGCAGAAGCCGCGGATCTCTTCGTCGGTGGCGCTCTGGCCGGGCTTGACGATGATCCACGCGCACAGCTCTTCGCCGTACTTCCTGTCGGGCAGGCCGACCACCTGCACGTCCTGCACCTTCGGGTGGCGGTACAGGAACTCTTCGATCTCGCGCGGGTAGATGTTCTCGCCGCCGCGGATCACCAGGTCCTTGATGCGCCCGACGATGTTGACGTAGCCCTCGGCGTCCATGGTGGCCAGGTCACCGGTGTGCATCCAGTGCTCGGCATCGATGGCCTCGCGCGTGCGCGGCTCGTCGTCCCAGTAGCCGTGCATCACCGAGTAGCCGCGCGTGCACAGCTCGCCCGACTGGCCCGGCGGCATGATGGCGCCGGTCTCGGGGTCGACGATCTTCACCTCCAGGTGCGGCTGCACCGTGCCCACGGTCGACACGCGGCGGTCCAGCGGCGTGTCGGTGCTGCTCTGGCAGCTCACGGGGCTGGTCTCGGTCATGCCGTAGGCGATGGTGATTTCGCTCAGGTGCATTTCGCTGACCACGCGCTTCATGACCTCGATGGGGCACGGCGAGCCGGCCATGATGCCGGTGCGCAGGGTCGACAGGTCGAACTCCTTGAAGCGCGGGTGGTCGAGCTCGGCGATGAACATCGTGGGCACGCCGTGCAGGCCGGTGCATTTTTCGGCCTGCACCGTCTCCAGCACGGTGAGCGGGTCGAACCCGTCGTTCGGGTACACGATGGTGGAGCCGTGCGTGAGGCAGGCCAGGTTGCCCAGCACCATGCCGAAGCAGTGGTACAGCGGCACCGGAATGCACAGCCGGTCGACGGGCGAGAGCTTCATGCACTCGCCGATGAAGAAGCCGTTGTTCAGGATGTTGCGGTGCGTGAGCGTCGCGCCCTTGGGGAAGCCCGTGGTGCCGCTGGTGAACTGGATGTTGATGGGGTCGGTGGCCTTCAGCGTCTTCTGGATCCGCGCAATGCGCGCATCGGCCGCATCGCCGCCGGCCAGCAGCTGCGAGAAGCGCCGCATGCCGGGCTGCTCGTCGCCCTGGCCGGGCTTGTCGATCCAGAAGGTGTGCTGCAGCTGCGGCAGGCGCTGCGGGCCCAGCTCGCGCAGCATGCCCAGGTAGTCGCTGGTCTTGAACTGCGCCATCGTCACCAGCACCTTGCAGCCGACCTTGTTGAGCGCGTACTCCAGCTCCGAGGTGCGGTAGGCCGGGTTGATGTTGACGAGGATCAGCCCGACCTTGGCGGTGGCGATCTGCATCAGCACCCACGGCACGTTGTTGTGCGACCAGATGCCGACGCGGTCGCCGGTGGCCAGGCCCAGGTCGAGCAATGCGCTGGCCAGCTTGTTCGACTCGGCCTGCAGTTCGCGGTAGGTGTAGCGCTGGCCTTCGTGGCGGCTGACGAGCGCTTCGCGGTCGGGCTGCTTTTCGACCATGTCGTCGAAGAAGGTGCCGATGGGTTGTTCGATGAGGGGGACGTCGGTGGCGCCCTTGTTGTAGCTCTCGGTCAACGAAGCGGTCATGTTCATTTCCTTGTCTCCTTGTCTGGCTCCTTCCCCTTTCGGGGGAAGGTTGGGATGGGGGCTGGCGGCCTCTGTTCGGCGCGGCGCCTCATCGAACGCCGCTAGCCCCCACCCCGGCCCTCCCCCGGAAGGGGAGGGAGAAAAACATCCTAGGCCGTTTCAGCGAACAGCTCGCGACCGATCAGCATGCGGCGGATCTCGCTCGTGCCCGCGCCGATCTCGTACAGCTTCGCGTCGCGCCACAGCCGCTCCACCGGGAACTCCTTCGTGTAGCCCACGCCGCCCAGCGCCTGGATCGCCTCGCCGGCCATCCACGTCGCCTTCTCGGCCGAATACAGAATGGCGCCGGCCGCGTCCTTGCGGAAGGTGCGTGCGTGGTCGTTGCGGTCGCAGGCCTTGCCCACGGCGTACACGTAGGCACGCGTGGCCTGCCAGGTCGAGTACATGTCGGCCAGCTTGCCCTGCATCAGCTGGAACTCGCCGATGCTCTGGCCGAACTGCTTGCGGTCGTGAATGAAGGGCAGCACCGCGTCCATGCAGGCGGCCATGATGCCCAGCGGGCCGCCCGAGAGCACCGCGCGCTCGTAGTCCAGGCCGCTCATCAGCACCTTGGCGCCCATGCCTTCGCCGCCCAGCACGTTTTCTTCGGGCACTTCGCAGTTGTCGAAGAACAGCGGGAAGGTGTTGGAGCCGCGCATGCCGAGCTTGTCGAGCTTGTTGCCGGCCGAGAAGCCCTTGAAGTTCTTCTCGACGATGAAGGCCGTCATGCCGCGCGCGCCCATTTCGGGCTCGGTCTTGGCGTAGATGACCAGCGTGTCGGCGTCGCCGCCGTTGGTGATCCACATCTTGCCGCCGTTGAGCACGTAGTAGCCGTTCTTCTTCTCGGCCTTGAGCTTCATGCTCACTACGTCGGAGCCGGCGTTGGGCTCGCTCATGGCCAGCGCGCCCACATGCTCGCCGCTCACCAGCTTGGGCAGGTATTTCTTCTTCTGCGCGTCGCTGCCGTTGCGGTGGATCTGGTTCACGCACAGGTTGGAGTGCGCGCCGTAAGACAGGCCCACCGAGGCCGAGGCGCGCGACACCTCTTCCATGGCCACGATGTGGGCCAGGTAGCCCAGCTCGGTACCGCCGAATTCTTCCTTCACGGTCATGCCGTGCAGGCCGAGTTCGCCCAGCTTCCGCCAGAGGTCGTGCGGGAACAGGTTGTCGCGGTCGATGTCGGCGGCGCGCGGCGCGATTTCGTTGGCGGCGAAGTCCTGGATGGCGCTGCGCAGCGAATCGATGTCCTCGCCCAGGTCGAAGTTCAGGCCGGGATCGTGCATGTGTCTTGTCTCCTCTGAAAGGGGTCTGCGCGCAGTGCTACCCGCGCTGGATGGCGCTAGAAAGATCGCAGCTTACGCCTGGGCGCGCCGCAATTGGCGCCACAATGGTTGCAAATTGCGCCACGACCGATCCGTCCAGCCATGTCGTCACTGTCCTTTCTCAGGCCCGCCCGCGCCGTCACGCCGATGGCGTTCGTGAGAGCTATCGTGCAGGGCTATGCACGCTACGGCATGGACCCGGCCGAAGCCCTGAAGGCGGCACAGATCACGCCGCGCGAACTGGCCCGGCCGGGCGCGCGCGTCACGGCCGCGCAGTTCGAGGCGCTGTCGGAGCACGCCATGCAGGAGCTCGACGACGAGGCGCTGGGCTGGTTCTCGCGGCGCCTGCCCTGGGGCAGCTACGGCATGCTGTGCCGCGCGTCGCTGACCTCGCCCGACCTGGGCGTGGCCATCAAGCGCTGGTGCCGCCACCACCGGCTGCTGACCGAGGACATCGGCCTGGCGCTCGAGGTGGCGGGCGGCGTGGCCACCCTGCGCATCACCGAGAACCGCCCGCTGGACGATGCGTTCCGCGAGTTCTGCCTGGTGACCAGCCTGCGCTTCATGCACGGCTACATGTGCTGGGCGATCGACTCGCGCATCTCGCTGCGCAGCGCGACCTTTCCGTTCACCGCGCCGCCGCACGCCGACGCCTACGCGCCGATGTTCACGCCCGAGGTGCGCTTCGACGCGCCGCAGGCCGGCATCAGCTTCGACGAGCGCTACCTCGCCCTGCCGCTGCAGCGCGACGAGCGCGCGCTGCGCACCATGCTCAAGCGCGCGCTGCCGCTGACCATCCTGCAGTACCGGCGCGACCGCCTGCTGGGCCAGCGCGTGCGCGAGCTGCTGCGCTCGCGCGCCAGCGAAGCCACCACGGCCGATGCGATGGCCGCGCTGCTCAATGTGTCCAGCCGCACGCTGCACCGGCAGCTGCACGAGGAAGGCACCTCGCTGCAGGTGCTGAAGAACGAGGTGCGCCACGAGCTGGCGGTCGAGCAGTTGCGCCGCACCACGCGGCCGATCAAGCAGGTGGCGCTGGCGGTGGGGTTTCGCAACGAGAAGAGTTTTTCGCGCGCGTTCCTGCAATGGACGGGGCACGCGCCGCGCGACTTCCGCCAGCAGGGGCTGTAGCGCGCGCGTTCAGGCGGCGCGCTCGGCCTCCACGGCCTGCACCACCAGCCGGCGGAACTGGATCAGCGCCGAATCCATGGCCAGCGGCAGCATCGGCGCCGAGGCATCGCGCTCGATGTTGCGCGCCTGCGCGGTGATCATGTCGCGGTCTTCGTGGAACGCGACGATCAGGCTGTCGTAGATGGTGCGCGTGAGCTTCTCGCCGCCGAGCTCGGGCCGGTGCGACTGCTGGAAGAAGTAGTGCGTGGTGGTCTCGGTTTCGGGCGTCAGCGTCTGGCAGCTGTGCAGCTCGACGGCGCGCCGCATGTCGCCTTCGGCATCGCCCACGGGCCGCCCGCCCGACTGCATCAGCAGCGTGCCGGGCAGCACGAAGTCGTAGATGAACCAGCGGTCGAAGCGCGGGTTCGGGCCGAAGTCGCGCGCGCCGGCCCAGTGCGCGGGCGGCGGCACGTTCGCCACCTTGCGCGTCACGCGCAGGCCGCGCTCGATCTTCTCGATGACGGGCCGGGCCTGCGCGATGGCGGTGGAACCGCCCAGCGTTTTCTCGTGCACGTAGCTCAGGTGCGAGAAGTCGAGCAGGTTGTCGCAGATCAGCAGGTACGGGGTTTCGTAGTGCAGGTAGCCGGGAATGTGCAGCCACTGCGGGTCGTCGCACGAATGGTTGTCGGGCAAGAGCGCGGTGTCGGCGCGCGCCGCGTCGCCCATCCACACGAACACCCAGCGGTTGCGCACCGCCACCGGGTAGCTGCGCACGCGCGCCTTCGGCGGCACGGTGTCCATGCCCGGCGCCTCGACGCAGACGCCCTGCGCGTCGAACTTGAGGCCGTGGTAGCCGCAGCGCACGCAATCGCCCTCGCGCCGGCCCTTGGACAGCGGCGCGAGCCGGTGGCAGCAGCGGTCTTCCAGCGCCACGATGTCGCCGCCGGCCGTGCGAAAGAGCAGCAGCGGCTCGCCGATCACGGTGCGGTTGAACAGGCCCTCGGCGGGAATCTCGTGGTCCCAGGCGACCACGTACCAGCAGTTGCGGATGAACATTGCGCGCTTGTCTCCATCGGAATCGTTTGCGCCCGATGGTGCGGGCGGCGCGCCGCGGCGTCTGTCCCCCGCGCGGGGGACGACAGACGGGCTCAGCCCGCCAGCCGAACGAGCGCCGCGCGGTCGTGGATGCCGAGCTTGGCGTAGGCGCGCTTGCGCAGCGTGTGCACGCTCGAGGGCGCAATGTCGAGATCGGCCGCAATGCCGTCGGCCGTGAGGCCGCAGGCAATGCGCGCGCAGACCTCGCGCTCGCGGCCGCTGAGCGGCGCGTCGGCCAGGCGGCCGCGCGCCAGCGCGATGCGCGTGCCGATGTCCAGCGCGCCCGCGCCCGCACCGGTGCCCAGCGCGTGACGGTGCACCTGCCGCAGCAGCGGCGCCACGGCGAGCACGCGTTCGATCTCTTGTGGCGCGAAGCGCCCCATCGACTCGCGGCGGTAGAGGTTGATGGAGAACGCGCTGCCGTGCGCCACCGGCGCGTAGAGCAGCGCGAGCCGGTCGCTCAGGTGCTCGCGCTCGTAGATCTGGCGGCGCCATCCGGGGTCGGGAATGTCGTCGGCGTGCGTGTGCAGCACCGTGACCTCGTCGGCGGCGCCGCCTTCGTCCTCCATGCGGCCCGCGATGCGCGTGGCGTCGTCGAAACCGTAGAAGTGGCGCCGGTACTGCGCGAAGCAATCGCGCGTCACGTTGGGCACGCCGGTGCCGTGGGCATGGCCTTCGAGCTGCGTCGGCGCATCGGGCGCATGCCGCACCAGCGAGATGAACTCCACCGGCAGCAACGCGTTGAGAAAATGCAGCATCGCGCGGGCCGGTGCCAGGTCGCGCGGCACGTCGAGCAACAGCGACACCGCCCGCAGGTCGAGTGCCTGCTGGCTGGCGAGGGCTGCGGGAACGCGCCACATGGCTTGCATGCGGAAATTCTGCGCCCGCGCGGGCGCTGCGCGAGCACGCTGGTCTCGGGATTAACCCGCGTGGACCCGCGGCTTCAGACCGGTCTCACACCCTGTCGAGCTCGACCACCTTGGCGAGCCGTTGCAGTTCGGTATTCATGGGGCGTCAGGGCGCCGGCCGGTCTTCAGGCCGGCGAGTCGATCAGCGCGAGCGCATCGGCAATCGACTGGCTGTCTTCGGGCCTCACCAGCTTGGCCAGCTCCTTGCCGTCGCGCATGAACACCAGCGTGGGCCACAGCCGCACGTTGAACGAGCGGCCCAGCGGGCGGCCGCTGCCGTCCTCGACCTTGATGCGGCGCACGTTCGGGTACTTGGCAAAGGCCTCGGCGATGTTCGGCTGCGCGGCCTTGCAGATGCCGCACCAGTTGGTGCCGAACTCGACCACGGCGGGGCCGGTGAGCGCATCGATCTCGGTGCGCTCGGGTTGTTCGGTCTTGTATTCGGAAGTCATGGGAGTGCTGTTCCTGTGCTGAAGGGCCGTCGATGCCCTTCATTGCACCAGAAACTCAGGCCGCCTGCAGGCCGTGGCCCGACAACAGCGCGGGCAATTCGGCCATGTCGCTGAACACGCGCGCCACGCCCACGCTCAAGAGCGGCCCGGGCCCGCTGTGGCCCGACTCGCCCGTGCTGTAGCCGAACACGGTCGCGCCCGCGGCCACGCCGGCCATGGCGCCGGTGACGGTGTCCTCGACGATGGCGCAGCGGCGCGGATCGACCCCCAGCGCCTCGGCGGCCGCCAGGTACACGTCGGGGTGCGGCTTGGAACGGGGCATTTCATGGCCGCTGAAGATGCGGCCCTGGAAGCAGTCGAGCAGGCCGACCTTGGCCAGCTGCAGCTCGACCTTGTGGCGGTCGGCGCCCGAGGCACAGGCGATGCGGCCCTTGAGCCGCGCGTGGATCTCGCGAATGGCGGCCACGGCATTCGGAATGGCGACGAGGTCGCGCTCCAGCGCCTCGTTGCGGCGCGCGCGAAACAGCCGGAGCCATTCGTCGGTGATCTTCACGCCGGTCTTGGCCTCGATGAGCGCCGCTTCGTCCTTCACGGCCTTGCCGGTGAAGGTGTTCATCGATTCCTCGGTGCTGAGCTGCCAACCGAGCTCGCCGAGCATTTCGGCGAGCACGCGGTTGGTGATGGGTTCGGAGTCGACGAGAACGCCGTCGCAGTCGAACAGGACCGCGGAAAAGGGGAAAGGGGTCATGGCTCGATGGTAGCAATGACCCCGCGACACCCTTAAGACACGGCCTTGATCGGGATGTAGATCTCGCCGCCGCCGGCCATGAACTCCTTCGACTTCTCTTCCATGCCCTCGGCCATGGCTTCGGCCTCGGCCACGCCCTTCCTGGCGGCGTACTCGCGCACTTCCTGCGTGATCTTCATCGAGCAGAACTTGGGGCCGCACATGGAGCAGAAATGCGCCACCTTGCTGGAGTCCTTGGGCAAGGTCTCGTCATGGAACTCGCGCGCGGTGTCCGGGTCCAGGCCCAGGTTGAACTGGTCCTGCCAGCGGAACTCGAAGCGCGCCTTGCTCAGCGCGTCGTCGCGCGAGCGCGCGCCCGGGTGCCCCTTGGCCACGTCGGCCGCGTGCGCGGCGATCTTGTAGGCAATGATCCCCTGCTTCACGTCGTCGCGGTCGGGCAGGCCCAGGTGTTCCTTGGGCGTGACATAGCACAGCATGGCGGTGCCGGCCCAACCGATCATCGCGGCGCCGATGGCGCTGGAGATGTGGTCGTAGCCCGGCGCGATGTCGATGGTCAGCGGCCCGAGCGTGTAGAACGGCGCCTCGTGGCAGTGCTTGAGCTGCTCGTCCATGTTGGCCTGGATCATGTGCATCGGCACGTGGCCGGGGCCTTCGATCATGGTCTGCACGTCGTGCTTCCACGCGACCTGCGTGAGCTCGCCCAGCGTGCGCAGCTCGGCGAACTGGGCCTCGTCGTTGGCGTCGGCGCCCGAGCCGGGGCGCAGGCCGTCGCCGAGCGAAAAGCTCACGTCGTAGGCCTTCATGATGTCGCAGATGTCCTCGAAGTGCTCGTACAGGAAGCTCTCCTTGTGGTGCGCGATGCACCACTTGGCCATGATCGAGCCGCCGCGCGACACGATGCCCGTCATGCGGTCGGCCGTCAGGTGGATGAACGGCAGGCGCACGCCGGCGTGGATGGTGAAGTAGTCGATGCCCTGCTCGGCCTGCTCGATCAGCGTGTCGCGGAAGATGGCCCAGGTCAGGTCCTCGGCCACGCCGCCCACCTTCTCCAGCGCCTGGTAGATCGGCACGGTGCCGATGGGCACCGGCGAGTTGCGCACGATCCAGTCGCGCGTGGTGTGGATGTTCTTGCCGGTCGACAGGTCCATCACGTTGTCGGCGCCCCAGCGGATGGCCCACACCAGCTTCTCGACCTCTTCCTCGATGCTCGAGGTGACGGCCGAGTTGCCGATGTTGGCGTTGATCTTCACCTTGAAGTTGCGCCCGATGGCCATCGGCTCGACTTCGGGGTGGTTGATGTTGGCCGGAATGATGGCGCGCCCGCGCGCCACTTCGTCGCGCACGAACTCGGGCGTGATGATGCGCGGAATGCTCGCGCCCATCGGGTTGCCCCTCACGCGCTTGGCGCGCTCCTCGTTGGCGAGGTATTCGGCCATCCACTCGCGCTTGCCGTTCTCGCGCAGGGCCACGTATTCCATCTCGGGCGTGACGATGCCGCGGCGCGCGTAGTGCATCTGCGTGACGTTGGCGCCCGACTTGGCGCGGCGCGGCGTGCGCTGCAGCGCCGAGGCGCCGGCGCGCAGTTCGGCCAGGCGCTGGGCGTCGCGGTCCTCGTTCTTGCCGCCGTCGTCCAGCGCGTGGTGCGAGCGGCCTTCGTAACTTTCCGTGTCATTGCGCTCGATCACCCAGGCGCTGCGCACGTCGGGCAGGCCGCGGCGCACGTCAATCTCGACCTTGGCATCGGTGTAGGGGCCCGAGGTGTCGTAGAGCGACACGGTCTCGCCGTTGGTCAGCAGGACGTCGCGCACGGGCACGTTCAGGTCGGGCCGGCTGCCCGGAATCAGGCACTTGTGCGAAGCGGGAAAGGGCTCGCGCGTGAGCGAAAGCAGCGAGGTGAACTTGTCGGGCGCATTCATCGGGGCACTCCTTGTTGAGGGAAAGGGTGCTCCGCAATCGCTCGGTGGACTTCGGGAAGCCCGTCACGGAAGGGAGTGACGGACCGGAGTCAGGGAGTGCAGCTCTTCTTACGCCGGTATGACCCGGATCAAGTTCGCGGGTCGGCAACTTTGCCATCTCAGCACGCCACATGCGTGCACCCCGGAGCGGGGCCGATTGTGCGAGCCCCGGCCCGGCGCGTCAAGCCAGGGGCTGTTGCAGGTCGCCTTCGAGGTAGTACCAGCGCTCGCCCTCGCGCACGAAACGGCTGCGCTCGTGCAGCCGGGTGGCCGCGCCGGTGGCCGCGCTGCGCTGGCGCGCGACGAACTCGACCTCGGCATGGTCGGCATCGAGCACCGAGCGCGAACGGATGTCCAGGCCCAGCCATTTGACGCCGGGCTCGAACTCGATCGAGCCCGGCCGGTGGGTCGCATGCCAGGTGGCGAGCAGGTAGTCGCCGCGCTCCAGCACGAAGGCCGAATAGCGCGAGCGCATCAGCGATTCGGCGTCGGGCGCGGGGGTGTTCTCGAAATCGTCGAGGTAGCGGCCGCAGCACAGGGCGTAGCCGATGGGCTTGTCTCGGCGGTCGGTACGGCCGCAGGGGCAGGGTCCGGTGGTGGGATCGTTGGCACTCATGAAGACCGCTATTGGAACACCTCGCGGCCCGGGCGCCGATGGGGCAAGCCCGAGGCCGCGCGCAGCCGCCCGCGCCGAGGGCATTCACCCTTGGCGCGGCGCTTGCTAAACGCTAGCGTCACACCGACCCCACCGGAAGCATGGCGATGTACCTCACAGGCACGGAACAGCAGGCATTGCGCGGCGTCTTCACGCTGCTGGCGGAAGACGCCGCCTGCAACGAGCGCGAGATCCGCGAGCGCCTGGGCCGCGCGCTGCTCGACCTGCTGCACGCGGACCAGTTCGCCTCGTTCGTGTGGGACGCCGGCAGCGGCAGCTTCGGCGCGCGCGTGGCGATCAACATGGAGCCCGCCAACCTCGACCGCTACGCACAGTGGCACCAGCACCACGACCCGATCACCTTCGTGCTGCAGTCGCGCCGCCGCGCCACGCGCGTGACCGAGGTGATGCCGCAGCGCGCGCTGATGCGCACCCCGTTCTTCACCGACTTTCTGGCGCGCGACGGCCTGCATTGGGGCATGAACCTGCACGCCTTCGACGGCGACCGCGCGCTGGGCGACCTGCGCATCTGGCGGTCCAAGGCGCGCGGCGATTTCGGCGAGCACGAGAAGGCGCTGCTCGACCTGATCGAGCCGGCGTTCGCGGGGGCGCTGCAGCGGGCGCAGCGCGCGGCCGCGGCTGCGGCGGCATTGCCGGCCCCTGCCCCGGTCGCCGCATGGGCCTTGCTGAGCGTGCGCGAGCAGGAGGTGGCGCGCTGCGTGCGCGAGGGCCTCACCGACAAGGAAATCGCGCGGCGCATGGCGGTGGGTGTGCCCACCGTGCGCACCTACCTGCGGCGCATCTTCGACAAGCTGGGCATCGAGCGTCGCGCGGCCCTGGCGGGCTGGACGGCGCCGGCCGCCGGGCGCTGATCCCGCGCGGATCGGCCTGCTACTTCGGCGCGGGCAACCGGCCGAGCACCTGCTCCACGGCAAGGCCCACGGCCAGCAGCTTGCGGTCGCTGCCGGCCGGGCCGTCGAGCTCCAGCCCCACGGGCAAGCCCGTCGTCGCGCCCAGGCCCGCGGGCAGTTGCACGCCCGGAATGCCGGCGTTGCTGCCGGGGTCGGTGTTCTGGATCAGCGCGCCGAAGTTCTCGGGGCTGCTGGCTTCGGGCGCGGCGGCCAGTGCCACGCGCGGCACGGTCGCAAACACCAGCGCGTCGAGCCGGTTCTTCGCGAAGGTGTCGCGGTAGAGCTTCTGCAGCGCGGGCCGGGCCGCGCGCATGGCGTTGTCGTAGACCGGCTTCGCGTCGACCGTGCCGTTGGGCGCGGGCAGCTTGCGCGGGATCACGAAGGCGTCGAAGGTGCCCTTGACGTCGGGGCTGGCGATGCCGGCCGCAAGCTGCGCAATGTCGATGCCGGTGCGGTACTTCGCGAGGTACGCCGCCATGTCGTCGTGCGCCTCGTAGAGCGCGAGCGGAAAACCGATGGCGCCGTTGAGTTCCATGAGCTTCGGCATCTCCACGTCGACCAGCGTGACACCGGCCGCGCGCAGCTTGGCCAGCGCGGCGTCGGTGGCGGCGCGCGTATCGGCGTCCAGGTTGGCATGAAGGGCCGGCACCACGCCCAACCGCACGCGCTTCAGGTCGGCGGGCTGGAGCGGCGCGCCGCCGGCAATGACGCCGTCGAGCAGCGCCACGTCGGCCATCGACTGCGCCATCGGCCCCGCCGTGTCGCGCGTGTGCGAGATCGGCGCGATGCCCTGCTGCGAATAACGGCCCATGCTCGGGCGCAGCGACGCGCAGCCGTTGAACGCGCACGGAATGCGCACCGACCCGCCCGTGTCCGTACCGAGCGCGGCCGGCACCATGCGCGCGCCGAGCGCCGCGCCGTTGCCCGACGACGAGCCGCCCGCGATGCGGCTCGCGTCATAGGCGTTGCGCACGCCCACCTCGGGCCCGGTCTGGAACGCGGGGTTGTAGCCGGTGACGCCGAAGGCCAGCTCGTGCATGTTCGTCTTGCCCAGCACCACCGCACCGGCCGCGCGCAGCTTGGCCACCACGGGCGCATCGGCCGTGGGCACGAAGCCCTTGAGCGCGGGCGTGCCGGCCGTCGCGGGCAGGCCCTGTACCTGGATGTTGTCCTTGATGGCCACGGGCAGCCCCGCGAGCGGCTTGCACGCGCCGCCGCGCTTACGCAAGGCATCGGCCGCGCGCGCCTGCTTCAGCGCGCCGGCTTCGTCGAGCGTGATGAAGGCGTTGAGGTTCGCCTTGGCCTTGGCCTGCGCGATGTAGGCCGTGACCAGCTGCTCGCTGGTGACGGTGCCGGCGCACAGCTGCTTCACGGCGTCGCTCGCGGTGAGCGTGGCGATGTCGGGCGTGGCCCCTTGGGCATGGGCCGGAAGGCCGAGTGCGCCGAGGCACAGCAGGGCCCATGCGGCGGGAACGCGTTTGGGAAGTTGGGGAGTGGACATGGCGAAGACCTCCGACAGAAGAGGCCGCCATGCTGCGCTTCCGGCGCGCGGCTGTCTGTCGTCGAAACCGATGACAGGCCGACCGGAGGGTCTGCTACTGGAACATCACCCACTCGGGCCGCATGTTGAAGCGCACCGGCAGGATGCTCACGCCGAGCCCGCTGGTCACGTACATGCGCTTGCCCTTGTGCGCGATCCAGCCGTAGGCCCATTCGCGCGGCGCGGCGCCGGGCACGACCAGCGCGCCATGGCCCGGCACGCTGATCTGCCCGCCATGCGTGTGCGACGCCACCACCAGCCCCCGCGTGCGCGGCATCGTCGCGAAGCTGAAGGGGTCGTGCATCATGACCAGCGTCGCCGCGCCTTGCGGCACGCCGGCCAGCGCGCGCATCGGGTCGGAGTGGCCCGTCGAGTGGTCGCCGATGCCGACCACCCAGAGCTCGTGGCCGGGCAATTGCACCGCGGCGTTCTCCAGCACGCGGATGCCTTGCGCGGTCAGGGCCTCGGCGGTGCGCTTGCCGTCGTGCCACCAGTCGTGATTGCCGAGCACCGCGTACACGCCTTGCGACGCCTTGAGGCGGCCGAGCACGGCGGCCATGCTTTCGATGGAGAGCGGCTCGTCGTCGCCGGAGCCCGCGAGGAAGTCGCCGGGCAGCAGCACCACATCGGGCTGTGCGGCGTTGATGGCATCGACGATGCGCGCGGCCCGCTCGACGCTGGTGATGCGCCATGCCGAGCGCGTGGTCAGGTGCCAGTCGCCAGCCACGGCCACCTTGAGGCCGGCGGGCGCCTGCCATTGCGCCGAGCTCAAAGGCTCGACGCGCGCAGCCACCCAACGCGGCTCGATGACGAAGCCCCAGAGCGCAAGCGCCGCCAGCACGAATGCGGCGGCGATCCGGCCCCAGCGACGCCCGCCGCGCGTGCTCACGCCAGCGCGCGTTGAATCAGCAGCTTCTGGATGTCCGACGTGCCTTCATAGATCTGGCACACACGCACGTCGCGGTAGATGCGTTCCAGCGGAAAGTCGTTCACGTAGCCATAACCGCCCAGCGTCTGGATGGCCGCGCTGCACACGCGCTCGGCCATCTCGCTGGCGAACAGCTTGGCCATGGCAGCCTCTTTCAGGCACGGCCGGCCGGCGTCGCGCAGGCTCGCGGCGTGCCAGATCAATTGGCGCGCGGCTTCGAGCTGCGTCGCGCATTCAGCCAGGCGAAAGCCCACGGCCTGCTGGTCGAAGATCGAGCCGCCGAAGGCCTGGCGCTCCTTGGCATAGGCCAGCGCCACGTCGAAGGCGCTGCGCGCCATGCCCACGCTCTGCGCGGCAATGCCGATGCGGCCGCCCTCGAGCGCGCCCAGCGCGATCTTGTAGCCCTCGCCTTCGGCGCCGATCAGGTTCTCGCGCGGAATACGGCAGCCGTCGAAGTTGATCTGCGCGGTGTCGCTGCTGTGCTGGCCCAGCTTGTCTTCCAGCCGCGCGACGTTGTAGCCCGGAGCGTCGGTCGGCACGATGAACGCGCTCATGCCGCGCTTGCCCGCGCCCTTGTCGGTCACCGCGATGACGATGGCCACGTGGCCGTTCTTGCCGCTGGTGATGAACTGCTTAACGCCGTCGATCACGTAGGCGTCGCCGTCCTTGCGCGCCGTGGTGCGCAGGCTCGATGCATCGCTGCCGGCCTGCGGCTCGGTGAGGCAGAAGGCGCCGAGCATTCGGCCCTGCGCCAGCGGCTCAAGCCATTGCTTTTTCTGCTGCGCGTTGCCGTAGCGCATGAGGATGGCATTGACCGGGCAGTTGGTCACGCTGATGGCGGTGCTGGTGCCGCCGTCGCCGGCCGCGATTTCTTCCAGCACCAGCGCGAGCGTGAGGTAGTCGAGCCCGGCACCGCCATGCTCCTCGGGCACGCAGATGCCGTAGGCGCCCAGCGCGGCGAGGCCCTGGTGGGCCTCCTTGGGAAAGCTGTGCTCGCGGTCCCACTTCGGGGCGTGGGGCCACAACTCGGCCTGCGAAAAATCGCGCACCGCGTCGCGGATGGCTTCCTGGTCTGCGCTGAGCAGCATGGCGTTGTCTCCTGTACTCGTTGTCGTGTGCTTCTTCTTACTTGCCGGCGCCCAGGTCCATGATCAGGCGGGCTGCCATGTACAGGCGGCGCGGAATGGCGCTGGTGTCGACGTACTCGGCCTTGTCGCTGTGGTAGCCGAAGCCCGGCAGGCCCAGGCTTTCGATCACGGGCTTGCCGGACAGCGCCGCGTAGGCCGCGTCGGTGCCGCCGCCGGTGCGCTCTTCCACGCCCAGGTTGCCGCCGGCTTCCTTGTAGAAGGCCACGGCCTTGTCGACCAGCTTCTTGCCGCCTTCGCCGGCGTTGAAGGCCGGGCGGCCGCGCGTGACGAGCACCTTGACGTCGGCCTCGGGCAGCTTCTTCTGCTGCGCGCGTTCTTCGAGCGTCTTCATGGCGGCGTCGAAATCTTCGTTGCGCGCATAGCGCACGTCGGCGTTCAGCGTGGCGCTGGCCGGGATGATGTTCGACACGTTGCCGGCCTTGGCGATGGTCCAGTTGAAGCGCAGGTTCTTCGACTTGTCGTCGATGTTCATCGTGCGCAGCACCAGGTCGGACGCCTCGACCAGCGCGTTCACACCCAGCTCGGGCGCGGCGCCCGCATGCGAGGCCTTGCCGGTGATGTTGACCTGCACGTAGGCGATGCCCGAGGTGCCGAGCGACAGCTTCTCGTCGCCGGCGCTGGTGGGCTCGAACGACAGCACGTAGTCGGCCAGCTTGGCTTCCTCCTGGATCAGGTCGCGCGAGCCGAAGGAGCCTTTTTCCTCGTCGGTGTTGAACAGCACGGTGATGGTGCCGTAGTCGCGCACGCCGTAGTCCTTGAGCAGCTTGAGCGTGTGCAGGATGACGGCGTTGCCGCCCTTGTCGTCGGCGATGCCGGGGCCGTAGGCCTTGTCGCCCTCGATCTTGAACGGCGCCTTCGCGAGGATGCCCTTCAGGTACACGGTGTCCATGTGCGACAGCAGCAGCAGGTTCTTGCCGCCGCGGCCCTTGAGCTTGCCGACGATGTTGTCGCCCACCACGATGCCGGCCGACTTGCTGCGCGTGACGGTGAAGCCCAGGTTCTTGAGCTCGCCCTCGAGGTAGTTGCCGGCGGCGGCCAGGCCTTCGGCGTCACCGGTGCCGGTCTCGATGTTGACGAGCTTTTCCAGCGTCTTGATCACGGCCGGCTGCTCGTCGGTGGCGGCCTGGAAGAGCACGTTGTCGCGCTTCTGTGCCAGGGCGGGGGCGAGGAACGTGATGGCAAGAAGCGCAGCAATTGCATTGCGCTGGAAGGCCGGGTGCATGAGACGATCTCCAGATACTAGTGATCCTCACATTCTAGGTATTGCTCCATGCCCGCCGGCAGCATTCGCAGCCGGGGGAGCATCACCTCTCAGTCGGCGCCCAGGTCGGCGCAGGCTTGCACCGTGAACTGCTTGCCGTCGAGTTCGCGCGCCAGCGCCGTCAATTCCGCGGAGTCGTCACGTCGGGCTTCGGCGCGCAGGGCCGCCAGCATCCGCTGCGGGCTGTCCGTCAAGCGCGACTGCGCATCGATGGAAAGCCAGCAATACAAACGCGTGAGGTCGATCCGGGACTTCGACCAGCGCCGCTGGAAATAGGAGAGGAGCCCGTCCAGTTCTCCGACATAGCCCGCGCGGCGTGCTGCGAGTTCGAGTCGCACGCCGCGTTTCATGTCCTGCGGATATCCATCGATTCCCAGAAGCAGGCGACGCCCCATTTGAAGCTGGCATTGCGGATGCTGGCGTTCAACGCCTTCTTGCAGCCAGCGCCGAGCCTGCGCCTGGTCCGCCTGCGTTGCCTTGCGTTTAGCTTGATCGACCAGCTCGGTCATCAAGCACATAGCGCCTGTATCCCCGCGCTCAGCCAGTTCTTCCAGGCGCTTCATCGGCGCGTTCAAAGGATGAATCAAGCCGCGTTCGGGTTGAAGGACCTGCAGCGTGACATGCGCCAGTTCAAAGCCCTCATCAGACATTTTTCTCCAGCGATGCTCGCGGTTCTTGCCGCTCGACTTGCCGGCATATTGCCGGCTTTGCCCCTTCCATTGCGGCAGCTCGTTGAAAAGCTCCAACTCGTCGCGTGCGCGCTCGGCATCGCTCAGACCAGCCGCCTTGCTTGCGTCGAACGCCGGCAGATCGAAGCGTGGAAGGTACTCGCGCGCCGATTCGTACACCAGCATCGCGCAGGCCCAGAAAAGTATCGCGCCCAACAGAAGCGAAAGGCACCACAGCGTGCGGCTGCCGCGTCGCGCGGCCACTTAACCGACCACCGAAACGAGATCGACATCGGCCAGGCACTCGCTCGTAGGCCGCCTCCAGCCAAGGATCGATCTTTCTTCAGAGCCCTGGCGAGCGAAGGCATAGCCATGGTCGTAAGCACCCAGCTCTCCGGGTATCGCCAGTCGACGCACAAGCCGGGCACCCACAAGCCTTTGAACCCGTGCGGAATCTGTATCGCAGAAACGTTGGCGAGCGAAGCGAAGTTTCAACTGGCAGGCAGCACCGGAGGCCACGGGAAACCGGGCATAGGTACCGACGACAGAATTGTTCGCCGACGTGATCGGCACAAGAACGACTTCGCCGTCGCTCAAGGCGCTATCGGAATCTCCGATGCGAATCCCAAGTTTTTTTTCCAGGGCCTTGGGACTGCACAAGGTCCTGGCCCCCTCGCGGCTCAATTCGGCCAAGCTGAGAAGCAGGCTGTCATTGCCCGACGAAAAGATCCCGTTGTACGGCAATGCCATCCAGACGCCGCCGCCCACCAGCAGCACCGCCGCGACAAGACCGGCAAATCGATGAAGCTTCGTCTCTCTTGCTGGAAACTCGTGCGGAACGCCAACCGCGATAGCTCGGTCCGAAGGCGCGATGGCCTCCGAAACCGAAACCTGCTTTCTCATTTTTTCTCCCCGAAATCACACCGATCTCCCCCATGGCTGCACCATGGCGAAATGATCTTATCAGTGCTTTTCAGGCAGAAAAGTCATCTTCAATCATCAAAAGTTATCAACTGTTCTCAACTTAGAGAATCTCAAGTGCCACGGCGGTACCCTCGCCTCCCCCAATGCACAGCGTGGCCACGCCGCGCTTCTTGCCGCGCGCCTTCAGCGCGTGGATCAGCGTGACCATGATGCGCGCGCCGCTGGCGCCGATCGGGTGGCCCAGCGCGCAGGCGCCGCCGTGCACGTTGACGATCTCGTGCGACACGTCGAGCTCGTGCATCAGCGCCATCGGCACCACGGCGAAGGCTTCGTTCACCTCCCACAGGTCGACGTCCTTCACGGCCCAGCCGGTCTTCTTGAACAGCTTGGCGACGGCGCCCACGGGCGCGGTCGAGAACCACTCGGGCTGCTGCGCATGCGTGGCGTGGCCGACGATGCGGGCGATGGGCTTCGCACCGATCTTCTTGGCATGCGATTCGGTCATCATGACCAGCGCGGCGGCGCCGTCGTTGATCGACGAGCTCGATGCGGCGGTGATGGTGCCGTTCTCTTTCTTGAACGCGGGCTTGAGCGTGGGGATCTTGTCGAGCTTGACCTTGCCCGGGCCTTCGTCGACCGAGACCACGGTGTCGCCGCCGCGGCCCTTGACCGTGACGGGCACGATCTCGTCCTTGAACAGGCCCGTTTCGGCGGCCTTCTTGGCGCGCTCGACGCTGGCGATGGCGAAGGCGTCCTGCTGCTCGCGCGTGAACTTGTACTTGGCCGCGCAGTCTTCGCCGAAGGTGCCCATCGAGCGGCCCGGCTGGTAGGCGTCTTCCAGGCCGTCGAGCATCATGTGGTCGAAGATGCGGTCGTGGCCCATGCGGTAGCCGCCGCGGCCCTTGAGCATGAGGTAGGGCGCGTTGGTCATGCTTTCCATGCCGCCCGCCACGATCACGTCGTGGGTGCCGGCCAGCAGCAGGTCGTGCGACAGCATCGCGGCCTTCATGGCCGAGCCGCACATCTTGCTGAGCGTGACGGCCCCCGCGCTGTCGGGCAGGCCGCCCTTGTAGGCCGCCTGGCGCGCCGGCGCCTGGCCCTGGCCGGCCATCAGGCAGTTGCCGAACAGCACTTCACCCACGCTGTCGGGCGCGATGCCGGCGCGCTCGACGGCGGCCTTGATGGCGGCGCCGCCCAGGTCGTGCGCGGAGAGCGAAGAGAAGTCGCCCTGGAAGCTGCCCATGGGGGTGCGGGCCAGGCCAACGATGACGATGGATTCGGACATGTGGAGGTCTCCTTCAGGAATGATGTGAAAGCGAAAATCAAAAACAACCGACAGGGTCAGAAATGCGTCGCGTGGCCTTCATGCTGGAAGCGCTGCGACTCTTCGTACGGGAACACATCGAGCATCTGCCCGGCCTGGATGCGTTCCTTGTGGTGCTGCCAGAAGGCGGCGTCGAGCAGGTCGGCGTGGTGCGCCATGAAGGCGGCGCGCACGTCCGGGTTGCCCAGCAGAAAGGGCTCGAAGGTCTCGGGGAACACGTCCTTCGGGCCGACCGAATACCAGACCTCGCCGCTCATCTCGTCTTCCTCGTTGCGCGGCGCGGGCACCTTGCGGAACTTGCAGTCGGTGACGTATTCGATCTCGTCGTAGTCGTAGAACACCACCTTGCCGCCGCGCGTGACGCCGAAGTTCTTCCACAGCATGTCGCCGGGAAAGATGTTGGCCGCCACCATGTCCTTGATGGCGTTGCCGTACTCCACGACCGCATGCTCGAGCTGGTCTTTCGCGCGCCTGGCGTGCGCCGGGCTCTCGGGGTGGGCCAGCGTGTCGAAGGCTTCCTGCAGGTAGATGTTCAGCGGGATCATGCGGCGCTCGATGTAGACGTGCTTGACCACCAGCTCCATTTCCCCGTTGCCGTCGCGGTCGCCGATCTCCAGCTGGCTGGGCGCGAACTTGCGGATCTCTTCGATCAGTTCGGGCTCGAAGCGGTCGAGCGGAAAACCCACGTCGCTGTACTCCAGCGTGTCGGCCATGCGGCCCACGCGGTCGTGCTGCTTCACGAGCATGTACTTGCCCTTGATCTGCTCGCGCGTGGTGTCCTTCTGCGGCGGATAGAAGTCCTTGATGACCTTGAACACGAACGGAAACGACGGCAGGTCGAACACCAGCATGACCATGCCCTTGATGCCGGGCGCGATGCGAAAGCGGTCGCTCGAGTAGTTCAGGTGCGAGAGAAAGTCGCGGTAGAACAGCGTCTTGCCCTGCTTGGCCAGGCCGAGCGCGTTGTAGATTTCGGCGCGCGGCTTGCGCGGCATGAGCGAGCGCAGGAACTGCACCCAGGCCGAGGGTACTTCCATGTCGACCATGAAGTACGCGCGCGCAAAGCTGAACAGCATCTGCAGGTCGTCTTCGCCGAACAGCGCCGCGTCGATGTAGAACTTGCCGTGGCTGTCGTGCAGGATCGGCAGCGAGAACGGGATCTCGACGAAGCCGTTCATGATCTTGCCCACCACGTACGCGCCCTTGTTGCGAAAGAACAGCCCCGACAGCACCTGCAGCTGGAAGTTGGCGCGCAGCTTGACCTGGTGAAAGCGGTTCAGGATGACGTGCGCCACGCGCTGCGCGTCGCGCCGCTTGTCGGCGAAGCTGCCGAGCAACGCGAAGTCGTCGAGCATCTGCTCGACGGTGTCGGCCAGCGTGTCGTGCGCCGGGTAATAGGGCCGGTAGGTGGGCGCGCCGCGCGGCTCGATGTACTCGGTGCTGATGGCCGGGCGCACGAAGATGAAGTCGTTCTGGAAGTACGCGCGGTGCAGGATCTTGGTGGTGACCGAGTTGAAGAAGCTCTCGGCCAGCTCGGGCTGGTGGTGGTCGACCAGCAGGCCGATGTAGTGCAGCTTGATCTGGTGCCACACGTCCATGGGCTGCTCGCCGGCCTTGAACTCTTTTTCGAGCCGGGCCACGGCCTCGCTCACGCGCAGGTCGTAGAACTCAATGCGCTCGCGCTGCGCCCGCTGCTGGCCGTGCCAGTCGGCGGTTTCGAAGCGGTGCTTGGCGCGCGCCGACTCGGCCCGGAACAACCGGTAGTGCCGGTTGAAGCCGTCCATCATCGCCTTGGCGATGTCATAGGCCAGCGGCGAGTCGAGGCGCTGCGGGAACATGGCCGGCGGCGGTGGCGGCGATGGCGGCGGTAGCGCCGATCAGGCGGCTGCGGGGTCGGCCTTGCCTTGGTCGGCCTCGGGCTGCGGCGCCATGGCCTGTGCTTCCTGCACGGCCTGGTTCACTTGCGTACCCTGCGCCGTCAGCGACTGCATCACTTCGCCGGGCTTGCTCCACTTGTAGCGGATGCGCTGCACGGCGGCCTTGTAGACCGCGTCCAGCGGCTTGGCGCCGTCGACGCTCAGGCCGAGGTCTTGCAGCAGGCCGTCGTGCACGCCGAAGGTCCAGCCGTGGATGCGCACCTTCTGGCCGCGCGCCCAGGCGTCGACCATGACGGTGCTGACGGCCACGTTGACCACCTGCTCGGCCACGTTGAGTTCGCACAGCGCGTCGACGCGCACGTCTTCGGGCAGGCTGTCGAGCATGGTGTGGTGGCGGTCGCGCACGTCCTGGATGTGGCGGATCCAGTTGTCGGCCAGGCCGATGCGCGCGCCGCTGAGCGCGGCCTTGACGCCGGCGCAGCCGTAGTGGCCGACCACCATGATGTGCTCGACCTTCAGGTGCTCCACCGCGAACTGGATCGCCGAGAGCGCATTGAGGTCGGAGTGCACAACGATGTTGGCCACGTTGCGGTGCACGAACACTTCACCCGGCTCCAGGCCGGTGATCTGGTTGGCGGGCACGCGGCTGTCGGAACAGCCGATCCACATGTAACGCGGCGTTTGCTGCTTGACCAGGCCGGTGAAGAAACCGGGCCGGTCGCGCTCCATTTGCGCGGACCAGGCGCGGTTGTGGGCGAAGAGGTCGTCGAGGTTATCGGTGTCGGACATAGTCAGCTATTGTCGATGAGTCGGGGTTTCTTCAGGCCTTGGCGGCCTTTTGGGCTTTTTGTGCCTTGACCAGCGTGGCGCGGCCCTTTTTCTCGTGTTCGCGCACTTCCGCCAGATTGGCCTGCAATTCAGTCAGTTGCGCCTCGAGCTGGGCCCTGTGGGCACCCAGCACGCCGAGAAACTTTTCCAGCTGCGGCACGGTGTCGCGCGGGCTGTCGTACATGTCCAGAATGTCCTTGGCCTCCGTCAGGCTCAGGCCCAGGCGCTTGGCGCGCAGGGTGAGCGTGAGCCGGGCGCGGTCGCGCGCGCTGTAGATGCGCTGCAGCCCGGCCCGCTCGGGCGTGAGCAGGCCCATGTCCTCGTAGAAGCGGATGGCCCGCGTCGTGAGGTCGAACTCCTTCGCGAGCTGGCTGATGGTGAAGGTCTGCGCGGGCATGGCGGCGGGTGGACAAAAGGAACGTCAATCGAAGGGTTACGGGGGCGACAGCACGTTTGCGCCGTGCTCCCTACAATGGTGCCCTTGACTCATGACGTTTACGTAAACGTCAATCTTACATGAACCTCCTCGAACGCGAACTCCACTACCCCCTCGGCGACACGCTCCCCGAGCCCGGCCAGGCCCTGGAAGTGGCGCCCGGCGTGCGCTGGATCCGCATGCGGCTGCCCTTTGCGCTGGACCACATCAACCTCTGGCTGCTGCGCGACACCATCGACGGCGTGGCAGGCTGGACGGTGGTCGACTGCTGCATCGCGCACGACGAGGCGCGCAAGCAATGGGAGCAGATCTTCGAGACCCAGCTGCAGGGCCTGCCGATCCTTCGCGTCATCGTCACGCACATGCACCCCGACCACATCGGGCTGGCCCACTGGCTGTGCGAGCGCTGGAACGCGCCGCTGTGGATCAGCTCGACCGACTACCACGTGGCGCGCGTGCTCAGCACCGCCGGCGACACGCTGGCGGGCGGCGAGCAGGCCGCGCGCTTCTTTGCCTCGCACGGCATGACCGACCCCGAGTCGATCGCCAAGATCCGCGCGCGCACCAACTACTACGCGAACATGGTGCCCTCGGTGCCCGACAGCTTCACGCGCATGCTCGACGGCGACACGGTGATGATCGGCGGCCACGCCTGGCGCTGCATCAGCGGCTACGGCCATGCGCCCGAGCACATCGCGCTGTACTGCGACGAACTCAAGCTGCTGCTGGGCGGCGACATGATGCTGCCGCGCATTTCGACCAACGTGAGCGTGCACGCGGGCGAGCCCGAGGCGAACTCGCTGCGCCTGTTCCTGGACAGCATCGACAAGTTCAAGACGCTGCCGGTCGACACGCTGGGCCTGCCCTCGCACGGCAAGCCCTTCACCGGCATCCACCGCCGCGTCGACCAGCTGCAGGAGCACCACCGCGACCGGCTGGCCGAACTGCTCGAAGCCTGCACCGCGCGCCCGCTGACGGCGGCCGAGGGCCTGCCGATCATGTTCAAGCGCGAACTCGACCTGCACCAGATGACCTTCGCGATGGGCGAGACCGTGGCCCACCTGCACCTGCTGTGGTTCGCCGGCCAAGTGAAGCGCGAGCTGGGCAAGGACGGCGTCTACCGCTTCGGCCCGAAGGCCACGACGGCTTAGACTTGCCGCATGAACGACACGCTGGCTGAGCTGCGCGCGGGCCGGCTGGCAGGCGCAAGAAGAATCGATCTCTCGTGCGGACTCACCGAGTTTCCGCGAGAGGTCTTCAACCTTGCCGATTCGCTCGAGGTGCTGAACCTGTCGGGCAATGCGCTCCACACATTGCCGGGCGACCTGCACCGGCTGCACAAGCTGCGCGTGCTGTTCTGCTCCGACAACCGCTTCACCACGCTGCCCGAGGCCGTCGGCCAGTGCCACGGCCTGGACATCGTCGGCTTCAAGGCCAACCAGATCCGCAGCGTGCCGGCCGCCTCGCTGCCGCCGTCGCTGCGCTGGCTGATCCTCACGGACAACCAGATCGAAGCGCTGCCCGACTCGCTCGGCGCCTGCACGCGCATGCAGAAGCTGATGCTGGCGGGCAACCGGCTGCGCACGCTGCCGCCGTCGATGGCGGGCTTCAAGCAGCTCGAACTGCTGCGCATTTCGGCCAATCGCTTCGAGACGCTGCCCGCGTGGCTCACGACGCTGCCGCGCCTGGCGTGGCTCGCCTGCGCGGGCAACCCCTTCGACACGCAGGCCGAAGACGCGGCCATCGCCGCGCAGTCGGTGCCGCATGTCGACTGGCGCGAGCTGACGCTGGGCAGGCAGCTCGGCGAAGGCGCATCGGGCGTGATCCACCAGGCCACGCTCGGCGCATCGCAACAGGTGGCGGTCAAGCTCTTCAAGGGCGCGGTCACCAGCGACGGCTGGCCGCACAGCGAAATGGCCGCCTGCATCGGCGCGGGCGCGCACCCCACGCTGATCGCCGCGCAAAGCCGCATCGACGGCCATCCGCAAGGCACCGAAGGGCTGGTGATGGGGCTGGTCGACCCGTCCTTCGTCACGCTCGCGGGGCCGCCGAGCCTGGCCTCGTGCACGCGCGATGTCTATGCGGACGAGGCGCGCTGGACGGCCGATGTGGCCTTGCGCATCGCGCGCGACATCGCCTCGGCCATGCAGCATCTGCATGCACGGGGCCTGCTGCACGGCGACCTCTACGCGCACAACATCCTGTGGCACGCACAGCGCGGCGGCCGGCTCGGCGACTTCGGCGCGGCCTGGATGACCGGCGCGCTCGACGCGGCGCAGGCTCGGGCCTTCCAGGCGCTGGAGATGCGCGCCTTCGGCTGCCTGCTCGAAGAGCTGCTCGAGCGCTGCACCGACGCCGCGCCGGCTTCGGTGGGCGCCTTGAAAGACCGCTGCCTGCAGCCCACGCCGGCAACGCGCCCGTCGTTCGCCGAAGCGCTGTCGGTGCTGCAGCGGGCCTCTTCGTCACCATGACCCGGCGCCGTCCGCCGACGCTGCCGCTGCCCACGCGCGACGGCGTGGGCCCCAGCTGCGTCGGCCTGCCCTACGGGCCGTGGCCGACCATCGCGGAATTCTTGATCGAGCGCTTCCCCGCCATCACGCGCGAGGCCTGGCTCGAACGCATCGCGGCCAACGACGTGATCGACGAGCATCACGTGCCCGTGACCGCCGCGCGCCGCTACCAGTCGCCGCTGCGCGTGTACTACTACCGCTCGCTCGACAACGAGGTGCACATTCCCTTCGAGGAGCAGGTGCTGTTCCAGGACGACCACCTGCTGGTGACCGACAAGCCGCCTTTCGTGCCGGTCACGCCCACCGGCAAATACCTGCAGGAGAGCCTGCTGGTGCGGCTCAAGCGCAAGCTGAAGCTCGACGACCTGGTGCCGCTGCACCGCATCGACCGCAGCACCTCGGGGCTGGTGCTGTTCTCGACGCGGCTCGAAACGCGCGGCGCCTACCAGCAGATGTTCCCGGAGCGCCGCATCGACAAGCACTACGAGGCGGTCGTGCCCTGGCAGGACGGCGTGTCGTGTGTGCCCGCCACCTACCGCAGCCGGCTGGTCGACGACGACCATTTCATGCGCGTACGCGAAGCGCCCGGCGAGCCCAACTCCGAGACGCACATCGAGCTGCTCGCGGCGCACGGCGGCCGTGCGCTGCTGAAGCTCTCGCCCGTCACCGGCCGCAAGCACCAGCTGCGCGTGCACTGCCAGGCGCTGGGCATGCCGATCGTCAACGACCCGATCTACCCCGTGCTGCTGCCCGAGAACACCGACGACTTCGGCAAGCCGCTGCAGCTGCTGGCCAAGTCGGTGGCGTTCACCGACCCGGTCACGGGCGAGCCGCGCCGCTTCACCAGCCCCCGGAGCCTGTCGCTGGCGCCAAGGTGACGCCCGTGCGGCGCGGCGCGCACTAAGCTCGTTTCCTGAAATCTTTTCATTCAGGAGACACCGGCACCATGGACACCACCCAACTCTTCTCGCTGAAGGGCCGCACCGCCCTGATCACCGGCGGCTCGCGCGGCATCGGCCGCATGATCGCCGAGGGCTTTCTGGCGCAGGGCGCGCGCGTGTACATCTCGGCGCGCAAGGCCGCGGCCTGCGACCAGACCGCGAAGCAGCTGTCGGCCTTCGGCCACTGCGTGTCGCTGCCGGCGGACGTGTCGACGGTGGAAGGCGCGCAGGCGCTGGTCGAGGCCTACGCCAGGCACGAAGGCTCGCTCGACATCCTCGTGAACAACGCCGGCGCCGCCTGGGGCGCGCCCTATGCGGAGTTTCCGGAAAGCGGCTGGGACAAGGTGGTCGACCTGAACTTGAAGACGCCCTTCTTCCTGACGCAGGCGCTGACGCCGATGCTCACGAAGGCCGCGACCGACCACCTCGCGAAGGTGATCAACATCGCCTCGATCGATGGCATTTCGGTCAACCCGCAGGAAACGTATTCGTACGCGGCCAGCAAGGCAGGCCTGATCCAGCTCACGCGCCGCATGGCGCTGCGGCTGGCGCAAGAGCGCATCGTGGTGAGCGCCATCGCGCCCGGTGCCTTCGCCTCCGACATGAACAAGGACGCGCGCGACCACGGCGACGAGGTCAAGGGCCGCATTCCCGCCGGGCGCATCGGCACGCCGGAAGACATGGCCGGCGCGGCCATCTACCTGGCTTCGCGCGCGGGCGACTACGTGATGGGCTCGACGCTGGTGGTGGACGGCGGCGTCACGCACGCGCGCTGAACGCGCGCCCAAAGAAAAGCCTCAGGACCAGCGGGGAACCGCTTCGTCCTTGAGCTGCTGGCGCAGCAGGCCGTAGTCGGGCACCACGCTCTCGACCGTTTCCCAGAAGCGGTGCGAATGGTCCATCACGCGCAGGTGGGCCAGTTCGTGCGCGACCACGTAGTCGACCACCGGCATGCGGAAATGAATGAGCCGCCAGTTGAGCCGGATCGACCCGTCGGCGCTCGCGCTGCCCCAGCGCGTGGCCGCGTTCGACAGCGACAGCTTCTGCCAGCGCACGCCGAGCAGCGGCGCAAAGTGGTCAAGCCGCTCGATGAACAGGCGCCTTGCCTGGCGCATGAGCCAGGCCTGCGCCGCATCGCGGATCTGCGACGGCGCGGCGTTCTGCGCCACCGCCAGCCGCAGCACGCGCGGGCCCGCGCCCTCTTGCGCGTCGAGCGTGCCGCCCACGCTGGCAAAGCCGTGCTTGGGGTCGAGCCGGATCACCACCGGCTCGCCGAGAAACGGAAACTCCGCGCCGTCGCGCCACTCGATGCGCGTGGCCTCGACGCGCGCGTGGCGCTGCTGCGTTTCGGCGAGCTTGCGCAGGATCCAGTCCGACTTCTCGCGAACGGCCGCATCGACGTCGCGCAGCGCCACCCAGCGCGGCGCGCGCACCGACAGCCCTTCGGCGCCGACCAGGAAGCCGATGGTCTTGCGGTTGCCGCGCTTGAATTCGTAGGCCACGCGCGCCGAGCCGAGCACCACCTCGCGCGTGGCCTGCGGGTGCGCGAAGTTGGCCAGCGTCAGCGTGTCGGCCAATGGCACGGCCGGCGGCGCGGGCACGGCATGGGCGTCGTGCAGCGGCGCCGCGGGCGCCGGGGGCATGGAAGGCACGGCGGACGGCGGCGTGGCCGGCCCGGCGGGCTTCCTCGCGCGGCGCGGCGGCTTGGCCACGGGTGCAGGCGCGCGCGGGGCGAACTCGCTCCCCAGCCCTTCGAACAGGTCCATCGTGAACTGCAGCAGTTCCCCCATGGCGGGTTGCTCTCTCTTGTTCCTCAGTTCGTCTTGGCTTCCTGCTGCAGCTGCGGCGGGCTGTCGCGGTAGGCCTCGGGGTCGAGGCGGCGCATCTCGGCCTCGATCCAGGCTTCGACTTCGCGCATCAGCTCGTCGGGCTTGCGGCCGACGCTCGAAATGGCCGGGCCGATCGACACGTCGACCACGCCCGGACGCTTGATGAAAGCCTTGCGCGGCCACACCTTGGCCGAGGTCACGGCAATGGGGATCACCGGCACGCCGGTCTCGCAGGCCAGCCGCGTGCCGCCGCTCTTGTAGGTGCCCTTCTGGCCGCGCGGAATGCGCGTGCCCTCGGGAAACATGATGATCCAGATGCCCTGCGCGAGCAGCTTGCGGCCCTGGTTCACCACCTTGTTGAAGGCCTGCGCGCGCTGGCTGCGGTCGATGTGGATCATGTCCAGCCGCGCCATCGCCCAGCCGAAGAACGGCACGTAGATCAGCTCTTTCTTGAACACGTAGGCCAGCGGGTGCGGCATCAGCGTGGGCATCAGGAAAGTCTCGAGCGTGGACTGGTGCTTGACCAGCAGCACCGCGCCGGCGAGCTTGTCGGTCGGCAGGTTCTCCATGCCGGTCACGCGCGTCTTGATGCCCAGCAGCACGCGCGCCCCGCCGATGGCCCAGCCCAGCCAGCGCTCGGCCATCCAGTAGAGCGGGATGCCGCGCTTCCAGAGCGAGCTGACGCACATGATGATGCCCCAGGGGATCACGGTGACGAGCATCCACAGGGCGTGGAGAACGGAACGGAAAAACGCCATCAGACAGCCACCTGCAATGCGGCCCGCGCTTCGCGCGCGAGCAGGAAGTCGACAAAAGCGGCGAGGTCGGTGTGGACCACCGTGTTCGCCGGGTATTCGGAAGGCAGCGGATCGACGCCGCGGCAGGCCGCGCCCATGCCCGTGAGCAACAGGTGCGGCTCGCAGCCGGCGGCCGCGCCGGCCTGGAGATCGCGCAGGCTGTCGCCCGCGGTGGGAACGCCCTTCAGATCGATGCCGTAGCGGTCGCCGATCTGCAGGAACAGGCCCGGCTTGGGCTTGCGGCAATCGCAGTCCTCGTCGGGGCTGTGCGGGCAATAGAACACCGCATCGACCTTGCCGCCCACGGCCGCGAGCATCTTGTGCATCTTGGCGTGCATGGCATTGAGCGAAGCCATGTCGAACAGCCCGCGGCCCAGGCCCGACTGGTTGGACGCCACCACCACGTGCCAGCCCGCATGGTTGAGCCGCGCCACGGCCTCGAGCGCACCGGGCAACGGCGTCCACTCGATGTCGCTCTTGACGAAGTCTTCGCGGTGCACGTTGATCGTGCCGTTGCGGTCGAGGATGACGAGTTTCATGGGAACGCTCCCGCACCTGAATGGCGACGTTCGGTCGGCGGCGCAGCACGTTGTCGGGCTGCGTGGAGAAGTTCGGCCCGCTCCCGCTGCGTCATAAGAGTGCCGATCGGAGAAACGCTGCGCAGCACGACAGCATGATCGCCGGATCCGCACGTCGCAGCCTCAATGGCATCCACACCGGCCGCAAGCATCGAACGCCATTCGGCCCAATAAGCGTCGGAGCGCGTGACGCCCGCTTGCGACTGCCACCGCTCCAGCGTTGCAGAAACATCTGCGATTCGACCGGGATCAGCACGCAATCGCTCGACCGCGAGGCGATGAGCCCGAAGCGTGAAGTCGTCGATCTGTTGCTGCCGGTTCATAGAACGGGGTACGAGTGTCAGACCTCAGACAGCCAGCCGCTCGAGCTGCGCCACGCGGTTCATCGCGGCGTGCAGCGACATCAGCAGGCCCAGGCGGTTGAGCCGCAGATCGGCCTGCTCCGCATTGACCATCACGCCGTCGAAGAAGGCGTCGACCGGCTCGCGCAGCGCGGCCAGCGTCTGCAGCGAGGCGGTGTAGTCGCCGGCTTCGAACTGCGCGTTGGCGGCGGGCACGACCTGTGCCATGGCCGCGTGCAGCGCCTTCTCGGCGGGCTCCTGCAGCAGCAGCTCGCTGACGTGCGCGTCGGCTTCGGGCGCCTTCTTCAGGATGTTGCCGATGCGCTTGTTCGCGGCGGCCAGCGCGGCGGCGGCGGGCAAGGCGGCGAAGGCGCGCACCGCCGCCAGCAGCTTGGGCACTTCGCCCAGGCGCTGCGGGCGCGGTGCCAGCACGGCGTCGACCTCTTGCGCGCTGGCGCCCTGCTCGCGCAGGCTGCCGGCGAGGCGGTCGAGAATGAAGTCCTGCAGCTCGACGGTGGCGCGGCTGCTTTCGAAACCGGCGATGTGGGCGAACTGCGCGGCGGCGTCCTGCAGCAGCGCATCGAGCCCCAGCGGCAGGTCTTTTTCGATCAGCATGCGCAGCACGCCCAGCGCATGGCGGCGCAGCGCGAACGGGTCGCGGTCGCCGGTCGGCAGGTTGCCGATGCCGAACATGCCGACCAGTGTCTCGAGCTTGTCAGCCAGCGCGACCACGAGGCCCACGCTGTTGCGCGGCAGCTCGTCGCCGGCAAAGCGCGGCTTGTAGTGGTCTTCGATGGCGTCGGCCACCGCGGCGTCCAGGCCGTCGTGCAGCGCGTAGTAGCGGCCCATGGTGCCCTGCAGCTCGGGGAACTCGCCGACCATGTCGGTCACGAGGTCGGCCTTGGCCAGTTGCGCGGCCTGGGTGGCCTGCGCCGCCAGCGCCGAGTCGCCCAGCTTCTCGGCGATGCCGCGCGCGATGCGCATCACGCGTTCGACGCGCTCGCCCTGCGTGCCCAGCTTGTTGTGATAGACCACCTTGCCCAGCGACTCGACGCGCGAGGCCAGCGACTTCTTGCGGTCCTGGTCGAAGAAGAACTTGGCGTCGGCCAGGCGCGGGCGCACCACGCGCTCGTTGCCCTGGATGACGGCGCTCGCATCGTCGGGGCTGATGTTGCTGACGACCAGGAACTTGTTGGTGAGCCTGGCTTGTGCGTCAAGCAGCGGAAAGTACTTCTGGTTGGCCTTCATCGTGAGGATCAGGCACTCCTGCGGCACTTCGAGGAACTCGCGCTCGAAGCTGCAGACCAGCACGTTGGGGCGTTCGACCAGCGCGGTCACTTCGTCGAGCAGCGCGTCGTCGTCGATGGGCACGGAGCCGCCGCCGACCTTCACCGCGGCCGCCGCCAGCTGGCGTGCGATTTCGGCGCGGCGCGCCTCGAAGCTGGCGATGACGGCGCCGTCTTCCTGCAGTTGCAGCGCGTAGCTGTTGGCGTCGCGCAGCACCACGGGATCGACCGCCGCCTCGAAGCGGTGGCCGTGGGTGTCGCGGCCGGCCTTCAGGCCCAGCGCCTCGATGGGCACCACGGTGTCGCCGTGCAGCGCCACGAGGCCGTGCGCCGGGCGTACGAAGCTCACGCTGCTCCAGCCCGGCAGCTCGCAGCCGCTTTCGAGCTGGTAGCTCATGACCTTGGGAATCGGCAGCTTGGCGATGGCTTCGGCCAGCGCCTTCTGCAGGCCTTCGGCCAGCGTGGCGCCCTTGGCGGTGCTTTCGTAGAACAGGGCTTCGGCCTTGCCGTCCATTGCACGCTTGAGGCCGGGCACGGCCGAGGCGTCGGCGCCCAGCGCGCCCAGGCGCTTGAGCAGCGCGGGCGTGGGCTGGCCCGAGGCGTCGAGGCCCACGGCCACGGGCATGAGCTTTTGCGACACGGCCTTGTCGGCGGCGCGCTCGGCCACGTGCGTGAGGTGCGCGGCCAGGCGGCGCGGCGACGCGAACGCGGTGAGCACGGCGCCGGGCTCGGCGAGCCCCTGCGCCACGAGCTGGTCGCGCAGGCCGCCGGCAAAGGCGTCACCGAGCTTCTTCAAAGCCTTGGGTGGCAATTCCTCGACAAACAGTTCGACAAGAAGGCTGGCAGACGACATGGCTCAGAAGGTAGGAAATGCGCCGCGAGCGGCGCAGACCACGGGCACGCGACGAAGCACGACCGTGGAAGGGAAAGAAGAAAGAAAGACGGAACTCATGCGGCAACGGCGCCATGGCGCCGCTCCACGGAACGGCGCGCAAGCAGCGCGAGCACCGCCGCCGCCAGCAGCGGCGCCCACACGGTGAACATCTCGTTGAACAGCACCTGCGCGCCGCGTGGCGAGAAGAAGCGCTTCAATGCGATGGGCGACACCTCGATGGGGCGCCACGGGCTGAAATAACGCACGTCGCTGAACGGCCAGAAGAAGGCGATGCCGATGCCGCCGTTGGTCAGCATGTCCAGCAGCGGATGCGACACGGTGCACAGCGAGATCCAGGCCCAGCCCGCCGCGCGGCGCATGCCCCAGCGCGGCGCGAGCCACCAGCCCGCAAGGCCGAGCAGCAGCGCGAACATCAGGGTGTGCGTGAAGCCGCGGTGCCCCGTCATGCCGCCGTAGGCAATGCCGAGCTTGAAGGCCAGGCCGTCGAAGTCGGGCACCACGGACGCCAGCATGCCCGCGAGCAGCGCCGCCACCGGCACGCGCTTCGTCCCCAGCGCAATGGCTGCGCAGACGGGAACGGCGACGTGGGTGAAGACGGTGGGCATCGGGCATGTCGGGCAGGGTCAGGCGGCCTTCTTGGGTGGCATTTGCGCGACCCATTCGCGCGGAGCCATCGGAAAGCCAAGGCGCTCGCGGCTCTCGTAGTAGCTCTGCGCCACGCTGCGCGCGAGGTTGCGGATGCGGCCGATGTAGGCCGCGCGCTCCGTCACGCTGATGGCGCCGCGCGCGTCCAGCAGGTTGAAGCTGTGCGCGGCCTTGAGCACCTGCTCATAGGCCGGCAGCGCGAGCTGCTCGGTCATGAGGTGCTTGGCCTGCTTTTCGTGCGCGTTGAAGGCGGTGAACAAAAATTCGGCGTCGCTGTGCTCGAAGTTGTAGGTCGACTGCTCGACCTCGTTCTGCTTGTAGACGTCGCCGTAGCTCAGGCCGTCGGTCCAGGTCAGGTTGTAGACGTTGTCCACGCCCTGCAGGTACATGGCCAGGCGCTCCAGGCCGTAGGTGATTTCGCCGGTGATGGGCTTGCAGTCGATGCCGCCGACCTGCTGGAAGTAAGTGAACTGCGTCACTTCCATGCCGTTGAGCCAGACTTCCCAGCCCAGGCCCCAGGCGCCGAGCGTGGGGTTCTCCCAGTCGTCTTCCACGAAGCGGATGTCGTTCTTCTTCAGGTCGAAGCCCAGGGCCTCGAGGCTGCCGAGGTACAGCTCCAGGATGTTGCTGGGCGCGGGCTTCAGCACGACCTGGTATTGGTAGTAGTGCTGCAGGCGGTTGGGGTTCTCGCCGTAGCGGCCGTCCTTGGGGCGGCGGCTGGGCTGCACGTAGGCGGCTTTCCAAGGTTCCGGGCCGAGGGCGCGCAGGAAGGTGGCGGTGTGCGAGGTGCCCGCGCCCACTTCCATGTCGTACGGTTGCAGCAGCGCACAGCCCTTGTCGGCCCAGTACGACTGCAGTTTGAGAATGATTTGTTGGAAGGTCAGCATGGCTCTGCGTGAAGGCGGCCGCCCGGTGGGAGAACCCCGCGGCGCAACGAACCGGCTATTTTACGAGGCAGCGGGCCGTCAGGAACGGGCCGGTATGCTCGATTCCCCCTTTGCAACCCGCTTCGACGCACCGTGATCCGTTTGTCCCCTTCTTTTCGCCTTCCCGTCCATGCCCATTGACCACGCCGCCCTGAGCGCCTTGGGCGAACGCATCGGTGGCCAGGCATGGCCCGAATTCCTTGTCATTCTGGTCGTGCTGACGGCCGCCACCGGCCTGGCGGCCTGGGGCTTCGAGCACCTGCGCCGCCGCAGCGCGGCCCAGCCCGAACCGGGCGCCGGCCTGCTGTTCGGCGGCCTGGCCATCGGCGCCCTCGTGGTGCTGGCGCTGGCCTGGGGTTTCGCGGAGGTGGCGGCCGAGCTGGGCGACGGCCGCCCGATGGGCCTGCTCGACGAGGCCATCAGCAGCGCGATCGGCGCCCACACGCCGCCGGGCGTGCTGCATGTGTTCTCGTGGCTCACCCACTTCGGCGACGCCGTCTTCATGGGGCTGCTGTGCCTGGCGGTGGCCGCCTTGCTGTGGCTGCGCGGTCACAAGGGCTTCGCGGTCGGCTGGCTCGCGGCCATCGCCGGCAACGCGGTGCTGAACGAAACGCTCAAGCACATCTTCGAGCGCGCGCGGCCGGTGCACGACTTCGGCATCGCGCAGGTCGCGGGCTACTCGTTTCCCAGCGGCCACAGCTCGGGCTCGATGGTGCTCTACGGCATGCTGGGCTACCTGGGGCTGCGCATGCTGGCGCCGCGCTGGCGGGTGCCGTCGGTGATGGCGGCCACCGCGGTGGTCGTCACCGTGGCGTGCAGCCGCCTCTTCGTGCGGGCGCACTTCCCGAGCGACGTGCTCGCGGGGCTGTGCTCGGGCGGCGCGTGGCTGGCGATCTGCATCGCGAGCATCGAGTACGCGCGGCACCATCGCGGTAAGGCCTAGAAAAGCGAAGAAGGGCGGCCGCCGCCGGGCCGCCCCAAGGCGAGCCGCGCCTCCCCCTTGGGGGGTGGCGAATTACACGCTGCGAAGCAGCGTGAAAAGCCGGGGGGCTCAATACTCCCAGAAGATGCGCTGCAGTTCCTTGGTGTCACTGGTCTTGGTCAGTGCGACCATCGCCAGGATACGCGCCTTCTGCGGGCGCAGGTCGTGCGCCACCACCCAGTCGTACTTGTCGTCGGGCTGCTCGGCGTTGCGGATGACGAAGCCGTCGGGCACGCGCGAGCTGCGAATGACGATCACGCCGTCGGCGCGCGCCTTCTGCAGGTTCGGCACGATGCGGTCGGCCACCGAGCCGTTGCCCGTGCCGCCGTGGATCAGCGCCTTGGCGCCGCTCTTGGCAATGGCATCGATGGCGATGGACGACACGCCCTCATAGCCCATGGCGATCTCGACCGGCGGCAGCGCGCTGATGCTGTCGATGTTGAACTCCGAGTTCATGGTGTGGCGCTTGACCGGCGCGCGGAACCAGTAGTTCTTGCCCTCGACGATCATGCCCAGCGGGCCCCACTGGCTGGAGAAGGCGTTGGTCTTGATGTTGACGTTCTTGCTCACGTCGCGGCCGCTGTCGATGTTGTCGTTCATCGTCACCAGCACGCCCTTGCCCATCGCGTCCTTGCTGCCCGCCACGTTGACCGCGTCGTACAGGTTGAGCGCGCCGTCGGCCGACAGCGCGGTGCCCGGACGCATCGAGCCGACCACCACGATCGGCTTGTTGGTGTGCACGGTGAGCGTCAGGAAGTAGGCGGTTTCTTCGAGCGTGTCGGTGCCGTGCGTGATCACGATGCCGTCGACGTCCGGCTGCTTGGACAGCGCCGACACGCGCTTGGCCAGCGTCAGCAGGTTGTCGTTGGTAAGGCTTTCCGATGCGACCTGGAACACCTGTTCGCCGCGCACGTTGGCCACCTTCGAGAGTTCAGGCAGGCCGGCGATGAGCTTCTCGACACCGACCTTGGCGGCCGCATACGTGGCGCTGTTGACGGCCGAGGCGCCCGCGCCCGCGATGGTGCCGCCGGTCGCCAGGATCACCACGTTGGGGAGCGCCTGCTGCGCCTGCGCGAGCGCGCTGGCCGCCAGCAATGCGGCACCGGCCGCGAAGGCCCTGAAACGAGGGGAGAGGTACATGAAAAGCTCCTTGGTTGAAATGAATTTTTCGAGGCGGCGAGGAAGATACATGAACCGTGCCTGCATGCCCTGCGGGCTCATGCCGGCATGGCATGCGGTCATGCGCGAGGGATTACCATCGACCGCGCGCACTGCCGCCACCCTTGCTTGCCATGAACGCCGAATCCGCCGCCCTCCCCGTTCCGACCGCCACCACAGCCCAGGAAATGCCCGCGCCCGACGGCCCGCTGTCGCGCGCGCGCCCGGGCCGCGAACGCATCATGGCGGCCATCCGCACCGCGGCCGTGACCGAGTTCAGCCTGCACGGCCTGAAGGGCACCTCGACCCAGGCCATCGCGGCGCGCGCGGGCCTGACCAAGCCCCAGCTGCACTACTACATCGCGGGCAAGGAAGAGCTCTACGAAGAGCTGCTGATGCAGGTGCTGCATGCGTGGAAGGTGGTGTTCTCGTTCGAGGACGCGAGCGACCCCGCCACGGTGCTGGGCGACTACATCCGCAAGAAGCTCGACCATGCCATCGACAGCCCCGAGATGTCGCGCATCTTCACGCGCGAAATTCTCGACGGCGGGCGCAACCTCGACCGCTACTGGCCCAACGCACGGGCCTGGACGCAAAAGAAGATCGACGTGATCAACGGCTGGATCGCGCGCGGGCAGATGCGTCCGCTCGACGCGCGCATCCTGCTGATGCACATCTGGGCCATGACCCAGAGCTATGCCGACTACGCGATCCAGACGCGCGTGATGCTCGGCCTGCCGCCCGATGCGCCGATCGATCGTGAACCGATCGCGCGCGAGCTCGTGACGTTCGTGCTGAACGGCTGCGGCATCAAGGCCTAGCCTTTCTTCTTACCTCTCCTGCATGGGGCACGCGCCCCGGTGCACGCGGTGACTTTAGGCACTGGCGGCACCGCGCCCGCGCGCCTAACTTCGCACCCTTCGCCGGCGGGCTGTTCCGTCGACGCGAATCACGAAAACAGGAGATCGAGGATCATGAAAACGAGGATGTTCTTGGCCGCGCTCGCAACGGCCGCGCTGGTGGCTTGCGGTGGCGGCGGCAGTGGTGGTGGAGGCGGCGGCCTGCCCATCGGCTGGGTGCCGGCGCCGGGGCCCGGCGCGGGCGTGACGGAGCCGACGCCGAACTCCACCCCCAACCCCAGCCCGGCCCCCACGCCGATCACCGCGAGCTACAAGTACCTGAGCTTCGAGCAGAACCGCGACCCCGACACCGACACGGCCGAGAAACGCTTCGACGACTACATCGCGCTGCTGAACCGCGAAGGCGCGGCGGGCTACCGGTACCTCGAGGGCGAGGCCGGCGGCAACATCGTGCGGCTGCAGGACCGCTTCATGATGGTCAAGGACACGGAGACCACCTACCGCTACGAATACAAGCGCCTGACCTACGACATCATGCAGACCACCGCCATCCAGGCGTTGCTGCAGCAAGCCAAGACCCAGGGCGCGCAGGGCATGGTGCTGCTGAAGATCCTGGCGCCCATCGACCTCAACAACAACCTCGACCCCGAGTTCGCGGTGCTCTACCGCAAGGACCTCGGCTCCGCGAGCACCTACGACGTGACGGCCGAGCTCTATGCGACGACCTCCACCGACTACGTGAACCGCGCGAACGCACAAGGCGCGAACGGCTACCGGCCGTGGGCCACCCCCTTCCTGGTGAACCAGGGCGGCTACCAGTTCTTCCTGAAGGACATGGGCAGCGCCGCACGCTACGACCTGAAGGCGGTGATCAGCCCGCTGAGCGTGGTCGGCGGCAACCTCGACGACCTCAAGGCGCAGATCCGCGAACAGGGCGCGCAGGGCTACCGGGTGCTGAAGAACCGCTTCCTGGAAGACGGCAAGGACTTCTACTTCTACGTGAAGGACACGACGCAGTCGAGCACCTTCGAGTACGAGTTCCTCGACAACCCCGACCCGCTGTTCGGGCTGCAGGAAGCCAATGCGGCACAGGCGAACGCGCAGACGGCCAACGGCCTGCGCTACTTCGGTGTTCCCGACTCCCCGCTGTTCTTCAGGTCGCTGGCCTGCACGGGCCCGCTGTGCCTGTCGCCTGACCAGACCGAGACCAGCAACCAGAACTGAGCGCGGACGAAACGCCAGGCGCGGCCTACAAGCCGTGCACCACCCAGGTGTCGCCTGGCGCCGTCGGCACGCGTACCGTGCTTTCGCCGACGCGATCGAAGCGGTACTCCTGCCCGCCGATGACGACCGACTTCATGTTGGTCCACACCCGGTAGTCATAGCCCTGCGGCGTTCGCGTGACCTGCAGCACGCGGAACACCGGCGGCACGGTCACGGCGATGCGCACCCGCGCCGAGGCGCTGCCGCTGCCTGCGCTGGACTCGGCGCTGCACAAGATCGGTGCAAGAAGCAGCACGGCCACCGCGCGCCCGAGGCCGCGGCGGCCGGTTCGAAGCCAACTTCCCGTCATAACGCCCGATCCGCAAGAACATGAGATGCGGGTGCCGCCACGGCACCCGCCCTCCGGATATCGACCGCCGAACGGAAAACTGAAGGGCTCCGCGCCCCGGCGGTGCGCGCCCGCTGGCACGTCGCTTGCATAACCTGACCACTTGCTCTGATTAAGCGGTCAAACACACCATGCGCGTGCTCGTCGTCTACTGCCATCCGGTCGAAACCAGCTTCCATGCCGCCCTGCACCAAGAGGTGCTGAAGAACCTGCGCGCCGCCGGGCACGAGGTGGACGACTGCGACCTGTACGCCGAGGGCTTCAACCCGGTGCTGTCGCGCGAGGAGCGGCTGGGCTACCACGAGGTGCCGGCCAACCAGCTGCCGCTGAAGCCTTATGTGGAGCGGCTGCAGTGGGCCGAGGGCATCGTGTTCTGCTTTCCGACCTGGTGCTTCGGGCTGCCCGCGATGCTCAAGGGCTACTTCGACCGGCTCTTCATGCCGGGCGTGGCCTTCGACATCAGCGACCCGGCGAACGTGAAGCCCATGCTCACGCACATCAAGCGCATCAGCGCCGTGGTCACCTACGGCCGCCCGCGCTGGATGGCGATGTACATGGGCGACCCGCCGCGCAAGATCGTCACGCGGTACATGTTGCGGCTCACGGGCCAGAAGGCCCGGGTGGACTACCACGCCCACTACCACATGAACATCGCGACCGAGCCCCAGCTCAAGCGCTTCATGGCGCGCGTGGGCCAGGCCATGGCGCGCTTCGCATGAACGCGCCCGCGCTCATCGACAACCTGCGGCTGCCGCGCTGGCTGCTGCCGACGGACTGGCCGCTGCACGAAGGGGTGCCGGCGCTGGCGCGCATCGCCATCGAAGCCGGCCGCGTGCAATCGGTGCAGCCCGTGCGCGACACCGACATGCCCGCCGCGTCGGGCTGGGACGCCGCCGGCAGGCTGGCGCTGCCCGGCTTCGTCGACGCCCACACGCACCTGGACAAGGCCTTCACGCTGCCGCGCATGAAGCAGGTGCAACCCGGCCTGCTCGGCGCCATCGACGCGATGCTGGCCGATCGCGTGCACTGGACGCCCGCCGACGTGCGCGAGCGCGCCTCGCGCGGCCTGCAGTGGGCCTGGGAATGCGGCACCACGCATGTGCGCACGCACGTCGACTGGTGGGAGCCCGAGTCGCTGCCGATGGCCTGGCCGGTGTTGGCCGAGCTCGCGCAGGAATGGGCCGGCCGCGTGCGGCTGGAGCAGGTCAGCCTCATCAAGCTGCCGCTGTTCGAAGACGCGGCGCAGGCCATGCGCCTGGCGCAGCAGGTCAAGGCCACGGGGCCGCACGCGCTGCTCGGCGGTTTCGTGCACTCGACCAACTGGAGCGAGAACGCACTGCGCAACCTGCTGGTGGCGGCGCAGGCCTTCGACCTCGACATCGACCTGCATGTCGACGAGGAACTCAACGCCGCGGCGGTCGGCCTGCAGACCACGGCCCGCATCCTGCGCGAGATCGGCTACGAGGGCCGCGTGGTCTGCGGCCACATCTGCGCGCTGGCGGCGCAGCCCGAGGCGCAGGCCTTCGCCACGCTCGACGCGGTGGCGCGCGCGCCGATCACCGTGGTGTCGCTGCCCGCCACCAACCTGCTGCTGCAGGACGCCGTCACCGGCCGCACGCCGCGCCGGCGCGGCATCACGCTGGTGAAAGAGGCGCGCGAGCGCGGCATTCCGCTGCTGTTCGCGAGCGACAACGTGCAAGACCCGTTCTGCCGCCTCGGCAGCTTCGACCCCGTCGAGGCGCTGGGCACGGCTGCGCTGGTGGCACAGCTCGACGCGCCCTTCGACACCTGGTCGCAGGCGCTGTGCCGTGGCGACTGGCTGCAGCGCGCGAGCACACACGCCGCGCCCACGCTGGTCGGCCGCGCCGCCGACCTGGTGCTGTTCACGCAGGCCGACCGCCACGGCTGGCCGTCACGCAGCGCCACCCGCGTGGTGCTGCGCGACGGCCGCGTGACGCACGGCGACGCCACGCCCTTCCTTCCCCGGTAACGCACAACAAGGACACCCATGCTCCACGGCTACATCCCGCCCCACCGCTTCCTGCCCTACCTGAGCTGGACCGAAATCGCCGCGCTGCCCGACCGCGAGAACACCGTCATCGTGCTGCCCTGCGGCGCCATCGAGCAGCATGGCCCGCACCTGCCGTGCTCGGTCGACAGCGTCATCTCTTCGGGCGTGATGGGCAAGGCGCTCGAGAAGCTGCCGGCCGAGGTGCGCGCCTTCGCGCTGCCGACCATCACCTACGGCAAGTCGGAAGAGCATCTGCACTTTCCCGGCACCATGACGCTCACGGGCACCACGCTGCTGTCGACGGTCATCGAGATCGGCGAGTCGGTGTACCGCTCGGGCTTTCGCAAGCTGCTGTTCGCCAACGGCCACGGCGGCCAGCCGCAGGTGCTCGAGATGGCGGCGCGCGAGTTGCGCCTTCGGCATGGCGACTTCGTGATCGTGCCGCACGGCGTGTCGCGGCTGCCGAGCGCGGCCAGCAAGCAGGTGAGCGAGCAGGAGAAAAAGCTCGCGATGCACGCCGGCCACTCCGAGACCGCGCTGATGCTCGCGCTCGCGCCCGAGACGGTGCACATGGAACGCGCGGTGGCCAACTTTCCGCCGCCCTTCCCGATCAAGCTGCTGTCGGCCGACGGCCGCCCGGCCTGCGCGTGGACCGCGCGCGACTTCGGACCGAGCGGCGTCATCGGCGACCCGACCACGGCCACGCGCGAGCAGGGCGAGGCCATTCTCGACACGCTGTCCGACAGCTGGGTGCAGGCGCTGACCGAGCTGCATGCGCTGCGCTGGGTGGTGCGCGAAGAAGCCACGTGGGAGCGCGGGCACCAGCAAGGCTTCATCCAGCAGCGCTTCGAGCCTGCCTGAGCCTGCGAGCCTGCTTCTTGCATCGGCGCATTCACCGCTTTCTCTTTCCCCAAAACCTCCCAGCCCTCGAAAGGTCCCCACCCATGCGCTCCTTCGCACTGTCCCTGGCCGGCGCCGCCGCCATCGCCTTCCTCGCCGCCGCGCCCGCGCAGGCCGAAGACAAGTTCACCTACATGACCAACTGGTATGCGCAGGCCGAGCACGGCGGCTTCTACCAGGCGGTGGCGCAGGGCATCTACAAGAAGTACGGCCTGGACGTGACCATCAAGATGGGCGGCCCGCAGGTCAACATCACGCAGATGATGGCGGCCGGGCAGGCCGACTGCATCATGGGTTCGAGCGACATCCAGATGATGCAGGTGCGAGAAGGCGGCGTGCCCGTGGTCAACGTGGCGGCCTTCTTCCAGAAAGACCCGCAGGTGCTGATCGCGCACGACGACGTGAAGAAGTTCGAAGACCTCAAGGGCAAGACGCTGCTCATCGGCGCGCAGGCGCAGCGCGGCTACTGGCCGTGGCTCAAGGCCAGGTTCGGCCTCACCGACGAGCAGACGCGCCCCTACACCTTCAACATCCAGCCCTTCGTGGCCGACAAGAACGCCGCGCAGCAGGGCTACCTGACCTCGGAGCCCTATGCCATCCAGAAGGCCGGCGTGAAGAGCACGGTGCTGATGTTCAGCGACCACGGCTTTCCGGCGTACGCCACCACGGTGTCGTGCATGGAGAAGACGCTGAAGGACCGCAACAAGCAGGTGGCCGCGTTCGTGAAGGCCTCGGCCGAAGGCTGGAAGAGCTACCTGGCCGACCCCGCGCCCGCCAACGCGCTGATCAAGAAGGACAACCCCAACATGACCGACGACCAGTTGGCCTACAGCGTCGCCAAGCTGAAGGAGATGGGAATGATCACCGGCGGCGACGCGGGCAAGCTGGGCATCGGCGTGATCACCGATGCGCGCGCCAAGGCGAGCTACGACTTCCTGGTGGCTTCCAAGCTGCTCGACCCGGCCAAGGTCGAACTCGCCAAGACGTACAGCACCGAGTTCGTCAAGGACGCCAAGGTCCTGCCCTGAAACCAGGCGGCCGCGTGATGCGGCCGTTCTCGAAAGGCCTCACGCATGAATCGCATCGAACCCCACACGCTGGCGCCACCGCCTGAACTCACCCCCGCGGTGCCCGCCGTCGAGGTGCTCTCGGCCGAGAAGACCTACCCCAACGGCACGCAGGCGCTGCTGCCGGTGGACCTGTCGATTGCCGAGGGTGAATTCGTCACGCTGCTGGGGCCCTCGGGCTGCGGCAAGAGCACGCTGCTCAAAATGGTGGCGGGCATGCTCGAGCCCAGCGACGGCCGGCTGCTGGTGTGGCGCAAGCCGGTGAGCCAATTGCACGACAGCGCGCGCAAGATGTCCTTCGTGTTCCAGTCGCCCACGCTCATGCCGTGGGCCAGCGTGCGCACCAACGTGCGGCTGCCGCTCGACCTGGCCGGCGTGCCGCGCAAGGAAGCCGACGCGCGGGTGATGGACTCGCTGGCGCTGGTGGGCCTGGAGAAGTTCGCCGACGCGCTGCCGCGTGCGCTGTCGGGCGGCATGCAGATGCGCGTGTCGATCGCGCGCGGCCTCGTCACGCAGCCCGACCTGCTGCTGATGGACGAGCCCTTCGGCGCGCTCGACGAAATCACGCGCCACAAGCTCGACGCCGACCTGCTGGCGCTGTGGCGCAAGAAGAAGCTCACGGTGATCTTCGTGACGCACTCGATCCATGAGGCGGTGTTCTTGTCGAGCCGCGTGGTGATGATGGCCGCGCGGCCGGGCCGCGTGGTCGAGCAGTTCCACATCGGCGAGCCGTACCCGCGCAGCGCCGACTTCATGGTGACGCCTGAATTCGCGCGCCACGCCAGGCAGCTGCAAGACAGCCTGCTGCGCGCCAGCGGCACCGACGAGGAGCACGCGCGATGAGCAACACCGAAAAGATGAAGGGCCTTCCCCTCTTGAGCCAGCCGCGCGTGCAGCGCGTGCTGTACCCCGTGCTGATCGGCGTGGTGCTGGTCGCGCTGTGGCAATGGATGGTGGTGGCGATGGAGCTGCCCGCTTACCTCGTGCCCTCGCCCTACCTGATGATGCAGACGCTGGTGACCGACTGGGCGCCGCTGGGCAATGCATTGCTGGTCACGCTGAAGATCACGGTGCTGTCGTTCCTGCTGGCCACGGTGGCGGGCGTGCTGATCTCGTTTTTGTTCGTGCAGAGCAAGCGCATCGAGACCGCACTCTTTCCGTACGCGGTGCTGCTGCAGGTGACGCCCATCGTGGCGGTGGCGCCGCTGATCATCATCTGGGTGAAGAACCCGGTCGCGGCCATGACGGTGTGCGCCGCGCTGGTGGCGCTGTTCCCCATCATCAGCAACACCACGCTGGGCCTGCGCAGCATCGACCCCGACTTGCAGAGCTACTTCAAGCTGAACCGCGCCACGCGCTGGCAGCAACTGGTGCGGCTGCGCATTCCGAGCGCGTTGCCGTACTTCTTCGGCGGGCTGCGCATCTCCAGCGGCCTGGCGTTGATCGGCGCGGTGGTGGCGGAGTTTGTCGCGGGCACGGGCGGCTCGGGCGCGGGACTGGCCTACCAGATCCTGCAGGCGGGCTTCCAGCTGAACATTCCGCGCATGTTCGCCGCGCTGCTGCTGATTTCTCTGACCGGTGTCGCGCTCTTCGTGCTGATGGCCTGGCTCACCAAGGTGGCGCTGGGCTCGTGGCATGCGAGCGAACTTTCCCAGGATTGAACTTGACCATGAACGCTCCCGTTTCCGCCATCGAGCAACTGCTGCTCGAACTGCCCGACCTCGACTGGATCACCGACGAAAGCCGCGTGACAAGGCTCTCGCAGGACTTCTCGTGGTTCAGCCCGGTGCTCGTGCGCCAGCTGAAAGACAAGCGCGCCGACGCGGTCGTGCGCCCGCGCACCGAGGAAGAAATCCGCACCGTGGTGGGCGCCTGCGCGCGCCGCGGCGTGCCGATCACCATTCGCGGCAGCGGCACCGGCAACTACGGCCAGACCACGCCGCTGGCCGGCGGCGTGGTGCTCGACATGACGGGCTACAACAGCTGCCTGTGGGTGCGGCCCGGCGTGGCGCGCGCGCAGGCCGGCATCCGCCTGGGCGAACTCGAGAAGCAGACCAAACCCACGGGCCAGGAGATGCGCTGCGTGCCCTCGACCTACCGCAGCGCGACGCTGGGCGGGCTGTTCGGCGGCGGCTTCGGCGGCGTGGGCTCGATCAACTACGGGCCGCTGGGCGCGCCGGGCAACGTGATCGGCATCCGCGCGATGACCATCGAGGCCGAGCCGCAGGTGGTCGAGCTGCGCGGCGCCGAGGCGATGCGCATGCACCACCTGTGGGGCACCAACGGCCTCGTGCTCGAACTTGAAATTGCACTGGCGCCCGCGCATCCGTGGCTCGAAACGCTGGTGACCTTCGACAGCTTCGAGAACGCGCTGAACTTCGCCGACAAGCTCGCGAATGCGCCCGGCATCGTGAAGCGCGGCGTCTCGTTCTTTGCGGCGCCCGTCTCGGACCACCTCGCGCAGTTGGCCGCGCATTTGCCGAAGGGCTGCCACACGGTGCTGTCGCTGGTGGCCGAGTCGGGCGAGCCGGCCTTGCTGCAGATGGTCGAGGCGCACGGCGGCACCGTGGGCTACCGCAAGACGGCGGCCGAGGTGCAAAAGAGCAACCGCACGCTGATGGAGTTCACCTGGAACCACACCACGCTGCATGCGCTGAAGGTCGACCCGACGCTGACCTACTTGCAGAGCGGCTTCGTGCCGGGCAGGCATGTCGAGCAGGTGATCGAGATGGAAAAGCTGCTGGGCGCACAGGGCGAGGTGATGATGCACCTGGAGTTCATCCGCAACGTGGCGGGCCTCATGACCTGCAGCGGGCTGCAGCTGGTGCGTTTCAGCACCGAGGAGCGGCTGCAGGAGATCATGCGCATTCACCGCGCGCACAACGTGCACATCAACAACCCGCACGTGAACATCGTGGAAGACGGCAAGGCCGGCGGGCCGCTGCCGCCCGAGGTCATCGAGGTGAAGAAGCGCTTCGATCCGATGGGGCTGCTGAACCCCGGCAAGCTGCGCGACTGGCCGGTGAAGGGCCCGCGCAGCGCCTGAAGATCAGCTGCCGCGGCGGCGCAGCACGAAGGCCGCGGCCACGATGGCCATCGCCAGGATCCACAGCGGCCAGAGGCCGAAAGGCGCCACCCAGCGCGCATACGGCGTGAGGCCGCGGCGGCCCTCGACGCTGGCTTCGAGCACGCCGCGCGTCAGGCGCGGCAGCTCGTGCGTCACGCGGCCCTCGGCATCGATCACCACGGTGGCGCCGGTGTTGGTGGCGCGCACCATCGGCCGCGCGAATTCGAGCGCGCGCATGCGCGAGATCGACAGGTGCTCGTCGATGGCCACGGAGTCGCCGAACCACGCGATGTTGCTCACGTTGAGCAGGATGGTCGGTGCGGTGGCCTCGTCGCGGAAGTTCGCGCCGATCTCGTCGCCGAACAAGTCTTCGTAGCAGATGTTGGGCGCGATGCGCTGGCCCTGCCAGACGAAGGGCGCCTGCGCGAGCCCGCCGCGCTCGAAGTCGCCCAGCGGAATGTTCATCATCTGGATGAACCAGCGAAAGCCCGTGGGAATGAATTCGCCGAAGGGCACGAGGTGGTGCTTGCTGTACCGGTAGACCTGCGAGGCGCCAGGCTGGAAGCCGAGCACCGAGTTGCTGTAGGTGCCCGGGCTGCCCATCGGCAGGCCGACGATGGCCGCCTGGTTGCCCTGGCTGTAGCGGGCCTGGATGGCTTCGAGGTAGCCCACCGGCAATTGCTGCGGCAGCAGCGGCAAGGCGGTTTCGGGCGTGACGACGAGCGAGGCCTTGGCGTCGCGCAGTTGCTCGCCGTACCAGCGCAGCGCGGTCTCGATGCCGCCGCCGGGAATGAATTTCTCGTCTTGCGGGATGTTGCCTTGCAGCAGCGCAACGTCGAGCTTGCCGGCCGCGCCCTTGGCGCCCTGCACGTCGCCGTGCAACGCGGGTACGAGGTGCGGCACGGCGAACACCAGCGCGATCAGCACGGCGCCTTGTGCAATCTCGGCGGCGCGAGGCGGGCGATGCAACGCAACCAGCGCGACGACCAGTGCAGCGGCAGCGCCGATGCCGTACACGCCGACCCAAGGCGCGAGCGCCGCGAACGGCCCTTCGACGTGGGCATAGCCGCCGGCGCCCCAGGGGAAGCCGGTGAACCAGCTGCCGCGCACGAGCTCGGCCAGCGTCCAGAGCGCCGCGAAGACCAAAGCGCCCGTCACCCGCCCGTTGGGCCCTCGCACCACGAACCATGCGGCGGCAACGGCGTAGTAGAGCCCGAGCGCCGCTGCCAGCGCCAGCACGGCAATGGCCGCCAGCGGCGCCGGCAGCCCGCCGTAGGTGTGCATCGAGATGAAGAGCCACCAGAAGCTGCCGGTGAGCCAGGCGGTCGAGAACATCCAGCCGTGCAGGCCGGCGCGGCGCCAGCCGGCACCCTGCGCACGCAGGCCGTCGAGCAGCCACACGAACGCGCCGAGCGACAGCAGCTGCAGCCACCACAGCGGCTTGCCGCCCACGGGCGAGGCCATCGACAGGGCCTGCGCGAGGCCGGCCGCGCCGAAACCGAGCAGGCGGAACAGGTGAGCGGAAAGGGACGCCGGCGCGCGGGGCATCAGTCGGCCGCGTCGCCGCCGCGGGCCGGGGACACCTTGAACCAGCGCACCGCGCCGCCCTTGGTGTGCAGCACCACGAAGTCGAAGCCGCCCATCGCATGGTGCTCGCCGCGCTTGGGCACGTGGCCCATCTCGTGCGCGATCAGCCCGCCGATGGTGTCGAAGTCCTCGCTGAGCTGCTCTGCGTCGAAGACGATGCCGAAGGCCTCGGCCACGCGCTCGATGGGCGTGTCGCCCGAAACGCGGTAGGTGTGGTCGGCCAGGCCGAAGATGTCGCCCTCGTCTTCGGCGATGTCGAACTCGTCCTCGATTTCGCCGACGATCTGCTCGAGCACGTCCTCGATGGTGATGAGGCCGGCCACGCGGCCGAACTCGTCGATGACGATGGCCAGGTGGTTGCGGTTGCCGCGAAACTCGCGCAGCAGGTCGTTCAGGCCCTTGCTCTCGGGCACGAAGGTGGCCGGACGCAGCAGCGCGCGAATGTTCAGGCCCGGCGCGCGCTGCAGCTTGAGCAGGTCCTTCGCGAGCAGGATGCCGATGATGTTTTCTTTTTCGCCCTCGTACACCGGGAAGCGCGAGTGCGCGGTGTCGATGATGAGGTGCAGCAGCGCATCGAAGGGCGCATCGATGTTGATGGCGTCCATGCGCGGCGCCGCGACCATCACGTCGCCGGCGGTCATGTCGGCCATGCGCAGCACGCCTTCGAGCATCACGCGCGACTCGGCGCCGATCACCTCGTTGTCCTCGGCGTCCGCCAGGGTTTCGATCAGCTCGTCGCGCGAGTCTGGGCCGGGGTGGATGAATTCGGCGAGCTTCTGGAGAAAGCCGCGCTTGTCTTCCCGTTCAACGGGAGCGCGTTCAGGGTGAGGGTCGGCCACTGCGGGAGGGCGGAGTTGAGGAAGGGCAAGGATACCGGATTGCGTGTGACACGCTCTACCGTACGGCCGCCATAGGCCGTACGGGACCGCCGCGCGGGCTCAGGAAGCCGACTTCTTGCGGGCTTCGCGCATGCCGCTGCGCACTTCCTGCAGGCTGGCCAGGAAGGCCCAGAACTGCTTGGCGCGGCTCTTGAGGGCGAAGTCGACGGCGGCGTAGTGCTCCAGGGCGATTTCGCTCATGCGGCTGTCGAAGGTGGCGCTGGGCAGCTCCAGGTGGGCCTCGGCTTCGGAGCCGCTGCGCACCACGGTGGCGCCGGCGTTGCGGGCGATCTTCAGCATGGCGGCGTTTTCGCTCAGCGCATGGATGAAGAGCATGCCCACGCCTTCGTTGCGGGCCACGACCACGGCGCGCTCGAACAGGCGGGCGCCGTAGCCCCGGCCGCGCGCGTGCGCCGAGACCGACACGCCGAATTCGGCGCAGTCGCTGTGCTGGTCGCCCGGCGCGAAGGCCAGGTGGGCCATCGCGATGAGCTCGAGGCGGCGGTTGTAGATGCCGAAGAGTTCGTCGCGCTCGAAGTCGAGACCGTCGACATAGCGCTGGACCTGCTCGTCAGCGGCTGCATAGCCGAAACGCAGGTAGCGGTCGTGCGGGGTGAGTTCGAGCAGGTGGCGCGCGATGCGCTCGCGTTCGCGCGGGCCGATCGAGCGGATCGGCACCATGACGGGTTGAGGCGCGCGGGTGGCGCGCGGTTGCGCCTCAACCATCGGCGCTTTCAGGAAAGAGCCGAGGCCGAGAGACGCTTTGAGAAGGGTCTTGGCGGTGAGCATGGCTCAAATGTAAGGGTTTTCCCTTAATCTTCAAGCCGCCAGGGTCAATTGCGGGACACATTCGTGAACCAGTGCCGGAGCCCGTGGCGCTGGCGCAACCGACCACGGCTCGACCGTGGCTAAACGGGAACAGCCGTGGTCGCCTTGACCCGGTCGAGCACGAAACTGGTCTTGCAGTCTTCCACGCTGGGGTGCTTGAGCAGGGTGTCCATGATGAAGCGGCTGTAGTGGGCCATGTCGGCCACCACCACGCGCAGCAGGTAGTCCATGTCGCCGGTGAGGGCGGCGCATTCGACCACCTCCGGCCAGGTCTGCACGCTGGCGCGGAACAGGTCCATGGGGTTGCGCTTGTGGGTCTCGGTGTGCTTTTCGAGCCGCACATTGAGATAGGCCGTGAGCCCCAGGCCGATGGCCTCGGGCTGGACCAGGGCCACGTAGCGGTCGATGACCCGGCTTTCCTCGAGCCGCTTGACCCGCCGCAGCACCGCGCTGGGCGACAGGCTCACCTGCTCCGCGAGCTGATCGTAAGTGGCGCGCCCGTCTGCTTGCAGCGTGCGCAGAATGAGCCTATCAATCTTGTCCAGTGCTTCCATTTCGCCATTCTTGCAGTTTTACTGCGCAAGAGCCACCATCAGCGCCCGGAAACGCAGAAAACCTGAGAGCCATCCAACCTACATTGCATGACTGGCCGATTTCGCGCCTTTTTCCCTGAATTCCAAACCCCTCCCCCACTTTTCGGAGACTGCACATGAGCCACGCCGACGCACCCGCCTTCACACCCTGGGACAACCCCATGGGCACCGACGGCTTCGAATTCATCGAGTACGCGGCACCCGATCCGGTGGCCATGGGCAAGGTGTTCGAACGCATGGGCTTCACCGCCGTTGCCAAGCACCGCCACAAGAACGTGCTGCTGTACCGCCAGGGCACCATCAACTTCATCCTGAACGCGGAACCCGATTCGTTCGCGCAGAAGTTCGCGCGCGAGCACGGCCCGAGCGTGTGCGCCATCGCCTTCCGCGTGCAGGACGCCAAGCAGGCCTATGAGCGCGCCACGTCGCTCGGCGCCTGGGGCTTTGCCGACAAGGCCGGCCCGGGCGAGCTGAACATTCCCGCCATCAAGGGCATCGGCGACAGCCTGATCTACCTGGTGGACCGCTGGCCCGGCAAGAACGGCGCCAAGCCCGGCGACATCGGCAACATCGGCTTCTACGACGTCGACTTCGAGGCGCTGCCCGGCGTGGCGCCCGAGCAGGCGCTTTCGCCGTTCGGCAACGGCCTGACCTACATCGACCACCTGACGCACAACGTGTACCGCGGCCGCATGAACGTCTGGGCCGGCTTCTACGAGAAGCTGTTCAACTTCCGCGAGATCAAGTACTTCGACATCGAAGGCCAGGTCACGGGCGTGAAGAGCAAGGCCATGACCAGCCCCTGCGGCAAGATCCGCATCCCGATCAACGAAGAGGGCAAGGAACAGGCCGGCCAGATCCAGGAGTACCTGGACATGTACAAGGGCGAGGGCATCCAGCACATCGCCATGGGCTCGGACGACCTCTACAAGACCGTCGACGCGCTGCGCGCCAAGGGCGTCACGCTGCTGGACACCATCGACACGTACTACGAGCTGGTGGACAAGCGCATTCCGGAACACGGCGAGAGCGTGGCCGAACTGCAGAAGCGCAAGATCCTGATCGACGGCAAGAAGGACGCCCTGCTGCTGCAGATCTTCAGCGAGAACCAGCTCGGCCCGATCTTCTTCGAGTTCATCCAGCGCAAGGGCGACGACGGCTTCGGCAACGGCAACTTCAAGGCGCTGTTCGAGAGCATCGAGCTCGACCAGATGCGCCGCGGCGTGCTCAGCGCCGCAAAATAAGGGCCCCTTCCCTTTTGCCCAGGAGCCCGGCATGCGCAACCGCAGTACGTCTTCATCGATCGGCCTGACCTTCATCGCGGCGGCTGCCGCCGTGCTTTCGGGCTGCGCCATGCCGCCGGCTTCCGGGCCGGCGGCGGGCGCTTCTTCGTCGTCGCACCTGGACACGGTGCAGAAGGCCGCGGTGCTGCGCATCTGCACGCCGGGCGACTACAAGCCCTTCAGCTTCCAGAAGGCGGACACATCCTTCGAGGGCATCGACGTCGACCTCATGACGGGCTTCAGCGCGAGCCTGGGCGCCAGGCCCGAGTGGATCAAGACCACCTGGGCCAACCTGCTGCCCGACCTGGCCGCGGGCAAGTGCGACATCGCGGTGGGCGGCGTGTCGGTCACCACCGACCGGCAGAAGCGCGCCTTCTTCAGCGCGCCCTACATGGTCAACGGCAAGACGCCCATTGCGCGCTGCGCCGACGTGGCCAAGTACCAGAGCGTGGCCGCCATCGACAAGCCGTCGGTGCGCGTCATCTTCAACCCGGGCGGCAGCAACGAGCGCTTTGCCCGGACCAATTTCAAGCAGGCCAAGCTCACGCTGCACGGCGAGAACGTGACGATCTTCGACGAGATCCTCGCGAACCGCGCCGACGTGTTCGTCACCGAGGCGGCCGAGGCCATCACGCAGCAGAAGCTCAAGCCGGGCCTTTGCGCGGTCAACCCCGACAAGCCGCTGCAGTACGGCGAAATGGCCTGGATGCTGCCGCGCGACGACGTGGCCTTCAAGTCGTATGTCGACCAGTGGCTGCACCTGCAGCAGGCCGGCGGCGACTTCCAGCGGACGATGGACCGCTGGCTCAAGTAAGCAACTCTTTTTCCCCGAGATCGTTTTCATGGATTCCTCCGCCGCCGCAGTTGTCACCCCCGCCGTGTACGGCGCCTCGGACCGCCCGCCGCGCGGCGACTACTCGCGCGGCGGCACCGTGCTGGCCGACTACACCTGCCCGCAGGACTGGGCCAGCTACACCGCGGCCGACCACGACACCTACAAGCGGCTCTACGAACGCCAGGCCGCGCAGTTGCCGGGGCTGGCCTGCGACGCCTTCATCAAGGCGCTGCCGTCGCTGGGCGTGAAAGACCGCATTCCGCGCTTCGACGAACTCAACGAGCGGCTGCATCGCGCCACCGGCTGGGAGATCGTCGCGGTGCCGGGGCTGATTCCGGAGCTGCCGTTCTTCACGCTGCTGGCAAACCGCAAGTTCCCGGTGACGGACTGGATCCGCAAGCCCGAAGAGTTCGACTACATCGTCGAGCCCGACGTGTTCCACGACCTGTTCGGCCATGTGCCGATGCTGTTCGACCCGACCTTCGCCGACTACGTGCAGCGCTACGGCGCGGGCGGCATCAAGGCACACGAGCTGGGCGCCGGCGAGAAGCTCGCGCGGCTCTACTGGTACACGGTGGAGTTCGGGCTGATCCGCCAGCCCGACGGCCTGCGCGCTTACGGCGCGGGCATCCTGAGTTCGGTGGGCGAGCTGAAGCACGCGGTGCTCAGCGACGAGCCACGCCGGTTGCCGCTCGACTTGCTGCGCGCCATGCGCACGCGCTACAAGATCGACACCTACCAGGCCAACTACTTCGTGATCGACAGCTTCACGCAGCTGTTCGACCTCACGGCGCCCGACTTCGCGCCGCTGTACGAAGCGCTGACGACGGCGTCCGACGTCGAGGCCGGCGTGCTCCTGCCGGGCGAATCGGGCAAGGCCTGAGTCCTTTGCCGCTCTTCAGCGGACGCCTGTCAGTCGCCGCGCCGCTATCGCGCGCGCGACAGCACGGGCGGGCTCCCTAGGACAAGCCCGCTGGCGGCGGGGAGGCACTGCCTTCCACAATCCGCGCCAAAGGAGCTTGCATGCAGACATCCGCGCGACAGAACTATCCGGCCGGCGTACCGCACGAGATTCATCCCGAGCAGTACCGGTCCTTGCCCCACATGTTCGAGGAAGCCTTCGGCCGCTATGCCGACCGGCCGTTCTCGGTCTGCATGGAACGCTGGATGTCTTATGGCGAGCTCGACACGCTGTCGAAGGCGCTGGGTGCGTGGCTGCAGTCGCTCGGGCTCGCGCCCGGCGCGCGCGTGGCGATCATGCTGCCGAACATTCCGCAGTTCGCGGTGACCATGTGCGGCGTGCTGCGCGCGGGCTACACCTGCGTGAACGTCAATCCGCTGTACACGGCGCGCGAGCTGGAGCACCAGCTGAAAGACTCGGGCGCGACGGCGATCGTCATTCTCGAGAACTTCGCATCGACGCTGGAAAAGGTGATCGAGCGCACGCCCGTGAAGCACGTGGTCGTGACGTCGATGGGCGACCTGCTCGGTGGCCTGTATGGCGCGTGGATCACCGCGGCCGTGCGGCACCTGGCGAAGATCGTGCCGGCCTACAAGCTGCCGCTGAGCGACGGGCGCACGGTGACGCCGTTCAGCCAGGTCATGGCCGAGGGGCGCGGCCGCACGCTGGGGCCCGACGGCACCACGCTCGATTCGATCGCGTTCCTGCAGTACACGGGCGGCACGACGGGCTTGTCGAAAGGGGCGGTGCTGACGCACCGCAACATCGTGGCGGCAACGCTGCAGGCCGAGGCGTGGTTCACGCCCGCGCTGTCGCGCGCCGGAGACCTCGCGAAGGTCAACAGCATCGCGGCACTGCCGCTGTATCACATCTTCGCGCTGACGCTGTGCCTGCTGGTGATCCGTCAGGGCTCGCACATGACGCTGATTCCGAATCCGCGCGACTTCAACAAGTTCATCTCGGTGCTGAAGAAGCGGCCGTTCCACATGCTGCCGGCGGTGAACACGCTGTTCAATGCGCTGCTGATGCATCCGGATTTCAAGTCGATCGATTTCTCGACCTTGTTCGTCTCGCAGGCCGGGGGCATGGCGGCGTCGGAAGGCACGGCGCGCAAGTGGTTCGAAGCCACGGGCTGCCCGATGATCGAAGGCTGGGGCATGAGCGAGACCTGCGCGATCGGCACCAACAACCCGGTGTCGAACACCGAGTTCACGGGGACCATCGGACTGCCTTTGCCCAGCATCGAGATCGCGATCAAGGACGACGACGGGAATTCGGTGCCGCTGGGTCAGTCCGGCGAGCTCTGCATCAAGGGGCCGAACGTGATGACGGGCTACTACAACCAGCCCGCCGAGACTGCCGCGGCGTTCACTGCAGATGGCTTCATGCGCACTGGCGATATCGCGGTGATGCAGGAAGATGGCTACAGCCGCATCGTCGACCGCAAGAAAGACATGATCCTGGTGAGTGGCTTCAACGTGTTCCCGAACGAGCTCGAGAACGTGATCTCGCTGTGCCCGGGTGTCGTGGAATGCGCGGCCGTGGGCGTGCCCGACGAGAAGCAGGGCGAGGCGATCAAGGTGTTCGTGGTCCGTCGGGATCCCGCGCTGACTGAAGACGCCGTGCTCCAGTACTGCCACTCGCAACTCACCGGCTACAAGCGGCCGAAGCACATCGAGTTTCGCGACTCGTTGCCGAAGACCAATGTGGGGAAGATTCTTCGGCGCGAGCTTCGCACCAGTGCCGGCGCTTGATTGAATGAGCCATGCATCGGCGAGCGCCGGTCTGCCGGCGAATGTGCTCGTGTTCGAGCGCGGATGGCTGTCGTCCAACAACATCCTGTTCGTCGGGGCCGAAGAGACGGCGATGGTAGACACCGGGTATTCGACGCATGCCGAGCAGACTTTGGCGCTGGTGGAGTCGGTGCTGGGCGATCGGCCGCTCGATCGCGTGTTGAACACGCATCTGCACAGCGATCACTGCGGGGGCAATGCGGCGTTGCAGGCGCGCTATCCGTCGATTCGGACGGAGATTCCGCCGGGCGAGGCGGAATTGGTGGCCCGCTGGGACGAGCGAGGGCTCAGTTTTTTGGCGACCGGGCAGAGTTGCCCCCGGTTCACGTTCACCGGGCTGCTGCGGCCGGAGACGGAATGCGTGCTGGGTGACAGGCCGTGGCAGGTACATGCCGCGCCAGGCCACGATCCTCACTCGGTCATCTTGTTCGACGCCCTATCGCGCACGCTGATTTCCGCGGATGCACTGTGGGAGAACGGCTTCGGCATCGCATTTCCGGAGCTCGCCGGCGAGCCTTCGTTCGGGGACATGGCTGCAACGCTGGATCTGATCGAAACGCTCGCGCCCTTGCAGGTGATTCCTGGGCACGGCGCTGTCTTTGACGATGTCGATCAAGCGCTCGTCATCGCGCGCAAGCGACTTGCGGGACTGCAACGTGATCCTGTGAAGCACGCGCGGCACGCGATCAAGGTGCTGATGAAGTTCAAGTTGCTGGAGATGCATGCCATTGCCGCCGACGACTGGCGTTCCTGGCTGCGCGGGACACCATATCTCGAAGCGATACGCGCGCGCTTCTTTGCAGGTGTCGAATTGGGTCAATTGACCGACGACATTCTTGATGAATTGATCGCCGTCGGGGCTGCCGAAATGGATGGCGCGGTTATTCGCAATACCTGAAGAGGTTTTTGCTTCAATCGAATTTCGATTTCGCAAAGCGCAAAGCAAAAAACCCCAGTCAGGAGTCTGACTGGGGTTTTCTGGGCTGTAAGAGCCTGACGATGACCTACTTTCACACGGGAACCCGCACTATCATCGGCGCTGAGTCGTTTCACTGTCCTGTTCGG
>JAESFP010000039.1_pt1 | contig 213888 bp, 196 predicted proteins | sample 9266181 | NCBI WGS metagenome assembly JAESFP01 (sample SAMN14502547, study PRJNA617102) | algae metagenome | isolation source: Pegethrix bostrychoides GSE-TBD4-15B and co-occurring heterotrophs from... | place: USA: Grand Staircase-escalante National Monument, Utah | collected 2006-08-15
CTTCGGCGGCTGGAAGCGCTCGGCCTTCGGCGACACCAACCAGCACGGCATGGAGGGGGTGAAGTTCTGGACCAAGGTCAAGACCGTCACCGCCCGCTGGCCTGACTCCGACCTGGAACACGCCGACAGCAGCTTCGTCATCCCGACGATGCGCTAGATCCGGCAGGTTTGTGAACCTGACGGTCCGCCTTAGCACCCTCGTGCAAGCACGGCGGGGAGGGGCAGGAGGCGGCCCGAGGTGAGAAGTGAGCCTTGCCAGCACCCATCAATGTCACCTTTTCGGCGGTTTGCGACCGACCGTTTCTGGCGCAAAGCGGCCTGCAATAGTTGAGGGCATCCGACTTCTCTGCCAGTCCTGCGCGATCGCGCGGGCCTCATGCACGACGAACGCCGTGGCATGAGACCTGAATCGGCGCGCTCAAACTTACACAAAATCTTACACATTCAGCTAATGTGTGTTTGAAATCTGATAAGTATCAACCCCTTGATGCTGGCATGCGTGACTTAAAATCCCTCGACTTCGGTCATGCGGGTTCGACCCCCGCCGCTCGCACCACCGGCCCCAAGGGCCCCGCGATCAGGTGACGGGCAGGGCCCGCTGTTCCTCGATCCACGCCCGCATCCGCGTCTCGACGATATCCATCGGCAAGGCCCCGTCGCTCAACAGATGGTCGTGGAAGGCGCGCAGGTCGAACCGTTCGCCCAGCACCGCCTCGGCCTCGGCCCGCATGCGCCGGAAGGTCAGCTCGCCGATCTTGTAGGCCAGTGCCTGGCCGGGATTGCCGATGTAGCGGTTGACTTCGGCGGTGATGTTCTGGGGCGACAGGGCGCTGTTCTGCTCGAAGCATTCGCGCGCCTCGGCCTCGGTCCAGCCCAGCCAGTGGATGCCGGTGTCGACCACCAGTCGGCACGCCCGCCACATCTCGTAGGACAGCCGCCCGAACCGCTCATACGGCGTCGTATACATGTCCATGTCATAGCCGAGCGTCTCGGCATACAGGCCCCAGCCCTCGACGTAGGAGGTGAACCACGACGTCTTGCGGAAATAGGGGGCCTCGGGCTGTTCCTGCATCAGGGCGACCTGCAGGTGGTGGCCCGGCGTCGCCTCGTGCAGCGTCAGGGCCGGCATCTCATAGAGCGGTCGCTGGTCCAGCCGATAGGTGTTCAGCACATAGGTCCCGGCCTTGCCCAGCTCGGCGCTGCCCGGCGTGTAGCCCGCCGTGGCCGACGTCGGCGCGGTCTCCGCCGGGGTCTCCTCGATGCCATAGGTCAGTCGGGGCAGGGTGCCGAAGATGCGCGGCAGGGCGGCGTCGGCCCGGCGGCTGATCTCTGCAACGATGCGCACCAACTCATCGGGCGAGGTGGCATAGAACTGCGGATCGGTCCGCAGGAAGTTCAGGAACTCCGGGAAGCTGCCTTCGAAGCCGGTCTCGGCGATGACGCCGTCCATCTCGGCGCGGATGCGGGCGACCTCGGACAGGCCCAGTTCATGCACCTGTTCCGGCGTCATGTCCGTGGTCGTGTTGGACCGCACCAGATAGCGGTAGTAGGCCTCGCCGTTCGGAAGGGTGCGGACCCCCAGCCCCGGCCGCGCGGCGGGCAGAAGCTCCGTCTCCAGGAAGGCCAGCTGTTCCTGCTGAACCGGCATGATCTCGTTTGTGATGATCTCCAGCGCGCGCGCCCGGTACGCCTCGCGCTCAGCCTCCGGCACCGACTGGGGCAGGGTGTCGAACGGCAGCAGCAGGGGGCTCTGCTCGACCGGGCGGGCAGCGGTGGCGCGGGCCACGGTGATCGACCGTTCGATGATCTGGCGCGGCTGGGTCCAGCCGGTGACGATGCCGCGGCGGCTGTTCTCGATGCCCTGACGTTGGGCCGCCGCCATCTGGCCCATCCGGGTCAGCCAGGCCTCGGCGTCGGCGCGCGTACGCAGCGGGGTATTGCGACCCAGGCCGTCGAAGCCACCGCCCCCGCCCCCCAAGCGTCCCCGGTCAAAGCCGATGCTTTCCAGATCGTCATCGATCGACCGGATCAGCAACGCCAAGTTTAGCCGGTCGGCGTCGTCGGGCAGAGACGCCGCGTCGATCTCGCCGAGACGGGCGCGGAGCTCCCTCAGCGCCTGGGCCCGCGCCTCGACCGCCGCCGGGGAACTGTCGCCCAGCCGCGACAAAGCCTCCTGGTCGCCGTTCTCGCTGGAGGTCACCGGATCGAATCGGCGCTCGACCGCCTCGTGCTCGGCCAGCAGGGCCGTCAGGCGGTTCTCCCCGGCGTTCTGGGCCCATGCGGGGGCGGCCATGGCAAGAAGCGCGGCCGTGGCCAGCAGCAGACGGCGAGACATGATGGAACCCCCTCGGATCGATACTGACGAAACGCTAGCATCGGCTGCGACGGACGGCCAAGTCGCTTGTGTCGCAAACAATCGTTCCGACGCGGCACAGGATGTAACCGGCCATAACTTCCTGTTTCCCGCAGCCGCCCCGGCTTACGCCCGCCGTGTTTCATTGGCACAAAGCTGACTCAGGGAAACGCGACCGGACAACGGGGACACCATGATCAGAAACCGCCGCGCGCGCATCGTCGCGACGCTGGGCCCTGCCAGCCGCGCGCCCGGCACGGTCAAGGCCCTGGCCCAGGCAGGCGTCGATGTCTTCCGCCTGAACTTCAGCCATGGCTCGCACGACGATCATGCCGCCGCTCTGAAGGCCGTGCGCGGGGCCGAGATCGCGCTGAAGCGACCACTGGGTGTGCTGGCTGACCTTCAGGGGCCCAAGCTTCGGCTAGGCCGGTTCGCCGAGACCGAGATCTCGATCAAGCCGGGTCACACCATGCGGTTCGACCTCGACCCCACGCCGGGCGACGCCACCCGGGTGCAGATGCCCCATCCGGAGATCTTCAAGGCCCTGCGCACCGGCATGTCGTTGTTGCTCGACGACGGCCGCGTGCGGCTGCGCGTGGGCGAGCGATCGGACGACTGGGCCGACGTCACGGTCGAGAGCGGCACCAAGCTGTCGGACCGAAAGGGCGTGGCCGTGCCCGAGGCCATCATCCCCGTTTCGGCCCTGACCCCCAAGGACCGCGAGGATCTGAACTTCGCCCTGCGGATCGGCGTCGATTGGGTCGCTCTCAGCTTCGTCCAGAAGGCCGAGGACATGGCCGAACTGAAAGCCATCGTGAAGGGCCGCGCCGCCTGCCTGGCCAAGATTGAAAAGCCCCAGGCGCTGGAGGCGCTGGACAGCATTCTGGACTACTGCGACGGCGTCATGGTCGCGCGCGGCGATCTGGGCGTGGAGATGCACCCGGAAGAGGTGCCGGTGGCCCAGAAGGCGATCATCCGCGCCGCCCGCCAGCGCGGCGTGCCGGTCATCGTGGCGACCCAGATGCTGGAATCCATGACCTCTGCCCCGGCTCCGACCCGGGCCGAAGCGTCAGACGTGGCCAATGCCGTCTATGAGGGCGCCGACGCCCTGATGCTGTCGGCCGAGACCGCGTCGGGCGACTATCCCATGGAGGCCGTCGGCATCATGAACCGGATCATGGAGCGGGTCGAAAGCGACCCCCTGTGGCCCAGCCTGATGGACGCCGAACACGCCGGCATGGAAGGCTTCGACGCCGACGCCCTGGTCGCGGCGGCGAGGAAGGCCGGCGAGGCGTCCTCGACCGGTTGCATCGTGGTGTTCACGACTCTGGGCGGTACGGCCCGGCGCATGTCGCGCGAACGCCCGCTCCAGCCCGTCCTGGCCCTGACGCCCCGGCCCGAGACCGCGCGCCGCCTCGCCCTCGTCTGGGGTCTGGAGCCCCGCCTGGGCAAGGAGCCGACGTCGCTGGAAGACGTCACCGACGACGCGGTCAACTCGGCGATGGAGTTCGGCCTCGCCGAGCCCGGACAGCGCATCCTCATCCTGGCCGGCACCCCCTTCGGCGCCCCGGGGGCTGCGAATCTGCTCCGCCTCGCGCATGCTCCGGCGAGGAAGAGCAAACGTTGAACCCTCTACCATCGGGAGAGGGCTTGAGGTTCGCAGAGCGCAGCGATGCGCAAACCGAAAGGGTGAGGGGTTAAGGTGCGAGCCGTTGAGGGCACAACCCCTCACCCTTTCGCGCAAGGACCGATCGCCTGACGGCTCTCGGGCGCTCAAGCCCTCTCCCTCTGGAAGAGGTAAGCCACGGTGGTGAGTCGCGATCCATGATCAAATACCTCGGCTCCAAGCGGGCCCTGCTCGGTCCGATCACCGACGCCGTGCGGGCCCTGCTGCCGAACGGGGGTCACGTCTGCGACCTGTTCTCCGGCACGGCCCGCGTCGGCCATGCGCTGAAGGGTCAGGGCCACCGCGTCTGGTCCAACGATCACAACGCCTACGCCCACATGCTCGCCACCGCCTATGTCCAGGCCGACCGCGACCGCTGGAAGGCTCGGGCGGAACGGCTGCTGGCCGAACTGGCGACGACGCCTTCCGCGCCCGGCTGGTTCACGAAAGCCTTCTGCGAGGAGGCCCGTTATTTCACTCCGGCCAACGGCGCGCGCATCGACGCCATCCGCGACCGGATCGAGGCGCTGGATCTGGAGCCCGAGCTGAAGGCCATCGCCCTGGTCAGCCTGATGGAGGCGGCCGACCGGGTGGATTCCACCGCCGGCGTCCAGATGGCCTATATGAAGTTCTGGGCCCCGCGCGCGCTCAAGGACCTGGACCTGCGCCTTCCCACCCTCCAGCCCGCCGTCGCCGCCGGCCCCTGCCGCGTCACCCGGGCAGACGCGCTCGACATCGCCTCGGCCTTCGATGGGGACCTCGTCTATCTGGACCCGCCCTACAATCAGCATTCCTATCTGGGGAACTACCATGTCTGGGAGAGCCTGGTGCTGTGGGACCGGCCCGAGACCTATGGCGTCGCCAACAAGCGGATCGACGTCCGCACGCGAAAGAGCGCCTTCAACTCCCGCCCCGGCATCGGCCCTGCGCTGCAGGCCGTGATCGAGGCGATCCGCGCCCCGCACCTGATCGTCTCCTTCAACGACGAGGGCTATCTGAGCCGCGAACAGCTGGTCGAGATGCTGTCCGTGCGCGGGCCCGTCCAGGTCATCGAGATCCCCCGCCCGCGCTATGTCGGCGCCCGCATCGGCATCCATAACCCCAAGGGCGAGAAGGTCGGCACCGTCGGACGGCTGCGGAACGTCGAATATCTGTTCGTTGTCTCCGATCGCGCCGCGTCGCTGGCGGCTTGACCTTGGCGGGAACTGAGGCGTCAATGCGTCGTTAAGGCGACATGGAACAGCTCGATATGGCCTCCCAGGGCGAATTCGGACGGCGTCCCCAGGGCGTCAGGAACGCGATCGAGGCCTATCAGGCGGCCGCCTGGCGCGCGCCGGCGGCGACCCGTTTCGACAGCCGCCCGGCCAACGATGCGTTTTCGCGGGACCTTGTCGCCAACGACTTCCTGACCCGCGCCGAAGGGGTGGCCCCCCGATCGACGCCGGGTCCCGTTCCGATGGAGCCCATGCCGCGCTGGCTGGTGATCGCCATCGGGGGCGTGATCGCCGCGATCATGGGTGCGCTGCTCGGCGGAGCGCTCGCCGTCTACTGATCCAGCAGCGCCCGGATCGGGGCCCAGCTTCGCCGATGGATAGGGCAGGGGCCCAAGGTCCTCAGCGCCTCCTGATGCACCGGCGCGTTATAGCCCTTGTGACCGGCGAACCCGTAGCCGGGATACAGGGTGTCCATCTCGACCATCAGCCGGTCGCGCGCCGTCTTGGCCAGGATGGAGGCCGCCGCGATCGACAGGCTCAGCCCATCGCCGCCCACGACCGTCTCCACGTCGCAGGGCAGTCTGAACCGGTAGTTGCCGTCCACCAGCGCCGCCCTCGGATGCACCGTCATCGCCTCGATCGCCCGGCACATGGCCAGGCCCGTGGCGTGCAGGATGTTCAGCGCCTCGATCTCCTCGACCGTGGCGAAGCCCACGCCCCAAGCGAGGGCGCTGGCCTTGATCTCGCCTTCCAGCGCCGCGCGTCGTTTCGCCGTCAGCGCCTTGGAATCGTCGATGCCCCTGGGCAGGCGGTCGGCTGACAGGATCACCGCCGCCGCCGTCACTGGCCCGGCCCATGGACCCCGCCCGGCCTCGTCCACGCCGCACACCAGGCCGTCGACCCGCTGGGCCAGCAGGGTCTCCAGCGTCAGGGTGGGACAGGGTCGCGCCTTGGTCATCGCCCGCCCATAGCCCGCACCTCGTCGCATCGGAAGCAGGTCTTGACGTGGTCGTTGACCATCCCCGTCGCCTGCATGAAGGCATAGGTGATGACCGGCCCGCAGAAGCCGAAGCCCCTGGCCTTCAGCGCCCTGGACATCTCTACCGACACCGGCGTCTGGGCCGGAACCCCCGCCATCGTCGCCGGCGTGTTCTGGATCGGCCGACCGTCCACGAAGCCCCACAGCCAGTCGGAAAAATCCTCGCCCCGGTTCTGCATGTCGCACCAGACCCGCGCGCCCCGGATGGTCGCGTCGATCTTGGCCCCCGAGCGCACGATGCCCGCATCGGCCATCAGCCGCGCCCGGTCGGCCTCGCCATAGCCAGCGACCGCCTGCGGATCGAAGCCATCGAACGCCGCCCGGAACGCCTCGCGCTTCCTCAGAATGGTGATCCAGGCCAGGCCCGCCTGGAACCCGTCCAGCACCAGCTTCTCCCACAGGGCGCGGGGGTCACGTTCCGGCACGCCCCATTCGGTGTCGTGATAGGCGACATACAGCGGATCGGTCCCGCACCAGGCGCAGCGTGAGTCGGTCATCGCGACAGCCTATCGACCGCCGCGTCGTCTGCCGACCCGCGACCGGTCAGAACCGGTAGTTCATCCCGATCCTGACCGCGTGGAGGCCGAACCGCCCGTTCGACCGCGTGATGTCCGTCCCGGTGGTGTTGGGCGTCAGCACGAACGGATTGTTGGCCGCCGCGATGCCGCGACCGACGCGGATGTTGAAGTCCGGCGCCTCCAGGGAGGTGTAGATATACTCGCCCGTGACGGTGAGATTGCCCGCCAGTCGGTATTCGATCCCGCCGCCCGCCTGATAGCCGTCCGCCTGATCGTCGTTGATCGTGGCGTCGAAGCTGTTGACCCCGTTGCTGGAGAAGAACTGGTTCGACATCTCGCCGCTGGCGCCGCCGGCGGTGCCGTAGAACAGCGCCGGTCCCATGGCATAGCCGACCCGCGCCCGGAGGGCAGCCAGGTTCTCCAGCTTGCGCTCGAAGGTGTAGGAGGCCGGTGTCGTCGAATACGACGTCACGCTGTCCTCGGCGCTCACGCCCGAATATTCGGCGACCGCGCCGACGACGAACGATCCGAACTGAAAATCCCAACCCGCCCGAATGCCGGCCTCGGCCGCGTCGAAGTCGTCATCGCACCCGTCGGCGGGCGTGTTGCCGTTGGCGGAGCCCCCGCACGAGCCGGGGCTGAAGGCGTCCGCCCCGGTCGCCGTCGTGACGGTGTCGCCGAAGTTGCCGTCCAGGTTCCGGTCGAAGCGCAGGTGCTCGTCGTCCTGATCGTTGGTCTGCCCGAATCCGCCGTGAACGCCGATATAGCCGCCGGACCAGTCCTGGCTCAGGGCAGGAGACGCTGAAAGCGTCAGGGCCGCGGCCGAGGCGGCGAAGAAAAATCTCGTCATGGGTCAAATCCTGTCGTTGTCGCGGCGGGGACCAGGGTGCCTGTGGCGCATCCGCGAAAGGGTGGAGATCGGTCAGGGCCTGTCTTTCCGGGGTAGGACGGCCAGTCGCCGCCCTGTCAGCCCCGCCGCCTGACCGGCAGGGCTGACCGAGCCGCGCATCAGGTCGTGCGGAAGCCGGCGGGGCCGTTCAGGCCTGCCGGGAAGAAGCCGCCTTGGGTCACGCCGGTGCCGGAGCGCAGGTAGACGATGTTCAACCCCTGGGCGACCGTGCGGCTGAAAGCGATACCGTTGCTGTCGCTGGGGAAGATGTTCGATGCGGCGGCGTTGCCCGTGCCTGTCGGACGCACGCCCTGATCCAGATCGGACGGACCGTCCAGGCTGTCGCGCGCGTTCGAGATCGCCTCGGTCGCGTCGATCAGGGACGGCGTCGCGATGCCCTTGGCAGACAGCACCGTGCGCACCAGGCCCGCGTGATAGGCCTCGGCCGCCAGGATGCCGGCGGCGGCTTCCAGGAACACCTTGCTGGTCACCAGCGGCGCGGCCCCCTTGTACAGGCTCACCCCAACGTCCTCGAAGATGAAGGCCCCCAGCAGGAAGGCCTCGTCCGAGGCATAGGGGTCGAACGCCTGTCCCGGCCCGACCAGGCCGGCGGCGCGGGCCGCGCTGGAGAAGGCTCCGTTCGGATCGGTCCCGCCGACGTCGATCGCCGGCTGGGCCACGGCCGAACTGCCCAACGCCGAGCGCAGGAAGTTGACGTGGGCGACTTCATCGGCCGCGATCTCGTTGGCGTAGCGGCGGACCAGCGGATCGGTGAAATTGACCTGCCGCCCCCCGATCACACCGCCCTGGGTGCCCGTGCCGCTGAGCGAGCTTTGCGGCAGGCCGGTGCCGAACGCCGCGAAGGAATAGAACTGGGCCTCCAGATATTCCAGCTGCAGCGCGAAGTTCAGGATCTCGACGTCCAGGTTCGGGCTGTTGGACGGCGGATTGCTCGGCGGGGCCTGGGCCACCGCCGTGTCCGACGAGCTTGAGCAGGCGCCCAGCACGGCCCCCGCGGTCGCGCCGACGGCGAAACCGCCGGCGGTCTTGAAGAACTTGCGCCGGTCGTTCAGGCGCGACGCCCGATTTTCGAGCACTTCGAGGATTTTATCAGTCGTGGACACGCGGTGCCTCCGTCGGCGACATGCCCTTCCGATGACAGATACTCGCCACGATCCCGGCGGTTTCAGCTTGGCTGTGCGAAAGCCAAAACTTCATGGTTCAGCCGAGGCTGAGTTTCAGCGCGTCGCCATCCATGTCGGAAGGCGCGCGATCGCCGGGCGTCCGGAAATGGTCAGCGTCCCGTCCAGCCGGTCCAGACGCATCAGGGCGATCGCGCCGCCCTCGCGCCCGGTCAAAACCTCGCCGGCGCGAAGCTCGCCGTTCAGAACCTCCGTTCCCGGCGCGGGTGGCGGTCCATCGAAGGTCAGCGGCAGCATCCGCTTCTTGATCTCCCCGCGCCGCTTCATGCGGCTGGTCGTCTCCTGCCCGACGAAACAGCCCTTCCTGAAATCGATGCCGTTCAGGAGGTCGAAGTTCGCCTCGATCGGATAATGGGTGTCGTGACCGCCGTCGCGGGTCGGGTCGGGCACGCCGACATCCAGTCTGTGCGCGTCCCAGGCGTCCTCATCGGCCGTGGCGGTTCGCTGCCCGAGGGCCCGCCCGCCCAGGTCGGGCAGGCGAGGGTCGGCGATGAACCCCTCCGTCACGTCGGGCCAACTGACGACGATGGGCATTTCGTCGGCGCTGATCTCGACCTGGGCCCTCAGCCGATACATCGTCAGACGCGACATCAGGGCGTCGCGCCGGTCGGCCGCGACGTCCAGCACGACGCCGTCGTCCGCGCCCCAGACGAACAGATCGAACAGCAGCCGTCCCGGTGGCGACAGCAGGCCCGCGAACCGCACCTCGCCGGGAAGCAGCGTCTCGATGTCCTGGGTCAGCAGATTGTGCAAGAAGGGCTGCGCGTCCGGCCCGGCGACCCGGATCAGGGCGCGGCTGTCGAGGCGGGCGATGCGATCGGTCATGGGGTCAAGATAGGGGCTTCGGCACCGAAGCGGGAGGCGGATCGCCCGGTTCGCCCCACGGTCGCCGCGAAAGAATCCGTATACGGTGCCGGCATGAGCTCCAGCTTCCCCATCCTCTACATCGCCGAGGCCGACGCCGAGGCGGCGGTGCTGTCTTCCGGGACCCTGGCCTGTCTGGTCGACAGCCTGCCCCAGGCCGCGTTCACGGTGGTGGGATCGGCCGCCTCTGCGCCCCTGTTCGCCGACACGCCGCGCCTGGACCGGCTGATCGTGATGGATGGCAACGGCCGGTTCGAGTGGATCGCCCTGTGGAACCAGGTGCGCCAGACACGCTGGGGCCTGGTGGTCGACCAGCGCGGCACGCGGTTCTCCGAGCGGCTGCGCCGTCAGAAGCGGGCCGTGAAGGGACCTCCGCGCCCCGGCATGCACGCGGTCGAGGACGCCGCCTATGCTCTGCACCTGGACGACGTGCCTGCGCCCCGGCTGTTCCTCGGCGATGAGACGCGCACCGCCGCCCAGGCCCTGGTCGGCGACGATCCGGCTCCCATCCTGGCGGTCGGGCCGGGCGCCGACTGGATCGGCAAGCGCTGGCCGGCGGAACGCTATTCCAAGGTGGCCGCGCCCCTGCTGGCCGACGACGGTCCCCTGGCCGGGGGTCGGCTGATGATCGTGGGCGAGGAGGCCGATCGCGACCTCGCCCACACCATCCGCCTGGCTGTCCCCCGCGCCCGGGTGATCGAGCTTCAGGGCCGGCTGACGCGGCTCCAGACGGCCGCCGCCTTGTCGAAAGCGATCCTGTATATCGGCGCGGACTCGATCTGGACCCAGTTGGCCGTGGCGGCCGGTGTCCCGACCATCGGCGTCTATGGTCCTTCGGACGACAGCCGTGTCGGCCCCTGGGGCGGTGTCTCCATTCGCGGCGAACGGTCCTTCGAGGAGTTCCGGGCCGTCGATCCAAACCTGAACCAGGCCATCCAGCACATGATGGGCCTGCCCGCCGAGCGTGTTCTCAAGGCCGCGCGGACGTTTCTTGAAAAAAATCGCGCCGCTCAATCCGGCGCCACCTGAAACCCCCTTATAATGAGGGCCTGAAACCGAGCGTCGGACGGCCGGATTCGCACGTTTCAGACGATTCAGACTCTGTTTTCGCCAAGGGAAGAGCCGCCTCGTGACCCAGACCTATGACCTGATCGTCCGTGGCGGAGAGGTGGCCAACCACTCCGGGCGCGGGATGGCCGACATCGGCGTCATCGACGGCCGCATCGCCCGGATCGGCGACCTGTCCCAGGCCTCCGCCGGCCAGGTGGTGGACGCGACGGGCCTGACGGTCCTGCCCGGCGTCATCGACACCCAGGTCCACTTCCGCGAGCCGGGCCTGGAGTGGAAGGAAGATCTCGAGACGGGCAGTCGCGCCGCGGCACTCGGCGGCGTCGTCGCTGTGTTCGAGATGCCGAACACCGAGCCCAACACCACCGACCCCGACACCCTGGCCGACAAGCTGGCCCGCGCTCGCGACCGCATGTGGACCGACCACGCCTTCTACGTCGGCGGCACCCACGCCAATGCCGATCACCTGGGCGAACTGGAACGTCTGCCGGGCTGCTGCGGGATCAAGGTCTTCATGGGAGCCTCGACGGGCGACCTGCTGATCGCCGACGACGACGGCGTCCGAAAGGTGCTGAACGCGGTCGCCCGGCGTGCCACCTTTCATTCCGAGGACGAATATCGCCTCGCCGAGCGTCGCCCGCTCGCCCGCGCCGGCGACTGGACCAGCCACCCAGAGGTCCGCGACGCCGAGAGCGCCATCATGAGCACCCGCCGTCTGGTGCGCCTGGCGAAGGAGACGGGCAAGCGCATCCATGTGCTGCACGTCTCCACCGCCGAGGAGATCGAATTTCTGGCTCATCACAAGGACGTCGCCACGGTCGAGGTCACGCCCCAGCACCTCACGCTCGACGGTGACGAGGCCTATGCCCGGCTGAAGGGCTATGCCCAGATGAACCCCCCGATCCGCAACGCCCATCATATCGCCGGCCTGTGGCGCGGCATCGATCAGGGAGTCGTCGACGTCCTGGGCTCCGATCACGCGCCCCACACGAAGGAGGAGAAGGTCAAGCCCTATCCCGCCTCGCCGTCCGGCATGCCGGGCGTCCAGACCCTGGTTCCCGTCATGCTCACCCATGTGGCGCAGGGCCGTATGACGCTGGAACGATTCATCGACCTGACCTCGGCGGGTGCCCAGCGCGTGTTCCAGACGGCGAACAAGGGCCGCCTCGCCGAAGGCTACGACGCCGATCTGACGCTGGTGGACCTGAAGGCCCGCCGCGTGATCCGCCACGAGGACATGGCCAGCCGCTGCGGCTGGACCCCCTTCGACGGCTTTGAGGCCACCGGCTGGCCCATGGCGACCATCGTGCGCGGCCGAATCGTGATGCAGGACGGCGATCTCATCGGCACGGCCCACGGCCGCCCGGTGCGCTTCCAGGAGACGCTGTCTGTCTAGATGGAGAAGCTGACGCCGCAGCCGCAGCTGGTGGCCGCGTTCGGGTTGCGGATCACGAACTGGGCGCCGGCCAGTTCGTCGACGAAGGCGATCTCGGATCCCTTCAGAAAGGGCACGGACACGGGATCGACCAGGGCGGCCTGTCCCCCGGCCTCGACCCGCAGGTCGTCCGGCTCGGCGGTGTTCACGAGGTCGAGCTGGTACTGGAAGCCCGAGCAGCCGCCGCCCTCGACGGCGACGCGCAGCATCACGGGATGCCCCTCGATCTCGCCCAGCCGGGCCAGGCGACGCGCGGCGCTGTCGGCCAGCACGATGCCTTCGGGCGATCGCGTGGCGATCTTCAACTCCAGCGGGGTGGTTTGGACGGCGGTCATGACCGTCTATATGAGGCCGCCCCGCCCGGTTCGCAAAGCCCGGCCTTCCGGAATCCACCCTTGAGCCAGCTTCCTGCCCGCGCGCCCTATGCCGAGACCGCCGACGCCTCGCGCGGCCGGCTGGTCCCGGAGGCCCCCAGCCGGACCCGAAACGCCTTCGCCCGCGATCGCGACCGGATCATCCACTGCACGGCCTTTCGCCGTCTGAAGGAGAAGACCCAGGTCTTCGTGGCGCACGAGGGCGATCACTATCGCACCCGCCTGACGCACAGCCTGGAGGTCAGCCAGATCGCCCGGTCCCTGGCCCACGCCCTGCGGCTGGACCAGGACCTGGCGGAGACGGTCGCCCTGGCCCATGACCTGGGCCATCCGCCGTTCGGCCATGCGGGCGAGGACGAACTCCAGGCCCAGATGCAGCCCTGGGGCGGGTTCGACCACAACGTCCAGACCTTCCGCGTCGTGACCAAGCTGGAGACCCGATATCCGGCCTTCGACGGGCTGAACCTGTCGTGGGAGACGCTCGAGGGCGTGGTCAAGCACAACGGCCCCGTCACCCACAAGCTGGATGAACCGGCCTGGAAGGCCATCGCCGACTTCGCGCCGGGCTGGGACCTGCGGCTGGACAGCTTCGCCTCGCTGGAGGCCCAGGCCGCCGCGATCGCCGACGACATCGCCTACAACAACCACGATGTGGACGACGGGGTGCAGGCGGGCTTGTTCACCCTCGCCGACCTCGCCGACGTGCCCCTGATCGGGCCGGTGCTGCACGCGACGCGGGCCGACTGGCCCGACCTGTCCGAGCGCATGCTGCGGCTGGAGGCCGTGCGGCGCATGATCGGCGTCATGATCGACGACGTTCTGGCCGAGACCGAGCGTCGGCTGGCCGAGGACGGCATCGGCACCCGCGAGGATGTCCGGGCCGCACGGCGAACCCTGGTGCAGTTCTCGGATGGGATGCTGGCGGATCTGGGCCAGCTGCGCCGGTTTCTGTACGAGCGGATGTATCGGCACTACCGGGTCAACCGCACCCGCAGCCAGGCGCGGCGCATCCTGGCCGAGATGTTCCATCTGTTCATGGCCGAGCCCGAGGTCATGCCGACCGAATGGGGCGCGCGCGCCGCATCGGACGATCCGCACCGCCGGGCGCGGGCCGTGTGCGACTACATCGCCGGGATGACGGACCGCTTCGCCATCGAGGAGCACAGAAAGCTGTTCACCCTCGACCTCGCCCTCGATCTGTGATTCTTCGATCGGGGCTGAGGGGTTAGACTGCAGGGTCGGAGCGTCGATTCGCGCCGGCCCCCAAGCGAGGCGCAACCATGTCCTACGACGACGACAATCGGCCCAGAGATCATGGGCAGAGGGATCGGGGCGCCTACACGCCGCCGACGGACGACGACCTGCCGTTCAACCGGGGTGGCTTCGACGCGCGCCGGGCCCCGCCGTCGAAGGCCCCCCCCGTGACCCTGCTGGTCAGCGCCGGGGTGCTGCTCGTTCTGATCATCGCGGTGGTGCTGTTCTATCGATCCGGGTTGCGGTCCTCGACGGATGCCCCCCCGGCTGTCGGCACGCCCGTCGCCCAGATGAAGGTCGAGGCTCCCCTCGAGGCCCAGCCCGTCGATCCCGAGGCCGGGGTCGGCCTTTATGACGAGACCTCCGAGACTCCGACCACGCCCGAATTCGCGCCGCCGCCGGAGACGCCGCTGCCTCGGCCAGCCCCGGCCCAGCCCGCGCCAGTTCCCTTGGTCAGGACCCCGCCGAGCGCGTCCGAGCGACCCGCGCCTGAGCCTGCCGCGCCTCAAGCGCCAGTCGCGACTGGCGCGGGTGGCAACGCCGCCGTCCAGATCGGAGCCTATTCCTCGACCGCTGTGGCAGACCGCGAATACGCCGCCGTCGCCGCGCGCTTCCCCAGCTTCGCCCGGAACGCCACCAAGCGGGTACAGGAGGTGACGGCCTCGAACGGCTCGACCGTGTACCGGACCACCTTCACGGGCCTGAGCGCCGCCGACGCCCGCGCCTTCTGCGCCGCCATCCAGGCGGGCGGCGGCGACTGCCTGGTGCGATAGGGTATTGTCCAGCGCGGCCATCTACGGCTGTTTCGGAACGGTTCTCACCGAGGCCGAGCGCGCGTTCTTCGCCGAGGTCCAGCCGTGGGGCTTCATCCTGTTTCGGCGCAACGTCGAGAGCCCGGAACAGGTCCTGCGCCTGACCGACGCGCTGCGCGCCAGCGTGGGCTGGGATTGCCCGGTCCTGGTCGATCAGGAGGGGGGGCGGGTCCAGCGGCTGGGTCCGCCGCACTGGCAGAGATACCCGCCGGGTGACGCCTATCTGAAAGCCGCCAACGACCCGTTCACCGCCCGCGCCCTGGCCTGGCTGGGCGGGCGGCTGATGGCCCATGATCTGAGGGCCGTCGGCATCAATGTCGACTGCGCCCCGGTTCTGGACGTGCCGACGCCGGGGGCCCACGACATCATCGGCGACCGCGCCTTCGCCCAGGATCCGGCCCAGGTCGCCCAGTTGGGCCGAGCCATGGCCGAAGGGCTGATGGCCGGAGGGGTGCTGCCTGTCATCAAGCACATGCCGGGCCACGGCCGCGCCTTCGCCGACAGCCACAAGGAACTGCCGACCGTCCACGCCGGTCTGGATCATCTGGACGCCTGGGACTTCGCGCCGTTCAAGGCCCTGTCGGACATGCCCATCGGAATGACGGCCCACATCGTCTTTCCCGCCATCGACAAGAAGCGTCCCGCCACCCAGTCGAAGAAGGCGATCAAGCTGATCCGCGAGCGGCTGGGTTTCGGCGGCCTGCTGCTGTCCGACGACCTGTGCATGAACGCCCTCAGCGGCAGCCTGACCGAACGCGCCGAAACGTCGCTCAAGGCCGGGTGCGATCTCGTTATCCACTGGACGGGTGACATGGTTGAGATGGAACAGGTCGCGGCGGGCGTGGGCAAGTTGAAGGGCGGGGCGGCCCGGCGCGCGGCCTCGGCCCTGGCCCGGATCGTCCACACGCCCGAACCTCTGGACACGGTTGAGGCCCGCGACCGCTTCCACGCCATGCTGGTCGGCCGACTGACGGCGGCTCAAGGGCCCGACGTCGGTGAGGCCCAGGCCCCAGCCTCAAGTGACGCAACGCGCGATAGGCCGAACTAAGCTATGGTGGAGGCCTTCCAGCCCAACCTGGATTTCACCACCGTCGAGGAGGTGGATTCGCGCGATGCCTTCGTCGTCGATCTGGACGGCTACGAAGGCCCCCTGCACGTCCTTCTGGCCTTGGCCCGAACCCAGAAGGTCGATCTGCTGAAACTGTCGATCACCCGGCTGGCGGAACAGTATCTGGCCTTCGTTCATGAGGCGCGGCGCCGGAATTTCTCGCTGGCGGCCGACTACCTCGTGATGGCGTCCTGGCTGGCCTATCTGAAGTCGCGCCTGCTGCTGCCCCGCACCGAGAAGGGCAAGGGCGACGAACCGCCCGCCGAGGAGATGGCGGCGGCCCTGGCGTTCCGGCTGCAAAAGCTGGAGGCGATGCGAAAGGCGTCCGACGCCCTGATGGCCCGACCCCAGCTGAAGCGCGACGTGTTCACACGAGGCGACCCGGAGGCGACGGTGATCGTGCCGTCGGACCGGATCGACGCCAGCCTGTATGAGCTGATGGCCGCCTATGTCGGCCAGCGCCGCAAGGAGCAGGCGCGGCACTACAATCCGACCCAGCGGGTGGAAGCCTTCGCCCTCGAGGAGGCGCGCGACTGGCTGCGCGACATCCTGCCCCGCCTCGCCGACTGGACGCCGCTGGAGCGGGTCGCGCCGGTCCGTGACGAAGGGCCGGGGCCCAGCCAGGCCAGCTTCACCGCCTCCACCCTGTCGGCCAGTCTGGAACTGGTGAAGGAGGGGGCCATGGACGTGCGCCAGGAGCGGGCCTTCGAAGACCTGTGGCTCAAGCGGCGCGGCCGGGGTCAGCCGCTCGAGCTCACGCCGTGACCGATCTGCGGTTCGCTCCTGATGAGGCCGAGATCGAACGCCGGGTCGAGGCTCTGCTGTTCGCTGCCGCCGGGCCTCTGTCGGCCACCGACATCGCGCGCCGCCTGCCCGAAGGAGCCGATGTCGGCCGGGCCATCGCGTCTCTGCGCGCGCGCTATGAGGGGCGGGGGGTCGAACTGGAATGCGTCGCCGATCGCTGGCGCTTTCGCACAGCGGCCGACCTGTCCTTCATGATGACGGAGGAGCGCGAGGAGCCGCGCCGCCTGTCCAAGGCCGCGCTGGAGACCCTGGCCATCATCGCCTATCACCAGCCGGTCACTCGCGCCGAGATCGAGAGCGTGCGGGGCGTGTCCATCTCCAAGGGGACGCTGGACCTGCTACTCGAGATGGGCTTCGTGCGTCTGAGGGGACGCAGGCGGACGCCGGGTCGGCCCGTGACCTATGCCACCGCCGACCGGTTCCTGGAGCATTTCGGCCTGGCCAGTCTGTACGATCTGCCGGGCGCGGCCGAGATGAAGGCGGCGGGTTTGCTGGACCTGTCCCTGCCCACCGGCTTCGAAGTGCCGGACCCGTCCCGTGCCGGCGCCGACGACGAGGACCCGATCGAGGACGGGGACGCCCCCGAGTTCGCCCAGGACTTTGTCGGCGACTGAACCAATCGGCAGCTTGACCGTTTCCTCGCCGAACATCGTCCGAGGAGAAGTCCCTATGCGTATGCTGATCGCCGCCGGAGCCGCCGCCCTGGCGCTGGCCGCCTGCACCCCCGCCGCCGAGGAACCGGCTACCGCGCCCGCCGAGGGGGAGGTCTCGTCGACCACGGCGCCGGCCGTTGGGGGGCCGATCGAGCTGCCCACCGACGGCGGCGTCACGCCCGCGCCGGAGTCGATGGACGACGCCTCGGCCGAGGACGTCGCCGCGCCCGCTTCGCCGGCAGAAGCCGCGGTCCTTTCGGGTGGCGAAGAGCCCGCGCCCAAGGGCTGAGGCGTGGCCCTCGGCTAGGTCGTCAGCGCGCGCGGAAGCTTGAAGGTCACGGTCTCGGGTTCGCCCGGATCGTCGGCCAGGGTGACGTCGAAGCGCGAACTCAGCGCGTCGACGACCCCCTGAACCAGCGGTTCGGGGGCCGAGGCACCGGCTGTGACGCCGACGGTCGACACGCCATTCAGCCAGCCCCAGTCCAGCTGTGAGGCGTCGTCCAGCAGACGGGCGTCGCGCGCGCCCGCCCTCAGCGCCACCTCGACCAGCCGCACCGAGTTGGACGAGTTCTTCGACCCGACCACCAACACCAGGTCAGAGCCGTCGGCTAGCCGCTTGACGGCCTCCTGGCGATTGGTGGTGGCGTAGCAGATGTCTTCCTTGTGCGGGTCGGGCAGTTCCGGGAACCGGCGCTTCAGCGCGGCCACGATCTCGGCGGTGTCGTCCAGCGACAGGGTCGTCTGGGTGGCATAGGCCAGCCTCTGACCCCCGGGACGCTGAAACGCCTCCGCGTCCTCCACGGTCTCCACCAGGCTGATTGCCCCCTCGGGCAGCTGTCCCAGGGTGCCGACGACCTCGGGGTGGCCCGCATGGCCGATCAGGATGATGTGCTTGCCGTTGGCGTGGTGGCGCTCGGCCTCGACGTGGACCTTGGAGACCAGGGGGCAGGTAGCGTCCAGGAACAGCAGCTCGCGCGAGCGGGCCGTCGCGGGCACCGACTTGGGCACGCCGTGGGCGGAGAAGACCACCGGACGGTCGTCGGGACACTGGTCCAGTTCCTTGACGAAGACGGCTCCCAGCCCCTTCAGCCGGTCCACGACATGCTTGTTGTGGACGATCTCGTGACGGACGTAGACCGGCGCGCCGAACTTCTCGATCGCCCGCTCGACGATCTGGATGGCCCGGTCCACGCCGGCGCAGAAGCCGCGCGGCGTGGCCATCCGCACCGTGAGGGGGCGCAAGGTCGGCGCGGTCGTCGAAGCCGGAGACAGGGTGGGAGCGTCCATGTGCCCAACCTAGTCGCTTCGAGGCCACACCGCCACCGCCGGGCGGCGTCGCGACGTTTGCGACGCCTCGCTTTAGCCGCTATCAGGCGGGAAGCCTGACCGCGTTCCGTCAGCGCCTGATTTCCGGATATCTCGAATGCGCCTTGCGACCGCCGCCCTCGCCGCTTTTGCGGTCCTCGCCTCGGCCACGGTGGCCGTGGCCCAGCAGAGCTCCGGCCCGGCCCAGCGTCAGCGCGAGCGCGAGGCGCGCGATCAGGCTGAGGAGCAGCAGCGCGCACCGCGTCTGGGCCGCCTGCGCGCCGTGCCGAACGCGGGACCCTGTCCGTTCGTGAAGATCCTCTACGACGCCGCCCGTTATGTGGAACTGGAAGAGGGGCGGACCGCGGCCTCGGCCGTCGGCTACACCGGAGAGATCGAGGGTGTAACGGCGGGCTGCGCCTATCAGTCCGATGAGCCGATCACGGTTCAGGCCAACATCCTTTTCAACCTCGGCCGGGGGCCCCAGGCGGGTGATGATCGCCGCACCTATCGCTACTGGATCGCCGTGACCGAGAGGAACGAGGCGGTGCTGGCCAAGGAATACTTCGACTTGCCCGTCGATTTCGAAGGCCAGCGCACGGCTTCGGTTGAACAGGGCCAGACGGTGGTCATTCCCCGTGCGACCGCCGAAACCAGCGGCGGCAATTTCGAGGTTCTGATCGGCTTCGACGTGACGCCCGAGATGGCCGACTTCAACCGGTCGGGCAGCCGGTTCCGCATCAACGCCGGCACGGCGTCGGCGGCGACGCCCCCCGCCGAATGACCGACCTCAGAACGGAACTGGGCGAAGCGGTCGCGGCCGCCTTCGCCGCCGAAGGCGTGGACGCAGGGCTGGCGCGCGTCACCGTGTCGGACCGGCCGGACCTGGCCGACTTCCAGTCCAACGGAGCCCTGGCCGCCGCCAAGGCGCTGAAGCTCAATCCGCGCGAGCTGGCGACCCGCGTCGCGGCGCGGCTGGACGGCGATCCTCGATTGTCCGCCGTGGAAATCGCCGGACCGGGCTTCGTCAATCTGAAGGTCGCCGAAGCCACCCTGGCGAACCGCGCCCAGGTCGTGGCCGATGACGCCGCGATGGCGGGGGCCTCTCCGGTCGCGGAGCCTCGCCGGGTCATCATCGACTTCGCCGGGCCGAACGTGGCCAAGCCGATGCATGTCGGCCATCTGCGCTCGTCGATCATCGGCGAGAGCCTGAAGCGGCTGTTCCGGTTCCGGGGCGATACGGTGTGGGGCGACGCCCATTTCGGTGACTGGGGCTTCCAGATGGGCCTGCTGATCGTCGCGGTCGGCGACGAGGCCGACCAGCATCCGGGGGCCAACGCCTTCCTGGCCGAGGGCGACGGGCCGTTCCCGCATGAGAGCCCGGTGACGCTGGAGGACCTTGAGCGGCTGTATCCGCAGGCGGCGGCCAAGGCCAAGGAAGACACCGCCTTCCGCGACCGCGCCCGCAAGGCGACGGCGGAGCTTCAGGCCGGCCGCCCCGGCTACCGCGCCCTGTGGCGGCATTTCGTGGCGGTCAGCCGCACGGCGCTGGAACGCGAGTTCGCGGCGCTCGGCGTCACCTTCGATCTTTGGAACGGCGAAAGCGACGCCGACCCCCTGATCCCGGCCATGGTCGAGGAGATCAAGTCGAAGGGCCTTGCCGAGTTCGACCAGGGCGCCTGGATCATCCGGGTGGTCGAGGAGGGCGAAAGGCGCGAGCTGCCGCCCCTGCTGCTCGTCTCGTCCGAAGGCTCGGCCATGTACGGCACGACCGACCTGGCGACGATCCTGCAGCGCCGCCGCGAGCAGGATTTCGACCTCGTCCTCTACTGCGTCGACGCGCGACAGGCCGACCATTTCGAACAGGTGTTCCGCGCCGCCTACAAGTGCGGCTACGCCACGCCCGGCCAGCTGGAACACGCCGCCAACGGCACCATGAACGGCCCGGACGGCAAGCCCTTCAAGACCCGGGCGGGCGGGGTGCTGAAACTGCACGACCTGATCACCCAGGCCCGCGACAAGGCCCGCGAGCGGCTGCGCGAGGCCGAGCTGGGCACCGATCTGCCCGCGGCCGAGTTCGAGGACATCGCCGCCAAGGTGGCCGTTGCGGCGCTGAAGTTCGCCGACCTGTCGAACAACCGGACGACCAGCTACGTCTTCGATCTGGACCGGTTCATGAGCTTCGAGGGCAAGACCGGCCCCTATCTGCTGTACCAGGCGGTCCGCATCAAATCGCTCCTTAGGAAGGCCGAGGCGCAAGGCGTCCTGCCGGGCCCCATCATCATCGCGGAACTCGCCGAACGCGAGCTGGCCCTGACGCTCGACGCCTTCGACGCGGCGGTGTCGGACGCCTATGACCGCCGCGCGCCGCATGCCGTCGCCGAGCACGCCTATCGCCTGGCCCAGAGCTTCTCGAAATTCTACGCGGCCTGCCCTGTGCTGGCCGCGGATGAGCCTGCGACGGTCGGATCGCGGCTGGCCCTGTCGAAGGCGGCGCTGGATCAACTGGAGACGGCGCTGCGCCTCTTGGGAATCGACGCGCCCGAACGGATGTAGGGCCCGGCCTGTAGCAACGGCGCCACGGACTCGTCATCGATCGCCTGATTAACTGTGCCGTTGGGGACAGGACGAGGCCGGACATGGCGCGGTCGGGGAACAGGGGAGGCCAGACGCCGGCCGTGCGCCGCGAAGGCTATCGTCTGCCGATCTTCCGAAAGCGCGCCCGGCTCTATGTCGACGGGTTCAACCTGCATCACGCCATCCTCGAGCTGAACCGTCGCGAGCTGCTGTGGCTGGATCTGAGCGCCCTTGGACGGGCGCTGCTGCCGCCAGATGAAAGGCTGGCGGGCGTGACCTGGGTGGCGGCGCACCGGCCCCAGAGACGGGACCGCATGGAGGCGCTGCTGGCCTATGAGGAGGCGCTGAGGGCCCGCGATGTGCGCTGCCTGCTGGGCCATTTCGTCGTCCACGCTGATCACTGCCATGCTTGCGGCCACCAGTGGATGGACGCGACCGAGAAGCAGAGCGACGTCAACCTGGCGCTGGCGGTCGCCGCCGACGCCGCCGCCGGCCGCTGCGACGTCGCCTATATCCTGACGACGGACGGCGACCACGCGGCCACGACCCGCTTTCTGCACGAGGCCTATCCCCACATCCGCGTCGTCAGCGTCGCCCCGCCGGCCCGGGGCCACAACCGCCAGCTGCTGGAATGGGCCCATGCCCGGACGGAGGTCGAGATCGGCATGCTGGAGCGCTGCGGCCTGCCCGAGCGTATCCTGACGCGGTCGGGCTTCGTCGAGCGGCCAGCCAGCTGGTCCGCTCGAGGCGATGCACCGCCCCCGCCGGGGCCGGAGACGCCGACGCCAGAGATCAAACGTGGACATCTGCGGCTGGTGGTGTCGAACTAGGGCCGCGCACGGAGCCCGCCCATGACCGACCTCGACGCCTTCATCGACGGCCTGCCCAAGGCCGAGCTGCATCTGCACATCGAGGGCTCGCTGGAGCCCGAACTGATGTTCGCCCTCGCGCAGAGGAACCGCGTTTCGATCCCGTTCGACAGCGTCGAGGCGGTGCGGGCGGCCTATGATTTCTCCAATCTGCAGGACTTCCTCGACATCTACTACGCGGGGGCCAACGTCCTGCTGACGCGGCAGGATTTCGAGGACCTGGCCTTCGCCTATTTCCAGCGGGCGGCGGCCGACAACGTTCGGCACGCGGAGATTTTCTTCGATCCCCAGACCCATACCGATCGCGGCGTCCCGTTCGGCGTGGTGGTCGAGGGGCTGATCGCCGGGATGGACCGGGCGAAGGCGGAACTGGGCGTGACCTCGGGCCTAATCCTCAGCTTCCTTCGGCATCTGTCGGAAGACGAGGCCTTCGCCACACTGGAGAGGGCCAAACCCTATCTGCACCACTTCATCGGGGTCGGGCTGGATTCGTCGGAGGTCGGACATCCGCCGTCCAAATTCGTGCGCGTCTTTGCGGCCGCCCGCGACCTGGGCCTGAAGCTGTGCGCCCACGCCGGGGAGGAGGGGCCGCCAGCCTATGTGCACGAGGCGCTGGACCTGCTGCACATCGACCGGATGGACCACGGCAACCGGTCCATGGAGGACGAGAGCCTGATCCGGCGGCTGGCGGCCGAGCAGATGACGCTGACGGTGTGTCCGCTGTCGAACCTCAAGCTGTGCGTCGTCAAGGACCTGAGGGATCACCCGGTCCCCGAAATGCTGAGGCGCGGGCTCCATGTGACGCTGAATTCCGACGACCCGGCCTATTTCGGCGGCTATGTGAACGAGAACTATCGCCAGCTGGCGAAGGCGGTAGGGCTGACCCGCGAGCAGGTGGTCCAGATCGCCCGAAACAGCTTCGAGGGCTCGTTCCTGGGCGAGGTCGACAAGGCAGCGTGGATCGCCGAGGTCGACGCCTACGCCGCATAGGACGACCCGCCACGCTTGACTTCGGCGCGGAGTCGGGGCCTTTGTGGCGTCGCTCTCGCGGGAGAGATCGGTCCATCGCTTCGGGCCGGAGCCGAAGGCGCAACCGCCCCGGAAACGCTCAGGCAAAAGGACCGCGAGGACGTACGGACGCTGGAAAGTCACCCGCCAATCTTTTGGCATCAGGGTGCGCCGACGGAGCAAGCCGGGTCTGACCCGGCGGAATCTCTCAGGTTTCCCAGACAGCGGGGGCGCGAGGACGGCGGAGCTTTCTGCCGCGTGACGCGACCTTCGAAAGTCTGACCGCATGACCGACGGCACCCTGAAGACCACGCCGCTGAACGCCGCCCACCGGGCGCTGGGCGCGCGCATGGTCGGCTTTTCCGGCTACGAGATGCCGGTCCAGTATGAGGGCGTTCTAGCCGAGCACCGCTGGACCCGCGAGCACGCGGGCCTGTTCGATGTGTCGCACATGGGTCAGGCCAAGATCACGGGCGCGGACGCCATCGCCCAGTTCGAACGCTTCGTGCCCGGCGACTACCAAGCACTGAAGGCCGGCAAACAGAAGTATTCCGTGCTGCTGAACGATCAGGGCGGGATCATCGACGACCTGATGGCGGGCAAGCCGGATCACGACGGCCTGTTCGTGGTCGTCAACGCCGGCAACAAGGACGAGGACTTCGCCTTCTGGGCCGCGCATCTGTCGGGTGACGCGACGCTGACGGTGCTGGAGGACCGCGCGCTGATCGCCATTCAGGGCCCCGAGGCCGCCGAGGTCATGGTGGCGCACGAGCCGGTGCTGGCCGAGTTCGGCTTCATGGACACCGCGCGGCTGATGCTGTTCGGCGTGGACGCTTACGTCTCCCGCTCCGGCTACACCGGCGAGGACGGCTTTGAGATTTCGGTCCCCGCCAAGGACGCCGAGCGCATCTGGAACGTCCTGCTTCAGGACGCCCGGGTGAAGCCGATCGGCCTGGGCGCGCGGGACTCGCTGCGACTCGAGGCCGGGCTGCCGCTGCATGGGCATGACATCGATCCGGCGACCTCGCCGGTCGAAGGGGCGCTGACGTTCGCCCTGTCGAAGTCGCGCAAGGACGCGGCGAACTTCAGCGGTGCCGGGCGGATTCTGCGCGAACTGGCCGAGGGTCCGGCCCGCGTCCGCGTCGGCCTGCACGTCAAGGAGGGCGCCCCGGCCCGCGAGGGCGCGGAGATCGCCGATGCGGACGGAACGGTGATCGGCAAGGTCACCTCGGGCGGGCCGTCGCCGACGCTCGGGAAGAATATCGCCATGGGCTACGTCCCGCCGTCGCACGCGGCGCTGGGTACGGCGCTCCAGGTCATCGTGCGAGGCAAGGCCGCGGCCGCCGAGGTCGTCGCCCTGCCATTCGTGGCCCAACGCTATCACCGCAAACCCAGAGGCTGAGAGACCCCATGCATTTCACCAAGGATCACGAATGGGTCCGGCTGGACGGCGATGTCGCCACGGTCGGCATCACCAAGCACGCCGCCGACCAGCTCGGTGATGTCGTGTTCGTCGAGACGCCTGAGGCCGGTCGCGCCGTGTCGCAGAAGGACGGGTTCGCCGTCGTCGAGAGCGTGAAGGCGGCGTCGGACGTCTACGCCCCCGTCTCGGGCGAGGTGATCGAAGGCAACGCTGCCCTGGCTTCGGCCCCCGAGACCGTCAACGCCGACCCCGAAGGCGAGGGCTGGTTCGCCAGGATCAAGGTGTCCGACGCTTCGCAGCTGGACGGCCTGATGGACCGCGCGGCCTACGACCAGTTTTTGACCACGCTGTAAGTCTTTCCGCTCATCCCCGCGAAAGCGGGGACCCAGTCCTGCCGCGAGGCAGGGTCGCTGGGATGAGCGGTTCGTCCTCCCCGGCGACAGACATCGCCCAAAGCACTGGGTCCCCGCTTTCGCGGGGATGAGCGGAAAAGAGATATGCGCTACCTGCCCCTGACCCCCCACGATCGCACGGCGATGCTCGCCGCCATCGGCGCGACCTCCATCGACGACCTGTTCGTGGACGTGCCGCAATCGGCGCGACGCGTCGGCTTTGTCGACCTGCCCCGGGTCATGGGCGAGCTGGAGGTCGAGAGGGCGCTGAAGGCCTTGGCCGCCAAGAACACGGCGGCCGGCGACGTGCCTTTCTTCTGCGGGGCCGGGGCCTATCGCCACCATGTGCCGGCGACGGTGGATCACATCATCCAGCGCTCGGAGTTCCTGACCAGCTATACGCCGTACCAGCCCGAGATCGCGCAAGGGACGCTGCAGTATCTGTACGAGTTCCAGACCCAGGTCGCGAACCTGACCGGGATGGAGGTGGCCAACGCCTCGCTCTACGACGGCTCGACCGCCATGGCCGAGGGCGTGCTGATGGCCACGCGGGTGACGCGCCGGAACAAGGCGGTGATCTCGGGCGGGGTGCATCCCCACTATGTCGCCGCCACCGAGACGGTGGTCCACGCCGTCGGCGTCGAGACCGAGGTCCTGCCCGCCGCCATCGACGCCGAGGCCGACGTCATCGGCCGGATCGGGCCGGACACGGCTTGCGTGGTGGTGCAGACGCCCAACGTCTTCGGCACCGCCACCGATGTGACGAAGATCGCTGAGGCCGCGAAGGCGGCGGGGGCCCTGCTGATCGTGGTGGTCACCGAGGCCGTGTCGATGGGTCTGCTGAAGTCACCCGGCGAGATGGGGGCCGACATCGTCGCGGCCGAGGGCCAGTCGATCGGCAATGCCCTGAACTATGGTGGCCCTTATGTCGGCCTGTTCGCCTGCCGCGAGAAGCTGATCCGCCAGATGCCGGGCCGGCTGTGCGGCGAGACGGTCGACGCCGACGGGGAGCGGGGCTTCGTCCTGACCTTGTCGACGCGCGAGCAACACATCCGTCGCGACAAGGCGACCTCGAACATCTGCACCAACTCAGGCCTGTGCTGCCTGGCCTTCTCGATCCACATGAGCCTGCTGGGCGAGACGGGGTTGCGCAAGCTGGCGCTGCTGAACCACGAGAAGGCGCTGGCGACGCGCGATGCCATGGCTGCCATTCCGGGTGTTGAGGTCCTGACCCCTCGCTTCTTCAACGAGTTCGCCGTGCGCCTGCCGCGTCCGGCCGCCGAGGTGGTGGAGCGTCTGGCCGAGCACCGCGTCCTGGCCGGCGTGCCGTTCAGCCGCCTGAACCCCGGGGCCGGCATGGACGACGTCCTGCTGGTCGCGGCCACCGAGACGACCCTGGATGCCGACATTCAGATCCTGGCCAAGAGCCTCGCCAAAGTCCTGGCCGCGTAAGGGAACCCGATCATGAGCACCATGAACACCGTCGGCCGCCCGACCGCTCCGGCTCCGTCCACGCCGGATTATGACTACAAGCATCCGACCCTGACCGGCGGGCGCGGTCTGTTGCAGGACGAGCCCCTGATCTTCGAGGGCGACGGCTGGTTGAAGACCGGCGTCGATCTGGCCGAACCGACGTCGGACGGCGGCGATCTGGGCGACCTGGTGCGGCGCGACCCGATCGGCCTGCCGGGGCTGAGCGAACCCGAGGCCGTGCGCCACTATGTGCGTCTGAGCCAGAAGAACCACGCCATCGACCTGGCGCTGTATCCGCTCGGCTCGTGCACGATGAAGCACAATCCGCGCCTGAACGAGAAGATGGCGCGCCTGCCGGGGTTCTCGGACATCCACCCGCTGCAGCCGGTCTCGACCGTGCAGGGCGCGCTGGCCCTGATGGACACCCTGGCGCACTGGCTGAAGACCCTGACCGGGATGCCGGCGGTCGCCATGTCGCCCAAGGCCGGCGCCCATGGCGAGCTGTGCGGGCTGATGGCCATCCGCGCCGCGCACGAGGCGTCGGGCGAACACATGAAGCGCCGCAAGGTGCTGGTGCCGACCTCGGCCCACGGCACCAATCCGGCGACAGCGGCCTTCGTCGGCTATACGGTCGTGGAAGTCGCCCAGACCGATGACGGTCGCGTGGACGTGGCCGATCTGGCGTCCAAGCTGGGCGACGACGTGGCCGCCATCATGGTGACCAACCCCAACACCTGCGGCCTGTTCGAGCGCGACATCATCGAGATCGCCCGCCTGACGCATGAGGCCGGAGCCTATTTCTACTGCGACGGCGCCAACTTCAACGCCATCGTCGGCCGGGTGCGGCCGGGCGACCTGGGCGTCGATGCCATGCACATCAACCTGCACAAGACCTTCTCGACGCCGCATGGCGGGGGCGGTCCGGGCGCTGGGCCGGTGGTGCTGTCCGAAGCCCTGGCTCCGTTCGCGCCAGCCCCGTGGGTGGTCAATGACGGCGACGGCTTCAAGCTGATCGAGCGGGCCGAGGACGAGGCCGCTCAGGCGTTCGGCCGCATGTGCGCCTTCAACGGCCAGATGGGCATGTTCGTGCGGGCCCTGAGCTACATGATGAGCCACGGCTCCGACGGCCTGCGCCAGGTCGCCGAGGATGCCGTCCTGAACGCCAACTACATCAAGGCCCGGCTGTCGGACGTGATGAGCGCGGCCTTTCCGGACGGTCCCTGCATGCACGAGGCCCTGTTCGACGACGAATGGCTGAAGGGCACGGAGATCACCACGCTCGACTTCGCCAAGGCGATGATCGACGAGGGCTTCCATCCCATGACCATGTATTTCCCGCTGGTCGTGCATGGGGCCATGCTGATCGAGCCGACCGAGACGGAGTCCAAGGCCGAGCTGGATCGGTTCATCAATGCGCTCCGCCTGCTGGCCCAGGCCGCCAAGGCGGGCGAGGTCGACCGCTTCAAGAACGCCCCCTTCCACGCCCCCTTGCGTCGCCTGGACGAGACCCGCGCCGCCCGCTCGCCCCGCCTGCGCTGGACCGCGCCGGAAGGGCACAACATGGCGGCGGAATAGGGCGCTACTCGGCGGCGGCGCGGCGCAGCGCCATGAACGCCGCCTTGCCGTGGACCTCCGGGCCCCGGGCGTCGTCGGCGGCGAGCCAGGTCTCGGTGGCCATGCGCAGAACGCCGACGGCGGTGGTGGCGACCACGCGGGCCTGAAGGTCGTCGGCGGGCAGGCCCTTTCGCGCGGCCATGGCGGCCGCCATGCGCTGTTCGATGGCCTCGTATTTGGCGTGGTCGCCGGCGCGCAGAGCGGGCGTGTCGTGGATCAGGCGGGCCAGGGTCCGGGCCTCGGGGCCCTGGAAGTCAGCGGCCATGTCGGTCAGGGCGTGCTCGGCCATGGCAAGCAGCGGTTCGTCCGCCGGGCGGCGCGTGATGGCGGCCTCGATCAGTTCGGCGAGACCGGCCTTGGTCGAGAGGACGATGTCCTCCTTGGAGCCGAAGTAGTGGAACAGGCTGCGGCGCGAGACGCCGGCGGCGGCGGCGATGTCGTCCAGCGTCGTGGCCTCGAAGCCCTGACGCGAAAACAGGGCCAGCGCCGCCTGGTGGATGCGGGCGTGGGTGTCGGCGCGCTTCCTTTCGCGCAGGCCGGGCTGCGCGGTCGTGGTCTGCACCTCTTGCATATTTGCACGCGGTGCAGATATGTCTAGAGGCCGCTTCGGCTTCGGCCTGGACACCTAGAGGATCGCTCCCATGACCTGGACCACCCGAGACATTCCCCACCAGACCGGTCGGCTGGCCATCGTCACCGGGGCCAACAGCGGCACCGGATATGAGACCGCGCTGGAACTGGCCCGCAAGGGAGCCGAGGTGGTCCTGGCCGTGCGCGATGTCAACCGCGGCCAGGCGGCGGCCAAGCGGATCCGGGGACAGGTGCCCAAGGCGCGGCTGAGGGTCGAGGCGCTGGACCTGTCGAAACAGGCGCCGGTGACCGCCTTCGCCGAGCGGGTGTTGGCGGAGGGTGCGCCGATCCACATGCTGATCAACAACGCCGGGGTGATGATGCTGCCGAAACGCGAGGTGACGGTGGACGGGTTCGAGATGCAGTGGGCCACGAACTATCTCGGCCATTTCGCCCTGACCGCCCGGTTGATGCCCCTGCTCAAGGAAGGGTTGGCGAGGGTGGTCCATCTGTCCAGCGTCGTCCATCGGCGGGGGCGGATCGCATTTGATGATCTGAACCATGAGCGCGACTACAGGCCCTTTCCGGTCTACGGGCAGTCCAAGCTGGCGATGTTGATGTTCGGGCTGGAGTTGGCCCGGCGGAGCGACGCGAACGGGTGGGGACTGACCAGCGTCGCGGCGCATCCCGGCTATGCGCGGACGGGGCTGATCGCCAACGGTCCCCTGATCCGGTCTCCCTTTCAGCGAGCGATGATGCGGCTGGTCTATCGGCCGCTGATCGAGCCGTTGATCAGCCATTCGGCGGCGGCGGGGGCTCTGCCGATCCTGAGGGCGGCAACGGAGCCGGGCGTGAAGGGCGGGGCCTATCTGGGGCCGACGCGGCTGACCGAGCTGAAAGGGCCTCCCGGGCCGGCCAAGGCCGAGCCCCACGCCTTGGTGGAGGCCGACGCGGCGCGGCTGTTCGACATGACCGAGGCGGAACTGGGCGTGCGTTTCGCATAGACGAAGCACGGAGATGTGAAATGCTGCCGCTTTGTCCCGGGCGGGACAGGCGTATCCTGCGTGGCGCGTTATCGGAACGAAAAGAGCGTTGGGAGGCGCTGTCGTTATGATGTCACGCGTACAAAAGGGCATGGTCGCAGGCTTCGCCGCCACCGTCGCCGTATCGATCCTCGAAGCCGTCAATGTGTTCGCCGGACCCTGGGTGCAGCCGTTTCCCTCGGTGGTCGCGACCCTGATCGGGATGGAAGGCAATCTGGCCGTCGGCTGGGTGGCTCACTTCCTGGCGGGCACGCTGCTGCTGGGCGCGCTATTCGGCGTCGTCTGTCCGAAACTGCCGACCGACACACCCGAGACCAAGGGTATCGCCTTCGCCGTGGCGGCGTGGGCGGTTCTGATGGTCGGGGTGCTGCTGTTCGGCGATCCCCGGATGTTCAACGCTGGCGGCGGCTTCGCCGTGGTCGCCTGGATGCTGGTGACGCACGTCGTCTTCGGCATCGTCATGGGCAATGTCTATGCCCGGCTGGTGAACCGCGACAAGCGCGTTCATGACATGGGCGGAGCGGCCGCGGCCCACTGAGGTCCCCGAAAGGGCGCGCCGCTAGTTCAGGCGCGTCCCGATCTGGGCGATGGCGTCGTCGAGCAGCGGGTCCGACTTGGCCCCGGCGACGCGGGCGGCCAGGATCGTCTCAGCCGCGCGGGCGGCGACGTCGGCGGCGGCGGCCTTGACCTCAGCCGTCGCCTGGGCTTCGGCCGAGGCGATGCGGCGCTCGGCCATGGCCTGACGGCGCGCCAGCGACTCCTCGAGGCGAACCTTGGCCTCGGCCTCCATGATGCGGGCGTCGGCCTCGGCGGCGGCCAGCATGGCCTTGGACTGGGCCTCGGCCTCGGCCTTTTCCGCGCGGATCTGGGCCAGCAGGGCCTCGGCCTCGGCGCGCAGGCGGGCGGCTTCGTCGAGTTCGGCCTGGATCTTGGCAGCCTTGGCGTCCAGCTGGCCCGCGACCAGCTTGGGCACGCCGGCCAGCACGAGAATGCCGAAGAAGATCAGGAGACCGACGGCGACCCACAGCTCGGGGTTCGTCAGCTCATACATGTGCGGGTCTAGGAAGTGGGGCATCAGACGGCTCCCTTGACAGCGGCGGCGGCCTCGGCGGCGGTCGCAGGTTTGCCGGTCAGGCGCTGGACGATGGCCTGGGCCGTGTCGGCGGCGATGGTGGAGACGTTGGTCATGGCCGCGTCGCGGGTGACGGCGATCTGGGCCTCGGCGGCCTCGATGCGGGCATTGACCTCGGCCTCTTCGGCCTGGCGACGGGCCTCGGCCTCGGCGGCGACGCGGGCCTTGGCCTCGGCGGCCATGCGGCGGCTGTCGGCCCGGGCCTGTTCGACCTCGGCCTTGGCGGCGGCGGCCTGGGTGGCGGCCTCGGCCTGGACCGATTTGGCGGTGGCGACGGCGGTGGAGATGGTGGTGGCGCGCTCGTCCATCACCCGGCGCAGACGCGGGGCGAAGACCTTGGCGATCAGCAGATAGAGGACGAAGAACAGGAACAGCAGATAGACGATCTGGCCACCCCAGACCGAGGTGTCGAACTGGGGCAGGCCGCCGGATTCGGCTTCCGTCGTCGTGGCGTAGGTTCCGCCGGATGCGTCTGATTTTTCAGGGGCGGCCATGGTGTCCGTCTGCGTCGAGAAAAGCAAAGAGGCGGTGTCCCCGTTCAGGAGAACACCGCCACTGGAAACGCCGTCGAAATCAGGCGTTGAGGATCAGGATGCCCAGCACGAAGGCCAGGATGCCCAGGGCTTCGGCCAGGGCCGCGCCGACGAACAGGTTGCCGACCTGGCTACCGGCGGCCGACGGGTTGCGCAGCGCCCCGTTCAGGAAGTTGGCGAAGATGTTGCCCACGCCGATGGCGGAGCCGATCATGCCGAGGGTGGCCAGGCCAGCGCCGATGTACTTTGCGGCTTCAGCTTCCATGAGAGTCTAATCCTAGTTTTGGGTTTGATGGGTGAGGGCGAAGGGACTGGTCGTGGCCTTAGTGGCCATGGCCCAGGTTGACCACATCGTTGAGATAGATGGTGGCCAGAACGGCGAAGACGAAGGCCTGGAGGAAGGCCACAAGGAACTCCAGCGCGGTCAGGGCGACGACCATGGTCATCGACAGGGCGGCGATGGGCAGGGCGAACAGGCCCAGGCCCTCGCCGGCGAAGGCCATGGCTCCCAGGCTGACGACGAAGCCGGCGAAGATCTTCAGCGCGACGTGGCCGCCCAGCATGTTGCCGAACAGACGAAGCGCCAGGGTGACCGGCCGCAGGAGGAAGGACAGGAACTCGATCGCGCCGACGACCGGGCGGAGCACCAGGGGCGCGCTGGACGGCCAGAACAGCAGGAAGAAGCCCAGGCCGTGCTTCAGGATGCCGATGCCGATGACCAGCAGGATGGTCAGGACGGCGAAGGTGATGGTGACCGCCAGCTGAGAGGTGGCCGTGAAGGTCAGGAACATGCCCAGCAGGTTCATGCCCAGGATCAGGGTGAACAGGGTGAAGACGAAGGGGAAGTATTTGCGGCCCTCGTGGCCGATGATCGAATCGGTGACGCCATCGATCATGGAGAACAGGGTCTCGCCCGCCGACTGGAGCCGGCCGGGGACCACCTTGGCGCCCGAGGTGACGGCGGTCAGGAACAGCACGACCAGGGCGAAGGCGATGGTCATGGCGACGTGCGAATTGGTCACGGCGATCTGCTGGACGCCGAGAAAGGGCACCGCCACCTCGCCGAACTCCAGCCCCGGAATCGGATGCACTTCGAACTGTTCGATCGGATCGGCCAAGGCCTATCGCTCCTCATCATCCTCGTCGTCGAAGGGAATGGACCGAGGTTCCACGCCGCTCGCCGCCGCCTGTGCCATCAGCCGCTGGGCCGTCTGCCACGCCATCCACAAAGACACGCCGAAGCCCACAAGGACCCCGCCGATCACTCCCCACGGCGCCGTACCGGCGTAGTGGTCGATGCCGAACCCCACCGCGATCCCCAGAAAGACGCCGCCCAGCAACTGGGCGACGACCTTGTACGCCTGGCCCGCGACGGCGCGACCGGCCGCATCGGATTTGGCTTCCGAGGTTGTCCGCGCCTCCAAGTCGGATGCGGAGCGAGTGAGGCGAGCGATCGCCTCTTCGCGCGATTCCGGGGGCAGGGACATGGGTTCTTGCGCTCAAGCCCCGCCCGGCCACGCAAGGTTTTGCGGGCCCCGACAGGGGTCTGAATTCGGCGCGGAACCTATAGGGAGGGGGTCGGAAGGTCAAGGAGCCGTGATCATGGCTCAAGTTATTGATCGGGCGAGGTTTCTGTCCAGGCTGCGACGATGTCGCCCGCCGCGATGTCCCGCGCCTGTTCCGCCCGTCGCGCGGCGGCCCGGGCCCTTTGCGCCTCGAAGTAGTCGTAGCGTTCGCGCAACTCGGCGCGCAGGGCCTCGATCTCGGCGGTCTGGCGCGCCGAAGGCGGGCGCGGGGCGCGAACGGGGCGGGGGCGGGTGGAGCGGATGCGCGACATGGGGTGCCTTTCGAGAGTTGGTGGGGGGGCAAGAGCCTTTCCCTCCCCGCAACGGGGAGGGTGGTCGACGCGGAGCGGAGACCGGGTGGGGGCGGCCGAGTGATGCGGACGCCGGCATCACTGTTGCCGCGCGGCGCCGCCCCCACCCCGTCGCTTCGCGCCTGCCCTCCCCTGAAGGGGAGGGAGAGTAGAGGCGCGCGTCATCGCTCTTCCGCTGTGAACGGGTGGGAAGGGCGGGCGGAGCAGCCGGGCCTTCGCCCGGAGACCGTAGGAGTTTGTGTTTCGGCGAAAGACGACTGCTCCGCGCGGCTGGTCTGAACGGAAGCGGACGGCCCCGCGTCGCTCGAAGCCGACTGACCGGGGACCAACGGCCCTGTTAGAGCCTTGCCGCTACTGACGCCTCCGGCGGGAGGGTCGGCGTCCTTGCGAGAGCCGATCCCCTGAACGCGACGAGTCTTCTGCTCGCCGCCTTATCGCCGCGCGATCCGGAGATCGCGCGAACCACTCCTTCGGCCCGGGACGCCGGATGACCGCTCTTCACGGCCTCCGGTCGTTGGACTTCGGGAGCCCCCGCTCCAACCGCTTCCGCCGCGACAAGCTCGCAAGGCCTTGCGCCCTTCCCAGGCGACGGAACCGAGGGGGAGGGTAGCACGCGCGTCAATGCGGGCGCGTTCGCGAGGGTTCGGATGCGACGGGCGTTGGATTCGCTGGGGGAATCCGGGCGAGTTCGGATGATTGAACAATCTACCCTCGCCCATGGGGAGAGGGCTTGAGGCTCGGAGAGCGAAGCGATCCGTCAGCCGAAAGGGTGAGGGGGTAGGGTGCGAGCCGGTGAGAGGGAAACCCCTCACCCTTTCGCGCAAGGACGACGGCTTCGCCGCCGTGCGCTCAAGCCCTCTCCCTTTGGAAGAGGGTGTTTAGTCCCCGTGCTTGCCGATGCTTTCCCATTCGGGCGGGGCGGCCTTGTGGATCCATTGTTCGGAGACGAGCCAGCCCTTGAAGGGGCGGAGCACCAGGACGCAGGCGGCGGCGATCAAGGGGAAGGTCACGGCGAAATGGACCCAGATCGGGGGCCGGACCGTGAACTCGAAGGCCATGAAGGCCATCATGCCGATCACGCCGATGGCGCTCATGGCGAAGAAGGCCGGGCCGTCGGCGGGCTCGGCGAAGCCATAGTCCAGGTCGCAGACCGGGCAGCGGTCGCGGATGGTCAGGAAGCCCTTGAGCAAAGGCCCCTGGCCACAGCGGGGGCAGCGACAGCGCAGGCCTGTCGACAGGGTCGACAGGCGGGGCCATTCGGGGGTGTGCGGCGAGGTCATGCGGGCTCCTGACGCGAGGGGTCTCGGCCTTCCGGGGCAAGGCTTCAAGGGGTGTTCAGTCACATCCCGTTAACCGCGTCGAAAGGGCGATCCGGCCAAACAGGGATCGACATGGCCGCCGCGCGATCCAGGACCGCGATAGGACGGACCTCGACGGCGCTGGGCGTCGCGGGGACGATCGCGCTCGCCCCCGTGCTGGCGGCCGTCGGGCCGGTGCTGGCGCAGGAAGCCAGCGCGGCGCTGGACCCTATCACCATCCGGGTCGGGGCCAACGACGGCTTCACCCGCGTCGAGTTCGCCGGCGTGGTGGGATCGCGTTCGCGCATCCGCCGCGAGGGTCAGGCGGTCATCGTGCGCCTCGGCTCGACCGCCGCGCCGGACGTCAGCCGCCTGAAGGTCGATCCGCCCCCCGGGGTGGAGAAGGTCGAGACGCGGGCGACCCTGGACGCCACCGAACTTGTCGTGACGTTGGCTGAGGGCGCGGACGCGCGGTCGGGCACGGCAGACGGTGCGGTGTGGCTGAACCTGTATCCGGCGGGAGCGGCGACCCCGCAGACGACCGCGAGCGCCGTGCCGGCCGGCGGGGCGGTGCCGGTCGTGGCGACGACGGCGCAGGACCGCGTCACCCTGGACTTCACCTGGGGCGCGCCGGTGGGGGCGGCGGTGTTCCGCCGGGGCGAGGCGGTGTGGATCGTGTTCGACACGGCCGCGCGCATGGACATGCGCCGGGCACGGGAACTGGGCCCCGCCACCGACGCGCGATGGGCGACGGGGCCGGACTATACCGCCATCCGGATCGCCGCGCCCGAAGGGCTGGCGGTCACGGCGAGCGGGCAGGGCGCCCAGTGGAGCGTGACCCTGGGCGGCCCGCCGGGCGCGGCGTCGGGCGTGACGGTGGACCGCGAGGACGCGGGCGCGACCACCCTGGTGGCGCAGATGGCCGGAGCGACCAAGACGGTCTGGTTGACCGATCCGATGGTCGGCGACCGGTTCGCGGCGGTCACGGCCCTGGCCCCCGGCAAGGGGTTCGGCGACCGGCGCAGGACCGTGGACCTGACCCTGTTGCCGACGGCGCACGGCCTGGCGGTCGAGACGCCGACCGACGATCTGTCGATCCGGGCCGAGGGCGATCTGGTGACCCTGGGGCGGCCGGGCGGCCTGACCCTGTCGCCGCCGTCGATGGCGCTGGAGGCGGCGGCGCCGGCCGAGGCCGAGACGCCGAGGAAGGCCGATCATCCGGCGCTGATCCTGGCCGAATGGGCCGGCGTGGGCGACGAAGGCTTCACCGCGCGGCACCGCAGGCTGCAGGACGCGGCGGCCGAGGAGAGCAATGCGGCCTCGGACAATCCGCGCGCGCCCATCGCGGCGCGGCTGGCCTATGTGCGGTTCCTGGTCGGCTCGGGGTTGGGCTATGAGGCGGTCGGCGTGGTCAACGCCATGTTCGCCCAGACGCCCTCGTTGCAGGGCGAGCCGGAGCTGCGCGGGCTGCGCGGGGCGGCCCGGGCCTCGATCGGACGGGTCGAGGAGGCGACGCTGGACTTCGCCTCCGGAGCGCTGGCGGGCGATCCGGCGACCAAGGTCTGGCAGGGGTATCTGGCGGCCGAGCAGGGCGACTGGGCGGGCGCCCGCCTGGCCTTCGCCGGCGGGGCCGAGGCGATCGACAAATTTCCGCCCGAGTGGCGGGCGCGATTTGGGGCGGTGCACGCGATGGCCGCGCTGGAGACCGGCGACCTGACGGCGGCCCGGGCGCTGCTGGCCTACAGTTTCTCGCAGGAGGCCCCGGCGGCGGACCAGCTGACGGCGCGGCTGGTGCAGGCGCGGCTGTTCGAGACCGACGGCCAGAGCGAGCGGGCGCTGGCGGTCTACAAGGCGATCGCCCGGGCCCCGCTGGACGGGATCGCCACGCCCGCGAAACTGGGCGTCATCAAGATCGAGATGGCCAAGGGGACGATGACGGCGGACGTGGCCGCGGCCCAGCTGGAACAGCTGAAATGGCGCTGGCGGGGCGACGCGACCGAGCTGTCGGTGATCCGGACGCTGGGGGATCTGTATCTGTCGCAGGGACGATACCGCGAGGCGATGGACACGCTGAAGCGGGCCGGCAACCGGCTGGCCAATCTGCCGGGCGCGGTGGAGCTGCAGGCCGACCTGACCGAGGCGTTCAAGGCGCTGTTCCTGGACGGGGCGGCGGACGGGTTGCAGCCGGTGCAGGCGCTGGCGCTGTTCTATGACTTCCGCGACCTGACGCCGGTGGGGGCGGACGGCGACGAGATGGTGCGCCGGCTGGCGCGGCGGCTGGTGGACGTGGACCTGCTGGACCAGGCGGCGGAGCTGCTCAAATACCAGGTCGACAACCGGCTGGAGGGCGTGGCCAAGGCGCAGGTGGCGACGACCCTGGCGACGGTCCTCTTGATGGATCGACAGCCGGAGCCGGCTCTGCAGGCGATCTGGAGCTCGCGCACGACCCTGTTGCCCAGCGCGTTGAACGCCGAGCGGCGGGCGCTGGAGGCGCGGGCGCTGATGGAGCTGGGGCGCTACGACCATGCGCTGGAAACGCTCGCCGACGACCGCAGCCCAGAGGCGCAGGCGGTGCGCGCCGACATCTTCTGGGAGCAGGAGAAGTGGAGCGAGGCGGCGGCGCTGTACGAAGGGCGGCTGGGCCAGAGGCACGCCGACACGGCCACCGCCCTGACGCCGGACGAGGAGAGCCGGGTGATCCGCGCGGGCGTCGGCTATTCGCTGGCGAGGGACGCGGGCGCGCTGGGGCGGCTGTCGGCGAACTATCGGCCGTTCCTGGCCAATGCGCGCTCAGGGGCGGCGATGCGGATCGCGCTGGAGGGACTGGACGGGATGGGGGGCGTCGCGAGCGCCCGGGACTTCGCCGGGCTGACGGCCTCGGCGGATACCTTCGCCGGGTGGGTCGCGCAGATGAAGACGCAGCTGAGAGAGCGGACGGGGGGTGCGGCAGCGACGCCGGCCTCATCCTCCCCCGCCGCTTAGCGGGGGAGGGGGACCGCGCGAAGCGGGGTGGAGGGGGCGGACGCGAGCACCGTGTCTGGAGCCGCCCCCTCCACCCCCGCGCAAGCGCGCGGCGGTCCCCCTCCCCCGCTTCGCGGGTGAGGATTTGCTTATTTGTTGACGGCGTCTTTCAGCGGCTTGGACACGCGGAAGCGCACGGCCTTGGAGGCGGCGATCTTGATGGTCGCGCCGGTTGCCGGGTTGCGGCCTTCGCGGGCGGCGCGGGCGGCGGTGTCGAACACGCCCAGGTTGGAGATGCGCACGTCGCCGCCGCCGATCAGCGACGAGTGGATGTTCTTGACGATGGCTTCCAGCACGCGGCCGGCGTCGGCCTGCGAGACACCGGCATCCTTGGCGACGGCGGCGATGAGTTCAGCTTGGGTGGTCATAAGGGTCGTTTCCCGAAAAGCTCGCTCCGATTCCCGGAAGCGATGACGCCGGGATCAACGCGCCTTTCGCCGGACAATGCAAGCGGGAATGCCGCTGAAACCCTTTGAGGGCGGGCCCTAGCCCGTGCCGGAGGCCTGTCGGAAGCTCTCGACCAGGCTTCCGGCGACCAGTCTCCAGCCGTCCACGAGGACGAAGAAGATCAGCTTGAACGGCAGGGAGATCACCACCGGCGGCAGCATCATCATGCCCATGGACATGAGCACGCTGGCGACCACCAGATCGATCACAAGGAACGGAACGAAAAGGAGAAATCCGATCTCGAAGGCGCGCTTGAGCTCCGAGATCATGAAGCTGGGAACGATGACCCGGAGGGGCAGTTCGTCGGCCGTGGTGGGGGTCTCCAGACGGCTGAGGCGAGTGAACAGGTTGAGGTCGCCTTGGTCGACCTGGGCCAGCATGAAATCTTTAACAGGTTCCGACGCCAGATCGAACGCCTGAGGCAGTTCCATCTGCTGATCCATCAGGGGACGGATGCCCGAATCATAGGCGTCCTGCCAGGTCGGGGCCATGACGATGGCGCTGAGGAACAGGGCCAGCGACACCAGAACCGCGTTCGGCGGCGACTGCTGCATGCCCAGCGCGGTGCGCAACAGGCTCAGGACCACGATGATCCGCACGAAGCTGGTGGTCATGATGACGATAGAGGGGGCCAGCGACAGGACGGTCATCAGACCGACCAGCTGAACCACCCGCTCGGTCAGGCCCGCCCCGGTGCCGAGGTCGATGTTGATGGCCGATCCGGTCGCGCCGGCGGCCGCCGCGTCTTGGGCCAGGGCGGCGAGGGGCCAGGCCAAGCACAGCAGGGTGACGAGGGCGGAAAGCTTCAGCGCACGGGAGAGTTCGGCGCGGGTGGGGACCCCGATAATCCCTCTCCCAGCGGGAGAGGGCTTGAGCGCCCGGGAGCCGTCAGGCGAGCGGTCTCGCGCGAAAGGGTGAGGGGTTCGGATGGGAGCCGGTTCGCACCGTAACCCCTCACCCGACCGCGCCAGCACGACGGCCTCGCGGCCGTCGTGCGCGGTCTCCCTCTCCCGCTGGGAGAGGGATCTCATTTGGACGGCCCCTTCGGCTCGATCAGCTCCTTGCCTTCGCCGAGCAGGATCACGCGCTCCTCGTCGTCGATCTGGACCAGGACTAACCGACGGGCGGGGTCGAGGACGAGGGTTTCGACCACCTTCATGCGCCGCTCGCCGCGCTCGGCGTTGAGGCGGGCCATCAGCTGGGGGGCGTAGCGCCGGGCGGCCCAGGCGGCGAGGCCGATCAGGCCCAGGGTGAAGGCCAGGCCGAAGATCGCACGGGCGAGATCGAGGAAGTTCATGCGCGACAGGGCCTGCGGAAACTGACCGGAGCCTTAAGGATCAGGGTTAACGCCGCGTTTAGATAAGGCCTCGTTAACCACACACAGGGCATTTTCTGCCTATCCGCAACCTGGGACGATCCCGATGGGCATCGCCGACCTGCCGCTGCTGGGCCAGATCAAGGGCCGTCTGTCCTGGCTGGACGAGCGCCAGCGCATGATCGCGCAGAACGTGGCCAACTCCGACACGCCCGGCTACGTCGGGCGCGATCTGGCCATGCCCACCGACTTCGCCGCGGCGATGCGGGACGGCGGGGGTCTGAGGATGGCCCAGACGCGGCCGGGCCACATGCCGGTCGGCGGACCCAACGGAGCCCCGGTGGCGCGGTTCAGATCCGAGGCGTCGCCCGATTCGGAAACCACGCTGGATGGCAACGCCGTGGTGGTCGAGGAGCAGATGCTGAAGATGGCCGAGAGCCGCATGGCCTATGACGCCGCCATCGGCCTGTACCAGAAGTCGATGTCCATGCTGCGCCTGGCGGCCAAGCCGCCGGGCCGATGAGGAGCCGATAGATGCCTGATCCGATCAACGGCAGAGGTGGCGCGCCGCGGAACAGCGCCATGCAGGTGGCGGCCTCGGCCCTCACGGCCCAGCAGTCGCGCATGCGGATCATCGCCGAGAACATCGCCAACGCCGAATCGACGGCGCGCACGGCCGGCGGCGAACCCTATCGTCGGCAGGTGCCGGTGTTCGAGGCGCGCAGGCTGGACGGGGCCATGGGCGTCTCGCTGGCCGAGGTGCGGCCCGATCAGCGCGAGTTCCGCAGGGACTATGATCCCTCGCATCCGGCGGCGGACGCGGACGGCTATGTGTTGCGGCCCAACGTCGACACCCTGATCGAGGCGATGGACATGCGCGAGGCGCAGCGCGCCTACGAGGCCAATCTGAACGTCATCGAGACGGCGCGGTCGATGGAGAGCCGCACCCTCGATATCCTGAAGCGATAGGGGAGTAGGCGATGAACCCGTTGATGGCGGCTCGGGCCTATGCCGCGGCGCAAGGGACGGGCGGGGCGACCGCCGGGGCGGCGGTGGCCGAGGCCGGTGGGCCGGACTTCTCGCAGCTGGTGCAGAACGTCATGGGCGACATGACCCAGGCGACGCGCGCCGCCGAGACGCAAATGACCCAGACGGTCCAGGGCCAGGGCTCGATGATCGACGTGGTCACCGCCGTCTCCGCCGCCGAGGCCTCGCTGGAAACGGTGATCGCCGTGCGCGACCAGGTGATCTCGGCCTATCAGGAAATCATGCGGATGCCGATTTAAGGGGCGCTACCGCTCGGCTCGCGGAGCCTCGCTGCTTGAGCGCGGTTTTACTTCTGCATCTCTTCCTCCGTCGGGGAGAAGGGACACTGGATGCGACGCTTGTCCCCTGCTAACCCCCGCCGCATGAAAATCCCTCGCATCGCCTGGGCGGCCTATGGGTTCGCCCTCGTCGTCGTGATCCTGGATCAGTTGACCAAGGCCTGGATCCTGGGGTCGGCGGACGTGTCCGACCCGGCCTTGATCCCGGGTGGCTATCGGTTCGCCGAGGTCATTCCGGGCATCCTGTCCTTCACCATGGTGCGCAACACCGGCGTCAGCTTCGGCCTGTTCGGCGGGGGCGAGGCGCGCTGGGCGCTGAGCGGGTTCTCGATCCTGGTCGCGGGTGCCCTGGCATGGTGGGCGCTGAAGGCCGAGCGGCGCATGCTGGTGGCGGCCATCGGCCTGGTCATCGGCGGGGCGATCGGCAATGTCATCGACCGCATCCGTTTCGGCTATGTCGTGGACTTCGTCGACTTCTCCCAGACGGGCCTGTTTCCCTGGGTGTTCAACGTGGCCGACAGCGCCATCACGGTGGGCGTGGCCCTGCTCATTCTCGATAGCGTGATGGCGGAGAAGAAACCCGCCGTTGGCGAGGCCCACGAAAAGGCGTAATCACCCGCTCTTTCCTGGATCTTGCCAGAAGCCGACAACGCGCGAACATCCGTGCCGGAGCCGAAACCGACCATGCGTCTGCTGACCGTTTCCCTCGTCGCCCTGTCCGCCGTCGCCCTGACGGCGTGCGGGGGCCTGCGTCAATCCATCGGCCTGACCAAGGTGGTGCCAGACGAGTTCGTCACCGTGTCCACCGCGCCCCTGACCGTGCCGCCGGAATACGGCCTGCGTCCGCCGGCCCCCGGCCAGCCCCGGCCCCAGGAACTGGCCCCGGAGAGCGCCGCGCGCCAGATCCTGCTGGGTCAGCGCCAGGCCATCACCCGCACGGCGGGCGAGACCGCCCTGGTCACCGCCGCCGGCGCCGATCGGGCCGACCCCCTGGCCCGCTATGTCATCGATGACGAGTTCGGCGACCTGGCCCACAAGGAAGAGAGCTTCGCCGACCGCGTGCTGTTCTGGCGCCGCGACGATCCCTCGACGCAAGCCCCGACCCAGACCCAGACCGCCCAGGGCGCCGTCACCATCGACGCCGCCACGGAGGCCGCGCGCCTGCAGGCCCTGACCGGGACGCAACAGTCGATCCTGATCCAGCCGCGTCGCGACGGCGGGTTCAAGCTGCCGGGACTGTAGAGGCTTCAATCCTCCCCCGTCGGGGGAGGTGGCACGGTGCGGCTTCGCGCCGTGACGGAGGGGGCCCGACGCGCGTTCGGTGTGTGCGGCTGACCCCCTCCACCGCTTCGCGGTCCCCCTCCCCCAATGGGGGAGGATTTTCATGACCAACATCTTCGAGAAGGCGGCCGGGTTCTCCGGCGTCGAGCAGCTGAAGCTCGCCTTCCAGGGGGCGGAACTCGCCGCTCCGATTGCGCGCACGCTCGACTATCGCATGATCGAGGTCGAGGAGGGCCGGGTGGTGTTCGAGGGGACGCCGACCATGGCCGTCTACAACCCCATCGGCACGGTCCATGGCGGCTGGATGGCGACCATCCTGGATTCGGCCTGCGCCTGCGCCGTGCATTCCATGCTGAAGGCCGGTCAGGCCTATACGACGCTGGAGCTGAAGACCGTGTTCCACCGTGCCCTGACCGAAGGGGTCACGGTGCGGTGCGAGGGGCGGGTGATCCAGGTCGGGCGGCGTGCGGGCTTTTCCGAGGCGCGGATGGAGGGGCTGGACGGCAAGCTGTATGCCACCGCCACCTCCACCTGCCTGGTGATGGACCGCCCGGCCTAGCGGCCGTCAGGCCGCGTCGACCAGGACGATCTCGGCGTCGTTGACGGCGGTGACCGTCAGGGTGTCCTCGCCGGTGATGGCCGCGCCGTCGCGGGCGTTCAGGGTGACGCCGTTGACCTCGACCACGCCCTTGGCGGGCACCAGGTATCCGCGACGGGCGGCACCCAGCGGATAGGTGGCGCTTTCGCCGGCCTTCAGCGTCGCGCCCACGACGCGGGCGTCGGTGCGGATCGGCAGGGCATCGGCGTCATCCTCGAAGCCCGAGGCCAGGACCACGAACTGTCCGGCCCGGTCGCCCTTGGGAAAGGGCTTGGCGCCCCAGGCAGGCTTTTCGCCAAGACGGGTGGGCTCGATCCAGATCTGGAAGATGCGCGTCGTCTCGGGCTCGACGTTGTATTCGGCGTGGCGGATGCCGGTGCCGGCGCTCATCACCTGGACGTCGCCGGCCTCGGTGCGGCCCTTGTTGCCCAGGCTGTCCTCATGGGTGATGGCCCCGTCGCGGACATAGGTGATGATTTCCATGTCCGAGTGCGGGTGGGGCGGAAAGCCCGAGTTGGCCGCGATCTCGTCGTCGTTCCAGACGCGCAGATTGCCCCAGCTCATGCGGGCGGGGTCATGGTAGCTGGCGAACGAGAAATGGTGCTTGGCCTTGAGCCAGCCGTGGTCGGCTCCGCCCAGGCTGTTGAAGGGTCTGACGTCGATCATGTCGTCTCTCCGGCGACGGGCCGTCCCGCCGCGATGCTGCTGCGAGGCAGGATATAGGAGCGGCGCGGGAAACTGCAACAGTGTGGGTGGTCGATGTCTCCTCCCTGTCGGCGAAGCCGATGGGGAGGTGGCTGCGAGCCCTTGCGAGCAGACGGAGGGGTTCTTGACGCGGACTGGACCGCGTTGCTGCCAGAGCCCCTCCGTCTCTTCGCTGCGCTACGAGCCACCTCCCCATCGAAGATGGGGAGGAGACGGGTAAGCCTCACCGCAGATCGTACGTCCCGGTGATGTCGATGCGGACGGTCAGCTGGCCGGCCGCGACGGGGGTGGAGGCATCGGCCATTTCGGCGCGGGCGTATTGCAGCATCGGCATGGGCGGGGCGGGCTGGTAGCCGCCGCCCTCGTTCAGCGAGCGGATGCCGCCCAGTTCGACCCCAAGGGCCTGGGCATACAGACGGGCCTTGTCCTGGAGCGCGCGGACGGCCAGCACACGGGCCTGATCCTCTGCCGCCTTGGGATCGCGCAGGCCGAAGCCAATGCCGTCGATCTGATTGACGCCCGCGGCGACCACGGCGTCGGCGACCGTGCCGACGTCGTCCAGATCCATGATGGCGACCGTCACGCGGTTCGAGGCCTGATAGCCGCGCAGGCGAGGGGGCTCGTTCTGCTGATAGTCGTACTGGGCCGACAGGTTCAGGCCCGAGGTCTGGATGTCGCGCTCCTCGATGCCGGCGCGGCGGAGCGCGGCGAAGACCTCGGTCATGCGCCGGGCATTGTCGGCCATGGCCTGCTGCGCGGTGGTGGCCTCGGTCATCACGCCGAAGGTGATGGTGGCCATGTCGGGCGCGACCTTGACCTCGCCATGGGCGGACAGATTGAGCGCGGGCTGGGTGGCCATGGCGTGGACCTGCATCGGCGGGGTGGGGGCGGACTGGGCGAGGGCGGGCGGCGCGGACAGGCCGACCAGGGCGACGCCCATCATCAGTGCGGCCCCCGACTTGAGCGAGGAAGGGGTTTTCATGGACACAGCCTTTTCGTTGCGGAGACGAGTGCGAGCGACGACCGCGGTCTCCCGCGCGGCCGTGACGGGACCTTGTCCCTTAACGCCTGAACCGCCGCACGGCTCCGCTTGCAGGCTTCGTTCATCGCGGTGACATCGCGGTAAGGTGCTGCTAGGCGAAGCCATCCCCCGGGGGCCCGTAGCTCAATGGTTAGAGCCGACCGCTCATAACGGTCTGGTTGCAGGTTCGAGTCCTGCCGGGCCTACCACCTCCGTAAAGAAAAGGCCCGACCTGCGAACAGGCCGGGCCGAGGCTCTCTCTGGAGAAGAGGGGGATCAGAAGGCGAAGGAGGCCGTCACGCGGAAGGCGTGGGTGTCGAAATCCGAACCCGAGCGACGCTGGTCGGTGCCGCTTGCATTGCCGGTCAGGAAGGGGCTGGTCGCCGGTCCGCCGGCGACGCGGACGGTGAAGTCCGAATCGTCCTCGATGCTGGTGTAGAGGTATTCGACGCCGACGCGCAGGACCTGGGTCACCTGGGCCTCGACCCCGCCGCCGAGCTGGAAGCCGGTATTCTCGACGCCGTTGCTGGTGGGCGTGAAGGTGTTGACGCCGTTTGAGGTGTTGTACTGGTTCTCGAGGCGGGCATAGACGCCGCCGGCGGTGACGTAGGGCAGGAAGCGGCCCATGTCGTAGCCGACCCGGCCGCGCACGGCGGTCATGTAGTCCAGCGACCGCTCGAACGAATACTGGGCCGGCGTGATGCTGAAGGCCGTCACCGTGTCCGAGGCGTCGCTCATGGTGAACTCGCCGACCACGCCGAACACGATCGGACCCGACTGCCAGTCATAGCCGGCGCGGAAGGAGATCTCACCCTGGCCGTCGTCGTCGTCCTGGCACCCGGCGGCGGCATTGTTGCTGTTGGGCGCGCCGCCGCAGAAGCCGGGGCTGAAGGCGTCGGCCCCCGTCGTGGTGCGGACCGTGTCGCCGAAGGTGCCGTTCAGGTCAGTGTCGAACGGGGTGGTCTCCGACTCTTCGTCGTCGACCATGGCATATCCACCGGCGATGCCGACGTAGCCGCCCTGCCAGTCCTGGGCGGCGGCGGGCATGGCGACGAGGGCGAGGGCGGCCGCGCTGACGGCGGCGAAGGTCTTGGTCATGGTCTATCGTTCCTGAGGCGGCCGCTTTCCGGGCCTGACAGCGCAACTACGCGCGAGCCCGGATTTGGACGCATCGGTGCCCGGGCACCGCCCGCGAAACGCCGGACTGTGGCCTAGCGGTTACGCCAGCGGGCCTCGCCCTGGTGCCGGTCGGACTCGATGTAGCGGCCCGAGCTGTCGTACCAGCCATAGCCCTGCTGGAAGCGCCCGTAGTTGTCGGGCTGGTACGAAAAGTCGTCGTAGGGGTCGCCGTAGGCGCCATCCATCTCGTCCCACCAGTCGCGGGGATAGGGGGAGTACTCACAGACCCATCCCTGGTCCGGACGCTGGGTCCACTGAGGCTCGTAGCGGTCGCGGTAGCGGGGGCGATAGGTCGGGCGGCACAGGGGGCCGTCGGACCAGACGCGGTTGCCCGACGCGTCGATGTTGGCGCGGTACTCGCGATAGAAGACGTCCAGCACGCCGACGAAGCTGTTGTTCCTGACCACCGCCCGGCCGGACACGGCGGCCAGACCGATGGTGCGGGCGCGGACACGGCTGTCCAGCAGGGTCAGCTCGCCGTTGTAGAGCACCAGCCCCTTGTCCGAGCGGCAGATGCGCGAGCCCTCGATGGAGACCGAGGCGCCTTCGACGGCGACGCCCTCGCTGTAGCCGCAGATGCGGCTGTTGGTGACCTCGACCCGGCCATAGTCGCGGCGCGAGCGGACCAGCAGGCCGATGGCGCGGGGACCGAAATTGTTGGGGGTCTCGACGCCGGACAGGGTGACGGAATCCAGCCGCGAGGGCTCACCCGATCCAGGGGTGATGTCGATGCCCGACTGGGCCCCGGTCACGACCGTCTCCCACGCCGTCAAGGTCGCGCCGTCCGCGACGATGGCGGGCGCGACGGTCTGGGCGTCGATGACGGTGTCGCGCAGATCGACCGTGCCGCCGTCGGCGTAGATCGCCGCCTCGTCGCCGACGTGGCGGAAGCCGACGCGGTTCATGACGATGTCCGCGCCGTAGCCGACGACGCAGGCCGCGTCTCCGCCGTTGGGCGAGGCCAGGACGACGTCGCGCAGCTCCAGCCGCACGCCTTGCGCCACCGTGATGCAGGGCAGGCCGTCGGGGGCCTGGAGGGTGGGGGTGGGGTTCTGGTTCCAGCGACGCGGGTCGAAACCGCCCTCGCCGATGATGGTCATGGGCTTGTCGATGTTGAGCCAGCCGACGCAGGCCCCGGCCCGCGCCCGGATCACCAGGGTGCCGCCGGGGCGCACCCGCTGGACCGCAGCCTCGACCGCGCCCGTGCCCGGGTTGCCGCCGCAATCAACCAGGACGATCTCCTCCTGGCCCGCCGGATAGTGGACGGGCGGAGGGGCATGGCCGGGCCGCCCGTCGGGACGATGATTGCCATAGGACCAGCGCCGGTTCTGGCGCGGTCGGCTCTGGCGCGCGGGCGGGTCCAGCAGCAGGCCGAAGTTGGGACGGGTCTGGCTCTCGACCCGGGCGGCGGTCTGGGCCTGGGCGTCGGGGGTCGCGACCGCGAGACCGGCGAGGGCGATCAGGGCGGAGGCGGCGACGGCGAACGTCTTCATCGGATCATCTCCTCCTTCAGCGACGCTGGGAACGGGAAACCTGGGCGAGGACCGCCTGCAGGCGAGACGCGGAGGGGCCGAAGCCCGCCAGCGCCGAATCGATGCGCAGCGCCACCGCCTCGGCCTTGTCCTGATCGGCCACCCCGGCGACGCCGAGGGCGAAATAGGTGGACATGGCGAACTTGGCCTCGGGCGATCCCTGCCGGTCGGCCTGGGAATACCAGTGGAAGGCGCGGGCATAGTCGGGCGGCACGCCGATGCCCTCGGAATACATGACCGCCAGGACCAGCTGAGCCTCCGAGGAGCCGTTGACCGCCGCCAGCTGGATGGCGCGGACCATCTCCACATAGGAGAGGCGCGACTCCATGTCGTGACCCAGCATGGCCTCCAGCGTCTGGATCTGGCGGGCCGACAGGTCATTCGCGCGCTCGGCCACCGTCTCGGTCACGCCGAGGTAGCGCAGTGCCCGCCCGACGTGGACGAAGGGCAGTTCGGTCATGCGGCCGAGCGCGTATTCATAGGCGTCGCCGCGCGGGCGGCTCTCGTCCGAGAAGGGCACGCCCGAGGCCGGGGCCTCGTTGGGGTAGAATTCATAGGGCGGCACCCACTGGCGGGCCTTGGCCTCGACGAAGGCGCCGTAGCGCGAGCGGGCCGGCGTCGAACGTTCGAAGTCCTTGAGCAGGACATAGGCCCCGACATCGCCCGTCTGGACCGCCAGATAGTTGTAGAGATAGGCGTCGACGTCGTTCCGGGGGAACAGGCTGACGGCGGAATAGAAACCAGCGCGACGGCGGTCGACCTGGCCGTTCGGGCCGCGGCCCACGGCCTCGCGCGCCTCTCGGTTGTCAGACGGCTCGCCGAAGGGGCCGTAGAGGGCGTCGTGCAGCCGGGCCAGGGTGCGGAAGCCGTCGGCGTCCTGGGTCGACAGGACGTAGATCATCCGGTTCCGGACCTCGCCCTGCTCCTCCATCGTCATGCGCGACAGCTGACTGTCCAGACGTTGATAGGCGATGTGGCGTTCCCAGGCGCGGCAGTCGTCATAGCGCGAGACCGGACGCCAGCCGCCGAAGCCGCCCCGGTCGACGCGGTTGATCGGCGCGAAGCCCTCGTCGTTGGCCAGGGCGAGGCCGGTCCAGACCGCGCTCTCGATCGGGTCCTCGATGTTCTTGTCCGTGGCCCTGACCGCCGCGTAGCGGGTGCCGAGTTCCAGCTGGGCGAAGAAGTCCCCGCGGAAGGCCGCGCGTCGCAGCTGGCGCAGGCCGGCTTCCTGGGCGTTGAACTCCGAGCCGGTCACCGATTGCGGGCGCGGGCAGGCGTTGGCGGCGGACGCGTCTCCGCGCCGCCAGAAGGCCAGGTTGGGGTCGCTGCAGCTGGCGACCGAACCGGCCAGCATGGCCAGGACGGCGATCGTGCCCACCGCGGCGAGGGCCCCGCGCGAACGGCGCGGACGGTCGTCTGTCGTGGCCTCGCGGTCTCGCATACCCATCCCCACTCTGTTTCCGCGCCCCGGCGTTAACCATTTCCCAAACCGGGGTTCGGGTCCAGTGAACTTCCGATCATGGTTAACGCCGTTTGACGACAAAGCGTTGCCGCATGTTGGCCGCAATCGGGCCCGGCCAAGCTTCGTCCACAGAAATCAGAGGTTTACGCCCATGGGGCGAGTGGCGGTGTGGCGTTTGGAGCGGAGCGACCCTATGTGGCGCGTCCCGCCCAGCCTCTCGAAAAGCCGTCCAATGTCCTATCTCGCCCGCGCCGACCGCCCCGCCGACAAGGCCGAACGCTACGCCGAGGTCGAGGCCGAGATCCTGGCGGTGCTGGACGGAGAGCCGGACCGGACGGCGCGGATGGCCACGGTCGCCTCGATGCTGGCCGACGCCTTCGAGGACTATTTCTGGACCGGCTTCTATGTCGTCGACACGAGCCGGGAGCGCGAACTGGTGGTCGGGCCCTATCAGGGGACGCTGGGCTGTCTGAGGATCGCGTTCGGGCGGGGCGTCTGTGGGACGGCGGCCGAGACGGGGCGGACGCAGATCGTCGAGGACGTCCACGCCTTTCCCGGCCACATCGCCTGTGACGGCCGCTCCGAGAGCGAGATCGTGGTGCCGGTGTTCGACGGCTCGGGCGCGCTGATCGCCGTGTTCGACGTCGACGCGACACGAAAGTCGGCGTTCGACGCAGTGGACGCCGAGGCGCTGGAGCGGCTGATGCGGAACGTCTTTTCCCTCTCCCAGCGGGAGAGGGCTTGAGCGCACGGCGGCGAAGCCGTCGTCCTCGCGCGAAAGGGTGAGGGGTTAGGGTGCGAACCGGTGAGAGGGATACCCCTCACCCTTTCGGCTTTGCGCATCGCTGCGCTCTGCGAGCCTCAAGCCCTCTCCCTTTGGGAGAGGGAATGCCTAGCCGAACACCGGGGGGCGCTTCTGGGTGAAGGCCATGAAGGCCTCCATGGCCTCGGGACTGGACATCTGGGAGCCGAAAGCCTCGCCCTCGCGCTGCATCAGGGCCCACAGGCTCTCGGCGTCGCGCATCAGCCGCTTGGTCTTGCGGATCGAGTTCGGCGCGCGGGCGGCGACCTTGACGGCGAGGGCGACGGCCGTCGCGTCGACCTCGGCGGCCGGGACGGCGCGGTTGGCCAGGCCCCAGGCGAGGGCGGTGCCGCCGTCGATCGGCTCGCCCAGAGCGAAGATCTCGAACGCGCGCTGATGGCCGACGACCATCGGCAGCAGCATCGACGAAGCCGCCTCGGGGGCCAGGGCCAGGTTGATGAAGGGAGCCGACAGCAGGGCGTCCTCGGCCACCACCACCAGGTCGCAATGCAGCAGCAGGGTCAGGCCGATGCCGACGGCCCGGCCGCGCACGGCGGCGACCGCCGGCTTGTCCAGATCGGCCAGGGCCTTGAGGAAGCGGAACACCGGCGCGTCGACCACCTGGCTCCCGCCCGAGGAGCCGATGGCGATGAAGTCGGCGATGTCGTTGCCGGCCGAGAAGCTGTCGCCCTCGGCGCGGAACAGCAGGGCCCGGACGGCGTCGTCAGTGCGGGCCCGCTCGGTCGCCTCGGCCAGGACCGCGTACATGGCCTGGGTGATGGCGTTCTTCTTCTCGGGCCGGTTCAGGGTGACGGTCAGGACGCCGTCGGCGAACTGGGTCAGGACGGGGTCGGTCAAGCGGGGCTCTCCTCGGATGATGTCGCGGTCCACCAGTCGACGCCGTGGGCGTCGCGCGCGCGGCGGGCCCGGCCCCGGGCCTCCAGGTGGTTCAGGTGGGCGATCGCCTCGCCGGTGGCCATGCCGTAGAGGCCTTCGCCGACCGGCCGGGCGAACAGGGATGCGAAGACATCGACGGCGCGGCTGGGCGTGCGGAGCGTGCGCTCCAGTCGTTTCAGCGAGGTGGCGTGGCCCCGCCGCAGGGCCTCGATGCGGGGCAGGACGCCGGTGAAGGGTTCGCCATGGCCGGGCAGGCAGAAGGTCCCGGCGGGCAGGGTGGCCTCCAGCCGGTCCAGCGACGTCAGCCAGTCGCCCAGGGGATCGGCCATCGGCTCGGTCGGCCAGACCGAGATGTTGGACGAGATGCGCGGCAGGATCTGATCCCCCGACAGCAGGACGCCGTCCGATCTCCGCCACAGGCAGATGTGCTCTGGGCTGTGACCGTCGCCGACGACGACATTCCAGTCCTCGCCGCCGATCGACAGGGTGTCGCCGGCGCTGACCCGCAGATAGCTGGGCGGCAGGGGGGCGACCCCCTTGGAGAACATGCCGTAGGACGCGCGCCAGCGATCGATGCGCTCGGCCTCCCATCCCGCCGCGCGAAAGAAGGTCGCGCCGCTCTCCGGTGCGGGCCCGGTGTCGGCGACCAGCATCCGGCCGGTGACGTATTCCAGCCGCGACATCAGCAAGGGTGCCTCGAATCGCTCGCACAGCCAGCCCGCCAGGCCGATGTGGTCGGGGTGCATGTGGGTGCAGATCACCCGGGTCACGGGACGCCCACCCAGAGGACCCGCCAGCGCCGCCTCCCACGCCGTGACCGAGTCGGGCGTGCGAAGGCCGGTGTCGACGACGACCCAGCCGTCGCCGTCGGCGATGGCGTAGACATTGACGTGGTTCAGCGCCATCGGCAGGGGCAGCCGCATCCACAGCACACCCAGTGCCGCCTGGACCGCTTCGCCCGGGGCGGGGGGCGCGCCCAGGGGATAGGTCAGGCCGCGCGACGCTTCGGCGATCTCGGTGGAACCGTCGGTGATGAGGGGGCCGTCGGCCAAGTCCGTCTCCAATCGCAACGGGCTGACACTAGCGACAGACGCGCGGGCCGTCCAGTTTCCGCCGCGTCATGGTCTTGACCTGGTCCCGAGCGGTCGCCAAGGCTGACGCGAAACGCCCATACCGTCGATTAGCGTCCAGGAGCCTCCCTCGTGTCCAAGTCCCCTCTCGCCGCCGTGTCCATGGCGGCCCTGTGCCTGAACCTGATGTCCGGCGGCGCCGTCTTCGCCGCGAGCGGGGAGGCCGAGGCGGGCCAGACCCGGACGCAGCGCGCGCTGGCCCGCAACGCCGCCGAACAGGACGCCGAGACCCAGGAGGGGCAGGAGGGCGAACAGACCGAGCAGTCCGGCGCCAACCGACGCAACCGCAACAGCCAGCCCGCCCCGCCGACGCCGGAGGAAATCGCCGCCGCCGCCCAGACCATGGCCACGGCCGCGGGCACGACGTGTCAGGTCACCCAGGCCAATCTGCTGGGCCAGACCGCCGAGCAGGAGCTGACCTATGAGGCCGCCTGCGCCACGGGCCCGGGCTACATCCTGATCGGATCGACCCCGCCGCGCGCCGTGGACTGCGTGCTGCTGGCCGGCCAGGCCGACATCGAGCGCGCTCGCGACCCGGCCGCCGACGTCGGCACCCAATGCCTGATCCCCCAGAACACCGACGTGCTGCGGGTCGTCAGCGCCTACGCCGCCGAGGCCGGGGTGACCTGCCCGGTCGATCAGGGCGCCTCGATCGGCAAGTCGCGCGAGGAGAATCTGATCTATGAGGTCGGCTGCAACGGCGTGGACGGGGCCTGGATCGAGCGCCTGCCGACCGGCTGGAAGGTCACCGCCTGCGCCCAGGTGATCACCCAGAACGGCACCTGCCGGTACTCGACCGCGGCCGAGCAGAACGCCACGCTGAAGGCGCGCTTCGCCTCGAACGCGGAGGCCGCCGCCTGTGACCCGACCCAGGGCCGCTACATGGGGGCGAACGCTAACGGCAGCTTCTTCGAGGCCAAGTGCGCGGCGGGCAACGGCATCATCGTGCGGTTCGACGCCCAGTTCGCCGTGCAGCAGGTCTATCCGTGCGAGGTCGCCCAGCGCATCGGTGGCGGCTGCACCATGACGGAGGTTCCGCCTCTGCCGGAAGGCACGGTCTCCACCCCGCCCGCCCAATAGGCGAGCGCGACATCCGGACCTGGTGACGGCCCCCGCTTTTCAAGCGGGGGCCGTTTTCGCGATCACCAAGCCGTGACACCCGCCGGGTGGCGGCCGAACCCGGCCGCGCCTAGGCTTGGTAACGAACCCATCCGATCACCGTATCCAGCCTCAGAGTCCCGACCCGCCCTCCACCGTTCTCCCGGAGCCCTTCATGTCCAGCATTCCCGTCGACCCGCGCCCCTCCGCGCCCGCTGTCCGCCGCATCTCCGGCGCGGACCTCGACTGGGCCCTGTCGGAAGGGTGGAAGGACTTCAACGCCAAGCGCGGCGACATCCTGGTGCTGGCGGTGCTGTATCCGGTGCTGGGCCTGCTGGCGGCGGCGATCGCGCTGAACGACCGGCTGCTGCCGGTGTTCTTTCCGCTGGTGGCCGGACTGACGGTCATGGGACCCGCCGTGGCGGCCGGCTTCTATGAGATCGCGCGGCGTCGTGACCTGGGGATCAGCTCCAGCTGGACGCATTTCTTCGACCCGCTGAACGGGCGCAGCCGCACGCCCCTCGTGATGCTGACCCTGATGTCGCTGGTGTTCTTCACCGTGTGGATCGCGGCGGCCTGGATCGTCTACGAGCTGACGCTGGGCCGGGTCGCGCCCATGACGGTCGCGGGCGGGTTCCAGCAGTTGTTCTCGACGCCCGAAGGCCTGGCCATGGTGGTGATCGGAAACGCGGTCGGGGCGGTGTTCGCCGTGCTGACCGTTTTTCTGACGCTGGTGTCGTTCCCGATGGTGGTCGACAAGCCCGTGGACGCGGGCACGGCGGTGGGCACCTCGGTGCGGGCGGTTTCGGCCAACATCCCGACGGTGGCGTCGTGGGGGCTGCGGGTCGCGGTCCTGCTGGTGCTCGGCTCCCTGCCGCTGTTCATCGGCCTGGCGGTGGTCCTGCCGGTGCTGGGATATGCCACATGGCACCTATACACGCGGCTGGTCGAGCGGTGATCAGGCCGACAGGTCCACGTCCTTCCGCTCGGTGACGAGCAGAAAGCCCAGCACCACCGTCGCCAGGGCCACCACCACCGGGTACCAGAGCCCGGCGTAGATGTTGCCCGTCGCCGCCACGATGGCGAAGGCGGTGGTGGGCAGGAAGCCGCCGAACCAGCCGTTGCCGATGTGATAGGGCAGGGACATGGAGGTGTAGCGGATGTTGGTCGGGAACATCTCCACCAGCGCCGCCGCAATCGGCCCGTAGACCATGGTCACATAGAAGACGAGCACGAACAGGATCGCCACGACCATCGGCCGGTTCACCAGGGCCGGGTCGGCCTTGGGCGGATAACCGGCGGCGGTCAGGGACGCGCCGAGCCTGGCCTCGAACCCGGCCTTGGCCTCGGCGAAGGCGGGACCGGCCAGCGCTGCGCCGTCGAAACTGGCCACCGTGGCGTCGCCGATCCGCACCTGGGCCACCGCGCCGGCCGGGGCGGCCTGATTGTCGTAGCTGACGCCGGCCTTGGCCAGAAAGCCCTTGGCGAGGTCGCAGGAGCTGTCGAAGACCGTCTTGCCCACGGGATCGAACTGGACCGAACAGTCGGCCGGATTGGCGACGACGGTCACGGGCGATGAGGCGGTCGCCGCCGCCAGCCGGGGATTGGCCGCTTCGGTCAGGGCCGAGAACAGCGGGAAATAGGTGGCGGCCGCCAGCAGGCAGCCCGCCAGAATGATCGGCTTTCGCCCCACCTTGTCCGACAGCCATCCCCAGAAGACGAAGAAGGGCGTGGCCAGGAGCAGGGCCACCGCGATCAGGATATTGGCCAGGGCCGCGTCGACGCGCAGCACCTTCTCCAGGAAGAACAGGGCGTAGAACTGGCCCGTGTACCAGACCACCGCCTGGCCGGCGGTCAGCCCGACCAGGGCGATCAGCACCAGCTTCAGGTTCGGCCATCGGCCGAAGCTGTCCTTCAGCGGGGTCGGCGATCCCCGCCCTTCCGCCTTCATCCGCGCGAAGGCCGGGCTCTCGGCCAGCCTCAGCCGGATCCACAGCGACACGCCGAGCAGCAGGATCGAGACGAGGAACGGGATGCGCCAGCCCCAGTCGAGGAAAGCGGCCTCGCCCACCGCCAGCCGCACGCTCAGGATCACCACCAGGCTGAGCAGCAGGCCCGCCGTCGCCGTGATCTGGATGAAGCTGGTGTAGAAGCCGCGTTTGCCGGCCGGGGCGTGTTCGGCGACATAGGTGGCCGCGCCCCCGTATTCGCCGCCCAGGGCCAGCCCCTGGACCAGCCGCATGGCGATCAGGATGACCGGCGCCGCAACCCCGATGGCCGCATAGGACGGCAACAGGCCGACGACGAAGGTCGACAGCCCCATCAGCAGCATGGTCACCAGAAAGGTGTTCTTCCTGCCCCAAAGGTCGCCCAGCCGGCCGAAGAACACCGCGCCGAACGGCCGGACCGCGAAGCCGGCGGCGAAGGCCATCAGGGCGAAGATGTAGCCGGTGGTCTCGTTCACGCCCGAGAAGAACTGGGCCGTGATGATCGCCGCCAGCGAGCCGTACAGATAGAAGTCGTACCACTCGATCACCGTCCCCACGGAGGAGGCGAGGATCACCAGCCGGTCGTCGCGCTTCAGGCCGGGGGCCTGTGTCAGGTCAGCGTCCAAGATGTCGTCTCCGCGCGGGTCGCCGAACGATCGCACGCGGGGACGCAAAGAGAAAAGGCCCGGTGTTTCCACCGGGCCCTTCTTCATGGCAGCGATGCCGCCGGGATCAGGCGGCTTCGGCTTCCTCGGCCTCTTCGGCGACGGGCTGGTTGGCCTTCTTGGCGCTGAGGGACTTGCCGAGCAGGGCGACGGCGGCGTCCTTGTCGATGCGGTTGGCGGCGGCGACTTCGCGGGCCATCCGGTCCAGCGCCGATTCATAGAGCTGGCGCTCCGAATAGGACTGCTCCGGCTGGGTCTCGGCGCGGAAGAGGTCGCGGACGACCTCGGCGATCGAGATCAGGTCGCCGGAGTTGATCTTGGCTTCGTATTCCTGGGCGCGGCGGCTCCACATGGTGCGCTTGATGCGGGCGCGGCCCTTGAGCACGGTCAGGGCCTTGGACACGGTGTCCTCGGCCGCCAGGGTGCGCAGACCGGCGGTCTTGGCCTTCTTGGTCGGAACGCGCAGGGTCATCTTCTCGTGGTCGAAGGTCACGACGTAGACCTCCAGCGACATGCCCGCGACTTCCTGGGTCTCGATGGCCGCGACCTTGCCGACGCCGTGCGCCGGATAGACGACGGCGTCGCCAACCTTGAACTCCAGACCGGTCTTGTTCGTCATGTCATTCCTTTCCCGGACGCAGGGCCGGAGAGACGCGAAGGCGCGACGGCAATTGCTCTCAGGCCCGGCGACGAGGGGTTCGCCGATGCATGATGTCATTCGTCAGTCGCGGAAACGGATCACCCAACCTCTGGCCGATCCCGCCTTCATGGGCGGGATTCTGTCGCAAACGCGGGCGGCGCGCAGAAAACGCAGACCGCCCGACCCAATGTCAGCAACCTATCACAAAAATGCGGAATTTCAAAACGTCGCGTGCGGATGCGGCCGCATCTGTCGGATTTCCGACCCGGAGCCAGACGGGGCTCAGGAACCCTTGCCGGGGTCCGGCGAGAAGTATTTCTCGAACTTGCCCCGGACACGTTCCCATTCCTCGCGGTCGGCGGGGGGCGTGCCCTTGACGGTGATGTTGGGCCAGACGCGGGCGTACTGGGCGTTGATCTGCAGCCACTTGCCGTCCGGCTCGTCCTCGGTGTCGGGCTTGATGGCGTCGACCGGGCATTCCGGCTCGCACACGCCGCAGTCGATGCATTCGTCGGGCGCGATCGCCAGGAAGTTCTCGCCCTCGTAGAAGCAGTCCACCGGGCAGACCTCCACGCAGTCCATGAACTTACATTTCACGCAGGCGTCGGTGACGATGTAGGTCATGGGCGGGCGGGTCGGTCCTTGAGGCTCAGCGGTTCCGGAGATGGCCGGGCGCGGGCGGACTGTCAACCGATGCGAGGTCGCGGCGCCTTGCGGAACGACGATCCCGTCCCAACTGTTACCGACGCGGCTGCGGATTGGCGCGGTCGATCCATCCCGCCGACCGGAGAGACTCATGACTGTATCCAAGTTCCACCCCAGCCGCCTCGCGCTCGTCGCCGCCGCCGCCGTGACCCTGACCGGCGGGGCCGTGGTGGCCCAGGCCGCCCTGACGCAGAACCCGGCAGAGGTGCGCGCCGGCGACTACGCTCTGGATTCCAGCCACGGCAAGATCACCTGGTCGGTCGATCACCTGGGCTTCTCGACCTATTACGGCCAGTTCGTGAATGTGCAGGCGCAGCTGACGCTGGACCCGGCCAATCCGTCGGCCAGCACCCTGACGGCGACCATCCCCCTGACGGACGTCGCGCCCAATGACGACCGGCTGAAGGCGCATCTGCAGACAGCGGACTTCTTCGACACGGCCAACCATCCGACGGCGACCTTCGTGTCGCGCTCGGTGACGGTGGACGCCGACGATCCCACCGAGGCCACCGTGGTCGGCGACCTGACCCTGCGCGGCGTGACGCGGCCGGTGACGATCGAGGTCGAGTTCAACCAGGCCGGCACCGCCATGGGCGCCTACAAGACCGGGTTCGACGGCGAGGCGACCATCAAGCGGTCGGAGTTCGGCATCAACTACGCCCTGCCGGCGATCTCCGACGAGGTCGAGCTGCACATCGAGGGCGAGTTCAACATCGTCGAATAAGGCGCCTCAGGCGGGTCCTTCGTCGTCGGACAGGCGATAGAGGGCCCGCGCCTCGGCCGGGGGGCCGCGCCGGTCCCCGAGGCCCTCGACCGTCAGCTCTATGACGCGGCCCGACAGGGCGAACACCAGGCCGTCGCCGACGTGGACCGATCGGCTGGGCTTGTCGAGGCGCGCCTGGGCCCCGTTGTGCGTCAGCCGGACGGCGCCTCGCTCGACCAGGGCGGCGGCGAGACCGCGCGTCTTGGCGAATCGTGCGCGCCACAGCCAGACATCGATGCGGCAGGCCTCGCTCAAACGGAGCGGGCCTTCCGGCGCGACCTTTTCCGCCTGACCGAAGCGGGTGGCGCGGTCAGTGCGGCGAGGGCCGCGAAGGGCGAGTCCTTCGGCGGTGCCGCCTGGCGGTCCGGGCGGTCGGGCTGTTTGGCGCGGGGAACCCGAAGCGCGCCGAGGATGGCCCTGGCCTCGGCGGCGGTCCAGCCGAGGTCGGCGAGGGCGGCCTCGGGCAGGTCGGCTTTGCCCGCCGCGCGCCTGTGATCCGCAAGCCGTTCGAGAGATTCGACGGGCGCGGCGACGCGGCCGATGGCGCGCAGGCCATGGGCGGACAGGGCCCGGGGGCTGGGCGGCGGGTCGGGAAGGACCGTCAGGCCCTCGGCGCGGGGGTGGAAGGGCTCATCGGCGACGAAGGCCTGGGCCAGGGCACGACCGCGGGGCTTGAGCACGCCGGGCAGCCAGACGGAGTGGACGCCAAGGCGGACGGCGAAGGTCTTGAGCGTGCGGCGCTCGGCGTGGCTGAGGGCGGCGAGGTCGCGCTCGACGTCGCGGCGGTCGATGACGCCGCCGGCCTCGACCAGGCGGAAGGCGAGGCCGCGCGGCAGGCCGGTCAGGGCACCGGTCTCGATGGCGGTCTTGAGGCGGCGCAGGTCGCGCAGGGCGCGGCCAGCTTCTGAGGACAGGAAGGCCTCGATGCGGCGTTGGGCCCGGTCGCGGGCGGCCTGGGGACCGAGCTCGCCAATCAGGCGGATGCGAGGACTGAAGGGATCGCCGCCGATGATGCGGGCCGCCAGCGCGCCTTGCCAGAGCACATCGCCCTCGGGCGTGACGGAGAAGGCCGCGTCGGCGTCGGCGGCCAGGCGGCCGAGGCGCCGCGCGATCTCGGGACCCACGGCGCGCAGGGCGGCGGTCTTCAGCGTGCGGTCGGCCAGCGCGGAGCCGCCGGCGGAGGGGGCGAAGCGGACGCCCTCCAGATGGCCCACGGCCTCGCCGTCCACGGTGACGACGCCGTCGGCCGCGACCTCGGCGAGCGTCGCCTCGCGGTCGTGCAGCGAGCGCATGAGGGCCGTGGTCTTGCGGTCCACGAAGCGGGCCGTCAGCCGTTCATGCAGCACGTCGGAGAGGCGGTCTTCGAGGGCCCGGGTCCGCTCGCGCCAGCCCTTGGCGTCGGCGACCCAGTCGGGGCGGTTGGCGATGTAGGACAGGGTGCGCACGCCCGCGAGCCGGGCCGAGAGCTGATCGATCTGGCCGTCGTCGCGGTCGACCTCGGCGAAGCGGGGCGCGAACCAGTCGTCGGTCAGGCGGCCCCGGCGGCTGGTCAGGGCACGGAAGACGTCGCGCGACAGGCGGGCGTGCTCGTCCAGCGTCGTCTTCTGGAAGTCTGGCAGCTGGCAGGCTTCCCACAGCCGCATGACGGTGCCGCGCGAGCGGCCGATGCGCTTGATGTCGTCGTCCAGCAGGGCGCGGCGCAGCAGGGTCTCGTCCAGCGCCTGGCCGGTCAGCTTCAACCCGGGCCCTCCTCCTTGAAGACTGGCGGGTGTCTGGACGAGCGAGCGGAGGAGGTCGGGCAGGGTGTCGAAATCCAGCCGGGCGTTGCGCCACTCGATCGCCTGGACGGGGTCGAAGCGGTGGTCGACGACCTGACCGACCAGGTCCTCGTCCAGCTCCTCGGCCTCGCCGGTGACGCCGAAGGTGCCGTCGCGGATGTGGCGGCCGGCGCGACCGGCGATCTGGGCGATCTCGTGGGCGTGGAGCCAGCGGGTGCGGCGGCCATCGAACTTTCGCAGGCCCGCGAAGGCCACATGGTCGACGTCCATGTTCAGGCCCATGCCGATGGCGTCGGTGGCGACCAGGAAGTCGACCTCGCCGGACTGGAACAGGGCGACCTGGGCGTTGCGGGTGCGGGGCGACAGGCTGCCCATGACCACGGCCGCGCCGCCCCTCTGGCGCCGGATCAGCTCGGCGATGGCGTAGACCTGCTCGGTCGAGAACGCGACGATGGCGCTGCGGCGGGGCAGGCGGGTCAGCTTCTTGGACCCCGCATAGGTCAGGCTGGACAGGCGTTCGCGCGAGACGATCTCCACGTCGGGGATCAGGCGGCGGATCAGGGGGGCCATGGTGCCGGCCCCCAGGAACATGGTCTCGAACCGGCCCCGGGCGTGCAGCAGGCGGCTGGTGAAGACGTGACCGCGCTCGGGGTCGGCGGCCAGCTGGATCTCGTCGACGGCCAGGAACTCGACCTCGCGCTCCATCGGCATGGCCTCGACCGTGCAGACGAAATAGACCGGCCGGGGCGGGATGATCTTCTCCTCGCCCGTGATCAGGGCGACGGAGGCCTGGCCCCGGGCGCGGACGATCCGTTCATAGACCTCGCGCGCCAGGAGCCTGAGCGGCAGGCCGATCATGCCCGAGGCGTGGCCCAGCATCCGCTCGACCGCCAGATGGGTCTTGCCGGTGTTGGTCGGCCCCAGGACCGCGACGACGCGGGAGGGAGCCTGGCCGGTCGGGCGATCGCTCATGATGAGGACAAGGTGGCGATTCGCCGGGGGGTCGGCAAGCGTGGCGGATCAGCCGGGCGTCCGGCGCGACAAGGCCAACCGGGCGCCGAGATAGAGCAGCAGGCCGAACGGTCCGGCCATCAGGATGAAGACCAGGCAGGGCAGGACCACCCAGTGCGGCAGGCCTCGCTTGCCGGCGTCCTCGACCGCCCAGGCCCCGACCCACAGGTCGAAGGCGAGATAGTGGACCCAGCCGACCAGCACGGCCTCCGGTCGGCTGAACCCCTCGGTCAGGCCGGCGAGCGTGGTCAGGTCGCCCTCGAACCCGCCGCCGGTGACCGCGCGGATCAGGAGCGCCGAATAGGCCACGGCCAGGATCACGCCGATGGTCCGGGCCGCCGCCACAGTCAGAGGGCGGCGCAGCGGCGCCAGGGCCAGAATGATCCAGCCAACGAGAGCGACGACATTGACGAGGCTGAACTGGGTCTCGAGGCTCATGACGGCGGCTCCTGAAGGCGACACTTAACGCGAGCGAGGCGACCGGCGGAACAGGGGCGAAACGAATCAGGACCGAATCACCGACACGGCCCGATTCGTGATCTGTTCACCCCAAGATATTGTATCTTAAGTCGGATTAACCACAACGATGAAGGTGGCGACAGCGATGATTTCGCGCGGCGGCTTTTCGCAGGCCGCGCGAGCCGCTAGGGGAGCCCTCGACGGCCCCGTAGCTCAGCCGCATAGAGCAAGGCTTTCCTAAAGCCGAGGTCGCAGGTTGGAGTCCTGCCGGGGTCGCCAGGAGTTCAGGACTGCCGTGAAGCTTGAGATCGCCTTCCCGAGGAGGTCCACTTCAGGCGCTGAAGATCACCGTTGAACTCCAACCCAAGTTCTAGGCGTGACCGCGGCTCTGGGTCAGGCGCGACCCGGCCTCTTCATTGCGATGATGGCGTAGACGTAGGTCAAGGCCGCCGCGCCGGCTATAGCGGCACCGCGCACCGGCTCGGGTGCGAGCACGTAGGCCGCATAGCAAAGCACGGCTCTCATCACGAAGTGAACAAAGCCCGCGGGATCGTTCGCTCCCCAGCCGTGCGGCACCCAAACGAGCCCGGCGAGAATGGCGAGGCCGAGGATGAGCAGATCGAGGCTGACGGCCGCTTGGGCGGCGATCACCACATACGGAATCAGGAGCGCGACCACGGTGATGAACCGCATGAACAGCTGCGTGACGGGATTGCGCCGACTCTCTGGTCGGATGCCCGGCCTGCCCCTGAGCTTGTCGATCAGAATCGCGAGAGGGAACGGGATCGCCGCTGCGATGAATGGCGCGAAGCTCGGAAGCGCCTCACCGAGATAGTAGGCCGCCGTCGCGAGCGCGCTCCAGGCGATGAAGCCCGCGATTGGCATGGCCGTGGTGCTCGTAGCGAGGTACTCCCGCCGCGCGTCGGCGAGTGAGATGGCTGAATAATCGGACATCGTCATTTCTACCTTCACCAAGGTCGACCTCGGTCTCGGCGATCGCGGCCTCACCACAGGACCTTACACGAAGAACTTTGAAAGTCAAAGCTCTCTATATTGGCGCCTTCGCCTGGTGTCGGGCGCTCCTTACCCGGATCGAAGGTGAAGGCGACGAGAACGGTTCGCGGCAACGTCCTTCGCCGAGCCCGAACTCGATGCTGCCTAGAGGCGTCCGGGTTTGGTCCGACCCAAGTCGCTCAAATCAAAGCACCCCGATCATGCTCGCCACCAGCGGGTGGCGCACGATGTCCTGTTCGGCCAAGCGCACCACGGCGATCTCCGGCACCGGCTCCAGCCGCACCGCGATGTCCGCCAGACCTGAAACACCCGGCAGCAGGTCGGACTGCTGGGGGTCGCCGGTGACGACCATGGTCGAATGCCAGCCCAGGCGCGTCAGCAGCATCTTGAGCTGGACGTAGGTGCAGTTCTGGGCCTCGTCGACGACGACGAAGGCGTTGTTCAGGGTGCGGCCGCGCATGTAGCCGATCGGAGCGATCTCGATCAGGCCCTCGGCCATCAGGGCCCCGACCCGCTTCATCGACAGCCGGTCCGACAGGGCGTCGTAGAGGGGGCGCAGATAGGGGGCCAGCTTGTCCTCCATGGCGCCGGGCAGGAAACCGATGGACTCGCCGGCCTCGACCGCCGGGCGGCTCAGCACGATGCGGCCGACCTTGCCGGCCTCCAGAGCCTCGACCGCCTTGGCGACGGCGAGATAGGTCTTGCCGGTGCCCGCAGGCCCCAGCGCCAGGGTCAGGTTGTGGGTGTCGACGGCGTTCAGCAGCGCCGCCTGTCCTTCGGACTTGGGCTTGAGCGTCTTGAGATAGCCCTGCTCGCGGTCGTCGTTGGAGGGGTGGGGCGACCAGCCACCCCGGCCATTGGTGGTGGGGAGCCGACGGACCTTGGAATCCTGTCCGTAGTCGGGGCCGTCGAAGGCGCCTCCATCACGGGATTGACGCTTCAGGGCGGCGCGCTTGGTCATGGCAGGCTCCGAGACAAAGAAAAAGGCGACACCGGAACGGCATCGCCTCGAACGAGGGTGGGGAGGGAAGGAGGAGCGACAACAGGCCGTCCGGGGTCGGAGATGTATCCCACATCCAGCGGGAAGACCCGCCGCATACCCGAACGCGTCACGCACGCTCTCCTGGGCTCTGACCGGACCGGGCTTGATCCGGCTTCGGATCCGGGGCGGAAATGGTCGCCTCGAATCGCATCAACACCTTGATGCTAACGTGGTTTACGAAGGCTTAAAGGGTCTATCAGGTTCAGATGAGATGAGGGTTTGATGACAGTCTATTCGCTTGCGGACAAGAAACCGCAGTTGCCACCCGAGGGCGAATACTGGATCGCCCCCAATGCCGTGGTGGTCGGCGACGTCACGCTGAAGCCCGGGGCCAGCGTCTGGTTCGGGGCGGTGGTGCGGGGCGACAACGATCCCGTAGTGATCGGCGCGAACACCAACATCCAGGACGGCAGCGTGCTGCACTCCGACCCGGGCGAGCCGCTGATCATCGGCGACAACGTCACCGTCGGGCACATGGCGATGCTGCACAGCTGCACCATCGGCGACAACACGCTGATCGGCATCGGGGCGGTGGTGCTGGGCCGCGCCGTGATCGGGAGGAACTGCCTGATCGGCGCCAACGCCCTGATCACGGAGGGCAAGGTGATCCCGGACGGCTCTCTGGTCATGGGTCAGCCGGGCAAGGTGGTGCGGACCCTCGAGGCGGGACAGATCGCGGCGCTGGAGGCCTCGGCCCAGCATTATGTGCAGAACTGGAAGCGGTATGCGGTCGGGCTTCGGATCGATTCCTGACGTAAAGTTCATTTTACACTTCATGACGGGACGTTAAGGATCGGGCCCGACCACGCGGGGGGCCGTCTGGTCATCGTCACGCCTTGCCCCATGACCGGAGCCACCATGCTGAAGACCCGCCGACTGCTGCTCGCCGCCGCCTCGGGCCTTGCCTTGATGACCAGCGCCATGCCCGCCCTGGCCCAGGAAACACCGTCCGATCCGTGGCCCCAGGCGACCAGCGACATTCCCGCCGACAGCAATGTCCGCTTCGGCACCCTGCCCAACGGCATGCGCTATGCGATCCTGAGGAACGCCACCCCGCCGGGACAGGCCAGCTTGCGTCTGCGCATCGACGCCGGCTCGCTGATGGAGGACGAGACCCAGCTGGGGCTCGCCCACTTCATGGAGCATATGGCGTTCAACGGCACGACCAACATCCCCGAGAACGAGCTGCTGCGCATCCTGGAGCGTCTGGGGCTGGCGTTCGGGGCCGACACCAACGCGGCGACCGGCTTCGACCAGACCTTCTATCAACTGGAACTGCCGCGCACGAACGACGAGACGGTCGATACGGCGCTGCGGATCATGCGCGAACAGGTGTCCGAGGCTCTGATGGCGCCCGAGGCCATCGACGAAGAGCGCGGCGTCATCGTCGGCGAGGAGCGGACCCGCAACACGCCGCAGCTGCGCTCGCTGAAGGCCCAGCTGGCGCTGCTGGCCCCCGGTCAGCGCATCGCCGATCGCTTCCCCATCGGCGACCTGGAGATCATCCGCAACGCGCCGCGCGATCGTTTCGTGGCCTTCTACGACGCCTATTACCGCCCCAGCCGGGCGACCATGCTGGCGGTCGGCGACTTCGACGTCGATGTCATGGAAGGCAAGATCCGGGGCGCGTTTGAAAGCTGGGAGCCCCGCGCGCCCGACGGACCCGAGCCCGATCTGGGCACGGTGGCTCCGCGCGAGCCGGAGACCCGTATCCTGGTGGAGCCCGGCATCCAGTCTTCGGTCCAGCTGAACTGGACCCGCGCGCCGGACCTCGATCCCGACACGGTGGCGGAGCGGCGGTCGCGCACCCTGAGAAGCCTGGGTCTGGCGGTCCTGAACCGCCGTCTGGGCGAACTGGCCCGCGCCGACAACCCGCCCTTCATCGGGGCCGGAGGGGTGGCCCAGACCGTGGCCGACAGTCTCGACATCGGCAGCGTCTCGGCGGCCTTCAATCCCGGCGGACTGCAGCGCGCGCTGGAGACCATCGAACAGGAGACGCGTCGTCTGGCCGAGTTCGGCGTGACCCCGGCCGAGCTGCAGCGCGAGATCACCGACAACCGCACCGCCCTGGAGAACGCCGTCGCGGCGGCGGCGACCCGCACGACGCCCGCCCTGGTCAACGGACTGCTGAACGCGACCAACGACGACCGGGTCTTTGCCTCTCCACAGACGAACCTCGAGCTGTTCAACGCCACCGTCGACGGACTGAGCCCCGAGGCCGTGAACGCGGCGGTGCGCGAAACCTTCTCGGGCGGAGGCCCCCTGGCGCTGGTCGTCACGCCCGAAGCCATCGAAGGCGGCGAGGCGGCGGTCACCGCCATGCTGGAGGCCTCGCAGGCGACGCCGGTCACGGCGCGCGCCGAGACCGCGGCGCTGGCCTGGCCCTATGCCGATTTCGGCGCGGCGGCCCAGCCGACCGAGGTCCGCGAGATCGCCGAGATCGGCGCGACCGTGGTGACCTTCCCCAACGGCACCCGCCTGACCATCAAGCCGACCGAGTTCCGCGACGAGCAGATCCTGGTCAGCGTCACGACGGGTCTGGGCGAGCTGGGCCTGCCTCTGGACCGGCCCGATCCGCAGTCGCTGTCGAGCTTCACCTTCGCGGCGGGTGGCCTGGGGCAGCTGACGCTGGATCAGGTGAACCAGGTCCTGTCGGGCCGCATCTATTCGGCCAACTATGCGCTGGAAGGCGACGGCTATCGGCTGAGCGGGGCCACCCGTCCGGCCGACCTGGGGCTGCAGATGCAGGTCCTGGCGGCCTATCTGACCGACCCTGGTCTGAGGCCCGCCCCGTTCGAGCAGATCAAGGCGCTGTTCCCGCAGATCATCGCCCAGCAGTCGGCGACGCCGGCCGGTGCCTTCGCCATCCAGTCGTCGGGTCTGCTGGCCTCCGGCGATCCGCGTCAGACCTTCCCCAGCGCCGAGGACGTCGCGGGCTGGACCAACGATCAGCTGAAAGCCGGCGTCATCGCGGGCCTGGCCCAGGGGCCGATCGACGTCACCGTGGTCGGCGACACGACGGTGGAGGCCGCCATCGCGGCGGTGGCCTCGACGTTCGGAGCCCTGCCGGCCCGGGGCGAGGCCCCCACGCCCGCGGCCGGGGCGGACGTGCGCAGGTTCCCGGCTGGCACGCCCGAGCCCGTGCGTCTGGTCCACGCCGGTCCGGCCGAACAGGCTCTGGCCTATGTGGCCTGGCCCACCACGGACGCCATCGGTGACCGCACGGAGTCGCGCCAGGTCACCCTGCTGGCCGCCGTCATCGAACTGCGCGTTCTGGACCGCATCCGCGAGGAACTGGCCATCGCCTATTCGCCCAGTGTGGGATCGTCCGCGTCGAACGACTATGAAGGCTATGGTTCCGTGTTCACGACGGCGCAGGTGACGCCCGAGAACCGCGCCGTCTTCTTCACCGAGATGGATGCGATCGCCGCGTCCCTGCGCGACACGCCGATCAGCGACGACGAACTGACCCGGGCCCGGGCGCCGGTGGTCGAGGCCCTGCGCCGCTCGCAGGCCGGCAACGAATACTGGATCGCCCAGCTGGGAGAGGTCGACACCGATCCGTCGGCCGTCGGCGAGATCACGGGCCATATCGCCGATCTGGAGGCCGTCACTCCGGCCGACATCCAGGCTCTGGCGCAGCGGTATCTCGACCCCGCCAAGGCCTGGCGGGCCACCGTGGTGGCACCCAGCGTTCAGTAGAGCGAAAAACGGCCCCGGAGCTTTCGCTCCGGGGCCGAAGTCTACTCAGGATCGCCGGCGATGACCGACGGTCTCAATCTAGAAGACCCGGGGTTTTGCCAGGCTGAACAGACCGTTGTCTGGCGTTCACGTCGGGGCGGCGATCAGAACACCCGGCCGCCGACCCCGCCGTCCAGCATGATGGAGGCCCCGGTGATCGAGGCACCCTGGACCATGACGGTTTCCTCGCGGTATTCGGTGTAGATCTCTTCGCGGATCCAGGTGACGACCTTGATGCCCGCGCCATACCGGCGCAGCAGCGAGCGTTCGTTGCAGTCGCGCTCGGGCCGCTGGACCCGGCAGGTCAGGCCGCCGGCGCGGTCGCGCCACAGAGCCTCGCCCTTCTGGCAGTAGAAGCTCTCGCCGTGGTCGAACGAGACCTGGCCCAGCCATTCGGCCCAGGTGATCTGCAGGCGGGTGCCGGCGATGCAGCGATAGAGCTCGCCCTCATAGCCGTCGTGGATGTCGCGGTCGGGGATGACCTGGGCGGCGGCGTGGGGGCTGCCGCGATCGTCGATGCAGAAGGCCTGGATGACGACGCGCTTTTCCCAGCGGCGGCGCGCTTCGTAGGGAACGCGGATGACCTGGGCGAAGGCACCGGCCTCGACCGTCAGGCCCTGGATGACCGTGGGATAGGGCTGTTCGACGCTGACATAGGCCGAGCCGCCCCCGCCGCCGCGCAGATTGCCGTAGCCGCCGACGCGGGCGTTGATCCCGGCGCGCGCGGCCGCCGAGGCGTTGGAGTTGGCGTTCGCATTGACGTTGACGTTCACATTGATGTCGCCGCCCGGCGGCGGATAGTCCGGCGGGCCGGGATGCTCGCAGCAGTCGGGCGGCGGCGGGGGCGGCGGGGGCGGGGGCGGCGGCTCACAGCCCAGATGGCAGGGCGGGGGCGGGGGCTGGCAGCCCGAGCTGCACTGGGCCGCGCCGGTGTTGGCCAGGCCGAAGAAGGCGAAGGCCCCCACGGCGGCCGGCAGCCAGATCTTGATCCGCACCCGCATGGGCTGGGCTCCTGAAAACGTCGCTTGCGGCCCACACGGACCGATACAGCCTGACATCTGGCAGGAAAGGTCTTGCGTTTCCGTTGCCGAGATCCGGAAGGGTCGCGGCTCGGGCCTTGCGCGGGACGGGGCGGAGTTTCGCCCCATGTTCCATTCCGGCACGCAGAGCCTGATCGACCGCTGGGCGGCCCTGCCGAGGGCCGGGGGCGTTCCCCTGCGCGCCGAGCTGGAGCCGATGACTTTCGGCCGGCTGGTGCCCCAGCTGTTCAGCGCGGACCGCACGGCCGAGGGCGCGACGTTCCGTCTGGCGGGAGCCTGGATCGAGACCCTGCACGGGCGGTCGATGCGGGGCGTGCCGTGGCTGGAGCTGTGGGCGCCCGACAGCCGGCCTCTGGTCGCCGCCGCCATCGTCCAGACGGTGCGCGAGGCCCGGCCGGTGGTGATGGTGGCCGAGGCGGCGCGCCTGAGGGGCGTGCTGGAGATCGTCGTGGCCCCCCTGCGCGACGCCGAGGGGCGGCCGGACCGGCTGCTGGGGCTGTATCAGCCCGTGGCGGACCAGGAGCGGCGGCGCGAGGCCGTGGGGCCGCTGACCGCGCGGCTGTCCGTCGGGGTGGGCGTGCCCAACCGCCCGGCCCTGACCCTGGCGTCGCTGGACGGACGCCGGATCGCGTGAGGTCTTGTCTTCCCGGGAGACAGCCCATCCAGCGCCTGAGTGGGGGTTTCCCTCTCGCCGCTCATCCCCGCGAAAGCGGGGACCCAGTGCTTTCAGGGATGGCTGTCAGTACGGTCGCGTTCATGGTCATCCAGGACAGCCTGCCTCCCTCAAGGACTGGGTCCCCGCTTTCGCGGGGATGAGCGGAGAAAAGACGCGTAGACTCGGCCGCGTTAACGCCAGCCGGATCAGCGGTGCGTGTCCCACCACCGCACGGCGTCGGCGTCGCGGGCGCTGAGGTCGGGATAGGCGGGGTCGGAGCCGACATCGGGGACCCGGCGCCAGGAGCGGGCGCATTTAGGGTGTTCGGCGAGGGCGACGACGACCGACACACCTTTTATCGTAGGCGACTGGAAGGAGTCGCTGGGCCCATCCGCATTGATTAGTTCCGCTTGGCTGGTTCGGAAAATCTCGGCGGGATCCAAGCCCTCAAAGGCTGCCAGGATCGCACGGTCCGCGATGTAGGCGACAGGAGCTGCCTCCAGTGCCGCACCGATCTTCTTCTCCTGTCGGGCTTTCTCAAGCGCGCCGGTGACGACCTCTGTGGCCAGCCCAACGAGAATCCATCGCTGTTTTTCGTCGCGGTTTTTCCACTCTTCTGGGACAGGGTGATCGTCAAGTCGCCGCGCGCAGTTGGTGCCGGCGTCCGGATATCGCGTGGTCCAGGCCTCCTCCATGGTGAAGGGCGTCAGGGGGGCCAGCCAGGCGGTGAGGCGCAGGAAGACCTCGTGCATCACCGTGCGGGCGGCGCGCCGGCGGATCGCGTCGGGGCGGTCGCAGTAGAGGCTGTCCTTCCTGATATCGAAATACAGCGCCGATAGGTCACCGGAGCAGAACTCCAGCACCGGACGCACGACGTCCTGGAAGCGGTAGGTGTCGTAGGCCGTCCGCACCTGGCCATCCAGTTCCCACAGGCGGTGCAGGATGAACCGCTCCAGCGGCGGCATCTCGGCGTAGTCGACGCGTTCCGCCTCATCGAAATCGCTGAGCGCCCCCAGCAGATAGCGGACGGTGTTGCGCAACTTCCTGTAGGCGTCGACGGTGGTCTGCAGGATCTGCTTTCCGATTCGCTGGTCCTCGGCATAGTCCACCAGGGCGACCCAGAGGCGCAGGATGTCGGCGCCGCTCTCCTTGATGACCGTGGCCGGATCGACGGTGTTGCCCTTGGACTTGGACATCTTCTCGCCGTTCTCGTCCTGGGTGAACCCGTGGGTCAGGACGGCCTTGTAGGGGGCGCGGCCGCGGGTCCCGGAGCCTTCCAGCAGGTTGGACTGGAACCAGCCGCGATGCTGGTCCGAGCCTTCCAGATACAGGTCCGCCGGCCAGTGCGACGGGCGGTCGCCGGCGTAGCCCTTCTCGGGCGTGCGCGGCTCCAGGGCGAAGGCGTGGGTGCAGCCGCTGTCGAACCAGACGTCCAGAATGTCCTGGACCTTTTCGTAGTTGGCCGGGTCGTGCAGGCCCAGGAAGTCGGCGTCGGGCGTCTCGAACCAGGCGTCGGCCCCGCCCTTCTCGATGGCGGCGACGATCCTCGCGTCGACCTCCGGATCATGCAGCGGCTGGCCCGTGTGCTTGTCCACGAACATGGCCAGCGGCGTGCCCCAGGCCCTCTGCCGGCTGACCAGCCAGTCGGGCCGACCCTCGACCATCGAGCGGATGCGGTTCTTGCCCGCCGCCGGATGGAAGGCGGTCTGGTCGATGGACTTCAGCGCGATCTCGCGCAGGGTCTCGCCCGAACCGTGGTCCAGCGCGGTATCCATGCGGATGAACCACTGGGGGGTGTTCCGGAAGATCACCGGGGCGCGCGAGCGCCAGCTCATCGGATAGGAATGCTCCAGCCGCCCGCGCGCCAGCAAGGTGCCGGCCTCGATCAGCTTTTCGGTGACCGCGCCGTTGGCCGGGCCGAACTTGCCGGTCTTCTTGCCCTCGGTCTCCAGGATCTTGAGGCCCGCGAACAGGGGCACGCCGGGATAATAGGCTCCGTCCTGATCGACGGTGTCGGGAACCTCGTGATGGCCGTGGGCGCGCCAGACCTCATAGTCGTCGGCCCCGTGGCCGGGGGCGGTGTGGACGAAGCCGGTGCCCGCGTCGTCGGTGACATGGTCGCCGTCCAGCAGGGGCACGTTGAAGCGATAGCCGTCGTCGAGTTCGGCCAGCGGGTGGGCGCAGACCAGGCCCGCCGGATCGATGTCGTCGATGCGGGTGAAGGTGGCGACCTTGGCCGCCTTCATCACCTCCTCGGCCAGTTTGTCGGCCAGGATCAGGCGGTCGCCCGCCTTGGCCCAGGGCTGGAACTCCAGATCCTGTTCGATCGACTGGACCTCATACAGGCCATAGGCGATCTCGGGCCCGAAGCTGATCGCGCGGTTGGCCGGGATGGTCCAGGGCGTGGTCGTCCAGATCACCACGCTGGGCGTCGAATTGCGGAAGGCCAGCAGGTCGTCGGGGTGGTCGTCGGTCGCCGCGATGACCGGGAATTTGACCCAGATCGTGGGGCTGACGTGGTCGTGATACTCGATCTCGGCGTCGGCCAGCGCCGTGCGCTCGACCGGCGACCACATCACGGGCTTCGATCCGCGATACAGCTGGCCCGAGTTCTTGAACTTGTGGAACTCCTTCACGATCGCGGCTTCGGTGCCGAAGTCCATCGTGGCATAGCGGTTGGCGAAATCCCCCGTGATGCCCAGCCGCTTGAACTGCTCGGCCTGCACCCCGATCCAGCCGGCGGCGTATTCGCGGCAGGCGGCGCGAAACTCGGCCTTGGAGACCTCGTCCTTGCGACGGCCCTTGGCGCGGTACTGTTCCTCGATCTTCCACTCGATCGGCAGGCCGTGACAGTCCCAGCCGGGGACGTAGTCGACGTCATAGCCCAGCAGGAACCGGCTGCGGACGACAAAGTCCTTCAGCGTCTTGTTCAGGGCATGGCCGATGTGGATGTCGCCGTTGGCGTAGGGCGGGCCATCATGCAGCACATAGAGGGGGGCGCCCTGCTTCTGCCGCTCGGCGCGCAGGCGGCCATACAGGTCGCCCCACTGCTCGAGGATCAGCGGTTCCTTCTGCGGCAGGCCGCCGCGCATCGGAAACGGCGTCTCGGGCAGGAAGACGGTCTCGCGATAATCGCGGCCGGCAGGAGCGGAATCGGACGGGGCGTCGGACATGGTCTGTCTCGGAAAATCGTTGGACGGTCGGCGTGGGAACGGACCCGGTCGGCGTGGGGGCTGAGCGCCCCGCCTTACGCCGCCGGGCCGCTAATCCGGATCGTGATGACCGAGCGCCCTTGCATGGGGGCGGTCCTATCAGGGCCGGGGGGCTGGGAAAAGCGGCGCGTTCGGCTAACGTCCGCTTCGACTGGCGTTCGAGGGGGACGCCGATGGGGGAAACTGTCCATGCGTGTGCTGATGTCGCTGACCGCCGTGGCCGCCTGCGTGACCATGGCCGCCTGTTCGCCCGCTGACGAGGCCGCGCCCGCCGAGGGTGCAGAGGCCGTCGCGTCGGCGTCCGCCGGCGTGCCGCCGATCGACAACGGCCCGGTCACGCGCGACCAGATCTATGCCGCCGCCGCCGAAGGGCCGGAGCCCTTCGTCCGCGCCATCTTCGCTCAGTACGTCGCCGGAGGCCCCCTGGGCGATCCGCCCCCGCCCGGCCAGGACCCGATCTTCTCGCGCACGATGAACGCCCTGATCGGCGACGATTTCCGCGCCGCCAACGGCGAGGTCCCGACCCTGAACTACGACCCCTTCTGCCAGTGCCAGGATCAGGACGGCTTCGTCGTCAACTCCATGGCCACGGCCCAGGGCGACGCCAATACGGCCGGCGTCTCGGTGGTCTTCACCAACATGGGCGAGCAGAAGACGGCCATTCTCGAACTGGTCCGCGAGGGCGGCAACTGGAAGGTCGACGACATCGAGATGGGCATGACCAACTCGCTGAAGGACACCCTGATGGCCGAAGCCGAAGCGCGGGGCTGACGCCTCAGGCGTGGGCGGCCAGCGCCGCCCGCGCCGCCTGCGCGTCCGCGTCGATCTGAACCTTGAGGGCATTGAGGCCGTCGAAGGTCATTTCGCCCCGCAGCCGCACGATCAGCTGGGTTTCGACGACCTGGCCGTAGAGGTCGCCCGAGAAATCGAACAGCCAGACCTCCAGCAGGGGCTCGGGCGTCTCGAACATCGGGCGGACGCCCAGGTTGGCGACACCGTCGATGAGCTGCCCGTCCGGCAGGCGGGTGCGGGTGGCGAAGACGCCATAGGCCGGGCGCATATAATCGCCCATGCGGACGTTGGCGGTTGGCACGCCGATGGTGCGGCCGCGCTTGTCGCCGTGGACGACCTCCCCCTCGATGGCGAAGGGACGGCCCAGGATGCGGGCGGCGCGAGCCATGTCGCCGGCCGCCAGCGCCTCTCGCACGGCGCTGGACGACAGCTTCAGCCCGCCCCGGTCGTCGACACGCTGGGTCACCGAGACGGAGAAGCCGACGTCGCGTCCTATGCGGGTCAGGGCCTCGGGCGAACCCGTCCGGCCCTTGCCGTAGGTGAAGTCGAAGCCGACGGCGGCATGGCGCAGTCCGAGGCCGGATGAGAGGACATCACGGGCGAAGGCCGCGTCGGTCATGGCCGCCATCCCGGCGTCGAAGGGCAGGAGGTGCAGGCGGTCGACGCCCTGGTCTTCGAGGGCGCGCGCCATCTGGGCGGTGGTCATCAGCCGGAACGGCGCGGCCTCGGGCTGGAACCAACGGCGGGGATGGGGCTCGAAGCTGACGACGGCGAGAGGGGCGGACAGGCGCTGGGCCGCCTCGCGCGCCGCGCCGATCACCGCCTGATGGCCCCGGTGGACGCCATCGAAGGCACCGACGGCGGCGGCCGCGCCGCGCTGGTCGGGAGACAGGGCGCGCCAGCCGTGGACGATCTGGATAGGCACGACGGCCTCGGTCAGTCCCTGGCCGGGCGGCGCCGGCGGGGCACGCGGACGATCGCCTCGCCGCCCATGATGAGCTCGCCGCCGACATAGCCTTCGGTGTGCAGGGTGACGCGGGCGGATTCGGCGTCGACGGCGGCGACCGTGATGCGGGCCTGGACCACGTCGCCGATGCGGACCGGCTTGTGGAAGGCCAGGGTCTGGCTGAGGTAGATCGCGCCGGCGCCGGGGAGGATGGTGCCGACCACGGCCGAGCCGAACGAGGCGCTGAGCAGGCCGTGAGCGATCCGGCCGCGATAGGCGGTCTTGGACGCGAAGGCCTCGTCCATGTGCACGGGATTGAAGTCGTCCGACGCCTCGGCGAACTGCTGGATCCGGTCCTCGGTGATCGTCACGTCCTTGATCGCCATCATGCCGGGCGACAGTTCTTCGAGGATATAGCCGCCCGAGGGGTGAGGTCCGGTGTTCATGAGCCGGTGTTAGCGGGGCGCTTCTGATTTGGCGAGGACTACCACATGAGCTCCAGCGCGGCGTAGCGGGCGTAGGTGGTTTCGGCGGTGAGCAGGGCGGCGGCGCTCTCGGGGTCCAGGGCGCCGTCTGGGCCGCGCGCGGCGTCGCCATGGATGCCCTGGGCGATGAACAGACAGTCCAGGGCCTGGGCGTTGGCCCCCATGACGTCCGTCACCACCCCGTCGCCGATGCACAGGACGCGCGACCGATCGACCGGGCGTCCCAGCAGCCGCTCGGCCTCGGTCAGGGCCAGGGCGTAGATCGGGCCGAACGGCTTGCCCGCCATGGTGACCCGGCCGCCGAGCGCCTCATAAAGATCGGCCAATGATCCGCCGCAGTAGATGATCTTGTCGCCGCGCTGGACGATGCGATCGGGGTTGGCGCAGATCATCTCCAGGTCGCGGGCCGCGGCGGGAGCGAGGCGGTCGCGATAGTCCTCGGGCGTCTCGGTCTCGTCGTCGATGGGGCCGGTCACCGACAGGAAGGCGGCGTCGGCGGCCCCTTCCGCCCGTTCCAGAGGCAGTCCGTCATAGAGAGGCCAGTCGCGCTCCGGACCGATAATCCAGACCGGGCCCGGCGCGCGCCTGGCCAGCTCCGCCCGGGTGGCGTCGCCCGAGGTGACGAAGGCCTGCCACGCGGCGCGCGGCACGCCGAGACGATCCAGTTGATCCACCACGTCATGGGCCGGGCGCGGCGAGTTGGAGATCAGCACGACCTGCCCGCCCTGGTCGTGAAAGCGGATCAAGGCCTCGCAGGCCTCGGGCCAGCTTTCGCGGCCGTTGTGGATCACGCCCCAGACGTCGCAGAGCAGGACATCATAGTCGGCGGCGACGGCGGACAGGGCGGGGAGCGGATGGGGCAGGGTCATGGCGCGCTGACTAGCCCGACCCCGCCCCCGATCAAAGTCTAGTCGTTGCGATGAACCACGCCGCCCCGCATCACGAAGTCCATGTCCTCCAGCACCGTCACGTCGGACAGGGGGTCGCCGTCGACGGCGATGATGTCGGCGGTCATGCCGGGCGTGATCCGGCCCGCCTCGTTCGACAGGCCGAGGTGTTCGGCGGCGACGACGGTGGCGGACTGGACGGCCTCCAGCGGGGTCATGCCGGCCCGGACCAGCAGGGCGAACTCCTGGGCGTTGTCGCCGTGGGCCGAGACGCCCGAATCGGTGCCGAAGGCGATGCGGACGCCGCCGGCATGGGCGCGCGCGGCCATGTCCAGCAACTTGGGTCCGGCCTCCAGGGCCTTGGCGGTCTGGGCGGGGGTGAAGAAGTTGCCGGGGCTGGAGGCGACGCGAGCCACGAAGTCGCCGGCCAGCAGCGTCGGCACCAGATAGGCGTCGTTGTCGCGGAACAGGCGGATCGAGGCGTCGTCCAGATAGGTCCCGTGCTCGATCGAGTCTCCACCGGCGCGCAGGAAGGCGTTGATGCCGTCCACCCCGTGGGCATGGGCGGTGACGCGACGACCCATGCGATGGCCGACCTCGACGATGGCGGCCAGTTCGGCGTCGGTGAACTGCTGGGCCAGGCCCGCTGCGGTATTGGACAGCACGCCGCCGGTCGCGGTGATCTTGATGACGTCGGCCCCGGCGCGGACCTGGGTGCGGACCGCGCGCATGCAGTCCTCCGGCCCCGAACAGATGCTCTCTCCCGAGAACAGGTGCATGATCTCCTCGCTGTAGCCGTTCACGTCGCCGTGGCCGCCGTGGATCGACACCGAACTGCCCGAGGCGATGACGCGCGGGCCGGGAACCTGGCCCGCGGCGATGCCGTCGCGAAGGGCGAAGACGGCGTTGTTGGATCCACCCAGGTCCGCGACCGTGGTGAAGCCCGCCATCAGGGTGCGGCGTGCGTACTGGGCCCCCAGGATGGCGCGGTCGGCCTCGCTCTCGGTCACCCCCATCAGGCGCGCGTTGGGATTCTGCTGGCTGGTCAGGTGGACGTGGCTGTCGATCAGGCCCGGCAGGACGAAATGCTGGCGCAGATCGACGACAGTGCCTTCGCCCCCATCGCCTGAAACGAACCCGTCGCGGATTTCCGTCACCCGGCCGCCGACGATCACGAGAGTTTTATCGCGCAGCACAACGCCGGTCTCGGGGTCCGCCAACAGCCGCCCCGCCTGGACGAACACGGTTTCCCCGGCCTGGGGAATCGCCTGCGAGGGCGGGCTCTGTTGCGCCTGCGAAGCGCCGGCGACGGCGAGACTCGCGACGAGGGCGAGGGCAAAGGACTTCATGAACAACCTCCCGATAAGGGGCGTCACCATACTCCGCATCGGACTGTCGCCAAGCGTTCGCTTGAAGAGCCGGGCTGGTTTGTGAAACACCTAGCGGCTTCGGCATAACCGCAACGAGGGTGTCGCATGCGGCTATCGAGACGAGGCATCATCCTGGGCGGCTCGGCCATGCTGGCCGGTTGCGCGACCGCGAGCCCGCCGCCGCCGCCGATCACCGTGGCCGCGGTGACCCCGCCTCCTCCGCCGACCTATGCCGCCGCCGTCCAGATCGTTCCGCCGCCCCTCGACCCCCAGCGCCTGGTCCGCCCCGAGCTGATGAGCCGTGCCATGGCGGCGCTGGACATCCATCACGAGCGCCTGCCGCTGCGCGACCGGATGTATCTGGTCGATTTCCAGAAATTCTCCGGCGAGCAGCGCCTCTACGAGGTCGACCTGATCGGTGGACGGGTGACGGCGCTGCGGACCAGCCACGGACGGGGTTCCGATCCCGAGCATTCCGGCTTCGCCCGGCGCTTCTCCAACGAGCCCGAAAGCCACATGTCCTCGGTCGGGGCCTATGCCACGGCCGGGCCGAGCTGGGGCTCGCAGCAGGGGCCCAATGTCCTGCTGGACGGATTGGAGTATTCCAACAACCTGGCGCGTGACCGGGCCATCATCATCCACGGCGCGGACTATGCCGACCCCGAGTTCCTGGCGCGCGAGGGCAAGCTGGGACGGTCCTATGGCTGTTTCTCGACCGCCCACTCCGATCTGCCGATGCTGCGCGAGCGTATGGGCCACGGCCGGCTGCTGTTCGCGGCGGCGTGATTTCGTCCCCTCAACGCCACCGCTTAAACCGCCGTTAACCACGCGGGCGGCAGTTTCTGCCTAGCGGGCGTGTCTGGACCCCCGTGAGTACCTGGGTGGGGCGCGTGGGCGGCTTTACGGCGGCGTTGCAGAGATTCGGGATCGGTCGCCTGGCCATGGTGCTGGGCGTCGGCGCGGGCGTCGCCGCGGCCCTGGTCGTGCTGATGATGCGGCTGGGTCAGGCCCCGGACGCCCTGCTGTATTCCAACCTGGACCTGCGCGAGGCCGGCGAGATCACCTCCTCGCTGGATCAGGCGGGCATCGCCTATTCGACGCGGGGTGACGGCTCGACCATCATGGTCAACCGCGATCAGGTCGGCGAGGCGCGGCTGATGCTGGCGGGACGGGGTCTCGTGACCTCGGGTTCGGTCGGCTACGAGATCTTCGACAACCAGTCGGTCATGGGCCAGACCGAGTTCCAGCAGCAGATCAGCGAGCAGCGCGCCCTCCAGGGAGAGCTGGCCCGCACCATCATGTCGATGCGCGGCATCTCGTCCGCCCGCGTCCAGATCGCCCTGCCGCGCCGCGAGCTGTTCCAGGCCGACGCCGCCGATCCGACCGCCGCCGTCGTGGTGGGCCTGAACGGCCGGGCCCTTTCGGCCGATCAGGTGCGGGCCATCCGCAACGTCGTCGCCTCCTCGGTGCCGAACCTGAAGCCGGGCAAGGTGACGGTGGTCGACGAGACCAACCAGACGCTCGCCGCGGCCGACGACGAGGAAGGCTTCACCTCGGCGACCGCCGAGGAGGCCAAGACCAACACAGAGGCGCAGCTGCAGGCCCGCATCAAGGACCTGGTCGAGGGCGTGGTGGGGCCTGGCGCGGCGCGGGTGCAGGTCACCGCCGACATCGAGATGAGCCGGTCCACGACCCAGGAGCAGCGGTTCGATCCGGACGGCCAGGTGGTGCGCTCGACCTCGACCAACGGCAGCCAGTCGCAGGACACCACGGGGGTCAACGACGGAGGGGCGACGGCGGCGAACAACATCCCCGGGGGCGAGGCTCCGGTGGAGACGCCGCTGGGCTCGACCGAAACCGTCAACGGCGAGACCACCAACTACGAGATTTCAAACACCACCACCACCACGGTCAAGGAGCCGGGCGAGGTCAGGAAGCTGTCGGTCGCCGTCGCCGTCGACGGCAAACTGACCCCGGCCGCCGAACCGGGCGGCGAGCCGACCTATGAGCCGCGCTCGGCCGAGGAGATCACCCAGATCGAGGATCTGGTGAAGGCGGCGATGGGCTTCGACGAGAGCCGGGGCGACCAGGTGCGGGTGACCAACGTCCGCTTCAACCGCGACGCCCTGGTGTCGGCGGGGGGCACCGACGGGGGTGATCCGCTGTTCAATTTCACCAAGAACGACATCATGCGTGGAGTCGAGCTGGCGGTGCTGTTGATCACCGGCCTGCTGCTGATCTTCTTCGTGCTGCGGCCGCTGATGAAGTCGGCCTCGGGCGGAGGCGCGGGCGTTCCCGCCCTGGCCGGGGCGGGCGGGGTCCAGGTGCCGGTGACGTCGCTGCAGACCACAGTCGTGGGCGGTCCCATGGGGCAGCTGGGTGGCCCTTCGGAGATGGAGCAGCGGCTCGACATCGCCCGCATCGAGGGACAGGTGAAGGCGTCCTCGGTCAAGAAGGTGGCCGACTTCGTGGAGAAACACCCGGATGAATCGGCTTCGATTCTCCGCAGCTGGGTGCACGAGGGCTGATGGCGGCCCGGATGGTCAGCAAGAAGGCGTCTGTCGACGACGCCAAGAAGCTGTCGGGGCCCGAGAAGGCCGCCGTCATCCTGCTGGCGCTGGGCGAGGACCACACGCGGCTGTGGCAGGGGCTGGACGACGACGAGGTCAAGGAGATCTCCCAGGCCATGGCGGCCCTGGGCACCGTCAGCGCGACCGTGGTCGAGGAGCTGATGGTCGAGTTCGTCTCGGGCATGTCGGGCTCGGGCTCGGTCATGGGCAGTTTCGAGCAGACCCAACGGTTGCTGGCCTCCTTCATGCCGCCTGAGCGGGTCGAAGGCCTGATGGAGGAGATTCGCGGTCCCGCCGGTCGCACCATGTGGGACAAGCTGGGCAATGTGAACGAGGCGGTCCTCGCCAACTATCTGAAGAACGAATATCCCCAGACGGTCGCGGTGGTCCTGTCGAAGGTGAAGCCGGACCACGCCGCGCGGGTGCTGACCAGCCTGCCCGAGGACTTCGCCCTGGAATGCGTCCAGCGGATGCTGCGCATGGAGCCGGTGCAGCGCGAAATCCTGGACAAGATCGAACAGACGCTGAGGACCGAGTTCATGTCGAACCTGGCGCGCACGTCCAAGCGCGACAGCCACGAGATGATGGCCGACATCTTCAACAGCTTCGACCGCCAGACCGAGGCGCGCTTCATCGGCGCCCTGGAAGAGCGCAACCGCGAGAGCGCCGAGCGCATCCGGGCGCTGATGTTCGTTTTCGAGGATCTGAACAAGCTGGACCCGGGCGGGGTCCAGACCCTGTTGCGAGCGGTCGAGAAGGACCAGCTGGCGCTGGCGCTGAAGGGGGCGTCGGAGCCGCTGCGCGAGATGTTCTTCACCAACATGTCCGAGCGCGCGTCCAAGATCATGCGCGAGGACATGGAGTCGATGGGGCCGGTTCGTCTGAAGGACGTCGACACCGCCCAGATGGCCATGGTGACCGTGGCCAAGGACCTGGCGGCGCGCGGCGAAATCATGCTGGCCGGCGCGTCCGGCGACGACGAGCTGATCTACTGACATGAACCAGTCCGCCCCCATCGCCAGCCGGCCTTTCGTCTTCGACACTGAGTTCGACGATGCGGGCACGGTCGTGCGGGCCTCGACCTTCCGGCCCACCAAGCGCGCCTATATGCCGGCCGAGGTCGAGGCCCTGGTGGCACAGGCCCGGCTGGAGGCGCGCGAGGCGGCTCTGGCCGAGACCGCCAGCATCCAGGCCATGGCGATCGCCGCTCTCGGTCAGGCCATGACGACGGCGGTGCCGGCCCTGAACCAGGTCGCCCAGACGCATCGCGAGCATGCCGCCGAGCTGGCCCTGACGGCCGCGCGCGTGATCGCCGCCGCCGCGCTCGATCGTCTGCCCCTGGGGCCGCTGCAGTCGGCGCTGGAGACCTTGGGCCAGGAGATCGACGCCTCTCCGCGTCTGGTCGTGCGGGCGACAGGCCTGGACGAGGCGACGCGCGCCGCGATCGAGGCCGTGGCGACCGACGCCGGCTTCTCGGGCCTGGTGTCGTTCCGCGACGATCCGGCCATGGCGGTCGCGGCCTTCGCTCTGGAGTGGGCCGACGGGCGCGCGGATTTCGACCCCGCCGCCGCCGCCGATCGCCTCTCCACCGCCCTGACCTCGGCCCTCGCGTCCGAGGCGGGTCATGCCGAATCCGTTTCCCCTGGGAGTGATTTCTGATGGCCGACGACCTCGCCCTGGAAGAGTTTCCGGAGTCCACCGCCCTGGCCACGATCGACGAGGCCGGGGACAAGTCGGCGCTAGACCTGGCCCCCGTCTTCGACGTGCCGGTCAACATCTCCGCCGTCCTCGGCAAGGCCCACATGACGGTGGCCCAACTGCTGAAGCTCAATCGCGGATCGGTGCTGGAACTGGACCGCAAGGTCGGCGAGGCCATCGACATCTTCGTCAACAACCGCCTGGTCGCGCGCGGGGAGGTCGTCGTCGTCGAGGACCGCCTGGGCGTGACCATGACGGAAATCATCAAGACCGAGGACCAGGCCGCTTAAGGCCCAGTGCTCCAGTAGGTTAGAGGAGAAGACCCATGCGGCTTCTGGTGGTGGGACGGCTTTCGGGCCAGCTCGCGGCGGCGGTGAAGATGGCCATGGCGCACGGCGCCAAGGTCAATCACGTCGAACGCACGGACCAGGCGACGGAGCAGCTGCGGCGCGGGCAGGGGGCCGACCTTCTTATGGTCGACTACAACCTGGACATCGCCGGGCTGATCGCGGCCAACGAGCTGGAGCGGATCTTCGTCCCCGTCGTCGCCTGCGGCGTCGACAACGACGCTGACAAGGCCGCCGCCGCCATCCGGGCCGGGGCCAAGGAGTTCATCCCCCTGCCGCCCCAGGCCGATCTGATCGCGGCGGTGCTGGCCGCCGTGGCCGATGACGAGCGGCCGATGATCTCGGCCGATCCCGCGATGAAGGCGGTGACGCAGCTGGCAGACCAGGTCGCGCGGTCGGAAGCCTCCATCCTGATCACCGGCGAAAGCGGCGTCGGCAAGGAGGTGATGGCGCGCTATCTGCACGTCAATTCCAAGCGCGCCGAACGGCCCTTCATCAGCGTCAACTGCGCGGCCATTCCCGACAACCTGCTGGAATCGGAGCTGTTTGGGCACGAGAAGGGGGCCTTCACCGGCGCCGTGGCCCGCCGCATCGGCAAGTTCGAAGAGGCCGACGGCGGCACGCTTCTGCTGGACGAGATATCGGAAATGGACGCCCGGCTGCAGGCCAAGCTGCTGCGCGCCATTCAGGAGCGGATCATCGACCGCGTCGGCGGCACCAGGCCGGTGCCGGTCAATATCCGCATCATCGCCACCTCCAACCGCGACCTGGCCCGGGCGGTCAGCGAGGGCACCTTCCGCGAGGACCTGCTGTATCGTCTGAACGTCGTGAACCTGCGTCTGCCGTCCCTGCGCGAGCGGCCGGGCGACATCGCGGTGCTGGCCGATCACTTTGTGCGCAAATACGCCGCCGCCAACGGCGTGCCGGTGAGAGCCATCTCAGCCGATGCCCGCCGCGCGCTGGCCAGCCATCGCTGGCCGGGCAATGTGCGCGAGCTGGAGAACGCCATGCACCGGGCCGTCCTGCTGGCGGTCGGACCCGAAATCGACGTCGAGGCCATCCGCCTGCCGGACGGACAGCCGCTGAGCGGCGCCATCGGCGGCCTGAGCGATAGCGGACCCGCCGCGCGCGCGGCCCAGACGGCGGATGCGGTCTCCCGGGCCTACGTCGGCCAGACGGTCGCCCAGATGGAGAAGTCGCTGATCCTGGACACGCTGAGCCACTGCCTGGGCAACCGGACGCATGCGGCCAACATTCTGGGCATCTCGATCCGCACGCTGCGGAACAAGCTGAACGAATACGCCGACGAGGGCACGCCGATCATGGCCCCCCAGACGGGCGTGGCCGGCGCGGGCTATGGGGCCAGTGCGGCGTGAGCCATCGTCGGACGGTCCTTATGGGTCTGGGGTCGCTGGGCCTGATCGGCTGCGCGCCCGACACCGACGCGCCTGCCGCGCCGGTCAACGCCTCGACCCCTGAGTCCTTCGATCTGTCCGCGCTCGAGACGCGCGAAGGCGGCCGCCTGGGTTTCGTGGCCAAAGACATGGCCAGTGGCCGCGTGCTCGCCTGGCGCGGAGAGGAACGCTTCGTCTATTGCTCGACTTTCAAAATGTATCTGGCGGCCGCCACCCTGCTTCGGGTCCAGGCAGGCGAGGAGCGGCGGGATCGGATGATCCCGGTCAGCCGCGCCGACATGACCCACCACGCCCCGGTGACCGAGCCCGCGATCGGTGCCTCGCTCAGCGTCGAGGCCCTGATGAAGGGCACCGTCGAGGTCTCGGACAACCCCGCCGCCAACCTGCTGCTGAAGGCCATGGGCGGCATAGAATCCATGCAGGCCTTCTATCGCGGCCTCGGCGACGTGACGACGCGCGCCGGTCGGTTCGAGCCCGAGATGAACCGGCTGGACGGCGACAAGGACACCATCCTGCCGCTGCAATCCGCGGCCAATATCGAACGGCTGTTCCTCGATCCGGCGACGCCGCTTTCGGCCGAGCATAAAGCGCTGTTGCTGAAGTGGATGGTGGACACGCCGACCGGCATGGCGCGCATCAAGGCGGGCGTTCCCGCCGGCTGGACCGTGGCGCACAAGACCGGCACCGGCGGCTATGGCCCGACCAACGACATCGGCGTCCTGTATCCGCCGTCCGGCGCGCCAGTGGTGGTCGCGGCCTACTATCACGCCGCCGGCGATGATCCGAAGAACGAGGCGGTGATCGCCGAGGCGACGCGACTGGCGCTCTCTGAACTCGGACGGGCATGACCGACGCGCCCATCCTGATGAAGGACGGCATGGCGCGGCCGACCGGCGGCGACATCCGTGGCTGGCTGATGCGCGGCGAAGTCGGCATGGCGGTCGGCGTGATCGGCGTCATCCTGCTGCTGATCCTGCCGGTCCCCAAGTTCCTGCTGGACCTGCTGCTCGCGCTCAGCCTGGTGTCGTCGGTTCTGATCCTGATGACGGCGCTGATGATGAAGCGGCCGCTGGACTTCGCCATCTTCCCGACGGTCCTGCTGGTCTCGACCCTGTTCCGGCTGGGTCTGAACCTGGCCTCGACGCGGCTGGTGCTGACCCATGGGCATGAGGGCCACGACGCGGCCGGTCAGGTGATCGCGGCCTTCGGCGAACTCATGATGGGGGGCAACTTCATCATCGGGGTGATCATCTTCGCCATCATCCTGGTGGTGAACTTCGTCGTCATCACCAAGGGCTCGACCCGGATCGCCGAGGTCTCGGCCCGCTTCACCCTGGACTCCATGCCGGGCAAGCAGATGGCGATCGACGCAGACCTGTCGTCGGGCCTGATCACCGAGGACCAGGCCAAGCTGCGGCGCAAGGAGCTTGAGCAGGAGTCGACCTTCTTCGGGGCCATGGACGGCGCGTCCAAGTTCGTGCGCGGCGACGCCATGGCCGGGCTGATCATCGTCTTCATCAACGCCATCGGCGGCATGCTGATCGGCGTGACGACCCACGGCCTGCCCGCGGGCGAGGCGGCCAGCACTTATATCCAGCTGACCATCGGCGACGGCCTGGTGACCCAGGTGCCGGCCATCATCATCTCGATCGCAGCGGGCTTCCTGGTGTCCAAGGCGGGCGTCGAAGGCTCGGCGGACAAGGCCCTGGTGTCGCAACTGGCCACCAACCCGGTCAGCCTGGGCATGGTGGCGGCGGCCTCGGCCCTGCTGGCGGTGATCCCGGGCATGCCGATCCTGCCGTTCGTGGGTCTGGCCGCCGGGGCGGGCTTCATGGCCTGGCGTCTGGGCCGGGCCAGGCTGAAACCCCAGCCGATCGAGAACGACGCCGTCAACGCCAAGCCCAAGGAGGACGTCGAGGAGCCGATCTCGACCGCCCTGACCATCGACGAGGTCAAGATCGAGTTGGGCTATTCGCTGCTGACGCTCATCAACGATTTGGAGGGTCGCCGCCTGACCGATCAGGTGCGGGCGCTGCGCCGGGCCCTGGCGCAGGAGTTCGGCTTCGTCATGCCGAGCGTGCGCATCCTGGACAACATGCGCCTGCCGACCCAGGGCTATGCCATCCGCATCAAGGAGATGGAGGCCGGGACCGGCGAGGTGCGGCTGGGCTCGCTGATGGCGATGGACCCGGCGGGTCGGCAGGTCGAACTGCCCGGCGAGCACACCAAGGAACCCGCCTTCGGCCTGCCCGCCACCTGGATCGACGAGACCCTGAGGGAAGAGGCGACCTTCCGCGGCTACACCATCGTCGATCCGTCCACGGTGCTGACCACGCACCTGACCGAGATCCTCAAGGAGAATATGGCGGACCTGCTGTCCTATGCCGAGGTGCAGAAGCTGCTGCGCGAGCTGGGGCCGGAGGAGAAGAAGCTGGTCGACGAACTGGTGCCCTCGGTCGTCACGGTCACCACGCTCCAGCGGGTGCTGCAGGCCCTGCTGCGCGAGAAGGTCTCGATCCGCGATCTGGGCGCGGTGCTGGAGGGCCTCGCCGAGGCCGCGCCGCATTCGTCGTCGGTCACCACCCTGGTCGAGCACGTCCGCACGCGGCTGGCGCGTCAGCTGTGCTGGCAGCACAAGGGCGAGGACGGAGCCTTGCCGATCGTGACCCTGTCGCCCGAATGGGAGGCCGCCTTCGCCGAGGCCCTGGTCGGACAGGGCGAGGACAAGCAACTGGCCATGGCCCCCAGCCGCCTGCAGGACTTCATCCGCTCCACCCGCGACGTGTTCGAGCGCATCGCCATGTCCGGCGAGCAGGCCGTGCTGCTGACCGGTCCGCAGATCCGACCCTACGTCCGCTCGATCATCGAACGGTTCCGGGGACAGACCGTGGTGATGAGCCAGAACGAGGTGCATCCGCGAGCGCGGCTGAGGACGCTGGGGTCGGTCTAGCGGTCGCAGGCTCCCCGATTACGCGACCTTCATTTGACGGTGACGGTCGCATGCCTATGGTCAAGGCGAGGCCGACCCTGGCCGGCTGACTGGACGCTCCCCCGCCCATGAAACAATTCTTCCTGACGGTGCTCGGTGTCTTCACCGGCCTGATCCTGTTCCTGGTGGTCCTGCCGATCGTGCTGATCATCGGAGCCGCCGCCACCGCAGGCCCGACCGCGACGCCGGCCAATACGGTGCTGGAGCTGGACCTGCGTCAGGGGCTGACCGATCAGGAGGTCGACAACCCGTTCGCGGCGTTCGGCGGATCGGGGCTGTCGGTCATGGAGGTGGTCGATGTGCTGGCCCAGGCCGAGCGCGACAATGCGATCAAGGTCCTGCTGATCCGCCTGCCGGAGGCCGGGCTGAATCCGGCGTCGGCCGACGAGATCCGTCAGGCGGTGCGACGCTTCCGCGCGGCGGGCAAGCCGGTGATCGCCCACTCCCAGGGCTTCATGCCGGTCGGGACGGTGATCTCCAGCTATATGGTCGGGGCTTCGGCGTCCGAGCTGTGGATGCAGAACACCGCCAGCTTCCAGGCCACGGGCTTTTCGGCCGACAGCGTCTTCCTGGGCCGTGCTTTTGAACGCTATGGCGTCAACGCCCAGTTCGAGCAGCGTTACGAGTACAAGAACGCGGTCAACGAGTTCACCGAGAGCGGCTACACCGGGCCCCACCGCGAGGCGATGACGGCGTGGATGACCTCCATCTACGACTCGGCCCTGGCCAATGCGGCCTCGGACCGCCGTGTCCAGGCCCCGGCCCTGAAGGCGACGATCGAGGCGGGCCCCTATTCGGCCGAGCAGGCGCTGGCGCTCAAGCTGATCGACAAGATCGGCCAGGTCGAGGAGGCCGAGGCCGAGGCCAGGCGCCGCGCCGGCCGGGGTGCCGACATCCTGGAGTTCGACGACTATGCCTCGGCCAAGGGGTTGCGCGCCGGGTCGGGCAGCGACGCCATCGCCATCGTGGGCGGCGAAGGGGCGATCATGACGGGCGCGGGCGGCAGCGGCGGCTTCGGCGCTGGCAGCTCGATCCATTCCGACCGCACGGCCGAGGCGATCTACGACGCGATCGAGGATCGCTCGGTCAAGGCCATCGTCTTCCGCGTGTCCTCGCCTGGCGGATCGCCCGAAGCGTCCGAGCAGATCCTGGCAGCAGTTCGCGCGGCCAAGGCGGCGGGCAAGCCGGTCGTGGTGTCGATGGGCGAATACGCCGCGTCCGGCGGCTACTGGATCAGTTCGGAGGCCAACTGGATCGTGGCCCAGCCCTCGACCCTGACCGGCTCGATCGGGGTCTACGGCGGCAAGTTCGTGGTGTCGGAGGCTCTGGGCCGGTTCGGCGTCGATCTGCGCGGCCTGTCGGTCGGCGGGGACTACTCCGACGCCTTCTCGCCGTCCGAGGCCTGGACCGAGAGCCAACGCGCGGCCTTCGCGGCCTCGATGGATCGGACCTACGAGGAGTTCGTCCAGCGCGTCTCGACGGGACGGCGACTGCCGGCGGCGCGCGTGCGCGAGATCGCCCGTGGCCGGGTCTGGACGGGGGCCCAGGCGCGGAGCCTGGGTCTGGTCGACCAACTGGGCGGCCTGTCCGAGGCCATCGCCAAGGCCCGCCAGCTGGCGGAAATCCCCGAGGATCGCTCGGTCCGCTACAAGCGCTATCCTGAGGCCCTGTCGCCATGGGAGGCCCTGTCCGAGGCGTTCGGCGTGCAGTCCGAGGCGGCGCGGGCTCTGGTCATGCTGGGCGGCGTCCTGGCCGATCCGCAGGCGCAGGCGGTGCTCGGCGAGGTCCGCACGGCCCAGATGCGCGGCGAGGGAGCCACGGTGCTGGCCGACCAGCCGCTCTAGACACCCTGCGGCACACTCGCCTGTGAAGCGGTCGGTCATTGACGGTTCACACATGTGGACCGACATTGGAGGTTCAGGCGTTGGTCCGGTTCACCGGGCCGCGCCCATCAGGGATACGAAATGACCAACGACCGTTTCGCCTCGATCGGAGTCCAGAACCGTAGGCCGCAGGGCCTGCTCGCGCCGCTGATGTGGCTGGGCGGGGTGATCGCGACCGTGGCGGCCCTGACGGTCGGGGCGGTGCTGGCAGTGTTCACCGCGGCGGCCGTCGCCGTGATCGCCCTGTGCGCCAGCGTACTGGTGTTCTTCGCCGGGCTGGCCGTGCGCGCCCGTCGTCGCGCCTTCGCCCGCGCGCGTCGCAGCGACGACGTGATCGAGGCCCAGAAGATCGGCGATACCTGGGTCGCCTATGGCTGGGAGCGGCCGAACCGCTAGGCCTCGACGCTGGTGCTGACGGTCACCGAAGCCCCTTCGTCCAATTTCGACACCCGTCGGGGGCCGCCCGACATGCTGCTGCTGCACTATACCGGTATGCAGAGCGCCGAGGCCGCCGTGGACCGTCTGCGAGATCCCGAGGCCAAGGTCAGCGCCCACTATGTGATCGACGAGGACGGATCGATCCTGAGACTGGTGCCCGAGGAGCGCCGGGCCTGGCACGCCGGCAGGAGCTGGTGGAAGGGCGAGACGGATATCAACGCGGTCTCCATCGGCATCGAGATCGTCAATCCCGGCCATGACTGGGGTTATCGCGCATTCCCGGACGCACAGATCGACGCCGTGATCGCGTTGATCGACGACATCCGCACGCGCTGGGCCATCGAGGACGCGCGCATCCTGGGCCATTCGGACGTCGCGCCGACGAGAAAGCAGGACCCGGGCGAGCTGTTTCCGTGGAAACGGCTGGCCGAGCATCGCCAGGGCCTGTGGTTCGAGCCCGCGGCCGAGCGGATCGCGGCGCTCGGCCCACCTTTGGGCATCGGCGACAGCGGCTTGGGAGTGCATGTGCTGCAGGCCGGGCTGCATCGGCTGGGCTATGAGCCGCGTCCCGACGGCGTCTATTCCGAGGAGACGCGAATCACAGTCGAGGCCTTCCAGCGTCACTGGCGGCCTTCCCGCGTGGACGGCATCGCCGACGGAGAGACCCGAGCGACCCTGATGGGTGTCCTGCAGCTGGCGACGGCGGAGAGCGTCACCGGCGTGCTGAATTGACCTACGGGCTCGAAGCGTCCACCTAGCGCTCGCCAGACGGCCGGACGGTCGCGGCGGGGGTTCGCCTTCGTCGAGGAAAGTCCGGGCTCCACGGTGAAGAGGCGGCGGGTAACACCCGCCCGGGGCGACCCGAGGGATAGCGCCACAGAAAGCAAACCACCTCTTCGGAGGTAAGGGTGAAAGGGTGGGGTAAGAGCCCACCGCGTCGCTGGTGACAGGGACGGCATGGCAAGCCCCGCCTGGAGCAAGACCGAATAGGGGCGTCGCGCGGATTTCGGTCCGCGGGGTTCACCGCCCGAGACGCCCGGGTAGGTCGCGAGAACCGTCCAGCAATGGCCGGTCCAGAGGAATGATCGTCGCCCGTTTCGACGGGAACAGAACCCGGCTTACAGGCCGTCTGGCACCTCTCTCTTTCGCGCTACCGCTCGCCGCGCGGCGGCTCGCTGCTTGAGCGCATGATGAGCGTTACCGCGCGCGACGCGGTCGCGCGCTGCTTGAGCGCGGGGTTTGGCGCTACCGCTCGGCTCGCGGAGCCTCGCGGCTTGGGCGGGGATAATCCTCACCCGTAGGGGAGGGGGACCGCGAAGCGGTGGAGGGGGATAGCCCCGCACGCCATCATTCGCTGCGAGCCCCCTCCGTCACGCCGCTGCGCTTTGTGCCACCTCCCCCAAGGGGGGAGGATTGTGTATGGCGAACCCCATGACCACCGACACCTCGGGCCTGAGCCAGCTCGGCCGCCAGACGCATCAGCCGGACAGCCCGGAAACCGCCGTGCTGGAGCGCGTGCCCAACCCCCATCCGGACGCCCTATATCTGGCGCGCTTCACCGCGCCGGAGTTCACCAGCCTGTGCCCCGTGACGGGCCAGCCGGACTTCGCTCATCTGGTGATCGACTATGCCCCGGCCGAATGGCTGGTCGAGTCCAAGTCGCTGAAGTTGTATTTGACCGCGTTCCGGAATCACGGGGCCTTCCACGAGGATTGCACCGTGGCCGTGGGTCGCCGCATCGCCGACTTGCTGCAGCCCCGCTGGCTGCGGATCGGCGGCTACTGGTATCCGCGCGGCGGCATCCCCATCGACGTCTTCTGGCAGACGGGCGGCCCGCCGGATGGCCTGTGGCTGCCCGACCAGGGCGTGCCCACCTATCGCGGGCGCGGCTAGGCCCCCGCCATAAGATTCCTGTGCTTGTCCGATCCGCCGCCTGCCCCGACAACCGGGGCATGGTGACCAGGACGATGACCGCCGACGGCGACCCGCGCGAGGACGACATTCCCGTGGTGCCCCCACCCTGGACCTGGCCGCGGCTGCCTGAAAGGATCCGGACGGCCGGTCCGTTGGTTCAGATCTTCAGCACCGTGGCCCTGGTGGCCTGCGCGCTGGGTCTCAGCGCGGTCTTGTTCGCCCTGACCGGGACGACGCGACTGTCCATGGTGTTCCTCGGCGTGGTGCTGCTGTGCGCCCTGGCGTTCGGCACGCGCGCGGGCTTGTTCGGAGCTGTGCTGGCGTTTCTGAGCTACAACTTCACCCTGACGGAGCCGCGTTTCAGCCTGGAGTTCGCGGGGACCGAGGACATTCTGACCCTGACGATCTTCCTGGCGGTCGCATTGACGACCGGAGGGCTGGCGGGGCGGGTGCGCGAAAGCCAGCGCGCCGAGCGCGAGCGCGCGGACCAGCTGGCGGTTCTGCTGGAGGCCAGCCGGGCCCAGGCCGCGACTGACGACCCGGGACGAATTCTGGCCGACCTGCAGGCCCGGCTGATCGCCGTTGGCAACGGCTCGGCGCTGGTGCCCCTGCCGGGAGCGCCTTCGTCGGACGTGTCGAGCCTTCAGGAGGATGGCGATCTCTGGCGCGCCATGACCCTGGCCTGGGGCGACGCGATGACGACCCGCCGACAGGGGGCCTGGCGGGCCCGACGGGTGGGGCGCGGCGCGTCCGCTCCGATCGCCCTGTGGCGACCAGTCTCCGAGGAGCTCGTCGCCGAGGATCGTGATCGGCTGTCCGAGGTCCTGATCGACCTGGCCGCCGTGTCGCTGGATCGGGCGCAACTGGGCCTGCTGCGAAGCCGGGCCGAGGCCGACCGTCAGGCGGCGGCCCTGAGGGACGCGGTGCTGGCGTCCCTGTCGCACGACCTGCGCACGCCGCTGGCGTCCATCCTGGCGTCCGGCACCAGCCTGAGAGACTATGAAGACCGGTTCGACGGCGACACGCGGCGGGGTCTGGTCGAGGACATCGTCGGCGAAGCCGACCGGCTCAATCGCTATGTCGGCAATCTGCTCAGCCTCACCCGCATCCAGGCGGGGGCCCTGACCCCGGCGGTCGGGGCCGTCAGTCTGCTGGACGTGGTGGATCAGGCCGCCCGTCGCATCGGACGTTCGGACCTGCTGGCGGTGACCCCGGAGACCGCCGCCGGTCCTTGCGTCGTCGACGGCGATCCCCTGTTGCTGGAGCAGGTCCTGTTCAACCTGTTCGACAATGCCCTCACCCACGGCGGGCCCGAGGTCACAGTCGAGGTGCGGACCGAGACGCGGGGCGATCAGGTGCGGCTGACGATCGCCGACGACGGGCCGGGTGTCTCGAACGAGGACCTCGGCCGGATTTTCGATCGCTTCTTCCAGGCCGCAGACCCTGTCGGGCGGCGACGGGGCGCCGGGATCGGCCTGGCGGTGGCGCGGGGTTTCGTGGAGGCCATGGGGGGCCGGATCGCGGCCGGTCCGCGCGCGGACGGTCGGCGGGGGCTTCAGGTTGATTTGACGTTCAGGGCCGGAGGAGCGGCCCATGGCTAGGCTGCTGCTGGTCGAGGACGAGCCCGCCCTGATCCGGTCCCTGACCCCTGCGCTGAGGGCCGAGGACTGGACCGTCACAGCGCGCGATACAGGCGGCGAGGCGATGACCTTCATCTCCCAGGAAGGCTGCGACGTCGTGCTGCTGGATCTCGGCCTGCCGGACATGGACGGCAAGGAGGTCATCGCCCGGGTGCGCGAATGGTCCGAGGTGCCGATCATCGTCCTGAGCGCGCGCCATCAGGAGGCCGAGAAGATCGCGGCCCTGGACCTGGGCGCCGACGATTTCGTCAACAAACCCTTCGCCGTCGGCGAGCTGATGGCGCGTCTCAGGGCCGTCATGCGAGGACGGGAGCGACGCTTCCAGTCTCAGTCCAGGTTCAGCGTGGGCCCTCTGGCGATCGACTTCCTGACGCGGATCGTCTCGATCGAAGGCCAGGAAATCCACCTGACCCGGCGCGAGTACGACCTGGTTCGGACCCTGGCTCGGCATGTCGGACTGATCGTCACCCATCGGCAACTGGCGGCCTCGGTCTGGGGCGCGGGGGCCGCTGTCGAACAGCAGGCGATCCGGGTCCTGGTCGCCCAGACGCGCCAGAAGCTGGAGGCCGACCCCGCCCGGCCCCGGCTGATCCTGACCGAGCAGGGGCTGGGATACCGCCTGCGCGAACCCTCAGACTGACGCGGGCTCGGGCTGGGCGAGGTAGCGCAGGTTCTCCTGCCGGATGCGCGCGGCGGCGTCGTCGTAGAAGAAGGGCAGGAAGGCATAGCGCGTTCCCCGGGTCACGGGCGTCGCCTCGTGCAGCAGCGAGCAGGAGAAGATCACCGCCCCGCCGGTCGGAGGGCGATAGGTCCGACGGCCGTACTCGGCGAAGCGCAGGTCGCCGCCGTCGAACTCCTCGGCGTTCAGATTGATTGAGCAGGCGAATTGTCTGTGGGCCGTGCCCTTGGACGTATTGTCCCGATGCGGCTTGAAGTAACCGCCGTCGTCGGCCGAGTAGCAGGCGACGATGTAGCGCTCCATCCGCGTGGCCTTGAAGGCGAAGGCTTTTTCGATCTCGGGCAGCAGATTGGCCGAGATGCGCCGCTGGATCCTGGTCTTGAGCGACTCGTCGGTGATGTGGGCGTCCCTGCGCTTCTTGAAGTCGTCCAGAACGCCGACGGTCATGCCGCCGATCTCGCGCATGACGCCCGAGGGGCCGCCGCCGTCGGCCTTGTAGACATCGACCAACTCGCGGCAGAGCGCGGGTTCGAACACCCGGGGCACGATCAGGACCGGGGCATGGATGGGCACGCCCGCGTGGTTTTCCGCCGGACCCGCCGTGCGCAGGCGGTCGAAGATGGGCTGGCTGTTCTCCAGCGGCGCGGCCATCACGACCCGCAGCGACGGGTCCAGCAGAAACCAGTGTCCGAGCGTGCCACCGTCGGCGGCCCGCACCCCGAAGATGTCGGCGATCGACCCGTCCGGATCGTGGAAGTGGCGCAGGCCGGGCAGCTCGGGGCTCAGGGCGTCGAACGCTTCGGCGCGACGCGAGACGGTGAAGGCCATCCGGTCCTGGTCGTCCAGCAGGTCTTTCTCGGCTCGAAGCGTCTTCAGTGCGGCAGCGGCCCGCGCCGGGTCCTCGGGCAGGAACAGGAAGACCAGATAGAATCCGCCCAGGCTGCCGAAGGCGAAATCGGGCCGCGCATGGGTGATGGCGGTGAACAGTGAGGGGCGGGAACCGGCGGACAGCGGCATCGAAGACTCGCGATTGGACGCTGCCAGCTAGCGAGGCCGGGCCGAGCCGGGCAAACCTAAGAAAAGTATAATGGGGCGGCGTCCGACCCGCCGCCCCTGTTCCTTCGCCGCTCAGGCCCAGGCGCCGGTCGCGACCTCGGGCTTGAACGCGTACGCGCCGTCGGTCGAGAGCGTCAGGTCCTTCCAGGCGTCCAGCTCGGCCTGGAGGCCGTCGATCTTGCTCTGGATCATGGCGGCGGCGTCCGAACCGGCGCACCAGCGGATCGGCTGCTGGGGCGCGTCAGCCAGGGTGACCAGGGCGCGGCCAAGCTTTTCGGGGTCGCCCGCCTGGTTGCGGCTGCGGCCGTCGAAGAAGGTCTTCAGCGCCTCGGCCGCCTCGGCGTAGTCGGGGATGGGCACGCTGCCGTGCCGGACCGAGGTCGGTTCGAGGAAGTCCGTGCGGAAGAAGCCGGGCTCGACGATGGTCACCTGGATGCCGAAGCGGGCCACCTCTCCGGCCAGGGATTCCGAGAAGCCCTCCACCGCGAACTTGGAGGCGCAATACAGGGTGCCGCTTTCGCCGCCCACCATGCCGCCGACCGACGAGACGTTGAAGATCCGCCCCGACCGCTGGGCGCGCATGACCGGCAGGACCGCGCGGGTCACTGACATCAGGCCAAAGACGTTTGTGTCGTACTGGGCCTGGGCGTCAGCGGGGGTCGATTCCTCGAACAGAGACAGGTGGCCGTAGCCGGCGTTGTTGACGAGGACGTCGATGCCGCCAAAACGCGCCACGGCCAGATCGACGGCGGGCCGGGCGGCGCTCAGGTCCGACACATCCAGGGCGAGGGACATGAGGCGGTCGCTGTCCTCGCCGAAGGCGGAGACGAGGGCCTGACGGTTGCGGCCAGTGACGACGACGCGGTCGCCGACGTCGAGCGCGGCACGCGCGATGGCCGAGCCGAGGCCGCGGGTCGCGCCTGTGATGAACCAGATACGGGGGGAGGGGGTGGTCATGCGAAGGCTCCTGTTTCGATGCGCCGTCAGGGTGATCGATCGGGGCGGTGACCCGTAGTCAGGAGGTGGCAATGTCTTGCACGATCCCGCCAACTGTTTGCCGATCTGGCCGAAGCGGATTGTTCCCCAGGCCCGTGGGCGTATGAGTGGGTCATGGATCGCTTGCCTGAACTCGCCGCCCTGACCCGCCGCCATTCCGCCCGAGGCGTGGCGGCGGCGGACTGTCCGGGCATGCTGCTGATCGAGGCGGACGCGGTCACGCCGGCGCAGCAGATCGTCTACGAGCCCATGCTGTGCGTCATCCTGCAGGGGGCCAAGCGCACGACGCTGGGGGCGCTCAGCTATACCTATCAGGCCGGCGACTATCTGGTGGTGTCGACCGACCTGCCGGTCAGCGGACAGGTTCTGGAGGCCCCCTATGCGGCCATCGGCATCCCGCTGGACCCGGTGATCATCGCCGAGCTGATGCTGGAGACCGGCACACCGGCGGCGGAGACGGCGCCCGTCCGGGCCCTGGCGGTCCATCGCATGGACGAGGGCCTGACGGACGCGGTCGGGCGGCTGATCGGACTGCTGGACCGGCCCGCGGATGTTCCGGTCATGGCCCCAATGATTCGGCGCGAGATCCTGTGGCGATTGCTGGCGGGGGACGCCGGGGAGATGATCCGCCAGATCGGGTCGCAGGACGGGCGGCTGGCGCGTGTGCAGCGCGTGATCCGCCGACTGCGCGAACGTTATGCGGAGCCCATCCGGATCGCCGACCTGGCCGACCTGGCCGGCATGAGCGAGACCTCGCTGCACCGCCACTTCAAGGCGGCCACCTCGATGAGCCCGCTGCAATTCCTCAAACAGGTGCGACTGCAGCAGGCGCGCAACCTGCTGCTGGGTCAGGGGCGCGACGTCGCCGGGGTCGGCTTTGCGGTTGGCTATGACAGTCCGTCCCAGTTCAGCCGCGAATACAGCCGCCAGTTCGGCCGCCCGCCGGGACGCGACCTGGATCACCTGCGCCGCGAACCGGCCGGAGCGGCGGTGTTGTAGGTTCCGCGCCGGTCTCGGCGTTTGCTCAGGGTTCGCTCATGGCGCCTGACCCACGCCGTGCCAGGGTCGCAGCATGATCGACACGTCACGACTACCTCTCGAAGCCTGGGGCCGCCGATGGCTGGTGGCGGCGCAGGGCTGGGCCGACCGGTCGCGGCTGAACGGCTGGGCCTTCGAGTTCCTGTGGTTCGGGCTGAAACAGGCGTGGGCCTGCCTGTTCGGCGGGGCGATGCTGGCGCTGATTCTGGGGACCTGGCTGCTGTGGCCGGAGGACAGCCCCGTCAGCCGCTACGACTTCCTGGTGGTCGGGGCGGTGGCCATTCAGGTCGCCATGCTGGCGCTGAGGCTCGAGACCTGGGCCGAGGCGCGGGTGATCCTGCTGTTCCACATCGCCGGCACCATCATGGAGCTGTTCAAGACGGCCCACGGCTCGTGGCTGTATCCGGAGGACAGCCTGCTCAGGATCGGGGCCGTGCCCTTGTTCTCGGGCTTCATGTACGCGGCGGTGGGCAGCTACATCGCGCGGGTGCAGCGGATATTCCACATCCGGGTCCGCCACTATCCGCCGGAGTGGACGACCTGGGTCCTGGCGGCGGCCATCTATGTGAACTTCTTCGCCCACCACTGGCTGCCGGACATTCGCATCGCCTTGTTCGTGGCCACGGCCCTGCTGTTCGGGCGAGGGTGGTTTCACTTCACCGCCGACCGGAAGCGGCGGTCGATGCCGCTGTTGCTGGGGTTCTTCCTGGTGGCCCTGTTCATCTGGTTCGCCGAGAACCTGGCCACGCTGGGCCGGGCCTGGGCCTATCCGGGGCAGGAGGCGGGGTGGGAGATGGTATCGCTGGCCAAGCTGGGCAGCTGGTTCCTGCTGATGATCATTTCGGTGGTTCTGGTCTCGTTGGTCCACCGCCCTGAGGAGGAACCGCGTTGAGCGACGGGTGGGACGTGTCGGCCGAGGCCTGGATCGCCTCACAGGGCGACGAGGGCGATTTCGGACGGCGCTGGGTCATGGACGCGCCGGTGCTGGACCGGGTGCGGCGGCGGCCGTATGCGCGGGCGCTGGATGTCGGGTGCGGCGAGGGGCGGTTCTGCCGGATGCTGGGGGCCGAGGGCGTGGCGGCGGTCGGCATCGACCCGACGACCGCCCTGATCGGTCACGCCCGCCGGCTGGACCCCCAGGGCGACTACCGCGTGGAGGCCGCCGAGGCTCTGAGCTTCGAGGACGGGGCGTTCGACCTGGTGGTCAGCTATCTGTCGCTGATCGACATTCCCGACGCGAAAGCTGCGATCGCCGAGATGGCGCGGGTCCTGGCACCCGGCGGGTCGCTGCTGATCGCCAATCTGGCGGGCTACAACTCGGCCGCCGACGCCAACGATCTGGGTTGGACGACGCTGCCGGACGGACGGCGCGCCCATGCGATGGATCACTATCTGGAGGAAAGGGTCGGCTGGATCGCCTGGAAGGGCATCCGCATCCAGAACTGGCACCGGCCGCTGTCGACCTACATGACGCTGCTGCTCGATCAGGGCCTGCGCCTGACGCATTTCGCCGAGCCGCGCGCGGACCCCGGCGGCGATCCGGCGCGCGCCGCCCACTATGACCGTGCGCCCTGGTTCATGCTGATGGAGTGGGAAAAGCCCGCCGCCTGATGGGTCAGGGCAGGCGGGTCGTCAGGGCCGCTATGTCCGGGCGCTCGCGCTCCAGCAGGGGCTCGGCGGCGCTGCCGATGTGGATGAAGCCGGCGATCCTTTCGGCCGCCGTCACGCCGAACAGGGCGGCGGCCTCGGCGTCATAGCTGTACCAGTCGGTGATCCAGCTGGAGGCGAAGCCGAGCGCGGATGCGGCGTGCTCGATGTTCATGCACACCGCGCCGGCCGAAAGGACCTGCTCCCACTCGGGCTTGGACGCCGGGCGGGCGGTCGAGACGACGAGGACGGTCACCGGCGCGGCCGTCAGCTTGGCCAGCACCGCCGTGGCCTTGGCGGGTAGTTCCTTGGCCACGGCCAGAGCGGCGAGACGCTCGGCGATCTGCAGCCGGGTCTGGCGGCCGAGGACGATGAAGCGCCAGGGGGTCAGTTTGCCGTGGTCCGGGCTGCGCGCGCCCAGCGTCAGGATCAGCTCCAGCTGCGCCTCCGAAGGACCGGGCTCCAGCAGAGCCTGGGCCGGGGCCGAGCGACGGACGGCCAGCCGCGCCAGCATCTCGGGCAAGGGTTCGGGGGCGGGCAGGGGGGTGCCCAGGTCGAAACGGGGAAGGTCGGTCATGACGCCTAGCTAGTCGTGGTTCGCCTTCGGCGCCATAGATCGGCGGTGACCGATCCCGCCGACGATGACGATGCGATGCCGGTCCCGCTCTGGGCCGAGGGGCTGGCCGCGCCGATCCCGTGGCGCGAGACCACCGGCCAGACCGTCTATGAGAACCCCTGGGTCCGGGTGACCGAGCATCAGGCGATCGCGCCGACGGGGGCGCCCGCCCTCTACGGCGTGCTGAGGCCCAAACACCTCGCGGCCGGCGTCCTGCCGATCCACGCGGACGGCACGGTGACCCTGGTTGGACAGTCGCGGTTTCCGAACAGGAACTATTCCTGGGAGATGCCGGAGGGCGGCGTACCCTTTTCGGAAGACCCGCTGGCGGGCGCGCAGCGCGAACTGGCGGAGGAGGCGGGGCTGGCGGCGCGGACCTGGCGCGAGGTGCTGCGGATGGAGCTGTCGAACTCCGTCACCGACGAGCGGGCGATCGCCTGGCTGGCGTGGGATCTGTCCGAGGTCGACAAGGACCCCGACCCGACCGAGGTCATCGCCCTGGTGCGCGTGCCCTTCATGAGCCTGATCGCCGAGATCGACCGGGGCGGTATCCGCGACGCCTTCACGGTGGCTACAGCGCTACGGGCCTACCATATGGCGCGGGAACACATCCTGCCCGGCTGGCTGGCGCACGCCATGCTGACCCGGGTATGATGCGGCCATGGAGCCCGTGATGCCCAAGCTTGAAGTCGTCGGCGCGAAGGACAGCGTCTGGAGCCAGCTGCGCGCCTCGGCCGAGGACGCGGCCCGCAGCGAACCGCATCTGGGCTCGCTGATGAACGCCACCATCCTGTCGCACCAGGACCTGGCCAATGCGCTCAGCTTCCAGATCGCGCGCAAGATCGGCGACGGGGAGCTGGCGGCCATGAGCGTGCGCGAGGTCTGCGCCTTCGCCCACTGGTCCGACCCCTCGATCGTGGCGGCGGCCGAGGCCGACCTGCAGGCGGTGGCCGAGCGGGACCCCGCGATCAAGACGCTGCTGCAGCCCTTCCTCTATTTCAAGGGCTTCCAGGCGCTGCAGGCCTGGCGCGTGGCGCATTGGCTGTGGGGTCAGGGGCGCGAGACCCTGGCCTTCCATTTCCAGAGCCGCATCTCCGAACTGTTCCAGGTCGATATCCATCCGGCGGCGAAGATGGGCTCGGGCCTGTTTCTGGATCATGGCACGGGCATCGTCATCGGCGAGACGGCGGTGGTCGGCGACGAGGTGTCGATGCTGCACGGCGTGACCCTGGGCGGCACCGGGGCCGAACGCGGCGATCGCCATCCCAAGATCGGCAAGGGCGTGCTGCTGGGAGCCGGGGCCAAGGTTCTGGGCAACATCACGATCGGCGACTACGCCAAGGTCGCGTCCGGGTCGGTGGTGCTGAAGCCGGTGCCGACGGGATGCACCGTGGCGGGGGTCCCCGCGCGGCTGGTCAACTGCCCGACGGACGCCACGCCCGCGCGCACGATGGACCATACGCTGGCCGACATCGTCTATGACTTCGTGATCTGAGGGTTCACTTCCCGCGCCCGTCCCTCTAGGGTCCGCGCCTTCTCAAAAGACCACCGAGGCTCGCCGTGACCGAAGCAGACATGAAGCGCATCGAGACCCACCTGAAGCGCACCTTCAACACGGGCGGCATCATCGTGAAGGCCCGCGCCAAGGTGAACGATTCGGCCGAGGTCTATGTCGGCGACGAGTTTATCGGCATCGTCTTCCAGGACGAAGATGAGGACGGCAGCTTCATGTTCGAGATGGCCATCCTGGCCGAGGACCTGCCCGCCGACTGATCCGAACGACACCGGACATGAAAACGCCGGGCGGAGCGATCCGCCCGGCGTTTCGAGTTTCAGACGGCGGTCAGCGCTTGCCGAAGATGAAGTCGGCGATGCCGCTGAGCAGGCCCTTCTTCGGTTCGGGCGCGCGGGCGGCGGGCGCGGCCGGCGCCGTGGTCGAGGCCGAAGCGGCGGGGGCCGTTGCGGCCGGAGCGGCCGGCTTGGCGGCCGGAGCCGCGGTCGTCGTCGTGGCCGGTTTGACGGCGGGCTTGACGGCGGCCGTCGTCTTCGGCGCGGCCTTCACGGCCGGCTTGGTGGCGGTCTTGGCGGCCGGTTTGGCTGAGGTGGTCTTGGTCGCCGTCTTGGCGGCGGGGGCGGCCTTGACCGCAGTCTTGGCGGCGGGAGCCTTGGTCGTCGCCTTCACCGCCGGAGCGGCCTTGGCGGCGGGCGACGTCTTCACGGCCGGCTTGGCGGCGGCGGTCTTGGTCGCCGGCGCGGTCTTGGCGGCCGGATTCGTCGCCGCGCTCTTGACGGGCGCGGCGGCCTTCGCGGCCGGAGCGGTCGCTGATTTCGCGCTCGGCGCCGCTTTCGCGGTCGACTTGGCGGCCGGTTTCGGCTTGGAAGCGGCGGTCGTCTTGGACGACGGTGCAGACGGTGACTTGGCCATGTATTCCCCGACCCCTCGGTTGAAACAGACACGACCGGATGGGCAGGAACCGGGCGCGTGCGTGGTTGTATCGATTCGCGATGATAGCGGGGTTTGCTGAATGTCCCATACCGCCGTGCAGATAATCGCACACGGTCCGCGCGCGGTGGCCGAGGCCGCCGCCGCCGCGATCGACGCCGACGTCGTGCTGGAGGGCGCGACCTACTCCATCCTGGAGGAGGACGAGGACCGTGGCATCTGGCGCATAGACGCCTTTCCGACCTCGGACGAAGAGGCGGAGACACTGCGGGCGCGTCTGGCCGAACACCCCGAGCTGACGGTGAAGACCGAGGTGCTGGTCGATGCCGACTGGCTGGCCATGTCTCTGTCCGGGTTGCCGCCGGTCCGGGCCGGGCGGTTCTTCGTCTATGGGGCGCACGATCGCGGACGGGCCCCGGCCTCGACCGTGAACCTGAGGATCGAGGCGGGCGCCGCCTTCGGCACGGGCCACCACGGCACCACGACCGGCTGCCTGATGGCGTTCGACGACCTGTTGAAGCGCGAGCGGTTCGAGCGGGTGCTGGACGTCGGTTGCGGCACGGGCGTGCTGGCCATCGCGGCGGCCCGCACCGGCAGCCGCATCGCCGTCGGTACCGACATCGATCCGGTCTCGGTCCGCATCGCCAATGAGAACGCCACGCTGAACAAGGCGCGGTGCCGGTTCTTCCACGCCTCGGGCCTCGACGACCGGCGCATCCGGGCCGAGGCGCCCTACGATCTGGTGTTCGCAAACATCCTGGCCCCGCCGCTGGTCGCCCTGTCGCAGGACATCAAGACGGCGCTGAAGCTGGGCGGGGTGGCGATCCTGTCGGGCCTGTTGCGGACGCAGGAACGGCGGGTGACGGCGGCCTATCTGTCGCGCGGTTTCCGGCTGGAGAACCGCATCCGCCGCGACGCCTGGAGCGCTCTGGTCCTGCGTCGGATGGGCTGAGCGGAACAACGGACAAGCGGGGCCGTTCCTCCGGTTCAATGGAGGATGCCCCCGTGACCCAGTACGACCCCGACCAGACCCCGCCCACCGAGCGCATCGTGGTGTCCGAGCCCGTCTACACCGAGACGCTGGTCGTCACGCGGGAGTCCAACACAGGCTGGTGGATCGCCGGCGGACTCGCCGCCGTCGTCTTGCTGGCCGTGTTCTGGCTGCTGTCGAACGGCGGCCGCGATGAGCAGACCGAAGCCCAACTGGCCCAGGCGCAAGCCGACGCGTTGACCGCCCAGGCCCAGGCCGACCAGACCGTGCATCAGAGCCAGATCGCCGGGGCCCAGCAGAGCGTGGAGATCGCTCGCGCCGAGGCGACCCGCGCTCAGGCCGACGCCATCCGCGCCGCCGCCGAGGCCCGCACCGAGATGGCCCGCGCCAGCCAGCCCGTCATCATCCAGGCCCCTGCGCCCCAGCCCGCGCCGTCGCCCGACGTGGCCACCGTCACGACGACCTCGCCCCAGCCGTAAGTCACGGCACCTCCCTCCCCAAGGCAGGGAGGGAGGTGCTATGCGGCGGCCATGCGCCAGACCTTCGACGAAACCACCGATCCGTCCTTCGGGGCCAGACACCTGCCGCTCGTTCGCGCCGCCATGGCCGAGCAGGGGCTGGACGGCTTCCTCGTCCCGCACGAGGACGAGCATCAGAACGAATATCTGCCCGCCGCCAACGATCGGCTGGCCTGGCTCACCGGCTTCACCGGCTCGGCAGGGGCGGGCGTGGTGATGCGTGACCGTGCGGCGGTGTTCGCCGACGGCCGCTACACCGTGCAGGTCCGGGCGCAGGTCGACGCGAACCAGTTCGAGATCCTCGATCTCGTCGAGGGGGGCGTGCCGGCTTATCTGGAGCGCGCGCCAAAGGGCGCGGTGATCGGCTATGACCCGCGCCTGCACAGCCCCGACGCCTTGGCGTCGCTGAAGCGGGCCGCGGCGAAGGCCGGCGCCGAACTGACGCCGGTCCAGACCAATCCCGTTGACGTCGCCTGGGGCGAGCAGCGTCCGGCCCAGCCGACGGCGCCGGTGGTGCCGCATGAGGATCGCTATGCCGGCGAGAGCAGCGCGTCCAAGCGCGCCCGCATCGGACAGGCCATCGCCGCTGCCGGGGCTGAGGCCGCGGTGCTGACCGCGCCGTCGTCCATCGCCTGGCTGTTCAATGTGCGGGGCGGCGACGTGATCCGCTCGCCGCTGCCGCTGGCCCAGGCGATCCTGGCATCGAACGGCACGGCCATGCTGTTCTTCGATCCCGCCAAGGTGACCAACGAACTGCCCGGCTGGCTGGGCGACGACGTCCTGCTGATGCCGCCCGGCGAACTGCCCCAGGCGATCGAGGGAATGAAGGGCGTGCGCGTCCTGATCGATCCGGCCCAGTCCTCGGCCTGGTATTTCGACCGGCTGGAGACGGCGGGGGCGACGGTGGTGCGCGCCATGGACCCCTGCGCCCTGCCGCGCGCGGCCAAGAACCCGGTCGAGATCGAGGGCAGCCGCCAGGCCCACATCCGCGATGGCGCGGCGCTCGCCCGGTTCCTCCACTGGGTCGATACGGTGGCCCAGGTCGAACTGCCCGACGAGCGCGGCGTGGTCGAGGCGCTGGAGCGGTTCCGCGAGGAGACGGGTTCGCTCAAGGACCTCAGCTTCGACACCATCGCCGGCGTCGGCCCCAACGGCGCCCTGCCGCACTACAAACCCGTGACACGCACGATCCGGCAGATGGAGCCGGGCTCGCTGCTGCTGGTGGACGGCGGCGGCCAATATCTGGACGGCACCACCGACGTGACCCGGACCATGGCCATCGGCGAGCCGTCGGCGGATCAGCGGCGGATGTTCACCCTGGTGCTGAAGGGCCATATCGCCATGGCCACGGTGCGCTTCCCGGTCGGGACCACGGGGCATCAGCTGGACGCCCTGGCGCGTCTGCCGATGTGGATGGCCGGGCTGGATTACGACCACGGCACGGGGCACGGCGTCGGCTCATACCTGGGCGTCCACGAGGGGCCGCAGCGGATCGCCAAGGCGGTGAACAGCCAGCCCCTGCTGACCGGCATGATCCTGTCCAACGAGCCCGGCTACTACCGCGAAGGCCACTGGGGCATCCGCATCGAGACTTTGCAGGTCGTCACTGCGCCCGAGCCGATCCCCGGCGGCGAGCGGTCGATGCACGGGTTCGAGCAACTGACCTTCGCGCCCCTGGACCGCCGCCTGATCGACGTCGATCTGCTGACGGCGGGAGAGCGCGCCTACGTCGACGCCTATCACGCCGAGACCCTGGCCAAGGTCGGGTCGCTGCTGGAGGGTGAGGTGAAAGCGTGGCTCGAGGATCAGTGTCGGCCGCTCTAGCGAAACGTCACAAAGCTGAAGGCTTGCAGGGGAAACCTGAGGCGCGGACTCAACGATTGCACACTCTGGACTCGGTGCGGTCTGAGTCCAATCCGTGCTGCTACGGGCTCTGCGCGACCGTCTCGTCCAGCCGCGCCGCCAGCGCCAGCAGGTCGGCCCAGGCCTGACGCTTGGCCTGGGGCTGTTTCATCAGGAAGGCGGGATGGAAGGTCGCCAGTGTGGGAGCGGCAACGTCGCCTTCCGCCAGCCGCCACTCGCGCCACTGGCCCCGCGACTTGATGATGTTCTCCTCGTCCCGCAGCACGCCCCGCGCAGCCGAAGCCCCCAGCAGCAGGACCGCGCGGGGCTGAAGGAGTTCCAGAAGACGCTCCAGAAAGGGCGCGCAGGTGGCCTGTTCGTCCGGTGTCGGGGCGCGGTCTCCAGGGGGCCGCCAGAAGACGGTGTTGGTCAGATACGCCTGCTCGGTCACCCCGGCGGCGGCCAGCATCCGGTCGGTCAGCCCGCCCACACGACCGGCGAAGGGCAGGCCCGTCGTCTCATCCTCGGCCGTCGGCGCATCTCCGATGACGAGCAGGGACCCGGCCGCATTGCCCCGCCCGAACACGCAGCCGCGCGCCCCCAGGCCCACCAGATCGCAACCCCGGAAGGTAGCGACGGCCTCGGCCAGGGCCTCGACGCTATCCGCCGCGCGGGCCAGGGCGCGGGCCTCGGCGATCACGTCGCGCGTGTCGACCGGCGCGACCACCGAGGCGGTGGCCTTAGCGACGGCCTTCAGCGCCGGGGCGACAACGATAGTGCGGTCAACGGCGGCGTCCTCGAAACAGGCGTCGACCCCCGCGTCGCGCCAGAAGGCGAGCAGGCTCTCGATCGCGGCGATGTCGTGGGGCTCGGCGTTCATGGTCGTGCGTCAGGGATAGGCCTTGACCGCCCTCGCGTCACCTTCCGATAAGGGGCGTCTACGGAAAGACACGAAGGACCCCATGGCCCAAGCCATCGCCCAAGCCGTCGAAGGCGGCGCGGTCTCGCCCGCCCAGGAAGCCATCCTCGACAACCTGCCGCCGCTGGAGGCGCTGGTGGGCGTCGAGCGCGAGGTCATGGAATACGACGTCCTGGTGGTCGGCGGCGGTCCGGCGGGCCTGGCCTCGGCCATCCGCCTGAAGCAGCGCGCGGCCGCCGACGGCAAGGACATCAGTGTCGCCGTGCTGGAGAAGTCGGCCGAGATCGGCGGGCACATCCTGTCCGGCGCCGTGATCGATCCGCGCGCGCTGACCGAGCTGTTCCCCGATTGGAAGGAGCGCGGCGCGCCGCTGGAGACCCCCGTCACGGAGGACCGCTTCATGGTGCTGGGGCCGATGGGCCAGGTCAGCCTGCCGATGTGGGCCCTGCCGCCGATGATGCACAACGACGGCTGCTACATCGCCTCGCTCGCCAACGTCTGCCGCTGGCTGGGGGAACAGGCCGAGGCGCTCGGCGTCGAGGTCTACCCCGGCATGGCCGCCAGCCATGTCGTCTGGGAAGAGGGCACCGGACGGGTCAAGGGCGTGGTCGCCGGCGTGTTCGGCATCGACAAGCACGGCGCTCAGACCGGCGACTTCCAGCCGGGCATCGAGCTGCATGGCAAATATGTCTTCATCGCCGAGGGCGTGCGCGGCTCCCTGGCCAAGACGATCATGGCTCGCCACAACCTGTGCGACACGGCCGAGCCGCAAAAGTACGGAATCGGGCTGAAGGAGCTGTGGCAGGTCCCGCCGGAGAAGCACCGCCCGGGCCTGGCCCAGCACACGACCGGCTGGCCGCTGGACGAGCACACCGGCGGCGGCAGCTTCATGTACCACTTCGGCGACAACTACGTCGCCGTCGGCTACGTCGTTCACCTGAACTACAAGAACCCGCATCTGTCGCCGTTCGACGAGTTCCAGCGGTTCAAGCACCACCCCGCCATCGCTGAGCACCTGGAGGGCGGAACCCGCATCTCCTACGGCGCGCGGGCCATCACCGAGGGCGGCTTCCAGTCGGTGCCGAAGCTGGCCTTCCCGGGCGGGGCGCTGATCGGCTGTTCGGCGGGCTTCGTGAACGTGCCGCGCATCAAGGGCAGCCACAACGCCATGAAGACCGGCATGCTGGCCGCCGACGCCGCCTATGACGCGGTCATGGCCGGGCGGGCCGGGGACGTGCTGGGCGAGTATCAGACGGCCTATGAGAACAGCTGGGTCCATCAGGAGCTGAAGACGGTCCGGAACGCCAAGCCCTTCCTGTCGAAATACGGCACCACCCTGGGTGGCGCGCTGGGCGTGTTCGACATGTGGTGCCAGACGCTGCTGGGCGGACTGTCGCTGTTCGGCACCCAGAGGCACGGCAAGACCGACGCCGCCTCGACCGAGCCGGCGGCGAAGCACAAGCCGATCGCCTATCCCAAGCCGGACGGAAAGCTGTCGTTCGACAAGCTGTCCAGCGTCTTCATCTCGAACACCAACCATGCCGAGGAGCAGCCCGCGCATCTGAAGCTGATCGATCCCTCGGTGCCGATCCGGGTCAACCTGCCGCTCTATGGCGAGCCGGCGCGGCTGTACTGTCCCGCCGGGGTGTACGAGGTCGTGTATGGCGACGAGGCTGCCAAGGCCGATCCGCGCTTCGTCATCAACGCCCAGAATTGCGTCCACTGCAAAACCTGCGACATCAAGGACCCGTCGCAGAACATCGTCTGGACCACGCCCGAGGGCGGCGGAGGGCCGAACTATCCGAACATGTGATCCTCACCGGTAGGGGGCTTGCGGTCGGCCCGTATACGTGCCGATCCTCAAGGCACGGAGCGAAGCGGAGTGTCGGAGGTGGATAACCGTTCACGTCGTCATGCGCGGCTGACCCCCTCCACCACTTCGTGGTCGCCCTCCTCCGATGGGGGAGGATTGAGCCTTGCCGCCGCCGCATAAGCCGGTGAATGTCGGGGCCATGCGCTTGATCCTCCGCTCCGCCCTGCTCGCCGCGTCCATGCTGGCCGCTCCCGCGCTCGCGCAGGAAGCGCCATCGCCTCGGATTCAAGACGTTATTCCCGAGCCGCCGCTGCCGCCCCTGATCGTGGTCGGCGACGACGAGGAGACGCCGGCCCCGACGATCGACGCCGTCCCCCGCGTCTGGGCCCCGGTGCCCCAGGACGCGGCAGGCCGGACCGCCTATGGCCTGTTCCTGTCCGGACGCTCGGCCCTGGCCCAGGGCCGGTTCACCGAAGGGGCCGATTTTCTCAACGCGACGCGGGCCCTGACGCCGGAGCAGCCGGCCGTGGCCGAACAGGCGACGACCGCCGCCCTGCTGGCCGGAGACCTCAGCGAGGCGGCGCGCGCCTCGTCCGAAGGCGGCGCGGGCTCGCCGGCGATCGTCGAGGCCGCCGACCTGGTCTCGGCCGTCCTGACCTTCGCCGACGGAGACGCGCGCCGCGCCAACGCCCGGCTGAAGGCCGATCCGGTGGGGGCGCCCCACGCCCGCGCGGGAGCCCTGGTTTCGCCCTGGATCGCGGCGGCCGCGGGCGACTGGGACACCGCCCTGATCGAGCCCAATCCGACGGGCGATCCTCTGACGGTCGTGTTCGGCCGCTACAACCGCGCCATCCTGTTGGAGCAGCGCCGGCGGTATGACGAGGCCGAGGCCGCGCTAAAGGCCCTGGTCGACAATCCCCGCACCGCTCCGGTCTTCCGCGTCGCCTATGGCGAGTTCCTGGAACGACGCGGGCGGCGAGATGAAGCTCTGGCGGTCTATGGTGCCGGCGTCGCGGGCGGCGTGCTCGACCCGGGCCTGGCCCCGGCAAGGGAGCGGGCGTCCCGTGGCGGCCGGCCCTCCTCTCTGCCCACCCTGCGCGCGGGCGCGGCCGAGGCCCTGACCATCGCCGCGCGACAGGCGACGGCCGAGGGGGCGGGCCAGTTCGCCGTGGTCTATCTGCGCCTCGCCGTGGCCCTGGATCGCACGCCCGAGACCCTCTACCTGCTGGGCCAGACGGCGACGCTGCAGGAGGACCTGCGCGAGCTCGGTCTGGCGGTCCTGGCCGAGGTGCCGGAGACCCAGGGCCCGCTCTATGCCGCCGCCCAGGTGCAGATCGGCCTGACCCTGGCCGCCGAAGACCAGCTGGAAGAGGCTCTGACCGCCTTCATGGCCGCCCAGTCGGCTGCTCCCGAGGATGCCCGGATCGCCCAGGTGACGGTGGGCCAGCTGATGCAGCTGGAACGCTACGAGGAGGCCCTGGCCCTGCTGAACGGGCCTCTGCTGAACACGGCCGGGCAGGGGGCGGACATCCGCTTCCTGAGAGGCGCGGCCTATGAATCGCTGGGCCGGATTCCGGAGGCCGAGGCCGAGCTGTGGGCCGCGCTTCAGGCCGAGCCGAACGAGCCGGTCTATCTGAACTACCTCGGCTATCTCTGGGTCGACAACGGCACGCGGGTGGCCGAAGGCTCCGAGATGATCGCCCGCGCCCACGCCGCCGATCCCGAGGACGGCAACATCCAGGACAGTCTGGGCTGGGCCCAGTTCCGGCAGGGCCAGTACGAAACCGCCGTCGAGACCCTGGAGCAGGCCGTGGCCAAGGAGCCGGCCAACGCCGAGATCAACGACCATCTGGGCGACGCCTACTGGTCGGTCGGTCGGCGGCGCGAGGCGGGCTTCCAGTGGACCCGCGTCCTGACCCTGGACCCCGACGCGGAGCGGCGGGCGGAGGTCGAACGAAAGCTGGTCGAAGGGCTGGACCTCTGACCACGCTGACGGGGCTGGCGCCCGCCAAGGTCAATCTGTTCCTGCACGTCGGCCCGCCGGGCGGCGACGGCTATCACCCACTGTGCAGCCTGATCGCGTTCGCCGATGTGGGCGACGTCGTGTCCCTCGCCCCGGGCGAGCGCCTGTCGCTGGCCGTCACGGGTCCGTTCGGAGCGACCCTGGGCGGCGACCCGGACAATCTGATCCTGAAGGCGCTGAGGGCGCTGGGCGAGGCGGCGGGCATCGGCGAGCCGACTGTGGCCGTGACACTGGACAAGCGGCTGCCCATCGCGGCGGGCCTCGGCGGGGGCTCGTCGGACGCGGGCACGGCTCTGAGATTGGCGAACACCGCGCTTGGCCTCGGGCTGGACGAGCCAGGCCTCGAAGAGGTCTCTCGCGTCGTCGGGGCCGACGGGCCGATGTGTCTGCGTGGCCGATCGGCCTGGGCCGAGGGCATCGGTGACCGGCTGACCGATGAGCCGCGCCTGCCGGTGCTACATGCCCTGCTGGTCAATCCCGGCGCGCCATCGCCGACGGGGGCGGTCTACCACGCCTATGACGTCGCGCCGCGACAGGCGGATCGGCCGGAGCCGCCGACGGACTGGTCCCCGACGGGTGTCGCCGACTGGCTGGGGCGGCAGCGCAACGACCTGGAAGCGCCAGCGGTGGCGCTGACGCCCGTCATTGGAGAGGCGCTGGACCTTCTGCGCGAGCAGGCCGGAGCACGGCTGGTGCGGATGTCGGGTTCCGGTGCCACGACCTTTGCCCTCTTCGATGACGCGCAGGGCGCGGCGCGGGCGGCGGCGGCCATATCCGCCGCCCGACCGTTGTGGTGGGTATCTCCGACCGTGCTGAACGCGACGTATGGCAACGCTTCAGATTAAGGCGAAGCCAAGACTGTTTTCGGTCCCTGACGACTGAATTGTCACAAGATCAGCCCGAGCCTCGCCTTAGTTTTTTAAATGATGCGTGTCCGTGGAACCACAGCGGCAGGGGAGTCTTCCTTGCCTCGGTAACACAGAGTTGCGGACCGCGAGCGTTTCCTCCCCACCGGTCCGTGCAGCATTGAAAGGATACTGTCATGCTTCGCACACGCCTGCTGACTGCCACTGCCGCCATTGCCTTGTTCGGTGCCGGTTCCGCCTTCGCCCAGGAGCCGTCTGCTCCGACCGCCGCACCCGCGACGCCCGCCCCGGCTGAGGCCGCTCAGGCTCAGACTCCGGCCGCGGGCAATACGGTGGTGGATGTCCTGCGCGCCCAGGGCCAGTTCTCGACCCTGCTGTCGGCGCTTGACGCCGCCCAATTGACCGAGACCCTGACCACCCAGCCTGCCGTCTCGATCTTCGCCCCGACGGATGCGGCCTTTGCGGCCTTGCCGGAAGCCGAGCGCACGCGCCTGCTGGATCCGGCCAACGTCAATGAGCTGCGCCAGCTGCTGCTCTATCATGTGATCGTGGCCGACGTGAACTCGAGCCAGATCGAGGGCGCTTCTGGCGGTGTCGAGACGGCGGCCCGCACCCGCGTCCAGCTGGACGGCACCGGCGACGCCATCAAGGTCGACGCCGCGACCGTGACCCAGGCCGACATCGATGCCGGCAATGGCGCGATCTTCGTGATCGACCGCGTTCTGAACCCGGCCGAGTCTCTGGTCGCCACGGGTGACGCCGAGGAGACCGCCCCGGCCGCCCCCGCTGCGACCGAAACGCCGGCCGCGACGCCGCCGGTTTCCGACGAGGTGGAGACTATGCCGCCGGCTGACGACGCCATGACCGACGACATGGAAGCGACCGTCCCGCCGACCGAGACCGAGATGGCCCCGCCGCCGGCCACCCCCGCCGGGCCGGTGCCGCCGACCTCCTCGGCCGCCCCGCCCGCGTCCGAGACCATGACGCCGGACTCTACGGTCAACGCGCCGAACGGCCAGCCGGCCGAGTCGGTGACCACCGTCGCCTCGCCGCCCGTTCCGAACCCCACGGATGGTCAGCAGGACGATACGACCCAAACCGAGGACCCGCAGTCCTAGGCGCGGGTCTTCAAAACCGGCCTCTTGAGAGGTCAGGTTGAGTTAGGAGGCGGCGGGCTCTAGGGTCCGCCGCCTTTCCTTTTGCGCCTGCGAAGACCGCCTTGAAACAGACCGAACCGCTCGCCTTCCAGGACCTGATCCTGACGCTGCACCGCTACTGGGGTGACCAGGGCTGCGCCATCCTGCAGCCCTATGACATCGAGGTTGGGGCCGGCACGCTGCATCCCGCGACCGTGCTGCGCGCGCTGGGCAAGAAGCCGTGGAAGGCCGCCTACGTCCAGCCCAGCCGCCGCCCCGGCGACGGGCGGTATGGCGAGAACCCCAACCGTCTCCAGCACTATTACCAGTATCAGGTGATCCTGAAGCCGAACCCGGACGATCTGCAGGACCTGTATCTGAACAGCCTGAAGGCCATCGGCATCGATCCGAAGCTGCACGACATCCGCTTCGTCGAGGACGACTGGGAGAACCCGACCGTTGGCGCCTGGGGTCTGGGGTGGGAGGTTTGGTGCGACGGCATGGAGGTGACGCAGTTCACCTACTTCCAGGGCGTCGGCGGCATCGAGGTCGATGTGGTCTCCGGCGAGCTGACCTATGGGCTGGAGCGCCTCGCGATGTACGTTCAGGGCGTTGATAACGTTTATGATCTGAAGTTCACCAAGGAGGGCGTGACCTATGGCGAGGTCTTCCTGGAGAACGAGCGGCAGCAGAGCCAAGCCAACTTCCATGGCTATGACGTCGAGGGTCTGAAGCGCCGGTTCGAGGACATGGTGGGCGAGGTCGAGCGGCTCTTGGCCATGCGCGGGCCGCAAGGGCAGGCGCTGGTGCTGCCGGCCTATGACCAGGTGCTGAAGGCGTCGCATCTGTTCAATCTGATGGACGCGCGCGGGGCGATCGCTGTGGCCGAACGCCAGAGCTACATCGGCCGCATTCGGGACCTGTGCAAAGCCTGCGCGACGGCGTGGGTCGAGCAGGAAAGGGCGGCCTGATGCCCCAGCTGTTGATCGAGCTCTTCTCCGAGGAAATCCCCGCGCGGATGCAGGCGCAGGCCGCGCGCGATCTGGAGCGTATGGCCGGCGAGCGACTGAAGGCGGCGGGGCTGGTGTATGAGGCGCTGACCACATTCGCGGGGCCGCGGCGACTGACGCTGGTGGTCGAGGGTTTGCCGGCCGCGACGCCGGATCGCTCCGAGGAACTGAAGGGGCCCAAGGTCTCGGCGCCGGAACAGGCGCTGGAGGGTTTTCTGAGGAAGACCGGCCTGACGCGCGATCAGCTGACCGAGCGCGATGGCGTGCTGTATGCCGTGATCGAGCACAAGGGGCGGTCGACCGCCGACCTGATCCCCGAGATGGTCGAGGGGATCATCCGCACCTTCCCCTGGCCCAAGTCCATGCGCTGGGGTGACGGGACCCTGACGTGGGTGCGGCCGCTGAAGCGGATCGTCTGCCTGTTCGACGGCAAGGTGGTGCCCTTCGTCGTCGCCGACGGCTCGCCCGAACTCGGGGGCCGGGCACCGGGTATCGAGTCGTTCGACGCGACCGAGGGGCATCGGTTCATGGGCACCGGCCGGCCGCTGAAGGTGCGGTCGTTCGAAGACTACAGAAAGCAGCTGGAGGACAATTTCGCCCTGCTGGATCAGGCCGACCGAAAGGTGCGCATCGTCGAGGGCGCCAAGGCTGTATGCCATGCGCGAAACCTGGAGATGATCGACGACGACGGCCTGCTGGACGAGGTGTCGGGGCTGGCCGAATGGCCGACGCCGATCCTGGGCGAGATGGACCCCTCGTTCCTGGATCTGCCGCCGGAAGTGATCCGGCTGTCGATGAAGACGCACCAGAAGTATTTCGCCGTGCGCGACCCCGCGACAGGCAAGCTGGCGCCGAACTTCGTCGTCGTGGCCAATGTCGAAGCGACCGACGGCGGCAAGGCGCTGGCCGCCGGCAACAGCCGCGTGCTGTCGGCGCGGCTGAACGACGCCCGCTTCTTCTGGGACGAGGATCGCAAGGTCGGCTTCGAGACCTGGCTGAAGAAGCTCGAGGGTGTGACCTTCCACGCCAAGCTGGGGACCATGGCCGAGCGGGTGCAGCGCATCGCGGCGCTCGCCCGCGAGATCGCGCCCCTGGTTGGGGCCGATCCGGATCAGGCGGAGACGGCCGCGCGTCTGGCCAAGGGCGACCTGGCGTCCGGCATGGTCGGGGAGTTCCCGGAGCTGCAGGGGGTGATGGGTGGGTATTACGCGCGCGCCGAGCACGGCGACGCCATCGCCGACGCCATTCGCGACCACTACAAGCCGCAGGGGCCGACCGACACGGTGCCGACCGCGCCGCTGACGGTGGCGGTGGCCCTGGCCGACAAGCTGGACACTCTGGTCGGCTTCTTCGCCATTGATGAGAAGCCGACGGGCTCGAAGGATCCGTTCGCGCTGAGGCGGGCGGCGCTCGGGGTGATCCGGTTGGTGCTGGAGAATGGCGTGCGCCTCCCGCTCGTCTTGTTCTCAGCCAAGGGCGTTATGCGATGGTTCGAGTACTTCGCTCGGACTCAGCGGCTCGATTTCATAGGTCAGGCGATCAACCTCGGGCAGTCCTTCAATGTTGCGAAAGAGGCAACCGCCTTCCTCTTGAAAAATTTGGATGAGGTCGACGACTTCCCTGATTGGATCGACGAGCAAAAGTTCTCTGAACTTTCCTACTCGCTGCCGCTCTTCTTCGCCGACCGCCTGAAGGTCCTCCTGCGCGATCAGGGTAAGCGGCACGACCTCGTGGACGCCGTCTTCGCGCTGGGCGACGACGACCTGGTGCGGATCGTGCGGCGGGTCGAGGCGCTGGACGCCTTCCTGGCGACCGACGACGGGGCGAACCTGTTGGCGGGGTATCGGCGGGCGTCGAACATCCTCAAGGCCGAGGAGAAGAAGGGGACGGTGCCGGAGGGCGCGGTCGGGACCGGCCTGCCCAACCAGCCCGAGGCCGAGACGGCCCTGGCCCTCGCCGCCGAGGCGGCGCGGGGCAAGGTCGAGCGCGCGCTGGAGACCGAGGACTTCGCCGCCGCCATGACGGCGCTGGCGGGGCTGCGGGCGCCGGTCGATGCCTTCTTCACAGAGGTGATGGTCAACTCCGACGTGGCGGCCGAGCGCGAGAACCGGCTGAAGCTGCTGGGTCAGGTGCGCGCGGTCATGGGCCGCGTCGCCGATTTCGGTCAGGTGGCGGGGTAACGACAACACTCTCCGCTCATCCCCGCGAAAGCGGGGACCCAGTGCTTAAGTGAGGCATGGTGTGCGGGCTTGGCGGAGGTGCGAACTCTGCAGCGCTGATCGCCCAAAGGTCTGGGTCCCCGCTTTCGCGGGGATGAGCGGAAAAAGAACTGGCTCAGCCGTCAACGAGTTCCTGGAGCATGGGGGCCAGCAGCGCCTTCATGCGCTCGCACTCCTCGGGCGACAGCTTCATGCCGCCGGACAGGTCGCGACCGACGGCGATGCCCATGAGGATGCCGGCCAGGATGCGCGCGCGGATCGGGGCGTCCTTGCCACCCAGCCATTCGGTGAAGGGCTGATAGAAGCATTCGACCGACAGCTGTTGCACGATCTCGGCGGCCTTGGGCGAGCCGGCCGATTTCAGCATGATGAGCAGCCAGGCCAGGTCCTCGTCCTTGGCCGGGCCATAGACAAGGTCGTCGGCCATCCGCTCACCGAAGGTCGAGCGGTCGCCGTCCATCAGCTCCTGGCCGTCGCAGTCGTCGAGAACGGCGCGGAACAGCTCTTCCTTGGAGCCGAAATAGCGGGAGATCAGGGCCGGATCGACGCCGACGTCGCGGGCGATGTCGCGCATGCCCACCTGCTCGTAGCTCTCGGCGGCAAACCGTTTGGACGCGGCATCCAGGATGGCGGTCCGCGTGGCGGCGGCGTTGCGAGGACGTGGGCAGACGGCGGCGAAACCCAATGTGATCTCCCTTCAGGGCACCGAATCTGCGGTTTTTGCGCCCTGGGTTGCTGTTAGCCACATATGACGATGTCACCACCTGTTGACAACCGTGGCCGCCCGTCACATCTAAGTCAACAGGCGATGACCCCGGTTCCTCCCCCCAGGCCCCGTGTCCCGCCGAGACAGGGAATCCGCCCCGGCAGGGAGATTGCGCGCATGCGCAGGCTGAAAATTCTGGCCGTGTCCGTCATGTTGACGGGCGCGCTTTACGGCTGTTCGCAACGTTCGGAAGCGCAGGGACCACCGCCCGCCGCGCCGGTCACGGTGTCGGTGCCCCTGGCCGAGCGCGTTGTGGACTGGGACGACTTCACTGGCCGGTTCGAGGCGACGTCTTCGGTCGAGGTGCGGGCCCGCGTCGGTGGCTTTGTCCAGGCCGTGCATTTCCGCGACGGCGACTTCGTGCGGCGCGGACAGCTGCTGTTCACGCTTGATCCCCGTCCGGCCCAGGCTCAGCTGGCGGCGGCCCGCGCTGCCCTGACCCAGGCCGAGGCGCAACTGGCGCTGGCCCGCACCAACCTCACCCGTTCCGAAGGCCTGCTGGCCAGCCAGGCCGTCAGCCAGGCCGAGGTCGACACCAACCGGGGCGCTGTACAGACCGCCGAGGCCGCCGTCGCTTCGGCCCAGGCCAATGTGCGCGCGCGGCAACTGGACCTGGAGTTCACCCGCGTCGTCGCGCCGTCGTCGGGCCGCGTCTCCGACCGCCGGGTCGATCCGGGCAATCTGGTCGCGGGTGGGTCGTCGGCCGCCGACGTCCTGACGACCATCGTGTCGTCCTCCCCGATCTATTTCGTGTTCGAGGCGTCCGAGGCGCTGCTGCTCAAGTATCAGCGCGACGCGCGCGCCGGGCGTTCGGCCCCCGTGCGTGTCCGCCTGCAGGACGAGGCAGACTTCACCCGCGCCGGCACGCTGGACTTCACCGACAACGCCGTCGATCCTGCGTCCGGCACCATCCGGGCCCGGGCCGTCATCCCGAATGCCGACGGCTTCCTGAAGCCCGGCATGTTCGCGCAGGGCCGCGTCGCCGGGGCCGGGGCCTATGACGCCCTGCTGGTGCCCGACAGCGCCATCGCCACGGATCAGGCGCGCCGCGTGGTCATGGTCGTCAACGCCGACGGCACGGTCACGCCGACACCGGTCCAGCTGGGGCCGCTGGTCGACGGTCTGCGGGTCATCCGCTCCGGCATCCGGCCGACGGACCGGGTCATCATAGACGGCCTGCAACGCGCCATGCCCGGCATGAAGGTCCAGCCGACCAACGGCCGGATCCAGCGCCAGCCGCGCCCGGAGCAGTCCCCCGTCACGACCGCCCCGCCCGCCGCCACCGGCACCTCGGCCGGAGCCCTGTCGCAATCCACCGTGTCCGGCGACTGAAGGCCCAGCCGATGAACATCTCGCGCTTCTTCATCGACAGGCCGATCTTCGCGGCGGTCCTGTCGGTCTTCATCACCCTGGTCGGGGTGTTCGCCTATCCGCTGCTGCCCCTGTCGCAGTATCCGGAGATCGCGCCGCCCACGATCACCATCAACACCGCCTATCCCGGGGCCTCGGCCGAGACCCTGGCCGAGACCGTCGCCGCCCCGATCGAGCAGGAGGTGAACGGGGTGGAGAACATGCTCTATCTGACGTCCTCCTCGACGTCGGACGGGGCGGTGGCCATCACCGTGACCTTCCAGCCGGGCACCGACCTGGATCAGGCCCAGGTGCTGGTGCAGAACCGGGTGGCGCTGGCCGAGCCGGGCCTGCCCGAGCAGGTGCGCCAGGTCGGGGTGGTGGTGAACAAGCAGACCACCAGCTTCCTGATGGTGATCGGCCTGACCTCTCCGGGCGGCGTGCTGTCCAACGACTATGTCGGCAACTATGCCAACTCGCAGCTGCGCGACCGAATCCTGCGGCTTGAGGGCGTCGGCGCGGTCCAGGTGTTCGGCGGCGGCAATTATTCGATGCGGGTCTGGATCGATCCGACCAAGGCCGCCGCGCGCGGACTGAACGCCACCGACATCACGGCCGCCCTGCAGGCCCAGAACGTCCAGGCCGCCGCCGGTTCGATCGGCCAGCCGCCCTTCGCCACCAACGCCGCCGCGTTCCAGCAGCCGATCCAGGTCCAGGGCCGTCTGTCCGACCCCGAACAGTTCGCCGACATCGTGATCCGCACCGACCCGGCGACCGGTGCCGTGACCCGCGTCCGGGACGTGGCGCGCGTGGAGCTGGGCGCGCAGGACTATGGCATCCGGGGCTTCTTCGACGGCGAGCGCGGGGTCGGCATGGCCATCCTGCAGCAGCCGGGGTCGAACGCGCTCGGCACCGCCGACCGCGTGCTGGCCGAGGTCGAGGCAATCCGCGCCGAGATGCCCCAGGGCATGGAGATCGGCGTCCCCTACAACCCGACGGAGTTCGTGGCCGAGTCGGTCCACCACCTGGAAGCGACCCTGATCGAGGCGGTCGTGCTGGTGGTGCTGGTCGTGCTGATCTTCCTCCAGACCTGGCGCGCGGCGATCATTCCAGTGGTGGCCATTCCGGTCGCCCTGGTCGGCACCTTCGCGGTGCAGCTGGCGCTCGGTTACTCGCTGAACACCCTGTCGCTGTTCGGCCTGGTGCTGGCGGTCGGCATCGTGGTCGACGACGCCATCGTGGTGGTCGAGAACGTCGAGCGGTATCTGCGTCAGGGCCTCAGTCCCAAGGAAGCCGCCTACAAGTCGATGCAGGAGGTGTCGGGCGCCCTGATCGCCATCGGCCTTGTGCTGGTCGCCGTGTTCGTGCCGACCATGTTCGTGCCGGGCATTCCGGGCATCTTCTATCGCCAGTTCGCGGTGACCATCGCGGCGGCCTCGGTGATCTCGCTGTTCGTGTCCCTGACCCTGTCGCCTGCGATGGCGGCGGTGCTGCTGAAGCCGCACAAGGATCATGGCGACGCGCCGGTTCGCCGCGGCGGCTGGCGCGAGATCCCCTACTGGGGCGGCTGGGCGGCCAACCAGTTCAACACCGGGTTCGACTGGCTGTCGCAAAAGTATGGGCGGTTCACCGCGCGGGCAGTGCGGCTGATGGCCATCGTCCTGTTCGTCTATGCGGGCCTTCTGGGCCTGACCGCCTGGCGGCTGATCGACACGCCGTCCGGCTTCATCCCGGAGCAAGACCAGGGCTATCTGATCGGCGTGATCCAGCTGCCCGCCGGCGCGGCGCTGGACCGGACCGAGGCCATCATGACCCAGGCCTCCGAGATCATGGCGGCGGCCGACGGCGTGGACGGCACCGTGGCTTTCGCCGGGCTGGACGGCTCCAGCTTCTCGTTCGGGTCGAACGCGGCCACCATCTTCGTGCGGCTGAACGATTTCGACGATCGTACGACGCGCGAGACGGCGGCGGCCTCGCTGGCCGGAGCGATCACCGGGGCCATGCAGGGCATCCAGGGGGCCAACATCTTCGTCATCGCCCCGCCGGCGGTCCAGGGTCTGGGCAACGGCAACGGCTTCAAGATGATGATCCAAGACCGCGACGCCGCCGGTTACGGCGCGCTGGAAGGGGCCACCTTCGCCATGATGGGGGCGGCGGCCCAGACGCCGGACCGGGTGCAGCAGGTGTTCTCGCTCTACAACACCGGCTCGCCGCGCGTGACCGCCGATGTCGACCGCGACCGGGCCCTGATGATGGGGGTCCAGCCCAACGATGTGTTCTCTACGCTGGGGGTTTATCTGGGTTCGTCCTACGTCAACGACTTCAACCTTCTGGGCCGCACCTTCCGGGTCACCGCCCAGGCCGAGCCGGCCTATCGCGACGACCTGGCCGACATCGCCAATCTGAAGGTCCGCGCGGCGTCCGGCGCCATGGTGCCGATCGGCTCCCTGGCCACGCTGAGGGAGGAATCCGGGCCCGCCCGCGTGGTCCGCTACAACCTGTTCACGGCGTCGGAACTTCAGGGCGCGGCGGCACCGGGCGTCTCGTCCGGCCAGGCGCTGGCCCACATGGAGCAGATGGCCGAACAGACCCTGCCGCCCGGTTTCGACTATGAATGGACCGAGCTGGCGCTGCAGGAGAAGGCCGCCGCCGGTGGCGCGGCCCCGATCTTCGTAGTCGCCGTGTTGATGGTCTTCCTGGTGCTGGCCGCCCAGTACGAGGCCTTCACCCTGCCGCTGGCGGTCATCCTGATCGTGCCCCTCTGCTTGCTGGCGGCCATGCTGGGGGTCAATGCCCTCGGGCTGGACAACAACATCCTCGTGCAGGTGGGCCTGATCGTGCTGATCGCTCTGGCGGCCAAGAACGCCATCCTGATCGTGGAGTTCGCCAAACAGCAGGAAGAGGACCACGGCCTGGACAGCCGCGACGCCGCCGTCGAGGCCGCCCGCATCCGTCTGCGTCCGATCCTGATGACCTCGTTCGCCTTCATCCTGGGGGTCCTGCCCCTGGTGCTGGCGACGGGGCCTGGCGCGGAGATGAGTCGGTCGCTGGGGGCCGCGGTGTTCTTCGGGATGATCGGGGTGACCCTGTTCGGCCTGGTCTTCACCCCAGTCTTCTATGTGCTGACCCGGGCGCTGGCCGCGCGCCTGCCGCAGGCGGCCAAAAAGCCCCCGACCGATGCGGACGGCCATGGCGAGACCGACTTCGGCCATCCGTCGCCCATCACCAATCCCGGCTCGGCCCCTGCGCTGGGCGCCCCGCGCCAGGGAGACGCCGCATGATCCGTTTCAAGCTCACCCCCCTCCTGGCCGCCGCTGCCGCCTCCGCCCTGTTGGCGGCGTGCGCGGTCGGGCCGAAGGCGCCCGACGCCCCTCTCCCCCCCTCGGCGTCGGGCGCCTTCGTGAGTTCGCTGCAGGGGGTCGCCAGCGGCGCGGTTTCGACCGCCGCCGCGCGCGACGACTGGTGGCGGCTGTACGCCGACCCCGTGCTGGACGGCCTGATCGAACAGGCCTTCGCCCGGAACAACGAACTGGAGGCTGCGGTCGCCAATCTGCGCGCCGTCAGGGCCAGTCTGTCGGAAGCGCGGGCGGGCCGTCTGCCGTCGACCAACGCCAACGCCGCTTACACCTACGGCCGTCAGTCGGCCAATGCGGCGACCTTCCCCGGCGTGCCCTCGACCGGCGAGCCGCTGGACGAGACCGAGACCTACGACGTCGGGCTGGATGTGTCGTACGAGGTCGACCTGTTCGGTCGCGTCGGCTCGACCATCCGGGCGGCGCGGGCGGACGCCGATGCCCAGGAAGCGGCGCTCAACGTGACGCGGGTCTCGGTCGCCGCCGAGACCGCCCGGGCCTATGCCGACGCCTGCTCGGCCAACGCCCAGATCGCCGTCGCGGAGCGCACCATCGCCTTGCAGGCATCGACGGCCGACCTGACCCGTCGGCTGCTGGAAGGCGGGCAGGGCACCGGTCTGGATACCGCCCGGGCGCAATCGCAGCTGGCCTCCAGCCGCGCCCAGCTGCCGACCCTGCGGGCCCAGCGCGACGAGGCCCTGTTCCGGCTGGCCACCCTGACCGGCGTCACCCCGGCTGAGGCGTCCCAGGCCGCGCGGTCGTGCGCCCGCCCGCCACAGCTGAGCCAACCCATCCCCGTCGGCGACGGCGCGGCGCTGCTGGCCCGGCGGCCCGATGTGCGGCAGGCCGAGTGGGCCCTGGCAGCAGCGGCCGCCCGCGTGAACGTGGCCACGGCGTCGCTGTATCCGACCATCACGCTTGGCGGCGGCATCGGCTCGACGGCCCAGGACGCCGGCGATCTCGGCGACGACGGCGCGTTCAACTTCTCGGTCGGGCCGCTGATCAGCTGGAGCTTCCCCAACATCCTGGTCGCCCGCGCCCGGATCGCGGCGGCCGATGCGCGGACCGAGGCGGCGCTGGCGACCTTCGACCAGACGGTACTGCTGGCCCTGCAGGAGACCGAGACGGCGCTGACCAACTACGCCAACGAACTGGACCGTCGCGCCGACCTGACCGAGGCCCGCGACCAAGCCGCCCAGGCCGCGCGCCTGGCGCGCCTTCGGTTCGAGGCGGGGGCCGACAGCTTCCTGACGGTGCTCGACGCCGAACGGACGCAGGCCCAGGCCGACGCGGCCCTGGCCCAGTCGGAGGCGCTGGTGACGACCTACCAGATCGCGGTCTTCAAAGCACTGGCGGGCGGCTGGGAGGTTTGATCGTCTCCTGATGTAGCAGGTGTCGCACGTTTCAACCCCGCGACACACCATCCGCCCCCTGAGCGGGGAAATCATTTGCGCTGACGGTATCGGTCCGGTTTATATGTTGCCATGCAACAGAAAGGCCCTACCGGACCCACCGGGTTCGTCGTTCAACCGCGCCGCCTGCCCAAGGCGGATGCGAGCTTGCGCGTGCAGGATTTCGGCGAGATCATCGTCAAGCCGACGACCGAAAACCTGGAGGTCCAGGCCGGGCGCTGCACCGACTGTGGCGTGCCCTTCTGCCAGAGCGCCTGCCCGTTGCAGAACAATATTCCCGACTGGCTGAATCTCGCCGCAGAGGACGATTTGCGCGAAGCGTGGCGCGTCGCTTCGGCGACCTCGACCATGCCCGAGATCTGCGGCCGCATCTGTCCGCAGGACCGGCTGTGCGAGGGCTCCTGCACCCTGAACCAGTCCGGCTGGGAGGCCGTGACCATCGGCTCGGTCGAGGCCTTTGTCGGCGACACCGCCTTCGACAACGGCTGGGTCGAGCCGATCCGCCCCGCGCACGAGCGAGGCGAGAGCGTGGGCATCGTCGGCGCCGGTCCCGCCGGCATGGCGGCGGCCGACCGGCTGCGTGAGCAGGGCTATCAGGTCACGGTCTATGACCGACACGACCGGCCCGGCGGCCTGCTGATCTACGGTATCCCCGGCTTCAAGCTGGAGAAGCGGGTGGTGCAGCGGCGGATCGACCGGCTGGTCGATGGCGGCGTCACCTTCGTCACCAACTGCGACGTCGGCACCGACGTGACCCTGGCCGAGCTGCGCGAGCGGCACGACGCGGTCCTGCTGGCGATGGGCGTCTATCAGGCGCGGGCGCTGCAGGTGCCGGGGGCGGGGCCGGGCGATACTGTGGCGGCGCTCGACTTCCTGATCCACCAGAACCGGCGCGACCTGGGCGAGGCGGACGACGACACCTGGCATCAGGCGCGCGGCCGCGACGTGGTCGTCATCGGCGGCGGCGACACGGCCATGGACTGCGTCCGCACCGCGATCCGCCAGGGCGCGAAGTCGGTGATGTGTCTCTATCGCCGCGACCGCGAGAACATGCCCGGCTCGGCGCGCGAGGTCGCCAACGCCGAGGAAGAAGGCATTCGCTTTGAATGGCTGGGCGCGCCCAAGGCCTTGATGTCCAAGGCGGGCGCGGTCTCGGCCGTGCGGGCTGCGCGCATGGCCCTGTCGGAGCCCGAGTTCGGCAAGCGTCGCGACATCGTCGCAGTCCCCGGCGGTGACTTCGATCTGCCCGCCGACATGGTCATCGAAGCCCTGGGTTTCGAGCCGGAGGCCTTCGCCGCCCACCACGACGACCTGTCCCTGACCGAGCGGAATACGGTGGCCACGGCCCGCTCCGGCTTCGCCACCAGCCTGCCGGGGGTGTTCGCGGCGGGCGACGCCGTTCGCGGAGCCTCGCTGGTCGTTTGGGCCGTGCGCGACGGCCAGGACGCGGCGGCGGAGATCGATCGGTATCTGCGCGCCAGGACCCAAGAGGTGGCGGCGTGAGCGGCCTCATCGCTCTCCCTCCCCGGCACGGGGAGGGCAGGTCGCGCCGCGACCGGGTGGGGGCGGCCCTTGGGCCGCAATCTGGATCGTCGGCCGCTCCCACCCGGTCTCCGCTCCGCTTCGACCACCCTCCCCTGAAGGGGAGGGAGAGGATTTTCGTATGACGTGGCTCCAACAGTATCAAACAGACCGGCAACGTCTGATCGACGCCCACGCCTATGAGCCCTCGTCCGAGCGCGACGCCTGCGGCGTCGGCATGGTCGCCGCCATCGACGGCCAGCCGCGCCGCGAGGTGGTTGAGCTGGCCATCAGGTCGCTGAAGAACGTCGCCCACCGGGGTGCGGTCGATCCCGACGGCCTTTCCGGCGACGGGGCCGGCTTGATGGTCGAAGCCCCCCAGGCCTTCTTCGCCGAACAGGTGCGGATGATCGGCCAGCGGCTGCGTCCCGGCCCGATCGCCATCGGACAGATCTTTCTGCCGCGCACGGACCTGGGGGCCCAGGACCGGGCCCGCGCCATCGTCGAGACCGAGGTGCTGAGGGCGGGCTTCTATATCTATGGCTGGCGCCAAACGCCCATCGATCTGTCGGTCGTGGGCTCCAAGGCCGACGCGACCCGGCCGGAGATCGAGCAGATCATGCTGGCCGTTCCGGCCGATCTGGCCGGTGACGATAAGCGCGAAGTGGTGGAGGGTGAGCTCTACCTGGTGCGCCGCCGCATCGAGAAGGCGATCACCGCAGAGGGCGTGCCGGGCTTCTATGTCTGTTCGCTCTCGTCGCGGTCGCTGATCTACAAGGGGATGGTGCGGGCCGAGCTGCTCGACAAGCTGTATCCCGACCTGCTGGATCCGAAGTTCGAGGCCGCCTACGCCATCTTCCACCAGCGCTATTCGACCAATACCTTCCCCGAGTGGCGGCTGGCCCAGCCGTTCCGGATGCTGGCCCATAACGGCGAGATCAATACGCTGAAGGGCAACCTGAACTGGATGCGGAGCCACGAGATCCGCATGGCCGCGACCGCCTTCGGCGACCACGGCGAGGACGTGAAGCCGGTGGTCCAGGCGGGGGGGTCGGACTCGGCCTCGCTGGACAATGTGTTCGAGGTGCTGGTGCGCGCGGGGCGTCCCGCGCCCATGGCCAAGGCCCTGCTGATCCCCGAGGCCTGGGCCAAGGACGAGGGGCTGATGAAGCCCGAGCACCGGGCGCTTTATGCCTACTGCAACGCGGTCATGGAGCCTTGGGACGGGCCCGCCGCCATCTGCGCCACCGACGGCCGCTGGATCGTCTGCGGCAAGGATCGCAACGGCCTGCGTCCGCTGCGCGCCATGGAGACGGTCGACGGCCTGCTGCTGGCAGGTTCCGAGGCCGGTCTGGCCGGCCTGCCCGAGAGCCGCATCAAGCGTCGGCTGCCGATCGGTCCGGGCCGGATGATCGTCGCCGACCTGAAGGCCGGGGTGGTGCTGGACGAGACCCAGGCGATCGACGCCTTGGCCGCCGACCATCCCTATACGGAATGGCTGGAGAACATGGTCGATCTGGAGCCCCTGATCGGCCCCGGACCCGAGCCGCGGGCCGCCACCGGCGAGGCCCTGACGCGCCGCCAGATCGCGGCGGGCTATTCGCGCGAAGACCTGGATCTGCTGCTCGACCCCCTGATCAAGGACGGCAAGGAGGCGGTGGGTTCGATGGGCGACGATGCGCCGCCCGCGGTGCTGTCGGCCCTGCCGCGGCCGCTGGCCCACTACTTCCGCCAGAACTTCAGCCAGGTGACCAACCCGCCGATCGATCCCCTGCGCGAGGCCGGGGCGATGAGCCTGAAGACGCGGTTCAAGAACCTCGGCAACATCCTGGCCGAGGAAGAGGCCCAGACGAACGTCTTCGTGCTGGACTCCCCCGTCCTCACGACCGGCATGTACGAGCGGATGCTGGACGTGGTGGGTGCGGGTTCCACCGTCGTCATCGACTGCTCCTATCCGCTTCCGGAACCCGGCGCGCGCGCGGGCGCGGGTCTGCGCGCGGCGCTGGACCGGATTCAGGTCGAGGCCCAGGCGGCGGTGGAGGGCGGATCGGGTTTGGTGGTCCTGACCGACGAACGCGCGTCCGAGACCCGGCTGTCGATCCCGATGATCCTGGCCACGGCGGCCGTACACAAGCGGCTGACCGACACGGGCCTGAGGACCTTCGTCTCCATCGTCGTGCGCTCGGCCGAGGTGCTGGACCCGCACGGGTTCGCGGTGCTGGTCGGCGTGGGGGCCACGGCGGTCAACCCCTGGCTGGCGCAGGAGATGTTTCAGGAACGGCTGGACCGGGGGGCCTATCCGGGTCTGTCGCTGCGGGACGCCTGCCTGAACTACAAGGCGGGGCTCGAGGCCGGCCTGTTGAAGACCCTGGCGAGAAAGGGCATCAGCGTCATCTCCGCCTATCGCGGCGGCTGCGAGTTCGAGGTGCTGGGCTTGTCCCGCGCCGTCACGGCCGAGTTCTTCCCGGGTGCGCCGTCGCGCATCTCCGGCATCGGTCTCGCGGGTCTGGAGCGGGCCGCGATGCAGCGGCATGCGGCCGCCTGGACCGAGGCGACGCCGTCTCCGGCCGTGGGCGGCTTCTTCCGCATCCGCGCAGGCGGCGAGGCCCATGCCCATGAGGCCAAGACGATCCACCTGCTGCAGGACGCCTGCAATCGCGGCGATTACAAGCGGTTCAAACAGTATTCCGAGGCCGTGGCCGAACAGCCGGACCTGGCCCCGCGTGACCTGCTGGACTGGAAGGAGGGCCTGACGCCCGTCCCGATCCACGAGGTCGAGAGCGTCTCGGACATCCGCCGCCGCTTCCTGACGCCGGGCATGAGCCTGGGCGCCCTGTCGCCGGAGGCCCACGGCGTGCTCAACGTCGCCATGAACCGCATCGGCGCGCGCAGCGTTTCCGGCGAAGGCGGCGAGGATCCGGAGCGGTACGCTACCCGCCCGGACGGCGACAACATGAACTCGGCGGTCAAGCAGATCGCGTCCGGCCGCTTCGGCGTCACGGCCGAGTATCTGAACCAGTGCCGCGAGATCGAGATCAAGATCGCTCAGGGCGCCAAGCCCGGCGAGGGCGGTCAGCTGCCCGGCTTCAAGGTCACCGAGTTCATCGCCCGGATGCGGCATTCGACACCTGGCACGACCCTGATTTCACCCCCCCCGCACCACGACATCTATTCGATCGAGGACTTGGCCCAGCTCATCTACGACCTGAAGTCGATCAACCCGGACGCCCGGGTGACGGTGAAGCTGGTCTCCGCATCCGGCATCGGGGCCATCGCCTCGGGCGTCGCCAAGGCCAAGGCCGACTGCATCCTGATCGCCGGCCACAACGGCGGCACTGGTGCCTCGCCCCAGTCCTCGATCAAGCACGCGGGCCTGCCATGGGAGATCGGCCTGGCCGAGACCCATCAGGTGCTGAGCCTGAACAATCTGCGCAGCCACGTCGTCGTCCGCGCGGACGGCGGCATGCGGACGGGCCGCGACATCGTCGTCGCCGCCATCCTGGGCGCCGAGGAGTTCAACATCGGCACGGCGTCGCTGATCGCCATGGGGTGTCTGATGGTGCGCCAGTGCCATTCCAACACCTGTCCGGTTGGCGTCTGTTCCCAGGACCCGCGCCTGCGCGAGAAGTTCACCGGGACGGCGGACAAGGTCGTCAACCTGTTCAGCTTCATCGCCGAGGAAGTGCGCGAACTGCTGGCCTCGCTGGGCGCGCGGTCGCTGGACGAGATCGTCGGCCGTACCGACCTGTTGCGGCAGGTGCGGCGCGGCGGATCGCACCTGGACGACCTCGACCTCAATCCGCTGCTGGTGCGTGTCGAGGCGGCCGAGAAGAAGTCGTGGGCCGACAAGGGCCGGGCCGAGGTGCCGCCGACGCTGGACGCGCGGGTGCTCAGCGACGCCTGGGCCTTTCTGGATCGTGGCCAGACCTCGGAACTTCGCTATCCGATCTCGAACGTCATGCGCACGATCGGCGCGGGGGTGTCCTCGGCCATCGTCCGGCGCTGGGGTCCCACCGGCCCGACCGGCGTCCTGACGCTGAAACTGTCCGGTTCGGCGGGTCAGTCGTTCGGGGCCTTCGGGGCCAGGGGGCTGAAGCTGGAACTGACCGGCGAGGCCAACGACTATGTCGGCAAGGGGCTTTCGGGGGCTGACATCGTGGTCAAGCCGATCGAGTGGCGCGAGCACCAGCCGGCGATCGGCAACACGACCCTGTACGGCGCCACCTCTGGCCGGCTGTTCGTCGCCGGCTCGGCGGGTGAGCGGTTCGCGGTCCGCAACTCGGGGACCGAGGCTGTCGTCGAGGGAGCCGGGGCCCACGCCTGCGAATATATGACTGGCGGCCGGGTCGCGATCCTGGGGCCCGTCGGCTGGAACCTGGCGGCGGGCATGTCGGGCGGCGAGTTGTTCGTGCTGGACGAGGCGGGGCGGACGGGCTTGGCGCTGAACGGCGACCTGGCGGCCTTCGCCCCGGTCAACGAAGCGGCAGGCGCGCGGCTGAAGTCGCTGCTCGAGGCGCATCTGGCGGCGACGGGATCCCCACTGGCGCGGCGTCTGTTGTCCGCCTGGAGCGAGAGCCTGAAACGGTTCGTGCGCATCGTCCCGGCCCCGGTCGCCGAGGCCGAGCGCAAGTTGGACGCGGGTCAGGCGGTTCCTGCGTGACGACGGCCGTGCCGCCCGATCTGCTGGCCCACCAGGCTCCGCTCGTCCTCGACGGGGCCGCGACGGGATGGATCCTGGTCTCCACGGCCCTGGTGCTGATGATGACCCTGCCGGGGCTGGCGTTGTTCTACGGCGGCATGGTCCGGAAGAAGAACATCATCTCGACCATCGCCCATTCGACGGCGGCGCTGATGGTCGTGACGGTGCTGTGGTTCATCGTCGGCTACAGCCTGTCATTCGGCACCAGCGGCGCGACGACGAATGGCTTCATTGGCGGTGCCGAGGCCCTGTTCCTGAACGGGGTGACCATCGAGACGGCGCACGGCCTGGCTCCCGGCCTGCCGGAGTTCCTGTGGATCGCCTATCAGCTGACCTTCGCCATCATCACGCCGGCCCTGATCGCCGGGGCCTTCGCCGAGCGGATGAAGTTCTCGGCGTCGCTGCTGTTCTTCGGCCTGTGGCACCTGATCGTCTATGCGCCGGTCTGCCATCAGGTGTGGGGCGGGGGATGGCTGGGCAGCTGGGGTGTGCTGGACTTCGCGGGCGGCGCTGTGGTGCATGTCAACGCAGGCGTTGCGGGTCTGGTGTGCGCCCTGGTGCTGGGGCCCCGGCACGGCTTCGGCCGAGACAACATGGCCCCCGCGAACCTGGCCTATACGGCCATCGGCACGGGCCTGCTCTTCGTCGGCTGGATGGGGTTCAACGCGGGCAGCGCCTGGGCGGCGGACGGGATCGCGGCGGTCGCGGCCCTGAACACGATCATCGCGCCAGCGGCGGCGGCGCTGGGCTGGATGGTCATCGAATGGATCGACCAGAAGCGGCCGACGCTGCTCGGCCTCTTGTCCGGCCTGGTCGGCGGGCTGGTGGCGGTGACGCCGGCCGCCGGTCTGGTCGACCCCAAGGGCGCCTTCCTGATCGGCCTGATCGGCGGTCCGGCCTGCTACGCCGGCGCGGTCTGGCTGAAGCGCGCGCTGAAGTATGACGACAGCCTGGATGCCTTCGGCATCCACGGGGTCGGGGGCATGGTGGGCGCGGTTCTGACCGGTGTCTTCGCCACGACCTCGATCAATGCGGTGGCCGAGGGGGCGGACGTGGTGAAGCAGGTCCTGGGCTTGGCGGCGGTCATCGGCTGGAGCGCGGTGGGCACCTTCGTCGTCTTGATGATCTGCCGCTTCACCACCGGTCTGCGCGTCGACCGTGAAGGCGAGGTCGAGGGGCTGGACTATTCCCAGCACGGCGAGACCATCCACTGACCGCATCGGGTTGAATTTGCCACGGCGGCATCGTGGTGAACGAAAATTGGAACTTTCTTCCAATTGCGGGTTGTGCGACGCAGCGATGTCTGGCCTTATGAAGGGGTAGCAAGGAGCCGGCCGTGAGCCAGTCGATCCGTCACACCCCGAACGCCCGCACGGCCCGCGCCGTCGCGATCTCGCGCGCCAACACCATCCGCGCTGCCCTGAACACCCTCATTCTCAGCGTACTTCTTGGCCTGCTCGCCGGAGCGGCGTGGACGCTGACGACCTGAACTCAAGAAAAACAGGATCGCCCGCAGCCACCCGCTCCCGAAAGGAAGCGGGTTTTTTGTTGCGGTCGGTCTGGGAACCCCCTCGGAACGTCTGAAGACCATGACGCAAGATTTCACCCCGGACGATACGGCCCCTTCGCCTCAGCGAAGAAGCGCCGTCGTGACCGCAGGGCCGAACCGCGCCGCCGCCCGCAGCTATCTGCGGGCGGCCGGCATGCAGGATGCCGACTTCGACAAGCCGATGATCGCGGTGGTCAACACCTGGTCGTCGGTGACGCCGTGCAACATGCATCTGGACCGACTGGCGGCCGATGTCCGCGCGGGCATCCGGGCGGCCGGCGGCTATCCCATCGACTTCAACACCATCGTGGTGACCGACGGCATCTCGATGGGGACGCCGGGCATGAAGGCCTCGCTGATCTCCAGAGAGGTCGTGGCCGACTCGATCGAACTGGCCGTGCAGGGCCACCAACTGGACGGCGTCGTCTGCATCGTCGGCTGCGACAAGACCATTCCGGCGGCGGCCATGGCCCTGGCGCGAATGGATATCCCCGGCCTGGTCTATTACGGCGGCACCATCCTGCCGGGCGTCGTCGGCACGGCCGAGGTCTCGATCCAGGACGTGTTCGAGGCCATCGGCGCGCACGGCGCGGGCACGCTGGACGATGACGGGCTGAAGGCGGTCGAGAGCGCGGCCTGCCCGGGGGCCGGGGCCTGCGGCGGCCAGTTCACCGCCAACACCATGGCCATGGCCCTGTCGGTCATGGGCCTGTCGCCGATGGGCGCCAACGATGTCCCCGCCGTCGATCCGGCCAAGGCGGCCGAGGGCGAACGCTGCGGCCGGCTGATCGTCGAGCGGGTCTTCGCCGGCGACACGGCGAGGAAATACATCACCCGCGCCAGCCTGAAGAACGCCGCCGCCGCCGTCTCCGCCTCGGGTGGATCGACCAACGCCGTGCTGCATCTGACGGCCATCGCCATCGAGGCGGGCATCGAATTCGGCGTCGAGGACTGCAACGCGGCCTGCGAGCAGACGCCGGTCATCTGCGACCTGAAGCCGGGCGGGCGTTTCCTGGCCTCGCACCTTTATGCGGCGGGCGGCACGCGGCTGGTGACCCAGCGGCTGGCCGAGACCGGCAAGATCATCAACACCCCCACCGTCAGCGGCCGTAGCCTGTTCGCCGAAGCCGCCGAAGCCGAGGCCGCACCGGGCCAGCAGGTCGTCTCGACCGTCGCTGCCCCGTTCAGCCCGCGCGGCTCCTATGCCGTGATCTATGGCGACGTCGCGCCCGATGGAGCGGTCATCAAGCTGACCGGCCACAAGGTCGACCGGTTCGAAGGCCCGGCCTGCGTGTTCGACTCGGAGGAAGACGCCTTCCATGCGGTCCAGGACGGATCGGTCGGCGAGGGCGACGTCATCGTCATCCGCTACGAAGGCCCCCGGGGCGGCCCCGGCATGCGCGAGATGCTGCAGGTCACCGCCGCCCTGAAGGGCCGGGGCATCCACGACGTGGCCCTGATCACCGACGGCCGGTTCTCGGGCGCCAGCTACGGCTTCGTCGCGGGCCATGTGTCGCCGGAAGCGGCGGCGGGCGGGCCCATCGCCCTGATCCGCGATGGCGACCGCATCACCATCGACGTATCGGCGCGGCGCATCGACGTGGCCGCCGACCTGGCCTCGCGCCGGTCGGGCCACACGCCGCCGCCGCTGAACGCCGCCACCGGCGTCTTCGCCAAGTATCGCGCCTCGGTCGCCTCGGCGGCCCAGGGCGCGGTGACCATCCCCAACCCGCCGCCTGCCCAGGTCCGCGCGGACAACCGTCAGACCGAGGAAGCCTGAGCCATGCAGATCTATACCAACGACGACATCCGTCCCGGCGCCATCGCCGGCCAGCGCATCGCCATCATCGGCTATGGCTCGCAGGGCCGGGCCCACGCCCAGAACCTGAAGGAGAGCGGTCACGACGTGATCGCGGGCGTCCGCCACGGTGGCAAGGGTTGGAAGAACGCCCAGGCCGACGGCATCGCCACCGCCGAGCCGGCCGAGGCGGTCAAGGGCGCAGACATCATCGCCATCCTGACGCCCGACATGGCCCAGGCGGCGATCTGGCGCGAGACGATCGAGCCCAACGCCAAGAAGGGTTCGGCCATCCTGTTCGCCCACGGCTTCTCGATCCTGTACGGCCGGGTCCAGCCGCGCAAGGACATGGACGTCATCCTCGTCGCGCCCAAGGGACCGGGCGATCTGGTCCGCCGCGAATACGCGCGCGGACGCGGCGTCCCCGCCCTGTTCGCCATCGAGCAGGACGCGACCGGCAAGGCGCGGGATCGGGCCATGGGCTATGCCAAGGGCATCGGCGGGGCCACAGGCGGCCTGTTGGAAACCAGTTTCAAGGAAGAGACCGAGACCGATCTGTTCGGCGAACAGGCGGTTCTGTGCGGCGGGGCCAAGGAGCTGGTCATGGGCGGCTTCACCACCCTGGTCGAGGCCGGATACCAGCCCGAGATCGCCTATTTCGAATGCATGCACGAGCTGAAGCTGATCGTGGACCTATTCTACGAGGGCGGCGTCACCAAGATGAACGAGTTCATCTCCGAGACCGCCAAGTGGGGCTCGGTCTCGTCGGGCCCGCGCGTCATCAACGGCGAGACCCGCGCCCGGATGAAGGAGATCCTGACCGAAATCCAGGACGGCACCTTCGCGCGCGAATGGATCGCCGAGAACGAGGCGGGCAAGGGTGCCTACGACGCCCTGGTCAAGGCCGACGGGGAGCACCTGATCGAGTCGGTCGGGGCGGGTCTGCGCGAGCGGATGGCCTGGCTGCACGCCCCCAAGACCGCCGAAGCCGCCTGAGCCGAAAGCGTAACGAGTGACCGTCATGACCGCCGCCACCGCCTTCAAGGAAGCCCCAGCCGCCGCCCCGCAAAGCGGCGCGCGGCTGCTCGTCCGTACCCTGGAGCGGCTGGGGGTCGATGTGGTGTTCGGCTATCCGGGCGGGGCCATCATGCCGGTCTATGACGCCCTGACCGGGTCGGGCCTGAAGCATATCCTGGTCCGGCACGAGCAGGGCGCGGCCTTCGCGGCCGACGCCTATGCGCGGACCACGGGCAAGGTCGGCGTGTGCATGGCGACCTCGGGGCCAGGCGCGACCAATCTGGTCACCGGCATCGCCAACGCCATGATGGATTCGGTGCCGATGGTCTGCATCACCGGCAATGTCGCGACCCATTTGATGGGGACCGACGCCTTCCAGGAGATCGACATCCTGGGCGTCACCCTGCCGATCGTGAAGCACAGCTGGGTCGTGCGCGACCCGGCCGACATCCCTGCGGTGATCGAGGAGGCCTTCCACGTCGCCCGCTCGGGCCGGCCGGGCCCGGTGCTGGTCGACCTGCCCAAGGACGTCCAGGTCGGGATGGCGGCGGACGAGTACGGCTTCCACTATCCCAATGACGTCGAGCCGCTGGATCATGCCGCCATCGCCGAAGCGGAACAAATGATCCGCGCGGCCGAGCGCCCGCTGATCTATGTCGGCGGCGGGGTGAAGATCGCGGGCGCGGTCGAGGCATTGCGCGCCTTCGCCGAACGGACGGGCATCCCGGCGGTCTCGACCCTGAACGCCCTGGGTTCGATCCGGACGGATGCGCCGGGCTTTTTGGGGATGCTGGGCATGCACGGCACCCGCGCGGCCAACGAGGCGGTGCAGGAGAGCGATCTGCTGATCGTCCTGGGCGCACGGTTCGACGATCGGGCGACGGGCAAGCTGAATGCCTTCGCCCCCCACGCCAAGGTCGTGCATTTCGACATCGACCCGGCTGAGATTGGCAAGCTGCGGGCGGTTCACGTGCCGGTCGTCGGCGATCTGACGGCCGGAATCGAGGCCCTGACGGCGCGGGTCACCACGGTCCCCCTGGCCATCGACCCGTGGATCATCCGCTGCACCTCTTCGGCCACGAGGAATGCCTTCCGCTACGACGCGCCGGGCGACGGGGTCTATGCGCCCGCCCTGCTGAACGAACTGTCGAAGGCCGCCGGTGACCGGTTCGTCGCCGCCTGCGACGTCGGTCAGCACCAGATGTGGGTGGCCCAGCACTGTGAGTTCTCGAGACCCGAGTCGCATCTGACCTCGGGCGGCCTGGGGGCCATGGGGTACGGCCTGCCCGCTGGCCTGGGGGCCAAGATGGCCAACCCGGACGCCCATGTCGTGACCGTGTCGGGCGACGGCAGCTTCATGATGAACATCCAGGAGCTGGCGACCCTGCGCCGCTACGGCGTCGCTTTGAAGATCGTCCTGCTGGACAACTCCAGCCTGGGCCTGGTGCGCCAGTGGCAGCAGCTGTTCTTCGAGGAGAACTATTCCGAGGTCGACCTGTCGGACAACCCGGACTTCGTCGCCGTGGCCCAGGCATTCGGGATCGAGGCCTTCCGAATTAGCCGGCGCGAGGAGGTGTCCGCCGGGATCCAGCGCCTGCTGGACGCGCCCGGCCCCTGCCTCGCGCATGTCCTGATCGACCCGAAAGAGAACGTCTGGCCGCTGGTGCCGCCGGGCAAGTCCAACGCCGAAATGATGCACGACACCCGCTTCGAGGGGGAAATCTGATGACCGACACGATCCACATCACCATCGACCGCGCCGACGGTTCGCTCCAGCGCCTGATCGGCCTCGTCGAGCGCCGGGGCTTCCACATCGACGGCATGAGCCTGTCGGACGAAGGCGCGCTGCGCCGCGTCCAGCTGCAGGTCCGGGGCAAGGACGCCGGGCGCTGCACCGACAATCTGGGCCGCCAGATCGACAAGCTGGTCGGGGCGACCCGCGTCGGGTTCGCGGCCGCGACCTACGGTTTCCAGACCGGAGCGGCGGCATGACCGGTTCGGTATCCCAACCTCGAGTAGGAACCGACCCGAACAGGGTCATCGTCTTCGACACCACGATGCGCGACGGCGAACAGGCGCCGGGCTTTTCCATGTCGCCCGCCGACAAAGTGCGGATGGCGCGCCAGCTGATGGCCCTGGGAGTCGACGTGATGGAGGCGGGCTTCGCCGCTGCGTCCCCGGGCGACGAGGACTGCCTGCGCGCCGTCGTCGGCGAGGTCGCCGAGGACGACAGCGGCCCCGTCTTCTGCTCCCTGTCGCGCTCGACCGAGTCCGACATCGATGCGGCCTGGCGCGGCCTGAGCGCCACCAAGCGTCGGCGTATCCACATCTTCCTGGGCACCAGCCCCATCCACCGCTCGGCCAAGCTGAGGATGACGACGGATCAGGTGATGGACGCGGCCATCCGCTCGGTTCAGTACGCTCGCACTCGCTTCGACGACGTGGAGTTCAGCCCCGAGGACGCGATCCGCACCGAGCCGGAGTTCCTGGCCGAGGTTCTGGAAGCCGTCGCCGGCGCGGGCGCTACGACCCTGAACGTGCCCGATACGGTGGGCTATGCGACGCCCGACGAGATCCGGGAGCTGTACCGGTTCCTGATCGCCCGCATCCGGCCCCAGTTCCCCCATGTTGTCTTTTCGGCCCACTGCCATAACGACCTGGGACTGGCCGTTGCCAACTCGCTGGCGGCCGTCGAAGGCGGCGTGCGCCAGGTCGAATGCACCATCAACGGCATCGGCGAACGGGCCGGCAACGCCTCGTTGGAAGAGGTCGTCATGGCCCTGCGCGTTCGGGCCGAACGCTACGGCGTCACGACGGGGATCGACTCGACCCAGCTGGTCTCGACCAGCCGCCTGCTGAGCGAGATCACCCATTCGCCGGTGGTGCGAAACAAGGCCATCGTCGGCATCAACGCCTTCGCCCACGAGGCCGGCATCCACCAGCACGGCATGTTCGCCGACGCCCGCACCTATGAGATCATGCGGCCGCAGGACGTGGGCTTCGAGGGCAGCTTCTTCGTCCTGGGCAAGCACTCCGGCCGCCACGCCGTGGCCAAGCGCGCCGAGGTCCTGGGCCACCCCCTGATCGGCACCCACCTGACCGACGCCTTCGCCGCCTTCAAGGCGCGGGCCGACGAGATCGGCGAGATCAACGACGCCGAGCTGACGGCCATCTGCGTGGCCACCCAGCCGAGGGAGCGCGAACATGCAGCGGCTTGATCAATCCTCACCCGCGCAGCGGGGGAGGGGGACCATGCGCAGCATGGTGGAGGGGGCGACCCCAGACACGGTGTTCGCGTCCGCCCCCTCCACCGCTTCGCGGTCCCCCTCCCCCGTTCGCTTCGCTCCGAGGGAGGATTTTCGATGAGCGCGCCTCGCATCCTGTTCGACAAGGTCTGGGACCGGCATGTCGTCGTGCCCGAGACGGCTGAAACCCCCGGCGTCCTCTATATCGATCTGCATCTGGTCCACGAGGTCACCAGCCCCCAGGCCTTCACCGAGATCGAGTCGCGTGGCCTCAAGGTGCGGCGACCCGATCGGACCTTCGCGACCCTGGACCACTCGACCCCGACTCTGCCCGCCGGGCTGAACGGTCTGAAGCCCTATGTCACGCCCGAGGCCGAGGCCCAGGTCCATCGGCTGGAGGCCAACTGCGCGCGGCACGACGTCACCCTGGCGGGCTGGGATAGCGCCGACCGGGGCGTGGTCCACGTCATGGGACCGGAGCTGGGGCTGACGCAGCCGGGCATGACGGTCGTCTGCGGCGACAGCCATACGGCGACGCACGGCGCCTTCGGGGCCCTGGCGTTCGGCATCGGCACGTCGGAGGTGGCTCATGTGCTGGCGACCCAGTGCCTGATCCAGAGGAAGTCGAAGGCCATGCGCGTGACCGTCGATGGCGCGTTGTCGCCCGGCGTGTCGGGCAAGGACGTGGCGCTGGCCGTCATCGCCGAACTGGGCTTCGGCGGGGGGACCGGCTTCGTCATCGAATACGCGGGCGAGGCGGTGCGGTCGCTGGACATGGAAGGGCGGATGACGCTGTGCAACATGTCGATCGAGGCGGGCGCGCGCGCCGGCATGATCGCGCCCGATGAGAAGACCGTCGCCTGGCTGAAGGGGCGGCGGCATGTGCCGCCAGGCGAAGCGTTCGAGCGGGCGGCGGCCGACTGGCTGACCTTGGCGACCGATCCCGGGGCGGTGTTCGACGCGGAGTTGGTGATCGACGGCGGCGCGATCCGGCCCATGGCGACCTGGGGCACGACGCCGGACGCGGGGTCACCGATCGGGTCGCGCGTGCCGGAGCCCAAATCCGACAGCGACCGCAAGGCCCTGGCCTATATGGGCTTCGAGGCCGGGCAGACGACGACGACCCAGCCCGTCGATGTGGTCTTCATTGGCAGCTGCACCAACGGCCGCCTGCCCGACCTGCGCGCGGCGGCGGACGTGCTGCGGGGCCGTAAGGTCAAGCCGGGCGTGCGCATGCTGGTGGTGCCGGGCTCCGAGGCGGTGCGGCGCGACGCCGAGGCAGAAGGTTTGCACACTGTCTTCACCGAGGCGGGGGCCGAGTGGCGCATCCCGGGGTGCTCCATGTGTATCGCCATGAACGGCGACTTTGTGCTCCCGGGACAGCTGGCCGTCTCGACCTCAAACCGAAACTTCGAGGGACGCCAGGGCAAGGGCGCGCGCACCATTCTGGCGAGCCCGGCGACGGCGGCGGCCAGCGCCATCGCCGGGGTCCTGACCGATCCGCGCGTCTATTTGACGGAGGCTGTCGATGCCTGAGCCCCTGAAAACTCTGACCTCCAAGGTTCTGGTCCTGTCCCAGGCCAACATCGACACCGACCAGATCATTCCCGCGCGGTTCCTCACCACGACCGAGTCCAAGGGGCTGGGGGCGAAGGCTTTCTATGACTGGCGCTATGAGGCGGACGGGTCGGCCAAGCCCGAGGCAGTACTGAACCGGATCGACCCGGCCGAGCACCGTATCCTGCTGGCAGGCGATAACTTTGGCTGTGGCTCGTCGAGAGAGCATGCGCCCTGGGCGCTGCACGACTATGGCTTCCGGGCCGTGATCTCGACCTCGATCGCCGACATCTTCACCTCCAACGCCCTGAAGAACGGCTTCCTGCCGGTGGTCGTCGATCAGGCGACCTGGGACGATCTGGCCGCCCATCCGGATCAGCCGGTGACCATCGATCTGGAGGCCCAGGAGGTGCGGCGCGGCAACCACGCCCCCGTCGCCTTCGCCGTCGAGCCCTTCGCCCGACAGTGCCTGCTGGACGGGGTCGACACGCTCGGCTGGCTCCAGAAATCCATGCCCGCCATCGAAGCCTATGAACGCGCCGCCCAAGAGCGAGCCACTGCGCCGGAGCCCGCCTGATGCCCAACACCCGCACCTATAACATCGTCCTGTTGCCCGGCGACGGCGTGGGGCCTGAGGTCACGGCGGCGGCCAAGGCCGTGCTGGGCGTCATCGGCGACTTTTACGGCCACCGCTTCGACTTCGCCGAGCATCTGATCGGCGGGGCGGCGATCGACGCGACGGGCGATCCCTTGCCGCCCGAGACGACCGCCGCCTGTCTGGCGGCCGACGGCGTGTTGCTGGGCGCGGTCGGCGGGCCGCAGTGGGACGGTGGCAAGCGCCGGCCGGAAGAGGGTTTGCTGGGCATCCGCAAGGCCATGGGCCTGTTCGCCAACCTGCGGCCGCTCCAGGTCTCGCCGGTGCTGGCCCATCGCTCGCCGCTGAAGAAGGAGATCGTCGAGGGCGTCGATCTGATCGTGTTCCGCGAACTGACCGGCGGCGTCTATTTCGGGGAGAAGACGCGCACCGCCGACATGGCCTCGGACCTGTGCATCTACACCGTGCCGGAGATCGAGCGGGTGGCCCGGGCCGCGTTCAAGACCGCCCTGCAACGGCGCGGCAAGGTCACTTCCGTCGACAAGGCCAACGTCATGGAGACCAGCCGCCTGTGGCGCGAGGTGGTCACGCGCATCCACGCCGAGGAGTTCCCGCAGGTCCAGCTGGAGCACGCTCTGGTCGACTCCATGGCGATGCATCTGATCCGAAAGCCTCGCGACTATGACGTCATCCTGACCGAGAACATGTTCGGCGACATCCTGTCCGACGAGATCAGCGTGCTGGGCGGATCGATCGGACTGTTGCCGTCGGCGTCCTTGGGTGAGTCGGGACCCGGCCTGTTCGAGCCGATCCATGGATCGGCGCCCGACATCGCCGGTCAGGACCTCGCCAACCCCGTCGGAACCATCCTGTCGGCGGCGATGATGCTGCGCCACAGCCTGGATCTGGAGGACGAGGCGTCGTCCATCGAAGCGGCGGTCGCGGCGGTGCTGGCGGCGGGCGCGACCACGGCGGATCTGGGCGGCGAACTGGGCACGCGGGCGGCCGCCGGCGCGGTCATCGACGCCATCAAGGCCATTCACTGGGCGGCGTCGCACCGCGTCCAGATGCACTGGGGATGATCCGCGGTTAACCTTTTCGTCGTGCGGCCGTCACACAGTGTGATTGTGCGTCGCAACACGAAGGCGGGGTAGAATCTTTTCATCGTCGCGGGATATGTGGCCAGCTGGACACGAAAGTTGCACGAAAACGCCATAACCCCTTGCGTTGGTGACCGTTGCGGTAAACAGTTCGCAACTGCGAGATCACAAGAGGGGATGCTTCATGTCGCAGTTGCTCAATCGACTTCCGGGGGCGCTGGCCCTCTGTCTACTCACCGCAGCCCTGTTCTACGCGGGCGGTGCGTTCGCCGCGCCCGCTGAACCGGTCGCCGCAGCGGCAGCCGCCGTGACCGAAGCGGCCGAAGCCGTCACGACCGAAGCCGCCGCCGCTGTCGAGGCGGTGGCCGCGCCCGAAGAAGAAGAGGCCGCTCCGGCCGGGCCCCTGCTGGCCCACCAGGCCGTCGCCGAAATCGACCCGGCCGCCAGTTCCTGGATCCTGACCTCGACCGCGCTCGTGCTGCTGATGACCCTTCCCGGTCTGGCGCTGTTCTACGGCGGCATGGTTCGGCGCAAGAACGTCATCGCCACCATCACCCAGTCGGTGGGCGTGGCCGCCGTCGTCAGCCTGGCCTGGTTCGCGGCCGGATACTCGCTCGCCTTCGGTGTCGGCCAGCCGATGTTCGGGTTCGACGGCGATACGGTTCAGTCCTTCATCGGATCGACCCAGGCCGTATTCCTGAACGGCGTTACGATGGAGACGGCCTATTCCGCCGCGCCCGGCCTGCCGGAGTATCTGTGGATCGCCTTCCAGCTGACCTTCGCCATCATCACGCCCGCCCTGGTCACCGGTGCCTTCGCCGAGCGGATCAAGTATTCGGCGCTGCTGTTGTTCACGGGCCTGTGGACCCTGTTCGTCTATTCGCCCATCTGCCACTGGGTCTGGGGCGGTGGTTTCCTGGGCTCGGCGGGCGTGCTCGACTTCGCCGGCGGCGCGGTGGTTCACGTCAACTCGGGCGTCGCGGGTCTGGTCTGCGCCCTCTTCATGGGACCGCGCAAAGGCTATGGCGCGGAAGTCATGAACGCGCACAATCCGGTGCTGACCATGATCGGCGCGAGCCTGCTGCTGGTCGGCTGGATCGGCTTCAATGCCGGCTCGGCCTGGGCAGCGGACGCCATCGCCGGTGTCGCCCTGCTCAACACCCTGCTGGCCGCCATGGCCGCGTCCCTGACCTGGAAGATCGTCGAGGTCATGGAGAAGCGCAAACCCTCGCTCATCGGGGTGCTGTCGGGTCTGGTGGCCGGTCTGGTCGCCATCACCCCGGCGGCGGGTTTCGTCGATCCCAAGGGCGCGGTCATCATCGGCCTGATCGCCGGACCGGTCTGCTACGCCTCGTCGGTGTGGCTGAAGAAGCTGCTGCGCTACGACGACAGCCTGGACGCCTTCGGTATTCACGGCGCGGGGGGCCTGCTGGGCGCCATCCTGACGGGCGTGTTTGCCACCACGGCGGTGAACAGCCTGTCGGAAGGGGCCAACATCCCGACCCAGGCCATGGGTCTGGCCTGGACCATCGCCTGGTCCGCCGTCGTGACTTTCGTCATCCTGGTGATCTGCAAGTTCACCACGGGCCTGCGCGTTTCCGACGCTCAGGAGGCCGAAGGGCTGGACACCACCCTCCACGGAGAGGCGCTGGAACGCGTCTGACCGGGACCCCGCCGGGCGCGATCCTCCCTCGCGTCCGGCGGACTTCTCTTCAATAAGAACGAACACTCACCAGGGGACTATCGAGATGAAACTGCACACTGCCTGCGCCGCGCTGGTCGCCGCGCTCACCGCCTCCGTCGCCGCCTCGGCCGCCAGCGCCCAGGACCTCGCCTGGTCCGGCAACTTCGGTCTGACCACGGATTACGTCTTCCGGGGCGTCAGCCAGTCAGGCGAGGATCCGGCCCCGTTCGCCGGCGTCGACCTCACCTACGGCAGCTTCTACGCCGGGGCCTGGGGGTCGAGCGTTGACTTCGGCGACGGCACGGACGTCGAGGTCGACCTGTACGGCGGCTTCCGTACCGAGGCCGCGGGCTATGCGCTCGATTTCGGCGTTGTGGGCTACCTCTACAACGGCGCTCCGGGCGGCGCGGACTATGACTATGTGGAGTTCAAGGCGGCCGCCTCGCGCGCGATCGGGCCCGCCACCCTCGGTGCCGCCGTCTTCTATTCGCCCGACTTCTTCGGGGCCGACGATTCCGCCACCTACGTCGAAGCCAACGCAGCCTATGCCATCGCTGACGGCTGGACCGTCTCGGGCGCCGTCGGTCAGCAGTTCCTGGACGTCAGCGATGACTACACCACCTGGAACCTCGGCGCGGCCTATGCCCTGACCGAGAACGCGGTGATCGACGCCCGCTACCACGACACCGACATCGACGGCCTCGGCATCGCCGAGGAGCGGATCGTCTTCACCGTAAAGGCGTCCTTCTAGAGCAGAGTCGTGTGGCCTCCCTCCCCCTTGGGGGAGGGAGGTGCTCTTCCCTTTATCGCGCGTAGCGGTCCGCGACGGGCGCGTAGCGGTCCCAGACCTGGCGATCGGCCAGAGACCGAAGCAGCTTCAGATACTCCGCGTGCGTCCAGGCCAGTGGGGTCGCCGAGTTGGTGCCCTGGCCAGGGCGATAGTCGTGAGGCGTCGCGTTCCCGACACCGTCCCAAGCCTGTTCCGGCAACAGCAGCCCTTCGTTTGCGAAGCTCTCCATGCCCGCGACGTAGGTGTCCCGGATCGTCGTCAGGTCGCCCGAGCCCGATTGCAAAGCCCGCGCAAGCTCGTAGTGGCCGCGCTCTCCGGTGAAGAAGGGCCAGACCCGGCCGCGTTGGCCCGGCGTCATGCCGCCGACGCCATAGTTGCCGCCCGTCTCGGCGTTCTCGCCGTAGCCGTCGTTGCCGTAGCGGCGGAAAGCCGGAAAGCCGTTCAGGTCATAGCGCACCCGCAGCCGGTCCTCGCGGCCCTGGTCGTCGTATTCCGGCAGGGTGGCCAGGATCGACGGGGCGTCAGCGGGCCGCACGCCATAGCGGACCAGCTCCAGGAAGCCGCCGTCGATGATCCGGTCCTCTGGCAGACCGGGCTGGCCGTTGTTCTCGCCCAGGGTCCCGCGATCGTTGGGATCCTCGTTGCGGGACAGGCGCAGGAAATAGTCGCCGTCGCCCAGCGATCCTTCGGTCGTGAACATCCGCGCCTCGATCTTTCCAGCATAGTCGTCGGCGGTGGCGAGATAACGGTCGGCGGAGGCGGCATCGCCGGAGGCGCGCGCGATCTCGGCGGCGGTGACCAGGCCCGCGATCACCGCAGCGGTGGTCGAGGGGGAGTATCCCTCCTGTTCCTCCCACCGCTCCTGCTGGGTCCAGGGCGGGGCGATGGTGCGGTCGTTCCAGGTCAGGCCGACGGTGCCGCCGTCCACCAGGAAGTCGGCGGCAGGCTTGATCATCTGGGCATACATGGTCGCCATCTCGGCGTCGGAGACCAGGCCCGCCTTCCACAGCTTCCAGCCCAGCATGATGGGCATGGCGGTCTGGTCCAGCTGGACCCCGACCCATTCGATGGTGCCGTCGACCCAGGTCTTCTGCAGGAACCAGCCGGTCGCGCCCGTATTGCCGGGGGTGTCGGCCCGGACCTGGATCTGGGGCAGATAGCGGAAGGCGGCGAGCGGCGTTCCGGTGTCACCGAGCGCCAGCATGGCCATGGCCACCTGGTAGAAGTCGCGCGGCCAGACGGCCTTGTAGCCGGTCGAGGGGTTGGTCGCGTCGACCGTGTCGCCCCACGGATTCGACAGGCTGGCGATCAGGGCGCCGGCGTGGGTGCGGTCCTCCTGCACCTTCAGCATCAGGGCCGAGGCATAGGCCAGCTTGCCGCCGTCGGTGGACTGCTCGGCCAGGCGGGGCAGTTGGTCCAGGGAGTCGATGTAGTCTTCCCAGCCGACGGCCGGGCCTTCGCCGTTGAAGTTGGCCAGCACGGTCTCGTAGCCGGTCGCCAGCGCGCCGTCGGCGGCGCCTTCCGCTGCTTCGCGCGTCGAGCCAAAGCCGATGACGAAATCGCGGCTCAGGGTCTGACCCGCGGCGATGGTCGGCAGGCCACCGGCCAGCATGATGTTGCCGGGCGCGTCGCCGGTCGAGCGATAGGCCGTGTCCAGGTCGCCGTCGGCCAGATCGGCGAGGGCGTCGGACGCGCCGACGAAGCCGGCGCTGGTGGTCTCGAAGGGCGCGCCGGGGCGCAGAATCAGGTGGGTGTCGCCTTCGTAGGCGTGCAGCGCCTCGGGCGTGGCCTCGCCCCGGTCGCCGACGCCGGTGTTGGCGATGTGCGGCTCCAGCAGCAGCCACGGCGTGACGTCGCCGTTCAGGGCGCGGACCGTGACGCGCATCATCAGGGCCTGGCGGTCCGGATCGGTGAAGACGCGCTTTTCGATCTCGAAGCGGCCGTTCCGATCGGCGGTGGTCACGCGATATGCGGGCGAGAGGGGCCGGCCTTGCGGATCGGTGTGCAGGTATTCGGTGCGGCTGGTGGTGTCGGTCCCCTCGACGGCGAGGCCGGTCGGGGTGGCGACGGCGAAGCGCAGCTGCTTGATCTGGGCCTCGTGGATCAGGCCATACATGGTCTCGGTCAGGACGCCGTCGGCGATGGAGAACCACACCCGCGAGACCGCGCCGGTCGGACCGCCGTCCCGATAGCGGCCGTCGACATAGGCTTCGTAGGACGAGCCTGCGCCGGTCTTGGCGGCGTTCACCCAAGTCGGTTGGTCGCCGGGCGCGCCGGGGGCCACGGCGTGAACTACTGGGTTCGGTGAAGTTGTCTGCATGGAGGCGCAGGCCGTCAGGGCGACGGCGGCCGATCCGGCCATCAGGATCGTGGTCAGTCTACGCATGGCGGTCACTCTCAGGCAGGAGGAAGCATGAAGGTCAGGGGCACGTCGAGGCGGCTGTTCCAGCTCTTCTCGTTGTGCTCGGCGGTCGGGAAGACCAGGGTCTTGAAGCGATCGGGGCCCCAACCGGCGTCGCGGATCACGGTGTCGATGCGCGACTGGAAGAAGGCGTAGAACTGGTCCAGCGTCTCGTCGCCCCGGTCCATGTAGAGGCGATGCATCGCCGGATCGGGCAGGCCGCGCCGGATGACGTCGGACCAGGCCTGGACCACCGCCTCGCGCCAGGTGATCAGCGCGTCCCCCTCCAGCCGCTCCAGACGCAGGGGCCAGTGGGTCGACAGGCATCCGGCCGCGCCGAACACCTGCGGGTATTTCATCATGGCGTAGAGCGAGATCAGCCCGCCCATGCTGGAGCCCGCGATGACCGTGTCGTCGCGACCGGGCAGGGTGCGGTATTCGGCGTCGATGCGGGGTTTCAGTTCCTCGACCAGGAAGCGCAGGTATTCATCGGACAGGGGCGCGCCCCCGTACATGGGCATCAGGCTGTCGCGGACCTCGGGTGGCAGAGCTGCGATCAGGTCGGCGGGGACGTATTCGCGCAGGCGCAGCGGCGTATTCCAGACCCCGACCACGACGGGCGCGCGCACCTGACCGGTCTCGATCAGCCGGACCAGATGCTCGTCCACGCCCCATTCGCCGAAGTTGGCGCGGGCAGGATCGAACAGGTTCTGGCCGTCGTGCATGTAGAGCACCGGGAGGCGCTCCGAGCCCGCATCGTATCCGGGCGGCAGCCAGACGGTAATGTTGCGGGGCCCCAGATGCGTCGAGGCGACGGCCTCGTGTTCGACAAGCCGGCCGCCCGCGATCGCCCCGGTATGCGCCATAGCCGACCCGGCGAAGGGCAGGGCGGCGAGGGTGGCTATGAGGCCGCGCCGGTTCACGCCTTCACCTCGCGCACGCGCAGCGACATGGCTGCGGCGATGAAGAAGCTGACCCCGCCGACCACCAGCGCCCAGATGGCCTGGGACTGGAACAGGGCGTTCAGCATCAGACCCAGCAGCGTCGCGGCGACCAACTGGGGCACCACGATGAAGATGTTGAAGACGCCCATATAGACGCCCATTTTCCGGCCCGGCACAGTGCTGGACAGGATGGCGTAGGGCATGGAGACGATCGAGGCCCAGGCGATCCCGACCCCCACCATCGGCAGCCACAGCATCTGTGGATCGCGGATCAGGAAGATGCCGATCAGGCCCAGCCCGCCCATCGTCAGGGCCACCGCATGGGCACCGCGCCTGCCGATCCGCCGGGCCAGCACCGGCAGGCCGAACGCGACCAGGGCTGCCACGCCGTTGTAGATTCCGAACAGCACGCCCACCCAGTCGGCGCCCTCGTTGTAGGCAGATGAGGTCGTATCGCTGGAGCCGAAGTGGACGGCTGTGACGGCCGCGGTGGTGTAGATCCACATGGCGAACAGGGCGAACCAGCTGAAGAACTGCACGACCGCCAGACCGCGCATGGTCTCGGGCATGGCGAACATGTCGTCGAGGATCTCGGTCAGGCCGTTCGACCGCGACGCGCGACGGAAACCGGCGACCAGCAGCTGGAGCGCGCCGAAAGCCGCGACGAAGCCGGCGAGGACGTACAGTTCCTTGCCGACGGCCTTTCGCCAATCCTCGATCCCTGAGGGCAGGGCGGCGGCCTGGTCGCGGACGAACCAGACGGCAAGGAAGGCAAGAGCCCCAATGGCCAGCCAGATCAGGCCGCCGGAGAGGTAGCTGGAGGCCGGGCGCTGTTCGTGATCCGCCAGCGGGGCGGGGCGGGCCCCTTCAAAGGCGTCGATCTGTTCGGGACTGTATTCCCTGGTCGAGAAGACGGTCCAGAGCACCGCCGTCAGCATGAAGGCCGCGCCGACGTAGAAGCTGATCCGCACACTGTCGGGGACGATGCCCTCCGGGGCGGTGTTGGCGACGCCGACCTGGGCCAGCATCCACGGCAGGGAGGAGGCGAACACCGCGCCCGTGCCGATGAAGAAGCTCTGCATCGCATAGCCGGTGGCGCGCTGTTCCTCGGGCAGGTTGTCGCCGACGAAGGCGCGGAACGGTTCCATGGTGACGTTGATCGCCGCGTCCATGATCCACAGCGTCGCCGCCGCCATCCAGAGGACGGGTGCGTTAGGCATGAACACAAGGGCCAGGGTCGTGGCGATGGCCCCGAACAGGAAATAGGGCCGACGGCGGCCCAGCGGCCCCCAGGTCTTGTCGCTGAAATGGCCGATGATCGGCTGGACGATCAGGCCGGTCAGGGGCGCGGCGATCCACAGGATGGCCAGGCTGTCGACCTCGGCGCCGAGCGTCTGAAAGATGCGGCTGGTGTTGGCGTTCTGCAGGCCGAATCCGATCTGTATGCCGAAGAAGCCGACGCACATGTTCCAGATCGCCAGCCGCGTCAGGCGCGGCCGGGCGGTCGGGAAGGTCGCGGACAGGGTCAACGCCGCGTCCTCCCCAGCGGCACGAAGCGGATCGCCTGGCCGCCGCCGGGCGCGAGCGCCAGGGTCAGGGTCTCGGCCGAGGTGACCTCGCGCTGCTCGATGACGATGTCGGTGCGGCTGCGGCCGTCTCCGTCGCGCCAGTCGGCGTTGGGGCCGTCGCGATAGATTTCTGCGCGATAGCGCACCCCGGGTTCGAGGAAGCTCAGGTCCGCCGACAACACGCGCGGATGCTCGTCGGTGATGGAGCCCAGGAACCACTCGCGACCGCCGCGTTCTTTCCTCGCGATGGTGACGTAGTCGCCGATCTCGCCGTTCAGGACGCGGGTTTCGTCCCAGTCGACGGCGACGTCCTTGATGAACTGGAAGGGGGCGGGATTGGCCTCATAGTTGTCCAGCAGGTCGGCCGCCATCTGCAGCGGGCTGTAGATCGTCACATTGAGCGCCAGCTGCTTGGCCCAGGTGGTGGCGATGCCGTCGGGCGACCGGGTCTCCATGCCGAAGATGCCGGGCGTATAGTCCATCGGCCCGGCCAGCAGGCGGGTGAAGATCAGATTGACCTCGTGCTCGGGCGGATTGCCCGGCTGACCCCAGGCGCTGAACTCCATGCCTCGCGCGCCCTCGCGTGTGACCCAGTTGGGATAGGTGCGGCGCAGGCCCGTGTCCTTGACCGGCTCGTGCGGGTTGACGGCGATGCGGCGCTCGGCCGCCTCGGTCACGACCGCCAGATGGTGGCGGGCCATGGCCTGGCTCTCGTGCCAGGCGAAGGTCGGCTGGCCGTCCGGTCCGGTGACCCGGGCCCCCCCCGCGTCTGCGACATAGCCGGTCTTCACCGCCCCGATGCCGAGCCGCTCATAAAGGTCGAAGCCCGCCTCCATCTGCTGTTCGTAGTGGTAGGCGTTTCCGCCCGTCTCGTGATGGCCGATGATCTGGACGCCGCGCTCGCGGGCGTAGGCCGACAGGGCCTCGATATCGAAGTCGGGGTAGCTCTCGGTGAAGGAATAGTCCCAGCCGTTGCCGAACCAGTCGCCGTCCCAGCCGACGTTCCAGCCCTCGACCAGCACCCCGCCGAAGCCGTGCTCTGCCGCGAAGTCGATGTGGCGACGCACGTTTTCGTTGGTCGCGCCGTGACGCGGGCCGCTGCCCCAGGTCTTGGTGTCGAGGTGCATTTCCCACCAGACGCCGACGTATTTCATCGGCTCGACCCAGCTGACGTCGCCCAGGGTGTTGGGTTCGTTCAGGTTCAGGATCAGGCTCGACTCGACCAGGCCGCCGGCCGTGTCGCTGATCTGCAGGGTGCGCCACGGGGTGGGGAAGGGGGCCTGGCGCTCCACCGCCGCGTTGGTGAAGCCGGGCGTCAGGTCCGCGACGAAGCGGCGGCCTTCGGCACGGCGCAGGTTCATGCCGGAATAGTCGACCAGCGCCGCCTCGTGGATCGAGACGTGCAGGCCGCTGTCGAGGCGCATCGTCATCGGCGTCTGGGTCGAGCCCGCGCCCTCGATCGGCGTGCGGTGATACAGGTATTCCTCGCGGTTCCACTCCCAGGCGGGAATCCACCAGGCTTCGCCGTCCTCGGCGATGTTGAACTCGGTCAGCTCGGAGCCGATGCGGACGGTGGTCAGGGCGTTCTGCTCGGGAAATTCGTAGCGAAAGCCCAGGCCGTCATCGAACACACGGAACACCACATCGAAGGTCCGTCGCGGCTCGGCACGCTCGGTGAAGGTGACGCGCAGCTGGCGGTGGTTGTCGCGGATGAAGCGCCGCTCGCCCCAGGGCTGCTCCCAGGTGCTGTCGTGGGCGGTGACGGGCTGGGCGGCCAGCTCGAGCCCCCTCTCCAGCTTGGGCGCATCGGTCAGGATGAAGCCGAGCCGCGACGGCGCGATCACGGCCCGACCGAGGCGGCTGACGGCATAGCTGGGGCGGCCGTCGCCGTCGGTGGTGACCACCACGGTGAGCGATCCATCGGGTGAGGAGACCGTGGCGGACAGCCGCTCGGCCTGCGCCAGGGCGGGCGAGGCCATCACCAGGAAGGCGAGGATCATCAACAGACTACGCATAGGGTTCACTCCCGTGAGGTTTCTGTCGCGAAGCTCTTGCCAAGCGGCGCGCCGGGTGGGCAGATGCGCCGATGACGTGGTTTGCAGCAAAATTTGCATCGGTGGCCAGATGAGCAAACGCTCCACCCGGCTCGAGGATATCGCGGCCCTGGCCGGGGTCTCGATCTCGACGGCCTCGCGCGCCCTGAACGACAGCCCCGCCGTCAACGACCGGACCAAGCAGACGATCTGGAAGCTGGCGCGCGAGCATGACTATCCGTTCCGACGCTACATGCCCGCCGGCCCGATCGGGGCGTCCGGCACCATCGCCGTCGTCACGCCGCGACCGCAGGGGCGCGAGGGACGGTTGAGCGATCCCTTCTTTCTGGAACTGCTGGCCGGGGTCGGCGAGGCGGCGCGCGAGCGGGGCTGCGATCTGGTGCTGAGCCATGTCTCGCCCCAGAACCTGGACGACCTGAGCGCCGCCATGACGACAAGCCGCGCGGAGGGGGTGATCTTCCTGGGCCAGTCGACCCTGCACACCGCTTTCAACCGCATGGCCGAGACGGACGGACGGTTCGTCGTGTGGGGTGCCGAACTGCCGGACCAGGCCTACTGCTCGATCGGATCCGACAATGTCAGCGGCGGGCGACGCGCGACGGCGCATCTGGCCCGTCTGGGGCGCAGGCGCATCGTCTTCCTGGGCGACCTGGACCCGCCCGAAGCCATGCAGCGCCAGCGTGGCTATGCCGAGGCCATGGAGGCGGCGGGCCTGGGGGTCGATCCCGACCTGGTGCTGCCCGCCCATTTCGAGGTGGAAAGCGCCGAGGGCTCGGTCGATTCCATGATCCGACGCGGACTGGATTTCGACGGTATCGTCTGCGCGTCGGACCTGATCGCCCTGGGGGCGGTTCGCGCCCTTCTGCACGCCGGAAAGCGGGTGCCGGAGGATGTCTCCGTCATCGGCTTCGACAATGTGCCGTTCAGCCGCTACTCGCGCCCCGCCCTGTCGACGATCGCTCAGGACACGATGAAGGCCGGGCGTCTGATGGTGTCCAAGCTGCTGGACCACGCCGGCGAGGGCGGGGGACGCTCCGAGCGCATTCCCACCGACCTGATCGTGCGCGAGACCTGCGGCGGCTGAGGGCATCTAGCGAGGCTCGCTCAGCACCAGCCCGGCCAGCGGCGAAAGCGTGCCCGCGCGCGGATCGGGACAGTTCACGGCCTCCACGACGCGCCAACCCTGAGGTAGGGTCAAGGCGACCGGATCGTGGCCCAGGTTGAAGGCGCACAGCAGGGTCTCGTTTCCCTCTCGCCGCGTGAACTGCAGCAGGTGCTCCCGGGACTCCAGCATGGTCATCGCCCCGGTTCGCAGCGCGGGGTGCGCCTTTCTCAGGGCGATCAGGCGGCGCGCCAGATGCAGGGTCGCGCCCGGGTCCCGCTCCTGCGCCTCGACGGCCAGGGCGCGGTGGCGCGGGTCGACCGGCAGCCAGGGCTCGGCTTCCGAGAAGCCGGCGTGGCCGTTGTCGGACTTCCAGGGCATGGGTGTGCGGGCGCCGTCGCGGCCGAGGGTCTCCGGCCAGTTGGCGATGGCCTCGGGATCGACCAGCCGGTCGAACGGCACCTCCGCCTGGGGCAGGCCCAGTTCCTCGCCCTGATAGACGAAGACGTTGCCGCGCAGGGCCACCAGCAGCAGCAACGCCATCTCGGCGAAGGCCTTGGGATCGCGACCCTCAGCCCAGCGCGAGATCGCGCGCGGGGCGTCGTGGTTGGAGAAGGTCCAGGACGGCCAGCCCTCGCCCGCCGTTCCCGGCCACATGGCGGGACCGCGATCGACCAGGTCGGTCGTCAGCCGGTCGGCGTAGAGATAGAGAAATCCGTAGGCCGAATGCAGCCGGTCGGAGCCCTGGGTGTAGAGCTTCATCTCCTCGTTGGCCTTCTCGCCCCCGACCTCGGCGACCAGGAAACGATCGTCGCCGTAGCTGTCGGCCACCTCGCGCAGCCGGGTCAGGAACCGCAGGATGTCGGGGTGCGACTGGTTGTGGTCGTGGTGCTGGAAGTCGAACGGCCGGGTCCGTTTGCCCGGCGTCGTCACCGGCGGATTGTCGGTCAGGGCCGGGTCGTGCATCGAAAAGTTCAACGCGTCGCAGCGGAAGCCGTCGACGCCCCGGTCCAGCCAGAACCGCGCGACGGACAGCAGGGCCTCCTGCACCTCGGGGTTCCTGACGTTCAGTTGCGGCTGTTCCTTCAGGAAGTTGTGCATGTAGTACTGGTGCCGGCGCGCGTCCCAGGTCCAGGCCGGGCCACCGAACACCGACTGCCAGTTCGACGGCGGGGTGCCGTCCGGCTTGGGATCGGCCCAGACGTACCAGTCGGCCCTGGGGTTCGCCTGGTCCTGGCGGCTTTCCTGGAACCAGGCGTGCAGGTCCGAGGTGTGGGAATAGACCTGGTCGATGATGACCTTCAGCCCCAGGCGGTGGGCCTTTTCCACCAGCCGGTCGAAGTCGGACATGGTCCCGAAGATCGGGTCGATGCCCAGGTAGTCCGCGACGTCATAGCCGAAGTCCTTCATCGGCGAGGTGAAGAAGGGCGACAACCACACCCCGTCCACGCCCAGGGACGCGATATGATCCAGATGCGCGGTCACGCCCGGCAGGTCGCCGATGCCGTCGCCGTTGGTGTCGGCGAAGCTGCGGGGATAGACCTGATAGATCACCGCGCCGCGCCACCATTCATGCCGGGGGGCGGGAGGGGCGTCCGACAGGGGGCGCGTCCGGGGGCTCAGGGCTTCGAGAGTCAAACGGGCACCTAGTTGGAAGAACAGATCACAAAGTCGAGGGCCGGAACGGTGACCCGCACGCTGGCCGGGGCCGTGGCGACGCCCGGACAGGCACCCCGCAAGGAGGACCATTCCGACGAGGCCGCGTCCACCTCGATGTTCGCCGAAATCTCCGCGGTCGAGGTGTTGTAGACGATGAGGGTCTCACCGGTTTCGCCGTCGATCGCGCGGGTAACGGCGAACAGCCCGGGTTCCTCGGCGGCGAAGCGCACGGTCTGCAGACCGCGCCGGAGGCGGGGGTGGGCGGCGCGGATGCGGGCCATGTCGGAGATGGCGCGATAAAGCGGAGCCTCGGTCGAGAAGGCGTCGCTGGACCCGCCGACCACGCGGTCGTCCCGGTAGCTGGCCACCTGCGTCGCCGCCATGTCCTGGCGCGCGCCGCCATAGCCGCCGTCGCCGGCGAAGCCCTGTTCGTCGCCGTAGTAGATCGTTGGCGCGCCCCGGCTGAACATCAGAAAGGCGTGGGCGAGGGTGGAGCGGGCCAGCAGCTCGGCGTCCGAGATGTCCGGCCTGGCCGTCAGGATGAAGTTGCCGATCCGGCCCATGTCGTGGTTGCCGAGGAAGGTCGGTAGGCCCAGCGCCGCCGCCTCGCCGCCCTCGTAAAGGACGTCAGTCGAGAACAGTCGGGCCAGACGGTCCGGCGGCACGTCCTTGGCCACCAGGTCGGTCACGGTCGACTGGAAGCCGAAGTCCAGCACGGTCGGATAGCGATCGACCCGGGTGTAGCGGGCCAACTGCGCCGGATCGACGTCGTAGACCTCGCCGAAGATGTGGAAGTTCGGGATGCTGTTGGCCTCGGCGCGCGCCTCCATCGCCGGCACGAAGGCCTGCCAGAACTCTGGGTTGACGTGCTTGGCCGTGTCGATGCGGAAGCCGTCGATTTTGTAGCGGTCGATCCAGTCGCCGAAGATCTCGATCATCCCCTCGATGACGCGCGGATGCTCGGTCATCAGGTCGTCGAGACCGGCGAAGTCGCCGTCGGTCGAGCTCTCGTTCCGGAACGTCGTGTCGCCCCGGTTGTGATAGTAGATCGGATCGTTCAGCCAGGCGGGGACCTTGACCGTCTCCTCGCCCTCGGGGACGTAGGGCGTATAGGCGTAGTCTGCCTGTGTCAGGCGATCGAAGTTCGTACCGTCGAAGCCGTCGTTGATCGCCGGGCCGTCGACGCCGCCCCGTCGCGTATACGGATAGTCGGCCCTGCTGCGGTAGGCGCAGTCGTTCCGTGGGCACTCCCGGTACCGGATCACGTCGGCCGTATGGTTGGCGACGATGTCCATATAGACCTTCATCCCGCGCGCATGGGCCGCCTCGACCAGGGCGCGCATGTCGGCGTCCTCGCCGAAATGCGGATCGACACGGGTGAAGTCGGTGATCCAGTAGCCGTGCGATCCGGCGAACTCGCGGCCCGGTTCGCCCTGGACCGGCTTGTTCTTGAAGATGGGGGCCATCCAGATGGCGGTCGCGCCCAGGCCCTGGATGTAGTCCAGCCGCTCGATCACGCCCGCCAGATCGCCGCCGTGGTAGAAGCCCTCGTGCGTCGGGTCGAAGCCGTGATCCAGACGTCCGCCGGGGATGCCGCCGATGTCGTTGGACGGGTCGCCGTTTGCGAACCGATCGGGCAGCAGGAAGTAGATGACCTCGTCCTGGGGCAGGCGATCACGATAGTCGGCGGCGTCCTGGGCCGCCGTCTGGCCGGCCGCGAGGCAGACGGCCCCGGCCAATCCCGCCAGGATGTGAGCCGCCATGATCCGGCGTGTCCGTGAGCGCATCGCGCCCTCCTTCGCATTTCCTTCGGTCGCGAACGAACGTGGCGCGCGATCTCTTTGCAAGATTTTGCAGCCCGTGACCGGGGTGTCAATGGCGCAACGACAGGCCGTCGAGCGCGCCGCTGTGGAGATGGTGCAGCGCAGTAATAGCCGGATTCGCGCCACGGCGGGGCCCGCCTTCTTTCCGCCTCCTGCATTACGGGCTTGCAAGATCGACAATAGTTTGCATATTTTTGCGAACCGGGTCCGGATCGCTTCGTCAGAAACGCGCGACGACCTCGAGGGAGGAAGAGAATGAGCCATCGCACCACCATGCGCGCGCGCCTGCTGTCGGGAGGCGCCCTCGGCGTTCTCGCCGCCCTGGCCTTCGCCGGAACCACCCAGGCCCAGAGCGCCGACGCCGCGCCGCAGCAGGACGCCACCGAGGTCGACGAGATCATCGTCACCGGCATCCGGGCCTCGATCCAGAGCTCCATCGCCGCCAAGGCGCGCAGCAGTTCGATCGTCGAGGTCATCACCGCCGAGGACATCGGCAAGCTGCCGGACGTGTCGATCGCCGAATCGCTGGCCCGCCTGCCGGGTCTGACGGTTCAGCGCCTCGACGGCCGCGGCCAGCTGATCTCGATCCGCGGCCTGGGCCCGGATTTCACCACCGCCCTGCTGAACGGCCGCGAACAGGTCACCACCGGCGACAACCGCGGCGTCGAGTTCGACCAGTATCCGTCAGAACTGCTCGGCGGCGTGACCATCTACAAGACGCCGGACGCCCAGCTGATCGGCCAGGGCCTTGCCGGAACGGTCGATCTGCAGACCATCCGTCCGCTGGCCTACGGTCGTCGCGCCATCGCCGCCAACGTCCGCTACGAGCAGAACGACATCGGCGCGCTGAACTCGGGCACGACCGATAGCGGCGTCCGGTATTCGGTGTCCTACATCGACCAGTTCGCCGACGATACGATCGGCATCGCCCTGGGCTATGCTCACATCGAAAGCCCTTATCAGTCCGAACGCTACAACAGCTGGGGCTATCCGACGACGGCCGCCGGCGACTTCATCCTCGGCGGCGTCAAGCCCTATGTCATGTCGTCCGAGCTGGAGCGCGACGGCTTCATGGGAACGGTCGAGTTCCGCCCCAACGACCGCTTCCGCTCCACGATCGATGCCTTCTACTCACAGTTCGAGAACACTCAGATCCTGCGCGGCATCGAGTTCCCGCTCTGGTGGGGCGGATCGTCGGGCGCGTGTGGGACGCCTCAGGTGCAGACCCCGACCTGCCGTCCGGGGCCCGTGCTGCAGCCTGGATCGACGGTGTCGGATGGCTTCGTTACCGCCGGTACCTTCGCCAACGTCAAGGGCGTCATCCGTAACGACGTCAACACCCGTGACAGCGAGATCACCTCGGTCGGCTGGAACACGGTTTTCGACGCGACCGACAGCTGGTCCTTCATGGCCGACCTCAGCCTGTCCAAGGTGGAGCGTCAGGACGTGGTGCTGGAGACCTATGCTGGCACGGGTCGCGACATCGCCGGGGCTCTGGACACGCTGGGCTTCCGGCTAGACGACGACAACGTCGCGGTCTTCACCAGCCAGCTGAACTATGCCGATCCGAACCTGATCCGCCTGACCAGCCCGCAGGGCTGGGGTGGCGACATCATCCCGGGCGGTCAGGACGGCTATCTGAACACCCCCTCGATCGAGGACGAGATCCGCGCCGTGCGCCTTGAGGCGCGCCATACCTTCACCGAGGGCGGGCCCTTCTCGGACATCAAGTTCGGCGTGAACATCTCTGAGCGCGAGAAGAGCTTCGTCAACGACCAGTTCTTCCTGGGCGTCCCTGGCGGGGCCACAGTAGCGGTTCCGGCCGGCTTCCTTCTGCCGGCGACGCAGCTGACCTACCTCGGGCTGGGTGGCGTCCTCAGCTATGACGCTTTGGGCCTTGTAAACTCGGGCTTCTACAATCAGGTCCGCAACCCCAATGCGGACGTCCAGTCCGGCAACTGGGAAGTCACCGAGAACGTCACGACGGCCTATGTCCAGCTGGGCATCGACACGATATTCGAAGGCGTGCCGCTGCGCGGCAACATCGGCATGCAGTATGTCGGCACCGATCAGAGCTCGGACGGCTTCGCGGCCTCCGGCACCGGTGCCGGCACCTTGTCGATCCCGGTCTCGGGCGGGGCCGAGTACGAGGAGTTCCTGCCCGCCGCCAACCTGATCTTCGAGATGGCGCCGGACACCTATCTGCGGTTCGCCGCGGCCCGCACCCTGGCCCGCCCGCGCATGGACGACATGCGCGCCTCGCGGAACTACAGCTTCAACGTCCAGAACAACAACGCCCTGGCTCGTCCCGATCAGAACTCGCCCTGGGGCGGCGGTGGCGGCAATCCGGACCTGCGGCCGACCCTGGCCAACGTCGTCGACGTGTCGTGGGAACGGTATTTCGCCAACCGTGGCGGCTATGTCTCGATCGCGGCCTTCTACAAGGATCTGGAGACCTTCGTCTTCAACAGAAGCCAGATCTTCGATTTCACTGGCTATCCGACCGGTGGCATCGTGCCCGTCATCAACCAGGGCGTCGTGTCGGCGCCGGACAACGGAGACGGCGGCTTCATTCAGGGCATCGAGTTCGCGCTGTCGACGCCGTTCGACATCTTCCATCCGGCCCTGGAAGGCTTCGGTGCCCAGTTCTCGATCTCCCAGACCGAGAGCGAGATCACGCCGGACGGGGTCAACACCACGCCCCTGCCAGGTCTGTCGGAAACCGTCGCCAACCTGACCGTCTACTATGAGAACGACGGCTGGCAACTGCGCGCCTCCAACCGCTACCGCTCCGACTTCCTGGGCGAGGTCGCCGGCTTCGGCAACGGGCGCACCCTGCGCTCGGTTGCCGAGGAAAGCGTCGTGGACGCCCAGATCGGATACGAGTTCCAGTCCGGCATCCTCGAAGGGGCCTCGGTCCTGTTCCAGGTCAACAACCTGACCGACGAGCCGTTCGTGACCTTCAACAACGGCGATGAGCGTCAGGTCATCGACTACCAGACCTATGGCCGGACCTTCCTGATCGGTCTCAACTATCGCTACTGATGACGCGGTTTGACCGGTTCTTTCGCCTCCCCCTGAAGGGCTGGGGACCGGTCGCCTCCTCCTGAGGCGAACCTGGCCGCGCGGAGCGATCCGCGCGGCCGCTTTTCGTTTCGGACTATGACTTTTGGTAACGGGCGCGGACGAAGCGTCTGGACGCCGACCCCGATCCGGGCGACCCATCCCATCCAAGCACTGACGGGCGGACAACGTCCGACGAGGAAAGAGGCCATCCCATGACGACCGTCACCGACGCCGCTCCGCCCCGAGGCACGGGCCTGGCCTTCGCCTATGTGACCACCCTGTTCTTCGCTTGGGGCTTCGTCACCTCGTTGATCGGGCCGCTGATCGCGGCGGTGCGACGCGTGTTCGAGTTGAGCTACGCCGAGGCGACGCTGACGACCTTCGCCTGGTTCATCGCCTACGGCATCGCCTCCATTCCGGCCGCCGCCCTGCTGTCGCGGCTGGGCTACAGCCGGGCGATCATCTTCGCGCTGGTGACCATGGTGGCGGGCTGCCTGATCGTGCCGATCGCCACCCTCGTGGACTGGTATCCGGGCGTGCTGATCGCCCTGTTCGTCATCGCCTCGGGCGTGACCCTGCTTCAGGTCGGGGCCAACCCCCTGGTCGCGGCCCTGGGCGCGCAGAAGAGCTCGCACGCGCGGCTGAACTTCTCGCAGTTCTTCAACTCGCTCGGCACGACGCTGGGGCCGCTGCTGGCGGCGCCGATCCTGCTGACCGGGGGCGTGTTCGCCGCCGACGCGGTGATCACCGACCCGGCGACCCGGGCCGAATCCCTGCGAAGCATCGACATCGCCTTCCTGGCCGTGGGCCTGTTCTTCGCCGTCGTGGCCGGCTTCATCTTTTCGGCGCGGAAGACCATCAACGCCGCCGCCCCGGTGCCGACGGCCGAGGACCGGATGTCGCCGCTGGTGGCGCTGAAGTCGCCGTGGGCGGTGTTCGGAGCCCTGGCTATCTTCTTTTACGTGGGTTCGGAGGTGACGATCGGCGATCTGCTGACCAACTTCCTGCACAGCCCAGAGATCCTGGACATCCCGCTGGCGACGGCCGGCAGCATGGTCGCCTGGTACTGGGGCGGAGCGATGGTGGGTCGTCTGGTCGGTGGCCTGCTGATGCTCACCAAGATCCCCGCCAGCCGCATCCTGATCGTCAACACCCTGGTCGCGGCGATCCTGTGCCTGGTGGTGACCCAGACGAGCGGAACGACGGCCGCCTATGCCGCCATCGCCATTGGCTTCTTCAACTCGATCATGTTCCCGACCATCTTCACCCTGACCCTGGAGCGGTCGACGGCCCCCGTTCCGGCAACGTCGGGCCTCTTGGTCTTCGGCATCATCGGTGGGGCGATCCTGCCTCTGATCGGCGGACTCATCGGCGACAACGCGCCGACGCTGAACCCGGTCTTCTATGTTCCATTGGTGGGCTATGCGATCCTCGTCGCTTTCGCCGTCTTCGCCTCGCGCGCCCGGACCCGCACGATCGTCGCAGCGGGGGGCCCTGGCGGACACTGATCTGTCATCGGATCAAGCCATCGGCGGGCTGACAGAAGGCGCGGCGCGCTGTAAGCGGTTACACTCCATCGCAGGAGGTCCGCGAATTCGTGTCGAGCATCACATCCCGTCGCAGCGTCCTGTTCGGCGCAGGGGCCTTGGGCGCTAGCATGGTCATGACCGCCGGCCCATCCGCCTCGCAGGCTCCTTCCCGTGCTCGCCGCGTCGATGACCTGATCGCGCGCATGACCCTGACCGAAAAGGCAGGGCAACTGAACCTGCTGGGCGACCCGTTCCGCTTCCGCCCCCAGAACGTGAATCCTCTGGACGGCCAGGGCGACCCCTCGCGGATCACGGCCATGATCCGCGAGGGCAAGGTCGGCAATCTGTTCAACGGCATCGGCGCCGACGCGGGCCGCCGCATCCAGCGCATCGCCGTCGAAGAGAGCCGGCTGGGAATTCCGCTGCTGTTCGCGGCCGACATCATCCACGGCCTGAAGACGGTCTTTCCCGTCCCGCTGGCCGAAGCCGCGGCCTTCGATCCGGACCTGGCCTACCGCACCGCGCGGGCGGCGGCCCTGGAAGGCGCGGCGTCCGCCGTTCACCAGACCTATGCCCCCATGGTCGATGTCGCGCGCGACCAGCGCTGGGGCCGCGTGGTCGAGGGCGCCGGCGAGGACGTCTGGTTGAACGAGGTGCTGGCCGCTGCCCGCGTGAGGGGTTTTCAGGGCGAGCGGGGCCTGGCCGATCGTGACGCCCTGCTGGCCACGCCCAAGCATTTCGCCGCCTATTCCGCCGCGGCCGGGGGAATGGACTACAACACGACCGACATGTCGGATCCGACATTGCGGGGCATCTATCTGCCGCCGTTCGAGGCCGCCTTCGAGGCCGGGGCCTTGTCGGTGATGAGCGGTTTCAATGACCTGAACGGCGTGCCCGCCAGCGGCAATCCCTATCTGCTGACCCAGATCCTGCGCGACGAGTGGGGCTTCACCGGCTTCGTGGTCTCGGACTACACCTCCGAACAGGAACTGATCGCTCACGGCTTCGCGGCGGACGGGCGTGATGCAGCGCGCATCGCCCTGATGGCCGGGATCGACATGTCGATGGTCTCGGGGCTGTTCCTGGAGCACATCCCGGGGCTGGTCGAGGCTGGCGAGGTCCCGGTGGCCCGCGTGGATCAGGCCGTCCGTCGGGTGCTGATGACCAAGGCGGCGCTGGGCCTGTTCGACGACCCCTATCGTGGCTGCGACCCGGAGCGCGAGCGTCTGGTGGTGGGCTCGCGCGAGCATCGCGATCTGGCCCGCGAGGCCGGGGTCAAGTCGATCGTCCTCCTGAAGAACGAGGGCGGCGTTCTGCCGCTGAAGCCCGCCGGCCAGCGCATCGCCCTGATCGGGCCGTTCGCCGACGATCTGGATGTGTTCGGACCCTGGACCATCTGGGGCGACGAAAGCCGTCGCGTCTCGCTGGCGGCCGGGTTCCGCGCGGCCATGAGCGATCCCGCGCTGCTGACGGTGGCCAAGGGAGCGGATGTCGAGGTCGCGCTGGACGGCGGAATCGAAGCGGCGGTCGCCGCGGCGCGCGCCGCCGACGTGATCGTCCTGGCTCTGGGCGAGAGCAGCCGCATGTCGGGCGAGGCCCAGTCCCGCACCGAGATCGATGTGCCGGGCCCACAGCGTGCGTTGGCCGAGGCCGTCGCCTCTCTGGGAAAGCCGATGGTGGTTCTGCTGCGCAACGGCCGGGCGCTGGAACTGTCGGGCGCGGTCAAGAACGCCGATGCCATCCTGGTCACCTGGTTCCTCGGCGGGGAGATGGGGCATGCGGTGGCCGACGTCGTTTTCGGCGAGGTGTCGCCGTCGGGTCGCCTGCCGGTCAGCTTCCCGCATCGCTCGGGCCAGCAGCCCTTCAGCTACGATCACAAGACCACGGGGCGTCCCGCCGACAACAGCCTCGCGACTCAGGAGTATGTCGCCCGCTATCGCGAGACGACCAACACCGCCCTCTATCCGTTCGGTCACGGCCTGACCTACGGCGGCGTGACCTATGGGGGCGTGACGCCGTCCCGATCGACCCTGCCCTGGGATGGCGAGGTCACCCTGTCGGTTGAGGTCACCAACGACGGGGATCGACCGATCGAGGAGACGGTCCAGCTGTACATCCACGATCGGGTCGCAAGCCTGACCCAGCCCGGTCGTCGCCTGCGCGATGTCCGCAAGGTTTCGCTGGGGGCCGGCGAGATGAAGACCGTGACATTCATCCTCCGTCGTTCCCAGTTGGAGTTCATCGGAGCGGCCGGTAAACCGACCGTCGAGCCGGGGGCGTTCCATGTCTGGCTGACGTCGTCGGCCCAGGCGGGGGAACCCGCGACTGTGGAGTTGGCGGCCCCGGCTTGAACCCGCGGCCGGGAGCGTCGATTAGAACGGAATGTTCTCGCGCCTGTTCAGCAAGACCAAGCCCCTGCCTTCGGCGCGAACGCCGGAGGACTGCATCGTCTGGGCGGTGGGCGATATCCATGGCCGGTCGGACCTATCGAGGCCCCTGATCTCGGCGGTCCGAGCCGATCTCGTCGCCGGCCGGGCATCGAGGAAGGTCATCGTCTTCCTGGGTGACCATGTGGACCGAGGTCCGGACTCGCGCGGCGTGCTGGACCAGATCGTCGAGGCGGTGAGCGACGCCCGACTGGAGGTCCATTGCCTGCGGGGCAATCACGAGGAGCGCCTTGAGGCCTTTCTGGATCAGCCCGATCTGGGGCCCAGCTGGTGCGATTATGGCGGGCGCGAGGCTCTGATGAGCTACGGCGTCGTGCCGCCGGTGATGAAGGGCGATGTCGAGGGATGGGCAGCGGCCTCCGTCGCCCTGGGCGAGGCCTTGCCGGACAGCCACAGGCGGCTGCTGCGCGGTCAGGCTTACAGCCTATCCATCGGAGACTACTTCTTCGCCCACGCCGGGGCGCGGCCCGGCGTGCCGCTGGAAGCCCAGTCCCCTGAGGATCTGATGTGGATCCGCCAAGCCTTTCTGGATCACCCCGCGCCCTTCGAACAGGTCGTGGTCCACGGCCACACGCCCAGTGAGACCGTGGTCTGGGATGGACGCCGGATCGGTGTCGATAGCGGAGCCTATGCCACAAACGTCCTGTCGGCCGTGCGGCTGGAGGGTGATGCCCGGGCCGTGCTTCAGGCGGCGGGGCGCGGCGAGCGGGTGAAGCTGTCGACCTCGGCGCTCGCGGGCTGAGCGCCCATCCGGGCCCCGATCGCGGCGACGATGTCCCGCGCGATCAGGCCCGACAGGCTCCACGGCTCGACCAGATAGCGGCGGGCCAGGCGTTTGGGATCGTGGATCAGGCGGAACGCCCATTCGATGCCCATCCGACCCATCCAGCGCGGAGCTGCTTCCTGGGCCCCGGCCTCATAGTCGAAGGCGGCGCCGACCGAGAAGACGACGCAGTCGGGCAGGGCGTCGAGCGTGTCGAGGATCCACAGCTCCTGGCGTGGCATGCCCATGCCGACGAACAGGATGTGTGGCTGGAAGTCTCGGACCTGTTCGACCACGGCCGCGCTTTCGGCCGAGCCGGGGGAGGCGTCGAAATACCCGTCGCGCACGCGGAGATCGACCCTGGGGTGGGCTTGGCTGAGCCGGTCGCGGGCCGTCTCGACCACGCCGGGCGCGCCGCCGACATACATGACGCGCCAGCCCCCTCGGTTGGCCAGGCTCCAGAAATGCTCGCGCCAGTCCAGATAGGTGCAGCGATGAAACGCCCGCCCCTGCAGGCCCAGCGCCTTTGCGAAGTGGATCAGGGGCGTGGAATCCACCTCGACCAGGTCGGCGCGGTCGAAGAAGGCCTGAAGCGAAGGGTGCTTTCGCAGCAGGGCCAGGGAGTTGAGGTTGTGGTTGGCCACCAGGGCCTTGCGACCTTCCGCGACCCAGGTCTCGACATGATGCAGGACTTCTTCGGGGCGCACCAGATCGACCGTCTGGCCCAGCAGCCGCACGCGCTCGCGCGACCGACGGGCCCTTCGGAAGGGGGCGCGGCCGGACCGGCGACGGTCGCCGCCGAGATCGGCGCGGGACAGGGCGGGCGAGACGTCGGCCATGGCCCACACTGCCCCGGCCGCTCTCAAGGTCCGGTAATCGAACAGGCTTAACGATCGCAGCGGCCGCTCATTTGATGGGTTGCGAAGCCGTCGGGCTGGGCTATGGCTGCGCTCCGCTGTCGGAACGGAAGGGGCCCTCGCATGCGCGTCACCATGATTGGCACGGGGTACGTGGGCCTGGTGTCCGGCGCCTGTTTCGCCGACTTCGGCCACGACGTAGTCTGCGTCGACAAGGATCCCGGCAAGATCGAGCGGCTGAACCGGGGCGAGATCCCGATCTTCGAGCCGGGCCTGGATCAGCTGGTCGCCGACAATGTGCGCGCCGGGCGACTGTCGTTCGCGGTGGACGGGGCCGAGGCGATCCGGAACGCCGAGATCGTCTTCATCGCCGTCGGCACGCCGACGCGGCGCGGCGACGGCCATGCCGACCTGTCCTACGTCTATGCCGCCGCCGAGGAGATCGCAGGCCTGATCGACGGCTTCACCGTGATCGTGACCAAGTCGACCGTCCCTGTCGGGACCGGCGACGAGGTCGAGGCGATCATGCGCCGCGCCAATCCCGACGCCCAGTTCGCCGTGGTGTCGAACCCCGAGTTCCTGCGCGAGGGCGCGGCCATCGAGGACTTCAAACGCCCGGACCGGGTCATCATCGGCGTCGAGGACGAGCGCGCCAAGGCGGTGATGGCGGAACTGTATCGACCACTGAGCCTGAACGAGTTCCCGGTGGTCTACACCTCGCGGCGGACGTCCGAGCTGATCAAATACGCGGGCAACGGCTTCCTTGCGATGAAGATCACCTTCATCAACGAGATCGCTGACCTGTGCGAAAAGGTCGGGGCCGATGTGCAGCAGGTGGCCAAGGGCATCGGGCTGGACGGCCGGATCGGGTCCAAGTTCCTGAACCCGGGTCCGGGCTATGGCGGCTCGTGCTTTCCCAAGGACACCCTGGCCCTGGTCCGCACGGCCCAGCAGTATGACGCCCCCATCCGGCTGATCGAGACGACGGTCGAGGTCAATGACGCGCGCAAGTTGCGGATGGCCGAGAAGATCCGCGTCGCCATGGGCGGCGACGTCTCCGGCAAGACGGTCGCCATCCTGGGTCTGACGTTCAAGCCGAACACCGACGACATGCGCGACAGCCCCAGCCTGGCCATCATTCCGGCGCTGCAGGCCATGGGCGCGACCGTGCGCGCGTTCGATCCGGAAGGCATGGCCGAGGCGCGACATCTGCTGCAGAACGTCGTCTTCACGGACGGAGCCTATCAGGCCGCCGAGGGCGCGGACGCCCTGGTGATCCTGACCGAATGGGATCAGTTCCGCGCCCTGGATCTGCGTCGCATGAAGGAACTGATGAACCGGGCCCTGATGGTCGATCTGAGGAATGTTTACCGCCCGCAGGAGGCCCAGGGCGACGGCTTCGACTACGTCGGCGTCGGCAAGCCGTGACGGTCGACCCCGTCCTCGTCACCGGGGCGGCCGGCTTCGTCGGAATGCATGTGGCCGAGCGGCTGCTGGCGCGGGGCGAGCGGGTCATCGGAATCGACGACTTCAACGCCTATTACGACCCAGTCCTGAAGACGCTGCGGGCCGATCGGTTGGGCGCGCACCCGGCGTTTCGCATGGTCCGGGCCGACATCGCCGACGCCCCCGCCTTGGCCTCGCTGGTAAAGAACGAGGGTGTGCAACGGGTCGTTCATCTGGCCGCCCAGGCGGGTGTGCGCTACTCGATCGAGAACCCCTTCGCCTATGAGCGGTCGAACCTGACCGGGCATCTGTCGGTGCTTGAGGCCTGCCGCCACGGCGGGGTCGAGCATCTGGTCTATGCCTCGTCCAGCTCGGTCTATGGCGACCGGCCGCTGGCGGGACAGGGGTTCCGGGAGGATGATCCGGCGGTCAGCCCGGTGTCGCTTTATGCCGCCACCAAGCGATCGTGCGAGCTGTTGAGCCAGAGCTACGCCGCTCTCTACGGTTTTCCGCAATCGGGTCTGCGCTTCTTCACCGTCTACGGGCCGATGGGGCGGCCGGACATGGCCTATTTCGGCTTCACCGAGGCGATCATGGCGAGGCGTCCGATCGAGGTCTATGGCGAAGGCCGGATGGCGCGGGATTTCACCTATGTGGACGACATCGTGGATGGCGTCATCGGCGTTCTGGACCGGCCGCCAGCGTTGGGCGGGCACGAGATCTACAACATAGGCGACAGCGCCCCCGTCGGCCTGATGGAGATGATCGGGACGCTGGAGAGGGCGCTGGGGCGCGAGGCGGTCAAGATCATGCGCCCCATGCAGCCGGGCGACGTCACGGCGACGTATGCCGACGTGTCCAAGCTGAACGCCCTGACCGGCTATGCGCCGCGGGTCGCCCTGGCGGAGGGCCTCGGCCGCTTCGTCGACTGGTGGAAGGGCTGGCGAGGGCTCTAGCGTCTGTCAGCTTCCGTAAGGACGCGAACACTCCCGCATCGGATGAGCGGTGGTATACGGGCGCTTCGCCATCGCGAGGTGCGTCGGCGATTCGCTCGGGGGGGCGACCATGCCGGACCAAGTCACTGTCACCACCAACACGTCATGGTTCAGCCGGATCGGCTCTGCCTTCGGCGGCGTGATCGTCGGAATCGTGATGATCTTCGCCTGCGTGTGGGGTCTGGCCTGGAACGAGGGCAATGCGGTCAAGGTGGCGCGGGGCCTGACCGAGGGCGCGGGCGTCGTCATCACCGTCGAGCCGTCGCCCATCGTGGCCTCGAACGACCAGGCCCTGGTCCATGTCGTCGGCGAGGTCGCCGTCACCGCCCCGATCGTCGATCCGGAGTTCGGTGTCACCGCCACGGGCGTGCGCCTGGATCGCCAGGTCGAGATGTACCAGTGGCAGGAGGAGTCGAAGTCCGAGACCCGCACCAAGCTAGGTGGCGGCGAGGAGACGGTGACCACCTACACCTATTCCCGGGTCTGGTCGGGCAGCGCGATCGACTCCAGCGGTTTCCAGTCCCCGGCGGGTCACGAGAACCCCGAGATGACGATCGAAGGCACGACGGTCTTCGCCGAGGACGCCACCCTGGGGGATTTCCAGTTGGACGAGACCGTCCTCAGCCAGATGGACGGGGCGCAAGCCCTGTCCCTGGGGGCCGAGCCGGCCGAGGCGATCCAGTCGGCCGCCGGCCAGGGGCGGACCCTGACCGTGGCCCAGAACCGCATCTATCTGGGCGAGAACCCTCAGGTCCCGGCCATCGGCGACACCCGTATCTCCTATCAGGTCACCCCCGCCGCCGAGACCAGCGTCGTGGCGCGCCAGAACGGCGACGGCTTCCTGCCGTACCGCGCGCGCAACGGCTCGGAGTTCCTGCTGGTCGCATCGGGCGACGTGCCGGCCGCCGACATGTTCCAGGGAGCCCAGGACGCCAACAATCTGATCGCCTGGCTCATCCGGGGCGCGGGGATCGTGTTTCTGATGGTCGGGTTCGGACTGATCCTGGCACCGTTCGGCGTTCTCGCAGATGTCCTGCCGCTGGCCGGAACCATCGTGCGCATGGGCACCGGACTGATCGGCTTCGTGCTCGGCCTGACCGTCGGCACGGTGACGATCGCCCTTGCGTGGCTGGCCTTCCGCCCGATCACGACGGCGATCATCCTGGCGGTCGGTGGAGGCATCGCCTTCGCGGTCTGGAGACTGGGTCGGGGGCGGGCGAAGAAGAAGCTGGCGGCAGAGGTCGCGGCCGCTCCGGCGGCCTGACCGGCGGGCGGGTCAGCGATCGCGGACGGCGATCTCCGCCGGCCGCTGTCGCTCCAGCCACCACAGACCGCCCAGGATAACGATCAGCCCCAGGAACCACGGCCAGGGCGAGCCGGGCCCTTCGCGCGACCCGCTGCCGGCTTCGGTCGCCCGCAGGCTCGCCGCCAGATCCGAGGTCGCCTGGCGTCGCTCGGCCGCGATTAGCGATGGCGTCGCCTCGGCTGGGTGAACATAGACGACGCTCTCGCCCCGGTCGCCCGTGCTGACGGTGTGCCAGCCGCTGAGGGTGGGCCAGAAGGCGGCGCAGGGGCCGGGGCCGGCGCGCGGATCGACGACGGGCGTGGTCCGGCGGCCGTCCGGAGCGATGACCTGGCTGCCCTCGATCACGCCGCACAGGGTCGCGCGTTCACCGGCGCGGGCGACTCCGCGAAGGGCAGCGCCGTCCTCGCCTTCGGGTCGGCCCAGCGTCCCGAACATCCGGCTCCACAGTTCGCCATAGCGGTCGCCCTGTCCGGTCAGCACCAGGCCGTAGCTGTCGGCCACGACCCAGACGCCCACCCGACCCCCGGCATAGGGCCGCCAGGTCGCCAGGGCCACCCCGTCCGCATCGGTCAGCAGGGTGACGGCGTCGGCTCCGCCGTGCCGGAAATCGCGGCGCGTCAGTTCCAGTGCGGCCGTGGTGTCCTCGTTTGCGCCCCCGGCCGACGACGGAGCCGGTGGGCTGCCCGGCTCCGCGCCCTCCAAGATCAGCGGGCGAGTGTTTTCACCGCCGCTGAGAGAGGCACCGAGGGCCGCCCAGTCGCGGCGGGTGGCGTCGGACAGCGGGCCGGTCGGTCGCAGCAACAGGCCCATGCCGCCGGCGACGGCCGCGCGGACGGCGCCGCGCTCTCCGGCCGACAGGGTCTCCCATCGTCGCTCATCGATCACCAGCAGGTCGATTTCAGAAAGGCTGTCGGCGGTCACCGGCGCAGGCGCGGCGGTCAGGGTGACGCCGGCCCCGAGCGAAAGCTGCACCGACAGGTCGATGCCCGCCTCCTCGGCCCAGCGGCGCAGGAAGCGCGTCTCCGGACCCGGTGCCCCCGCGAGGACTTGGACGCGAGGCGCGGGCTGGTCGCGCACCTCGACGGGAACTTCGATGCGCTCGATGACCTCGCCCTGGGCGTCCTTCACCCGAAGTTCGAACAGGGCCAGACCGGCTGCACGCGCCGCTCCGGACAGGGCGAAGCGCCCCCCGCTTGTGACCGGCGTCCGCGCGACGACAGTGTCCGCCGGATCGACAAGTTCCACTGTCCCGCTCGTGACGGCTCCCACGCCACCCGAGACGACAAAAGCCGATCCGGGGGCGACGGGCCTGGGCAGGCTTAGGGCGGTGAGTCCGCGCGGTGGAGCCGGAGGCGCGACATAGTCCAGGGGGCGATCGATCGCCCCCTGGTCACGGCCGGTCAGGCCCTCGCCGAGGATCTGCACCGTCCGCACCTCTGGATGGCGACGGAGCGCCGTGGCCAGGTCCGGCACGCGCTCGGCCGGACCGTCCTGTGGCCCCTCGGGAAGGGTGACGAGGATGTCTCCGGCTTCCTGCGCAGGGTCTGCGCTGGCCCCGGCGGTCAGGGCCACGAGACGTCCGCTGCGAAGACCCACATCGGGTGGAGCGAGCGTCAGATACAGCAGAGCCGCCGCTGCGATGTTCAAGGCGACCAGGGCCGGGAAGCGCCAGGTCGGCTCTCGTGCCGCCACCGGTGCCGCACGCCACCATAGCGCCAGACGAACCAGGGCGACGACAGTTCCGATCGCGATCGCGACCAATAGCCAGGTCGTCGAAGGCGCGCTCATCGCAGGGCCTCCAGGTAGCGACGTCCCCGCGTGGGCGGGGTCGCGCGGCGCTGGATGGCGGCGGGCGGGCGCTCGATGGCGGCCCAGAGCAGGCCCCGAAGGCGGCGGCGGCAGTCGGCGCAGGCGGGCTCGGCCCGCACCGTGTCGATGGCGGCGGTCAGGGCCAGGGGGTCGGCGATCCGTCCGGTATTCTGGCGCACCCAGCGGTCCAGGGCGGAGAGGTCCAGGCGCGATCCCGGACGACCGGGCCGGTCCTCAAGCGCGCGCCAGGCGGCGACGGCGGGGCTCTCGGGGCCACGTTCGGGAGCGTGGGCGAGGGATCCGGCGACGATGTCGTCCCGGTCGCCGGTCAGGCGCCGGCTCATATCGACCGGCGGCAGGTCCGACCCGACGCGGCGCAGGAAGATGCGCGTCGCCTGCTGCGCCTCCTTCAGCAGATCCAGCGCCCGATAGGCGTGGGGCAGGGCGGCGTCCGGTTCGCCCAGCCTCAGCGACCGCTCCGAGGCCCACATCGCGTCCAGGGCCTGGGACAGGGTCGAACGCGTGTCCGGGTCGAACAGGGTCGCGGCATCGCCCTGATCATGGGCATGGCCGTATTCGTTCAGCACATCGACCGCCGAGCCGAAGAAGCCGCCGCCCTCCGGTGCCGGGCCATGGTCGTGGCCGTCGTCATGGCTGTGGCCGGCTTCAAGCTCCGGCGGGGGAGCCGGGGTGGCGGCGCGGGGACGCGGGGCGTCGTTGGTCGGCAAAGGCGGGGCCGCGGGCCGGGCCGGGGCGTCGCTGGTCGGCAGGGTCAGAGCTCCTGGCCCACCCTCGTTCTCGCCGCCCATGAACTGGCCATAGCGGTTCCTCAGCGACGCCTGGTCCGCGCCCAGCCCCGCCGAGCGCGATACGAAGGTCTCGCGATCCAGCCGCGCGCGCTGGGCGATCAGGGCCTCGGCGTCGATGATGATCTGGCGCTGGCTGCGGAAGTAGGCGGGCAGGACCGACTGGGCCATGCCGTCCAGGCCGTCCGCCAGTCCCAGGGACGACGGCCACCGCAGGATGACCGATGGCCCCTCGACCCGCTGCGCCCCGCGCGCGCGATTGTCGGTGGCGATCAGCTGGACGATCATGTCCGAGGCGGGCTCCATCCCCTCGGTGGCGAGGTCGAAGGTGACGGCGAAGCGGCGACGGCGGGCCTCACCCGTGCCGGCGATGGCTCGCGTCCGCTCGGTCACGATGACGTTCTCGCCCTCGCCCTTGGCCAGGGTTATGCGCAGGGTGCCGGAAGACAGGACTCCATAGTCGTCAGACGCCTCGAAGACGACGGTCCAGCGGGTCTGGCCGGGCGTGATCTGGACCAGCTGGCTGTCCGGCTCGACCAGTCGGACGGCGGGCGGGGCGTCGGCGACGACGTCGACCCGGGCCAGGCGCTGGCGGGTCAGTCCGGGGGCCTCGATGCGATAGAGGAAGGGCTGGCTTGCGATCCGGGCGGCGGTCCACGGCTCTCCGGCGCGCAGCAGCGGCAGGGGAGCGGCGTCAGGGAAGTACAGGGCGGCGGAGGCGGGCTGAGGCGACAGGCCGACGATCCATTCGACGCGCGATCCCTCGGGCACGCTGGCGTCGGCTTGCGTCTGCTCGCGGACGGGCAGGCCGGTATAGGCGGGCGGCGTGATGCGCAGGGTCAGGCCGGCCAAGACGGGCGGCCCGGCGGAGGCTTCGGTCCGGCCCGAGGCGAGCGGCGTGGCGTCGCTTCGGGCAACGGGCCAGACGAGCACGAGCAGGGTCAGCAGGGCGGCGACCCCCCAGGCGAGGGCGATGGAGCGGCGGGACCAGGCGGGGCGCAGGTCCAGCCGGCTTGCCTCGGGCAGGCGGGCCTCGAGCCGCCGCCGCTGCAGGGCCGGGAAGCCCGCGAGCCGCTGGGCGTCGGCGAACAGCAGGGCGGCGCTGTCCTCGAAGCCCGGCAGGCGCGCGTCGAGCGACCGCACCAGCCAGCCCTGATCCAGTCGCCGCGCGCGCCAGGCCCCGACGGCGACGATTATCGCGAGGCCGAGAACGACCAGGGGGACCGCACCGACGACGCCGAACAGCCGCCAGCCGATCGCACCGCCGAGCATGACGCCGGCAAGACCGACGGCGGCCGTGTCGGCCAGGATGCGCCACTGGGCCCGGCGCTGGGGTTCGATCAGCAGGGGCACGGCCGTCATGGCGCGGCGCCCCGGACACGCCGCGTCGCCAGCCACCGCTCTCCGGCGAAGACCAGGGCGATCAGCAGGGCGAGCCACGGCCGCAGGTCGAGTGGCGGCTGCTCATAGGGCGCGGCCCCCGTCAGAGGGGCGTGATCGGTGGCCGCGACGCGCATGGGGTCCGGCGCGGGGGCCAGAAGCCCGGCGAGGCGATCGGGGAAGTCGGGCTCCAGCAACTGGGGCATGGTCTCAGGCGTCAGGGCGCGGTCCAGCTGGATCACGCGCCCCTGACCGAGCCGACCGAGCGCGGCGATAGGAGCGCCCTCGGCATCGTTCCAGACCGGACGCGGCGCGATGTCCAGCGGCACCCGCGCTCCCTCGGCCAGCACGATCGTTCCGCCCCGCCGGACCCAGTCGACGATCTGTGCGGGCGGCGTGCCGGCGTCCAGCCAGATCAGGTGTCGTGCGCCACGAGGCAGGGGAACTGCCAGAGGCTCGGCGACGATGCCGGGCTCGGCGCCCGTCTCCACCCAGGCCGTGGCGGCGGCGCGGAAATAGCGGACGGCCGCCTCGCCGTCCGGGCCGAAGCGGACGGTCAGGGCGGGCGGGGCGGGGGCCGAGAGCTCGGTCTCGGCGACGGGCGTGGCGGTGCGCCAGCTGACCGGTCGTGAGAGGACCGGCCGCTGGGCGTCGGCGTCGTCCAGGAGCGGGGGGACCACGACCTCCAGCGGCGTGCCGGGGGCCAGCTCGGCGTCCAGCTGGCGGACGAGGCTGGTGGTGGTCCCGCCCGTCGTCGGAGCGGCCTGGCCGATCTCGGGGAAGCCGGGGGCCAGCCAGACCCGACGCGCGACTTCGGCCGTCTCGTAGGACGAACTGTCCAGCCCGGGCGCGACGGCCACGAGGGGCCGCCGGTCGGCCGCGCCCCACAGCACCGGCTGGGCCAGACCGACCGCGATAAGGGTGAGCAGCAACAGGCGGGCCGCTAGCAGCCACAGCTCGTCCAGCCTCAGTCGACGGCGGGGTTTGGGTCGTTCCTCCAGCCAAACCAGGGCGGCGAAGTCGATCGTGCGGCTCTCGGTCCGCCGCGCGATGTGGATCACCAGCGGGATCAGCACCGCCGCCAGGGCCGCCAGACCGGCCGGAAACAGCAGGGCCGGGCTCATCGCGCGCCCTCGACACGGAACAGGGCGCGGATCGGTTCGTCGGCGGGGCGATCGACGAAATGCTCGGCGTGGCGCACGCCGTGGGCGTCCAGCCGATCCGACAGAGCCTGCCGCGCCTGGGCGAAGCGGACGAGGAAGTCGCGGCGCAGCGCCGGGCCGTCGCCGACCAGCTGGGTGCCCGTCTCCGGATCGTTGAAGCGGTAGCCCTGTTCGAAGGGGAAGTCGCGTTCGTCGGCGGTCAGGACGCGGATCATGGCGACGTCGCGGCCGGACATGGCCAGCCGTTCGGCCGCCGCCACGCAGGCCGGGTCGAACCCGTCCGACAGTATGAGAATGAGGTCGTTGGGGCCGAACCGCTCGCCATAGACACCGACGTCCCGGTCCCAGAGCGCCACGCCGCCGGGCTTGATGGGGGCGAGTGTCAGCAGCACGCGGTCGCGCTGGCGGGCTCCGCCGCCCGGGGGCACGACCATCGGCCCGGTCGCCGTCTCGACCACCAGGCCGAAGCGGTCGCCCTGGTACAGGGCGATCTCAACGAGGGACGCGGCCAGCCGTCGCGCCGCGTCGAAGCGCGACCAGTTCGGCGTCTTCAGATCGGCCTGCCCCATGGAGGCGCTGGCGTCCAGCACGAGCCACAGGGTGACCGGGCTCTCGCGTTCGGCGTCGCGCACGAAGAAGCGGTCGGAACGTCCGTACAGCTTCCAGTCGATGCGGCGCAGGTCGTCGCCGCGCTCATAGGCCCGGTACTGGGCGAACTCCTGCGAGCCGCTGCGATTGCGGCTGGCGTGCTGGCCCGCGCTGGCCAGGACGGCGGCGCGGCGCGGTGTGATCGACAGGCGGCGAAGGCGCGTCCTGAGATCGGGAGGGAGGTCCAGCGGAGACATCGCCCCGCCTTCAGTCGGCCCCGGGGGCGGGGACGGCGTTCAGCAGGGCGGCGACCACGTCGTCGGGCGACTTGCGCTCCGCCTCGGCGGCGAAGGACAGCAGGATGCGGTGGCGCAGGACCGGCGCGGCGAGGGCCCGCACATCGTCCCGCGTCGCCGCCAGCCGCCCGTGGATCAGGGCCCGCGCCTTGGCCGCCAGCACCAGGGCCTGTCCGGCGCGGGGTCCTGCGCCCCACCGGACATAGTCGTTGATCGCCCTGGGGGCCTCGGTCGAGGGGCGCGTGGCGCGGATCAGGGTGGTGATCCAGCCCAGCAGGCCGTCTGACACATGGACCTGTCGGACCCACTGCTGCAGCACGACGACGTCGGCCCCGGTCATGACCTGGGGCACGGGCTTGAACCCACCGCCGGTGGTCTGGATCAGGATGTCGCGCTCCTCGGCCGCCGTCGGATAGCCGACCTGGATGTTCAGCAGAAACCGGTCCAGTTGAGCCTCTGGCAGCGGGTAGGTGCCGGCCTGCTCCAGCGGGTTCTGGGTCGCCAGGACGAAGAAGGGCTCCTCCAGCTTATGGGTGACGCCAGCGTAGCTGACGGTGTGTTCCTGCATGGCCTCCAGCAGGGCGGCCTGAGTCTTGGGCGGGGTGCGGTTCAGCTCGTCGGCGAGGAGCAGGTTGGTGAAGACCGGCCCGGGCTGGAAGCGGAAGCTGCGGCGGCCCGTGCCGTGATCCTCCTCCATCACCTCGGTGCCCAGGATGTCGGACGGCATCAGGTCGGGCGTGAACTGGACGCGGCGGAACTCCAGCGCCAGGGCCTGGCCCAGGGTTCGAACCAGCAGCGTCTTGCCCAGTCCCGGCACGCCCTCGATCAGACAGTGTCCTCCGGCCAGAAGGCCGACCAACAGTTGTTCGACCACGGCGTCCTGACCGACCACGGCCTGGCTGATGGCCTTCTTCAGCTCGGCCAGCTGGGCGAGTTTTGTCTTGATCTCGGCTTCGGTCGGGGAGGTCATGGGCGTCCGGGGGAGGCGGTCAGGCGGTCAGGGCGTAGATGACGATGTTGACGGCGAACCTGGTGTTGTCCTCGGCCAGGAAACGCTTGTTTCGCCAGTCGTAATCCCACTCGCAGCCGTAGTCCTTGTTGGAATAGAGGACGGCGATCCGGCCATCGATGACGATCGCCTTCAGGTAGTCGTGGACCAGGTCGTCGCCCCAGCCGTTCAGTTCGAAACTGGTCGCCGGGGGACCGTCTTCGAACTCGAAGAAGGCGGAATAGATGGGGTGGTCGTTGGGAATCTTGTCCAGCGCCCCCTCGCCGAACAGGGCCGCCATCTGCCGCTCGAAGGTGCGGGCGAACAGGCCGTCGATGTCGTGGTTGCAGTCGTCGACGAAGACGAAGCCGCCGTTCTCGACATAGGTGCGGAAGTTCCTCGCCTCGGCCTGGTTGAACTCCACCAGCTTGTGGCCGGCCATGTAGCAGAACGGGGCGGTCAGCATGGCGGGGTCCGCCAGATCGATTACCCGCTCCTCCGGATCGACGCGCAGGCTGGTATAGTCCACGAGCGACGTCAGGACGTTGGCGGGCATGCGCTCGTCCACGTCCCAGTTGCCCGAGGCGTATCGCAGCCGGGTGAACCAGAAGTCGTAGGTCGTCTGGGCCGCGGCTGGACCGGCAAACGATCCCGCGATGCTCGCACCAAGGAGACGCAGAACATCCGCTCGCGTCAAAGAGTTAGGCTCCCTCTTCATCCGCTCATCCCCGCGAACGCGGGGACCCAGTGCTTTGGGCGATCACAGGCCGAACATGCGCTGTGAAGGTCATCCGAAACGCCGTGCCTCACGAAAGGACTGGGTCCCCGCGTTCGCGGGGATGAGCGGAAAAAGGGAAGCGTCGATCACACGGCGTCGGAGAGGGAGGTGAAGGTGAAGTCCCTCAGGCGCATCGGCGGGATCATCATGGTCTGGCCGTCGCCGACCCGGACCGGGCGGCCCAGTTCATCGATGTTGTTGAGCATGATGACGGGCGACTCGTTGAAGCGGAAATTCTTCACCGGATACCGAAGCTCGCCGTTCTCGATGTAGAAGGTGCCGTCGCGCGTAAGGCCGGTCAGCAGTACCGTCTGCGGATCCACCATGCGGATGTACCAGGTGCGGCTGACCAGGATGCCGCGCTCGGTCTCGCGCACCAGATCGGATGTCGACTTGGTGCCGCCTGTCATGATGACGTTGCCGGGACCGGCGGTCGGCGTCTTGCCCTGACGCTGGGCCCAGTAGCGGCCATAGATCAGGTTGGTGACCTTGCCGTCCTCGACCCAGGAGATGCGATCGCGCGGCAGGCCGTCGCCGTCCCACGGCAGGGCGGGCACGTTCGGATCGGCCGGGTCGGAATAGACGTTGACGCGCGGGTCGAAGACCTGCTCGCCGATCTTGTTGCCGCCGCCCGCCCTGGACATGAAGCTGCGGCCTTCGTCGGCCGGGCGGGCGTTGAAGAAGTTGAACATGAAGCTGATCAGACCGGCGGCCGCCGCCGGTTCCAGGATCACCGTGTATTTGCCGGGCTCCAGCGCCTGGGCATCGGCCGAGGCCGCCGCCTTGCGCATGGCGATCTCAATGTCCTCGGAGGCGTTGAAGTTCGAGATGTCCTGGACGTTCTTGGCCACCCAGCCCGAGCCGCGCCCATCCTCGGTGCGGACCGTGCAGGTGTAGTCGGCCTCGGTCGAGGTCTGGTAGGCGAAGTTGCCGTTGGAGTTGGCGGAGGCGAAGAAGCTCTGGCCGTCCTGCAGGAAGCCGGCCGCGATCAGGTTCTGCGCCTTGCAGGGCTCGATCGAGGCGCGGGCCACCTCGGCGCGTTGCTGGGGCGTGATGTCCGCCGTCGCCTGGCTGAAGGTCTGGGTCGGGCGATAGGTCTGACGCTCGACCGCCGGCATGAACTCGGGGTTCTCGGGCGCGAGACGGGCCAGGTCCTCGGCCCGGCGCACGACGCGCGCCAGCGCCTCATCGCTGAACTCGTTGATCGAGGCGGTGCCGACGCGCCGTCCGAACGCCACCTGGACGCCCAGGTCGGTGTTGGAGATCACGCCCGAGGTCGAGACGTTGTTCAGGGCGAAACGGATGTTGCCTTCGACGCTGCCCGTCAGGGTGGCGGTGCATTCGTCGGCGGTCGACAGGGCGATCACCTTGTCGAGAATGGCCTTGGCTTCGGCTTCGGTCATCATGCTCATGGGATTGTCTTTCCGATCCGATCAGCCGAGCGAGCGCGCGGTGTTGATGACGTTGATCCCGTCGAAACGGGTGGTCGAGGAGCCGTGGCTGACCGCCGAGACCTGGGACGGTTGTCCCTTGCCGTCGAAGAAGGAGCCGAACAGCCGGTAGTCGCTCTCGTCGCAGATGGCCGAGCAGGCGGCCCAGAACTCTGGCGTGCGCATCTGATAGGCGACGTCTTCCAGCGGCTGGGTGATCTCGCCGTTCTTGACCTCGTAGAACAGGGTCCCGCCGAACTGGGCGTTGTAGCGTTGCTGGTCGATCGAGAACGACCCGCGACCCAGGATGTAGATGCCGTTCTCGACGTTGGAGATCATGTTCGCGGCCGTCATCGGCGTCCGGCCGGGTTCAAGCGAGACGTTGGGCATGCGCTGGAACTGAACCGTCGACCAGCTGTCGGCGTAGGAGCAACCGTCCGACGCCGTCTTGCCCAGGATATGGGCCTGGTCGCGCGTGCACTGGTAATCGACCAGGATGCCCCGATCCACCAGCGGCCAGCGCTTGGTGGCCACGCCTTCGTCGTCGTAGCCGACGGCGCCCAGGCTGCCGACCTGGGTCTTGTCGGCGAACAGATTGACGATCTCGGAGCCGTACTGGAAGCGGTCGCGGCGCTTGTCGAGCGTGGCGAAGGATGTGCCCGCGTAGTTCGCCTCGTAGCCCAGCACCCGGTCCAGCTCGAGCGGGTGGCCGACCGATTCGTGGATGGTCAGGCCCAGGTGGTTGGGGTCGAGGATCAGGTCGTATCGGCCCGGTTCGACCGACTTGGCCGACAGCTTCTCGCGCGCCTGGCGGGCGGCGGCCTCGGCGTCCTCGCGCATGTCATAGGACATGCCGTAGCTGATGATGCCACCGGGACCGTTCAGCTTGTCGGCGGCGTTGCCGTCCAGATACTCGTAGCCGAGGCCCATCGGGGCCGACAGGCCTTCGCGGCTGCGGAACTTGCCGGTGGACATATCTACGGCCGTGACCGTGAACGGGGCCCAGATGCGGTGGACGTCCTGGTCGATGTAGGAGCCGTCGGTCGAGGCGAAATACTTCTGCTCGTTGACCAGGAACAGCTGCGAGTTGACGAAGTTGGCCCCGGCCGCCTGGGCCGCCGCATTGACGCCCAGCAGCAGTTCGACCTTTTCGGCGATCGGCACTTCCATGGCGTTGCGACGGATCGGGGTGCGGTAGCTGACCTCTCCGACGCCCGGCGTGGGGGCCAGCTGGACGGCCTGCGTCTGGTTGACCGCATTGGCGCGGGCGATGGCGACGGCCAGACGCGCGGCCTCGGCCACCGCTTCGGGCGTCATGGTGTTGGTGGCCGAGAAGCCCCATGCCCCATCGGCGATGACCCGAACGCCCACGCCGACGGATTCGGTGTTGACGACGTTCTGGACGTTGGCTTCGCGCGTGATGACGAACTGGCGCAGGTAGCGGCCGACACGCACGTCGGCGTAGCTGGCCCCGGCACCGGTCGCGGCGCTCATGCCCGCGTCGGCCAGCCGCTTCTTGACGGCGATGTCGATGGTCTCGACCAGCTGGCTGGCGGCGATGGCCCGACCGGCGAAGCCCGGCAGCAGCACGCCGCCCGCCCCGATACCGCAGGCCGCTAGGAACGAACGTCTATCCAAGGCTTCCTCCTCCGCCGGCGATCCGAGCGAACGGACGCCTCACTGCGCGACGGACACCCCCCGCGCGACCTGGAACGCATCCTTACCGGGGGAAGAGCGGACGTAAACCGCCCGCATCATTACATTCTCGACACCTTGGCGTCGTCTCGTTGTGACGAGGCGACGATCAGCCGGCCGCCGGCGGCTCCGTATGCACCGGCGCGGGGCGTTGCGGACGCAGGCGGAAGGCCAGAGCCAGGGCACCGCCCAGAACGATCAGGGAGGCGATGATCGCCCCGCTCGAGAGAGCGACGTTGCCCTTGTCCTGTTCGGCCACGAACACGCCCAGCAGACCCCAGGCGACCGGCAACGGATAGGCCAGCAGCCGTGTCCGCCAGGTCACGAACAAGGCGAAGGCGCTGACGCCCGCCACGGCCAGAAGGGCCCAGGCCGTGGGGGCGAGAGATGGCGGAAGGTCGCCGTTGCCGGTCGCGACGGTCAGAAGGTTCACCGGCGAGGCGACGGTCAACCATCCCGCCAAGGCTCCCAGAGGCCACGCCACCAGCCAGCGGTCGCGGTCCCACCGGGGTAGATCGCGGATCATGCGGGCATTCACCAGCAGCGGGATGACCAGCACGCTCAGCGACCCGAAGATCAGCACGATGGTCGCCAGCTCCGCGTCCCAGGCGGCGGCGAGGATCCACCAGCCGATGCCGAGCAAGGCCAGCACCGAGGGCCAGCCGAAGCGGCGGATCACGTCACTCTCGCCCGTCTGGGGCAGGACCTGGCGCACGGCGTAGGCGATCAGGCCGAGGTAGATCGGGCCCCAGATGGCGAAGGCCCAGCCGACCACCCGCAGGGTCGCGTCGCTGTCGGCCGAGAACTCCGCCGGCGTCTGGCCGATGCCGGCGAACTGCTGCAGCTGTCCGGCGATGACGGCGAAAGCGACGGAGGCCAGGACCACCAGGCGACGGGTCTTCTGGGCGGAGGTCGGTCGGACGATGGAGGACATGGGCGTCTTTCCGTAGCGGCGTTCAGGTCCGACACTACGCGCCATTGCGGCAAAGGTTCAGCGCCGATTGACCGCGTCGCGCCCCTGCGACGATCAGGCCGCCGCGTAGATCGACCGGAACAGGGTCGCGCCATCCGCCGAGCCCAGTTCGGCCTCGAAGGCGCGGTCCGGGTGGGGCATCATGCCCAGGACATTGCCCCGCGCGTTCTGAATGCCGGCGATGTTCGCCACCGAGCCGTTGGGATTGTCGACATAACGGAAGACGACCTGGCCTTCGCCCTCGATCCGGGCGAGCGTCTCGGCGTCGGCGAAATAGTTTCCGTCGCCATTGCCCTGGGTCATGACGACCTCCCGCTGGCCCTGATAGCCGGCGGTGAAGCGGGTCTGGGCGTTCGTGACCTCCAGGCTGATCGGCTTGCAGACGTATTTCAGCCCGGCGTTCCGCAGAAGGGCACCCGGCAGCATTCCGGCCTCGCACAGGATCTGGAAGCCGTTGCAGATGCCGACCACGGCGACGCCGTCGTCCGCCGCCTTCTTCACGGCCTGCATCACCGGCGACTGCGCCGCCATGGCTCCGCAACGCAGGTAGTCGCCGTAGGAGAAGCCCCCCGGAAGCACGATGAGATCGAGGCCGGAGGGAAGCTCGCTCTCCTGATGCCAGACCATCTCCACCCGCTCGTGGGTGGAGCGTTCGATGGCGACCTTGCAGTCGCGGTCGCAGTTGGAACCGGGGAAGACGATGACGGCGGCGCTCATGGCGCGGGCGTTTAGCAGGGTTCTCCCGCGATGTCAGGGGCGGGCACCCTCCGGCGTCTCGCTGCGAACCTGGGCCAGGAATTCGGTCATGACGGCGACGCGCTCCGGAGCCATCCGACGGGCGGCTTCGGTTCTCAGGCGGGGTGGAATTGCGGTGGCAAAGGTTTCGAGCGTCCGCAGGGCGCGGTCGTAGTCGTCGCCTTCTCCGGTCGCGGCCAGCAGCCGCGCCGTACCGAGGGCACCGAGGAAATCCAGGGCGTCTGCGTCGTGCAGGACGACGGCCTCGGGACCCTCGGGCTCCTTGTCGTACATGTGGCCCAGAATGGCGGCGCGGACGGCCGGGAACTTCTCCATCGGGAAACCGGCATCCCTCAGGAAGGGCTCGGACAGTTCGACCGAGCGAACTGCGTGATCCACGCCCGGCGACGCGAACGGCGCGATGCCGCCCCAATCGTGCAGGAAGGCGGCGGCGAACAGGACGTCGGGATCGACGCTCAGACCCTCGGTCTCGGCCAGCGACATCGCCAGCAGATAGTTTCGTTCCGAATGCCGCCAGCCCCAGCTGGGATGGGCCAGGTTCTCCTGCGCGTGGGCGTGGACCGCGCGCCGCCAGGCGCTGTCCAGCGGTATGCCAGCAGATGTCGACGCCGTAGCGGCGGGCGAGGCCGCTGTCTGCCGCGCTTCGGCCGGTGCCACGATGATCAACGCCGCCAGCACGGCCGTCAGTCCGATGGTGTGCATTCTGTCGCCCGGTCCCAGTGCCTAGCCCTTTATCGTTAGAGGCCCGTAGTCGAGGGATTGGCAAGCCTTCAGGCTTGCTACCGTCAGCGACCGAAGAGCCCGGTCAGCGTGCCCTGCGCGATCGTCGCCGGCTCGATGGCCGCCTTGAACGCCGGGCCGGCGGTCGCGGCGTCGACGAGGACGGTCATTTCGCTCAGGGCGTAGACGGTGAACACATATCGGTGTCCGGGTCCGACCGGCGGGCAGGGGCCCCCGTAGCCGACCTGTCCGAAGTCGTTCCGACCCTGGATCGCCCCTTGCGGGAGCATGCCGCGCCGCCCGCCCGCGCCTGCCGGGAGGGACGTCGTCGAGGCCGGAAGATTGGCGACCGTCCAGTGCCACCAGCCGTCACCCGGCGCATCCGGATCGAACACGGTGACCGCATAGCTCTGGGCGCCCACGACAGGCTGCCAGCTCAGGGCGGGAGACCGGTTGGAGCCGACGCAGCCGAAACCCGAGTAGGCATGACCCAGGGCCAGAGTCTGGCCCTCTGCGAAGTCCGGGCTCGTCACCACCATCGCCGCGACGGATCGCTCGGCCTGTATCGGTGCGGATGGAACCTGGGCCTCGCTACAGCCGGCGAGGCCGATACAGGCCAGGGTGGTTAGAAACGCGCGCATGGGCCCTCGCATGGTGATCTGCCAAGGGTTCGACGCAGCGGGTCCGAGCGTTACTTGACGGGCCCGGCGCCGGTGGCGGTGCGGAGGGCGACGGAGGTCGCTCGTGTCAACCCTTGTTCTCGTAGGTGGCGGTGATCGAGGCCTTGGCGAGCGTGTGGAAGTGCAGGTTGAAGCCGAACTTGGCCCCGCTGTCCTGCGGCGTCACCTCGAGCGTTTCGGTATCCACCGCGAAGACGGTGAAGATGTAGCGATGCGGACCGTGCCCCGGCGGCGGGGCGGCCCCGCCAAAGCCCGGTTCGCCGAAGTCGGTCCGGCCCTCGACCGCGCCCGCGGGAACCGGGCCGCCGGTCGGGATCTCGGTCACGTCGGCGGGGATGTTGGCCACCGTCCAGTGCCAGAAGCCCGAGCCCGTCGGCGCGTCGGGGTCGTAGCAGGTGATGGCGAAGGACTTCGTCCGCTCGGGCGCGTCGGACCAGGCCAGATGGGGCGAGGTGTTTCCCTTGGCCTGCACCTGGGCGTCCGGCAGGACGCCGCCATCGGTGATGTCGTTCGAGATCAGGATGAAGGCCATGGTTCGCTCCTTTGCGTTCGGCGTTTGAAACGGCCGCCCGCAAGAGCGGTTGCTAGAGCATGATCGGTCAAGGTGGACGCACTGCATGGGTCCGCCGAAAGCGTGAATCATGCTCTCGCTAGATCCTGGCCCCTGATTAACGGCATCAGCGGAATCGCGAAGCGATTCCCCCTCAGCCGATCAGGGTCTAGGCCACTTCGACGCGGTAGCTCTCGATCACCGTGTTGGCGAGCAGTTGCTCGCACATCTTCTTCGCCTCTGCGGCGGGGTCATCGACGCCGGCCAGGTCCAGTTCGATCAGCTTGCCGACGCGAGCGTTCGACACGCCGGTCCAGCCCAGGCCTTGCAGAGCGCCTTCGACGGCCTTGCCCTGCACATCCAGGACGCCGGGCTTGAGGAAGATGTGAACCTTGACCTTGGCCATCAGTGCAGCCCCCCCTGAATCACGGTCGGCATGTCCTTCATGATCCCCAGGCGCTTGGCGACCTCGGTGTAGCTTTCGATGACGTTGCCCAGGTCGCGGCGGAAGCGGTCCTTGTCCATCTTCTCGCCGGTGGTCGAATCCCACAGGCGGCAGCTGTCGGGGCTGATCTCGTCGGCCAGGATGACGCGGGCGAAGTCGTTTTCCCACACCCGGCCGAACTCGATCTTGAAGTCCACCAGGGTGATGCCGACCGCGCCGAACATGCCCGACAGATAGTCGTTGACCCGCAGCGTCATGGCCAGGATGTCGTCGATTTCCTGGGTCGAGGCCCAGTTGAAGGCCGTGATGTGCTCTTCGGTCACCATCGGGTCGTTCAACTCGTCCTTCTTGTAGTAGAACTCGATGATCGAGCGGGGCAGGGGCGTGCCCTCTTCCTGGCCAAGACGCGTCGCCAGGCTGCCGGCGACGATGTTGCGGCACACCACCTCCAGCGGGATGATCTCGACCTCGCGGATCAGCTGTTCGCGCAGGTTCAGTCGCTTGATGAAGTGGTTGGTGACGCCGATGCCGTTCAGGCGCGTCATCACGAACTCGCTGATGCGGTTGTTGATGACGCCCTTGCCCTCCAGCGTGGCCTTCTTTTGGGCGTTGAAGGCGGTGGCGTCGTCCTTGAAGTACTGGATCAGGGTGCCGGGCTCGGGACCTTCGTAGAGGATCTTGGCCTTGCCCTCGTAGATCTTCTTGCGCTTGGTGTTCATCATGGCGGTCCCTGACGGGGCGAAACGGGCATCGCCGAAAACGAAAATCGCGCGGCCAGAGGGTTCGTCTGGACGGCGCGATCCGGTCTCGAGCTGAGCGGGAGATTTGTCGGGCCCGACTTAGCGGAAATCCCCCTGCGACACAAACGCCGAGCCCAGCACCAACCCGCCGACGCGTCCGTGCCACACTGGCGATGCTCCGTTCACGGTGGCGTGGATGCGAGCCGTTATCCATTGCCTTGCATCGGGCGGCGGCTATAGACCACGCGGCGGCTCAGCGAGACCCGGAGCCGCGCCTGGAGCGACGACCACGCATGACGACCTTCAACGATCGGGAAAAGGGCTTCGAGTCCAAGTTCGCGCTCGATCAGGAGCAGGAATTCAAGGCCATGGCCCGCAGGAACAAACTGCTGGGACTGTGGGCGGCCGAGAAGATGGGGCTGAGCCCCGAGTCGGCCGAGGACTATGCCAAGGCCGTCGTGCGCGCCGACTTCGAACAGCCGGGCGAAGAGGATGTGTTCCGCAAGATCGCCGGCGACTTCAAGGGCTCGGGCCTGACCGTGTCAGAGGGCGAGATCCGCTCCAAGATGGACGAGTTCGCCTCGGTGGCCCGCGACCAGGTCCGCGCCGGCGAGTGATCGCGAGATAGCGGGCAGGAAAAAGGGCCGCAGCGGGGGGTCTGCGGCCCTTCCTGTGTCGGGGGCTTGGGGGGAAAGCCTCACCCGACGCCGTTTGCGTCTCGCGCCTCATGGAAATGCGGCGCGAGACGAAAGGTTCACCGGAAAAATCAGCCCGGCATCACGACGGTGTCGATGACGTGCACGACGCCGTTCGACTGCAGGACGTCGGCCTGGGTGACGGTCGAAGTTCCGCCGGCCGCGTCGGTCAGCGTGACCGAACCGTCGGCGTTCGGCGTGACGGTCAGGGTGGCACCCTGGACCGTGGTCAGGGTCGCGCTGCCACCACCGGCCTGGGCCTGACTGGCCAGATCCGCCGCGGTCAGACGACCCGGCACGACGTGATACGTCAGGATGCGCGTCAGGTCTTGCTTGCCGGCCGGGGCCAGCAGGGCTTCACGCGTGGCGGCGGGGATTTTCTCGAAGGCGGCGTTGTCCGGCGCGAAGACCGTGAACGGACCCGGGCCCGAGAGGGTCTCGGCCAGTTCGGCGGCCTGAACCGCGCTGACCAGGGTGGTCAGGTTCGACGCCTTGGCGGCGTTGGCGACGATGGTCTCGTTGGGGCTCATCGCGGCGCCGCCGACCATCGGGTCGGTCGAGGCCGTGGCGGCAGCGTCCGTGGCCATCGCGTCGGCGGCCGGGGCCTCGGTCTCGGCACCGCTGTTGCAGGCAGCGAGGCCCAGCATGGCGGCGGAAGCGACGGAAAGGGTGAGGAGGCGGGTGTTCATGGCATCTTCTCCTGAGTTCAAGCGCCCCGCATCGGGAGATGTAGGCGGCGAGTCCCCTAAAGACGGTCCAGCTTCACAAAGGATGCGTCGGCGATCACGAAAAGCGGCGCGACAGGGCGACGCAGGGGCTCAGCCGAACACTCGCCGGAACACCGTCTCGACGTGTTTGGTGTGGTATCCGAGGTCGAACAGGGCCTCCAGTTCGGCGTCCGGGACGATGACCTCCGGGTCCGCCTTCAGGAAGTCGAGGAAGTTCCCTTCGCCGCGCCAGACCTTCATGGCGTTCCGCTGCACCGCCGCATAGCTGTCCTCGCGCGACAGGCCCAGTTGGGTCAGGGCCAGCAGGACGCGCTGGGAGTGAACGAGCCCGCCCAGCCGATCCAGGTTCTTCTGCATGTTGTCCGGATAGACCAGCAGCCGTTCGATCACCCCCGCCAGTCGGTTCAGGGCGAAGTCCAGGTGGATGGTCGCGTCCGGGCCGATGCCGCGTTCGACCGACGAATGGCTGATATCGCGCTCGTGCCAGAGGGCGACGTTCTCCATCGCAGGAACGACGGCCGAGCGGACCAGACGCGCCAGGCCGGTCAGGTTCTCGGTCAGGATTGGGTTGCGCTTGTGCGGCATGGCCGAGGAGCCCTTCTGGCCCTTGTCGAAGAACTCCTCGACCTCCAGCACCTCGGTGCGTTGCAGGTGGCGGATTTCGGTGGCCAGCCGCTCGATCGAGGAGGCCACGACGCCGAGGGCGGCGAAGAAGGCGGCGTGGCGGTCGCGCGGGATCACCTGGGTCGAGACGGGCTCGACCGCCAGGCCCATCTGTTCGGCGACATACTCTTCAACCGCCGGATCGACGTTGGCGAAGGTGCCCACCGCGCCGGAAATGGCGCAGGTGGCGATCTCCTCGCGCGCCGTGATGAGCCGGCGGCGCGCGCGCTGGAACTCGGCATGATAGCCGGCCAGCTTGAGACCGAACGTCACGGGCTCGGCGTGGATGCCGTGGCTGCGTCCCACGCAGGGTGTGAGTTTGTGCTCCATGGCCCGCGTCTCCAGCGCCGCCAGCACCCGGTCGACGCCGGCGACCAGCAGGTCGGCCGACCGCGCCAGTTGCACCGCGAAGCAGGTGTCGAGAACATCCGACGAGGTCATGCCCTGGTGCAGGAAGCGGGCCTCCTCGCCAACGGTCTCGGAGACATGGGTCAGGAAGGCGATGACGTCGTGCTTGGTCGTGCGCTCGATCTCGTCGATGCGGTCCGCGTCCCAGGCGGCGTCCTTGCCCCTGGCCCAGATGGCTTCGGCGGCCTCGGTCGGAATGACGCCCAGTTCGGCCATCCGGGTCGCGGCATGCGCCTCGATCTCGAACCAGATCTTGTATTTGGTCTCGGCGGACCAAAGGGCGACGGCTTCGGGGCGGGCATAGCGGCTGATCATGGGCGGGGGTAAAGGCTTTGAGGCCCGTCCGTGTCAAGGAACGACGGCGTTTGGAGAGGAAACGAGACCCATGGAACTGATCGTCGGCAACATCGCCTTCTCGACCTGGTCACTGAGGCCCTGGCTCGTGCTGAAGCATTGCGGGGCGGAGTTCACCCTGACCGAGATCCCGCTTTACGGCGACGGATGGAAGGCGCGGCTGGCCGAGGTGTCGCCATCGGGCAAGGTGCCGTTGCTGAAGGTCGACGGAGAGACGATCTGGGATTCGCTGGCCATCTCGGTCTGGGCGGCCGAGCGATATCCGGACGCGACGCTGTGGCCGGCCGAGGCCGCCGCCCGGTGGTTATGCCGGTCGGTGGTTTGCGAGATGCATTCCAGCTTCGGGGCCTTGCGGACCGACTGCGGGATGGGGCCGGACGCGAACGGCGTGATCCACACGATGGTGGGCGACGACCGGGCCGATCCGCCGACCAGCGAGGCGGTGGCCGCCGACGTGCGGCGGCTGGTCGAGATCATGGTGGCGATGCGGACGCGGTTCGGGGCGGCTGGGCCCTATCTGTTCGGCGAGTGGTCGATGGCGGACGCCTTCCTGACGCCAGTGGCGTGTCGGTTCCGGCACTACCGGATCGACCTGGCGGCGCATGGGGATCAGGACGATGTCGCGGCCGACTATGTGGCCACACTGCTACGGCATCCGGATTTCCTGGAGTGGACGGAACGGGCCGTCACACAGGGCGGTTAGAGACGGCGAACGCGTCGTTAAGGGCGACCGCGAACCCGGGCTTAAGGGATCGCTGTTATCCGTGAGGCGTCATCGAGAGCCGCCATGTCCGACCGCACGCCCCCCGTTGAGAAGACCGGCCGCCCGTCGCTGATGAGCTATGGGCTGTTCATCCTGGTCGGATGCAGCCTGTGCGCCTCGCTGGTGGGTAGCCTGCTCTAGCGGGTGCCGACGACCGGCGTGGCGGCCATCTGGGTCGTCGGCGCGGTCTCTCCCGGCGGCGGAGCAACGTAGTCCAGAGCGATCGGCACCAGCGGCTGACCCGCGACCACGGCGTCCAGCGTATGCAGCGGGCGACCGGCCATCCGCTGATAGATCCAGTAGGCCGCGACGACCTTTTCCACATATTCGCGGGCCTGGGGGACGTCGATCGTTTCGATCAGCAGCAGGGGGTCGGGCGTCGGGCCCAGGCGTCGCAGCGCGCCCAGCATGGGACCAGGCCCGGCGTTGTAGCTGGCCACCGCGCGCAGCAGATCGCCCTGGAACTCTGGCCGGGCCAGCATGCGGTTCACATAGTCCTGGCCCAGGCGCACGTTGGTGGCGGGCTGGAACAGGCGCTGGGGCGAGGAGACGAAGCCGCGATCGCCGGTCATCTCGGCCGCCGTGGTGGGCATGACCTGCATCAGGCCATAGGCCCCGACCGGAGAGCGCGCCTCGGCGTTGAAGGCGCTCTCCTTCCTGGCGATGGCGTAGACGAGAGAGCGTTCCAGGGTCCATCCGCCCTCGGGCACGATCTCGGGCTGTGGGTAGTCGGCGGCGTCGATGCGGGTGGCGTCGGTGCCGTTCGAGCCTCCAAGCCGGGGGCCGAGAACCCGGGCCAGGCCGGTCCACAGGCGTCGCGTCTGATCGCCGGCGGTACGCAGGCCGTTGCGCAACTCGTCGCGGGCGTCGGCGCGGCGGCCGACCTCGAACAGGGCGACGGCGCGGCGGGCGCGGCCGTCGTTGCGCAGGAAGTCGTCCATCTCGCGCTGGTTCACGCCGATCGGCTCGTCGTTGAGGGCGGCGGTCTGGACCACGGCCTCGTAGGGTATCGGGCCGACGTTGATGATCACCGGCTCCTGCCCAAGCTGGCGCAGGGCGATCTGGCCATAGAAGGTGGCGGGCCAGCGGGCCGACATCCGCAGGAACTCCGGGATGCGATCCTGGCGTCCGGTCCGGCCGGCGGCGCGCGCGGCCCAGTAGGCGGCCCCGGCACGGGTCCAGGCGTCTTCGGTCGGATCGACGGCGACGCGCTCGAAGGCCTGGAAGGATCGCGAATAGTCGGCGGTGCGCCAGGCGGCGAGGCCGACGGTCCACCAGTCGCCGATCTGTTCGCCCAGGGCGATCGCGGTCGCGAGGTCGTCGCGGTTCAGGGCGACACGGGCGGCGCGGGCCGGATCGGCCTCGGAGTTCCCGCCGCCGGCGGCCACCGCGTCCCAGGTCCGCGAGAAGAAGGTGCCGGTCGGACGACGCGGCTCGGGCGCGCCGTCGGGGCGGCGGCGCATCGCCAGGCCATAGGCGCGCTGGGCGGCGGGCAGGTCGGCGTATTCCTCCAGCCAGGCGGCCAGTTCCTCGAAGGTCGCGGTGTGATCGGCGTGGAACAGCCGCTCGAACTCGACCTGACCGAGAAGGACGCGGTCGCCCGCCTGGCGCGCCGAGGCACGCGCGGTCTCCAGGTCGCCGCGTCGCAAGGCGTCGAAGGCGGTGGTGTAGCTGAGCCGGTCGGCGTCGGACAGGGCGGTCGGGGTGATGCGAAGTCCGCGCTGCTCGTCTTCGGCATCGGTCGCCGTCACGGCCGCGTAGGGTTCGGGCGCGGCATGCGCCGGAGCGGCCAGGGTCGAGAGAACCAGCGCCGCACTGGCGATCGTCGGCGCGGCCAGCGCGCGTCGGCGGAAATCGTACAAGGCGGCGGCCCCCCGTGATGCGCGCGCCCGTCTCGATCCAGGATCGACGCGCGGTCTGCGTTTGGTCGTCAAGCAGAGACCATGCCGGATTCCGACTGATGGCTCAATCGGTTCGCGGTGCGACCCCTCGCCCTTGTCATCCCGCCGATGGGCGCCGATTTTGTGGCGGAAGTCTTAAGGAGCGTCGCCATGAAGACCCGCCGCCTCGGACCGAACGGTCCCGAAGTGTCCGCCATCGGCCTGGGCTGTATGGGGATGAGCGCCTTTTATGGCGCGCCCTCGGACGAGGCCACGGCGACCGGCGTGCTGAACCGGGCGCTCGATCTGGGCGTCAGCCTGTTCGACACGGCCGAGATGTACGGGCCCCATACCAACGAGGAATTGCTAGGCCGGGCTTTCGCCGGAAAGCGCGACCGGGTCTTTCTCGCGACCAAGTTCGGCATCGGCTACAACGCCGATCGCACGGCCCTGGCGGTCGATGGGTCGGCGGCCAATGTGCGGCGCGCGATCGAGGGCAGCCTGAAGCGGCTGAAGACCGACCACGTCGATCTCTACTATCTGCACCGGGTCGATCCCGACACGCCGATCGAGGACACGGTCGGCGCGATGGGCGAACTGGTGACCGAGGGCAAGGTGCGCTTCCTGGGGCTGTCGGAGGCGGCACCCGAGACCCTGCGAAAGGCGCATGCGACCCATCCGATCACGGCGCTGCAGACCGAGTATTCTCTGTGGTCGCGCGAGCCCGAGGATGGGCTGCTGGCGCTGTGCGCTGAACTCGGCATCGGCTTTGTGCCCTACAGTCCACTGGGGCGGGGGTTCCTGTCGGGCGAGATCACATCGATCGACGATCTGGAGGAGGGCGACTTCCGCCGGTCGAACCCGCGCTTCATGGGCGAGAATTTCCAGAAGAACATCGATCTGGTGCATGCGGTGACGGCGATCGCGGCGGACAAGGGCGTCACGGCGGCGCAGCTGGCCTTGGCCTGGGTCCTGGCCCAGGGCGAGACCCTGGTGCCGATCCCCGGTACGCGGCGGGTACGGACGCTGGAAGAAAATGTCGCGGCGGCCGAGATCGTGCTGACGCCGGAGGACCTGACGCGGATCGAGGCGGCGTTTCCGAAGGAGGCGGTGGTCGGTCATCGCTACGCGGAAGCGGCGCGGGCGGCGTTGAATCGGTAAGAGGCGTCTCTCCCTCCCCCTCGGGGGAGCGAGAATAGCGGCCACGCGTCATCGCTCTTCCGCTGTGAACGGGTGGGAAGAGCGGGCGGAGCAGCCGGGCCTTCGCCCGGAGACCGTAGGAGTTTGTGTTTCGGCGAAAGACGACTGCTCCGCGCGGCTGGTCTGATCGGAAGCGGACGGCCCCGCGTCGCTCGAAGCCGACTGACCGGGGACCAACGGCTCTGTTAGAGCCTTGCCGCTACTGACGCCTCCGGCGGGAGGGTCGGCGTCCTTGCGAGAGCCGATCCCCTGAACGCGACGAGTCTTCTGCTCGCCGCCTTATCGCCGCGCGATCCGGAGATCGCGCGAACCACTCCTTCGGCCCGGGACGCCGGATGACCGCTCTTCACGGCCTCCGGTCGTTGGACTTCGGGAGCCCCCGCTCCAACCGCTTCCGCCGCGACAAGCTCGCAAGGCCTTGCGCCCTTCCCAGGCGACGGAACCGAGGGGGAGGGTAGCACGCGCGTCAATGCGGGCGCGTTCGCGAGGGTTCGGATAGAAAGGGCGTTGTCTTTGCTCGCTAATTTCGGCCGTCGTTGGATGATTGAGAAAAACAGCGCGCGATGATCCTTCTCCCCCTGCGGGAGAAGGTGGCCGAGCGAAGCGAGGTCGGATGAGGGGTGACAGGCAACGATGCGGGTGAGCCATCGATCGCCCCGCACATTTCTCTGACCGAGTTTCACCCCTCATCCGTCAGCCTTCGGCTGCCACCCCTCCTCGGATCGCATGCGATCCTCGTCGACCCGCAAGGGGAGAAGGAACACAGGCCGAGCCGGCGAGAGGGAAACCCCTCACCCTTTCGGTTTGCGGATCGCTGCGCTCTCCGAACCTCAAGCCCTCTCCCTTTGGGAGAGGGTAGCTACTGGATCATCCCCAGCCACTCGTCCTCGGTCAGGACGGTGACGCCGTGCTTCTGCGCCTCGGCCAGCTTGGAGCCCGCGCCGGGGCCCGCGACGAGGTAGTCCGTCTTCTTCGAGACCGCGCCGGAGACCTTGGCCCCCAGGCTCTCGGCTCGCGCCTTGGCCTCGTCTCGGGTGAAGCGCGCCAGGCTGCCGGTGAAGACGACGGTCTTGCCCGCGACGGCTGTGTCGGTCTTGGGACGTTCGGCGTCCTCGACTTGGGTCAGCTCGGCGACCAGGGCGTCGACGACGGCGCGGTTGTGGGGCTCGTGGAAGAACTCGGCCACGGCGCGGGCGGCGACGGGGCCGACGCCGCTGATCCCGGCGATTTCGCCGAGCGTCTCGGAGGGGCCGTCCTCGCGGGCGATGCGGGACAGTTCGACGATGGCGGGCCAGTCCGGCGCGAGCGGGACCAAGGCGCGGCGGGCGGGGGCGGCGACGCCGGGGAAGGCGAGCGCCAGCTTCTGGTCGACGGGTGCCTCGGGCCAGGGGTCGGTCGGGTCGAGCGTGGCGGAGGCGAGGACGGACAGGGTGCGGGGGGAGACGCCGTGGCCCTCGGCGAGCCGCGTCCACTCGGGCGAAGGAATGCCCTCGGCGGCCGCGAGGCCGGCGGCGTGGAAGGCGGTCCAGCTGCCGAAGTGGCGGGCGAGAAGCAGGGAGGTCTGTTCGCCGATCTCGCGGATGCCGAGGCCGAAGATGAGGCGTTCCAGCGCGATCGTTCGGCGGGCGTCGATGCCGGCGATCAGGTTCCGAACGCTCGTCTCGCCATAGCCGTCCTCGGCGCGAAGTTCGGCGAGTTTCTCCTCGTCGCGGGCGAAGCGGAAGATGTCGGCGGGCTCCTTGATCCAGCCGCGCTCGGAGAAGGCGATCAGCTGCTTCTCGCCCAGCCCCTCGATGTCAAAGGCGCGACGGCCGACGAAATGCTTCAGGCGCTCCACCAGCTGGGCGGCGCAGAACAGGCCGCCGGTGCAGCGGCGGCGCACCTCGCCGTCGGGGCGGACGGCCTCCGACCCGCAGACGGGGCAGTGGGTGGGGAAGACGTAAGGCACCGCGACGGCGGGGCGCCTGTCGAGAACCACCGAGACGATCTGGGGGATGACGTCGCCGGCGCGTTGCAGGACGACGGTGTCGCCGATGCGGACGTCCTTGCGTTCGATCTCGTCCTCGTTGTGCAGGGTGGCGTTCCGGACCACGACGCCGCCGACGGTGACAGGGGCGAGGCGGGCGACGGGGGTGAGTGACCCGGTGCGGCCGACCTGGATGTCGATGCCTTCCAGCACCGTCGTCGCCTGCTGGGCCGGGAACTTGTGGGCGATGGCCCAGCGGGGGCTGCGCGAGACAAAGCCCAGACGCGCCTGCCAGTCCAGGCGGTCGACCTTGTAGACCACGCCGTCGATGTCATAGCCGAGCTGGGCGCGCTTGAGCTCTAGGCCGCCATAGATGTCGCGAAGCCCTTCGAGGGTTGCGAGCTGTGAGTCACCATTGATCCGAAAGCCCCAGCTTTCGAGCTTGTTGAGAGCTTGCCATTGCGTCTCAGCAAACGGCTCGGACGTCTCGCCCCAGGCGTAGGCGAAGAAGCGCAAGGGACGCGTGGCGGTGACGGTCGGGTCGATCTGGCGCAGCGACCCGGCAGCGAAGTTCCGGGGGTTGGCGTAGGTGCGTCTACCGGCCGCCTCGGCCTCGGCGTTGAAGGCCGCGAAGGCGTCGTTGGGGGCGTAGACCTCGCCGCGGATTTCGATGCGGCGGGGCCAGCCAGCACCGGGCGGAAGTCTCTTGGGAATGTCGTTGAGCGTCAGCAGGTTCGCCGTGATGTCCTCGCCCGCGCGACCGTCGCCGCGCGTGGCGCCCTGGACGAGGACGCCGTCCTCGTAGCGGATGTTGGCGGAGAGGCCGTCGATCTTGGGCTCGGCGACGAAGGCCAGGGGTTCGTCGGCGGACAGTTTCAGGAAGCGGCGGATGCGCGCGGCGAAGTCGGCGACGTCGGCCTCGTCGAAGGCGTTGTCCAGCGACAGCATGGGCACGCCGTGGCGGACCTCTGCGAACTGGCTGGAGACGGGAGCGCCGACCTTGAGCGACGGCGAATCGGGGCGGACGAGGTCGGGGAAGCGGGCCTCGATGGCGGCGTTTCGGGCCCTCATCGCATCGTAGTCGGCGTCGGAGATTTCGGGGGTGGCCTCGGCATAGAGGGCGTCGTGGCGCTCCATCTCGGCGGCGAGGCGGGCCAGTTCAGCGCGGGCCTCGGTCTCGGTCAGGGTCTCGACGTCGGTGTCCAGCATGGGACGGGGTTTAGCATCCGGCTCGTTCGCCGCCAGCCGGGCATGACGGCGAATTTAGCGGACGACCCGGCCATGCTCGCGCTATGCGGACGTGGAACGCCAAGGAGGCCCCATGTCCCGCACTCTCCGCGCCCTGCTCGCCGGCAGCGCCCTGATCGTCCTCGCGTCCTGCGCCGGAATGGAGGCGACGGGCCCCGCGCCCGAGACGGCCCCGACCGCGAGCGCCGACTACAGCCAGCTGATCGCCGACCTGCGCACCCTGTCGGCCGACGACATGGAGGGTCGCGACACCGGCGCGCCGGGCGGGGAGCGGGCGCGGGCCTATATCGTCGGGCGTCTGGAGGCCCTGGGCATCGCCGCGCCACCGGTGGGCCGGCTGCAGCCCTGGGAAATGCAGGGCCGTAGCCGCGAGGGGCCCCGGACCTATAACGGGGTGAACGTGCTGGCCGTCATTCCGGGGACGCGGGTGACCGATCGCTACATCGTCATCACCGCCCATTATGACCACGTCGGGATCGCCGACGGGCAGATCCATAACGGCGCCGACGACAACGCCTCGGGCGTGGCCACGGCGCTGGAAATCGCCACGCGCCTGAAGGCCGCGCCGCCCGAGCACAGCGTGATCTTCGCCTTCCTGGACGGGGAGGAGCGAGGGCTGCTGGGCGCGCGCCATTTCGTCGAGGCGCCGCCTGTGCCGTTGAGCTCCATCGCGCTGAACCTGAACTTCGACATGACGGCGCGGGCCGAGACCGACATGAAGCTGTGGGTCACGGGCACCTATCAGAACCCGACGCTGCGCCCGATCCTGGAGCCGGTCGCGGCCGAGAGCGGCGTGGCGTTGGCCTTCGGCAAGGACACGCCCCAGGACACGGGGGCCAACAACTGGGTCGAGGCGTCCGACCACGCCGCCTTCTATCGGGCCGGGCTGCCGTTCCTGTATCTGGGCGTCGACTATCACCCCGACTATCACCGGCCGACCGATGATTTCGACAAGGTGAACCCGGACCTGTTCGCGGCGGCGACGGAGCTGTCGTGGCAGTCGTTCCTCGCGCTGGATCGAGGTCTGGATCGTTGATCCGGGCGATCGCCGCGATCGCGCTGGGGGCCGTCGCGCTGGCGGGTTGCGATCTTTTGAGCCCGCCCGCCGGTGATTCTGCGCCCGTCGAGACCGCGCGCGCGCCGGCGCCGGATGCCAACTTCCGGCACAGCCAGAGCGAGGACCTGTCGGGGTTCTATTTCCCGGCAGGAGACGTGGGCGAGGGGGACGGTCGGCTGCTGCTGGTCTTCATCGGCCAGACCGCCGAGTTCGAGGCCTGGGCAAAGGGCGAGCGCGGCGGCGGGTTCGCGCCGGTGATGCTGGAGTTCGCGGGCGGGGAGCGGGTGCTGCCGGATCGATATGAGGTCAGCGACGACGGGGTGCGGTTCTCCGGAACCAGCGAGGATCTGGGGCGAGTGACGCTGGAGGCGCGGTTGGACGCCGGGTCGCTGGCGCTGGCCAAACGCAACCTGGGTCCCGATAGCGAGCCCGCGATGGAGGGCACGGTCACCGTCGGCGGCCGCAGCTTCAGCGGGGTGAAGTTTTCCTGGTCGCTGGGCGGGGGCTGAGGCGGCGCGTCAGGAAGCGTGGCTTTACGGCTCGGCTTCGGCGTGATCCTGTTCCCCCGACAAAGCGAGGGGAATCCCATGAGACAGATCGTTATGGCGGCGGTGGCCGGGCTGTGCCTGGCGGCCTGCGGGGCGGCACCCGACGGCGAGGCCGCGACCAAGGCTGAGCCCGCCGCCGAGGCCGTCTCGGCCGAGACGGCGGCCGCGCCTGCCGCCGAAAGCGCAGCCCAGGCCACCGCCGCCTTCAGCCACAGCCAGACGCAGGACCTGTTTGGCTACTACATGCCCGACGGGGAGGTCGGGGCTGACGGGTTCAGCCTGATCTATCTGCACATCGCGGGCGCGACGGAGTTCGAGGCCTGGGAGGCCGACGAGCGGATGTCGACCTATGGCCCGGTGATGATGGAGTTCTTGCTGCCCGGCGAGGTCTCCGAGCGGGTTCTGCCCGAAAGCTATGCCGTGACGGATCGCACGGTGCGGATGACCGGCACGCATCCGGAGTATGGGCGTGTCACGCTGGATGCGCGGTTCGAGGGGCCGGCGATGACGACCGCGCGCTCGGAGCTCGGCGACGGAGAGGCACCGACGCTGGTGGGGACCATCACCATCGCCGACCGGACGTATCCGAACGTGCGGTTCCTGTATTCGCCCGGCGACTGACGCAGCCGCCAAACGAAATCGGGCGGCCCGTGAGGACCGCCCGCTTCAGGATCAGTTGACCGTCGCCTTGACGATCTTGCCCGGAGTGCGGGGCGGCTCGCCTTTGGGCAGGGCGTCGACGTGGTCCATGCCCTCGATCACCTCGCCCCAGACCGTGTACTGGCGGTCCAGGAAGGTGGCGTCGTCCAGGCAGATGAAGAACTGGCTGTTGGCGCTGTTGGGGTCCGAGGTGCGGGCCATGGAGCAGACGCCGCGCACATGCGGCTCGCTCGAGAACTCGGCCTTCAGGTTCGGCTTCTTGGAGCCCGAGGTGCCGGTGCCGGTCGGATCGCCGCCCTGGGCCATGAAGCCCGAGATCACGCGGTGGAACACCACGCCGTCGTAGAAGCCCTCGCTGGCCAGCTCGGTGATGCGCGCCACATGTCCGGGGGCGAGGTCGGGCCGCAGCTTGATGACGACGTCTCCGGTGTCGAGTGTCAGGGTCAGGGTCTGGTCGGCCATCGGGCGCTCCGTCTTGGATGAATTGGCGGGGTCATAGCCGCATCGGGCCACGGGCGCTATGTGGGGGCGATGAGCGAAGACGAAAAGCCGCCCCTTCCTGAAGCGCCTGCGCGCCGCCGCATGGTCCGGCCCCCCACGGGCGGCACCGCGGCCGGGCGCGGCATGGGCAGCCAGATCAAGACCGCCGACAAGAAGTCGATGTCCTCGATCCAGTGGATCAAGCGACAACTGGCCGATCCCTGGTCGGAAAAGGCCCGGGCCGAGGGCTGGCGATCGCGCGCTGCCTTCAAGTTCGCCGAGATCGACGACCGCTTCCACCTGGTGAAGCGCGGATCGCGCGTCATCGACCTGGGGGCGGCGCCCGGCGGCTGGGTCCAGGTCTGCGTCAACCGGGGCGCGGCGGCGGTGGTGGGTGTCGACCTGCTGCCCATCGAGCCCATCCCCGGCTCGACCCTGATCCAGGCCGATTTCACCGAGGCCGGCGTGGACGCCCAGCTGATCGAGGCCCTGGGCGGGGCGCCCGATCTGGTGCTGTCCGACATGGCCCACAATACCGTCGGTCACCGGCAGACGGATCACCTGAAGATCATCGCCCTGATCGAGATCGCGTCGGAGTTTGCCATCCGGACCCTGAAGCCCGGCGGCCATTTCGTGACCAAGAACTTCCAGGGGGGCGCGGCCGGAGAGGTGCTCGGCGACCTCCGTGCCGCCTTCGAGGACGTCAAATACGTCAAGCCCGCCGCAAGCCGGAAGGGTTCGTCGGAGGTCTATCTGGTGGCGTTGCGGCGGAGATAGTCGAGGTCGGCTCAGGCCGTCAGCGTCGCCGCCCGAGCCCGCTTGGCTTCGCGGGCGGTCCAGATGCGGTCGTGCAGGGCGAAAAACACCATCTGAACCAGGGGCTCGATGATGCCGATGGTCAGGGAGGCCTGGATGTCGCGCGTGATGGCGAAAGCGACCAGCACCGCGACTACGAAGTGCATGACCCCGTAAGTCACGGTCTTGACCGCGATGTTCTTGAGCGAGGGCAGGGCGTGGGTGTGGCCGTGATGTCCGTGGGCGCGGGCCTGTTCCTCGGCGTTCATGACGTCGAGGCGGGCGGTGAAGGCCTCGGCCGTCTCCTCCAGACGTCCGCGGCGGCGGCGCTGTTCGATGCGGTGCCAGATGCGGTCGTGGAAGGAGTAGGCGATGGTCTGGAAGAAGGGCTCGATCACGCCGATGGCCAGGGCCATGCGCCAGTCGCGGGTGATGGCGAAGGCCACCAGCATGGCCACGATCAGGTGCATAACGCCGTAGGAGGCGATCTTGAGCGCGAGGCTCCGAACCGATCGGGCGAGGGCGATGACCATCAGGGACCTAAATGTTAGCTCTGGCTGAAAAGTTCAACCTCTGCTGAAAAACATACGGTGATCGTCGGCGGTCGGATGCGCCCGGTCGGTTGACTTCGCAGCCGCGAAAGAGGATAGGCGGCCCGCAAAACGGAGACTCCCATGGAGATTCGCGAAGGGCTCACCTTCGACGATGTTTTGCTCGAACCCGGCGCGTCCGAGATCATGCCCGCCCAGGCGGACGTCTCGACCCGGCTGACCCGCGACATCCGACTGAACATCCCGCTTTTGTCGTCAGCCATGGACACGGTGACCGAAAGCCGCCTGGCCATCGCCATGGCCCAGGCCGGGGGTCTGGGCGTGCTTCACCGCAACATGACCGTCCAGGAACAGGCCGATCAGGTCCGCGAGGTGAAGCGGTTCGAGAGCGGCATGGTCATCAATCCGGTGACCATCCGGCCCGAGACGACCCTGGGCGAGGTGCGCGACATCGTGGCCCGTCGCCGGATCAGCGGCTTTCCCGTGGTCGACGCCGACGGGCGGCTGGTCGGCATCCTGACCAACCGCGACATCCGCTTCGACACCGATCCGAACCGCAAGGCTGCCGAGCTGATGACCGCCGGCGACCTCGTCACCGTCCGCGAGGGGGCCGGCAAGGAGGAGGCGCGGGAACTGCTGCGCACCCGCAAGATCGAGCGGGTCATCGTCGTCGACGACGCCTATCGCGCCGTCGGCCTGATCACGATGAAGGACATCGAGAAGGCCCAGGCCCATCCGCACGCCGCCAAGGACGATCAGGGGCGGCTGCTGGTCGGGGCGGCCTCGACCGTCGGCGACGCGGGATACGAACGGTCGATGGCGCTGGCCGAGGCCGGCGTGGACGTGGTGGTGATCGACACCGCCCACGGCCACTCGGTGCAGGTCAGCCGCGCGGTCGAGCGGATCAAGCGCGAGAACAACCGGGTCCAGATCATCGCCGGCAATGTCGCGACCTATGACGGGGCGCGGGCGCTGATCGACGCGGGCGCGGACGCGGTGAAGGTCGGCATCGGCCCAGGCAGCATCTGCACCACCCGCATCGTGGCGGGCGTCGGCGTGCCCCAACTGACGGCCGTCATGGAAGCGGCGCGGGCGGCGAAGGACAGCGGCGCGCCCGTCATCGCCGACGGCGGGATCAAATATTCGGGCGACCTGGCCAAGGCCATCGCGGCGGGCGCTTCGGTCGCCATGATGGGGTCGATGTTCGCGGGCACCGACGAGAGCCCGGGCGAGGTGTTCCTGTACCAGGGCCGGTCCTACAAGTCGTACAGGGGGATGGGCTCGGTGGGGGCCATGGGAGCCGGCTCGGCCGACCGGTATTTCCAGAAGGAAGTCGAGGACACGCAGAAGCTGGTGCCCGAGGGAATCGAGGGCCAGACCCCCTACAAGGGGCCGATCGCACCCGTGCTGCACCAGATGGTCGGGGGGCTGCGCGCCGCCATGGGCTATGTCGGGGCGGCCACCATCGCCGATCTGCAGGCCAAGGCGCGATTCGTGCGGATCACCGGCGCGGGTCTGCGCGAAAGCCATGTCCACGACGTGATGATCACGCGCGAGGCGCCCAACTATAGGCAGGGATGACGTGAGCCGAGATCGCCGTCACCCTTTCCGCTCATCCTCGCGAAAGCGGGGACCCAGTCCTGTTGTGATGCACGGCATCCGGGATAAGGGTCGAGTCTGGACCGGTGGCGATCATCGCCCAAAGCACTGGGTCCCCGCTTTCGCGGGGATGCGCGGAGATGAACATGTCTGACGCCTGGGTCCTGGCGACCACGCCCGAACTGACCATGCTGACGGCGACGCTGATCCTGGCGTTCGTGCTGATCTTCCTGCCCGCGGCCGGGCGAACCATGGCCAACGGCATCGGCTGGAACGCGGGGGCCCGCGACGGCCTGCCGGCCCGGCCCGGCATCGTCACCCAGCGGCTGGAGCGCGCCCAGGCCAATATGTGGGAGACGCTGCCGCTGTTCATCGGGGCGGTGCTGATCGCCCATGTGACGGGGGAGGAGGGGCCGCTGACTTTCTGGGGCACCCAGGCCTTCTTCTGGGCGCGGGTGATCTACATACCCATCTATGCTCTGGGCATTCCTTTCGTGCGGTCGGTCGTCTGGCTGATCGCTATGGGCGGCCTGATCGCGATTTTCGCCGCCATTCTCACCTGAACTGAACAGCCCGATTTGACCCCCGCCGCCCGTCTCGCCGCCGCCGCCGCCGTTCTCGATTCCGTCGCCCAGGGCCGCCAGCCGGCCGAGGCGGTGCTGAAGGCCTGGGGCTCCGCCAATCGCTATGCTGGGTCCAAGGACCGCCGGGCCATCGCCGACCAGGTCTACAAGGTGCTGCGCGCGCGCGGGCGGCTGGTCTGGGCCATGGGCGGGCGCGAGGACGGGCGGGCCTTGGTCATCGGGGCGCTGAGCCTGATCGACGGCCTGTCGGTCGAGGCGATCGAGGGGCTGCACTCGGGCGACGGCTATGGGCCCAAGCCCCTGTCGAAACAGGAACGCGCCCGGATCAGCGCGACGGCCGACGACCTGCCCGGCTGGGTCGCGGCGGGCCTGCCGGAATTCGTGGTCGAGGACTTCAAGACGACCTTCGGCGACCGCTGGGCCGAGGAGGCCGCGGGGTTGATGGTGCCCCGCGCGCCCATCGATCTGCGCGTCAACGCGGCGAAAGCCACGGTCGAGGAGGTCGAGGCGGAGCTGCGCGAGGCGGGGCTGTCGCCGGAGCGGACGCCGTGGTCGGCCTGGGGCCTGCGGCTGTCTGCCGAGCCGCCACCCAACGTCCAGGCGCTGGAGGCCTTCAAGGCCGGGCGCATCGAGATCCAGGATGAGGGCAGCCAGATCGTCTGCTGGCTGGCGGGCGTGCGGCCGGGAATGACCGTCGTCGACTATTGCGCCGGGGGCGGGGGCAAGACCCTGGGCCTGGCCATGCAGGGCCTGGCGACGGGTGCGTCGCGGGTGGTGGAGTCCGCCGCGCCCGAGCGGATATGGACCCCGACGGGCTGGGTCGATCCTCCGGCGGGTGGAAAGGCGAAACAGCCTGCGTCGATCGCCCGGGCCGAGGGCCGGCTGATCGCCTGCGACGTGGTGCAGAAGCGGCTGGACAACATCCGCCCCCGGCTGGCGCGCGCAGGCGTCGAGGCCGAGCTGATCCATCTGGGTCCCAATGGCGGCGGGGTCGAGGACATCGTGGGCACGGCCGACGTCGTCTTCGTCGATGCGCCCTGCACGGGGTCAGGCACCTGGCGGCGGCGGCCGGAGGACGCCTGGCGGCTGAAGCCCGAAGACGTGGACCGGATGCATTCGCTGCAGACCGCCATCCTGGCCCGCGCCGCCAAGCTGGTGAAGCCCGGCGGGCGGCTGGTCTATGTCACCTGCTCCATGCTGCGGGTCGAGAACGAGGCGACGGTCGATGCCTTCGAGGAGGACCACCCGGCGTTCGCTCCGGTGGCGATCGCCGGGGCCCTGAACCAGACTGCCGTAACCGACGCAGCGCGCGGCACCCTCTCGGCTCTCGCGACCGGCCACCGCCTGCGGATGTCCCCCGCGACGACGGACACCGACGGCTTCTTTGTCGCCCTCTATGAAAGGACCGCCTGATGACCGACCACCAGAAGGTCCTGATCGTCGACTTCGGCAGCCAGGTGACCCAGTTGATCGCGCGGCGGCTGCGCGAGGCCAGCGTCTATTGCGAGATCCATCCCTACGCCAAGGCCGAGGCCGCGATGGCCGCGATGAACCCTGCGGCCATCATCCTGTCGGGCGGACCCGAGAGCGTCCACGAGGAGGGCAGCCCCCGCGCGCCCCAGGCCGTGTTCGAAGCGGGCGTGCCGGTGCTGGGCATCTGCTACGGCGAGATGACCATGTGCGAGCAGCTGGGCGGCAAGGTCGAGGGCGGCCTCACACGCGAGTTCGGCCGCGCCGAGATCACGGTGCAGAAGGCGTCTCCGTTGCTGGAGGGTCTGGCTCCGGTCGGGGCGGACGAGACCGTGTGGATGAGCCACGGTGACAAGATCGTCGCGATCCCGGAAGGCTTCGACGTGGTGGCGTCGTCGGCCGGGTCGCCCTACGCCGTCATCGCCGACGAGGCGCGCCGCTTCTACGGCGTGCAATTCCACCCGGAGGTGATGCACACCCCGCGCGGCCACCAGATGCTGAAGAACTTCACCCACGGCATCGCCGGGCTGAAGGGCGACTGGACCATGGCCGCCTATCGCGACGAGAAGATCGCCCAGATCCGCGAGCAGGTCGGCTCGGCCAGGGTGATCTGCGGCCTGTCGGGCGGGGTAGATTCGTCGGTTGCGGCCGTCCTGATCCACGAGGCGATCGGGGATCAGCTGACTTGCGTGTTCGTCGACACCGGCCTGTTGCGAAAGGGCGAGGCCGAACAGGTCACGACCCTGTTCCGCGAGCACTACAACATCCCGCTGATCCATGTGGACGCCTCGGCCGACTTCCTCGGCGCCCTGGCCGGCCAGTCCGATCCGGAGACCAAGAGGAAAACCATCGGCCGGGTCTTCATCGAGGTGTTCGACCGCGAGGCCAACAAGATCGACGGCGCCGAGTTCCTGGCCCAGGGCACCCTCTATCCCGACGTGATCGAGAGCGTGTCGTCCTCGTCCGGCAAGGCCCACGTCATCAAGAGCCACCACAACGTCGGCGGCCTGCCCGACTATATGAAGCTGAAGCTGGTCGAGCCCCTGCGCGAACTGTTCAAGGACGAGGTGCGGGCCCTGGGCCGAGAGCTGGGCCTGACCGACGCCTTCGTCGGACGCCACCCCTTCCCGGGACCGGGCCTGGCCATCCGCATCCCCGGCGAGATCACGCCCGACGCCGTGGCGACGTTGCAGGAGGCCGACGCCATCTATCTGGAGGAGATCCGCAAGGCCGGGCTCTACGACCAGATCTGGCAGGCCTTCGCCGTGCTGCTGCCGGTCAAGACGGTCGGCGTGATGGGCGACGCGCGGACCTATGAGAAGGTGCTGGCGCTTCGGGCCGTGACCTCGACCGACGGCATGACGGCGGACTTCTTCGAGTTTCCCTGGGACGTGCTGGGCAAGACCGCGACGCGCATCGTCAACGAGGTCAGAGGCGTGAACCGGGTCGTCTATGATGTGACGTCCAAGCCTCCGGGGACGATCGAGTGGGAATAATTCGGGGCATTCGAGAGCTGGGGATCGACGGGATAAGAGCGTGGCATATGACCTTTGAGGGAAGCGGGCCGGCCCCGCGTAGGGGCTAGAACGAAGGAGTTCCCCATGAATCGATCTGCGTCGTTCGCGCTCGCCTGCGCCATGACCACGATGGCGGCATCGGCCCAGGCCCATGCGCGACTGGTCTCGGCGAGTCCGGCCGACGGTTCGACCGTCGTCTCGCCTCGGGCGATCAGCCTGACCTTCAGCGAGCGGTTCGCTGCGCCGTTCTCCACCGTCGAGGTCGAAGACGGTCGTGGCCGCGCCGTCGCCCTGACCAAAACGGTTTCCCAAGACGGCAAGACGCTCGGCGGGTCGTTCTCGGCGCCACTGCCGGGCGGCGCCTATCGCGTGAGCTGGGCTATTGCTGCCGCCGACGGGCACCGCATGACGGGCAGCTACACCTTCACCGTTCGCTGACGTGCCGATCGACCTGACCGTCGTCATACTTCGGTGCCTTCAGTTCGCCTCCGCCGTCGTGGCGCTCGGACTACCGCTCGTCCGAACCTACGCCGTTGACCCTTGCCCGACACGGGCGTCCCGCAGGGTCGCTATCACTGCCGGGCTGGTTTTGGCGGTAGGGGCGGCTGGCGGGCTACTCGCCCAGACAGCCATGATGGCGGGCGGCTGGGTGCCTGCACTTGAGCTCGCGGCCGTCGGCTATGTCATCCAGTCTACCAGCATGGGTGTAGCGCACCTGGCTCGCGCCGCGCTGGCCCTGACCGGCGTCGCCCTTCTGATCCTCGGAGGGGAGGACAGGCGCGCCCGGCTCGGCGCCGTCATTGTTTTCGCGGCCGCTACGGCCAGTTTCGCCTGGAGCGGCCACGGCGCGTCCAGCGAGGGGTCGCTCGGCTCGGTTCATCTCATAGCCGACGTCATCCACGCCTTGGCCGCCGCCGTTTGGCTGGGAGCCCTGGCCGGGTTCTGCCTGATGCTTTTCGGTGTTTCGCGCACACCGCCGAATACCCTGGCCCGCTCGCTGGCGGGCTTCGCAATGGTCGGTACGGCGGCCGTCGGGACGCTGGTGATCACCGGGCTGGTCAACACGGCCTTCCTCGTCGGCGCGGACGGGATGACGCGGATCGCCAGTTCGACCTGGGGCCTGTTGCTGCTGGCCAAGCTGGCGCTGTTCGGTCTGATGCTGGGTCTGGCCGCGCACAACCGTTTCACGCTGAGCCCGGCCCTGGCAAGGACTGCCGCGCGCGGGGAGCCGGCGGCTGCCCTCCGATGCCTGCGGATCAGCATCGGCGTCGAGATGGCGGCGGGCGTCGCCTTGCTCGGTCTGGTCGCGGCGATGGGCGTTCAGATGCCGCCCGCGTCCATGTGACGGTCAGCGCGGTGCGCGTGACGACCAGTGGATGTGACGGATACGCCAGGTATCCCCGTCGCGGTGCAGGATCATCGTCTCGGCGGTCAGGCGGTCCACGGGGCGGCCGTTGAAAGCCCCGGTCGTGCGGCCTTCGGTCAGCACCCAGGCGACATCGCCCTCGACCCGGGCGGCCCGGCGTGTGACCTCGGCGGTCGTGGCGGCGGCGAAGGTCATGTCGGCGGGCAGGTGATGGCCGGCGTATTCGTCTCGCGACCGCTCGGCGGTGCCTTCTTCGAGAACCATGACGTCCTCGGTCAACAGAGACAGCACCGCCTCGGGGTCGCCTGAGCCGAGGGCGGCGTGGAAGGCGTCCACGATCGCGACCGCAGGGGCCGCCGCATCATTCACGGCCTGGACTGAACCGGTCGTAGCAGGCCGCTCGTGCGCCACGGCGGCGGGGGTCGAGAGGAGGAGGGCGGTGGCGAGGATAAGGCGCTTCATCAACGACTCCAGGATGACGGATCGGATCATACTCCCTCTACGCTGCCTGTGCAGTGGCCCCTCGCGAGGGCGCGGCGAGATCGGCGCGTAGTGAGCAGGGCTAGTTGGAGACGTTCGGCATGACTGATCTGGACACCCTAATCATTCGCGGTGCGGCGAGCGCCGACGTCGTGATAGACGGCCTTGAGGATGGCGTGTGGTCCCGCGTGGACCAGGCGCGGTCGAAGGCGCGCGATCGGAGTTTGCGTCTTGCAGCCCTTGGCGTCGCAGCGGTCATCGGCGGGGTCGCGGGCGGGGTGGTGGCGCCCGCCAGTCAGACGACCCCCAGCGAGCTGTCGATCTTCAGCTCGCGCATGGCCGCGACGCCTCTCGATGTCCGGAGCGCCCTAGGATGAGCGGGCTGAAATCCACCCTGATCACCGCCGTGCTGGCCGCCGCCGTGGGGGCCGCCGCCGCCTGGGGGGCGATGACCATTCAGGCGCGGCAGAACAGGCCCGCCGATCTGCACCAGATCGTTCACGACCGGCTCGATCTGAGTTCGGAACAGGACCGGCGCTTGGACGAGATCGAGGCGGCCTTCGCCGAGCGACGTGCGCCGCTGGAGACCGAAGTGCGGGAGGCCAATGCGGAACTGTCGGCCGCGATCGCGGCCAGCCGGGGCGACACGCCCGAGGTGCAGGCCGCCGTCGATCACTTCCATACCGCCATGGGCGATCTGCAGATGGCGACGATCCGGCATGTGTTCGAGATGCGCGCCGTGCTGACACCCGAACAGGCGCAAGTGTTCGATCGCGCCGTGGCCGAGACCCTGCGCGCCGACGCCGACTGACGCGGGCGTGGGGGCGGACGACACCGACGAAGGCCAGGCCGCCCAGGGAGACCGGGCGGCGTTCTCGCGCCTGATGTCGACGACCAAGGGCGACCTGTATCGTTTCGTCACCCGCTACGTCGGCGATGCCGACGAGGCTCTGGACCTGGTGCAGGAAAGCTACGCCGCCGCCTGGCTGTCGATAAGGCGATACGACCCGGCGCGGCCCTTCGGGGCCTGGGTGCGAACGATCGCCCTGAACAAGTGCCGCGACTGGAGCCGTCGTCGCCGGGTGCGGCGCATGGTGCGAGGGGTCATGGGCCTGGATGCGCCGGAAGCGATGGTGATCGGTGACTCGGCGCCGGGCGTCGATGTCCGCGTGGATGAGCGGCGGCGTCTGGAACGGCTGAACCGCGCACTGGCCGAGTTGCCCGACGGGCAGCGGGCGCCGCTTCTGTTGGCGGTCCTGGAAGGCCGATCGCATGCCGAAATCGGCGAAATTCTGGGACTGTCGGCCAAGGCCGTCGAGCTGCGGATCTCCCGCGCCCGCAAGGCCTTGCTGGATCGTATGGGCCCCTCGGAATGAGCCCCTGCGACCGGCCGTCGCGAGGGATACTGGCCAAGCCGGCGTAAGGCGGATCAGACAGACAGGCTGACGCTCACGCATGACCATGATCCAGACACACCGCCGCGCGCTGCTACGCGGTTTCACCGGCGGCGCGGGGCTGCTGGCCGCGCAGGGCCTGCTGCCCGCCTGGGCCCAGACAGGGTCGCCTGGCTTGCGTTCTGACCTGCCGACGCTGGAAGGGCCCGACGTGCGGCTCAGTGTCGGCCATTCGCCTTTCACCGTCGGTGGTCGGACCGGCCACGCCATCACCGTCAACGGGACCTTGCCCGCCCCCCTCATCCGGCTGCGCGAAGGCCAGACGGCGCGGCTGTCGGTGACCAACACGCTTGATGAAGACACCTCTATCCACTGGCACGGGGTCCTGCTGCCGTTCCACATGGACGGGGTGCCGGGCGTCAGCTTCCCCGGCATCCGGCCGGGCGAGACGTTCCAGTACGAGTTCCCGATCAGGCAATCCGGCACCTTCTGGTATCACAGCCACTCGAACCTGCAGGAAGCGATGGGCCACTACGGCCCGCTGATCATCGACCCGGCGGGAGCCGATCCGGTGGCTTACGACCGCGAACATGTCATCGTGCTGTCGGACTGGAGCTTCCTGCATCCTCACGAAATCCTGGATCGGCTGAAGAAGAGCCCCGGCTACTTCAACCAGTCGCGCACGACCCTGTCGGGCCTGGTCTCCGGCGAGGACGGCATGTCGCTGGCCGACCGCCAGATGTGGGGCCAGATGCGGATGGATCCGCGCGACATCGCCGACGTCAACGGCACGACCTACACCTATCTGGTCAACGGCCATGGCCCCGCCGAGAACTGGACCGGCCTGTTCCGGCCCGGCGAGCGGGTTCGGCTGCGGGTCATCAACGCCTCGGCGATGTCGATCTTCAACGTCCGCATCCCGGGCCTGGCCATGACGGTGGTCAATGCCGACGGCGAGAACGTCCGCCCTGTCGAGACCGACGAGTTCCAGATCTCGGTCGCCGAGACCTATGACGTCGTCGTCCGGCCGACCGAGGACCGCGCCTATACCCTGGTCGCCGAGTCCGTGGATCGGTCCGGCATGGCGCGGGCGACGTTGGCGCCCCGTCCGGGCATGACGGCCGAGGTTCCGCCGCTGCGCGCGGTGCCGACCCTGACCATGCGCGACATGGGCATGGGGGGGATGGCCGGGATGGACCATTCGGCCATGGGTCACGGAATGGATCATTCCGCCATGGGGCACGGCGCGCCCGGCACCGCGTCGATGGATCATTCTGCCATGGGCCATGCGGGTATGGACCACGACATGCGCAACCCGGACAACGCCCCCGCCGGCATGGCGGTCGGCGTCGGGGTCGACATGATCTCCTCGGATCCAGGCAACCGCCTGGGCGAACGGCCCATGGGGCTGGAGGACGTCCCCCACCGGGTGCTGGTCTATACCGACCTCGTGTCCCTGGCCCCCAACAAGGACCAGAGGCCGCCATCACGCGCCCTGGAAATCCACCTGACCGGCAACATGGAGCGGTTCATGTGGGGCTTCGATGGAAGGAAGTTCTCCGAGATCGTCGAGCCGATCCGTTTCGAGCGGAACGAGCGGGTTCGGGTGACGCTGGTCAACGACACCATGATGGCCCATCCCATCCACCTGCACGGCCATTTCTTCGAACTGGTGACGGGCGGCCCGGCCGGGCATCAACCGCTGAAGCATACGGTCAATGTCGCGCCGGGGTCCAAGGTGACCTTCGACCTGACGGCCGACGCACCCGGCGACTGGGCCTTCCACTGCCACATGCTGATGCACATGCACGCGGGCATGTTCAACGTCGTCACCGTCCGCCCGCTGGATGGAGCGGCGTCATGATCCGCCTTTTGACCGCCCTCGCCCCGCTGCTGCTGGTTGCCGGGGCTGCGGCCGCCCAGGATCACAGCCAGCATGCGCCCCCCGCCCGGCCGCCGGCGCAGGCCCCGGCGGCTGATCCGCATGCGGGACACGTCATGCCCGCGCCGGTCCAGACCACCGACCCCCACGCCGGGCACGACATGGGCGCGCCGTCGCAGGCCGCTGACCCTCACGCCGGCCATGCGATGCCTGCCCAATCCGACCCCCACGCCGGTCATGACATGGGTGCCCAGTCTGTCGGAGGTCCGCCCGAAGTGCCGACCAGCGCGGATGACGAGGGCCGTCCGCGCCAACCACCGCTGCCGCCCGCCGCCCTGTCGGGCCCGGCCCATGCCGCCGACGCCATCTGGGGCGCGGACCGGATGGCCGGCGCCCGCGACACCCTGAGGCGCGAGAACGGCGACGTGCGCGCCACCGCCGTCATCGTCGACCGGCTGGAGGTCGGCTTCGGCGGCGGCGAAGAGGGCTGGACCTGGGACGTCGCGGGCTGGACCGGGGGCGACATCAACCGCTTCTGGTGGAAGTCCGAGGGCGAAGGCGACTTCGACGGCGAGGTCGAGGGCGAGGTTCAGGCCCTCTACAGCCGCGCGATCTCGCCCTTCTGGGACGTGCAGGCCGGCGTCCGCCAGGACTTCCGCGAGGACGGCGAGGACCCGACGCATCTGGTGCTCGGGCTTCAGGGCCTGGCCCCCTACTGGTGGGAGGTCGACGCCGCCGCCTTCCTGTCGACCGAGGGCGACCTGACGGCGCGGGTCGAGGCCGAATACGACCAGCGCATCACCCAGCGCCTGATCCTGCAGCCACGCATTGAGGTCGAGGCCTCGGCCTCCGACGTGCCGGAGCTCGGTCTGGGCTCGGGCTTCACCCATGTCGAGGCGGGTGTGCGCTTGCGCTATGAAATCGCCAAGGAGTTCGCGCCCTATGTCGGTGTGGAGTGGAGTCGGGAGCTCGGCGGCACCGCCGACTTCACCCGCGCGGCGGGCGCAGAGCCCGAGCACACCCGGTTCGTCATCGGCCTGAAGGCCTGGTTCTGAGGAGTATCGATATGCGCACCCTCCTTCCCCTCGTCGTCGCCGGCCTGTTCGCGGCGGCGCCTGCCTTCGCCCAGGACGCTCGCGCCGGACACGGCGCGCATGGGGGACACGGCCAGGCCACACCCACTGACCACGCCTCGCACGGCGTCGTCACCAGTCCGGCGGACGGCACCATGACCGACGGCCCGCCCGACTGGTTCACCGCGACCTTTCCGCACGCGATGACGCTCAAGGCCGTCACCGTGACGGCGGAAGGTCAGGCCGCCGTGACCGTCCCGGTCGCCGCGGGTGCCGCGACCACGCGGGTGTCGGCCGACCTGCCGACCCTGTCGCCCGGCAACTACATCCTGAACTGGACTGCCGAAGGCGCGGACGGTCATGAGATGACGGGCGCCGTCCGATTCATGGTCCACTGATGACGGCCCGTTTGACCCGCCGCCTGATGCTAGGCGGCGTCGTCGCTTTCGCTTCGGCAGGCGCGGCGATGGCTCAGGTTCGACTGATGATGGCCTACAAGACGCCGTGGTGCGGCTGCTGCGACGGCTGGGTGGCGCACATGCGCGCGGCCGGCTGGACCATCGAGGTGGTCGAGCGCGAGGACCTGGCCCCGATCCGCGCGCGATACGGCGTGCCGGACCGCTATGCCGGGTGCCACACAGCGGTGGTCGGCGCCTATGCGATCGAGGGCCATGTGCCCGCCGCCGACGTGGAGCGCCTGCTGCGACAACGCCCCGCCGCCGTGGCGCTGGCCGCGCCCGGCATGCCCGCCGGGTCGCCGGGCATGGAGGCTGCGGGTCGCCAGCCCTACGTCACCCTGCTGATCGATCGCGCGGGCGAAGCGACCGTCTTAGGTCGTCACAACGGGGCCTAAGCCTCAGGCGGCCTCGCCCTGAAACGCGGCGATGATCGGGCACGGCCCGCTGTCCTTCGATGCGCAGGCCCCCGCGAGCCGCCGCAGCCCGGCCCGCGCATGCTCCAGATCGGCGATCGTCCGGTCCAGCGCCTCGAGGCGTTCGGCCGCGAGCGCACGGGCCCGCTCGCGATCCTCGCCGGCGTCCAGCGAGAGCAGCTCGCGGATCTGCTCCAGTGTGAAGCCCGCCGTCTGGGCCGAGCGGATGAACTTGAGGCGCCGCACATCCTCGTCGCCATAGCGGCGGATGCCCTCGCCCACGCCGCTCGAGGACCATCGCTCGGGCTTCGGCATCAGGCCGCGCCGCTGGTAAAAGCGGATCGTCTCCACGCCCACGCCGCCTTCGCGCGCGAGGCCCGCGATCGTTCGAACCTTCATGGTTGCCTCCGTACCTCAGTACGGAACTTAAGCAGGCTGCTCCGGATTGCCAAGCCAAGGACCGCATCATGTCCGACCCGTCCCGAACCGCCGTCCTGTATCGGATGGTCATGCCCGGCCACACCTGTCCCTGGGGTCTGAAGGCCCGTCACCTGCTCAAGAGCCGGGGCTATGCGGTCGACGACCGCTGGCTGACGACGCGCGAGGCGGTCGACGCCTTCAAGACCGAGCACGGCGTCACGACCACGCCCCAGGTCTTCATCGACGGCCGGCGCATCGGCGGCCACGACGACCTGCGCCGTTTCCTGGGCCTGAAGGTGCGCGACCCCAAGGCCCTGACCTACACGCCCGTGTTGGTCGTCTTCCTGACCACCGCCGTGATGGCGGCGATGCTGAGCCTGACGGTCCACGGGACGCCCCTTACCGTTCAGGCGGGAGAATGGTTCATCGCCCTGTCGATGATGGCTCTGGCCATGCTCAAGCTGCAGAACGTCGAGAGCTTCTCGACCATGTTCCTGAACTACGACCTGCTGGCCAAGCGTTGGGTGCCCTACGGCAGGATATACCCCTTTGCCGAGTTCGGGGCGGGCGCTCTGATGCTGGCGGGGGTCCTGACCTGGCTGTCGGTCCCGATCGCCCTCTTCATCGGCGGCATCGGCGCGGTCTCGGTGTTCAAGGCCGTCTACATCGACAAGCGCGAACTCAAGTGCGCCTGCGTCGGCGGCGACAGCAATGTGCCGCTGGGCTTCCTGTCGCTGACCGAGAACCTGATGATGATCGCCATGGCGGTGTGGATGCTGGTCATGAACTACGCTGTGACAGCGTCAGCGTCAGCGTCAGCGATGGCGATGTAGGCGCTGACTATGCTCGTCTAGGGTAGCCAATTCGTTCTCGCCCGGCGTCTCGTCAAGGCGGCGTGTGCGACTGACCCGTCCGTGCCGGGCCGCCTAGAGCCAGTCGGGAGCTGGAAGCTGTCGTGCGCGCAGGAAGTCGGCGTTGAACAGGCGCGACGCGTACCGCACGCCCGGATCACACAGGGGGGTCACGATGGTCTTGCCCGGCCCGATCTCGCGCGCGAGCCGCACGGCTCCGGCGACATTGACCCCCGCCGATCCGCCCAGCGACAGGCCTTCGTGGCGGACCAGATCGAACAGGATCGGCAGGAACTCGGCGTCCTCGATGCGGTAGGCGTGGTCGGGCCTGAACCCCTCCAGATTGCCGGTGATCCGGGCCACGCCGATGCCCTCGGTGATCGACGAGCCCTCGCCGGTCATCTCGCCCCTGGTGAACCAGTTGAACAGGGACGCCCCCGCCGGATCGGCCAGGGCGATGCGGATGTCCGGGTTCTTCTCGCGCAGATAGGCCGAGACGCCTGCGATCGTGCCGCCCGATCCGACCGCGCTGACGAAGGCGTCGATCCTGCCCCCGGTCTGGACCCAGATCTCCGGCCCGGTGCCGAGGTAGTGGGCGTCGCGGTTGGCGGTGTTGTCGAACTGGTTGGCCCACAGCGCCCCCTCGGGCGAGGCGGCGTCCAGTTCGCGCGCCAGGCGGCCGGAATAGTGGACGAAATGGTTGGGGCTGGAAAAGGGCGCCGCGTCGATCTCGACCAGCTTGGCGCCCAGGGCGCGGATGGCGGCCTTCTTCTCCTCGGCCTGGGTGCGGGGGATGACGATCACCACCGGATGGCCGAGGGCCGCGCCGATCAGGGCCAGGCCGATGCCGGTGTTGCCAGCCGTGCCCTCGACGATGGTGCCGCCCGGCTTCAGCGCGCCCGACGCCAGGGCCGACCGCACGATGTAGAGGGCGGCGCGGTCCTTGATCGACTGGCCGGGGTTCAGGAACTCGGCCTTGCCGAGAATCTCGCAGCCCGTCTGGTCCGACAGGCGGTTGAGCCGGATCAAGGGCGTGTTGCCGATGAGATCGACGATGGAGGCGCTGGCGGTCATTGGGGGTCTCTGGCGGTCGAAGTCAGGCGGCGGCGCGGCGGCGTCCCAGATGGATGCCGCATTCGACCTTGTCCACGCCCGACCAGCGTCCGGCGCGTGAATCTTCGCCGTCCTCGATCGGTCGCGTGCAGGGCCAGCAGCCGATCGAGGCATAGCCCTGGTCCGCCAGAGGATGGATCGGCAGGTCGCGCTCGGTCCGATAGGTCTCGATCCGGTCGGCGCTCCAGCCGGCGAGAGGATTGATCCTCAGCTTCCCGTCCAGCGCCTCCACCACCCGCAGGCGGGCGCGGGTGCCGGACTGATACCGCTTGCGCCCGGTGATCAGGGCGTCGAAGCCCGCTGCTGCCCGTGCCAGGGGCCGGACTTTCCTCAGGTCACAGCAGGCGTCCGGGTCGGTGCGCCACAAGTCATCCCGCGGATCGAGGTCGGCCCGTTCTTCGGCGTCAGGCATGACGATCCGCACATCGGTCAGACCCAGCCGCGCGCTCAGCGCACTGCGATAGCTCAGCGTCTGGAGGAAATGCTGCCCGGTCTCCAGGAAGATCACTGGCGTCGAGGGCCCGGCCCTGGCCAGCAGATCCAGCAGCACCGCCGCCTCTGCCCCAAACGACGACAGGGCCGCGACCCGCAGGCCCTGGCGGGGGTCCAGAACCGTCCGCAGCACGGTCAGGGGGGCAGCGTCCCGAAGCGCCGCGTTCAGCTCGACCGCGCGCCTCTCCAGCGTCGTGTCCTCGTCGATCGGCGGGGCGTTCGAGGGTCGGCGGAGCGACTTTCCCCGCGATTTCCAGGCCGGCGCTGCCGCATCGACGGCGGGCTGATAGACAACCGAGAAGGCTTCGAGCATGCGCCGCCAGGCCGCCGGATCGTCGCCCGGCTGCAGTTGGACGACGTCGAAGCCCGACCGCATCAAGTGCCGCGCCTGATCCGGCAGCAGGTCGCCTGTCGCGATCAGCGACCCGCTGAAACCGCGCTCGCGCAGGACGGCCGCCAGGGAGAATCCCCGCCCGTCGCGGAACGCCTCGAATTCGATCATGATGGGCGCGCCGTCGGAGGCTGCCGCCTCGACCTGGTCTAGCGGGGTCGAGGCGGTCAGGCGCCGGGTCTGCGGCCCGATCTCGCCGTGCTCAAACAGCCGCATCGAGACCCTCGTAGATCGCTTCGCCGAACGGTTCGTGGCCGACGCGGCGCACGGTGTCGATGAACCGTTCGCCGTCCTCTCGGATCTCCAGATAGCGATCCAGCGCGCGCTGGATGGCCGGGGCCACGGCCTCGGACGGCAGGCTGCGACCCACGATCTGGCCCAGCGCCGCCAGTTCGTCGGGCGAGCCGCCGACGGTGATCTGGTAGTATTCCTCGCCCTTCCGGTCGACGCCCAGCACGCCGATGTGGCCGACGTGGTGGTGGCCGCAGGCGTTGATGCAGCCGCTCATATTGATCCGCACCGGCCCGACCCGCTCCTGATAGTCCAGGTCCGCCAGCCGCTTCGACAGGGCCTGGGCCACCGGGATCGAGCGGGCATTCGCCAGACTGCAGTAGTCCAGGCCGGGGCAGGCGATGACGTCGGTGGCCAGATCGGCGTTGGGCGTCGCCAGCCCCGCCGTCAGAAGAGCGCGCCAGACGGTCGGCAAATCGTCCAGCTTCACATGCGGCAGGACCAGGTTCTGCTCGTAGGCGGCCCGCACCTCGTCGAACGAATACCGCTCGGCCAGGTCGGCGACGACCTCCATCTGGGTGTCGGTGATGTCGCCGGGCACCTCGCCCAGGCCCTTCAGCGAGATGACGGCCGAGGCGTAGCCCGGCTGGCGGTGGCGGCGCACGTTGTTGCGGTTCCAGCGCGCGAAGTCCGGGTCGGCCAGGACGGCGCGGTCGAACGCCCCGCTGGAGCCCTCGAGGGTCTGGAAGGCGGGCGGGGCGAAATAGGCCCGGATGCGCTCCACCTCGGCCTGCGGCAGCCGCAGGTCTTCGTGGCGCAGGGTCGCGAACTGGCGATCGACCTCCGCGCGGAAGGCCTCGATGCCGAGGCTCTCGACCAGGATCTTGATGCGCGCCTTGTGGATGTTGTCGCGGCGGCCGAGCAGGTTGTAGGCCCGCAGGATCGCCGTCAGATAGGCCAGCAGTTCGGTCCCGCGCACCTCCGTCGCGATCGCCTTGCCGATGTGCGGAAGACGCCCCTGGCCGCCGCCGACAAAGACCCGGAACAGGGTGTCGGCGCCGTCCCGACCCACGATCTCCAGCCCCACGTCATGGGTGCGGATCGCCGCCCGGTCGTTGGGCCCGCCGATCACGGCGACCTTGAACTTGCGCGGCAGGAACGAGAACTCCGGATGGATCGTCGACCACTGGCGCAGGATCTCGCACCAGGGCCGAGGGTCCTCGATCTCGTCGTCAGCGGCGCCGGCGAAGACGTCGGTGGTGACGTTGCGGATGCAGTTGCCGCTGGTCTGGATGGCGTGCATCTCGACGCTGGCCAGGTCCTCGAGAATGGCCGGCAGGTCGGTCAGGGCGGGCCAGTTGTACTGGATGTTGGTCCGCGTGGTGAAGTGGCCGTAGCCCCTGTCATAGGTCCGCGCGATGTGGGCCAGCATTCGCATCTGGCGGCTGTCCATCGTGCCGTAGGGCACGGCCACACGCAGCATGTAGGCGTGCAGTTGCAGATAGACCCCGTTCATGAGCCGCAGCGGCTTGAACTGGTCCTCGGTCAGGGCACCAGAGGCGCGGCGGGCGACCTGGTCGCGGAACTCCTCGACCCGCTCGCGCACGAGGGCGGCGTCGAACTCGTCATAGCGGTACATCAGCCGGCCCCTGCCGAAGCCGGGTGGGGCAGGCTGTTGCCGACCGTCGGACCGGTGGCGCGAATGGTCTCCTTCAGCCGGTCGCGGCCGCTGGGGACCCCGTCGATCGCCTCGACCAGATAGGGATTCACGAACACCTCGGGCCGCGACCGGGCCTGGGTCAGGGCGGCCTCGGCCATGACGTCGTCGAGCCGGGCGGCCTCACGCAGCACGCAGGTCGTCTCGCCCCCTTCGGCCCAGTAGATCACCCGGCCGTCGTCCAGCCGGTTGGCGGTCAACAGCTTCATGCCGCCGCCTCCTGGCGGGGAACCGCGTCCGCCAGGGCGAAGGCCGCGACCTCGCCGATGAACAGCATGGCCGGGCCGGTGATCCGCGCCTCGCGCACGAGGGCACCCAGCCCGTCCAGCCGCCCGGTCAGCACCCGCTGATCCGGTCGCGTGCCGTTCTCGACCACCGCCACCGGCGTCGATCCCGCGCGCCCCGCCGCCAGCAGCCGCTCGGCCACTTGGTCGGCCAGGCCAGCGCCCATATAGACGGCCACCGTGTGGTTGGGCGCGCCCAGCACCGACCAGTCCGCCTCCTGCCCGCCCGGCTTGGGCTGGGCCGTCACCAGCGTCACGGCCTGGGCATGGTCGCGATGTGTCAGCGGCAGGCCCGCAGAGGCCGCGCAGGCCAGGGCCGCCGTCACGCCGGGCACGACGAAGGCCGGAACGCCCGCCGCCTGCATGGCCGCCAGTTCCTCGCCGCCGCGTCCGAAGACGAAGGGATCGCCGCCCTTCAGCCGCACGACCCGGTGACCGGCGCGGGCCTCGTCGATCATCAGTTGTTCGATCTGGTCCTGGGGCACTGAATGGTCGCCGCGCGTCTTGCCGACATAGAGCCGTCGCGCGTCACGCCGGGCCCGCTCCAGCACCGCCTCGGGCACCAGCCGGTCGTGGACGATGACATCGGCGTCCTGAAGCACGCGGAGCGCCTTCAGGGTCAATAGCTCGGGATCACCCGGCCCGGCGCCCACGATATGCACCACGCCCTGTTCGGGGGCGGCGAGGTTCAGCAGCCGCAGCATCTCGCGCCGCGCCTCGGCCGGCCTGCCCGCCGCGACCAGATCGGCGGCCGGGCCCCGGAAGGCCTTCTCCCAGAACCGCCGCCGCGCCAGGAAATCGGGCACTGTCGCCTTGACGGTGTCGCGCAGCTCGCCGGCCAGCCGGGCCAGCGGACCGAGCGCGGCGGGCAGGACGCCCTCGATCCGCGAGCGCACGTCGCGGGCCAGGATCGGGGCTGTGCCGCCCGTGGCGATGCCCACCACCACCTGGTCGCGGTCGATCATCGCCGGTGTCTGGAAGTCGCCGAGCCAGGGCCGGTCGACGACATTGACCTGGGCCCCCGCCGCGCGCGCGACGTCAGTCAGCCGCGCCGCCTCGTCCTCGTCGGCGAGGCCGATGAAGACCAGCCGCGCGCCAGACAGATCAGCGGCGTTCGGCATGCGGACGATGGGTTCGGGCGCGCCCCGGGACCGCTCGATCGCAGGCGGCGCGCCCTCGGGCGTGAACCACACCAGATCGGCGGGCGACGTCAGGAACAGCCGCAGCTTGGCCAGCGCCGGCTCGCCCGCGCCCACGACGACGACGCGGGTCCGGTCCAGCGGGATGGAGGCGAGGAAGACACGCATGGGGTCGAGGTTCTCCGGTCGCGCCGGCGACCGGCCAGTCGTCAGAGGCCTGCCGTCGGCGGGTCTCGGGTATCGCCGCCATGCCGCATCGCAACAAACCAGATTGTCTTTGGCAACGGATTAGGATTTCTAATGCCATGGCCAGACCGATGCTTCCCCTCAACGCCCTGCGCGCCTTCGAGAGCGCCGCCCGGCACCTGAGCTTCGCCCGGGCCTCCGACGAGCTGTCCGTCACGCCCGGCGCGGTCAGCCAGCAGATCCGCCTCCTGGAAGACACCATCGGTGCCCCCCTGTTCCGGCGCGAGGCCAAGGGGCTGGAACTGACCGATCTGGGGCGCGCCGCTGTGCCCCAACTGCGCGAGGGGTTCGCGCGTCTGACCGAGGCGTCCGCCACCCTGCGCGAACCGCCGTCCAAGCGTCAGGTCTCGGTCAGTGTCGCGCCGTCCTTCGCCGCCCAGTGGCTGATGCCGCGCATGGACGACTTCCACCGCCGGCACGCGGACATCGAGATCTGGATCTCGGCTGACATGGAGCCGGCCAACCTGGACGACGGGGTCGCCGATCTGGCCGTGCGCTACGGGCCCGGCGGCTATTCCGGTTATCGCTCGGACCTGCTGATGACCGAGACGGTCCTGCCGGTCTGCGCCCCCCGGCTGATGGACGGCCCCCATCCGATCCGCTCGCCCGAGGACCTGGTCCATCATCCCCTGCTGCACGACGTCTCGGCCGACGCCGATCCCAGCCGCCCTGACTGGCCGATGTGGCTGAAGGCGCGGCGGGTCAAGCATGCGGACCCGCGTCGCGGCTCGCGCTTCAACCAGACCAGCCTCTTGATCCAGGCCGCCGTGGCCGGGCGCGGGGTCGCCCTGGCCAAGCGGGCCCTGGCCCAGGCGGACCTGGCCGCGGGGCGTCTGATCGCCCCTTTCCCGGACGGATCGGAGGCGGTCGGCTTCGCCTATCACGTCGTCCTGCCGCTGGGCCGGTCGATGTCGGCCAGCGCGGAAGCCTTCGTCGCCTGGCTGAAGCGCCAGGCCGTCGACCACGACAACAACATGGATCAGCTCTGAGCCCGAGGGCGGTGACATCAGGAAATCTAACGTCGCAGCCGACATCTTCTCGTTCGATCGAGGTTCGCCCCTGAGGCACTGAAACGCTCCCGAAAGGAGCGTCCATGACCGCTGCCCTGCTCGAACGCCGCCCGGCCCCGACAGCCTTCGCCGACACGCGCCCGCTGACCGCCCATCTGAAGCGGCTGGAGAGCGAGGCCATCGAGATCCTGCGCGAGGTGGCCGCCACCGCGCGCAACCCGGTCATGCTGTATTCGATCGGCAAGGATTCCGGCGTGCTGCTGCACCTGGCGGCCAAGGCCTTCTTTCCCGGGCCGATCCCGTTTCCCCTGCTGCACGTCGACACGACGTGGAAGTTCGCCGACATGATCCGGCACCGGGACGCGGTGGTGAAGACCTATGGCGCGCGGCTGATCGTTCACGTCAACGCCGACGGCGTGGCGCGGGGAATCGATCCCGTCCGCTCCGGCTCGTCGCTGCACACCCAGGTGATGAAGACCGAGGCCCTGAAACAGGCGCTGGACCGGCACGGCTTCGACGCCGCCTTCGGGGGTGCCCGTCGCGACGAGGAGAAGTCCCGGGCCAAGGAACGCGTCTTCTCGTTCCGCACCGCCGAGCACGGCTGGGACCCCCGCCGCCAGCGGCCGGAGCTCTGGCGGCTCTACAACACGCGGCTGAACCCGGGCGAGAGCTTCCGGGTCTTTCCCCTGTCGAACTGGACCGAGTTGGACGTGTGGGAGTACACCCGCGCCCAGGCCATCCCGGTCGTGCCCCTGTATTTCGCTGCGCCGCGCCCGGTCGTCCATCGTGCCGGGGCGATGATCGTGCGCGACGACGAGCGTCTGCCGCTGCTGCCCGGCGAGACCGCCGAGCTGAGACGGGTGCGGTTCCGGTCGCTGGGCTGCTATCCGCTGAGCGCCGCCGTGAGCTCAGACGCCGACACCCTGGACGCCGTCATCGCCGAGCTGAAGGCCAGCCGGGTGTCCGAACGCCAGGGGCGTCTGATTGACGCCGACGAGACCGCCTCGATGGAGAAGAAGAAGCGCGAGGGCTATTTCTGATGGACGGCGCGACCTTTCCCCTGTCGTCCCAGCACCCGGCCGAGACTCCGCGCGGGCTGCTGCGGTTCCTGACCTGCGGCTCGGTCGACGACGGCAAGTCGACCCTGATCGGCCGCCTCCTGTTCGAGACGGGCCAGGTGCGCGACGACCATCTGACGACGCTGGAGCGCGACACGGCCCGGTTCGGCACGACGGGCGACGCCCCCGACTATGCCCTGCTGCTGGACGGGCTGGAGGCCGAGCGCGAGCAGGGCATCACCATCGATGTGGCCTATCGCTATTTCTCGTCCGCGGCGCGCAGCTTCATCGTGGCCGACACCCCGGGACACGCTCAGTACACGCGCAACATGGCCACGGGGGCCTCGACCTCGGACCTTGCCGTGATCCTGGTGGACGCGACGCGCGGGGTCACCGACCAGACCGAGCGCCACAGCCGCATCGTCTCGCTGTT